>Kit_p2__coassemble_286_pt1 | contig 154428 bp, 131 predicted proteins | sample Kit_p2__metabat2_high_PE_005 | metagenome-assembled genome bin Kit_p2 | reverse complement strand
ATTTTTCCTCAAGGATGGCACAAATGACTTCCATCTGCACATTCCCCAAAAAAGAAAGTATAATCTCATGCGTTGTAGTATCCACATAATATTTTAAAAGAGGGTCGCCATCTGAAATTTCTGTAAGTGCCCCAAGCAATATTTCCCGCTGTTCAGATTTCTTTACTGCAATCGTTGTTTGGAGCATAGGGAGAGGATTTTCAATAAATTTTCTCTGCGGCAACAGTATTTCGTTCCCCAAAATACTGTTTAGCTGCAAAACATCATTTGGTAAAATTACAATATCACCAGAGCAGGCTGTATCGGATGAATATAATTCACCGTTTGTCGGAACACACATCTCTGTGATTTTTATTTTCTCTTTTTCAGATATTCTAATAACATCCCTCAAATGCAATGTTCCGCTATATATACGCACATAAACAAAACGCCGCCTTTTCTCTGAATATTCAATCTTAAAAACCTGCCCGCATAGTTCAGATTGACCTTCAGGCGTTGATGAATAAAATTTACTGGCAATTACTTCTATAAGCTGCCGAATCCCCAGATTGTTTTTAGCGCTTCCGTGATAAACGGGAAATAACGTTCCGTTTTGGAATCTCCTGTTTTCTTCCTGTTCCAGTTCTGACATTTTAAACGGTTTCCCTGACATATATTTCTCTAATAGTTCATCGTTTCCCATAATTACCGCATCCCACTGTTCCATATCGTCATTGTCCGTTACATTTATATGGGGATGCTGCCCAACCTTTTGCTTCACTATAATTTCCGAAGAAAGCTTTGCTTTCATTTCCCGATATACCATTGGCAAATCAATCCCCTCTTGGTCAATTTTATTGATGAAAAAAATTGTCGGAATCTTCATTATCTGTAGTGCATGAAACAGTATACGGGTCTGTGCCTGTATGCCATCCTTTGCAGAAACTAATAATACTGCTCCGTCTAATACGGATAAAGAACGGTATACTTCCGCCAAAAAATCCATATGGCCTGGCGTATCTATAATGTTGACTTTTACATCCTCCCACTGAAAAGATGTCACTGCTGTCTGGATAGTGATTCCCCTTTGACGCTCCAAATTCATTGTATCTGTCCTTGTTGTGCCTTCATCTACGCTCCCTAGTTCTGCAATTGCACCACTGGTATACAATAAACTTTCCGTTAATGTTGTCTTTCCTGCGTCAACGTGAGCCAGAATGCCTAAGTTAATTATTTTCATGTGATTTTCCTCCTATCAACACCCAAAAAAGGGCATAAAAATACCCAGTGATAAATACTCCTATCACTGGGTAAATAACTCCAATAGCCCCAAAACACTTATATGTTTTCGGGCATATAAAATTACATGATAAAAGTATTCTTAAACTGGGTACAAAAAACTAAGCCCCATATTAAAAGTGAAACGGGACTGCTACTTTTTGTTCCCACTATCAAATTGACAGTTTATTTAAGAATACCTTGCCGCATATTTATTAACTCCTTGTATAATACTGAATCTAATTATATTCCTTAACCCTTTATTTGTCAAGCTGACAAACTAAAGCAGAAAAAGCGGCAGGATTTCCCCCTGCCACTAATCATCTGTTTATGCAAAAATAATTTCCTTTTCCACAATCTCCCTCGCACAAGCCCTTATGTTATTGAGGCATCCTGTCCATTCTAAGGCGTTTTCTGCCTTTAGCTGTTCCGTTATGCCCTGTGCCTGTTTCATACCCTCTATGAGCCTTTCAAAGCGTTCCTGTGCCTGTCTGTTGATGTCGGCAAGGTAGGCGTTTAGCCTGCCGCTTGTAAGAAGATTGGTGTATGTAACTTTACGGTACTGTTTTAGATAATCTAAATGCCGTTGCCCCCAGATGCCTATTGCCTGTTCTTCTTCGGCGGGTACAGTTAAGCACGGTATCAAATAATCCCCTTGCCTTTCGTATTTGCCGCCCAGTTCCTCAAATAATGATTTTGCCATTGTCTGTTACCTCCACATTCTTTTTTATTTTGAATGTCCGCAAAATCCGTCCTACATCTTTCGGACAGGGAGAATTTTGATTATGTCCTTACTGTACAGGAGGATTCTCTTATTGCTGAAAAAAGGGCTTATCAGGAGGATGATCTCATTGAGTCCGGCGAACTGGTGCTCTCGGATGGTATTCTTCAGATAAAACCCCAATGACCGCTTCACCTTCAATAGACCATCGCCTAAGCAAAACCGGAATATGAAGTTATGAGGAGGTGCTTCCATGAAATTAGTCAGTCCGAAAAACCTGCTTGTATCTTTGCTTGGCTGTGCGTTTGTCGTTCTGAAAATAGTGACCTTTGATGGGATCGTGGATCTGTTCTGGATCCTGTTCATTGGATACCTGTCCGTCAAGTGTCTGGCCGCGGGATTGTCCCAGGAAGCCTATGACAAAGATATAAAACAGGCACAGCAGGCAAAGGTCCTGTACTGCGACCTGTTTGGGAAATTTGCATACGTTGCGGCAGATATCCCGATCCTTCTTCTCCTTTTCACCGGCCTCCTGGCTGTGATCTGCCCTATAACAGCGTTTTTCCGAGCTGTCCTGATCACCCTTTTGCTGGCAGCGGCCGGATATGCGGTCTGGTTATGCTGGTATATTTCAAAGCATAAGCGGCAGCGTATGTTTAAAGGTGAATGGGGAACCGGGGGCTTAAGTCCAGAGGAGGAGAAAGCATGGAAACGGTCCGGCCTGTGGCACGGCATTCTCCTGGGGATCTCTGCGGTCTTTTGTGCTTTTTATTTCATTTTTGGAAATTCGTGGATTTCATGAATCAATCGAATATAAGACTGAAAAACGCTATCCGCGCCGAGTGGGGCGCACTACTCCTGAAGAGGAACGCTTCCTTTACAAGACCATTCTTTTTCCAAAATTTCACCACAAAAAATGCCGTCCCCCACGGGGCTGTGATCAGCCCGCAGGGAAACGGCGTTTTACTTTCTAGGATTTTCAATTATAGGGGCATGATCCCGAACAGGACGGCAACGATCATGCAGATAAAGCTGAAGCCCCATACCCATAAAAAGCTGTTCTTGATATGGTCTTTGATGTCCACATCTGCCAGGCCAACGCCCAGAAGGGTGGCGGGAACCATGGGGCTGATGAAGGTGGCGCAGTTTCTGCACACCACCATGGCAACGGCAATGGGGGCGGCGGCGATGCCAAAGCCCTCTCCGATCCCGATCATCACCGGAAGCATTCCGTAGAAATAGCTGTCTGTATCGAAGGCCAGGGCCAGTGGCACGCTTAAAATACCAATCACCAGAGGCAGATGACGGCCCAGCACAGCCGGTAAGAAGCCGCTGATCAGGCCGGACATGCAGGTGATGACACTTTCTGTGCCCTCCACATTCTTTACAAGAACGCCCATGAGAACGGCCGCTCCCATGAGGGTGGAGCACATCATAAGGGCCGGACCGGCGTGGAGATTGATGATCTTCTTCTGCATTTTCGCCCCCGGATAGTTGACCAGGATGGCCAGGGCCACGCCCATCATAAAGGGAACGTAGCTGGGGAAGATGTCCAGGATCAAAAGGGCAATGACCGCAATGGTAAGGAACACGTTAAAGAGGAACAGTCTGGGACGGGCCAGCTCACTGGCCGCTTCCGCTGCCGCCGCCTCTGCCGGGCTCACTGCCGCCTGGCCCTCGGTCTGGGCCAGGCGCCCGTTTAATCCAGCTCCCCGCTTCTTTTCAATAACGCCGTTGACAACGGCCACAGCCAGGGCCAGGATGATCCCGCAGGCCTGGATCGGCATGATGGTGCGCCATAAGGCTCCGGCTTCGATGCCCAGAACTGTGGCCGCCCGCATGGTGGGACCGGCCCAGGGCATCAGGTTCAGCACGCCCATGGAAAGCACTGCGATCCGCAGCATGGTGGTGGGACGCATATGCATCCTTTTATAAACCGGCAGCATGGCCGGGACCACGATACAGAAGGTGGAAGCGCCGCCGCCGTCCAGATGGCCGATGAGGGCGATGATGCAGGTCATGATGCAGACGCCCACCACGCTGTCCTTCACCAGAAGCATCAGCCTTCCGATGATCACGTCGAACATCCCGGCGTCGGTCATGATCCCGAAATACAGGACGCTGAACACGAACAGGGCCGCTGTGGGGCCGGTGCTGGAAAAGCCGCTTTTAATGAGGGATGCAATGTCCTCCCAGGTATAATATTTTCCCAGGACCAGCACCAGCGCCAGGATCATCGGAAAAACGATGAAGGCGATGCTGGGCAGGGTCTTACTTTTGAAAAGCGTCACCACGATGGCAACGATGCAGGCGAATCCAAGGATTCCGACAAGAGTACCCGACATAGTTTTTTCTCTCCTTTGAAGCTTATTTTGCGTTTTCTTTATATATTTTCATGAAAGTTTCACACTTTCTTAGCATTTTGGGCGGCAAAACGGCCCGGAAGCTGACAGTGCCTCCGGACCGTCTGCCTTTCCCGGCCTGGCCGGGATCTGTATTTATGAAAAGGGGTTATGAGAACTCGTATTCCTTGATCTGGCGCACCACGTCGATGATGGTGCCGTCCCGGGCCTCGATGACGCCCACGATCCGGTCGTCAAACTGCACCGGATCCGGCTCTCCCACCATGGCGTAGGCCTTGTCCCGCAGCTCCTCAATGCTACAGAACGGCAGGTCCACGTCCTTCATGCATTCGATCAGGTCCTGCCGTCTGGGGTTGATGGCAATACCGTAATCGGTGATGACCACGTCCACGGTCTCGCCCGGGGTGGTCACCGTAGTCACATGGGTACAGATGGCCGGAATCCGTCCCTGGAGGAGCGGCGCGATGACGATGGTGCATTTGGCGCCGGCCGCCGTATCCGGATGACCGCCCTGGGCCCCTGTGATCATGCCGTCGGAGCCCACCACCACGTTGCAGTTAAAGTCCACGTCCACCTCCAGGGAGGCCAGGATCACGAAATCCAGCTTGTTGACGAAGGCTCCCTTATTAAAGGGGTTGGCGTACTCCGAGGCTGAGATCTCAATGTGGTCCGGGTTCCTCTTAATGGACTCGATGGCTCCCAGATCGAAATCCTGGGTATCCACGAGCTTTTTGATCAGGCCCTTTTCCAGAAGCTCACACATGGGGGTGGTGATGCCTCCCAGGCCCAGGCCCATGTGGATCCCCCGCTCCTCCATGATCTTTCCCAGGGAAATGGTGGAGGCGATGGAGGCTCCGCCCACGCCGGTCTGGTAGGAAAAGCCCTCTTTAAAATACGGCGTGTGGATCACAAACTGGGTACAGTAGTCCGCCATCATGATCTTTCTCACATCGGTGGTTGGCTTTGCCGCTCCGGTGGCGATCTTCGCCGGGTTTCCGATCTCGTCCACCACGCACACATAGTCCACATGGACCATGGAGATGCTGGCGGGAACGTTGGGGAAGGGGACCAGGCAGTCGGTGAGGGCCACCACCTTGTCGGCGTATTCCGCATCCACCATGGCGTAAGATAATACGCCGCAGTCGCTCTTTCCGCCGTTGGCCCGCATGTTTCCGTATTCATCGCAGGTGGGGGCCCCGATGAAGGCGATGTCGATATGGACCTCGCCGGATTCCACCGCCCGAACTCTCCCGCCATGGGAGCGCATGATGGCCAGGTCCCTTAAACGCCCGGTGGAAATGGCCTCTCCGATCTTTCCGCGGACGCCGGAGGACTGGATCCCGGTGATGGTGCCGTCCTCGATGTAGGGCACGATGGGGTCGTTGGCCTTGCCCAGAGAGCTGGCGCAGATGGTCAAGTCCCTGATGCCCATTTTGTGGATCTCCTCCATGACCATGTTCACCACATAATCTCCCTCGCGGAAATGGTGATGGAAGGAAAGGGTCATCCCGTCCCGGATGCCGCATTTTACCAGAGCCTCATGGATGTTTTCCACCATTTTGCTCCGGCCCGGATCGCAGAGCGCGCGGACGGTGGGAGCCGCTTTTTTATATTCATGATTGTCATAGGCATAGGCTCCCTTAAAGGGTTCCTTTCCGGTCTTTTTTAAGATCTCCTCGGGGATCTCTCTTCCAACAGCATTGATCATATTACAACTCCCCCTTATACACGCCGGCAGCCTTGGCCATGGCCAGCGTTCTCTTTGCTCCGTCGTAGAAGGCGATGTCGATCATCTTTCCGTCCACGGTAAATACGCCGATGCCCTTTGCCTTCTTGTCGTCGATCTCCCGCACAACCTTTTCGGCAAATACGATCTCCTTTTCGGCAGGAGTGAACACCTTATGTACCACGGCGATCTGACGGGGGTTCACCAGGGATTTTCCGTCAAAGCCCATGAGCTTGATCATGCGGGTCTCCTTTTCAAAGCCCTCCATGTCGTCCAGGTTGGTGAACACCGTATCCCAGCACTGGACGCCTGCCGCCCGGGCCGCCATGATCATATGCTGTCTGGCTCCCATGAGCTCCACGCCGGTGCCGGTGATGGTGGTCTGAAGGTCCTTTGTGTAATCGCCGCCGGAAAGGGCGATGCCGATGAGCCGGTCTGAGGACTGGCATACCTCCAGGGCATTTAAAACGCCCTTGCAGGACTCCAGGGCCGCCATTAAAAGGGTGCTGCCCTCGGGCCGTCCAAACTCCCGTTCAGCCGCCAGCACATGCTCCTCCACAGTCTTCACATCCTGAGCCGTCTCAGTCTTTGCGATCCGGATGGTATCAGCCCCTCCGGCCACGCAGACCCGGATATCCTCCTTCCAGTGGGGCGTGTCCAGGCCGTTGATCCGCACCACCCGCTCTACGCCGTGGTAGTCGATCTCCTGCAAGGCGTGGAACAGGGAATACCTGGCCGCGTCCTTCTGGTTCTCCGCCACCGCGTCCTCCAGATCCAGCATGATGGAATCCGGCTTATAAATATAGGGATCCTTGATAAGGCCCGGCTTCTGGCAGTTCAAAAACATCATGGAACGTCTTAATCGTTTTTTATTTGGATGCATTACCGGATCACACCTCCCCACGGAAGATTTTCACTGACGCCGTTGCTGCGGTAAACAGCGCACTCCACTCTGGCCTTTAAGGTACAGTCCAGGGCGCCCTTGTCAAAGATCGTCACCCTGGCGTTCTTCACATCCAGCCGTTCTAAGGTCTCCAGGGCCACCGCGCGGATCTGTCTCCCGTACTGATGGATCACGCTGCTCTCGATCATCAGCTCGATGCCGTTGTCTCCCGGCTCCACGGTCACCTGGGCATCGCTGGACTCCAGGGTCCCGGCCATGGCTGTTTTTAAGATCTCCATCTGATCCCCTCCTTCTCATTCGGTCATTTTTTCTATACTCACTATACCATTGCCGATATTTTTTATCCAATATATATATCTTTATGTGATATATAGGGCGTTTCTTATGCCCTTCTGCCAGAACAGGACGCCGCAGACCGCAGCGTCCCGTTAAGGAAAGGTATTATAAAACCGGAAGATATCCCAGGGCCAGCCCCATGGCCATGAAGATCACAAAGATCCCCACGCACCATCTGAAGATATAGCCCTGGTACTGGGCCAGGGTGATCTCGGTCTGGTCCATGAGCAGGTAGATAAAGGGTACCAGCGGGCTTAAGAAATGGAAGGCCTGTCCCATGAGGGCCGCAAAGCCGATCTGGAGGCTGGTGAACCCGTAGGCCTCTGCCGTTGCCGCCAGGGGCGGAAGAACGCCGTAGTAGAAGGCGTCGTTGTTTAAAAGGTAGGTGCCCGGCGCGCTGATGACGGCGATGATCACCGCAAAATACCGTCCCAGGGATTCGGGGATCACGGACACTAAGAACTGGGCGATGGCGTTTGACATGCCCGCGTCCTCGGGACCGTTTAAGATGCCCATGAGCACGCCTGCGCCCAGGACCATCATGACCACGTTGATCATATCAGGAGCCAGGGAGCTGATGACCTTTCTCTGGACCTTCTGGTCGGGATAGTTCACCACCAGGGCGATGGCTGTTCCCACGCCGAAGAGGATGGCAGAGGAAGCCAGGCCCATGATAAGGGATACGATGACAGCGGCGGTCAGAGCCAGGTTGAAAAGGATCAGCTTCGGACGCTTCCACTCCTGCTCCTCCGGGGATACCTCCACCTTATGTACCTCTGAGGCCGCGGCGTTTGCAACGCCCAGCCGCTTTCTCTCCTTAAGGCCCAGGTAATAGGATACGCCCACCACATAAATGGCTGAAAGCACCATTCCCGGTACCAGCGGGGCCAGGATCTCTCCGGCATCCAGCTTCATGACCGACATGACCCGGGCTGTGGGACCGCCCCAGGGGATCAGGTTCATGATACAGTTCTGTAAGATGATGAGGGTAGCCAGGTAGATCTTTTTGATCTTTAACCGGTTATAAATGGGGATCATAGCCGTACAGCAGATCATGACCGTGGTGGTGCCGTCGCCGTCTAAGGAAACGAAGGCCGCCAGGACGGCCGTTCCCACCAGTACCTTCAAAGGATCCCCCTTGCACCAGGCGACCACATGGTCCACCATGGGATCGAACATCCCGGCTGTCAGCATGACGCCGAAGTATAAGATCGCGAAAGTCATCATTGCGAAGGTAGAGGCCACGCTCTTGATGCCGTCCATGGCGTAGCCCAGGGTATCCCAGCCGTATCCGGCCAGCAGTCCGAATGCCACCGGCACCAGGATCAGGGATGTGAACGGACTCAGTTTCTTTGCCATGATCAGCGCCATGAACACAATGATCATTGCAAAACCTAAAAATGCGAGATTCATAGGATTTCCCCCTTTAGCTTCTTTGTATTTTTATGGAAACATCATACCATCCCCTAAGCATTCCGTCTAATATATATACAATTATACCAATTATAAGGTTTATCTTATGGGATAATTTATGAATTATGCTAACTTCTTAACACAACGGAGGCTCTTCTGTTCAGATTTTGTTAAATTTCCCGTATACAAAAGACAGTATACGTACCCAAATGGGATCCAGGCCAGGGCGTCCTTCCATAAAGGCAATCCACAGTGGAATTTCCCCTTCTGTTATGGTATGATAAGGGAATCAAACGAGGATGGAGGTCTGCCATGAACGAAAAGCATATGCAGTACGTACTGACGGTTTTAAAAGAGGGGAGCTTTACAGGGGCGGCCAGAAAGCTGTATGTGTCCCAGCCCTCCTTAAGCCAGATCATAAAGGCCGCCGAGGCCAACCTGGGAGCGCCGATCTTCAACCGGAACACGGACCCCATCACCCTGACCCCCGCCGGAGCCCTTTACGTGAAGGCGGCCAAGCAGATCAGCACCATCTCCACCAACCTGGCCAAGCAGGTCGAGGAGCTGAGCAATGAGGAGTTTGGAAAGATCCGCCTGGGAATCTCGGTCCAGAGGGGCATGGAGCTGCTCCCCTACCTCTATCCCCGGTTCAAAAGCCGCTTCCCCCACGTGGAGCTGGAGCTTCACGAACAGGGCTCGGCCACCATGGAGGAAAGCGTCCTGGAGGGTTCTGTGGGCATCGCCCTGCTGACCACCTATCCAAAATACGACGAGCTGGTCTACGATCTGATCCAGAAGGAAAACATGGTCCTCCTGGTCAATAAATCCTGCGCCCTGGCGGAACGGATCCGGCCGGGAACACCCATCGACATCCGGGAGGCGGCAGACGAGGTATTCATATGCAGCCGCCAGGGCCACTCGGCCCGCACCATCCTGGACGCCCTATGCACTGCCAGGAACATGAAGCCGGAGATCGGCCTGGAGACCATCAGCATCGAGGTGGGAAAATATGTGGTGGCCACCAGCCCTGTGGTCATGGCCTGTCCCGACGCCTATGCGGATACGGAAAACTCCCTCCAGTCCCCCTACTATACCTACCCCATCCTGGGAGTGGAAAATCCCCGGCATTTTTTTGCCTGCTACCGGAAGGACCTGTATCTCACCAAATATATGCGCTACTTTCTGGAGCTGCTCCACGAAGTCCGTAACCTCCCCGCCGGCCGCCACGGCCAGACACCGGGAGCAGAGGCCCAGTCCCTCATAGGGATCCCCACAGAGCTGCCCCAGATGTTAAACGCCAGGGAGCAGCGGGCGGCCCTCCAGAACAGGCTCCTTGGCTCCTGCCGCTGCCCCCTGGTCTCCTTTACCTTAAATATCCCTGGGCCTGTGAAGGTCCTGCCCCTGGTCCCCCAGGCCTTTGACGCCGGGATTTCTAAGATCGAAGACGCCCTGGCAGATCAGGGCCTCCCTGTGGTCCGCAGGGAGCAGGTGATCCAGGCCACGGGACTGGAGGCCATGTGGGCCGTGGAGACCGATGCGGTACGGCTGAAAACGCTCATGGCAGCCATTGAGGACGGCGGCGGCCTGGGACGGCTGTTTGACATCGACGTTCTGGACACCGGAGGAAAAAAGCTGTCCCGGGAGGATCTGGGACTGCCTCCGAGGAAATGCCTCCTCTGTGAACAGCCGGCCCACGCCTGTGCCAGGAGCCGTACCCATACGGTCATGGAACTAACGGAACGGATCGAATCTATATTAAGAAAGGAATTTTCGCACCATGGCATTTGACGGAATCACCATTGCAAATCTGGTATATGATTTAAACCAGAAGATCGTCTCCGGCCGGATCGCAAAGATCGCCCAGCCGGAAAAAGATGAGCTTCTGCTGACCATAAAGGGGAACCGGGAGAATTTCCGGCTGCTCATTTCAGCCAACGCCAGCCTCCCTCTCCTCTACTTCACCGAAACCAATAAGACCAGCCCCATGACGGCCCCCAATTTCTGTATGCTCTTACGCAAGCACATCGCCAACGGGCGGATCCTTTCCGTGACCCAGCCTGGCTTTGAGCGGATCGTGCGGTTTGAGATCGAGCATCTGGATGAAATGGGGGATCTGCGGCGGAAATATCTGATCGTGGAGCTCATGGGAAAGCACAGCAATATCATCTTCTGCGATGAAAACGACATGATCCTGGACAGCATCAAGCATATCTCCGCCCAGGTAAGCTCTGTCCGGGAGGTGCTGCCGGGACGCACCTATTTCATCCCCCACTCCGGGGAAAAGAAAAACCCCCTGGAGATCACTGAGGAGGAATTTATCCCTCTGATCCAGGGAACGCCCCAGCCTCTGTCCAAGGCCCTCTATATGGATCTTACCGGCTTAAGCCCCGTGGCGGCGGCGGAGATCTGCCATCTGGCCTCCCTCGACGGGGACGTTTCCGCCAAGGAATTTTCCGAAGGTGAGCTGACCCACCTGTACCATGCCCTTAACTGGGTCATGGACGATGTGAGAAAAGGGAATTTTTCGCCCAGCATCATTTATAAGAGTGAAAAGCCCGTGGAATTTTCTTCCATCCCTCTGACCATGATGGACGGCGGCGAGTACCAGAAAACGGCCTTTGATTCCGTAAGCCAGGTGCTGGAACGGTATTACGCCGAGAAAAACACCGTATCCAGGATCCACCAGAAATCCACGGATCTGAGAAAGATCATCTCCAACGCCTTAGAGCGCAGCTACCGGAAGCTGGACCTTCAGACGAAGCAGTTAAAGGATACGGAAAAACGGGAAAAATTCCGGATCTACGGCGAGCTTTTGAATACCTACGGCTACGGCCTGGCCGGAGGCGAGAAAAGTTTTAAATGTTTAAATTATTACGATAATACAGAGATCACCATTCCCCTGGATCCCACCCTGACGGCCCGGGAAAACGCACAGAAATTTTTTGATAAGTACAACAAGCAGAAACGGACCTTCGAGGCCGTGACGGAGCAGCTTTCCCAGACCCGAGCGGAGATCGACCACCTGGAGTCCATCAGCACCTCCATGGACATTGCCCGGCTGGAGGAGGACCTGGTGCAGATCAAGGAGGAGCTGACGGAATACGGCTACATCCGGCGGCACTATTCCGGCGGCAAAAAGGTGAAGATCACCAGCCGCCCCTACCACTATCTGTCCTTGGACGGCTTCCACATCTATGTGGGAAAGAACAACTACCAGAACGAGGAGCTGACCTTTAAGACGGCAAACGGCGGCGACTGGTGGTTCCACGCCAAGGGAATGCCAGGCTCCCATGTGATCGTAAAAACAGAGGGAAAGGAGCTGCCGGACCGGGTGTTCGAGGAGGCCGGAGCTCTGGCGGCCTACTATTCCAGAGGCCGGGAAAACGATAAGGTGGAGATCGACTACATCCAGAGAAAAAATCTGAAAAAAGTCCCCGGCGCGGCTCCAGGCTTCGTGGTATACCATACCAACTATTCCCTTCTGGCCACGCCGGGGATCCCGGTGAGCGAGGTGAAATAAACCGTCTCCTCTATTCTACTTTGATGGCGTTGGGGTAGATCCGGGCCAGACGCTCATCGCCGAAGCGCTCGTCCAGCACCTGCTGCCAGGAGGCCTCTGCCGCCACGCCCCGGCTCCTCTCGTCGCTTCTCCACAGGGCCATAAAGGAAACGGCCATGTTGATGGTCATGAAAACGATCAGGAGCCAGACCAGAGGCTTCCCGGCCTTTGCCGGGATCCTCTCGATCCATCTGGAAAATACGGGATACAGTCCCTTAAACCACACCACAGCCGCAATGCCCCAGAAAAAGCAGTACAGAAGGTTGATCCGGCCCCCCAGATTAAAGGGGATCTTACTGTAATCCCAGAACACCGTACCGAACATCATTTCCGTAAATACACTGCACAGATACTCGTAAGCGCCTCCCAGAACCGTACCCATGAGGAACAGGAACCGGTCGGAGCAGTCCTTGTACCGGTAAAGGAGCACCGTCACCAGGGCGATGGCCAAGCCCCAGACGATGCTGAAGGGTCCCCAGACCAGACTGCTGCGGCTCATCCAGACACCGGCCGTGATCCGGCAGAATACGGTCTCCGTCAAATCTCCCAGGACACAGCCGATGATAAACAGAAGAAAGATCTTATAAAAGCTGCACCCGGCGGCAAAGCCTTCTGCACGGGCTGTTTTAAGCTCTTTCTCCTCTCCAGCTGTCCGCTCCCTGGGGTACGCCCGCTCCAGACGCCGGTTTACCAGAGAGGACAGCCGAAGCTCCAGCCTTACGCTTAAGGACGCGAACAGAGAATCCACCGACTGCCACTGTTCGATCCTTCGGGTCTTTCCCGTAAGGATCAGCACCGTAGCCAGCATATCCGCCGCCAGGGCCAGCAAAAGGATCCATAAAAGGATCTTTCCAAGGCTTCCGGGAAGCAGGGCGAACAGCCGCGTCAGCAGGGGATTCCCCCATCTGAACGCCAGAACGCCCAGAACGCCCCAGACTGCGGAGGCAGGAACACAGATATATCCGTCCAGGTTCCACGGGAGTCCGGAATAGTCCCACCATTTTTCGTGGTACAGCCACTCCAGCACATGACCGGCGATCCACTGGGTCAGGGTCGCCAGGATCACGATCCCCGCAAAAAGCCAGAAGCCCGAAAGCTCATGGCAGGAAAGGGTCATGGCCGCTGCCGCCGCGCCATAGGTCACGCATAAGGGGCCGTTTACCAGTCCCCGGTTCACAAAGGTTCTTTTTTTCACTGCCGCTGCCACAGTTTCCAGGATCCATCCTGCGAAGGAATACGCGAAGAACAGCCACAGCAGCTCATAAAATGTATACGTCATACGCACACCTCCCTGACAGAGATTGTACCAGATTTTTCCCCTTCTATTTATAAAACTTTCATGAACTCTTTTCATTCCTCACGTTTCTGACGGCTATCCGACGCCAGGGCCGTTTTCTGCTTCTTGCGCCCCTTCCTCCCGTCATGTATAATGATCACAAGATTCCTGCTCCATAGAAACATGTCAACATTCCCATCGGAAAAGCGAGGTTGTTATGAATCCAATCTTTTTAAACAGTCCCTCCGGCCAGATCCATATGAAGCCCATGGACGAGATCTCCGGCTTCCAGGTCCGGCCCGGATTCTATGAACTCAACGGAGCCATGGCGATCCCCGGCGGCGTCAATTTCACCGTCCACTCCACCGGAGCCGTTTCCTGTGAGCTTCTCCTGTTCCACCGGGCAGAAAACACGCCCTATGCGGCCATCCCCTTTCCGGAACGCTACCGCATCGGCGACGTGTATTCCATGATTGTATTCGGCCTGGATATCAAGGATTTTGAATACGCATACCGGCTGGACGGCCCCTATGACAAGGAAAAGGGCCTTCTTTTCGATAAAAAGAACATCCTTCTGGACATTTACGCAAAGGCAGTCACCGGCCAGAGCGTCTGGGGAGTGCCGAAGAAAAAAGACGTGTTTTATAAGGCCCGGGTGGTCCAGGACAACTTCGACTGGGGCGCAGAGCCTTTTCCGCAGATCCCCATGGAGGATCTGGTGATCTATGAGATGCATGTGCGCGGGTTCACAAAACATGAAAGCTCTGGTGTTTCCTGTCCCGGTACCTTTTCCGGAATCATGGAAAAGATCCCCTATCTGAAAGACCTTGGGATCACCGCTGTGGAGCTGATTCCGATCTTTGAGTTTGACGAGATGAAGGACAGCCGCATGGTGGACGGAAAACAGGTGGTGGATTACTGGGGCTATAACCCGGTCAGCTTCTTTGCTCCCAACACCAGCTACGCCGGGAAACCGGAATACAACCGGGAGGGCAATGAGCTGAAAACGCTGATCCGGGCCCTCCACGACAACGGCATCGAGTGCTTCCTGGACGTGGTCTTTAACCATACGGCCGAGGGAAATGAATACGGTCCCTGCTTTTCCTTCAAGGGCTTTGACAACAACGTATACTATATGCTGACGCCGGACGGATATTACTATAATTTCAGCGGCTGTGGGAATACCATGAACTGCAACCATCCGGTGGTGCAGCAGCTGATCGTAAGCGCCCTCCGGTACTGGGCTTCTGCCTATCATGTGGACGGCTTCCGCTTTGATCTGGCCAGTATCCTGGGAAGGAACCAGGACGGCTCTCCCATGAGCAGCCCGCCGCTTTTACAGCAGCTCGCCTTTGATCCGGTACTAAAAAATGTCAAGCTCATTGCCGAAGCCTGGGACGCCGGGGGACTTTACCAGGTGGGAAGCTTCCCCTCCTGGAACCGGTGGGCCGAATGGAACGGTCGGTACCGGGACGATATGCGGGATTACTTAAAAGGCGGTCTGGAGCTTTCCAAGACGGCTGCCTGCCGCATCACCGGCTCTGCCGACCTTTACGATCCGGCCTCCAGAGGCAGCCACGCTTCAGTGAATTTTTTAAACTGTCACGACGGCTTCACCCTCTGGGACATGTATTCTTACAGCCAGAAGCACAACGAGGCCAACGGCTGGTGCAATCTGGACGGCAGCGACGACAACCGGAGCTGGAACTGCGGAGCCGAAGGCGATACCAGCGACGAGGCTGTTCTGGGGCTGAGAAAAAAACTGGCCAGAAACTCGGTGACCGTGCTCCTTATGAGCCGCGGTACTCCCATGTTCCTGGCCGGTGATGAATTTTTAAATACCCAGTATGGAAATAATAACGCCTATTGCCAGGACAACAAGATCTCCTGGCTGGACTGGAGCTTTCTGGAAAAGAACCGGGACCACTTTTCCTATACAAAGCATATGATCGCGTTCCGAAAGGCCCACGACGTGATCCGGAAGCCCTCCGGCGTCTGCTCCCTGGACCTTCCGAATATAAAGGTGATCCCTCCCGACGGCTCCACCCATGTGCTGGCGGTGCTGTATTCCGGCAGGAACCGGACGGATACGGCAGACGATCTGGTCTGTCTGGCAGTGAACGTATACTGGGAGCCCCAGACCTTTCTCCTTCCCATGATATCTAAATCTCTGAAATGGAAGGTGGAGGCCGATACAGCAGGAACGTATCTCAAAGACCATATGCCGTCCTCCCATGAGCCGCCCTGTCTCATCTCTTCTCCACAGATCACCCTGGAGTCCCGGTCCGTTCTGGTATTCACGGCAGCCCCGGCTTAAGCCGGGACCCGTCCGCCTACTCCAGGTTCAGGTGATACTTCAGAAGATACTCCGTTCCCAGGGCCTCAGTCAGGATCTGGAATACCTGCCAGAGCAGGAATGCACAGCCGGTCACATGGATCCCCGCCGTCATGTCCAGGCTCTCCAGCACCGGCTCCCACAGCGGATACATCTGGAGCAGCGCTGTCATTAAAATAGAAAAGACAGAGCTGATGCCCACATAGGCCAGCACGGAAAAGGCCACCTTGTGGTTACCCGCCAGCTGGCCCAGGGCCATGGCCAGGTAAAAATGGTACACCGTGGCAAACCAGGCTGCGATCATGGCCAGGAGACCCTCCAGAAAGAACAGGATCACATGGACCGTCATCCCGGCATCCTCTTTAAAGCCGGCCCCGATGATCCTGAAACACTCCGCCAGGAATCCAGGCACTGCCTTAAGGAAGGTCAGCTCTCCCGCCAGGATCCCGATGGAGAAAAAACCCACCGCCAGGGAGATGTGGATCATCAGCACCGCAGCCAGGGCCTTTGCCAGGACGATCTTCCAGGATTCCACCGGCAGGGTGAACATCAGATACCCCTCCTCCTTTAAAAGCCCCTTATAAAACCGCTGGATCACCGGAAGCACGGTCATCACTCCCAGGGCCGCCAGCACGGCGGCGTATAAGGCGCCGGTAAACCAGGGGATCAGCTCCAGAAACGGCGAATCCAGGAGCTCTGTCCGCCCGGCTTCCGGAACGATCACATGGAACATCAGCGCATTGAGGACCGTGACCGCCAGCACCGCCCCATACACAGGGAACAGGCTGCGCATCATGGCCGTCCATTCATATTTAAAAAGCTTCCGGAACATCTTATCTCTCTCCTTCCCTTCCATTGGTATCCCAGTCCATTGCTCCCATGGGTACTGCAAAGATCTCTCTGAACAGGGCGTCCACGGATTTTTTCTCCTGCTCCCGGATACGGTCCACCGGGTCCTGACGCACCGCCCGTCCTTCCTTTAAAAAGATCACCTCGTCCAGGACCTTCTCAATATCGGCGATCAGATGGGTGGACAGGATCACCGACGCATCCTCAGAATAATTGGTAAGAATGGTCCTTAGGATAAAATCCCTGGCCGCCGGATCCACGCCGCCGATGGGCTCGTCTAAAAGATACAGCTTCGCCTTCCGGCTCATGACCAGGGCCAGCTGGACCTTTTCCTTGGTTCCCTTGGACAGGCTCTTCATCCGCTCTGAGCCGGAGATCTCCAGACGCTCCAGCATATCCTCCGCCGTCTCCAGGCGGAAATCTGTGTAAAAATCCCGGAACATGCGGACCATATCGGAGACCCGCATCCAGTCAGCAAAGTACATCCGGTCCGGCAGATAAGATACGATGGATTTTGTATACACTCCCGGCTCCTGCCCGTCAATCCGTATAGAGCCTCCGTCGGGCCTCAAAAGCCCGTTGGCCAGCTTAATAAGAGTGGTCTTTCCGGAGCCGTTGGGGCCCAGAAGACCGACGATCTTCCCGCTTTCCACCGAAAGATCCACCTGTTTTAAGGCCTCGCGTTTTCCAAAACGCTTTGTGAGGCCGCTGCATTCCAGCAAAACGCCCATTACGCCTCTCCCTCCTTTAACGCATCCTCCAGCACGGCCCGGATCTCATCTCCGGTATACCCCAGATCCCGCATTTTTTCCAGGAACCGGGCCACCTGCTCCTTTACAAGTCCTGTCCGCAGGGCTTTGATCGTCTCCATATCGTTTGTCACACACCTTCCCGCTGTTCTGTTGGCCACAGCCAGCCCCCGGCTCTCCAGGTCTGCCATGGCCCTCTGCATAGTATTGGGGTTCACCCCCGCCTCTGCCGCCAGCTCCCGCACCGAGGGGAGCCGCTCTCCCGGCCCGTACACCCCGGCAGCGATCTGTGACGCCACCAGGTCCGACAGCTGGGACCATATGGGCCTGTCGTCTGTCAGCTTCCATTCCATTTCCTCACTCCTTATCTTCTTTTCTGGCTGCTGTCTTTTTGTATCATTGTATTGTTGTATTACTTGCTTAATACAGTTATACAAGAAAAAATCCTGCATGTCAAGAGGTTTTTTCATTCCTCCCGGATGCAGGATCCTGTCTGTTCTTTCTGGAACCTTTATGAATTTTTCATGACCACGCTCTCCACCACGTCGGCGGCATGCTCGCAGGCATCGGCGCATTTTTCCAGATAGCTGTAGATCTCCCTCCATGCGATGACGGCCAGCACATCCTTTTCCTCTGAATGAAGGCTGTACATGCTGGCGATATACAGCCGGTCTGCCTCCTCCTCCAGGGAATTGATCTGGATGATACGATCCTTTAACTCTTTAGAACGGCGGAAGTTGGCGAACTCCCGCATGAGGCCGCAGACCTCCTCGCAGCACTGGATCACCAGATCCAGCATCTTTAAGGCCTCCGGCCGGATAGCCTTTACATTGTTGATATAAATGCGGATGAACACCTCCTCGATCTTATCGGTGAGATCGTCGATCTGCTCGCTGAGGGCCGCAATATCCTCCCGCTCGATGGGAGTGATAAAGGCTTTGGTGAGCCGGTCGCTGAGTTCATGCTTTTTTACGTCGGCCTCATGCTCGATCTTATGAAGCTCGTCCAGCCGCAGCCTGGTGTCCTCCGGCTTAAAATCGGACAGGATCTCCTTTAAAAGATGGGCGGCCTGACAGGAATATCCGGCGCATTCAATAAAGTTCTGAAAATAAAAATCGTCCTGTTTTTTCGACATATGCTTTCTCCTTTAAAAGATGTACATGAATATTTTTGCCATAATAAAGCTGATGAGGCCGCAGCCTGGGAAGGTGAAGATCCAGGTGAGCACCATATCCTTTACGACGCCAAAGTTGATGGCCGAGATCCGCTTCACTGCTCCCACACCCATGATGGCGCTGGTCTTTGTGTGGGTGGTGGACACCGGGATCCCGAACAGGCTGGAATAAAGAAGGCAGAGAGCGCCGGATACGTCGGCGGCAAAGCCCTGGTACCGCTCCAGCTTTACCATGTCCATGCCCACGGATTTAATGATCTTTTCTCCGCCCACGCTGGTTCCCAGGGCCATGACCACGCTGCATAAGAGCATGAGCCACACCGGGATCTCCATGCCGCTTACGGAATTCTGGCCATGGGCAAAGGCGGCCCCCAAAAACAGGACGCCGATGAATTTCTGGCCGTCCTGGGCCCCATGCATGAAGCTCATGGCCGCGGCTCCGGCGATCTGGGCAAAGCCGAAGAACCGGTTGGTCCTGCGCCGGTCCATGTCCCGGCAGATGAAGGAGATGATCTTACATACCACCCAGCCGGTGCCAAAGCCCAGCACAAGGCTCAGCACAAGGCCGTAAAGGACCTTGACCCACTCGGCCCCGTTGATGCCGCCGGTGCCGTGCTGGATGGCGATGGCCGCTCCCGAAAGACCGGCGATGAGGCTGTGGCTCTCACTGGTGGGAATCCCGAAAATGGACGCCCCCACGCTGTATACGACGATGGAGAGCAGGGCCGCGCAGAGGGCGACCAGCGCGTTTTGGGTGCTGTCTCCGAAATCCACCATATTGCTGATGGTGGAGGCCACGGAGCTGTTGATCTGGGTCATGATGAACACGCCCAAAAAATTAAAGAAAGCGCTCATGATGATGGCGTTTCTGGCGCTTAGGCACCGGGTGGTCACGCAGGTTGCGATGGCATTGGGCGCATCGGTCCACCCGTTTACGAAGATCACCCCCAGGGTGAACAGGGTCGTTACAAGAAGCGCCGGGTTTTCCAGAAGCTCTCCCAGAAAACCAGTAAATGACAGATCCATACCGTTTATTCCTTTCCTGTTTTATCCTGGGAAACGGCAAGGCCGTCCCCCGGCGTCCCGGGATCCGCAGGGAGTTTTTCCGCCACGGCCCAGTCCACCATATGGTTCTTTACATTTTTTATCTGGATTTTTAAGCCGGGGGCCTGGACCTCGAACTGCTCACCGTCGGCCGGGATCCGGTCGATAAGCCCCCAGACATACCCATTGAAGGTATCGTAATCCTCCCGCGGAAGGACGATCTTAAGGGCGTCCTCCACCTCGTCCAGGGGAGCCGATCCCTGGATCCGCCAGCAGTTTTCTGAGATCTGCCGGATCTCCTCAGGCCGTTCCTCTTCGTCCTCTGTTTCCAGGTCGCCCACCAGCTCCTCCACCAGGTCGTGAAGGGTCACGATGCCGGTGACGCTGCCGTATTCGTCCAGAAGCACGGCGAAATACTTCCGCTCCTTTTTCATGGCAGAGAGCAGGGAATGGGCCCGCATGGTCTCCGGCACCAGAAACGGCCGGTCCACGGCGTGCTCCATTAAGGACTCTCTGGAGCGGTCCTTCAGGCGGAAATAATCCCTGGTGTCCAGGATCCCGATGACGTTGTCCCGGTTCTCCCGGCATACAGGGAAGTATGTAAAACGGGATTCCAGGATGGTCTGGTCCCAGACCGCATCCTCGTCCTCCATATGAAGGAACACCACGTCCTTTCTGTGGGTCCCGGCCTGCTCTGCCGGAGTATCGTCAAACTCGAACACGTTCTGGATCATCTGGCTTTCCTCCGGCCGGATGGTCCCCTGCTCCCGGCCCTCGGCTAACATCATGCGGATCTCCTCCTCGGTCACCACCTCATCCTCTTCCTCTGGATCGACGCCCAGGAGTCTTAAGATCTGGTTGGTGGAAAAGGTTAAGAGCCACACCACCGGCTTGCAGGCCTTCCAGACGCCGAACAGCATGCCGGACATGCCCATGGCCATGGAATCCGGCTTTTTCATGGCGATCCGCTTGGGCACCAGTTCACCGAACACAAGGCTGAAATAGGTCAGTGCCAGGGTGATGAGTACCACGGATACCGAATGAAGGACGTTTTCCGGCACCGGAACGCCAAGGCTCATGAGAAGGCTCACAAGGGGCCCGGCAAAGTTTTCTGCCGCAAAGGCGCCGCCCATGAGCCCCGCCAGGGTGATGGCCACCTGGATCGTGGCCAGGAACCGGGCCGGCTGCTCCGTCAGGGCCGTGAGCTTCTTTGCCCGCTTATCTCCGTCGTGGGTCATGCGCTTTAATTTCGCGTCGTTCATGGAGATCACGGCGATCTCCGCACTGGCAAACACTGCGTTTCCAAAAATTAAAAGAATCTGTAATAGGATTGCTCCGATCATGGTTTTATGTAATCTTTCTCCTTTCATGGGGACGTAAATTTTTCCCGCTGTCACATCCGCCGCCGCGGAATGGGAACATGGCCTGCTTAAATGCAAAAAGGTACAGCCTGCAAGCATGTTCATCTCCCAGACTATACCTCTTTATTCCATAAAACGCATGGAGCCTATTCTGTTTTTCCTGTGTCCGTCTCCGTTTGAACCGCCGTCCATGCAGCCGATCACTCCTTTTTTATAAAATCCATAATGTTTGTAAGATCTGTGTATAAAAAGCGCAGATCTTTTTAAAAATATCATAACCCGGGAAAGAAGTCAATGGAGTGCCGCCAGTCTTAGCGGCAGCTTTGCATCTTTCCCGGGCTTTTTTTCATCAGCCCTCGATGCTGATGAATTTCCGTTCCTCTTCCTCCGGCTTCTTTGCTTCCTTTTTGGGAACCAGGAGCTTTAAGACGCCGTCCTCAAATCTGGCCCGGATATCCTCTCTTGTGATCTCCTCGCCCACATAAAACTTTCTGCTGCAAGAGCCGGTAAACCGTTCCCTGCGGATATATCTGCCTGCCACCTCTTCTGTATTTTTATTGGATACGGCGGTGATGGTCAGGGTGCCGTCCTTTAATTCTGCCTGGATATCCTCCTTTTTGCATCCCGGCAGGTTGATATCCAGCTCAAAGCCGCCCTCGTACTCCCGGATATCCGTTTTCATCAGGTCGCAGGACGTTTCCTTTTCGTACTACTTCTGGGGCCGTTCAAAGGTAAAAAAGTCATCAAATAAGTTTTCTCCAAAAATGCTGGGCATTAACATAGTTCATCGCTCCTTATCTTAAATGGTATTTATATCTGGATCATTGGTTCCCTTTGGAACTGGTTCTGTTATACCGCTTTTATTAGCACTCGCAAATATTGAGTGCTAATAATTTTTGTGAAAACTTTATGAACTTTTTCTGTCCCGGCTCTTTTGTCTCAGGCCTTCCGATCGTATAGAAGGGCGTTGCAGATGGCGGCGGCCACGTTGCTGCCGCCCTTTCTTCCTCTTGCCACGATACAGGGCACTCCTGCGGAAAGGATCAGCTCCTTGGCCTCCACCACGTTTACAAAGCCCACCGGGACCCCCACCACCAGACGAGGGCGGATCTCCCCGGTACGGATCTTCTCATACAGTCGCATCAGGGCCGTGGGGGCGTTCCCTACGGCGTAAATGCAGTCCGGGTACAGCCTGGCGGCCTTGTCCACGCTGACCGCCGACCGGGTGATCCCGGACTCCCTGGCGGCCTCCTTCACGTCCTCGTCCCCGATGAAACAGCGGACCTGGACGCCGTGGGCAGCGGCAGCCGTTTTATTGATCCCAGAGGCGGCCATGGTGGTGTCGGTGATGATGGGGATGCCAGAGGCCAGGGCCTCCCGGCCCTTTGATACGGCGTCCTCTGAAAAATACAGGCTTTCCTTATAGGAAAAATCCGCCGTGGTGTGGATCACCCGGCAGAACACCGGAAGCTGGTCTTTGGGGCAGGTTTTTAAAAACTCCTCCCCCAGCTCTTCTTTTATGATGGCAAAGCTGGCCGCCTCGATCTCCGACGGCCGGGTCGTAAGGAACCGGATCCCGGTCTCCCTGCACAGCGTTTCTGTCCATTCCATAAGCTTTCTCCTTTTTTCTCACTTACAGCCTGCGGTCCAGGATCCCGTAGATCCGGTCCATATCCAGATTTTCCCTCAGGATCCCCGCCAGCTTTTTATACTGCTCTTCCTTATGGGCAGCCATGGAAAACCCTCCGGCTTCCGGGAGCTGATCCATAGAAATGCCGTATTTTCCAGCCAGCAGCTCCCACACGGCCCTCTGGATCTCCTGGGAATCAAAAAATCCATGGACGTAGGTTCCTGCCGCACGGCTCTGGATGCAGCCGTCCTCCTTTAGGATAGCTCCGGCCGGATCCGTTTCTTTCCGGATGCCGGTACACGGCCTTCCTCCGGCCCTTTTTGTCTCTCCCATATGGATCTCATATCCTGTGAAGCCGGGATCTGCGGCTCCTCCCCACTCCTCAAACACCCAGGCGTTCCCCGTCACCCGGGTCCTGGCCTTCTCCCTGGAAAACACCGTTTCCACTGGAAGGAGCCCGAGCCCCCGGAGCGTTCCGCCCTCCTCGATGCCGAAGGGATCCGAAAGCCGCATCCCCAGCATCTGGAAGCCGCCGCAGACGCCGAACACGAAGCAGCCTTCTCCGTATTTTCTTAAAATGGCCGCCTCCATCCCCGTTTCCCTGAGCCACTTCAGATCGCCCATGGTATTTTTCGTGCCTGGAAGGATCACCAGGTCTGCGGCTGAAAGCTCCTCCGGCCGGTCTGCATAATAAAGGGCCACGCCGGGAAGATGCTCCAGGGCATTAAAGTCCGTAAAATTGGAGATCCTGGGAAGCCGCACCACGGCGATCCTGGCAAACGCCTTTCTTCCATTCCGGTCCATGGCCATGTCCTTTGCCCATAGCCGGTCTGCCAGGCTGTCCTCGTCGTCCAGGTCCACGTCCATATAGGGGACCACGCCCGCCACCGGGATGGGACACCGCTCATACAGCATGGAAAGGCCTGGCTTTAAGATTTCCTTATCCCCCCGGAATTTATTAATGATAAAGGCACGGATCCTGGCCCGCTCCCGGTCGGACAGCAGAGCCGCCGTGCCGTAGAGCTGGGCGAATACGCCGCCCCGGTCAATGTCTCCCGCCAGCAGCACCGGCGCGTCGATGAGCTCCGCCAGGCCCATGTTGACAATGTCGTTTTCCCGGAGGTTGATCTCCGCCGGGCTTCCGGCTCCCTCCACCACGATCACGTCAAACCGCTCTGCCAGGCTGTCATAGGCCTTTTTGATCTCCGGGATCAGGCTTTTTTTCATCTTAAAATATTCTGCCGCCGAATAATTTCCCAGTACCTCCCCGTTGACGATCACCTGGGAGCCCATATGGGAGGTGGGCTTTAAAAGCACCGGGTTCATGGCCGCCTCGGGACGGATCCCGGCCGCCTCTGCCTGCATCACCTGGGCCCTCCCCATTTCCAGGCCTTCTTCTGTAATATACGAATTGAGGGCCATGTTCTGGGACTTAAAGGGGGCCACCGATAAGCCGTCCTCCTTAAATATCCTGCAAAGTCCCGCCGCCAGGAAGCTCTTTCCCGCGCTGGACATGGTTCCCTGTATCATGATCACCCGGCTCATACGTTCCTCCTCGTCTGTTTTTATGATCGGATCCCCGCCAGGACCAGGACCGCCGCCAGGGCTGCCGCCCAGGCAGCTCCGTACATGAGACGGCAGGCCCTGGGGATATCCTCCGCCTCCACCGGCCTTTTATCATCCCCGATGGTCTTTTTCTTATAAAGGGTCCCAAAATACCAGGCGTCTCCTGCCAGCTGTACATGGAGGACGCCGGCGCACACGGCCTCTGTCTGGGCGGAGTTGGGGCTGGCGTGATTAAAACGGTCCCGGAAAAAGATATGCATCCCTTCCCGCCAGTCCATGCCCAGGACAGCCGCCGCCAGTACCATCAGCCCGGCAGAAAGCCTGGCCGGAAGGAAGTTGGCCAGGTCGTCAAGCTTTGCCGCCGCCCGGCCAAAATACAGGTACGCTTCGTTTTTGTACCCCACCATGGAATCCATGGTGTTCACGGCCTTGTAGACCCATCCAAGGACGGGGCCGCCCAGGGCCAGATAAAAAAGCGGGGCGATGACCCCGTCCGAGGTATTTTCCGCCACAGTCTCCACCGCAGCCTTTGTGACGCCTGCCTCTGAAAGACGCTCCGTATCCCGGCCCACGATCATGGACACCGCCCTTCTGGCTCCAGGAAGATCTCCTTTCTTCAGCTCCTGATAGACCTTCATGCTTTCTGTCTGAAGGGATCTGGCTGCCAGAAGCTGGTAGCAGAGGACCGCCGATACAGCCAGGTACAGCCAGACCGAAACCTCCCGGCACAGGGCTAGGAGAGCCCACACGGCTCCTCCGGTGATCCCGCATACCGCCGCAACCAGAAAAAGGCCTCCCAGAAGAAGCCCTTTTTCCGTTTTTTTACATATTTTCCTTAAAACTGTTTCCAGCCATCCAATGAGCCAGCCGATGAGCCGCACCGGATGGTAAAGGAACTGTGGATCTCCCAGGACCCAGTCCAGCAGAAATCCCAGGGCTGCCGCCCAGGCCCAGATCATTCTGTCCATAAATTCACGTTTTTCCTTTATTTCAGATATTTTTCGTTATTTTTATATGTGATATAAATGGTATACAGAGTCAGCCCTAAAAAGATCACCAGGCATAAGGTGGGAAGGAAGATCTTTTCGTAATACATGGCGAACACGGCCAGATCCAGTCCCCAGAGGATCTTCGTAAATCCCTCCACCTTGCACCAGGCGGCCCTTCCCTCATCCTCAATAAGGATCTTGGACCGGATGGGAACGTAGATCCCTCCTGTTACCAGAGCGCCGTAGATCAGAAGACCCAGACTGATGATCAGTAAAAATGGAGCTATCATGTTTGCTACCTGCCTTTCTCTTATTTCGTATCCTTAAAGTATACTATATAATTGAAATTTTCGCAACATCTGTCAGACAGAAATGGCCATTCTCCTCCCCAGTCCGGCAGAGATACCCCGAAAGGCAGCCGGTCTGCCAGGAATAATATTCCCGCTCCGGCCGGCCAAAGGCCTCCAGCACGGCCATGATGGAGCCGCCGTGGATCACGAACACCGCCGTGCCGTCTGTTTTTCCCATAAGGGCACGTACCTCCTGCCGGAAGGCATCTGCGCACCGGCCCTTGAACTGCGCCACAGCCTCGCCTCCCGGGAACCCGTCTGTTCCGCCGGAATCGATGAACCGCTGGTAATCCGCATCCCCGGAAAGCTCCCTGTAATTTTTGTACTCAAACCGGCCAAAGTCACATTCCGAAAGGCCGGGCACCAGACGGACGGGAACGCCCGAAAAGTCCTTTTCTGGAAAAACCAGGGCTGCCGTCTCCAGGCACCGCCTCATGGGGCTTGCGTACACCGCCGCCACCGGGCCCAGAAGCCCGTAAAGAAGCTGCTTCCGCTTCGCTGAGGTCTGCCGCAGCCCCTGTATGGCTGCCTCCGTAAGCCCCTCGTCGGTCCTTCCCACATACCGCTTTTCCAGATTGCCCGCCGTCTCCCCGTGGCGGAGAAGAAGGATCCTCATAAAACGCCTCCTGTCTATGAGATCGCCAGATGGCAGACCGCCGCCGCCAGTACCATAAAAAGCTCACAAAGCTGTAAAAAATACCCGGCCAGGTCCCCGGTGACGCCGCCGAACTCCCGGAACACCATCCGCCTGTAATATAAAAATGCCAGGACGGCCCCAAGGACCGCCGCCGCCCCGCAAAGGCCGCCCAGAAGGATCATGGCCCCGGCGGAAACAGCCATATAAAATACCATGGAGGCCGCCACCAGCCGTCTTCTGGAGTCCTTCATGAAATCCGCCAGCATCCCGTGCTCCCTGGCTCCGGGAAATATCGCTGCCGCCAGGCCGCTCAAAGCCCTGGACAGGACGAATCCGGCAGACACGGCCGCCGCCCCCCGGACTGGAAGCTCCGAACAGCCGCCGCAGTATAAAAGCAGGTACAGCCCGCCTCCGGTGACTGCAAAGGCCCCCGCATGGGTATCCTTTAAGATCTGAAGCTTTTTCTCCCGGTCTCCCCAGGAGGCCCTGGCGTCACAGGTGTCCAGAAAGCCGTCCATATGGATGCCCCCCGTTGCCAGAAGCGGCACGGCCGTCAGAAGCGCTCCCTTAAAAAGAGGCCCTGCCCCTGTCCTTTCCATAAAAAGATATACCAGGAAAAATACGGCCCCTGCCAGGACCCCCACCAGGGGAAAGAAGCACATGGCCTTTTTCCGGTCCTCCTCCTCCCAGATAAAATCCGGCACCGGGAGCCTGGAATACATGGAAAAGGCCATCAGAAGGGCCTTCATGGCCGGCCTCCCTTTTTGGCCCCATAGTCCACATAGGATTCCACATGGATCTCCGAAAACGTACTCATGTTTTCATAGACCATGGCTCCCATTTTTAAAAGAGGCAGAAGGGCCACAGCCCCGCTTCCCTCTCCCAGGTGCATCCCGCAGTCCAGAGGGGCCTTTAATCCCAGCTGGTCCATCACCAGACGTCCCGCAGGCTCTGAAGATACATGAGAGGCCAGGAGAAAGTCCTTCACGTCCCGGCACATGAGCACCGCCAGAAGCGCCGCCGCCGATGAGATAAAGCCGTCGATCACCGCAGGAAGCCTGTACACGGCAGCTCCCAGGAACAGTCCGGCCATGGCGGCAATATCAAAGCCTCCCAGCTCCGTAAGAAGAAGGAGCGCGTCCCGGGGCTCTGCGGAAGCCTCCCAGGAAAAGTCCTTATACCTGGGATACTGCCGGAAAAACCGCTCGCAGGCCGCCTCCACGGCCTTCTGCTTTCTTAAAAGCCCCTGATCCGAGAGACCGGCCCCCCGTCCGGTGACCAGCCTGGGAGGGGCTCCCGTAAGGACCGAGGCCAGGGCGCTGGCCGGGGTGGTGTTCCCGATGCCCATTTCTCCGGAGGCCAGGATCCCATAACCCATCTGCTTCAGATCCCGGGCCAGGAACACTCCCGCCAGGAGCGCTCTTTCGCACTGGTCCCCGATCATGGCCGCCTCTCTCACCAGGTTCCGGCTTCCGGCTCCGGCTCTCCGGTTTAAGAGCACAAAGGGGGCCGGGGCCTCTTTGCCGGAGCCGTCCCAGAGCCGTTCTTCTCCTGTCATGCCCACGTCCACCGGAAACACGTCGGTTCCCGACACCCGGCACATACAGGTCACCGAGGTCTGGCCTTTTGTGAAATTCTCTGCCACGATCCGGGTGACCTCCTGGCCTGTCTGGGTCACGCCCTCCTCCACCACTCCGTGGTCGGCGCACATGACTGCCAGGGCGCTTTTTTCCAGAGGGATCCGTTCTGCGCTTCCCAGGATCCCGGCGATCTTTATAATGTCCTCCTCTAGGATCCCCAGGCTTCCGATGGGCTTTGCCACTGAATTCCACCGGAGCCTGGCCGCCTCCATGGCTTTCTGGTCCGCCGGGCGGATCTCTGAAAGAATCTCCAGAATTTTTTCCATATCTGCCACCGCCTTATGTTCTATGTGATCGTCCGCAGTCCCCGTCCCGCCGCCGGGCCGCCAGCTCCAGAAACCGCACCGGCTCATGGCCGTAAAAATAAAGATGGGGAAATCCGGCGTAAAGGCTTTCCGTTCCATAGCCGCAGGACCATTCCCGGGTCCCCACTGGCTTTTTAAAGGAAAAGCAGTCTCCGTTTTCCGGACTGTCCCAGTGATGGAATTCATGGGCCGGAACGCTGGTCCCCGCAGGCCCCAGAACACTGTCTCCCATGGCCGTCATGATCCCGTAGCCGAATCTGGAAAGCCTTCCGCTGTCCCGGCTTCCCCCTGGAAGCACACCGCACATGGGCCGGGAGATGCCGTCCGCATCCGTAAGCTCCTGCTTCAGATACAGGTATCCGCCGCATTCGGCGATGCAGGGCATCCCCTGGGCCAGGCGCTCCTGAACGCTGACCCGCATGGAAGCGTTTTCTGAAAGCTCCCTTCCGTAAAGCTCCGGGTAGCCGCCTCCCAGGTAAAGGCCGTCGGCCTCCCCGGGCACCTTTTCATCATGGATGGGGGAAAAGAACCTGAGCTCTGCGTTCATGGCCTCCAAGGCCTCCAGATTGTCCTGGTAATAGAAGCAGAAAGCCTCGTCCATGGCCACGGCGATCACCGGCTTTTCTCCGTTTTCCTTCCGTATCTGGGGAAGCCTCCGCCTCCGAGCCGGAAGCGGTTCCGCCTTCTCTGCAATGGACAGGATGGCTTCCAGGTCGATCCCTGGCCGGAGCGCTTCAGCCAGCCTATGGATCTCCTCCCGGAACCCTGGGATCTCCTCCGGCCGCAGAAGGCCCAGGTGACGGCTTTTCAGCCGGAACTCCTCTCCCAACGGCGGCACAAAGCCCACGGCCCGGATCCCCAGCTCTTCCTCTGCCGCCCTTTTCAGGGCCGGATACAGCATGGGGGACAGCCGGTTGAACAGGACACCCTTTATATGGCTGTCCGGCCGGAAACTTAAAAAGCCCCGGACAGCGGCCAGGGTGGAAAAGCTCCTGCCCTGGGCGTCGGCCACCAGGATCACCGGCGTATGGGTGCGCTCCGCCACCTCATAGGAACTGGCCCGGTCCGTACTGCCGCCCAGGCCGTCGTAATAGCCCATGACGCCTTCGATCACCCCCAGGCGGTCCGGCCCGCCATGGAGGCCAAGAAGCTGGATCAGCTCCTCCCGGCTGGAAAAAAAGCTGTCCAGGTTATAGGAGGGCACGCCGGCCACCCTCCGGTGGAACATAGGATCGATATAATCCGGACCGCACTTAAAGGCAGATACCCGGTGCTGTTCCTTTAAAAGCTCCAGGAGGGCACAGGTGATGAGAGTCTTTCCCTGGCCGCTTTTCTCCGCCGCTACCATAAATCTTGGAAACTGCACCTTTTCCATCACTGGTCCTCCCTTCCGGAAAATGTCACGATCCAGACCGGGTTGGCCCCCAGCATCAGATGACTGTTTCCTGCTTTTTTCGACCGGGCGGCTGTTACCATGACGATCTCCGGATCTGTCACCGGAAGTGCCCTGGGAAGGTCCATGACCGCAGCCAGGGATTCCAGGGTAATAAGGTTCGCCACAAACCGGGCGGCCCCATTTTTCCTCAAGACCGTATCCACGATCCGGCCCATGCTGCCTCCGCTGCCGCCGATGAACACATGGGTGGGGGCAGGAAGCCCCTCAAGGGCCTCCGGGGCAGTCCCGGCCACGATCTCCATGTTGGACAGGGAAAACTGCTGCCGGTTTTTTTCCAGCAGCTCCAGGGCCTCTGGATCCCGCTCAATGGAAAAGACCCGGATCCCGGAGGACAGTCTGGCGCATTCCACCGAAACTGAGCCCGTTCCGGCTCCCACGTCGTAGACCACGGCATTTTCTGTAAGAGCCAGCTTTGAAAGGGACACGGACCGCACCTCCAGCTTTGTCATGGGTGTTTTTCCACGGAGGAAGGCCTCGTCGGGAAGGCCATGGGTCAGAGGCCGGGGGAGAGTCCTCCCTGCCGCCGGATTTTCTGCCAGCACCACCGTAAGCCCGGAGACCTCCCGTTCCCTCATGGTCTCCGGCGTCCCTTCAGAGATCCTCTCATTCGCCAGGGAGAGGTTTTCTCCCACCGTAAGCCGTACCTGGGAAAGGCCCGCATGGAGAAGTCTTTCACATATCTCCTTTAAGGCATTGCTTCCCCCGCAGAGGATGAACACCCGTTTATGAGCCCCCACGGCTCCCTCCAGGTCAGCGTCCCGGCCATGAAGGCTTAAAAAGCAGACGTCCTCCCAGCTCGTTCCGATCCTGGAAAAGAAGTATCCGGCGGAGGAGATCCCTGGGATCACCTCCACCTCAAAGCCGCCATCCCTATTGAATACCTCCAGAAGCCCTCTGGCCCCGCTGAAAAAGCCCGTGTCTCCCGACAGGGCCACGGCCGCCGTATCATACTCTGGATGGTCCTTTAAAAAGCCCAGGATCCTCTCCGGCTGATATTCCCTTAAGACTGGCTTCTGGAAGCCCCTGAGACCGTCGGCCATCCGTCCGGCTCCCGCCAGAACCTGGCTTTCCTCAAAGGCCCGTCTGGCCGCCTCTGTGAAAAGCCCTGGATCTCCCGGTCCCATGCCCACCAGAAATACCTTCCTCCTGTCCATGGACAGGCCAAAAAGCTCCAGAGCCTCCCGAAGGGAGATCCCATCCTCCTTTGGTCTTCCAATTACAATGAGCCTGGCTCCGGCCTGTCCGGCAGCCGATACCTTTTCCTCAAAGCCTCCAGCGGTCCCAGACTCCTTGGTGACCATCCAGGCCGCTCCCACGGCATGGAGCATGGCCACGTTCATTTCCACGGAAAATGGCCCCTGCATGGCCATCAGATGATTCCCGTAAAAGCCCAGATCTCCGCAGTCAGACACCACCTGAGGCAGGGACAGCACCCGGGCGTAGATCCGTTCCTCCCAGTCCGGAAGCGCTTTATATTTAGAAAGCTCCTTGCTGCCAGTGGTCACCAGGACATGGCCCTGGGTGCCCTTTAAAAACTCCACGGCCTCCTCCACAGAATCCACGAACACGGGGTTGTGTTCCGTTCCGGCTCTCCCGGCCCTCCAGGACTCCGTATGCTCCCGCAGGATCCGGAAACAGGGGATCTTGCAGGCGGTGCAGGCAGCCTTTATGTTTTCCGACACGATCCGGGCAAAGGGATGGGTGGCGTCCAGCACAAGATCACAGGAAAGCCTGGACAGCTCCTCCCGGATCTCCTCCTGGTCCATCCGTCCTTCATGAACGAGGATGTTCTCTGCCTCCGGCAGACCTTCTCCCCCGTATTCCGTAGCTACAAATACATGGACCTTTACCTGGCCTCCGGCCAGCCGCTCTGCCAGGAGCCTCCCCTCCGTGGTCCCGGCAAACAGGGCGGCGGTCCCAATATCTTTTACAGACAGACAGCTCATAGGCGGTACCCTCTGGGAGTCACCATAGCCCCGGAAAGCTCCATGGTCTGGCTGTTTCCCACAAAGACTGTGGTAAACATATCCGCCTCATAGCCAGAGAGCTCCCCCAGGGTCATCACCTGGCTTTCTTCACCCTCTCTTCCGATATTTTTCACCGCCCCGCAGACCGTGTCCGGGCTTTTTTCTTCCATTAAGATCTCACAGGCCCGCCGCAGGTAGCCGGCCCGTTTTTTGCTGGAGGGATTATAGATGCAGACACAGAGGTCTCCCATGGCCGCGGCCCGCAGCCGCTTTTCAATGGTCTCCCAGGGAGTCAGAAGGTCGCTGAGGCTGATGACCGCAAAATCATGCATCAGCGGAGCCCCCAGGACCGCCGCTCCGGAGGAGGCTGCCGTGACCCCGGGAACGATCTCCACGGAAACCTCCGGGTATTCCCGCCCAATCTCCAGGATCAGCCCCGCCATGCCATATACTCCGGCGTCGCCGCTGCAGATCATGGCCGTGGTCCTGCCCTTTGACGCCTCAGAAAACGCCAGGCGGCACCGCTCGGTCTCCCGGCGCATGGGCGTGGTCAGGAATTCCTTTTCTGGATAATACTGCTCTGCTAACTCCACATAGACCGTGTAGCCCACGATCACGTCGCATTCCCTTAGGACCCGGTCCGCCCGGATGGTCATGGAGTCGTGGTCTCCCGGCCCCATGCCCACAACGTACAGCTTTTTCATGCGTCTGTCCCCTTTCTGAATCCTGTGGTAAAGTCCGGCGCATAGAGCCTGGAGTCCGCATAGCCGTTTTCCTCCCTGGTCCCCAGCACATCGCCGATGAGGATCATGGCGGTCTTTCGGATCCCTTCCCGTTCCGCCGTTTCCTTAAGGGTCGATACCGTACAGCGGACGGCTTTTTCCTCCGGCCATGTGGCCTTATAGACAATGGCCGCCGGAGTGTCCGGCCTGTACCCGGCTTCCTTAAGCTCTGCCTCCATCTCCTCCAGGAGCCCGGCGCTTAAAAACACCGCCATAGTGGAGTGGTGGGCCGCCAGAGACCGGAAGCTCTCCCTTTCCGGCACAGCCGTCCGCCCGGCCATCCGGGTGATGATCACCGTCTGGGACACCTCCGGAAGGGTCAACTCCGCCCCCAGGCTGGCGGCGGCTCCGTTAAAGGAGCTGACTCCGGGGCAGACGTCATAGGCGATCCCCATTTCCTCCAGCCGGTCCATCTGTTCCCGTATGGCCCCGTAAAGCGACGGATCCCCCGTATGGAGCCGCACGATGGTCTTATTCTCTGCCTCTGCCCGCTCCATGACACCAAGGACCTCCGGAAGGGTCATCCGGGCGCTGTCATGGATCTCACAGCCCTCCTTTGTCCCCTTAAGGAGCTCCGGGTTCACCAGGGAGCCTGCATAGATCACCACGTCCGCCTCCGAGAGCAGCCTGGCCCCCCGGACTGTGATCAGATCCGCCGCGCCGCAGCCGGCGCCCACAAAATGTACCATGGTCTCCCTCTCCTTTATGAAAACAGCACCTGCTCTGCCAGGGCCGCCGCCTCTTTGATACAGTCGTCGCAGCTTTTGATCACCTTGCCGGTCTCAATCCCCTTTAATTCCTTGCAGATCGCCGTTCCGTTGGCCTTTTCAAAGCCTCCCAGGATGGCCCTGGAAAGCTTATAGGATTCTGCCTTGCTGTCGGGCTTTTCCAGATTTCCCGTGCTCCGCTTCATCCCGGCCAGGATGCAGGCTCCCGCCACAGCCCCGCAGGTTCCGTCCATACAGCCCATTCCCAGGCCCAGGGCCTCTGTCATCTTAAACATGGTCTCCTCGTCCACGCCCACCAGGTCGCAGTAGGTGCAGGCCACCGCCTGGGCGCAGTTGTATCCTTTTTTATGTCTTTCAATGGTCTTTTCCACCCGAGTATCCATTTCTTTCTCTCCTCTGATTTATTTTTACACTTCGATCTCAAACCCTGTATAGATCTGCTCTGCCATGTCCCCCAGCTCTTCCTTCAGGATCTCCATGGCCCTTTCCCCGGTGCAGTGGCCCGTGCAGATCCGCCGGATCCCGGTCTTTCTGATCCGGTCTGCCAGCTCCCGCACCTCCTGGTCCTCAGAACGGAACAGGTGGAAGCCGCCGATGAGGCCGTAGATCTGCTTTCCAGGGAACGCAGCCTCCGCTTCCCGGATGATCACATCTGCGCCGCCGTGGGAGCAGCTGTTGAAGATCACCAGCCCCTCCTTCGTATCAAACACCAGGCTCTGCTCGTGGGAGAAATCGTCAGGCTTCCACCGGCCGTTCTTCTTCACATACATTCCGGCCTTCCTGCCTGTATCGGCAAGGCCTGGCGTCCGGTGGGCGAGAAGCGTCACGCCTGGGATCACCTCCAGGTCTCCGTCGGCATAGACGATCCGGTCCTTATAGGCTTCCAGATATCCCCGGCGGATCCCGATGTATTTCTTAAACAGGAAATTTTTCCTGCTGTAACAGTTTTCCTCTGCACTCTTTTGTAAGTAAAATTTTGCCGTGGGATTCCTTTTAAAGAACTCTCCAAGGCCGTCTGAATGGTCATAATGGGCATGGGACAGGACACCGAACTCCACATCCTCCAGACGGACCCCCATCTGGTCTGCATTTTCTGCAAAGGCCTCTGTGGTCCCTGTGTCCAGGAGGATCCTGTGGCCGTTGTATTCGATATAGATGGAAAGCCCCCACTCGGCCTTCCACTGGTTTTTTGTAATATTATCCACCAGAACTTTTGCTTTCATAGATACGTCCCCTTTCTGCGCTCTAGGCCCGGTTCCGCTCCAGGATCTCCTCCATGACCCGGCAGAACAGCTCCAGCCCCCTCTGGTCCTCTTCCGTAAACCTTCCCAGCCTTGGGCTGTCCATATCCAGGACGCCGTAAAGCTCACCGTTTCTATGGAGCGGGATCACGATCTCGGAATTGGAGGCGCAGTCACAGGCAATATGTCCGGGAAACTGGTGGACGTCCTCCACCCGCACCGTCTGGTCCTTTTCTGCCGCCGTTCCGCAGACGCCGCGGCCCGGCAGGATCCTGGTACAGGCCGGTTTTCCCTGGAACGGCCCCAGGATCAGGCTCCCGTCCCTCCACAGATAAAATCCGGCCCAGTTGAGCCCCTCCAGGCTGTGGTATAAAAGCGCAGAGGCGTTGGAGAGATTTGTGATCTCATACTCCACATCCTCTGCCAGGGCCAGGAGCTGGTCCCTTAAAAGCGTATAATCCGTCATAGTCCTCTCCTTTTTATATTCCATTATCCGGCCCGTCTTCTCCCGCCGGCTCCTCTCCGGCAGCCAGCGCAAGGAGATCCCGGGCATTTTCAGTGGCTCCCAGGAGCGTTCCTGCGGCGTCGAATACCAGGATACCCGTTTCCAGGGTCTCCGGGACCCGCCGCCTCATATACCAGTCCATGCGCTCCAGAAGCGCTCCCATGGTTTCCTTAAGGATACCGGCCGCCTTAAGCTCCTCCAAGGCCTGCTCCGTCGTATTGGCCTCCTGGATCCTTTTTAACGTCCCGGTCCCGACTCCGGCCCGCAGGGCGCAGGCCACAAGCGTCTCCATCCGTCCGTCCCCTTCCTTTGAATGGGTGTTCATGATGCCGCAGCCCAGCTTCACCAGCTTTCCCAGGTGGCCCGCCAGGAGAAGACCGGAAAAACCCAGCTCTCCGGCTATATCCAGGGTCCGGCCCACAAAGTTGCTGCACACCACCGCCGGTATTTTTCCGATCCCTTCCCGCTCCAGATAGGACCAGAGGAACCGCTCCCCCATGTTTCCGGGCACAGCGGCTGCAAACCGTCTTCCCTCAGACCGCAGCACCTGCATATGGGCCCGGATGGTCTCTATGAGGGCTTCCTCGCTCATGGGCTCCACGATGCCGCTGGTGCCCAGGATTGAGATCCCCCCGGTGATCCCCAGGACTGGATTAAAGGTCTTTTCCGCCGCCTTCTCTCCTCCGGGAACAAAGATCAGGATCTCCACCGGCCGGTCCACACCGGCCTCCTCTAAGACCTCTGTAACGGCGGCCTCGATCATCCTCCGAGGAACGGAATTGATGGCCGCCGCTCCCACCGGCTGGTCCAGGCCCGCCTTTGTCACCCGGCCCACGCCTTCTCCTCCGTCAATGATCACCCGGCGTTCCCGGGCAGAAGCAGTTCCGGTCCCATGGTCCGCCTCCCGGGCATTCCCTGCGTTTTCCGGCAGAAACCTGGCCCGGGCGAAGATCAGAAGGCCATCGGTCACATCGGGATCATCCCCGGCGTCCTTTTTTACTGCACAGGAGACGGCGCCGTTCCCTGCTTTTTTCTCCATCAGCGGGACCCGCACCATCTGGCCCGCCGGGGTCATAAGCTCCGCCGTTTCTGGCCATATGCCAGAGACCAGGAAGGAGACGGCTCCCTGGGCTGCCAGGGCCGCGCAGGTGCCGGTGGTATACCCCCGCCTCAGCATTTTTTTATCCTTATAAACGAGAGCTTCCATGATCCCAGTCCTCAAGAATTGCTGATAAAAGGCCGTCGGCCGTATAGTCCCTGGCGATCTTCATGCGCCGGATCCCAAAGGCGCTTAAGGCCTCCGCCGTAGCCTTCCCGATGCACACCGGGCAGGGACCTGTTTCCAGGAGCCTTCTTTTTTCATCCGCAAGCTCCCCAAAAAAGCCGCGGACGCCGGAGCCGCTTTCAAAGGTAAGGTAATGGAACCTGGAAAGCTCCGAAAACGCTTCCCTGCCCACTGGCTCCGCCTCCACGTCATAGACAGGAACATCCAGGACAGAGATCCCCCCCTGGCACAATGCCTCCCTCAGAATGGGGGAGCCCATTCTGGCCCTGGGGATCAGCACAGACTCTCCGGGACGGATCCGGCTTAAGAGCCCCCGGGCCAGGGCCTCTGTGGTATATTCCTCCGGCATATAGTCCGGGAAAAAGCCCTGCTCCTCCAGGGCCTTTCCGGTGCCGCTGCCCACCACGGCAAATTTCACATGACCCAGGGCCCTGAGATCCAGCCGGCCCTCCCTCATGGCCTCAAAAAGGATCCGGACGCCGTTGGTGCTGGTAAAGACGATCCAGGAGACCTGATCCAGCCGGTCCAGGTGCCTAGACAATCCCTCTTTATTTAACGGTACGATCCTGGAGATTCCTGCCCGGACCACCGACGCTCCCTGGGATACGAGCTTTTCTGAAAGCTTGTTCCACATGCCGTCCGTCCCGGTGATCCCCACCAGAGCTCCGCTCAGGGGAAGCTCTTTTTTACAGGTCATGGAAAAAGCGGCCACCGGGCCCACCACGATGATTCCCGGCGGTTTCAGACCAGCCCTTCGTACAGCCTCTGGGAGAGAAGAAAGCTCCGCCCGGACGCACCGGCTGTCCGGCAGGGTCCCGTTGGTAACCACCGCCGCTGGAGTCCGGGGATCCTTTCCGTATTTTATAAGGTTTTCCACGATCTTTTCCAGGTTAGAGAGACCCATGAGAAAAATGAGGGTCCCCGGAAGGCGGGCGTACTGGTCAAAGCCTCCGGTAAGACTGTCCCCGTCTCCGGCTCCCACCGCCGTATGGCCTGTGATCACATGGAAGCTCTGGCCCACCCCACGGTGGGTCACCGGGATCCCGGCGTGGGAAAGGGCCGCAATGGCCGACGTCACACCGGGGACCACCTCATAAGGGATCCCATGAGCAGAAAGGCTCTGGATCTCCTCTCCGCCCCGGCCAAAGACAAAGGGATCTCCGCCCTTTAAACGGACCACCCGCTTTCCCTTTAACGCCCACTCCACCAGGATCCCATTGATCTCCTCCTGGGTCCTGCTGTGACGGCCGGATTCTTTGCCCACATAAATCTTTTCGCAGCCCGCCGGTATCAGTTCCAGAAACTCCCGGGAGGCCAGCCGGTCGTAGACCAGGACCTCCGCTGTTTCCAGAAGCTCTTTTCCCCGGAGGGTCAGAAGCCCCGGATCGCCCGGTCCGGCTCCCACCAGAAACACCATTCCCTTATTCATGGTCCAGTCCCTCCGTAACCGCCGCAGCCAGGGCCTCATATTCCTCAGGCGCTCCGGAGATCTCCCGGCGCAGGACCCCGCTCTCCGTCCCCTTCATGAGCTTTATGTGGAAGCTGCCATTCTCTGAATAGCTGTATACGCCCACGGCCCCGGTGCATCCGGCTCCCAGGCGCTTCAAGACCAGCCGCTCTGCCGCCAGGGACCGGAAGGCAGCTGGATCGTTGATGGCCGCAAATACATGGGAAAATTCCGTATGCTCCCGGCTTTCCACTGCGATGATCCCCTGGCCTCCGGCTGGGATGAATTCTTTCTCCGGCAGCCGTTCAAAAGAAAACTCCGGGGCAGAAAACAGGCCCATACGCTTCAATCCCGCCGCTGCCAGAAGGATGGCGTCATACTCTCCCTCCCGGAGCTTGTTGAGCCTTGTCTGGATATTTCCCCGTAAAAGGGCGCAGCGGGCGTTCCTCATCTCCCCGATCTGCACCTGGCGGCGGGGGCTTCCGGTCCCCACCAGAAGCGGCCCGTCCGGAAGCGGCCTTCCCTTTACAGTCACCAGCACGTCTCCGGCGTCCTCCCTGGGAAGCGCTGCCGCGATGACCAATCCCTTAGCCAGCTCCTCCGGCATGTCCTTGGCGCTGTGGACCGCTCCGTCAATGCGTCCCTCCAGAAGGGCCCTTTCAAATTCTGAGATAAACGCTCCCTTTCCGCCAAATTCCACCAGAGGCCGGTCCAGGATCCGGTCGCCTCTGGTCATAATGGGGACCAGCTCCGCCGTAAGCTCCGGAAAAGCCCGTTCAATGGCCTCCGCCGCTAATCTGGCCTGGGCCATGGCCAGAGGGCTTTTCCTGGTTCCCAGACGGATCACCTTTTTTTCCTTATTCAACGACCGGTCTCTCCTTTCTCCTTCACGATCACCAGGGAATAATACCCGGCGTCCTCCGGGATATCCTGGGCCCGGCCAATGAGCCGTTCCCCTTCCATCCCGCAGTTTTCTGCCATCAGAACCTCATACTCCCCAGAGACCAGAGCCTTTTTCACGGCTCCCATCTGTTTTCCGGATTTCATTAACACCCGGGTGCCGGGGAGGGAAAGCCCCTCCTCCAGGGGAAAGGAGCCTGGGAGGATATGGATTGGCGTACTGCCATCCCCCAGGCTCACAGACAGCCTGGCTGCCGCCGCACAGAAGGAGGTGACCCCGCTTACGATCTCCGCCTCATAGCCCATGGCCGCAAGCCGCCTGTGCAGATACATGTATGTAGAGTAGACGGTCGGGTCTCCCAGGGTAAGAAATACCAGATCCCGGCCCTGGTCCAGGTATCCTGCGGCCTTTTCTGCCAGGCGGTCATGGCTCTCCTTTAATCGTTCCGGATCCCTGGTCATGAGAAATGGAAACGGGACCACTTCTTTTTCCCGGATCTCCTCCACCGCCCCGGCGGCGATCTGGTAGGCCTTACATGTCTCCTTATGCTCCGCCGGGATCCCGATGACTCCGGCGTTTTTTATGAGCCTTGCAGCTTTTATGGTCAGAAGCTCCGGATCCCCCGGGCCCACTCCGACACCATATATCTTTCCAGCCATAACGTCTTTATACTCCTTTAAAAAGGAACCGGTCCAGGAGCCGTTGGCCCTCCGGAACCAGGATCCCTGTTTTTTCAGCTTCCTTTTCACAATATGGACGGGACCTTACCGCCTTCCTCCGGCTGTCGTAAAGAAGATACGGCACCGGCCCCGCCGTGTGGATCTTAAGCGCTGCCGGGGTCGCGTGGTCCGGCAGTACCAGGATCCGGAACTCCTCTCCGCTTTCTTTTAACCCCTGGTAAATGGGCCCGGCCACCAGCCGGTCCAGATTTTCAATAGCCCGGATCTTTTCCTCAAAGCTCCCCTTATGCCCGGCCGCGTCCGGGGCCTCCAGATGTACATAGCAGAAATCCATTCCCGCCTCCAGAAGCGCCTTTAAGGCCGCCCGGGCCTTTCCTCCATAATCCGTATCCAGGCTTCCATCGGCCCCGGGCACGGAAAGGAGCTTAAGTCCTGCGGCCAGGGCCAGTCCTTTGATGACGCCCGTGGCAGTGACCGCTGCTCCGGAAAGTCCGGTCTTTTCAGAAAAATCCGGCAGCTCACAGGCGGTCCCGGCTCCCCAGAGCCAGAAGCAGGCGCGCTCCCGGGGAAACCTTGCCCTTAGCGCCAGATAACTGTCCTCTGAAAACTTCCTTAGCGTTCTCTGCTCCGGCAGAAAATCCCCGATCCGTTTTCCAGCCATCTCATGGGGAGGAACAAGCCCACAGCCGCCTGCGGCATCATTCATGAGGTCAGAGGACTTTAAGAGCCCGTCCTTCCACAAAAGGAGGCACTTCCCGTTTCTTCCCGGGACCAGGGACAGGCCAGACTCTTTTCCCATGGCCTCCTTCACGGACATGCAAGCCTCTTCTTCTTTTCCCGCCAAAGCCCATGGAGCTCCCATCTGCAGTTCTTCAAACGCCGGCCCGGCTCCCGAAAGGCCCGTCAGATCGCAGCGGAACGCCAGGTCATAAGCTCCTAGACGGATCCCCAGGGCCAGGGCCTCCAGGGACGCCCGGCCCCGGTAATACCGTTTTCCTCCGTATCCCAGGATCGAAAGGTTGGCCGTATCGCTTCCGGGGGCCATCCCCTCCGGCACGGTCCTCACAAGGCCCGTTTCTCCTCCGCCGCAGAGCCTGTCAAGGACCGGGGTGCGGGCCAGCTCCAGAGGCGTTCTCCCTCCGGGACAGGCTTCCGGCAGGTCTGCCATCCCATCTCCCAGGATCACTGCGTATTTCACCAGCGCACCGGTCCTTTGCCGAAGACGGTTCCCTCAAAGTTTCCCTTATATTCTCTGGGAAGCTCCGTTCCCTCCTCCAGGGCGCGGTAAAGCTCCGTCACCATCCGTACTCCAAAGGGGACTGTTTTATAAAATTCCAGCTCCAGATAATCGGCCACGGTCTTTAGACCCCGGACCGGCCGTCTCCGCATCAGCATGCCGTGGACCTGGTCGTAATGGCCTGCAGCCCGCAGCCCCAGGCATATGAGTGTCTTGGCAAACTCTCCAGAATTGACAAAGGTCCGCATGGCCGCCTTGAAGCTCATGATGCACTCCCCCACGGTCTCCCGGCTTTCCGAAAGGACCCGGGAGGCAGCCAGCCTGGTCATGGAGGTGTTTTTCACATGGGAGGTCACGTCTGCCCGCAGAGGCGTCATCCCCTCCCGGACCAGGAGCCTCCGGTCCAGCTCTGTCTCGATCTCTCCGTGAGTGAAAATGGTGCTGTCATCCGTATGGTTTACGTATTCATGAAGGCTGTGGTCCAGGGCGAAATGGCAGGCAAAGCCCAGCAGGTACGCCTCGATGGCTGCCTTTTTTTCCGGATCCTTCTCCTTTTCCCAGGCCTTTATGCCATGGAAAAAAAGCACCCGGGCCGGCTCCTCATGGAGCCAGAAGCCCTTATGGACGATCCGGTTATCATTTAATGAACGGTAAAAGAACAGGATGTCCGGCCCAAAAAGCCCCAGGTAAAAGCAGTCCTTTTCCCTCCGGACCGCCCTCCGGATCCCCGGATCCAGCTTCCTGTAAACCAGACGTCCAAACAGATCATGGGCAAATGCTGCCGGCATATGGAACACCCCTTTCTTAGATCCATTCTGAAAGGGGCCGCTGCAAAAGGAAAGCCCAGAAACCACTCTTTTGCAACAGCCCCGTTTACTTCCTTATTTAATTACTGTCATTCCGCCCATATACGGCTGAAGGGCTTCCGGGATCCTTACAGAGCCGTCGGCCTGCAGGTTATTCTCCAGGAATGCGATGAGCATTCTCGGCGGAGCCACCACAGTGTTGTTGAGGGTATGGGCAAAGTATTTCTTTCCGTCTGCGCCGTTGACACGGATCCGCAGTCTTCTGGCCTGGGCGTCTCCTAAGTTGGAGCAGCTTCCCACCTCAAAATACTTCTTCTGTCTCGGAGACCATGCCTCCACGTCCACGGATTTCACCTTTAAGTCCGCCAGATCGCCGGAGCAGCACTCTAAGGTACGCACCGGAATATCCAGGGAACGGAACAGATCCACGGTATTCTGCCACAGAACATCGAACCATTTCTTCGACTCATCGGGATGGCATACCACGATCATTTCCTGCTTTTCAAACTGATGGATCCGGTAAACGCCTCTCTCCTCGATGCCATGGGCTCCCTTTTCTTTACGGAAGCAGGGAGAATAGCTGGTGAGGGTCTTGGGGAGCTCCTCCTCGGGAATGATGGTGTCGATGAATTTTCCGATCATGGAATGCTCGCTGGTACCGATCAGATACAGGTCTTCTCCCTCGATCTTATACATCATGGCGTCCATTTCAGCAAAGCTCATAACGCCGGTGACCACGTCACTGCGGATCATGAACGGCGGCACGCAGTAGGTGAAGCCCCGGCCGATCATAAAATCCCTGGCATAGGAGATCACTGCGGAGTGAAGCCTTGCGATGTCTCCCATTAAATAGTAGAAGCCGTTTCCAGCCACCCTTCTTGCGGAATCCAGATCGATGCCATTAAATTTCTCCATGATCTCTGTATGGTACGGGATCTCAAAATCCGGGACCACCGGCTCTCCGTATTTCTGGACCTCCACGTTCTCGGAATCGTCTTTTCCGATGGGAACGCTGGGATCGATGATATTGGGAATGGTCATCATGATCTTTTTGATCCTGGCGTCCAGATCCTTTTCCTTCTCCTCCAGCTCTGCCAGATGATCAGAGGCTTCTGTCACCTGCTTCTTTACTTCCTCGGCCTCTTCCTTCTTCCCCTGGCCCATCAGAGCTCCGATCTGCTTAGAGATCTTATTTCTGCTGGCTCTCAGGTCATCGGCCTCTTTCTTTACTTTTCTGTTTTCTTCGTCCAGGGCGATCACTTCGTCCACCAGTGGCAGCTTGGAATCCTGGAATTTATTCCGGATATTCTGTTTAACGATCTCCGGGTTTTCTCTGACGAATCTCAAATCTAACATACTGACTGTCTCCTTCTGCTGATTTATCTCCCGCATCCGAACATGGACGCAATTTTACGCTTATGTCCAAATATACCACAAATTACTGTGAAAAGGAAGGGGCATTCTATTTTTTCACCAGTTTCCCCAGAATTTCCTCAAAGCAGACGCCGTTGGCATGGGGGATATCCAGCTCGTCCGAAATATGGATGCAGTCCTTTACAAACCTGGCCGCCTGCTCCACCGCTTCCTTTAAGGAACTTCCCCTTAACAGCGCCCCGGCTGTCACCGACGCGAACACGTCTCCGGTTCCCGGTCTCTGGCCGCCGGCGCATTTCACCTTCACAAAGGAGGGCGCATCCATGCCCCGGTCCAGGACCACGTTGGTATAAAAATTCCCCTCCCGGACTCCGGTGATGACCACGGATCTGGCTCCCATGAGCCGCAGCATCATGGCCATGTTAAGGAGCTCCTTTCTGGTCCAGCCCTTGTCCTTATAGGGCGTTCCCGTAAGGATACAGGCCTCCGTCACATTGGGGGTCGCCACGTCTGCCCGGCTCACCAGGAGCTTCATCTCCTCGCACATTTCCTCCGTATAGGTGGCATAAAGACGGCCATGGTCCCCCATGACCGGATCCACCAGCACCAGCGTATCATCTCCGCTTAAGCGCTCCACCATGTCGATGACCATGGCGATCTGCTTTTCAGAGCCTAAAAACCCCGTGGCGATGCCGTCAAAGGACAGGCCCAGCTGCACCCACTTATCCGCATAGTCCTGCATTTTTTCCGTATAATCGTCAAAAAAATACACGGGAAATTCTGTGTGGTTGGACAGGATGGCCGTGGGCACAGGACAGGCCTGGTGGCCCATGGCCGATAAAATGGGAAGAGCCACTGTAAGAGAACAGCGGCCATATCCGGACAGATCATTGATCACTGCGATCTTTTTCTGTTTGTGTGTAAATGTTTCCATGATTGCGTTTTCCTTCTTTTTTCCCCATGATACTCCCGAAGTGGATCGTTCTGAATATCCAGTTTAGGGTTTTTAAACCAGGCCAGTCTCTCCGTCCCCGGACTCCACGCACAAAAGGAGCCCAGACCGGAAGGTCAGCACCGCCTTTTCCTCCAGCACCTCGTTGCTGATACAGAGACTGGGATTCTCCAGGATGGAGATATCCTTTTCCCTTAAGGGATACTTAAAGCCTGTAAGTGTGATCCCCTTTACGGTCTCCGTCACCGGAAGGAAAGAGACATACCTTCCGTAAAGTCCCTCCCTTTCAAATACCACCTGGGGATCCAGCTCTGCATCCGCCAGGAAGATCTTATTAAAGGCGTCATAAATGGTCACCCGGAGGCCCTTTTTCCTCCCCTGGGCCAGGAGCTGGATGTTGGACAGCTCATGATCCAGGCGGCCTCCCGTGGCCCCCAGCATATCCACAAAGACACAGCCGGCCTCCAGGGCGTCCCGGAAGGCCAACTCCGTATCCGTCTCATCCTTTTCCGGCTGGTGGACGTCTGTCCTTACACCAGAGCGTTCCTGGTATTCCAGGAGACGCTCCCTTCCCAGGGTATCGAAATCCCCCACCAGAAGATCTGGACGGAGGCCCAGGGCCTCGCAGGCAGCCAGGCCCGCATCCACGGCGATCACAAGTTCATAGGTACGTCCCAAAAGGAACCGCCTTCCAAAGGACAGGTCCAGGGGGCCGCCGGTGACCATAAGACAGCGCTTCATCTGCTTCACCGTCCCTGGTACTGGGAAAAGATCTCCAGAAATTCCCGGGTATTGGCCGCTACGTCGTTTTTAAACACGGCGGAACCGGCCACGATCACGTTGGCTCCCGCATCCAGAACGTCCCGCACGTTGGCGGCGGAGATCCCTCCATCCACCTGGATATCCGTGGAAAGCCCGGCTTCGTTGAGCATGGACCGGAGCTTCCTTATTTTTTCCAGGGTATAGGGGATGAACTTCTGGCCCCCGAAGCCCGGGTTCACTGACATGATAAGGAACATATCGGCTTCCTTTAAAACGCATGAGAGGGTCTCCACCGGCGTCGCCGGATTCAAGGCCACAGCCGCCTTGCAGCCGCACTCCCGGATCTGGTTCAGGGTCCGGTCCAGATGGCGGCAGGCCTCCTGGTGGACGCAGATCAGATTGGCTCCGGCCTTTTTTATATCAGCCACGTACCGTCCCGGCTCCTCCACCATCATATGAACATCGAACACCTTGTCTGTCACTGGCCGCAGCTTCTGGATCACTGGCATTCCAAAGGAAATGCTGGGCACAAAGGCCCCGTCCATGACATCCAGATGGATATACTCCGCTCCCGCATCAGCTACGGTCCTTACTTCCTCTCCCAGCCTGGAAAAATCGGCTGCCAGTATGGATGGCGCTAAGATATACATATTAATATCTCCTTTTATTCTTTAGTTCTTCATAGATCAGCCGGTAATTTTCATACCGGGAGGCGGCCAGCTTTCCTTCCTTTACGGCCTCCTTGACGCCGCACTCCCGTTCGCCCACATGGACGCAGCCCAGGAACCGGCAGTCCGGCACAAAATCCTCAAATTCAGGAAAATATCCTGAAAGATCCTCCGGCTTCAGGGACTCCACATAAATGGAGCTGAAACCGGGAGTATCCATGACGAAGGTTTCCGGCTCCACAAAAAACAGCTCTGAATGCCTGGTGGTATGACGGCCCCGGCGGATCTTTTCGCTGATAGCCCCGGTCTCCATGGCAGCCTCCGGCTGAATCTGGTTGGTCAGGGAGGATTTCCCCACTCCCGACGGTCCCGCCAGGGCTGTGGTCTTTCCCTTAAGGAGCTCCCGTACCATGCTCACGCTCTCTTTGTCGTTGGCGCTGGTGAAATAGACCGGGTAACCGGCGGCCTCATAGATCTGCCTAAGTTCCCGTTCCCTTTCACCGGTTCCCAGGTCCATTTTATTAAAGCAGATGACCGCAGGCACTCCCTGCATTTCCATGGTCACCAGGAACCGGTCCAGGAGGTTTAAATTTGGCTCCGGATCCGTCACTGCAAAGACGATCATGGCCTGGTCGATGTTTGCCACCGCTGGGCGGATCAGCTCGTTTTTCCGTTCCAGGATGTCCGTGATGTTTCCGGTCTGTTCCTTTTCATCCAGAACTGTGAATTCCACATCATCCCCCACCAGGGGCTTTATCTTTCTGCTGCGGAATACGCCCTTGGCTTTACATTCGTACACCTGGGAGATCCCATCATGGACGTAGTAAAACCCGGCGATCCCTTTTATGATCTTTCCTTTCATGAACCTCTCTTACACCTCTGTCTCTACAAAGTTTACGTTGTAGGAAGTGAGGACAACGTTGTTGGTCAGGTCCACGATCTCCACTTCCCCAGTGGATACGCCGTCTGCTCCCCGGATATGGTCCAGGCGGATATCCAGCATGGTGCTGGCGGAATATGCCTTGGGCTCTGCCAGCTTTGTGTACGTCACCTTTCCGTTGACGGTCTGCTTTAACCGGATCAGGATCTGCACCTCCGACGATTCCGCTCCCGGTCCAAAGGAGATCATGAGGGGATACGTTACCTGGAGAGAGGCCAGGAACTGGGTCTTTGGCGGCTCCGGCCCCAGGCTCACCACCAGATCCACGGCAGTTCCCAGCTCCGCATCCGTGTCCTTTTCGATGCCCTGGCTGATCACCTGGCCCGCAGGCACAGATGCGTCGTGGGCCCTGGAGATCTCACCCGTGAGGAGCCCGGCCTCGGTCAGTAAGGCTGCTGCCTCGTTCTCGGTCTTTCCATAAAGATCCGGCACCGGCGTTACCTCCACCTCCGGCCCCGTGCTCACGTAAAGCGTCACCGAATCGCCCAGAGCCGCTTTATCCTCCGGCTCCATGCGGACGATCTTTCCCGCCTCCACATCCTCGCTGGTCTCTTCCACCACCACGGCCTTTAAGCCCTTGGCTTCCAGAAGGCGCACCGCCGTTTCCAGGGTCATATCCGCGATCCCTAACTCCGACAGCAGGATCTTATCGGATCCGCTGCTGATGGTGACCACCACCTTGGAGTACCGGGATACCACCGAATCCGGCGCGTCAGCCTGTTCCATGACCACGCCTTTCTCCACCGTATCGGAGTTCTTCATGACCACCTGCATGGTAAGATCCAGGGCGTCCAGCTTGGCCTCTGCCTCCTCCTGGGTATCTCCCACCAGCTTCGGCATCTTTACCTCCTTCTGGGACAGGGTGGTCTCCTTTTCCTCTTCAGATTCGGTTTCCCGCTCTCCGTCCGTCTCCGTCTCGCGGGAGGCCTGGGTCTCTGTGGTCCCCTTGTCTGATGGGCTGGTGAACAGGCCGCCCAGCCGGGAAAAGAATACGATGACCACAACCACCACCAAAAGGGCGGCCACCACTCCCAGGCCGGTCAGGACCTTTTCCAGCTGGGTGGTCTCGCTGTCCTCATCCTGCTGGCGGGATGGGGCTTTCTGCCTGCCGCCACGGCCCTCCGGAACCTTCCTGGCCTGATTTTCTTCATGGCCCGGTCCGGTCTCTCTCCACTCTCCGGGATTCCTGAGCTTTTTCTGTTCCCGCTGCCCGTCGCTCCTGGTCTTTATGAGATCCAGCTCCTTCCGGCTGATGGGCCTGGTCTCCGACAGCGGATCCTCTTTGAGGATCTCCGCGCCCACCTGGGGATCATCTGCGTTCAGAAGGGCCCGCCGCAGATCGCTGATCACTTCAGCCGCATTCTTATACCGGTCCTCGGGCTTTTTCTCAGTACATTTTAAGATGATCCTCTCAAAGCTGGGAGTCACGCCTGGGTTCATAAGGCTTGGAAGAGGGATCGGCTCCTCCAGATGGGCCAGGGCCACGGTCACCGTATTGTCTCCGCCGAAGGGGACCCGGCCTGTGACCATTTCAAACATGGTGATCCCCAGGGAATACAGATCGCTCCGTTCATCGCTGTATCCGCCTCTGGCCTGCTCCGGCGAGATATAGTGGACGGAGCCCACCACTGTGGAGTTCATGGTCTGGGAGGAAACGGCCCTGGCTATGCCAAAATCCGCCACCTTCACCTTGCCGTCCATGGAGATCAGCATGTTCTGGGGCTTGATATCCCGGTGGATGATGTGCTGCTCGTGGGCAGCCTCAATGCCCTGGGCCACCTGGATGGCAATGCCGATGGCCTCCTTCACATCCAGACGTCCCTTTTTTGTGATATAGCTTTTTAAGGTAATGCCTTCCACCAGCTCCATGACGATAAAATGGATATCTCCCTCGTCCACAACGTCGTAGATGCTCACGATGTTGGGATGGGACAGACCGGCTGCCGCCTGGGCCTCCATCTTAAATTTGCTGACAAAATTGGCATCATCTGTAAATTCCGCCTTTAAGACCTTAATGGCCACCAGACGGTTCAGTTTATGGCATTTCGCCTTATAGACGTCCGACATTCCGCCGGAGCCGATCTTTTCCAGGATCTCATAGCGGTCCTGGAGCATGGTTCCTGCCTTCAATATCATACGCCCACCTCGCTTACCTGAGGTTCTATGAGGATGACCGCGATGTTGTCCTTCCCTCCATTTTCATTGGCCGCCTGGATCAGCCGGCTTGTCTTTTCTTTTAAAGCGGCCGGAGCAGCCAGGATGCTGCCGATCAGGGATTCCTCCGCCATATTGGAAAGCCCGTCGGAGCAGAGGAGCACGCAGTCATCCTTCTTTAAGGAAACCTCAAAAAAATCTGCGGTCACCGCAGGCCGGATCCCCACAGCCCTGGTGATGATGTTTTTCTGGGATCTGTAAGACTCGCTGTTCCGCTCCATCTTCCCCAGGGACACCATTTCCTCCACTAGGGAATGATCCCTGGTGATCTGGCTTAAGCCGTCCCTGAAAAGATACAGGCGGCTGTCTCCCACATTGGCCACATACATGGTATCCTGGTCCACGGTAGCGGCCACCAGGGTAGAACCCATGCCCTCCCGGTCCGGATCCCTCTGGGCCTCCAGGAATAAAAGCTCATTGGTCTTTTCGATGGCCTTTCTGAGGGCCGTCACCGGGCTGTCGCTTTTGTACAGTCCCATACAGCGGACCATGGTATCCACCACGAACCGTGACGCAAAATCCCCGGCCTTATGCCCGCCCATGCCGTCGGCGACCATAAAAAGGTTGGAAAGCGGTCCCACCGGCGTTTCGGACAGAAAGATCGAATCCTGATTCGACTTCCGTACCCGGCCGGTGTCTGTCTGGCCATAGGAATTCATCGCTCTCCCTCCTCTTCCTTTTTCAGATAACTTTTTCTCAGCTGCCCGCAGGCGCCGCCGATGTCGCGGCCCATTTCCCGGCGGACCGTCACGTTGATCCCCTGCTTTTCCAGATATGTACGGAAGGCGTCGATGGCCTCCCGGCCCGACTGGCGGTAATCCCGCTCCTTGATGGGATTGACAGGGATCAGATTCACATGGCCGTGCATGTCCTTAATGAGGGACGAAAGCTTCCAGGCCTCGTCTAAATTGTCGTTGACTCCCTGGACCAGGCTGTACTCAAAGGTCAGCCGCCTTCCAGTCTTTTCATAATACTCCTTACATGCCGGAAGGATCTCAGAAAGAGAATATTTATTGGCAATGGGCATCAGGGTCTTCCTCACCTGGTCGTTGGGGGCGTGGAGGGAAAGGGCCAGAGTCACAGAAAAGCCCTCCTCCGCAAATTTCCGGATCCCCGGCACGATGCCGCAGGTGGATACGGTGATATTCCTCTGACTAATGTTCAGTCCGTTCTCATCGCTTAAAAGCCGGATGAACTTCACCAGGCTGTCATAGTTGTCAAAGGGCTCTCCGCTGCCCATGACCACCACATTGGACACCCGTTCCCCTGTGGAGGCCTGGATCCGGTAGATCTGGTCCAGCATCTCTCCCGCCGTCAGGTTCCTGGTGAGCCCGTCCAGGGTGGATGCGCAGAACCGGCAGCCCATGCGGCAGCCCACCTGAGAAGAGATACATACAGAATTTCCGTGTTTATATTTCATCAGAACGCTTTCGATGATGTTGCCGTCTCCCAGGCCGAACAGGTATTTCCTGGTTCCGTCGATCCCGGATTCCAGCATCTGGACCGCCTCCAGGGACGTATACGTTCCATGCTCCAGAAGACGCTCCCGAAAGGCCTTCGGCAGATTTGTCATATCCTCCAGGGACGGGGCCAGCTTCTGGTGCATCCACTGGTAAAGCTGCTTTGCCCGGAAGGGCTTTTCCCCCAGTTCTGTCACAAAGGCTGTGACTTCGTTTAAATCCATGGATTTCAGATCTTTTTTTTCCATACCTACTCCCTATTTTTTTCAAATGCCGCCAGGAAAAAACCATCGCAGCCATGGATCCCCGGAAGGAGCTGGATCTGGTTTTCCCGGCAGTCTGCCTGCAGGGATCCCGGCAGCCTTCCAGCGATCTCCTTTTTATGGAACGGAAGATTTTCCAGGATCCAGGCGGCATTTTCCTCATTTTCCGCCCGGTCCACCGTACAGGTGCTGTATAAAAGAGTACCGCCGGGCTTCACATACCGGCTGGCCGCCAAAAGGATCTCCCGCTGGAGAGATGCCAGCTCCCCGAGATTCTCCTTTTTCAGACGCAGCTTGATATCCGGCTTTTTTCCTATGATCCCAAGACCAGAACAGGGCAGGTCTGCCAGGACCACATCGGCCTTCTCTTCCATTTCCGGATCGGAGATACGGGCATCCCAAACCTTCGTCTCCACATTGGCAAAGCCGCACCGGAACAGGTTCTGCTCCACCAGGGATATCTTATATTCCGTCAGATCCCGGGCCTCCACCCGTCCGGTGCCCTTTAAAAGATCCGCCGCATGGAGGGTCTTCCCTCCCGGAGCGCTGCAGATGTCCAGGACCGTGTCCCCGGCCTTTATTCCGGCCAGGTGGGCCGCCAGGGCAGAGCTGGGATCCTGGACCGTTATAAGGCCCTCATAAAAGGCCTCCACTGCCTCCAGGTGATCGTAGCCGGAAATGGAGTACACTGTATCCAGAAAGCCCGTGGGCTCTGCGGCGATCCCCTGGCTCTCCAGGCTTTTCAGGATCTCCTCCGCCGAAGCCCGGCTGGTGTTGAAGCGGACGGTCAGCGGCCGCTCCTTAAGGAAGGAGGCTGCGATCTGCTCCGCCTTTTCTTTTCCATAATCAGACTCCCACATGGAAAGCATCCATCCGGGAATGGAAAAGCGCACCGACGGATCCGTAAATTCCAGCTTTCCCTTTTCCCTGGAAAGAGTCCGCAAAACTCCGTTTACAAAGCCGGAAAGCCCCTGGAATTTTCTCTTTTTGGCCAGTTTCACCGCCTCATTGCAGACGGCGGCATCGGGCACCCGGTCCATAAAAAGGATCTGGTAGGCCGACATCCGGAGAATGGTCCGGATCATCGGCTTCATTTTTTCTGTTTTTGTCTTAGAAAAGCGGTCCAGGGCCGCGTCCAGGAGGATCAGACGCTCCAGCGTCCCCTCCGTCAGCTTTGTGATAAAGGAGCGGTCCTGCTTTTCCAGGTACTGATACTTGAGGAGCGCCTGGTTCAATACCAGGTGGCCCAGTCTTCCCTCCTCCAGGACCTCCAGAAGGATATCCAGGGTGATCTCCCTGGGATCTGTCTTAGTCATTGTCACGGTCTCTTCCTCCAAACAGGATCACAAGACGCAGAAGCTGTAAAATAGAGCCGGCCGCCGCCGCCACGTACGTAAGGGCCGCTGCCTTTAAGACCTTTCTGGTACCGTCCACTTCCTCCCCAGACAAAATGCCCTGAGAATCCAGAAGACGCACCGCCCGGCTGGAGGCGTTGAACTCCACCGGAAGGGTCACCAGCTGGAACAGCACTGCCAGGCTGAACATCAGGATCCCCACCTGGACCAGCGGGGAACCCAGGCCTCCGAATAAGATCCCCAGAAGGATCATGGGCCAGGAAAGCTGGGAGCCGAAGTTTGCCACAGGAACCAGGGCGCTGCGGAACCGCAGAGGCCCGTAGCCCTCGTTGTGCTGCATGGCATGGCCGCATTCATGGGCGGCTACGCCGATGGCCGCCACCGAGGTGGCGTTGTATACAGAATCCGAAAGCTTTACCACCTTCGTCCTGGGATCATAATGGTCCGTCAGTTTTCCGGACACCGGCTGCACCGTCACATCATAGATCCCCTGGGCATTTAAAAGCCGCCTGGCTGCTTCCGCTCCGGTCATGCCGGAAAAGCTCCTGACCCTGGAATATCTCGCAAAGGTGGAGTTGACCCGGTTCTGGGCCCAGAGGGATAACAGGACCCCGATGAGCACCAGGAAGATCGTGGGATCCAGTCGGTAGCCGTACCCATATCCATACATTCCATAACCGCCTAACATATGCATATCTCCTCTCGTCTTATGCTCCCAGAACCGTACCGTCCTCCACCTGGAAGCCTCTTAAGAAAACGGCTGTATCCATCCGCTTTTTCCCCTCCAGCTGGAGCTCCTTGATGGAAAGAAGATCCTTTCCCGTCTCCACCAGAAGGCTGTCCCTGGAAACCACGGCCCGTCCGGGAACTCCGGTCCCGTTTCCCGGGACCACCTCCGCCGCCCAGATCTTTACGGTTTTTCCATTTAAGGACGTATAAGCGCTGGGCCACGGGTTTAAGCCCCGGATCAGACGCTCGATCTTTTCTGCCTCCATGGACCAGTCGATCTGTCCCATGGATTTCTTTAGCATTTTTGCGTAGGGCGTGTCCGGCTCTCCCTGGGGCGTCCGCACCGCTGTCCCGTTCTGGAGCTTTTCCAGAGTGGAAAGGATCAGCTCTCCACCCAGAATGCTCAATTTTTCAAACAGGCTGCCGCCGGTCTCCTCTTTATCCAGGGGGATCTCCGCCTTTTCCAGCATATCTCCCGTATCCAGCCCCTCGTCCATGAGCATGGTGGTGACTCCGCTGACCGCCTCTCCGTCGATGACCGCCCACTGAATGGGCGCGGCTCCCCGGTATCTGGGAAGCAGGGAGGCATGGACGTTGACACAGCCGTACCGGGGCATTTCCAGGATCTCCTTAGGAAGGATCTGGCCGAAGGCCACCACCACAAAGGCCTCTGCATCCAGTCCCTTTAAAACCTCCATAAATTCCGGCTCCCGTACCTTTACCGGCTGGTATACCGGGATCCCAAGCTCCAGGGCCTTTTCCTTCACCGGTGTCATGAGCACCGACTTTCCTCTTCCTTTGGGCTTATCCGGCTGGGTCACCACTGCCAGGACCTCATGGCCTCCCTTTACCAGGGCCTCCAGGGTCGGCACGGAAAAATCCGGAGTTCCCATAAATACGATACGCATTATTCTTCACCCTCTTCATCGTTGTCGTGGAGCTCGCCTTCCACCCGTTCCACGTAGAGGATCCCGTCCAGATGGTCGCACTCGTGGAGGATGCAGCGGGCCAGGAGGCCGTCTGCCTCAATGGTATATTCCTCCATGTTCTCATTGAGGGCCTTTGCCTTCACATGCTCCGCCCGGGTCACCTGGCCGTTCTTTCCGGGTACGCTTAAGCACCCCTCAGCCCCGGTCTGGCTTCCGCTGGTCTCCAGGATCTCCGGATTGATCATCACGTACTGGTTTCCGTCGTCCACGTCAATGACCACGATACGCTTGCGGATCCCCACCTGGGGGGCTGCAAGACCGCAGCCGTTGTTCTCATACATGGTCTCGAACATATCCTCGATAAGCTCTTCTGTTCTTTCGTTCATTTCCTTTACAGGCTTGCACGCCTTTGTTAAGATTTCGTCTCCAATGACTCTGATCTGTCTGATTGCCATGTCCTTTTTCCTTTCCTCCTACTGCACCGCCGCCTGGAAGTTCACGTTTTTATACCATTCGTTTTCCTCTTCCCGCTTCTGGGCAGACTTTCTGACTTTTAATAGTATATCATAACTTTCGCTCTTTATATATAAAATTTTTCTGTATATATCATTAACTTTATACGGGGAACCGTTGACCGGGCCGATGACGGAGATCTCCTCAAAACAAAATTCCCGCCGGATCCATTTCTGAAGATCCTCCATGGCTGCGGCCGCTGCCTCTTCCTTTCTGGAGCTTAGCTGGATGGAGAGGAGGCCCGCCGCCGGCGGATACCCCATCATTTTCCGGTACAGGAATTCCTGGCGGTAAAACTGGCCGTAGTCCTGCTCCGCCGCCGCCGTAATGGCAAAATGGTCCGGCGCATACGTCTGGATCACCACGTCTCCCGGGAGCTCTCCCCGTCCGGCCCGGCCGGATGCCTGGGTCAAAAGCTCAAAGGTCCGCTCAGAGCTTCGGAAATCCGGCGCGTAAAGAGAAAGATCGGCCGCCATGACTCCCACCAGCGTCACCCTGGGGAAATCATGGCCTTTGACGATCATCTGGGTCCCGATGAGGATATCGGCCTCCCCCTCCATAAACGCCTCCAGGATCTCCTCGTGGGCTCCCTTTTTCGCCGTGGTGTCTGCATCCATCCGAAGGACCCTGGCCTGTGGAAAGGCCCGCTTTGTGATCTCCTCCAGCTTCTGGGTCCCGGAGCCAAAGGGGGCGATATAGGGAGAGCCGCAGACCGGGCATACCCTTGGCATACGCACCTCATGGCCGCAGTAATGGCACCGCAGGATCCCGTCCCGATGGTACGTCAGGCTCACGTCGCAGTGGGGGCACTTCATGGCCTCCCCGCAGGAACGGCAGGATACGAAGCCCGCATAGCCCCGGCGGTTCATGAACAGCATGATCTGTTCCTTCCGTAAAAGCCGTTCCTCCATCAGCTCCTTAAGCTTCCGGCTGAACATGGAGCGGTTTCCCTCTGCCAGCTCCTCTCTTAAGTCCACCACATGGACCCGGGCCAGGCGGCTGTCCTTTTTTGCCCGGCGGCCCAGGGTCAGCAGGCCGTATTCTCCCCGCTCTGCCTTATAAAAGCTCTCCACAGACGGAGTTGCGGAGCCTAAGACCAGGGTGGCCTGGTTCATGGAGGCCCGCATGGCCGCCACCTCCCTGGCATGATACCGGGGAGACAGCTCGCTCTGGTAAGCCCCCTCGTGCTCTTCGTCGATGATGATGAGCCCCAGCCTCTCAAAAGGCGTAAAAAGAGCCGACCGGGGGCCGATCATAATGTCGATGTCTCCCCTGGCGGCCCGGGCCAGCTGGTCGTACCGCTCTCCCGCCGAAAGCCTGGAATTGATGATGGAGACCCGGTTCCCGAACCGGCGGTAGAACCGCATGACCGTCTGATACGTCAGAGAGATCTCCGGGATCAGAACGATGACCTGGCGGCCCTGATCCAGCACATGGGAGATCAGCTCCATGTACACCTCTGTCTTTCCGCTGCCTGTGATCCCGTAAAGGAGCCACGTCCTGGCCTCCCCCGCATCCATGGAGGCCTTCACCGCAGCCGCAGCCCTTTTCTGATCCTCATTGAGGACCACAGGAGCCGCAGCCAGAGCATATCCCTTCACCGGGTCCCGGCTTTTTTCCTCGGTCCGGATCTTCAGGATCCCCTTTTCCTCCAGAGGTCTTAAGGAGGCCGCTGTGACCCCAAGCTTCTGGGCCGTCAGCCGGTACGGCAGCTCCCCGTTTTCCAGGAGCGCCTTATAAAGTCGGATCCTGGCCTTATATTTCTTTTTTTCCGCTTCCCTTAAAAGCTCGGAAAGCTCCTCCCGGGACCGCAGGGCCACAATGGTCTTTTCCTCTTTTGGGGCCACAGCGGATTTCACCGGCATCACCGTCTTTAAGGCCTGGTTCATGGTGGCCCCGTACCGTTCCTTCATCCACCAGGCCAGACAGATCATCTGCTCCTGGACGGAAACGGCCCCAGGATCCACCTCCCTCAGGGCTTTGAGCTTTTCCGGGGCAAAGGAGGGCGTATGGCTCAAGGAGACCACATAGCCCTTCCGCAGGGTATCTCCCCGACCAAAGGGAGCCAGCACCCGGACGCCCACCCGGACCCTGCCAAGAAGCTCCGGCGGGATCCTGTACTGGAAGACCCGGTCCACGTTGGTGACCGAAAGGTCGATGATCACATCCGCATAGACCGGAGCCGTCTCCTTCTCTCCCGGCCCCGCCGTCCTGTCCTTTGTTTCCAGATCCTCCGCCTCCCTTTCTTTCCGTCTTCCGGTCTTTACTCCGGCCTGTTTTCCATATATCTGGCCGCCACCTTAAAAAGCGCCATGGAATTGGCTCCCTTAAAGAGGACGCAGTCCCCGTCCTGTAAGGCCTGATCCAGGTAGGCGGTCATCTGGTCTTTATCCGTAAACTCTGCCACAGGTGCGCCGGAGCGCTTTTTAAATTCCTCTGTCAGCGCCCTGCATTCTGCGCCCAGGGTCACCAGCAGATGGATCCCGGCCTCTGCCGCAAAGACCCCCACCTGTCTGTGGGCGCTTTCTGTTTCGTGTCCCAGCTCCCGCATCTCTGCCAGGACCGCCACGTGGCGCCTTTCCGGGTGAAGCTCCTTAAAGACCTGGAAGGCCGCCTTCATGGATTCCGGGCAGGCGTTGTAGGAATCGTCCAGGATCGTAAACCGTCCGGTCTCATGGACCTGCTGGCGGTTTTTGAAGCCCTGGCCCGTAAGGAGCCCCCTGGCCGCCTCCTCCATGGTCATGCCGCATTCCGCGCAGACGGCCATGGCCGCCATGGCGTTCATGACATTATGCTGCCCCATGACGTTTAAGCGCACCCTCTGGCGGTCCGCCCCATGGACCGCCGTAAAGGAGGGGTAGCCGTCCTCAAAGCAGATGTCCACGGCCCGGAAATCACAGTTCTCCCCGGTGCCGTAATATACGGTCCTTAAGCCCTCCCGACCCCGGACATTTTTAAGGAAAGGGTCGTCGCCGTTTAAGATCAGAAGCCCTCCGTCCTTCATGCCGTCGGTGATGTGAAGCTTTTCCCTTAAGATATTTTCCTGGGAGCCCAGCTGGCCGATGTGGGTGATCCCGATGTTGGTGATCACCGCCATGTCCACTCGGGCGATCTTTGCAATGACCGTCATCTCTCCCGGCTCGCTCATGCCCAGCTCGATGACGCCCACCTGGTCGTTTTCTGTGATCTCCGACAGGGTCACAGGCACTCCCACCTGGCTGTTGCTGTTCCCCGGGGTCTTATAGACACGGAATCTGGCCGACAGGGCAGCGGCGATCATCTCCCTGGTGGTGGTCTTTCCCACACTTCCGGTAACGCCCACCAGCGGCAGGGTCAAGCGGTCCCGCAGATAGGATCCGATCTTCTGCAGCGCCTTTTTCGTATCCTCCACCCGGATCACGGCGCAGCCGTCTCCGTCCTCCGGGAGCGTAAGCTCCTGGCTGGTCAGCACTGCCGCCGCCCCCTGGCCCATCACCTGGGGAAGGAAGCGGTGGCTGTCCACCCGCTCGCCCAGCAGGGGCACAAAAAGGTCTCCCGGCTCCACCTGCCTGGAATCCAGGCGGATATGGGAGACGGGCGCCTCCGCTCTCCCTGAGACCAGGACGCCGCCGCTTCCCAGGACCAGATCCTTTACTGTTACATGTTCCATTTATCTTATCTCCTTTACCGCTTCTTCCACCACTTCCCGGTCCAGGAAATGATGGCGGACACCCTCGATCTCCTGGTAGTCCTCGTGGCCCTTTCCAATAATGGCGATCATATCCCCCGGCTCCGCATGGTGCACCGCATAAAAAATGGCCTCTCTCCGGTCCGGGATCACCAGGTACTTTCCGCTGGTCCTTGCCATTCCGGTCTCAATATCCTTTATGATATCCTCATTCTTCTCAAATCTCGGGTTGTCGGCGGTGAGGATGCAGAGATCCGCCATTTTTCCTCCGATCTCTCCCATGGAGTACCGCCGCTCCTTTGCCCGGTTCCCGCCGCAGCCAAAGACGCACACCAGCCGCTTCGGGCTGTAATCCCGGAGGGTGGATAAAAGGCTTTCCATGCTCATGGCGTTGTGGGCGTAATCCACGATGACGCTGCACCGCTCCGACACATGGGCGATCTCCATCCGGCCGTCCACCCGGACATTTTCCAGGGCACGGAGGAGCTTTTTATCATGGCCCTCCTCTCCCAGAGCCAGGCTGCACACAGAAAGGGCCGCCAGGGCGTTGTCCGCATTGAACCGTCCCGGCATTCCCACCCGGACCCTTCCGCTTAAAGCGCCGTCCATATCAAATTCCACGCCCACGAACTGGTGGTCGCTGGCATAATGGAGGCCGTTTCCGGTAAAGTCTGCGCCGCGCTCCAGACCATATGTATACAATGTACAGGAGGCATCCCGAACCACCTCTTCATAATGGTCCATGGCCCGGTTGACAACACCGGTCCGACAGACCGTAAGAAGCCTGGATTTATAATAGAGATACTCCTCAAAGCTTTCGTGCTCCTTTGGTCCGATATGGTCCGGGGAAATATTGGTAAACAGGCCGAGATCAAAGCAGATGCCGCCCACCCGGTGGAGCATCATGGCCTGGGAGGAGACCTCCATGACCATATGGGTGCAGCCTGCCTCCACCATTTTTGCAAAATATTCCTGTACCAGATAGGATTCCGGGGTGGTATTGGCTGTGGCATATTTTTCCGTGCCGATGACAGCCCCATTGGTGCCGATGAGCCCCACCTTTTTACCGGCGGCCTCCAGGATGGCCTTCACCATATAGCTGGTGGTGGTCTTCCCCTTGGTTCCGGTGATCCCGATGGTCACCAGCTTTTCGGCCGGATAGCCGAATCTGGCTGCGGAAAGCTCCGCCAGGGCCAGACGTCCGTTTTCCACACGGAGCACCGTCACATCCCCGGGTACCGTCACATCCTTTTCTGTCACCAGGACCCGGCAGCCCTTTTCCAGGACCTCCGGGATAAAGGTATGGGAATCCCTGGCGCTCCCTCTGATGCAGACAAATACTGTATGGGGCCGCGCCTTTCTGGAATCGTAGACCACATCCTCCACATCCTCGTCCAGGCTGCCCTGTACCAGGGTGTACGCCAGTCTTCCAAGCCAGTCTCTGATCTTCATTGTCCACTCTCCTTCTGTCAAGTCCAAAAACAGGCGGGGTCCGCCGTATACGGACCAGGGCCCCGCCTGTTCTTCCTTTTACTTAGAATAATCCTGTGATCTTTCCGTTCTCATCCACATCGATGCTGTCGGCTGCCGGTTTTTTCGGAAGGCCCGGCATGGTCATAATGGCTCCTGTAAGGGCCACCACGAAGCCGGCTCCGGCGCTCACATATACGTCGCGGACCGTCAGTTCAAAGCCCTCGGGCCGTCCCAGCTTCGTCTGGTCATCGGATAAGGAATACTGGGTCTTTGCCATGCAGACCGGAAGCTCAGAAAAGCCCATGTCTGTGATCTTGGCAATGGCCTTCTTTGCAGCCGGGGAATAGGATACGCTTCCGGCTCCGTAGATCTCCTTTGCAATGGTCTCGATCTTCTCAGCGATCCCCAGGCTGTCCTCGTATAAGGGCTTAAAGTGGCTTTCCTTTGTCTCCAGGGTCTTGAGGACCTTCTCCGCCAGCTCCATGCCGCCGTCGCCGCCCTTGGCCCATACCTCGGACAAAGCGAACTCACAGCCTCTTTCCTCACAGAAGTTCTTAATGAACTCGTATTCTGCCGGAGTATCCGTTAAGAAGGAGTTTAAGGTCACCACCACCGGAACCTGGTATTTCTGGATATTTTCAATGTGCTTTTCCAGGTTCACGATACCCTTTTTAAGGGCCTCCAGGTTCTCTGTGGAAAGCTGGTCCTTGGGAACGCCGCCGTTGTACTTTAAGGCGCGGACCGTGGCTACCAGGACCACCGCATCCGGCTTTAATCCGGCCTTCCGGCACTTGATATCAAAGAATTTCTCCGCTCCCAGGTCTGCGCCGAAGCCTGCCTCCGTGACGGTGATGTCAGAAAGCCTCAGGGCCGTTCTGGTGGCCATGACGCTGTTGCAGCCGTGGGCGATGTTGGCGAAGGGTCCGCCGTGGACCAGGGCTCCCGAGTGCTCCAGGGTCTGGATCAGGTTGGGCTTTAAGGCGTCCTTTAAAAGAGCGGCCATGGAGCCCACTGCATGGAGATCCTTTGCAGTCACCGGCTCTCCTGCAAAATTATATGCCACAACGATCCTTCCCAGACGTTCCTTCAGATCGTCCATATCTGTGGCCAGGCAGAGGATGGCCATGATCTCAGAGGCAACGGTGATCACGAAATGATCCTCCCGGACAACGCCGTCGGCCTTGGCTCCCAGTCCGATCACGATATTTCTCAAAGCGCGGTCGTTCATGTCCAGACACCGCTTCCAGAGGATCTGCCGGGTGTCGATGCCCAGGGCGTTCCCCTGCTGGATATGGTTATCCAGAAGAGCGGCTAACAGGTTGTTAGCCGTGGTAATGGCGTGGAAATCACCGGTAAAATGCAGGTTCAGATCCTCCATGGGCACCACCTGGGCGTATCCGCCGCCGGCAGCTCCTCCCTTGATCCCGAAGCACGGTCCCAGGGACGGCTCCCTTAAGGCCAGCATGGTCTTCTTTCCCGCTTTTGTGAGGGCCTGGGCCAGTCCGATGCTGGTGGTGGTCTTTCCCTCTCCGGCCGGAGTCGGGTTGATGGCAGTCACTAACACCAGTTTCCCATCGGGTCTTTCCCTGACCTCATTCCAGAGTTCATTGGAGATCTTGGCTTTATACTTTCCATAGAGCTCCAGATCGTCTTCAGAGATCCCGTACTGGGCAGCCACGTCCTTAATGGGCAGCATTTTCGTTTCCTGAGCGATTTCGATATCTGTTTTCATAGTCCCTCTCCTCTTCTTGTTTCATTGTATCTTCACGCCGTTTCCGGCATCCGATCCATCTCCGCGCCTTCCTTCCGGCTAATAACCTGCCTCTGTGAAGGCGTCAAACTCTTCCATGGACATGAGGATCTTTCTGGGCTTGGTGCCCTCTTCCTCTCCCACGACCCCGGCCTCGGCCAGCTGGTCCATGATCCTGGCAGCCCGGTTGAAGCCGATCTTGAACATCCGCTGGAGCATGCCGATGGAAGCCTTATCCTTTTCGATGATAAACCTTCCCGCGTCAAAGAACAGGGTATCCCGGTCACTGCCGCCGGAAGCTCCCCCAGCTCCTCCGCCCTGGTTCATCTTCTGCTCCACCGATCTGTCGTAACCTGTATCCTCATTCTGCTCCTTGATATAATCGGTCACCTGGGAAACCTCCTGGTCAGACACAAAGGCTCCCTGGACCCTTAAGGGCTTGGGATAGCCCGACGGATAGAACAGCATATCGCCGTTGCCCAGAAGCTTTTCAGCTCCGTTCATATCCAGGATCGTTCTGGAATCCACGCCGGAAGCCACAGAAAAGGCGATCCTGGAGGGCACGTTGGCCTTGATGACGCCGGTAATGACGTTGACAGACGGCCTCTGGGTGGCGATCACCAAATGGATCCCGGCAGCCCTGGCCAGCTGGGCCAGACGGCAGATGGAATCCTCCACCTCGCTGGACGCCACCATCATAAGATCTGCCAGCTCGTCGATGATGATCACAAGCTGGGGAAGCTTTGCAGGGATCTGGTCCGCAGGCACATCCCCGGCTTCCATAAGGCTCTTCACTCTCGCATTATATCCCTTTAAGTCCCTTACGTTGCTCTGGGCGAACTTCTGGTACCGGTCCATCATCTCCGCCACCGCCCAGTTTAAGGCCCCTGCAGCCTTTTTGGGATCCGTGACCACAGGGATCAGAAGGTGCGGGATCCCGTTATAAACAGAAAGCTCCACCACCTTGGGGTCGATCATGATCAGCTTCACATCCTCCGGCGAGGACCGATAGATCAGGCTCATGATCATGGTGTTGATGCCCACGGACTTACCGGAGCCGGTCTGGCCGGCGATCAGAAGATGGGGCATTTTTGCCAGATCCGCCACCACCGGCTGGCCGCCGATGTCCTTTCCCACGGCAAAGGCCAGGCTGGAGGGATGCTGCCTGATCTCCGGGCTCTCCAGAAGATCCCGCAGATACACGATGCTGTTGACCTTATTGGGGACCTCGATGCCCACAGCCGCCTTTCCTGGGATGGGAGCCTCGATCCGGATGTCGGTGGCCGCCAGATTGAGCTTGATATCGTCGGCCAGGGACTGGATCTTGCTGACCTTCACTCCCTGCTCCGGATGGAGCTCATACCGGGTCACAGTGGGCCCGCAGCTGATATTGGTGACGGTGACGCCCACGCCGAAATTCCGAAGCGTCTGCTGTAACTTAATGGCCGTCTCCTTAAATTCCTTTTCTGACTGGCCCGAGGCCGCCCCCGGTCCCTTTTTCAAAAGCTCCAGCGGCGGGGCCACATAGGGCTTTCTGGGTTTTTCCTCTTTTTTCTGGATCTCCTGGCGCACAGCGGCGTCGGCGGCTTTCCTCTCTTCGGCCGCCTTTGCTGCCTCCGCCTCCCGCCTCCTCTTTTCCGCCTTCTGGCGGATGATCTCCTCCGCATCGGTCTCGATGACCTTCCCAGCGGCAGTGACGATCTGTTTTTTCTCCTCTGCCTTCTGGAAGACCGGGATCTCCCCGGTATTTTCTGTTTCCGCTCCGGACAGGACCCGGCCGGCCTGGATCTCCTCTGCTTCCGGGAAAACAGGCGCAGGCTCCGGCTCTTCTTTGGCGTCATGGGGCGGCTGGACCGATACAGGCTCCCAGTAATCCTCTGTCACCGCATAGGGCTCTGTATCCAGCTCTGCCAGGGCCTCCAGCTCTCCGGTCTGGTCCTTTTCCGCATTCTGAAGGTTCCCGTTCCCGTCGTAATCCTCGTCCAGCCAGTAGCCGTCGTCCTCCGGCTCTGCCGTACCGTCCGGCCAGGAGCCTATGGCCGCAGGCTCTTCCGTACGGTCCGCCTCAGGGCCCACAGGCGCAGGCTCTGCATTCTTTGTCTCCCCAGGCTTTTCCAGGGTCTCTCCCGGCTCCTCCCAGGACTTCTGGAAAGCCTCAGCCTCCGGAATGGCTCCGGAGACAGCCTGTGCCGCCGTCCGCTCCAGGGACGGCCTGCCGCCCTCCGGGAATACGTCCATATCTTCAAAGTCCTGGCTGCTGCGGCTCAAAAATACATCCTCGTCCCTGTGGGACCTGGAAAGGGACAGATCCTCGTCAAAGGGGACCGCCTCCTTTTCCGGCTCCTTTCCGGCCATGGTGATATTCCCGCGGAATACATCTGCCGGATCCGGACGCGTCTCTTCCTTTTCCTCCTGTACGGGAGACGGCTCCGGCTGGGGCGGGATGCCCAGGGCCGCTCTCCGCTCCTCCCGGTCTCTTCTGGCCGCTGCACGGGCCTTCTCCTCCCGTTCCACAGCCGTTTCCATTTTTTCCTCCGGCTTTCTGTCAGCACTGAAACGGGCCAGATCCTCCTCTGTCACCGGCATGGCCATATCCGGCGTAAACCGCTCCGGCCGTCCGGCTGAAAGATCCGTAGAGTGCAGATTGACTCCCTGGACCCGCTGCTCCTCCCGCAAAAGCCGTTCTTCCTCTTTCTTCTCCTGGCGGATCTCCTTCCTCCGCTCGTGATCCTCTCTGGCGTACTGGTAAGCCTTTCCGCTTCCTTTTTTAACTGCCATCACAAAGGATCTCTCCGTGATGCAGACCAGGCAGAGGATCATGAACACCAAAAGCAGTATGTAAGAACCGGTGGCGCCCACAGTCTTATGGAGCGCCAGCACCAGCGCGCCGCCGATGACGCCGCCGCCCATGCCGCTTTCCCCGGCTGTTTCATAGATCTCCTTAAAGGTCTGGCCTTCCTGGTATCCGCCGCCGAAGATGAGCTGCGCCAGTCCGCAGAGCACGATCAGCAGCACCTCCACTGCCAGCATCTTATAAACGGCCCGGATATTTCCCTTATTGGAGGCATAAAAGATGGTGCCTAAAAATAAAAGGACAGGCGCCACATATCCGATGCTCCCGAACACTCCCAGGAGCATGCTGCTGAACATATCCCCCAGCATGCCGCAGATATGGAAATTGCTTAAAAATAAAAATACACAGACGGCAAAGGTCCCCAGGATCACTGCCTCAGACTGTAAAAAACTGCTGTCCGCCTCCTGTTTCTTTGTCCCTGTCCGTTTTGCCGCCGTCGTCTTCGTTCCCGCGGTTTTCTTCCCGGCTGTCTTTCCTGATGCCGTTGTCTTCTTTTTTGTATTACTTCCAGCCAAAATGAAAGCCCCCTATCTAAAAATCAGGGCAAAAACCCTCATTAAATAGTATACATAAAGTTTCTGGAAATTGCAACTTCTATCTGGGGGATGGGATCCGGGAGCCAGAAAAGCCTTGCCGCAGGCGGAAGGCCCAGACCCCCTCCCCTGCAGCAGGCTCCTGCCAGTTTTATGCCTGCTTTTCCCAGGTCCCCTCTCTTCCGGAAGAACCAGTTTCCCCGATCATCCCGTAAAGCTTTGCCAGGGCCTCCCGGATCCCGCCCACCTGGTCGATGAGTCCCTTTTCCACCGCGTCCTTTCCCACCAGCACCGTCCCCAGATCCCGGGTCAGCATCTTGGTATTATGCATCAGAGCCTTTAAGCCGTCGTAGGAAATACGGCTGTGTTCCGACACAAAGCTCAGGATCCTGTCCTGGATCATTTCAAAATAATCATATGTCTGGGCAGCTCCGATGACCATTCCGGTCATCCGCACCGGATGGACCATCATGGTGCCCGTGGGTACGATAAACGAATAATCCGAAGCCACAGCCAGGGGCACGCCGATGGAATGGCTGTCCCCGATGACCAGGGAGACCGTGGGCTTGCTTAAGGACGCCAGCATCTCCGCCAGGGCCAGGCCGCAGCTCACGTCTCCGCCCACCGTATTGATGAGCATCAGGATCCCGTCGATGTCCGGATCATCCTCCACCTTCGCAAGCTCCGGCAGGATATGCTCATACTTGGTGGTCTTAGTGCTGCCCGACAGGTTTTCATGGCCTTCGATCTCCCCGATAATGGACAGCAGATGGATCCGGCCCTTCCGCCCGCCTCCCAGGGTCACCTGGCCGTTTTCCCGGATCCGTTCCTCCTGGTCCTTTTTTTCGCTGGCATCATTTCTCATAAAAAAGCTCCTTTCCCACACAGTTTTTTCTTATTCTGTGTGAAAAAAGAGCTTTCTATTCATTCAGGATCAGTCGCCGATGACGTCCACGATCTTTAAGGGCGTCCGGTAGTTCCAGGAGGAGATCTTAATCCCGCTCCTTCTGCTGGCCGCATGGATGATCTGTCCGTTGCCGATGTACATGGCCACATGATTGATCTTTCCCCGGCTGTTGCCATAGAAGATCAGGTCTCCGGGCCGCATCTGGCTGGATTTGATCCTGGTCCCCCGTCTGGCCTGGTCTCCGGAATAGTGGGGCAGGGAGATGCCGAAATGCTTCATCACCGACATGGTAAAGCCGGAGCAGTCGGCTCCCCTGGTGAGGCTTGTCCCGCCCCATACATAGGGGTTCCCCAAAAATTGCATGGCATAATTCACCACCTGGCTGCGGAGAGAAGCGCTCTCTTCTGCCGGAGAGAATTTAATGGCCTCTGCCAGGGCATACCGCACATCCACGTAATCGGTGGAAACGTAGGCCGCAGATACCTCATCGGCCCCGTCGCCTTCTCCGCCCTCGTCGAACTCGATCTTTACCCAGCCGTCCAACTGCTCAGCCACATGGTATCTCTCATTGTTGGAGATCTGAGTCCAGATCTTCGCATCGGTGCTGGGCTCTGTCCGGGCGTTCAGCCGGTCGGTGCTGACAATGGCCATCAGCTCCGCGTGCTCCATGGCCGCCTGGCGGGCCGCGTCCCCGGTGAGGATGAACTCGCTGCTCACATAACCGGTGATGTTGCCGGAACGGATCTTATACCAGCCGTTCCCCGTATCCTCCAGGATCTCGCAGCCGGCATAGCTGGGGAGCTTTCCGATCACCTTTTCATTCTTTCCGGCTCCCTGGCGGATGTTCAGATAATTGGTCACATTGGACACGCCGGGGTTGTCATAATAATTGAGGACCATGGCCCGGACATCCAGCTTCCTGGCCTCATTTAAGGAAAACCGCTTTTCCGCAAACTCAGAGGAGATATAGCCGCCCTCGATCTGGTACCAGCCGTCCTCCTCCCCAAGGATCTCATACCGTTCTCCCTCTAAGCACTGGCCCACGATGTTGGAGTCCGTGGAGGGCTGTTCCCGGATATTCAGATTGTCGGTGGTGACCACTGCCCGGTCTGTGACCATGGACAGGGCCTTTTCCTTTGCCGCATCGCCGGTGATCACATACTCAGAGCTCACATAGCCGTCGATGCCGCCGGAATTGACGTGATACCAGCCGTCCAGGCTTTCCTGAACCTCACAGGCGCTGCCGTCCATGAGCTTTCCCACCACCTGGGAACTGGACTCCGGCTTTTTTCTCATATTCAGATAGCCGGACACCTGGACGACCCCGATATTGGCATAGGAATCCACCACAGCCTGGGCGTTGGCAAGCCGCTCTGCATCCCTGGCCTGGCGGGAGGCCTCCTCAGCGGCCAGCGCGCTTTCATCCAGCGTCTCGGCTTCAGGGCCCGTTTCCCCTTCACCGGAGGTTTCCGTTGCTGCCGCCGGCTTTTTATCCATATATCCCTTTACGGCCTTCCCGCCGAAAAAGATCCCGGCCGCAGCCACGCAGACCACCGCGGCAGCCAGCGCATATTTTCCATAGGGCGGACGGTTCCGTCTCCGCCTCCTGGCCCGGTTTAAGGACGCCATATAATCCGCTACATTTCCTTCATCTTTCATTCTTAAAACACTCCATAGAAATTCATTTGGTTATAAGTCTACCATAAAAGCTCGAAAAAAGCAAAAGAAAAGAATGCGTCCGGGAGCATTTTCCCAGGACGCATTCCTCCATCCTCCATTTTCCCAGCCATCCGGCCTTTATTTCAGGATCTCCCGGTAGACACGGAAAACATTTTTATAGAAGATCTTCTCGATCTCCTCTGTGGAAAAGCCTTCCTTCTCCAGCCGGGCCGCCAGAAGCTGCATGTCTCCGGCATTGGTGATCTCCATGGACACGGCCGCTCCGTCAAAATCCGATCCCAGGCCCACGGAATCGATCCCGCCCACATGGATGATGCGGCGGATATGGGCCACCATATCGTCCAGGGATGTTTTCATGGGATCCCCGAATTTTTCCTTATCCCGGAGGAATTCCGTAAAATAGTTGACGCCCATGACGCCGCCCTTCTCTCCGATCCCGCGGATCATCTCATCCGTCAGGTTCCGGCAGTGACGGCAGACGGCTCTGGCGCCGGAATGGCTGGCCACAAAGGGACGCTTCGCATGGCTGATCACATCCAGGATCCCCTTATCGCCCAGATGGGACACGTCGGCAATGATCCCCAGGCGCTCCATCTCCTCCAGGAATTCAAAGCCCTTTTCCGTAAGCCCCTTTTCTGTTTCCGGCACGAAGGAATCCTGTCCCGGTCCCAGATATTCATACCGGTTGGGGTACGCCAGCTCGTTGGGGAAATTCCAGGTGAAGGTGAACATACGGACGCCCAGCTCGTAAAAGATCCGGAGATATTCCAGCTTTCCCTCGCAGATGGCTCCCTCCTCCATCGTAAGGAGAGCGGACATACGTCCCTCTGCCATGTTTTTTTCAATGTCCCGGAAGTTTCTTACGATCCCGATCCGGTCCGGATATCTGCGGAGCTCTGTGAAAAACGTATCGATGAGACGGAGCGCATACTCCGGAAGGGGCATTTTCCCCTTAAGATTCTCCATATGGGCGAATACGGCAAAGTTCTGTACCGCATAATCCCCCCGCTCCATTTTCTCCAGGTCGATGTGCAGGTTGTTTTTTAAGATCCCGCATTCTTCTCCTGCCTGGCGTTTTGCATAAATCTCAGCAATGGTATCGCAGTGCATATCTGCAACTTTCATTTCCTATGTACCTCCCAATCATTCTGTCTTTCTCCATTATAATCCAGGAATGGGCATTTGTCACCTTCTTTCTCTGTCCCTTATTCGCTCCGCAGGGCGTCGATGGGGTTCAGTCCGGCCGCCCGGCTGGCAGGCATATAGCCGAATACCAGACCGATGCCCACCGAAACAGAAAAGGAGACCAGTACCGACGAAAGGGTGGGAGGCGCTTCGATGCCCATGAGGCCCCCGATCCCGATGCTGGCCAGAGAGCCCAGCAGGATCCCGGCGATCCCGCCGATGGTGCTGGTCACCGCTGCCTCAATGACAAACTGCTGAAGGATCACACGTTTCCGGGCTCCCAGGGCCTTGCGGATCCCGATCTCCCTGGTGCGCTCTGTGACCGATACCAGCATGATGTTCATGACCCCCACGCCGGCCACCAGAAGGGAGATCCCGGCAATGCCGCCCAGCATCATGGACATCATGGCGATCTGATCGTTCAGTGTGTCCATCAGGGAGCTCATGGCCGTCACCGAATACAGATCCTCATTTTTCATTTTGCTGTATAAGAATTCCTCCAGAGCCGCCGTACAGGCCTCCGTATCGTTGATATCATAGGATGTGAAGGTGTAATTGCTTATGACGGCGTTTCTGGCGATCTTGGCCGCCCGGGAATAGGGGACCCACACGAAATCGTCGGTACATCCGTCGTCGAAGTCCGCGGCGTTTTCCGTCTGCTGCTCCACAACGCCCACCACCGTATAATTATCCCCGTTGAGCTTGATCTTTTCTCCCAGGGCTTTTTCCGCGCTTCCAAAAAGCTCCGACGCCACATAGGCTCCCACCACGGCCACCTTCTGGCGGGAGGCCATATCGGAATAGAGCAGGTTCCTGCCGCAGGAAAGCTCATAACCCCTGATGGCAAGCTGGTCCTCGCTGTATCCTCCCACGGTGGTGGCGTCCATGGTGTCGCTGCCGTGCTTCACGGTGGCACTTACAGAAACGCTGGGCGTCATTCCCTGGAACAGATCCTGATTCTCTTCATAAAATCCATAAAATTCATCCACATCAATGGTCCTGGAGGGCAGGGCCCTGAAGCTGACCGTGATCTGGTTGACGCCCATGCTGGCAAAGCTCTCCGTCATATAAGACATGTATCCGTTGACGATGCCCACCAGGATGATCACAGAGGCCACCCCGATGATGATCCCCAGCATGGTAAGAAAGGAGCGCATCTTGTTTCCCCAGATACTCTTTAAAGCCATTTTAAATGATTGCAGCATATTCTTTCACATCCCCGTCAAAATTGATCCTGCCGTCTATGATCCGTACCACCCGTTCTGCCTCCAGGGCGATGGAGCTGTCGTGGGTGATCATAACGATGGTATTGCCCTCCCGGTTGAGCTTCTTTAAAAAATCCAGCACCTCCCGTCCGGTCCTGGAATCCAGGGCGCCCGTGGGCTCGTCGGCCAGGATCAGGGACGGATCTCCCGCCAGGGCCCTGGCAATGGAGACCCTCTGCTGCTGGCCGCCGGAAAGCTGCTTTGGAAAATTCCTCCATTTTTCTTTCAGTCCTACCCGTTCCAGGGATTCCATGGCCCGTTCCCTCCGTTCCCAGGGATCCATGCCCGCGTAAAGGAGGGGAAGCTCCACGTTCTCCAGGAGATTCAGCTTTGGCAGCAGATTATACTGCTGGAACACAAAGCCGATCATGGTATTCCGGATCTGGGCCAGCTGATTGTCCGTCATATCGCTCACATCCTGGCCGTCCAGAAGATATTCTCCCTCCGTGGGAACGTCCAGGGCTCCGATGATGTTCATCAGCGTGGATTTTCCGCTGCCGGATTTTCCCACAATGGCCACGAACTCTCCCTTTTCAATGGTCAGGGAGATCCCGTCGCTGGCCCGTATCTCCTCGTCTCCCATCTGATACACCTTATAAATATCCTTAAGCTGGATCAGAGGGGCCTTTTCTGTTTTTGTGTCTTTTTCCATGGACTGCACTCCCTTCTTATGGCCTGGGGCCGCCGCCCATGCCGCCTCCGCCTCCGCCAGGACCGCCTCCCATTCCGCCGCCGGGGCCCATCATGATCATTCCCATACTGGTGCCGGAACCGGCGTCCGGATCCACATAGACTTCGTCTCCCTCGGAAAGTCCCGAGAGGATCTGTACATAATCGTCATTGATGATGCCTGTCTCCACCTGGACGGCCTCAAAGCCGTCGGGAACGCCGGACTGGCCCTGGCCGGAGCTGCCGGACTGGCCGCGCGCCGCTTCTTCGGAGCCGTCTTCTGTTCCTTCCGTCTGGTCTGCCTGGCCGGAGGACGGATCCTTTTTTACATACACACGGTTTCCCCGCATAAGGGCACCAGCCGGAATACAGAGGGCGTCCTGGGCGCTGTCCAGAATGATGGTGGCATCCACGTTCATGCCCGGAAGCAGATCTCCCGTCTCATCCAGGGTCACTGTCACAGGATAGTTGGTAACGCCGTTGGAATAGCTTCCCTCCAGGCTTACATTGGTGACCGTGCCGGTGAAGGTCTCCCCCTCCACAGCGTCGGCGGTGATCTCCACGGTCTGCCCAGTCTTCACGCTCCCCACATCCAGCTCATCCACCGACATGGACAGGGTCATGGCCGACAGATCATAGATTACAGCCATCACCGTATTGCCGCTGGTCCCCTTGGTGATCTTATCTCCGGCCTTGGCGTTTTTCGTAATGACAGTACCGGAAATGGGAGCGGTAATGGTATAGTCTCCGATGGTATCCTGGGTGTTTTCCAGCTTATTCTCCGCATTTTTCACATTATCCCCGGCAGTCTCCAGGGCGTCCTTAAAGGTTTCCAGATACTTTGCAGCCGACTGGTCCGTGGCCTTAAAAAGGGCGGTCCCGTTGTCCACAGAGGCTCCCTCGGAAACCAGAAGGTTCTCCACCTCCAGGCTTCCCTGGCCGGAAAGGTCTGCGCTGAGGGTCGTCTCTGTCCGCGGAATAAAGGCCCCCGCCTCACAGCTGGAGAGATTTCCCACAGCAGCCGTGGCCTGTGTCAGGGTCGTAAGGCCGCCGGGATTTTCCGTCTCCACGGTCACAGCCTTCACAAGACGGCCGCCGGAAAGGGTCTCCTCCATACTGCTGACCACCGTCACGGTCCCCTGGATCTCCTCTCCTGTGTCCTCCAGAGTCAGTACCGCCTGGCTTCCCACCGGGATCTGCTCCGCTTCCGCCGAAAGGAATGGAACCGTCAGCTTCATGACGGAATCATCATAAATATCCGCAAGCTTTATCCCGTTGGAGACCTTATCGCCCTCCTTGATGTATAAGGTCTTTACATAGCCGGAAACAGAAGCCTTATACGTGTTTCCCGAGAGCGTTCCGGCGGCCTCCTCATAGTCCTCCTGGGCCGACTGCTGGCTTTCTCTGGCCCTTAAAAGGCTGGTTTCCGCAGAGCTTAAGTCCGAATCCATGGAGGAGGCGTCGATCCGGTATAAAACCTGATCCTTTTCCACCACATCTCCCTCTTCAAACAGGGCCTCCAATACTTCGCCCTCCACCAGGGAGGTGACTTCATAGGTATCCTTAGGAGACAGGGAGCTGGATGCCGTCAGCTCTGAGGTGATGTCCATGACGGCTGCCTTCGCTGTCTGCACCTTGTCTGCCGTATCGGATGCCTTGACTGCCTGCTTCTGTTTCCAGAAGAAAAATCCCCCAAGGCCTGCCGCCAGGACAGCCGCCAGAAGGACCGCTGTCCGGATCCCCTTTTTCCTTTTTCTCTTTTTAAAAGCTTTCTTTTCTTCCATGCCTGCTCCTTTTATTCATCTCCCACTACGTCTACCACTGTATACGTGGGGTTTTCTTCGGTGCCGCTCTTTTCCCAGACGATGGCCACGTCGTCGCCCACGCCGTAATTGCCGTAGACCGAGAACAGGTACTGGAGCTCAGAACCGTTTATGGTAAACACGTCCCCGTCCTCCGCATTCTCCTGGTCATGGGAGTTTAACACCACCGACACCGGCGTAAAGGGGTCCGAAGCCGAATAATAGATGGCCTTAATGCGTCCGTCGGTGGCTCCCTTATTTTCTCCATCGCTGGAATAGGCGAAGATCGTCTTTGTCTCCTCATGGTAATAGACCACAGTGGCGTAATCGTTGATCTCCTCCTCATCCGAGGACTCTCCGTTTAAGAACATCACTGCCTTATCCAGGGAAAAGGGCACCAGGTTTTTCAGGTTCCGGCTGGCCTGGTTTAAGATCTTTGGCCCCTTTAAGCTGTTATCCAAGATCGAAGAGGTGTTCACCTCCCCGTCGGAGTTGTAGGTCAGCTCAAACACCTGGCTGCCATACTGTCCTCCCTCCTTCATCTGGGCCTTCATAAGGTTATAGAAAAGATGGATGCAGTCCTCTCTGGTCATGATCTCGTTCTGGTCCCTGAAGATCCCGGAGTTCAGAGACAGGGCCGAAAATTTCGCCATCCGGTTCCCGTTGAGATTTCCGGAAAAATCCTCGTTGGTATAGCCCAGCAGGCCCAGGACGCCTTTGGCCGCATCCCTCAGGGTCACCCCCTCCTCCGGCTTAAAGGCCCCTCCCAGAAAACCGCTCATCCATTCATTGGAAGAGGCCGTCCGGATGGCGGAGGCGTACTGGCTGTCCGCAGACACATCGGCGAACACCGCCCCGGAGACCGGGGCTCCGTAGTTCTGCCTCTGGGAGGAGGCCTTTACCAGCATCCCGGCAAACTCTTCTCTTGTTACCTCTGCATTCCGGTCACTGGTGGTCAGGATCCCCAGAAGGCTTACCACCTTTTTCTTCATTTCAAAGGTGCTCTCCGCCCCGTAGGCCGTCGCGCTCATTCCCGCCGACACGGCACATACGGCTGCAAGCACCGCCATGGCTTTTCCTCGGTTCATACGATCTCTCCTTTTATATTTATTTTATAATCATAAAGGAAACTTTATAAAAACACGTTCACTTTACCAGATGAATGTGTTGAATCTGTGAAGGAAACGACAGGTTTTTTTGAAATTTCTGTGTCCTCCGTGGACGAAACCTTCCTCCGTTCCTCCGCCTGCATCATGATCCTCTTCTGCTCCATGGCGGTCCATCGGAGCATTTTTATCATAGGATGACTTTCCCAGGACGAAAAAAACCGCCAGGAACACTGTACCGACCCCAAAAAGTCTAACTTTTTGGGGTCACCTCACACATACTCCTGACGGTCTTTTTATTATAATTTCAAAAATGTCTTATTTCACCGGAACACAGATGCATGGCAGATCTACATCAGCGGCGCAATGAGCCGCAGGGTCCTTCCCCAGAACCGGTGCATCATCGGCAGGGATTCATAGGATTCCATGGACATGCGGACACATTTTTTCAGTGTTTCGTCAAAATCTGCTCGGATATCCCCGACCACCGGATTCTTATAAATATATACGGCGCACTCAAAATTCAGATACTGGCTCCGGAAATCCATATTGATGGAGCCCACCACTGCCTTTTCATCGTCGCTGACAAAGGTCTTGGAGTGAATAAAGCCGGGCAGGTACTCATATATCTTCACTCCGGCCTCCATTAACTCCGGATAATAGGAATGGGCCAGCATAAAGGCGTATTTCTTATCCGGGATATGGGGCATGACGATGACCGTATCCACTCCGCGCTTGGCCGCATAGGTGAGGGCCGTCACCATATCGTCGTCCAGGATCAGGTACGGCGTCATAATGTATACATATCGTCTTGCCTGGTAGATGATATCCAGATAGACCTGATGGCCCACCGGCTCCCCGTCCAGGGGGCTGTCGGAAAACGGAATGGAATAGCCGTCCATGTTTAAGGCAGGGCTGTGGAAATGGTCTCCCGTATCCAGGAACGGCCCATAATCAAAGTCATATTCCGGCCGGAAGGCACAGACGCTCCACATCTGTAAAAACATGACTGTGAAGCTTTTCACCGCCTCTCCCTTCAGGCGGACGGCATTGTCCTTCCAGTGACCGAACCGGGCCTTCCGGTTGATGTACTCGTCCGCCAGATTGACGCCTCCGGTAAATGCCGTGTGGCCGTCGATCACCAGGATCTTTCTGTGATCCCGGTTGTTCTGGCTGGTGGAGATAGCCGGCCGGATGGGGTTGAAGATCCGGCAGCGGACTCCCCTTGCCTCCAGCTCCTTTGGATAATCGTGGGGCAGGTTTGAAAAGGAGTTCATTCCATCATAGAGGACGCGCACGTCCACTCCGGCCGCCGCCTTTTCCTCCAGGATCTTAAGGACACTGTCCCACATCTCTCCCCGTTGGATGATAAAATATTCCAGGAATATGAACCGTTCTGCTGCCTTAAGCTCCTCCAGAAGATCCGGAAAGAAATCGTCTCCCAGAGGATAATATTTAAAATTCGTCCTGTCATAGACCGGATAGCCCGCCCGCTCCGAAAGGTAGCGGCTTAAGTTTGCATTCCTCCGGTTTTCCTTCATGAGCTTTGCCGCGATGGCCTCATTCTGATTCAGATAAGACCTGGTGCGGATCCGGATATCCGCGATCCTCTTGGCCAGGATCTTTGTCTCCATCTGGAGCTGCACAAAAATATAAAACAGGCAGCCAAATACCGGAAACAGAAGGACAGGGACCAGCCAGGCCATCTTAAAGCTGGCATTCTGCTTTTCATTTAAGATCCGGATCGCCAGGACGGCGCTGACCAGGCCGAAGGCGCCGTATCCATACGCCTGATACCGGTCGTCCAGCCAGAAATAGATCCAGGCCAGAACGGCGATCTGCAGCGCCATGAACAGGATAAAGAACGTGGTACGGCCAAATATGATCCTTAAAAGCCCGCGTTTTCCCTTTCCTCTCACTTCCTCTGCTACCATAGTTCCTCCTTCCTACTGTTCCAGGGCCTGTCTCAGATCCTCGATGATATCATCCACATTTTCGATCCCAACGCTTAAACGGATCAGGGACGGATCCACGCCCGCCTCCACCAGCTGCTCATCCGAAAGCTGACGTTGGGTATGGCTGGCAGGATGGAGGACACAGGTCCTGGCGTCTGCCACATGGGTGACGATGGCCGCCAGCTTCAGCCGGTCCATAAACACTCCCGCAGCCTCCCGTCCTCCTTTTAAGCCGAAGGAGATCACTCCGCAGCTTCCCGAGGGCATATATTTCTCTGCCAGGGCATGGTACTTATTATCCTTTAATCCGGGATAATTGACCCAGGCCACATCCTCTCTGGCAGAAAGCCATTCTGCCACCTTCTGGGCGTTCTCACAGTGACGCGGCACCCGTAAATGCAGAGTCTCCAAACCGATATTCAGTAAAAATGCGTTCATGGGAGCCTGGATGGAGCCCAGATCCCGCATCATCTGGGCCGTGGCCTTGGTGATATAGGCCTTCTTCCCAAATTTTTCCGTATAGACCACGCCGTGGTAGGAGTCGTCCGGGGTCGTAAGTCCCGGGAATTTTTCCGCGTGGGCGTTCCAGTCGAAATTTCCGCTGTCCACGATACAGCCGCCCACAGTCAGGGCATGGCCGTCCATATATTTGGTGGTGGAGTGGGTCACGATATCGGCCCCCCACTCAAAGGGACGGCAGTTGATGGGGGTCGCAAAGGTATTGTCCACGATTAACGGAACTCCGTGCTTATGAGCCAGGCGGGCAAATTTTTCAATATCCAGGACCACCAGGGCCGGGTTGGCGATGGTCTCCCCGAATACGGCCTTCGTATTGGGGCGGAATGCCTTCTCGATCTCCTCCTCCGGTGCGTCCGGATCCACCAGCGTCACGTCGATGCCCTGTTTCTTCATGGTCACCGTAAACAGGTTGGAGGTGCCGCCGTAAATAGTAGCGGCGCTTACAATGTGATCCCCGGCGCTGCAGATATTAAAAACAGCAAAGTAATTGGCAGCCTGGCCAGAGGAGGTCAGCATGGCAGCCACGCCTCCCTCCAGCTCGCAGATCTTTTCCGCCACTGCGTCGTTGGTGGGATTGGCCAGTCTCGTATAAAAATATCCGTCTTCCTCCAGATCGAACAGACGGCCCATCTGCTCGCTGCTGGAATATTTAAATGTAGTGCTCTGGTAAATGGGCAGCACTCTGGGCTCTCCGTTGCCGGGATTCCAGCCTCCCTGGATGCAGACCGTTTCCGGATGATGATTTCTCTTTTCCATGATGTTTGTCCTCCTGGTGCCTGATTCTTTTGTCTGCAGCTGCATTTTTATCCATGCAGCCACGCTTGTTTACACGCTAGTGTATCACAATTCCGTTAAGGATACAAGGATTTTAAGGCTGCACTTGAAAGGCCCTCTCCTTTCATGTATAATGATTCCTTGGGAATCGTGCCGTCCGTGCGGCCTGTTTTCCCGGCACAGGGGCCCATGCCCCTATATTAAACCCTATATTAAATAAGAAGGAGAAGATTATGGAACTTGTCTTCAATATCATCAAGGGCGTCATGATCGGCATTGCCAACGTGATCCCCGGCGTATCCGGCGGCACCATGGCCGTTTCTTTCGGCATTTACGACCGGCTGATCAACAGTATTTCCGGCTTCACAAAGCATGTGAAGGAAAGCCTGGCCCTGCTGTCCCCCGTTCTTCTGGGCTGCGTCCTGGGCATCGCCGGCTTCACCTACGCCATCGAATATCTGCTGGAAAACCATACCTTCGTCACCTGCATGACCTTTGTGGGGCTGATCCTGGGCGGCCTTCCGGCCCTTTACAGAGCCATGAACGAGAAAAAAGCCGCCGGCAGCGGAAAAATGGGCGCCGGAGCCATTCTGGCCTTCCTGCTGGCCTTTGCCGTATCCGCAGGACTGCCTCTTCTTAAAACCGGCGGGGATACCCTGGCGGTCCTCCCGGTCAACGGCTCTACCATGGCCATCCTCTTTGTGCTGGGGATCGTTGCCTCTGCCACCATGGTGATCCCTGGCGTATCCGGCTCCATGATGCTCATGGTCCTGGGCTACTACTACGGCATCATCAACACCATCACCAGCTTTTTAGACGGACTCCGGGCCATGGACCTGGCGGCCTTAAAGGACGGCTTCCTGCTGTTAGCTCCCTTTGGCATCGGCGTTCTCCTGGGGATCGTTCTCATTGCCCGGCTGATCTCCTTCCTGTTTGAACGGTACGGCGTCCAGACCTATGGGGCCATCCTTGGCCTGGTGCTGGCCTCTCCCTTTGCCATTTTTTACAACACAGGATTATTTGGAGAGCTTTCCTACCTGTCCATCTGGGCCGTCCTTCTGGGCATTATGCTGATGATCGGCGGAGCTGTGGTCACCAATTTCGTCGGGGAAAAGTAAATTAATTGTTGTCCTCTTCCGGAGAATGTGATATCATATTAGATGTTCTTAATTTTGTATCACTATTATAAATATTTACTTATAAAAGGAGAATGTTTATGGGCGGTATATTTGGCGTAGCATCGAAGACCAGCTGTACCATGGATCTTTTCTTTGGTATCGACTACCACTCCCATCTGGGAACCCGGCGCGGAGGCATGGCCGTATACGGCGAAAACGGCTTCCAGCGCGCCATCCACAACATCGAAAACACACCCTTCCGGACCAAATTTGACCACGATCTGGATGAGCTGGAGGGAACTCTGGGCATTGGCTGTATCTCAGACATGGATCCCCAGCCCCTGCTGATCCGTTCCCATCTGGGAACCTATGCCCTGACCACAGTCGGGGTGATCCGCAATCCCGAAGAGCTGATAAAGGAGGCCTATAACAACGGCCACGTCCATTTTATGAGCATGAGCGGCGGAAAGATCAACGATACGGAACTGGTGGCCTCTCTGATCGACCAGAAGGACAGTCTGGTAGACGGACTCCTTTACGCCCAGGAGCGGATCCAGGGCTCCATGTCCATGCTTCTCCTGACACCGGAAGGCATCTACGCCTCCCGGGACCGCTACGGCCGCACCCCCATCACCATCGGCCAGAAGGACGGGGCGTTCTGCGCTTCTTTTGAGAATTTCGCATATCTGAACCTGGGATACCGTCATTATTCAGAGCTGGGTCCCGGCGAGATCGACTTTATCACGCCCGAGGGCGTGGAATGCTTAAGCGCTCCGCGGAAGGAAATGAAAATGTGCGCCTTCCTGTGGGCCTACTACGGCTATCCCACCGCCAGCTACGAAGGCGTCAGCGTGGAAAAAATGCGTTATGACTGCGGAAAGCTCCTGGCCAGAAGAGATAAGGGCGTCACCGCCGACAGCGTGGCCGGCGTACCCGATTCCGGTATTGCACATGCAGTGGGCTATGCCAACGAATCCGGCATCCCCTTCTCCCGCCCCTTCATCAAATATACGCCCACCTGGCCCCGGTCCTTTATGCCCTCCAGCCAGAAGCAGAGGAACCTCATTGCTAAAATGAAGCTGATCCCTGTGGACGTGCTGATCCGGGATAAACGGCTCCTGCTGATCGACGACTCCATCGTCCGCGGGACCCAGCTGGGAGAGACGACGGAATTTTTATATGAAAGCGGCGCAAAGGAGGTCCACGTAAGGCCGGCCTGTCCGCCCATCACCTTCGGCTGCCCGTACTTGAACTTCTCCCGCTCCAGATCCGAGTACGATCTGATCACCCGGCGGATCATCCGGGACCGGGAAGGAGAAAACGTTTCTGAAGAAATACTGGCCACCTACACCGATCCCGACAGCCAGAATTACAAGGAAATGGTAGAAGAGATCCGGAAACAGCTCCATTTCACCACCCTCCGCTTCCACCGCCTGGACGATCTGGTGGAATCCATCGGCATCGAGCCGTGTAAGCTCTGTACATACTGCTGGAACGGGAAAGGGTGATGCAGAAACGGCCCCCGCCCATTCACGCAAACGGAAGCATCGTGTTTGCGCGAACGGGCGGGGGCTGTTTTTTTTGGTTGTGGCGGGGATGAGGGAAAAGAAAATCTGGCCTGTGAGGCTCTTTCGCTCCACCGCCGCATAAAAAAGGACCCACATTGCCGCAAACACGATGCTTCCGTTTGCGGCAATCTGGGTCCGTCCCCTTAATGGTTCACAATATCCATGATAATATCGGCAGAGGCGTTCTCGATCTCGTTGACCACATACTGGGCCTCCTGCTCCTCTTCCTTGGTACCGTCCATCTGATGGGCCTCAGCCTCGGCCATGGCCTCATTGGCAGCTACCTTGTTCTTATCCACACGGGCTCCGCACTTATTGCAGAATTTGGAGTTTTTGTCGATGCGGGCTCCGCATTCAGAACAGTAAATGCAGCCGTCCATTCCTGTGAGACGTTCTTCCAGCTCTCTCTTTCTCTCCAGGCTGCTGCGGATGGAGGTGAATTCCATAAAGAACTTTTCCTCATCTGCCTCTGTGGCGTTCTGGAATACTTTTTTTCCCACAGTCGCATACAGCTTCGCTACATTTTCCTTCTCTTCGTTGATCTGGGAGCGGATGGAAACCGCATCGGAGATCTCCTTTGTGCGCTTTGCCACCTGTTTTCCGGTGCTGCTGATGCTTCTTTTCACTTCATCAAAAATAGACATAACTCTGGTTACCCCTTTCCTTTGTATATACGTCTATCTTATCCAATCGGGGCCATAAAGTCAATCCTTTTTCCCAGCCAGGCCCCAGGATGCCTGGTAGGCACCCTCCGGGTCGTAGGAAAACTCCTGGCGGATGAATTCCGGTATCTCATAAGGGCTGAAGCCCATGGTCACCGGCTCTCCCGACTGGGTCCCGTCTGCCTCTGGCGTCAGATATACCTGGACCATAAAGCCTCTCTCACGGGGCGCCAGGTCGTTGAGATCAAAGAACCAGCTGCGTTTTCCTGCCTCCAGCACCTGTCTGATCTGCTCTTTTGCTTCTGCCGTGCCATCGTTCCGGATCATCAGGCTGCTGGTTTCCTTATCCTCTTCAGTCACCTCCCAGCCTGCCTCCTCGTACTCTTTGTAAAATGCAGAATCTTCATAATGGCAGACGATCTCCATGCGCTCCACATCCTCCGGCTCCAGCTCCTCTGGAAGAGCAGCTCCCGCCTCTTTCAAAAGCCCCATGGTCTTTGTAAAGGAAGGATACACCGGGAAGAAGTTCACCCGTGGATCCATGTCCCTGAAGCGGAAGGAGCCGGAAAAATTCTGGGTCCTGGAGGCAGAAATGGCATTCAGATACTCTTTCTCTGCCTCTGTAAGGAACCGCAGGGCCGTCACCGGGATCTCCTCCGTCCGTTCTGTAAGGGACAGCGCCTCCAGCTCTTCCTGGTAGGCCGCCAGAAGCTCTGCTGTCATTTCCGGATCCTCCGTCACCAGGGACGCCTGGTTCCCGTCGGAGATATAGATGCCTGTGGTGGTTTCCGGATGGAAGCTCATGACCGGATACGCGCCCTTTTTATATTCTGCGCTGGCATATAACCGTTCCATCAGATCCATGGACTCCTTCATGTCGATACGGTAATACCGGTAACGGAGACTTCCGTTTTTTTCCTTAAAGCCCACTTCGATCCAGGCCATGTATGCGTCGTCGCCAGCTGGCTCCTCCAGATTCTGGAACCGGATGGCCTTGGACTCCTCTGCGGCGGCGATCCCCGCCTCCGCCAGATCCTTCACCAGGCCGTAATCGGTGATCTCCATGTTTCCGGCCGCATAATCGGATCCATCCATATATTTCCACAGATATCCGCTCTGCTCTCTTCCCTGTCTTCCGTTTTCCGCAGCCACCGGGAGGCCGTAATCCTGGAAATCTCCCAGGGAGTAGGTAAATACGGAGGCAGACTGGAATTTCTCCTCTGAGGGCAGGTAGGAATCGTAGCCTGTAAGGTCATACCGGAACACGCCGATGACCGCCAGGGCCAGGACGGCGCTGATGCCCAGATGGACCGGATTGGCAAAAAGCTTCCGGAAATCGAAATTGTAAAGGATCTCAATGATCCCATGGCTGATGAAAAGGGCGAACACGAACCCGAAGGCAGCCCAGCCCAGGCTTTCGTAATACATGTTCCAGAATAAAAGGCACATGAGGATCGTGACGGGCACCACCAGAAGGATCTTAATGGGCGCCTTTGTCATCCAGAAGGCCATGGCTCTTCCGGCCGCCTCTGAGGGACGGAATTTATAAAGGAGCCCGGCAATGACTGCCAGAACAAGGCCCGCCAGAAGGGCCGGCAGGATCCTTCCCATCAGCTCTCCATACCGCGCCATGGGAAGATCCGCTCCTTCTCCCATCAGCGACACATAATAGGGAACTGGGGATCCGTGGACGATCCACTCAGCGATTCCGGAGATACGCTGATTGGTCGTGACGAAAAACATCTGCATCAGTCCCTGGAACAGGACTGCCACCGCAGGCACATAGCCAAACAGGACGATTCCGCCCAGAACGGAAATGAAGAAGTTTCCGGTGAGCATCACCGCAGCCGTCATGAGCCCGTAGCTCAGCAGAAAGCCCGTCATATGCACCAGGAAGGTCCAGAGCGCTCCGGAGACCATCCCCGGTACTGACGCCCCGGCAGCCCCCAGGATCCCCAGAGTAAACAGCAGATTCACCAGATACATGGAACCGATGACCAGAATCCCGTCCACAAAGCGGACCGTAAAGAGGATCTCCCGGCGCACGGGAATGCTGTGGTAAAAATCCACCTGCTTTCTGGAATGGAGATACAAAAAGCCCGTAAGGGCCAGGACCAGGGCCGCCGTGATCACAAGGAAGCCCATGACCACATTCTCAAGACCGATGCTCTCAACTGCCAGCTCCCCAAGTTTTCTGGAAAATTCTGTTTCCGCCGTATTTCCAGCCCCGAAATCATAGTTTCCCGCATCTTCCACCCAGAGCGCATACTGCTGCTCCAGGTTTGTGACGCCCATGGCAGCCAGCACAGGCATCGCAAAAAAGAAAGTCAGGAAGGAAAGCCCAAAGGCCCAGAGCCTGCGCTTCAGGTCCTCCTTCATCAGCCTAAAAAATAAGCTTTTTGACGTCATAACCAGCCACCTCCGTTTCACTGATAAAGATCTCCTCCAGGGACAGGGGGATCGCCTCAAAAAATACCGGCTCGCAGGACCGCATGGCGGCCTCCACTTCCTCCCTGGTCCCGCGGACCGTGATCGTAGAAAGACTTCCCCGCCGCTCGGTCTTAAGGATCTCTAAGCCTGGGATCTCCCCGGCCTCCATTCCCGGCCGCAGCACGCACTGGATCTTGTGGAGATTTAATTTCATATCATCCAGATCCTTTGATAACAGGATTCCGCCCTTGTGAAGGATCCCCACATGATCGCAGATGTCCTCCAGCTCCCTTAAGTTATGGGAGGCGATGATGGGCGTTAAATTCCGCTCTGCCATATCATTGGCAAACAGGCTCTTCACAGCCTGGCGCATCACCGGATCCAGCCCGTCAAAGGTCTCATCACAGAACAGATATTCCGTATTGGCACAAAGCCCCAGGATCACGGAAAGCTGTTTTTTCATTCCCTTGGAGAAGGTGGATATCTTTCTTCTTTTATCCAGGGAAAAGGATTCCAGAAGACCGCAGGCTCTCTGGACATCAAAGGAGGGATAAATACTTTTATAAAAGTTCATCATCTCCTGGGGCGTCCCGTTTCCAAAGAAAAACTGGTCGTCGGAAATATAGAAAAACCGTCCCTTGACCTTCGTATTTTCATAAACATCCTCGCCGTCGATCTGGATGGTCCCCTCGTCCGGCTTCAAAACGCCGCAGGCCATCCGCAGAAACGTACTTTTCCCAGCCCCGTTGGTACCGATGAGGCCAAAGACGCAGCCGTCCTTGATCCTGGCATCGATGTGATCAACGGCCACGATGGAATCAAATTTTTTTGTGAGATTTTTTGCCTCGATCACGTCCGATCACCTCCCTCTTTTTCTGCCGCCTGGTACTGGATCTCCACCATATTTTTTATCTCTTCTCCGGAGATCCCCAGACGGATCGCCTCGTCGATCACCTCGCTGACCTGGATCAGCAGGTCTTTTTTCCGTTTTTCCTTCATAACACTGTTTTCTGCCACGAAACTTCCCTTCCCTTTTACTGTATAAATATATCCCTGACGTTCCAGCTCCGCATAGGCCCTCTGGATCGTGTTGGGATTGATCGACAGCTCCATAGCCAGGCTGCGGACGGAAGGCAGCGGCTCGTTCTCTCCCAGGATCCCCAGAAGCATTAGTTCTTCCAGCTTTTCAGCCACCTGCTCGTATATGGGCCTCCTGTCTTTATAATCCAGTATGATCATACGCCCCTCTCTCCTTTCCGGCCGCTTTCTGTCTCCGGCCTTTTATAAGTGTATTAACACTCTTAATACACTTAGTATAATAAAAAGACCCGGCACCGTCAATGACGATACCGGGTCAAATTTCTTACAAATTTCTAACGATTCCCATTTAAACGGGAAACCCAGACTCCGTTTTGCTGCGTCCGGGCAGCGAAGTGTTTCTCACGAAACGCTTCTTATTTCTCACTGTCGTCGTAAAGAGCGACCAGCTTCTCCAGATGTGCGAATTTATCCTTGGCATTCTGCTCAGCCTGTGCAAACAGAGTCTTTGCTCTCTCCGGATTCTTCAGTGCAAGAGAGGTGTAACGAACCTCGCCATTGATGAAGTCCTGATAGGATACGGTAGCGGGCTTGCAGTCCAGAGTAAACTTCTTCTCTGCAGCCGGGTTGTAACGGAAGATGTTCCAGTAACCAGACTGAACAGCCAGCTTCTCCTCTGTCTGGGCCTTTGCCATACCCTTCTTGATACCATGGTTGATACACGGAGCGTAAGCGATGATCAGGGACGGTCCCGGATATGCCTCAGCCTCAGCGATGGCCTTGATGGTCTGGTTCATATCTGCGCCCATGGAGATCTGTGCAACGTATACATAGCCGTAGCTCATTGCGATGGCTGCCAGATCTTTCTGCTTAACCTCTTTACCGCCTGCTGCGAACTGTGCAACAGCGCCGGTGGGAGTAGCCTTGGAGGACTGTCCGCCTGTGTTGGAGTAAACCTCTGTGTTGAATACCATGATGTTGATATCTTTTCCGCTGGCAAGAACGTGGTCCACGCCGTTGAAGCCGATATCATATGCCCATCCGTCGCCGCCGAAGATCCATTGGGACTTCTTAGCTAAGAAATCTTTGTTCTTAACGATCTCCTTGCAGGTCGGGCAGTCACAGCCGGAAAGAACTGCAACCATCTTATCCGTTGCAGCGCCGTTTAATGCGCCTACGGAGAAGGTATCTAACCATTCCTGGCAGGCTGCCTTTGCTTCCTCGGAAGCCTCAGCGCTGGCAACAATGGATTCAACCTTTGCCTTTAAGCCGTCACGGATGGCGTTCTGAGCCAGTAACATACCGTAACCGAACTCAGCGTTATCCTCGAATAAGGAGTTGTCCCATGCCGGTCCCTTGCCTGCCTTGTTGGCGGTGTAAGGTGTGGACGGGGAGGAGTTGCCCCAGATGGAGGTACATCCGGTTGCGTTGGCGATATACATTCTGTCACCGAATAACTGAGTGATCAGTTTTGCGTACGGAGGCTCACCACAGCCTGCGCATGCGCCGGAGAACTCAAGGAGCGGCTGCTTGAACTGGCTGCCCTTAACGGTCGTCTCTTTGAATTTATCGATCACGTCCTGCTTGATGTCAAGCTTCTGGCCGTAATTGAATACTTCCTGCTGACCCAGGTTCTCTTCCAGGCTTGCCATTGTAAGAGCCTTTTCGCCCTTCTTGCCCGGACATACGTTTGCACAGGAGCCGCATCCGGTACAGTCAAGAGCGGAAATGGTCATAGCAAACTTGTACTGCGGCATACCGGTCATGGGAACCATCTTTGTTCCTTCCGGAGCATTGGCAGCCTCTTCCTCAGTCATTACGACCGGACGGATAACTGCGTGCGGGCAGACATAGGAACAGAAGTTACACTGGATACAGTTGTCCGGATTCCATACCGGAACGTTTACTGCGATACCGCGCTTCTCGTATGCGGAAGAACCGGACGGTGTGGAACCGTCAACGTAATTCTTGAATGCAGATACCGGAAGATTGTTGCCTTCCTGAGCGTTTACTGCAGCCTGTACGGTATTTACGAACTCAACAACGTCTTCTCTTCCCTCTGTGGCGTGAACCATGTCAAGACCTTCGTCTTCACAGTTCTTCCAGCTTTCCGGAACCTGGACCTCGTGAAGTCCCTTGGCGCCTGCGTCGATGGCAGCCCAGTTCTTCATAACGATGTCCTCGCCCTTACGGCCGTAGGTTGCCTTTGCAGCAGCCTTCATTAACTCGTTGGCCTTATCAGCCGGGATGATCTTTGTCAGCTCGAAGAATGCGGACTGAAGGATCGTGTTGATACGTGTCGGGCCCATGCCTGTCTCAATACCAAGCTTCACACCGTCGATGGTGTAGAATTTGATGTTGTGGTCAGCGATGAACTTCTTCACCTGGCCCGGTAAGTGCTTCTCAAGACCGTCCATATCCCACGGGCAGTTAAGAAGGAATGTACCGCCGTCAACCAGCTCCTGTACCATGTTGTACTTTCTGATGTATGCCGGGTTGTGGCATGCAACGAAGTCAGCCTTGCGGATCAGGTAAGTGGATTTGATCGGTGTATGTCCGAAACGTAAGTGGGACATGGTAACACCGCCGGACTTCTTGGAGTCGTAATCAAAGTATGCCTGAGCATACATATCGGTGTTGTCGCCGATGATCTTAATGGAGTTCTTGTTTGCACCTACGGTACCGTCGGCGCCAAGACCCCAGAACTTACAGTTGGTGGTTCCTGCCGGTGTGGTAACAAGCGGAGCGCCTAACTCTAAGGAGAGGTTTGTCACGTCATCGTTGATACCGATGGTGAATCTCTTCTTCGCTGTATTCTCGTAAACAGCAACGATCTGAGCCGGTGTGGTATCCTTGGAACCTAAACCGTAACGGCCGGTGTAGATCGGAACTGCGTCAAATTTTGTATGCTTTAAGGCAGCAACAACGTCCAGGTATAACGGCTCACCGATGGAACCCGGCTCCTTTGTTCTGTCAAGAACAGAGATCTGCTTTACAGTCTCCGGGATTGCTGCGATGAAAGCCTCTGTGCAGAACGGTCTGTACAGACGTACCTTTACAACGCCGACCTTCTTGCCCTGAGCCATCAGGTAGTCGATGGTCTCCTCGATGGTGTCGTTTACGGAACCCATGGAAACGATCACGTGCTCAGCATCGGCTGCGCCATAGTAGTTGAACAGCTTGTAATCGGTACCGATCTTAGCGTTCACCTTGTCCATGTACTCCTGAACGATGGCCGGAAGAGCATCGTAGTACGGGTTGCAGGCCTCTCTTGCCTGGAAGAAAATATCCGGGTTCTGGGCAGAACCTCTCTGGCACGGATGGTTCGGGTTCAGAGCATGTGCGCGGAACTCGTCGATGGCATCCAGATCAGCCATTTCCTTCAGATCCTCATAATCCCATGTCTCGATCTTCTGAATCTCGTGGGAGGTACGGAAACCGTCGAAGAAGTTGATGAACGGAACTTTGCCCTTGATGGCTGCAAGATGAGCAACCGGTGTTAAGTCCATAACCTCCTGCACGCTGGATTCACAAAGCATTGCACAGCCTGTCTGACGGCATGCGTAAACGTCGGAATGGTCGCCGAAGATGTTTAATGCGTGGGTAGCAACGGCACGGGCAGATACGTTGAATACGCCCGGAAGCTGCTCACCGGCGATCTTATACAGATCCGGGATCATCAGAAGAAGACCCTGGGAAGCGGTATAAGTGGTTGTTAAAGCGCCTGCTGCCAGGGAGCCGTGTACGGCACCTGCTGCGCCGGCCTCGGACTGCATCTCAGTGATCTGCACCGGCTGTCCGAACATATTTGTTCTTCCATCGGTAGACCACTCATCTGTCGCCTCAGCCATTGGGGAAGAAGGTGTGATCGGGTAGATGGCTGCAACATCGGTAAATGCATAGGAAGCATGAGCTGCTGCATGGTTACCATCCATGGTTTTCATTTTTCTTGCCATAGTTGATTTTCCTCCTATAAAATGTATAAATAAAATATTATTTATTTATCAGTATCGCCTTATGGACATAAGACTACCTGTATCCTATTATAGCAATTTCCCGATAAAATGCAAATGCAAAAATGCCTGTTTTAGGTATTTTATTACGAACAATATCGCTTTTGCGCCTCTGCTTTCCGCCTTCCGGGAATAATTCCGTATCGTGGAATTTCATCCTCCCACTCTTCCAGGTCCCCCCTGCTCCTGCCCGGCGGCGTCTCCAAAAGGCGCGCCCCTCCTGTCCGGCGGCACCCTTATAAGCGGAAAGCAGAAAACGGCACAGCCAGGCGGTTTCGTTTTCCGCCGGCCATGCCGTTTTTATCAATCTTCTCTGGGGGCGATAAAGCCCATATCGGATGGTCCCCCCGGTTCCGCCGTATCCGGGGAACCCGGAGCAGACACTGGTGAATCCTCAAAGCCCGGGCCTGCCGGACCATTTTCTCCAGGATCGTCATTCCCGCCGGGGCCCTCGTTCCCTCCGGGACCATGGTTCTCCTGGGATGGTTCGATCACATCACCAGGACCTGCATTCTGAGCTGCCGGCTCCGAAGAGCCCTGGGCTGCGGTGGGGCCGGTCTGGCTTCCCGTCTCCTGGGATCCTGCGGACTGGCTCTCTCCTGCTGCGCTGCTTCCATCTGCGCCGCTTTCTGAAGAGCTCTCGCCTTCCGGAGCAGCCACGCTTCCAGAGGTATTCCGTTTGATGGTGGCAGGCTTTCCATTATACGTACTGTTATGGAAAAACTCGTCGCTGATCACCTCTCCATTCTTTTTAGTGATCAGGTTGGTCACCCAGCGGCTTCCGGGAGTGGCCGCCTTGGCCTCCACCTCCACGCCCGGCTGAAGGGTGGGGTCCTCCTCATAGGTGGGCGCCGGAGGATCCAGCTCCTTCACCTTTTCTGATTTCATGGACAGGGTCACGCCTTCCTCCAGGATCGGATTCCCGTAAATGGAGATGGTCAGCTTCCGGTCTGAGAAGCTGGTCTTGATGCCCACTGCCGTTTTTGAATTATTTACAAATTTCATATCCGGGCCGGAGTGGCCGTCGTAGCTTACCATGGCGTCCTCGCCAGGAGTCACATAGGAGGGCTCGTAGCTGTGGGCATGGCGCTCGGTGGTCTTCAGTCCGGAAAATACCACTGCATTATACAGAGTGGATGAAACCTGGCACACACCGCCGCCCGGCTCCTCCACCAGGACGCCGTTGACGTATGCGCCTGCCGGCCGGTAGCCCTTATCTGTGGTCCGGTTTCCAGTGGTCAGGTTAAAGGAAAACTCCTCGCCTGGCTGGATGATCTTTCCGTTTAAGGCCGCCGCTGCCAGACGGACGTTTTCATTCCTGTCCTTATTGGCAGTGGTGGTGGTGCTGTATGTACCCAGCCGCTGGAACTTCTCCCTGGCCTGTGCCGCGGTGATCTCCGGAGCCGTTTCCTTCACCTCCGCAGTGATCACTGCATCGTACTCTCCGGCCGCGGTCCGCATCAGGATATCGTTTTTCAGCTTCTCTTCATTAACGGCCTTCCCGTTCTCACCTTCGGCAAAGGTAAACTTCCCGCTGGCCGCATCGAATGCGGAAATGGATCCGTTCTTCGCCTTTACATTCCAGGCTCCGGCCAGAGCCGCCGCCTGGGCTGCCGCCGCTTCCTCCAGGCCGTCGGTGGGGATCTCATAATCCGCGGACTTGCCCTTTTTAAAGGCCTCGTCCACCACCTTCTCCACGTTTTCTTTTAAAAGGTTCTCCAGGACCTGCTCCTTTTCCCCGCAGGTCACCTTCATCTGCCAGTCCATGGATTCCAGGACCTTTTCCACCGCAGCCGTTTTCGTCATCCCGTGGACCGAAACGCCGTTGACGGTGATCTCTGCTTCCAGCTCAGTCTCCGGCTCCAAGGAAGTCTCCTCTGCGGAGGTTTCCGTACCGTCCGTTTTGGAGCAGCTTTGGACTCCCACGGCCACACAGAGGATCAGGATAATGATCCCGATCAATATAAGAAGGATCTTTGCAGCATCCGGTCCCTGGCGGCGGCGTCTGCCCCGCCTCTTGTTTGAGGACGTAACCCGGCCGCTTCCCAGATTTCTGGCATTCTGGACCGCCAGGATACGGTCAGCACTGCTCTGTCTGGAGGAGCTGCGGCCCCGGTTTCCCGAAGCCCCCGCCCGGCTTTGGGAGCTTTTTCCTGTTCCCCGGGACGTTCTGTTTCTGTTCAAATCGCTCATTTCTTCACACCTTCAAAGGCCCCTGACGCTTTTGGGGCGCTGTTTTCTCTACATGTCAGAATCATGCGAGTACTAGTATAGCACAAATAGCGAAAAATGGAATAACAGAATTCTTAAATTTCTTTCACAGTTTCAATAATTTATGTTACACTATTGTTACATAAATTTTGAAAGAAGGGATCCCATTGAAACTGATCGATCTGCACGTCCACTCCACTGCCTCCGACGGCTCCTTTACGCCGGCAGAGGTGACGGCCCTGGCCCGTGAGGCAGGACTGACCGCCATCGCCTTAACGGACCATGATACCGTTTCCGGTGTCGGAGAGGCCCTGGCGGCCGCCGGCGATTTCCCGTTGGAGGTGGTTCCCGGCGTGGAGCTCTCCTGTCTGTATAAAGAAAAAGAGATCCATATCCTGGGGCTGTATATTGACCATACAGATAAAGCCTTCCTGGATTTTCTGGATCAGGCAGAAATAAAAAGAAACAGCCGCAACCAGCTCATGCTGGCCGCCTTCCAGAAGGACGGCTTTCCTATTACCATGGAGGACCTGGTCATGGGAAATCCGGACACAGTGGTCACCCGGGCGCACTTTGCCAGGGCCCTGGTAAAAAAAGGGTGCGTCTCCTCTGTGGACCAGGCCTTTAAAAAATACCTGGATCCGGACCGGCCTTATTACAGAAAACGAGAGATCATCACGCCCGCAGAAGCCATCCAGGCCATCCGGAACGCAGGAGGCTTTCCAGTCCTGGCCCACCCCTGCCTTTACAGGCTTGGCTGGATGCAGACCGAGGAGCTGGTGCGGAGCCTGAAGGAGCTGGGCCTGGGCGGTGTAGAATGCTGGCACTCCTCCAATTACGCTGAGGAGAGCAGCAAGCTCTGCCGGATGACAGACCGGTACAGCCTTCTCCCCACCGGCGGCTCCGATTTCCACGGGGCGGCCAAGCCCGATATCCAGATCGGAAGCGGACGGGGGAATCTCCGGGTCTCGGCGGAATATCTGGACGCCATGAAGCTTGCCATGTTTCTTGGACGGTAAAAGCCCGGCCTAAGCCGGGCCCTCCTGGTCCATATTCTCCATGACCGCATCCACGGCCTTCCGGACAGCCTCTGAAAGAACAGCTGCCAGCCGGTGGTCTCCGCCTCCGGAGGTGACCCCTGCCACAGCCTCCCCATGCTTTGCGATCCCCGGAAAATAAAAGCTGCAGTTTTCCTTTTCTGATGCATCATTGACCGGGATCCCCAGAAGACGGCAGTCCCGCACCACCGTTTTATTGACTCCGGCTCCGGCGGCCGCCAGAACGAAAAGGGGGCGGGTCAGGGGGCGGCCGTCCATTCCCAGAGGATCGGTCTTCTCATACGTTCCCTGGAGCCACCGCACGGCCTCCGGCGTTTCCTTCTCCATTTCTTTTATGTCTGTTGCAGCCTCCGGAGCCACTGCCAGGATCCGGCAGCCGAATTCCCTTAAGACCCGGATCCGCCGGGCGGCAATGGGGCCGCCGCCCACCACCAGGATCTCCCGGCCCGAAAGGTCGATGAACACAGGAAAATACGCCATTGCTTACAGATCCTTCAGATACAGGTCCGTCAGACTGTACCGGGTATTCCCTTTATAGCCTGTGACCGTATGGGCTGCCGCCAGGGAATTCAGCACTGCCTCCTCGGTGGCCTCTGCCGCCGCCTCGAACACATCATCCAGCATGGCCTCGTTCATCACTGCCGCCGGGATCACGGCCCGGTCCTCTTCCTTCCTATATACATTTCCCGTGGAGAAGCCTAGCATGATATCCCCGCTTCCATGGCCCATGAAGGAACCGCATCGGGAAAGACCCACGCCAGCACGCCGGATGATCCGCTTTAACTGACGGTCGGATACAGGAAGATCCGTTCCCACCACCATCATGATAGACCCCTCATCCTTTCTGGCCTCCTCGATCTTCCCACTGATCAATTCTCCCAGGGGCTTTCCATCCAGGACAAAATGCTTCGTCTTTCCAAAATTGGACTGGACCAGCACGCCGACCACATACGTTTTTCCATCCAGCTCCACCAGACGGGAGGCGCTGCCGATGCCGCCCTTCATCCCAAAGCAGGTGGTTCCCTTTCCGGCTCCCACGTCGCCCTCTTCAAAATCCCTGCATGCGCCGTCGATGGCGGCGCGCACCTCCGGGATCCCGATGACCCGCTCTGTGATCTTATTGAGACTGGCGTCGTTGCACTCGCCCACCACTGGATTCATGGAGGTGAGCTCCACGCCGTCCCTTTCACACTGCTCTACCATATAATCCACCAGCGCGTCATGGACCTTTCCCACGTTCAGGGTATTGGTCAGGGCAATGGGCGATTCCAGGGTGCCCAGCTCCTCGATCTGGGGGATACCGGCGGTCTTTCCAAAGCCGTTATGGACAAAGGCCGCTGCCGTCAGCTTGGAGGCAAAGATATTCTCCTCACAGGGAAGGATCACCGTTACCCCCGTTTTATGTTCCTCTGTGTCCACCGTATAGTGGCCCACCCGTACCCCTGGCACGTCTGTCAGCTTATTTAAAGCTCCCGCAGGGTGATCTCCAATTCTGATTCCATAGTCCCGGATCCTTTTTTTCATTTTTCCTATACTCTCCTTTTCCCGTTGACCGGTTCATTCTATTTTTAATAAATTTTCCTTCTAATATTGTTAAATTTTTATCTATTTCATCCATTGCCATCTGTCACCCACTCTGGTACAATAAAGTATGTTAAATGATTAACACAAAACCACAGACTTTCCAACAGGAGGCAATGACTTATGAAATTAAAGCTGAAGAACATCTCCAACCTGGACGCATTTTTCCACGTGATCAACCAGTGTGACGGTGCCGTTGAATTAAGCCTTCCGGAAGGAGGTTCCGTAAACCTGAAATCCCGGCTGAGCCAGTATTTTTCCATGGCTACTGTTTTTTCCAATGGAAACATCCGGGAGCTTGATATTACCACGCATACACTCTCCGATTCGGAGCGCCTGATCAATTACATGGTACAGGGCTCATAAATCCTTTCTCTTTTAAGATGGCCTGGAGCTGGTCCTTTGTCGCGAAGAACGTGCCCTGGGCCATTTGTGCGCTTCCCCCTCCTCTTCCGTTTAAGAGCCCGTTGAGCTCCCTGGAGAGCCGGCGCATATCGCCGTCCCGGCTCCCCAGCACATAGAGGAAGCTGCCCTCTGTGGCTCCTCCCAGGGCCAGGACGGTCCTTCCTTTCTTTTCCTCCAGCAGCCGGTTTACTAGATGTCTGAGCTGGATGGCCTCAAAATCCGGTTCCAGGATAAAAATATCCCCATCCCCTTCTTTTATGCCCCTTACCTCACTGGCAAGGAGCTTATCATAAGCTGCCACAAGTTTTTCCTGGAGCTTTGCCTCTTCATCCTTAAGCTTCTCCACAGCTCTGGCGATCTCACCTGGCCGGGCTGACAGCAGTACAGAGATCCTCTGGACCTGGTCCCGTTTCCTCTCATAATCCTCCACAGCCCGTTTTCCGCAAAGAAGAGAAATACGTACACCGCCCTTATAGTGGATCATGGAAAGGAACTTCACCAGTCCGATCTCGCCGGTGCGTTCCACATGGGTTCCGCAGCAGGCACAGACGTCGCCTCCCGGAATAGACACGATCCGCACCGCCCCAGTCAGCTCCTTTTTACTCCTGTATTCCATGGCGTCCAGCTCATCCTTTTCCGGATATACAGCAGATATCTCCAGATTCTCCCAGATCATTCCATTGGCCTTTTCTTCAATGGCCATCAGATCCGCCCACTCCAGAGTTCCGTTGAAATCAATGGTCACCTCATCGGTCCCCATATGAAAGCCCACATTGTCATAGCCGAACCGCTGGTGGATCAGGCCGGATACCAGGTGCTCTCCTGAGTGCTCCTGCATATGCTGGAATCTCCGGTCCCAGTCGATGACGCCTCTGACCATCTCGCCCACAGGCAGCGGGCCGTCCGTATAGTGGACCACCTGCCCGTCCTTTTCATGGACATCCGTTACCCGGACGTTTCCCAAGATCCCCGTATCCGCCGGCTGGCCGCCGCCCTCCGGGTAAAACGCCGTGGCAGAGAGGGTGATCTCCCAGCCCTTTTTCCCCTCCTGGCAGGAAAGGACCTGGGCCTCAAATTCCTTTATATACGCAGAATCATAATACAGCTTGTTCATTGGAATTGCCTCCTCGTTCAGTTTAACCAGTTTCCATTATATCATGTCCTCCCTTCTTTCACAATTATAACACCGGGCAAATTTTCCTGGATTTTCAAAACTACAGGAAACTATGACAAGCAGGCCCACATATCATAGGAGTGTAAACAAATAATCCCCTGGAGGACTTAAAACATGAGTGATTTAGCAGCTACAAATTGCGGATGCGGATGCGACACCAACAATACGGCCTGCGGATGTGGATGCGGGAGCAACAGCAACATTCTCTGGATCCTGATCCTTCTCTGCTGCTGCGGCGGACATAGCGGATGTGGAAATAACTGTGGATGCGGCGGCAGCTGCGGATGCGGCTTTGACAACAGCTGCATCTGGATCATCCTGCTTCTCTGCTGCTGCGGCGGCTGGGGAAACGGCGGCGGCTTCTTCTGCTGCTGATCCGTAAGATCCAAAAGGCGGGCGGGCGCTGGTCCTGCCCGCCTTTTTTCTGTCCGTTCACCGGGATCCGGTTTCTCCTTCGTCTTCCCGGTCCACCCTCTTCTGCGCCTTTTCCTCAGGCTTCCTGGATCGTTTTCCATTTCCGCCTCCCATCCGGTTTTCCCTGTACCGCTCAAAGTCTTCATCGATCTCGTAAACGCTGTTTCCATCTATAACAAGTCTGTATGACATATGATCCCCTCCTGTCTATCCATACTATTCCCCGATCCCCGATCCCGTGCCAGACTTCCGGTTTCCTGTCATTTTCTCCCTTCCGGCCGCATATATTTTCACCAGTAAAAGGAGGCTTGCCAATGAATGAAAAAGATTTAATGCTGACCGATCTGGACTATGCCATCGGGGACCGCCGCATGCAGATGCTGAAGGCCGCCATCCCCTACATGGAGATCTCACAGCAGCGGGCCCTGTCCATGTTCATCAAATGGAGGGAGCTGGTGCGGACCATGGAATTTTTCGCTGAGAACGGAGACGGAATGATGAGTGTCTGCTCCCTGGAGGAGGGCCATACGTCTCCGGCGGATATGCTGGCAGCCGTAAAGCCCTACGCCGGTCCCGGCGAACAGGAGATCATCGATCTTCTGATGAACGTGGCGTCCTTTAAGGGCAGCAAGAACGGGGCCGGAGGCCGCAGCCCTTTTTCCATGGACCAGCTGATCTCCCTTCTTCCGCCGGATACCCAGTCCAGGCTGGAAACGGTCCAGCTCATGATGCAGACTCTGGGACAGGTTTAATATAAGGAGGTTTTATGAGCAGAGCATTTGAAAATGATCCAAGATTAAAGCATATGGACCCGGGCAAGCTTTCGGCCCTCCAGTCCCTGGCAAAGGAGCTGGAGGCAGCTCCCGGCGATCAGAAAATGGCGGCCTTCCTGTCTGCAAGCCAGAAAGCCGCCAGGGAACACGTATCCTTTTCCGCAGAAGAACAGGAGCTGCTGATCCAGATCCTGATGGAAGGCATGTCCGGCGAGGAACGGAAAAAAGCAGAAGCCGTCCGAAAGCTGGCAGGACGGATGCAGAAAAACAGACCCGGTGCATAACAAAAAGGGGGTGCCGCAGAAACAGGCTGTATAATCCTGTTCCGCAGCATCCCCTTATCAGTATCATTTTATAAATATCCTGTTTAACCATTGTCCAGGGCCGCACCCTGCCGGATCACATTCCCTCCAGATCCTCCACCTCTCCGGCGATCATGATCCGGGTGTCCTGGTCGATGGACTGGATCAGCATACGCACATGGGACTGGGAAAGCTGGATACCGGAAAAGGTATCGTCCTCGGTGCTGGCCTGCTGGCAGTTCACCACCAGAGCCGGATAAGCGTCTCCCTCTGTCTCCGGCTTCAGGATCATCCCATAATTGGAAAAAGCCTTCATTTCACCCAGGCGGACGGCCTCCTTCGTTCCGGGACCTTCCTCCCCGGCCGCATAAATAGTTCCAAAATCCTCATCCTCCGGATCTGTGATCCAGTAATCCTTCTGGCTTAACTGGCGGTAGGAAACCAGGCTTCCCGGATCGCTTTCCAGGCCAAAGGCACTGTCCAGCCGGTATACGCCGTAAATATCCTCATCCTCTCCGGAGCCTCCGGAAATATAACAGTTGACGGCAAAAACCTCTCTCCAGCCTCCGTCCGTACATCTGGAATAATAGAAGAGTCGGGAATTTCCAGCCAGCTCACGGCCGGAGGACTGGCCCTTTTTCCCGTTCCGGGTCTGTACAGGGATCTCCTCACCGCCCTCCGTCTCCAGATTATTGATCACCAGGATCAGGCTTTTGGAATCGCCTGCAATTCCCATCTCGTCGATCCAGCGGCCTTTATCCTGCTGGGTCTTCCAGGAAAGATCCACCGGCACCTCGTCCTCCCAGAGAGTTTCCGGTTCCAGAAGGATCGTATCCACTGCCTGCTCCTTCACCGCACCGAAAGCAGGCACCATGAGGACCGCAGATAAAACCAGGGCTGTCACGGCTGTAAGTGATGTATATAAACGCTTATGCATAAATAAAAATCTCCTCCCATCCCGACCATATTACCATACTTTCCATGAAATGTCACTGTCAAATCCTGTCTACCACAAAATTGCCACATTTTAAACGGCCCTACTTTCCGTCCCTTCCCCTGGAATCCTTATACATGGAGATGGTACCGATGCTCTCCCGGGCCTCCAGGATCTGGTTCCGCAGCCGGGTGGTATCCTCCGGGCTGCCGACAGCTGTAAAATATGCGATCAGATTGGTCAGCGAGAAAAAACCCAGGACCGAGTTGTAATAATAGAGGTCATGGTTATCATAGGTGAGCACCACCGTTGCATAGGCAGCCACCGGCGATGAGATCTTATCGGTGATCACGATCTGGGGCACCCGCTTCTCATTGAGATATTTTACTGTATTCACCACATGCTTTGCGTACCCTGGGTTACAGAAGATCACTGCCACATCCTCCGGACCCGCATGGATCAGGTGATCGATGTAGAGGGCGCGGCTCTGAGACCCCAGATCCTCCACCCGGATCCCGATGGTCATGAGACGCCGGGTCAGATACGCCGTCCCCACTGCCGCCAGCTCGTTGCCGATGGCATAGACCGTGCCGGCCTGGCGGATCAGGGATACTGCTGTCAGCACCTGCTCCAGCCCGCACTGGGAATATGTATTTTTAAGGACCTGGAGCTCGTTGGCCACAAATTCCTTAAACATGGCTTCATGATCCAGCTCCCTGGTTCCCGTCACGCTGTGGGCGCTGGCAGACCTCAGAGTCTCGTTTCCCAGGAGTCTGGCCTGGAGATGGTCCCGCAGATCCTTTTTCATATCCACATAGCTGTCAAAACCCAGCTTTCTAGCAAACCTGAGGACCGTCACCTCCGTGACCCCCAGGGCATTTGCCATTTCCCGCAGCGAATAAAAGCAGGCCTCATCGGGATATTTATACATATAATCTGCGATCCGCTTCTGTACCGGGCTTAGCTCACCGTATTTCTCATTTACCGCCTCCAAAAAACTCATGGGTCATCCTCGCATCTTTCTGTTTTGTAATCATTATACACAATTTCTTAGCAAAAAGTCCAGTATTTTTGTAACATTTTTCCTATTATGCATAAGAAAATATAAACCTCCATGGACAGACACAAAGGGGCCGCTGCAAAAGGATTTTGCAGCAGCCCCTCTTTATGCTTTTTAATTATTTCTGAACAATGTTTACGATCTTTCTGGGAACGTAGATCTCTTTCACAATGGTGCCTGTGAGCTTATCCTTCACAGCCTCTTTTCCTGCCGCAATGGCCTCCTCTTTGGAGATCTCGGCGGGAACCATGATCACGCCTCTGGTCTTTCCATTGATCTGGACAGCGATCTCGATCTCATCGTCCTTCATGGCCTCCTCATCGCATTCCGGCCATGTGGCATGGAATACGCTGTCTGTGCCGCCAAGCTCTCTCCACAGCTCCTCGCCCAGGTGGGGAGCAAAGGGAGCCAGCAGGATCACGAAGGTCTTTAAGGTCTCCTTGTCGATTCCGCCCTCTTTCTTTGCCAGCTCGGAAAGCTTGTTGTTGTACTCCATAAAGCCGGAGATCACTGTATTTAAGCTGAACTGGTTAAACCGGGTCTCAATATCGTAGACCAGCTTATGGCGCAGCTTCAGTATCTCCTTTGTTTCCTTCACATCCTTGTCCTTATTGTCAAGGACCAGGTTGTAGAAACGCTTTAAGAACTTGGAAACGCCCTCGATGCCGCGGTCATCCCACTCGGCGTCTAATTCCGGCGGGCCCACGAACAGCTCGTACATTCTCAGTGCATCACAGCCGTAGTCTCTTACCAGATCGTCCGGAGATACCACATTGCCCTTGGATTTACTCATCTTGATGCCGTTCTTTCCGGTGATCATGCCCTGGTTGAACAGCTTCTTAAAAGGCTCGTCAAAATCCACCACGCCGATGTCATACAGGAACTTGGTGTAGAACCTGGAGTAAAGCAGATGGAGCACTGCATGCTCTACGCCGCCAATGTACATATCCACCGGAAGATACTCGTCTGCCTTCTCCCTGGATACCAGCTCCTTATCGTTTTTGCTGTCCACATACCGTAAGAAATACCAGGAGGAACCGGCCCACTGGGGCATGGTGTTGGTCTCTCTCTTGGCCGGACCGCCACAGCAGGGACATGTGGTGTTGACCCACCAGTCGATGGCTGCCAGAGGAGATTCCCCGGTGCCTGTGGGCTGGTAGCTGTCCACCTCGGGCAGTGTCAGCGGAAGCTGGTCCTCGGGAACCGGAACATTGCCGCACTTGGGGCAGTGGATGATGGGGATCGGCTCTCCCCAGTAACGCTGCCGGGAGAATACCCAGTCGCGGAGCTTATAGTTGACAGTCTTTCTTCCGATGCCCATTTTCTCGATCATCACCGGCGCCTCTTTTTTAAGGACAGAGGACTCCATGCCGTTCCAGTCGCCGGAATTGATCATGGTGCCAGAGGCTTCTGTATAGGCCTCGGTCATATTTTCGATCTCTTTTCCGTCCTTGGCGATGACCTGGATGATCGGGATATTGAATTTCTTTGCAAATTCAAAGTCACGGTCGTCGTGGGCCGGTACGCACATGATGGCACCGGTACCATAATCGGCCAGCACATAATCAGACAGCCAGATGGGAACCTTTGCGCCGTTTAAGGGGTTGATGGCGTAGGTTCCTGTGAACACGCCGGTCTTTTCCTTATCCTGGAGACGGTCCACATTGGATTTCATGGAAGCGTCGAAGATATATTTTTCAACGGCCTCCCGGGTCTCGTCTGTAGCCAGGTCCTTTGCAAGCTTATGCTCCGGAGCCAGAACCATGAAGGTAGCCCCGTGTAAGGTATCCGGGCGTGTGGTGTAGACTGTGATCTTCTCATCCCGGCCTTCCACAGGGAACTCCACCTCTGCGCCGTAGGATTTTCCGATCCACTCGGTCTGCATCTTTTTAACCTTCTCCGGCCAATCCAGCTTATCCAGATCGTTTAACAGGCGGTCTGCGTAGGCCGTGATCTTAAGCATCCACTGGCGCAGGTTCTTTTTCGTCACCGGTGTTCCGCAGCGCTCGCAGCAGCCATTGACCACTTCCTCGTTGGCCAGACCGGTCTTACAGGACGGGCACCAGTTGATGGGGAATTCCTTTTCATAAGCCAGGCCCTTTTTGAACATCTGGACAAAGATCCACTGGGTCCATTTATAGAAGGCCGGATCTGTGGTATTGACCTCCATATCCCAGTCATAGATGGCTGCGATCTCACCGATCTGGCGCTTGATGTTGGCCACATTGGCGGCTGTGGATTTGGCCGGATGCACGCCCATTTTAATGGCATAGTTTTCAGCCGGAAGGCCGAAGGCATCCCAGCCCATGGGATGGATCACATATTTTCCTTTTAAAAGCTGGTAACGGCTCCACACATCGGAGATCACATAGCCTCTCCAATGGCCAACGTGAAGGCCGCTGCCGGACGGATACGGGAACATATCCAGGCAGTAATATTTTTCTTTCTTTCCATCGTTTACGTTGATGGGATTCTTTTCCCAGTTCTCCCGCCATTTTTTCTCAATGGCGACATGGTTGTACTGTGCCATGACGATTTCCTCCATTTCCTTTGGTACGGATCACCAGTGTATCTGCCTCGCCGGGAACGGAACTTCCCAGTGAAACAAAAATGCCCCAGGTCTCTATCCATTCATAGAGACGTGGGGCTTGATTCACACGCGGTACCACTCTATTTCGTGAAGGCCCTGGGCTTTCACGCACTCATTTCCTGGTAACGGTCGGACCGGCTCTGCCTACCCAGAGACTAAAAATCCCCTTCAGCATGCAACTCCGAGGCGAGTTCAGAATTTCACGGAAACCGCTTCGCACCACCCAGCGGCTCTCTGGATCCCATTCCGTCCCTACTGCTCCTCTTCTAAGTTTTTGAACTGGAATTTAATGTATCATATTTCGGTTTTTCTGTCAAGTGCCGGAATCCATTGCCCCTGCGACATACTGTTTTCTCAGTGTGGATTTTGCATGGGGATTGACATATTTTCGTTTGCCGCGTATAATAATAGTACAAGACAGGCAACGGCGTGTGTCTGTCAAAGCGTTGAAGTAAGAGGGTGCGCCGGCAGGCATTGTCTTACGGAGCTTTCAGGAGGGGTTGTGCAGTGAAACCTCAAACCGGCGTAGGCTGTTAAGGCCGAAAGAAAATGCTCCAAAAGACCCTGCCATAAGGCAGGGTCTTTTTTCATTAAGAAAGAGGAATTTTGATGGATTTATTACAGGAATGTGCAGCGGGTTTTGAACGCCTACTGCCCTATCAGTACCATATTGTTGCCGGACGAAAAGGAAAAACACTGGAGTTTACCATTTCTTTTGATCGGGCGGACTTCCATCACCTGGCAGGCTTACATAAACTGACAGACAATATCCGCTTTCTGACCGGCAGGCGGGCGAATATTATGCAGGAGATTTTATCCGGTAAGCTGACATTCGCCCAGACACAACAGAGCGTATTTTTCCAACAGATGGAGCCACGATTGAAGCCACTTGTCCATTTGGAGGAATTTCTGGACAGCAATGAAATTATCTTTCGGTACAATGCCAAAACAACAAAATCATAATCACCCGTCCAATGGGTGATTTGCTCCAGAGCTATAATCCCTTGTTACCAGGCCAACGTCTCAAGGCGCTGGCCTTCTCTTTTAGCTGTTGGATTTCTGTTTACATAGCCCTTCCCACATCCCCGTTCAAGCCATATTGCTCTTGACTCGTCGTCCCTTAAGGGGTATTGTTACTGCTTGGCATTAACCCTTAAAAGGGTCCTCATATTCTTTTACACTTAACTTATCCATTGCAATATCATGCTTTTCCTGGTCCTGGATATATTTTTTATTGTATCCTCATTTAATCCGACTATACGAATATAATATCCTTCTGTCCAGAAATTTCATCAATCACAACTTTTTCGCTTGTATCTGTAAAAGCTATTTCCAATTTTTTCATGTTATCACCGCAGCACAATTTTAATTGATAGGACTGTCCGTGCAGAAAAGCACCTCCCTTCGTCAAAGCGGCGGAGGAAGGTGCTTTATTGTTCCGGTCTCTCCGGGAGCCCTTACCGCTTCAAGGCCATCAGCGTTCCCACGATCCCCATGATGCACAGAAAGATCGCGGCCATCCTCTTTTGTTCTTTGCTCACGCCTTCAGCCTCCTTTCCTTCCGGTCCCAGGCAGCTTCCCCGGAGGCCCGGTCCGGTGATGGATCTAAAATCATTTGACTATTTCCATGAACCAGTTTATGATGGTAAGGCACAAATGATAAAAAACAAAACCACAAGGGGGATTTTACTGCTATGGAATACGTTCACAATCTAATCTGGCTCTGTCCCATGCTGTTTGTCGCCGGATTCATCGACTCCATCGCCGGAGGCGGCGGACTCATTGCCATGCCGGCCTATATGATGTGCGGAATGCCCATGTATTACGTATATGGATGCAATAAGTTCCAGTGTGCCTTCGGAAGCACCGCCGCCGCATATAAATACTTTAAAAGCGGCTGTCTGGATCTTAAGATCACAGCTGTCAGCGCCGTTTCCTCGTTCCTCTGCTCCTTTTTAGGCACCCGGATCATTTTTTACCTCACCGACGCCCAGATCCGGTCCATGCTCATGGTGCTGCTGCCCCTGACCGCCGTTCTGGTGATCTTCGTGAAAAACGCCTGGAGCTACACGGCAAAGGAGCAGCCTCTGACAGCCCGGAACATTCTCATGGCCCTGATCACCGGTATGACCATCGGCCTTTACGACAGCCTTTACGGCCCCGGCGGCGGCACCATCGCCATGCTGCTCTTTACATTCCTGTTCCACTATGATATCCGCACCAGCTCCGGAAATGCAAAGATGGTCCTGATCGTCTCCAACTATACCGCCCTCATCAGCTACATCCTTTCTGGAAACGTTCCCTTTGCCATCGGCATTCCATGCGCCGTATGTAACGTCCTGGGAAATTACATCGGCGCAGGCTTTGCTGTGAAAAACGGAGCAAAGATCATCCGGCCCGTGATGATCTGCGTGGTGGTGGTGCTGATCGTAAAGCTGCTGCTGGGCAAATAAAGCAGCAGCCTCTGCTCTTTTATTCTATTTCCAGAAATCTTTCCACGATCTTTACAAACATGGCCGATCCGATCCAGAGCACATCCTCGTCCACATTGAACCTGGAGTTATGATGGGGGACGTCGGTGTGCTTTTCCGGGTTGGAGGAGCTTAAGAACATGAAAGCTCCCGGCACCTGATTGAGGAAATAGGCAAAGTCCTCGCCTCCCATGTTGGGCACGTCCACATGGTCGATGACACGGCTCTCCCCGACCACCTCTCTTGCACAATCTGCTGCCAGAGCCGCCATCTCTGGATCGCTGATCACCGGCGGAGCTCCCCAGATCATCTCATACTCCACTTCACCGCGGAAGGTCCTGGCCGTGGCCTCCGCCACCTCTTTGATCCGTCTGGCCAGCTCCTGGCGGACGTCCTCCTCCAGGGCACGGATGGTCCCCTCGATCAGAGCTTCCGATGGGATCACATTGTATGCGAACCCGGCCTCCATATGGCCGATGGTCAGCACTGCCGGCTTCGTGGCCGCGATCTCTCTGGCAACGATCTCCTGGAGATTGATCACAATATGGGAAGCGATATTGATGGGGTCCACGCCCTTTTCCGGTGTGGAGCCATGACAGCCGTTACCCTTTACCCGGATCACAAACTTATCGAAGGACGCCATACAGCAGCCCGGCGTGCATACCATGGTTCCCGACGGGATGTCTTTAGAAAGTATGGTTCCGATATGGGTGCCGAACACTGCATCCGCCCCCTGGATCCCGCCTTCCTTTATGGTGCGCTCCGCTCCTCTGGAACCCTCCTCATCGGTCTGGAATAAAAGGCGGACTATACCTGGGATCCGGTCCTTATTTTCACTCAATACCCTGGCTGCCCCCAGGAGCATGGCCGTATGGGCATCATGGCCGCAGGCGTGCATGATTCCCTCATGCCGGGAAATATATTCCACTTCATTGGCCTCCTGGATGGGCAGGGCGTCCATATCGGCCCGGAGGGCAATGGTCTTTCCTGGCTTTCCTCCCCGGATCTCAGCCATAAGGCCGCTGTCGCTTTTATTTTCAGTAAATGGGATCCCCATTTCTGTCAGCTTCTTCATTACGTATGCCTTGGTCTCCGGCAGGTCTCCCCCGATCTCCGGGATCTGGTGCAGGTCCCTGCGCATGGCTACGATCTCATCCTGTAAATCTTTACAAATTTCCCACATATTTTTCTCCTTTTCGTGTCCGTCCGCTCCTGTATCTGCGTTCCCAGCCTTGGCGGGCGTCTGCCGGGACCGTACTGCAAAAGTCCCCTCCCCAGGATTTCTGAAATTTTCCGAAACCCGGGAAGGGGACCGCTTATTTCTGTATCTTAGGACTCGGAAGAATCAAGGCTTGCTGCCCTTGCTTCCACTTCCTTCTTCTGAACATCGCCGGGAGCCTGCTCGTAACGGCTGAATTCATAAGAAAATACGCCGATACCGCCGGTCATGGAACGAAGGTCCGTATTATAACCGTAAAGCTCAGATACTGGCACGTCCGCCACGATCTCCTGTTTTCCGCCGTGTAAGGAATTCATTCCCAGAACGCGGCCTCTTCTGCGGTTCAGATCTCCCATTACGTCGCCGGTATATTTATCCGGAACTACGACCTTTAAGGAGGCGATGGGCTCTAAGAGCACCGGACCGGCTTCCATAAAGCCCTTCTTGAAGGCCAGGGTCGCAGCCATCTTAAAGGCCATTTCGGAGGAATCCACCGGATGGTAGGAGCCGTCCAGAAGAGTAGCCTTGATGCCGACTACCGGATATGCGGCCAGCGGACCCTTCACGCAGCATTCCTGAACGCCCTTTTCCACTGCCGGGAAGTAGTTCTTGGGAACTGCGCCGCCGAATACCTTTTCCTCGAATACATAAGGTGTCTCCAGATCGCCGGAGGGCTCAAAGGACATCTTAACATCGCCGAACTGACCGTGACCGCCGGACTGCTTCTTATATCTTCCGGGAGCCTCCACTTTCTTGCGGATGGTCTCGCGGAATGCAAATTTCGGTTTGGAAAGCTCTACCTCTACCTTATAACGGCCCAGAAGCTTGCTGACAACCACTTCCAGCTGCTGGTCGCCGATGCCGTAGAGAAGGCTCTGACGGTTCTCTGCATCGTTGACAGCCCGCAGGGTCAGATCTTCTTCCATGAGCTTGGAAAGCGCGCTGGAGATCTTGTCTTCGTCGCCCTTGGTCTTTGCCGTGTAACGCATATATGTATATGGTGTGGAGATCTTCGGCTTATGGTAAACGATGGGAGCGCTCCGTAAAGCGATGGTATCGCCGGTCTGGGTAACGCTTAACTTTGCAACAGCGCCGATGTCTCCGGCCCTTAACTCCGGAACCTCGATCACTTCCTTACCTCTTAACATATAAACCTTGGCGATCTTTTCTTCTGCATCTTTATTTACGTTATAAATGGTGCTGTCGGGCTTTAAAATGCCGGTACAGATCTTCATCATGGAGTATTTTCCGATGAACGGATCCACCACAGTCTTAAATACCTTTGCAGAAAGGGAGACTTCATCGTTATATTTAGCTGTAAAACGCTCGCCGTTGGAAACGTCCACGCCGATACACTCGCCAGCCTCATCCGGTGACGGGAAGTAACGATCGATGGCGTTTAACAGAGCGTGGAAGCCCTGGCAGTTGATACCGGAGCCCATCATGACAGGAACGATATTGCCCTGGCAGACATTGGTCTGTACGGCGGTATAGATCTCATCCTGGGTGAATTCCTCGCCGGAGAAATAACGCTCCATATATTCCTCGCTGGTCTCAGCCACTGCCTCGATCAGGGCGTCGCGGATGATTCCTAAGTTTTTCTTCGTATATTCAGGAATCTCACATTCCTCATAGTCGGACAGATTCGTAAACCGTCTGCCTTCCATCTTTACAGCGTTTACGAAGCCGACGAATTTTTCATTTTCACGGATCGGCACCTGGAACGGGGCGATCTTTCTTCCAAACTGTTTTTCCAGCTTTAAGATCAGTTCACGGAAGGATGCATGGTCATCATCCATATTGGTCACAAAGATGATCCTGGGGAGGCGGTACTCTTCGCATAACTCCCATGCCTTTTCTGTACCTACTTCGATCCCTGCCTTGCAGTTTACAACGATAATAGCTGCGTCTGCAACGCTGACAGCCTCTTCCACTTCGCCCACAAAGTCGAAATATCCGGGAGTATCCAGGAGGTTGATCTTAATTTTACCTTCTGCGCCCTGGAATTCAATGGGGACCATGGTTGTAGAAATTGAGAACTGTCTTTTAATTTCTTCTTTATCGTAATCACTGATGGTATTTCCGTCAGAGATTTTTCCCATTCTCTTGGTCACGCCGGTCAGATAAGCCAGTGCTTCAGCAACTGTGGACTTTCCGGCGCCACCGTGGCCTAAAAGTACAACATTGCGGATCTGTTTTGTTCCATAAACGTCCATATTCATTCCTCCCGTACTGTTTTAGTTGTTGGTTTTCGGACAATTTCATTTTCATCTCCAAACCTATGACGATATTCTACCAAAATTCATGCAATATTACAAGCAAAATATGCAAAGTGCACAAAATATTTTTCTAAAACATCGGACTGATGGAAGATATGCTGTCATGAGCTCCAGATTTTACTCTGTTTTTACATATCCTTGATTCATTTCATACCTCCATCCATTATACTCCACTCACTGATCAGAAAAACGACAGGAGGGCACTGAAATGATGAGAAAAAAACTTTTGATCACCTTACTGGCTGCCATGACAGCTGCCGCCGCGTTACCCTTTTCTGCCTCTGCGGATGAATGGAAACAGGATTCCAGCGGCTGGTGGTATGAGGTCGATGACGATGACGACCAGGATGATGACGACGATTATGTGAAAAAAAGCTGGAAACTTATTGACGGAAAATGGTATTATTTCCATGATTCCGGATATATGGCCACCGGATGGGTGGAGCTGGACGACGGATGGTACTATCTGAACAGCGACGGCTCCCTTCTGACCGGCAGCTGGACCCCGGACCATTGCTGGGTGGATGACGACGGCCGGTGGGACGACGACCGGGATGATTGGGACGATGACAATGACGACCGGAATGACGGCAACGACGACCGCGATAATGACAGCGACGACCGGAATGATGACAACGACGACCGCGATGACGATCACGGCGATGATTGATCCTCTCCATGCTGCAGCGGAGCTGATGCGGCATCTGAAATAGTTACAAAAACAGAGAGTCCGCCATTTTTAAGTGGCTGGCTCTCTGTTTTTCTGTTTCCTATCTTTGCATTCCAACCGGCTGGGGGCGCGCCCTTTCCATGGAACAGCTCCCTTAATGATCGGATTTCAGCCCCGCTCCGCACATGGTGATCAGGCAGTCCCTGGTCTCTCCGTTTTGGCGGCAAAATTCTAGATAGGCCGCGTAATTGGCTGCGGTGGTGTGTTCGCAGTAGATCCCCTTCCGGGCCAGGATCTCCCTGGCCTCCAGGATCCTCTCCTCCGGAGCATGGATGAACTGGACATGATATTTATAAGCGTACTCCAGGATCTCTTCTCCCCGCATAGGAACTCCAATGGCAATGCCCTCGGCCAGTGTGGGCTCCGGAGATACCATGGCGGGCTCCCGGCTGCCCTCCTGGGCCGCCTTTAATAAGGGATCGCATTTTTCACTCTGGACCGCCAGGATCCGGGGCATGGAGACAATGGCTCCACTTTCCAGCAGATGCTCCAGGGCCTTTACAGCCCCCAGGAAAAGCGTGCCGTTTCCCACAGGGATCACCAGATGTTCCGGGATCCTCCCCAGCTGCTCCATGACCTCGTAGATATACGTCTTTGTCCCCTCATAGAAAAATGGATTGTATACATGATTGGCGTAGTACAGCCCTTCCCGGTCGGCCTTTTCCCTGCACACGGCGGCACAGTGGTCCCGGCTTCCGGGCACCACCGTACATACGGCTCCGTGGGCCCGGATCATGGCGATCTTTTTAGGAGAAGTCCCCTCGGGCACGAAGATCTCGCAGGGGATCCCGGCCCTGGCCGCATAGGCGGCAATGCTGTTTCCCGCGTTTCCGCTGCTGTCCTGGACCACATAGTCCACTCCCGCCGCCTTACAATGGGCCATCAGAACGGCCGCCCCCCGGTCCTTATAGGAAAGGGTGGGCATCATGTAGTCCATTTTTAAAAGAACGTTCCCGCCCAGGCGGACCACCGGAGTCATGCCCTCTCCCAGGGTCAGTTCCCTCCAACTCTCATCCTCCAGGGCCATGTATTTCCTGTAACGGAACTGGCTCCATTCCTCCCGGTCGATCCCGTCCAGGGAAAATTCCGGCGGAATAAAATCCAGCTTCCAGAGTCCCCCGCAGGCGCACCTGGCCTGGCGGGTGGAAACAGATACTTTTTTTCCGCATTTAGAACAGATATAATCCATACTTATTCCTCCTCTTTTCTGGCGCGGAACTCATCCATCTGCCGAATGGCTGTATCCGCCCGGTTCATACCATATCCGCTTCTTTTCTCCACATCGCTGCAATTTATCTTATCTTACATCCCGTATGAAAACCTGTCAATAGACCGGCGCACAGCGGCAGTCTCCGGGGCATGGGCCAGGAAGTTTCTGGATTTTCTCTCTGAAAAGCCTCCGGCTGGGGCGGCCGGAGGCTGATACAAAAATAAGAGGTATGTATAGTAGGAGGTTTCTATTGTAATTCCAGGCCCTCTGTATACAGCCTGTATGTTTCCAGTCCCGAAAGATCCACATCGCTTAAGGTCACAGGATCTCCCTTCTTCACGTCGTTTATGAGCATGGCTCCGTTTAAGAGATAAAATGGGGCAGCATCTCCAACGGCACTTCTCTCCAGCAGCTCTGGTATCAGACCATCGATCTCATGGTGATGGCCATGGACCGTAAGAACAGTCCCCCGGGGGATGTCCCTCTGGGCAACACCGGCAAGCACCGAAACCTGACGGCATTCACTATGGGTGCCGACTCCCATGAGATCCCCCTCCAGGATGGAAACCGGAGTCTCCAGGCCCATATAATGATAGGGGTGGTAAATGCAGCAGTATTTTCCATTCCGGCTCATCACATGGCCTTTACCCTTTAAGATCTCCCACATTTTCTCATTCTCACAGCGGACGATGATAAATTCGCCGCCGCAGAAGCTGGCCTCGTCCTTTTCCCGAAGATTGTAGAACACATCCACGACGCCAGTCTTATCCAGGATCCCGCCGTCCTCTCTGGGGATGAAGATATCGGCAAGCTCGCTGACTCTGGCCATGGGATAGCTTAAAAATGGAGAAGCCGGAACCAATCCGGTAATATTGGACACCAGATTCATCTCGCAGAGATCTGCGGAGATCACCTCTGCATATCTGCCCAACAGCTTTTTCCTGGCCTCCAGCGTCTTTGTACCCTCATAATGCCAGCAGCCTAAGAGTTCCGGCAGGTCTTCCGCCTCGCTGTTCCCATCCAGATATTGGAATTTCCCAGTTTCCCGGTCCCAGACCATATCGTATTCGCTGGATTTCCCGGCAGCCACCACTTCCAGTCCCAGAAGCTTTGCCCAGGAATAAAGGTCCAGGAGGTTCCTCGGCTGATCCCCGTTTACCAGGGCATACACTGCATTGTTTTTTACTGCCTCCTGATTCAGCAAAGGTCCGCAGACACTGTCCGTCTCCTTGGAGACCATATACACATTGATCCCCCTTCTTAAAGCCCTTAAAGCCGCATCGGAGCTGACCGCCGTATTGCCAGTACATTCCACCAGGGCTGTGATCCCGCACTCCATTACCAGACGGTAATCGTCTACAATAAGGATCGCGTCCTCAGAGGCCTTTTCTATGTCCTCTTGATCCCCGCATACAGTGATTTTCGTCTCATCGTAGCCGATCTCCTTCAGCACATCCAGACACTCATCCGTATGTCTGGAGCAGATGACGCGGAGCTGCATGTGAGCCACTGTGGGGATCTGGGCTAACAGCGTGTATCCATAGCCTCTCGTGGCGCCCACGACCCCGACCCGGGAGATTTTTCCTGATTTATCATTGAGAAGATTTGTATAATCCATATGTTCTGCTCCTTTTCTTTATGGACGGAATACGATCTTGATCGCCGCATCGTCCTTATCTGCCAGATCAAAGCCGGCCCGGATATCGTCCAGCCGGAATTCATTGGTGATCAGCGGCTGGATCTTCACGCTGCCCTGGATAATGGGCCGCAAAGTATCGGGTACCCATACATACCGTTCCTGCCAGGTATGGTGGACCAGACAGGTGTTTACAAATTCCAGGCCGTCGTCATGCCACCGACTTATATTTAAATTCACCGGAGTAGTCACCCAGCTGTAAAAAACGAACTTTCCATTGTGACGGATCATGGCGCTGGCGGCATTGAAGGATTCTGCCGTTCCAGCCGCCTCCACCACCACGTCGGCTCCTCTTCCTCCAGTCAGGGCCTTCACTCTGGCCACAGGGTCCTCTTCCCTGGAATTTATGACGATATCAGCGCCCAGTGATTTTGCCAGATCCAGCTTTCCATCCAGAACGTCTACCACGATCACCTGATAAGCGCCCTTTAACCGGGAGCACTGGGCAATGATCTGCCCTGCGAAGCCGCCTCCCATGATCACCACTGTATCGCCCAGCTGGACGCCGGTGTGAAGGCCCGAAAACATGGCGCAGGCCGTGGGCTCTCCCAGAGCAGCGATATCCATATCAAGCCCCTCCGGGACGGGCTGCAGCTGGAAGCTTTTAGCCTTGAAATAATCGGCAAAGTTATTGTTCCATCCAAAAGCCATGACCTGGTCTCCCACTCTATAATCACTGACGCGGCTTCCCACAGCCACCACCGTGCCGCCGCTCTCATGGCCCAAAAGGAAGGGAAATTCCGGCGGCTGGCGGAACTCTGCCGTCTGGGGCGGAAGAAATCCCCTGTAAAAGCTTTTATCCGATCCGCAGATTCCCATCATATGGTTCTTTACAATAATATCTTCTTCTCCACATTCCAGCTCCCGCTCGATCAGTTCAATATCATAGGCCTTATTCAGTCTGGCTGCTCTTGTAATGAATTTTTCCATTTCCGTTTCCTTTCCGCGGTACAGAGGGACCGCATTCTGCTGAAAGGGACGGACGCTGTGAGATGCACAGGCGTACAGCTTTTCCCATGCGCCCGGTCCCCGGTATGTTTAGATCACATGAAGCGCCGCCAGCAGGCAGGTCACTGCAGCTCCCACAAAGCCGGCCACAGTGGATGCGCCGCCCACGGCGCGGATTCCCTGATTTACATCCATATTGGACATGGAAACCGTTACCCAGAAACCAGAAGAGTTTGCATGCTTAAACATCAGCGCGCCGGTACCGCAGGCCAGGAATGCTGCGACTGGGGAGATTCCCAGGGTAGCCAGCATGGGCTCCACGAGGGCGGCCGCCGTCATAACTCCCAGAGAGTTTGAGCCTGTCACCACATGGATGATGGCCGCAATGATAATGGGGATCAGGATCGCCGGGAATGCAGACTGGGCGATCACCTCTGCGATCTTTTCGGCAACTCCTGCGTTTTTAACAAAGGTAGCCAGAGCTCCGCCCATACCAGTCACTATAATAGGCATAGCCGCCGCATTAATACCGTCGTTGACCCAGTCGTTTAATACCTTTTTGCTCTTCCATTCTTTACCGGTCAGTAAAAGGGAAAGGATACAGCCAGTAAAGAGGGCGGCCAGCGGACTTCCGATGAACGCGCAGAAATTAGCGATCTGGGTATCCGGAGCCAGCACCGAAGCCGCTGTGTTCACAAAGATCAGAGCCAGCGGGAACAGAATCGGAAGTAGGGATCTGGACAGGGACGGAAGTTCCATGTGCTCCGTCTCTCTGGCGGCTGCCAGGAATTCTTCCTTAGGAGCCACCGGTGTTTTTAAAGACATACAATAGAAGGTAGCTGCGACCACACTGGGAACCGCAACAATGGCTCCCCAGAGGATGGCCTGCCCCAGCGGTACGTTCAGCAGGGCTGCCGCAGATACAGGACCCGGAGTAGGAGGCACAAGGGAGGCTGTGACAAGAGCTCCCAGATAAAGAGCTGTGCCGTAGCTCATCATGGATTTTTTCGTCTGTACAGCCAGCATGGATACGATGGGGATCAGAAGGATCACCACAGTATCAGCCCAGATCGGAATACCAAGGATGGCAGAGCTTAATGCAATGGCCCATATCATGTGCTTTTCACCCACAAGGCCAATGGCCCATTTGGTGATGCGGATGGCTGCACCTGTCTTTTCCAGAACCGTACCCATGGTACAGCCAAGAAAGATCACGATGGCAACACTTTTAATTGTCCCTGAGAAGCCGCTGTTGATGGTCCCCTCGATATCCTGCCATGGTGTCCCGAGGGCAATGGCCAGAATAAACGCCGACAAAAGGATTCCCATGGCAGCGTTGACTTTGCATTTGGAGATCAGCACGATCATAAGAACGATCACCAGTGCAAATACGATCAATACGTACGATGTTGACATAAGTCAAACCCCCTTTTATTTTTTCTGATACCCATTTAAAAAAGCAATCTTTATGCCAACCTCATTATTTCGCACAGTTTTTCTTTTTCTCTCCTGTTTTCCTTTGTTTATTCTGTATGGTCTTCCCGGATCCTTGTTCTTTTTCATATGCATGTTCCATAAAATGCGTTGCAAAAATATTGCAATGCATCATTTTGCATCACATTCTCATCATTGCATCCGTTATTCCCCAGGAGTCAGGGAGCACAATCCATATTTTTTCATTTTTCTCCACAGGGTGGACCGGTCCATTCCCAGCGATCCGGCAGCCCTGGTACGGTTCCCACCGCACTGGTCCAGAGCCTCCAGGATCCGATCCTTCTCCGGCTTTGGGACGGATTCTGCCTGAGAAGATCTGGCAGAATTCCCGCTCTTCTCTCTGTTTGTCTCTTTTTCCATACCATTGCCAGTCTCCAGGTCCCTGGGATACAGAGCCCGCTTCAGATCCATTTTAGTTATGATACTGCCGTCTCCCAGGACCAGCGCCCGCTCCGCAATATTCCTAAGTTCCCGTATATTTCCCATAAAAGGATACTGGTACAAGAGCTCCAGGGCCTCCGGCTCCGTCACCGGTGTCTTTACTCCCATGTCCTGACAGAGATTCTTCAGCAGGTGGCAGAACAGAAATTCCACATCCTTTTCTCTCTGCCTCAGAGGCGGCAGGAACAGCCGCAGCACATCCAGCCTGTACATCAGATCCTTCCGGAAGCCCCCCTCCCCGGATAGTTTTGTGATACTCTTATTGGTGGCCGACAGAATACGCACATCAATGTCAATGACCTTGTTGTCACCAATGCGCCGGACCTGCTTTTCCTGGAGAGTCCTTAACAGCTTGCTCTGGGTGGAAAGGGAGATCTCCTCCACCTCGTCTAAAAAAAGGGTACCACCATGGGCCTGCTCGAACAATCCCATTTTTCCTCCCCGGCTGGTGCCCGTAAAAGCCCCCTCCACATAACCGAACAGCTCACTTTCCAGCAGATTTTCCGGCAGAGCTGCACAATTGATGGCCACAAAGGGGCCGTTCTTCCGCCGACTGCTGTTGTGAATGCTCTGGGCAAACAGTTCCTTGCCCGTTCCCGTCTCGCCCACGATGATCACATTGGAATCGGTGGCTGCATACCGTCTGGCCGTTTCAATGGTCTCCTCCATGGTCCGGCTCTCATGAAGGATATCATCAAAGGTATATCTGGCCTTCAACCCCCTCTCGCTCAGCTTCCTCCGGATCTGGCTTTCCAGGTTCTGGATCAGGGTGATATCTGAAAAACAGATCACCGCTCCAGAAATCTCTTTGTTGGCGATCACCGGCCGGCAGCTCACCGATACCTTTGTCCGGGTTCCTGGGATCGTCAGGATCCGCCCGCTCTCTTCCCGGCCCCCGGCCATGACCGCCTCAAAATCTTTATGGAGGTAGGGAAGGACCGTTTTCAGCTTCTGGTCCATAAGGCTCACATCCCCGTTCATCCGTCTGGCCACCCGGTTCCTGACCCGGATCACCCCGCCCCGGTCCACATACAGGAGTCCATCCTCAGAGGAGTAAATGATCGTCTTATACATCTGGGATACCACCCGCTCGCTGCGGATCCGTTCCACCGTGCGCACTGCCTCGTCCACTGCCCGGGACACCGTATCCTGTCCGGTTTTTATGACCACCGACGGGATCCCCATGTGGCCTGCAAGAATACAGGCCGAATACCCTCCGACCACGGCATCGCAGCCCGAAGCCAGGATCCGTTCCATGGTCTCCTCCAGATCGTCATGGAATACTGGAGCGAACACCTCTGCACGGACCCCCACCATGCGGCAGATCTCCTCGGCCTCAAACATCTGGCTTCCGAATCCGCAGATGGCGATCTTTCCTGGATGATGGATCTCCCGGCACTCGATCACCGCCCGCAGCATATCATATCCAGAAATATCCAGGCTGATGGTGGGGATATTCTTATATTTGGCAATGGTCTTCTGGGCAGAATATCCCCGGGCGATGATGGCATCATATTCGTCTGCCGGCACGTCCGGCGTATCCTCCACTGTCATCACCTGGACATCTGCGTCCAGATTCTCCCTTTCCGGATGGTGCGCCAGCACATAATCCACGATTTCCTTCAGCTCCGGATACGGAACGATCACTAACAGTCTTATCATTGGCTCCTCCTGTATCTTGTGTTGCACAGCTAATTGCATTTATGTTGCATTGTTTCAAGTATACTGCATCAGGAACCGGCCCGTCAACCGGGGAACGGCAGACCCAATACCGGACTTCCCTGCTTTCTGGCTGGCACAAAATTTGCTATTATAATGATGTTGGGGACAAACGTATTTTACCCCATTTGCTACCGGATTGCTCCGCACGATGTGCTCCCGCAATCCCCAGAACACGCCGGAAGAAGCGATTCCCTTCTCCGGAGCACAGATATATAGGAGGAAACAAAAATGGCTATATTCGGATGTATTGCAGATGACTTTACCGGCGCCAGCGACGCCGCTTCATTTCTTGTGAAGGGCGGTATGAGCGTCCGCCTCTATAATGGGATCCCGGAAAAAACGGAGGGCGATGCCAGCGCCCAGGCCCTTGTCATCGCCCTGAAATCCAGGACCCAGGAAACGGGCCAGGCTGTGGCCGACAGTCTCCGGGCCGCCCGTTTTCTTCTGGACCAGGGAGTAAAGCAGGTCTATTTTAAATACTGCTCCACCTTTGACTCCACCCCCAAAGGCAACATCGGCCCTGTGGCCGATGCCCTTATGGACCTTCTGGATGTGCCCTGTACCATCCTCTGCCCGGCCCTTCCTGTCAACGGCCGCACCGTGGAAAACGGAAACCTGATGGTGAATGGCATCCCCCTCCACGAAAGCCACATGAAAAACCATCCTCTGACTCCCATGTGGGACAGCAGCATCAGCTGTCTCATGGAGCCCCAGAGCCAGTGGCCTTGTGTTCAGACAGGAGACCTTTCTTCTTTTTCCCTGGAAGAAGCGGCCAAAAAGGCTGGTACCAGGCGGTTCTATATTGTCCCCGATTACAGGACCTCCGAGGACGGCGAGGCCATTGCCGCGGCCTTTAAGAGCCTGGCTCTTCTCACAGGAGGCAGCGGCATCCTGGAACCCCTGGCAAAACTCTGGTCCCAGGAACTAAATAGCGATGCAAAAATCCCGGAAAGCGCCGTTCCAGGAAAGGCTCTTCTCCTGGCGGGAAGCTGTTCCAGGGCGACCCTGGAGCAGATCGCCTGGTACGAGGCCCAGAAAAATCCTTCCTATAAATTGGATCCCAGGGCTCTGCTGGAGGGACGGCAGACCGTGGAGGACGCCTGGCGCTTCATCCAGGACCATGAAGGCGATTCCGGTGCCGTCCTGGTATACAGCTCGGATACGCCGGAAAAGGTAAAGGAATCCCAGAAACTGGGGACAGAAAAGGTCGCTTCCCTTCTGGAGGATGCTGCCGCCCAGCTGGCAGTAAAAGCCGTAAACGCCGGTTATGCCAGGATCATTTCTGCCGGCGGTGAGACCTCCGGCGCGGTCACCAGGGCTCTGGGCTTTTCCTCCTACTGGATCGGGGAAAGCGTCGCTCCAGGCGTTCCCATCATGGTTCCGGCAAAGGAGCCCGGCATCCGCCTTATCCTAAAAAGCGGGAACTTCGGCCAGGAAGACTTTTTCGGCCGTGCCCTTTCCATGACAGATGGCAGGGACCCCGTTCTGGACCAAAAGCTTTCCGATGCCGTCTGGGCGGCCCACAGCCTCTTTGACCGCGGAAAGACCAGCGGCTCCTCCGCCAATATGAGCTTCCGCCACAAGGACAGGATCTATATCAGTACCACCGGCTCCTGCTTCGGGACCATGAAAAAAGAGGATTTTGCCATGCTCTCCATGGACGGCACTGTGCTTTCAGAAAAAAAGCCCAGCAAAGAATGGCCCCTGCATCTGGCACTGTACGAAAAATCCCCGGACACTGGAGCTGTGATCCATACCCACAGCACCTTTTCCGTACTCTGGAGCTTTGTACCTGTCAAAAACCAGCAGGACTGCATCCCGGATCATACACCTTACCTAAAAATGAAGCTGGGAACCGTGGGACTCGTCCCCTACGAAAAGCCCGGCTCCGAGGCACTGTTCCAGGCATTCCGGGAACGGGCAGGGGAATCCGACGGCTTCCTCTTAAAAAACCATGGCCCAGTGGTCCCGGGGAAATCTGTCATGGACGCCTTTTTCCGCCTGGAGGAGCTGGAGGAAAGCGCCCGGATCGCCTGGGAGCTTTTCCGGGCCGGTCTGGAATAGAACGCCAGCCTTCCAACGGCTTTTTCACTTTAGTGCGCTGAGTTTTTTGTTGACATTTACCAGGGGGTGATTTAAAATTTAATTCCAGGAGGACTTGATTATGAAAGATTTGACCATCGGTTTTATCGGGCTGGGACTGATCGGCGGTTCCATTGCCCGGGGAATAAAAAGAAGCCGCAGGGACGTGCGGATCATGGCATATATGAGGAGCCGGGATAAGCTGGAGCAGGCAAAAAGAGAGGGCGTCGTGGACGTGATCCTGGACGGCATCGGCGAGGAGATCTCCTGGTGCGATCTGGTTTTTCTCTGTACCCCAGTGGAGTATAATGCTTCCTATCTGGAGCAGATCCGCCCGCTTTTAAAGCCCGGCGCCCTGGTCACAGACGTGGGGAGCACCAAAACGGATATCCATGAGACCGTAAAGCGGCTTTGTATGGAGGAGGTCTTTGTGGGCGGCCATCCCATGGCCGGATCAGAAAAGACCGGCTACGAGAACTCCACAGACCATCTCCTGGAAAACGCCTACTATATGATCACGCCCACAGAAAAGAGCACCCCGGAGCAGATCGGACGGATCCGGCGGGTGGCCCTGTCCATTGGAGCCATTCCCATGGTCACCGATTACCGGCAGCACGATTTTTCTGTGGCCGCCGTCAGCCATCTGCCCCATCTGGTGGCCTCCAGCCTGGTGAATCTCGTAAGGGATAATGACAATGAGGAGGAGCTCATGCGGACCATCGCCGCCGGAGGCTTTAAGGATATTACCAGGATCGCCTCCTCGTCCCCGGTCATGTGGGAGCAGATCTGCATGACCAATACGGAGAATATCAAGGTACTGCTGCGCCGGTACATCCAGTCTCTTGAAACCATATATGAGGAGCTGGACCGCCGGGATGGAAGCTCCATCCACCGGCTGTTTGAAGAGTCAGGCGCATACCGCAACACCTTCTCCAGCCACAGCCGCGGGCCCGTGGCACCGGATTATTCCTTTACTGTGGATATCGTGGACGAGCCCGGCTCCATTTCCACTCTGGCTGTGCTCCTGGCCTCCAAGGGCATCAACATCAAAAACATCGGCATCAACCATAGCCGGGAAGAGGGCGAGGGCGCTCTCCGGATCTCCTTTTATAACCAGGACTCCGAAACCAGGGCTTATGAGCTGCTGAAAAAATACAACTATACGCTTATTAAATAGAAATGAGGCATTCCATGAAACTCTCTCCCGCAAAAAGCATCCGGGGCTCCGTTGCAGTCCCCGGTGATAAATCCATTTCCCACCGCAGCGTCATGCTGGGCTCCATCGCCAGAGGAACCACGGAGATCCACGGCTTTCTGGAGGGGGCCGACTGCCTCTCCACCATCTCCTGCTTCCGCCATATGGGCGTGGACATTGAAAACAAAAACGACGTGGTCACGGTCCACGGCAAAGGCCTCCATGGTCTTTCGGCTCCCTCAGTCCCCCTGGACTGCGGAAACAGCGGCACCACCACCCGGCTCATTTCCGGGATCCTGGCAGCCCAGGGCTTTTCTGCCGTTCTCACCGGCGACGCCTCCATCCAGAAGCGGCCCATGGGCCGGATCATCACCCCTCTTTCCATGATGGGGGCAGATATAAAAAGCATCCATGGAAATGACTGTGCGCCGCTCCAGATCACCGGAAAACCTCTTTCCGGGATCTGCTACGACTCTCCTGTGGCCTCTGCCCAGGTAAAGTCGGCCATTCTCCTGGCTGGCCTTTATGCCGAAGGGGAGACCCGTGTCACAGAGCCCCAGATCTCCAGGAACCATACGGAACTGATGCTGAAATTCTTTGGCGCGGATATCCGCACCGAGGGCTCCTCCGCCATGGTCCGCCAGACGCCGGAGCTTTACGGGAACCGGATCACCGTCCCAGGTGATATCTCCTCCGCCGTGTACTTTGCCGCCGCCGGGATGATCCTCCCCAACTCTGAGGTGCTCATAAAAAACGTAGGGATCAATCCCACCCGCGCCGGCCTTCTTACGGTCTGCAAGGCCATGGGAGCTGACCTGACCCTTATAAACGAAGACCACAGCGGCTCTGAGCCCACCGCCGACCTGCTGGTACGCTCCAGCAGCCTCCATGGTACGGTGATCCAGGGCTCCGTCATTCCCGCCATGATCGACGAGCTTCCCACAGTAGCCCTCATGGCCTGCTTTGCCCAGGGCCGCACCGTCATTAAGGATGCCGCTGAATTAAAGGTCAAGGAATCCAACCGGATCGCCCTTGTGGCAGAAAATCTGAGGGCCATGGGAGCCGACGTCACCGAGACCGACGACGGCATGATCATCGACGGCGGCCGTCCTCTCCACGGCGCGTCCATCTCCGCCCATAAGGACCACAGGCTCGCCATGACCTTCGCCATCGCTGCCCTTGCCGCCGAGGGTACCACCGAACTTCAGGACGCCGACTGTGTTTCCATTTCCTATCCTGATTTTTATACAGATCTAAAAAGGCTGGTCCGCAGTTAAATACTGCGCCCAGCCCTTTCTTTTTCCTTCCCGTCCGACGGGACGGGGATCAGTTAAATCCAAAAAACTTCTGTGCGATCTTATATCCGGCAATGGAGATCTGTCTTCCGCCCTTGCCGGGAAGGTTCATTCCCTGGCCCAGGAAGCCGAACCGGAGCCGTATGTACAGCCTGGGATTGGTTTTCTTCACATACTCCCAGAGTTCCTTCTTTTTCGCCATATTTTCATCGGTCCCGGACCGGATCGCCAGGATGGAGCTGACCACCATCATGATCTCCAGATACCTTGTCATATACCGCCGCAGCTTCTTATTCTGAAGCTTCGTCACATCATAATAGCCCATCATCAGCTTTGTCACCCGGATCTGCTGGTCGATGCGGCCGATCATCACCTGCTCGTTGACCGACTGGTCCGAGCGGCCGATGAAATACCGATAAAAATTCACATCCAGATAGTACATCTTCCGTACATGGGGAAGGGGCTCGTAAACGAAGATATTGTCCACATAGAACGTATGCATGGGAAGCTCCAAGCCGCAGTCCCTTAAAAGCTCGGTCCGGTAGATGACCGAATGCATCAGGATGTACTGGCCCGCGATGAACACCTTCACATCATCCCAGGTGAACACCTCGTTTTTGGGAAGGGCTGTGTTGTAGTTCATTACTTTTTTATGCTTCGCACCCTGCTTCTCATACACAAAGTTGGTGATCAGCATATCCAGGGTATCCTTTCCGTACACGAACCGGCGCAGCGTATTTAACACCTGCTCATACGCCTGCTTATTGACCCAGTCGTCGCTGTCCACTACCTTGAAGAAAATGCCTGTGGCCTCCCGGAGGCCTGCGTTTACGGCTGCGCCATGACCGCCGTTTTCCTGATGGATGGCGCGGCAGATCCCCGGATATTCCCGTTCATACCGGTCTGCGATCTCGCCCGTATTATCCTTCTGGGATCCGTCGTCCACAATGAGGATCTCCACCTCGTCACCGCCAGGCAGAAGGGACCGGATACAGTTTTCCATATATGCTGCCGAGTTATAGCATGGGATTGCGATTGATAACAGCTTCAATTTTTCTTCCTCCTAAGGTCAGATTTTGCCATATCTTCCATCATCATAGCATACTTGTGGTAAAATTGCAAAAATTTCCTTCCACCCGCCGAAAAAATGTGATATGATAGGAGAAATAGAACAATCCAGTGAAAGGAACTGATCCATATGGCAAAAAAGAGACTTGTACTGGCCCTGGGCCACGACGCCCTGGGAACCAATCTTCCGGAACAGAAGGCAGCGGTTTCCAAAGCCGCAAAGACCATTGCAGATTTTATCCAGAACGGCTGGCAGGTGGCCATCACCCACGGAAATACTCCCCAGCTGGGAATGATCCATACAGCCCTGAACGAACTGGCCCGGGAGCATAAGGAATACACACCGGCTCCCATGTCTGTCTGCTCTGCCATGAGCCAGGGATATATCGGATATGACCTCCAGAACGCCCTGCGTACAGAGCTCATCAAGCGCGGGATCTACAAGCCCGTATCCACGATCCTGACCCAGGTGACCGTGGATCCCTATGACGAATCCTCCTACACCCCCCTTAAGGTGGTGGGCCGTACCATGACCGCCGAGGAGGCAAAGGCTGAAGAGGAAAAGGGCAATTTCACCGTTAAGACAGAAAACGGCTACCGCCGGATCGTGGCCGCTCCCAGACCTGTGGCCATTGTGGAGATCGATGCCATCAAGGCCCTTTTGGATGCAGACCAGCTTGTCATCGCCGCAGGCGGCGGCGGAATCCCTGTTATGGAGCAGGGATCCAGACTGAAGGGCGCCAGCGCCATCATCGAAAAAGACCGGGCTGCAGGGCTCCTGGCAAAGGAAACCGACGCCGACGTTTTAATGTTCCTGACCGGCGTTGACAATGTTTCCCTCAATTACGGCACGGATCACGAGGTCCATCTGGACAAGGTCACTGCCGCCGACGCAGACCGCTACGCAAAGGAAGGCCAGTTCTCCGCAGGCTCCATGCTGCCTAAGATCGAGGCCTCCATCGACTTCATAAACGCAGGAAAGGGCCGCCACGCCATCATCACCTCCATGGATATGGCAAAAGATGCCCTGGCCGGACGGGGCGGTACCACCATCGCATAGTCCCGGAGCCGGAACATATCTGGAAAATATGGAAGGGGCTGTATGGAAGCGCTCTGTATCAGAGCGGTGATGCAGCCCCTTTATCAGCATTGGGAATCTGGTATAAGATAAACCGATTGGGCCGCAGGGTCCGGCCCTGTCTCTGCGGACCTGCATTGTCTCTGCCGCCGCACCGGAGCGCAGGCCAGCCGCATTTTATATAAGGAGAAAAGGAATGAGAAAGAGATCCTTTTTAAGAAAAAGCCTGATGGCTTTATTTCTTGCAGCTTCGCTTTTTAACGCTTCTGCTCTGCCCGCCCGGGCAGAGACAGGTATGGAACTTTTCAAGGAAGATCCTCAGTATGGTGCCACAGGCTATCCGATCGTAGTCCAGTCGCAATACCAGGACGGATTCCTCCAGCCCTACCAGGAGGAGATAGTCTCCAAAATGCCGGGATCAACTTTTCTGGGAAACACAGGCCTGTATGAATATAATGGCCAGGTTATATATCTGATGTTCTCAAAGCAGCAGAAGGTGGCGCTGGTAACACATAATCATAAAAATTCCGATGGAACCTTCTCCACCTACACCCTGTACTGCGATCCCCTGGGACGTATAAGAGAATACACAGAGGAATCAAAGCCTGCCATCGACGCGGAGATCGCAGAACATCTGGCCCAGCTGGAGGCGGAGCTCCAGACACAGTATGGAGTCTCTATTTCCCATAGAAAGGCATTTTCTGTTGATGAGAAATATAAATTTGCGAGCACAGTGAAGGAAATCCTGGACTCCTGTCCGGCAGGCAGTGTCCGGATCATTGCTGATGCCTCCCAGGCAGCCACGGGAAAACCACTGAAATTTCAATCAATCTATATCGACTCTGAGAGAAATACAGATTCTGGCTGGTGGGTTGATGGCACCTATTCGTTTGATTCCAACGTAGTCCAGACCAGCGGTTACCTATCAACAGCTGCTCATGAATTAGGTCACGCGATGGAATCAACCTTGAATAAAGCCTCTGGAAAAAAACTCCGCCAGGATTTTGCTGCAATGAACAGCGGCCACGCATATGATCTCAACTATTATTATGACGGAGCACCTCTTGCCATGCAGGAAGGAGGTGTCCCCCCCTGCTTCAAGAGCGGATATTCTGCAACATCATTTACTGAGGACTTTGCCGATACCTTTGCTGATGCCATGATCTATTCCACAGCAGAACTGCAGGAGGCAGTAAATCGTGGAGATTTGACGACAGAGTATTTTCAGAAGGTGGTCTATGTGAAGCAGATGTTCAACCAGTATGCCGGATCGGCCATATTCCAGTAGCCTGCCGGGATCGGTGGCGTTCCAGCAGCTGGACGGAACTGACAGCACCCCAGCGGCCCGCCGGGATCACCCCGATCCCTGTCAGCCCTGGAAAACGCCCATGACCGCCGATCCGTCCGCAGTATATGAAAAGGAGAGATCATGCTGCCCGATATCAATGTTTATAAGATCCTGGAGATCATCGGGACCATTGCCTTTGCCAGCTCCGGCGCCATGGTGGCCGTAAAGCGCCGTCTGGATTATCTGGGGATCGTGGTCCTGGGCGTCACCACCGCCGTAGGCGGAGGGATGTGCCGGGATATCCTCATCGGCCAGACGCCTCCGGGAATGTTCCTGGATCCCACCAACACCATCATCGCCTTCTGGACCGTCAACTGTATGTTTCTGACCATCCGGATGAAATGGAGCCAGCTCCTGCATCTCCAGGGAGAGACCTATGACAATATCCTGAATTTCCTGGACGCAGTGGGGCTTGGGCTTTTCACTGCCACCGGAGTCAACATGGCCATCAGCGCCGGTTTTGGAAACAACGGCTTCCTCTGCGCCTTTCTGGGCGTCATCACCGGCGTGGGAGGAGGGATCCTCCGTGACATCCTTTCCGGACAGACCCCTGTGGTCCTTAGAAAGCATATCTATGCCTGCGCCTCCATTGCCGGAGCCGTTTCTTATCTGCTCTTTATGCAGGCCGCAGACCATAACCTGTCCATGTTTTTAAGCTCCTCCATCGTAGTGATGATCCGTCTTCTGGCCAGAAAGTACGACTGGAACCTTCCGGGAGCCCAGTAGCTATTGCAGCTCCTTTTCCAGCTCTCCGATCTGGGATTCGCCCACCACCCGGATCCCATATCCGGATAAAAGGGCCGCGGTTTTTCCCATGCCCGGGACCAGGGTATGGGAAAAGCTGCCGTTATAGATGCCGCTGCAGCCGCAGGAGGGGCTTTTTTCTTTTAAAATGGCGATGGTGCAGCCATATTTTTTTGCTTCCCTTAACGCCAGATCCGCTCCCAGGAGGAATTCAGCAGTCACATTCCTGTCCTCTGTATTGACAACGACTCCGTCGTTCTCCCGTACCTCAGAAGCCGGTCTCGGGGTGGAAAGCCCTCCCAGCTGCTCCGGGCAGACCGGATGGAATTCTGCCTTTCCCTTCATTCGCCCCATAAAATCCAGAAGCGCTTCATTTCTGTTATTTCCTCCATCCCACTTGCAGTTCTCGCCTGTAAGACAGGCGCTCACAAGAATCTGTATCATAATGCTCTCCCCTGTTTTCAGTATAAAAACCGGGGATATCCCTGTGGTTCCACAGAAACATGCCCCCGGTTCCTTCCGGCGTTTTCCGCCATTTTTCTTTTTGTATCCGATTACTGGTTTTTCTTGCTGATCATGGCCCTCTTTCTCAGGGTGGGATCCAGGATCTTCTTTCTGATCCTTAAGTTTTTGGGAGTTACCTCCAGAAGCTCGTCGGTGTCAATGAAATCCAGGCACTGCTCCAGGCTCATTTCCTTGGGCGGAGTCAGTTTAAGAGCCTCGTCGGAACTGGAGGAACGTGTATTGGTCAGCTTCTTTGTCTTGCATACGTTCAGCTCAATATCCTCGGCCTTGGGGCACTCTCCCACGACCATGCCGGAGTAGACCTTAACGCCTGGCCCAATGAAGAGGTTTCCTCTCTCCTGGGCGTTGAACAGGCCGTAGGTGATGGATTCACCGGCCTCAAAGGCGATCAGGGAGCCGTTCTTTCTGTAATTCAGCTCGCCCTTAAACGGCGCATAGCCGTCGAAGATCGTATTTAAGATACCGTTTCCCTTGGTATCGGTCATAAACTCGCCGCGGTAGCCGATGAGGCCTCTGGACGGGATGGAAAATTCCAGTCTGGTATATCCGCCGTTGGCCGGGCTCATGCCCTGAAGCTCTCCCTTTCTGCTGGTGAGCTTCTGGATCACAGAACCGGAATACTCCTCCGGAACATCCACATAGGCCAACTCCATGGGCTCCAGCTTCCTGTTTCTCTCATCGTATTTATAGATCACCTCTGCCTTGCTGACCGCAAACTCGAAGCCCTCCCGGCGCATGTTCTCGATGAGGACGGACAGATGCAGCTCGCCGCGGCCGGAAACCTTAAAGCAGTCGGCGGAATCCGTCTCCTCCACACGCAGGCTCACATCTGTATTCAGCTCCCGGAACAGACGCTCCCGGATATGGCGGGAGGTTATGAATTTACCCTCCTGGCCGGCCAGGGGACTGTCGTTTACCATGAAGTTCATGGAAATGGTTGGCTCAGAGATCTTCTGGAACGGGATCGCCACCGGATTTTCCGGAGAACAGATGGTGTCGCCGATGTGGATATCCGGGATACCGGACACAGCCACGATGGAGCCGATCTCTGCACTCTGGACCTCCACCCGGTTCAGGCCGTCAAACTCATACAGCTTTCCGATCTTCACTCTCCGTCTCTTGTCCATGTCATGATGGTTTACGATGACGCAGTCCTGATTTACCCGCAGGGAACCGTTGTCGATCTTTCCGATTCCGATCCGGCCCACGTACTCGTTATAGTCAATGGTACTGATCAGAAGCTGGGTATCAGCCTCCGGATCTCCCTCTGGAGCCGGGATATAGCTGATGATCGTTTCAAATAACGGGCTCATATCCACTTCCGGATCATCCAGCTCTTTTTTTGCAAAGCCGGCCCTGGCAGATGCATATACAAAGGGGCAGTCTAACTGCTCGTCGGAGGCGTCCAGATCCATGAAAAGCTCCAGGGTCTCGTCGATCACGTCCGCCGGTCTTGCCTCGGGACGGTCGATCTTATTGATGCAGACGATGACGTGCAGATCCAGCTCCAGGGCCTTCTGGAGCACGAATTTTGTCTGGGGCATGGGCCCTTCAAAGGCGTCCACCACCAGGACCACTCCGTCCACCATCTTAAGGACACGCTCTACCTCGCCGCCGAAATCGGCATGACCTGGCGTGTCGATGATATTGATCTTTACACCTTTATAAAATACTGCGGTATTCTTAGAAAGGATCGTGATACCGCGCTCTCTCTCAATGTCATTGGAGTCCATGACGCGCTCCACCACTTCCTGGTTGGCGCGGAACACGCCGCTCTGGCGCAGAAGCTGGTCCACCAGAGTGGTCTTGCCGTGGTCTACATGGGCAATGATCGCTATGTTTCTGATATCCTCGCGTTTGATCTTCATAAAACTCCTCTTTCCTGACTCAAAACTGATTTACCGACTCCCGATTATAGCATCATGAGCGGTAAAATGCAATCAAATCTTAATCTTCAAACAAAATTACTTCCTTATTTAATATACCGTACCAGATCTCGTCTCCCTTTTCCAGCCTGGCACCGCCGTTGGTCCCCTCAATAAGCTGCTTCTCCAGGCCTTCATAACGCTCTACTGGCACCAGAAGCTTAAATTCCACCTGGTCCGTATAGATACTGTCCATGACTGTTATGTTTTCCTGGGCGAGGATATACTGGATCTTCCCAACGCCCGTATATCCGGTCCTCACATCCATCTGGTATGCGCGGAACTTCTCTACGATCTGGCTGTTTAAAAGGCCTTCCTTCACGGCTCCCGAATAAGCGCGCACCAGTCCCCCGGTCCCCAGGAGGGTTCCCCCGAAATAGCGGGTGACCACCACGCAGAGATCATGGATATCCTCTCCCAGAAGCACGTCCAACATGGGACGTCCTGCCGTCTGGGCCGGCTCTCCGTCGTCGCTGCAGCGGGTCAGCTCATGGTTCTTTCCGATGGTAAAGGCCGAACAGTTATGGGACGCGTCCCAGTATTTCTTTTTCATTTCCGCGATAAAGCTTACCGCCTCCTCCTCAGACTTTACGGGTCTTGTGGTGGCGATGAACCGGGATTTTTTTACCTCTGTTTCACCCTCTCCTCCCCCATAAAGGATCTTGTAACGATCTGCCATACAGTGCCCTCCCTTGTGTCATTTATTTCTAAATCCGTAATTTTTTCTTACTGATTCCCCACTTTACCGTCAAAAATATCATAATACAAACAAAACTTTTCCACAATAGGTATTTATTATTCTGGAGAAGTTTGTTATAATGGGGAAATATAAAGGAGGCTTCCTGAATGAATTATGGAAAAAACGAAGTAGCCAGAAAGCTGCAGAGGTCCAGTTCAAAAGCCCAGAAAGTCGCATCCAAGCTGGTCCTATGGCTTGTGAAGCTGGTTCTGGTCCTTTTTACTGTGGGAATCATACTTTCTGTGAGCCTGGGCTACGGTATCTTTAAAGGGATCATCGACGCTGCGCCGGAGATCGACGTGGCAAGCATTGAACCCAGCGGGTACGCGACCATGGTTTATGACAGCAAGGGCAATCTGACGGAGACTCTGGTGAAGTCCGGATCCAACCGTCTGGAGGCCACATACGAAGAGCTGCCCCAATGCCTGATCGATGCCTTTGTAGCCATTGAGGATTCCCGTTTCTGGTCCCATCACGGCGTGGACCTGCGTTCCATGATCCGTGCGGCCGTGGGGATCCTGACCAACAATCCCGCCGGCGGCGGCAGCACCCTGACCCAGCAGCTGATCAAAAACAATATTTTCGCCGGCGGAAACGAGGATTCCTTCGGTGAAAAGCTGGAAAGAAAGCTCCAGGAGCAGTATCTGGCCCTCCAGCTGGAAAAGATCATGGACAAGGAGATCATCCTCAAAAACTATTTAAACACCATTAACCTGGGAAATAATACCCTGGGTGTGAAATCCGCCGCCAAGCGGTACTTTGGAAAGGACGTTTCTGAGCTGACCCTTTCCGAGGCCACGGTCATCGCCGGTATCACCCAGAACCCCACCAAATACAATCCTCTGTCTGAAAAAGGACAGCGCAACAACGAGGAAAAACGGCGGGTGATCCTCCAGTATATGTATGAACAGGGAAAGATCTCCAAGGAAGACCAGGAGGAGGCCCTGGCCGACGACGTCTACTCCAGGATCCAGAATGTGGATCTGGTGACCCAGGAAAGCCAGAACCCCTATTCCTATTTTACGGACGAACTGACCGAGCAGGTCATGACGGCTCTCCAGGAGAAGCTGGGCTACACAGAATCCCAGGCCTCCAATCTTCTGTATGCCGGGGGGCTTTCCATCTATACCACCCAAGACCCGGATCTCCAGGCCATTGTGGATGAGGAGGTCAACAACCCGGATAACTATGACGTGGTGTACTACTCCGTCGATTACCGTCTTTCCATCCAGCATGAGGATGAGACTGTCACCAACTATTCTGACGAGACCATGAAGACGTATTACCGGACGGATCTGGGACAGACCTCCTACGACGGCCTGTTCAAAACAAAGGAGGAGGCGGATGCCGCCATCGCCGCCTATAAGTCCGCCATGACAAAAGAAGGCGATACGGTCCTTGGAGAGGTGGTCTACTACATTCTGCAGCCCCAGATCTCCTTCGTCCTTATGGATCAGCACACCGGCTATGTGAAGGCTGTCAACGGCGGCCGCGGAACGAAAGAGATCAGTCTTTCCTTAAACCGTGCCACCAACACCCTGCGCCAGCCGGGCTCCACCTTTAAGGTGCTGACCGCCTTTGCCCCGGCTCTGGATACCTGCGGAGCCACCCTGAGCACCGTTTACTACGACGCCCCCTATACGGTGGGACAGAAGACCTTCCGGAACTGGTATGCAAAGAAGGGCTATATGGGTTACAGCACCATCCGCGACGGTATCGTTTATTCTATGAATATTGTGGCCGTCCGCTGTATGATGGAGACAGTGACGCCCCAGCTGGGAGTGGAATATGCCCGGAATTTCGGGATCACCTCCCTGACAGAAACGGATTATAACGCGGCCACGGCCCTGGGCGGCATCACCAAGGGAGTTTCCAACCTGGAGCTCACCGGCGCTTATGCGGCCATCGCCAACGGCGGGATCTATACGAAGCCCGTTTTCTTCACGAAGATCCTGGATCATAACGGAAAGGTCCTTCTGGAAAACGAGCCCCAGACCAAACGGGTCCTTAAGGATTCCACGGCCTTCCTTCTGACCGACGCCCTGGCAGAGTCCATGGAAAGCAGCCGCATGTACGCCTCTCCCGGTGTCAGCCTGAATTCCACCAGCGTTCCGGCCAATATCCCAGGCATGTCCAATGCCGGAAAATCCGGTACGACCACCAGCAATGTGGATATCTGGTTCGTGGGCTATACGCCGTACTATACTGCCGGCATCTGGTCCGGCTGCGATGATAACCAGAAGATCTCGGCCATCGGGAGCAGCACTTCCTACCACAAACGGATCTGGAAGCAGATCATGGCCCGGGCCCACGAGGGGCTGGCAGACACTGGCTTCCCGGTTCCCGACTCAATTGAGACCGCCAGCGTATGCCGGAAGTCCGGAATGCTTCCAACCCCTGGTGTCTGTGAAGCAGATCCCAGAGGAAGCGCCGTTTATACCGAATATTTTGCCAAGGGTACCGTTCCCACCCAGGTCTGTGACCACCATGTGGCCATCACCGTCTGCGGCGAATCCGGCGGGCTTCCCACGGAATTCTGTCCGCTGGAATCCAGACACAGCCGGACCGTGCTGGTAATGCCGGAGGGAGAATCCGGCGGCACCGACGACTCCCGGTATGCAATGCCCGGACCGTGTGCGGTCCATACCCAGTCTGCTGTGGTACTGCCCTCGGAAAGCGAGACCGCAGCCCCCGACAGTGAAACTGTTCCGGAGACCACTGCCCCCTTTATCCCCAGCTCACCGCTGGATGATATCTATATCCCTGTGGGACCCGGATACATGTAAAAGCAGATATAAAATGCGCCCCAGCCCTTCAGTGATCTGAAGCAGCCGGGGCGCATTTTTATCTATATCCGGATTTCTGCACGTTTCTTTTTACGGAACCGGATCCTGGCAGATTCCCACAAACAGGACCTGGCCTTTATTCTTTACTGCATAGAGGAACGGCCGGTTTAGGATCATTTCAGCCCGGCCCTGGGGAAGGGCGGCTCCTGCCCATAGGATCTCTGTAAACGCAGCCGCTTCCACACCATTTTCGTCGATGCCGATATGTACCTCTTGGACAACGTCTGAAAGCCCCAGGGGCTTCTGGTCTGAGATCCCGGAAAAATCTGCGCTTTCCCCAAAGGCCTCATTTAATCCCAGGGTCTGGAGCATTTCCTTCATCCCCTCCGCCTTATACCCGTAAGAGAATTTCGGTACCTTCCAGACCACCTCTCCCACGCTCTGGCCATTGGTCCCGGAAAGGGCCTCCCTCAGGGTTTCTGCCGACTGGATCAGCTCCTGGACACTGACGCCCTTATCCGGCAGAACGAATACCATGGCTCCGTTTTTCAAAGCCAGCTCTGAGGCAGTAAAGTTTTCCCCTTTCCGAAAGCCAGCAGAACCGTTTTCCCGGTTCATAAAATCACAGATGATCTCCTGTCCGTCATCCGTATAAAACACATCCTCCTCTGTGGCCTCCGGAGAAAACCGGTCCTGCCACTGATCGTAAAAATAAATGGTATTTCTTAAAGAAAGCTGCACATTTTCCGGAAGAGGAGCCGGCTCCGGCTGGATCAGTCCTCCAGTGCGCTCCTTCACCCAGCCGGCCATGGCCTCCCCAGCCTCTCCGCTTTGAAGATCCCCCTGGAACACGTCCGTATAGAAATATTCCGAAAGCCGTCCGGCAAATGCTTCCTTTAAAGGAAGACTGTCACCGGCCCACAGGGAGTTGGCGATCTGAAGGGAATAAAGAGACGAGGTATGGGGCTCCTCTCCGGCTCCTGTCCTGTTTTTCTTATTGGGCACATGATAAAGGATCTCAAAGGAGCTTTTGCAGTCCTTTGCCAGCTCCCGGACGCTGTCATATCCCAGAAGGGACAGGAACTCCTCTTCGGTTTTTCCCTCAGCTCCCTGGGCCGCTGCCGCCAGAGCGTAATAAAGGCCCAGGGGTGAATAGGCTGTATTCTCCTTTTTGTCCTTAAGGAGCTCTGCGGCTGTTCCGTAAGAAAAATCTGAATACGCAGCCAGGAAGGCTTCCGGGATGCTTTGATTCCGCTCTGCCTCCCACCGTTCCTCATCACTTTTATACACCGGCTCCGCCGGGAAACGGACCTCTGCCAGGCGTCTTACGGCCTGTGTGCCGTTTCCCGGGCTGCATCCGCAAAGCGCAGTCCCTGCTCCGATGGCAGCCAGCAGACAGCAGATCCTTTTATAGCTTCTCTTCCATTCCTCCCGTTTCATGGCCTTCTCTCCTTTCTTTTGCATATGCGGGACCTTCTTCTATTTTCATTATACTGAATCTGTTGTCCGGATGCTTTAAATTTTATTTACGGTTTTCTGTGGATTTCACTTTGAAGCTGCGGAACACAAAAAACGCAGTGTCGAGTAAGTGACGCAAAGTTATCTACTCGACTTTTGTATTACAGCATTGCCCACCTTCATCTGTCACAGGATGAGGTGTGGTCGATACCGTCTGGCTTATTACCGGACCTTTGGGAATGCCATAAACAATCTCACGGAATGGCAAAACCGAAGCGTGAAGTGTATATCGACGTCACTATCCCGGACGGGATCTAGGGATCGATCTTATACTTGCGACGCAAATGTCGTAACTTTATTATGAATTTTCTGCGGTGCCATTGATAATTTGAGAAAATCGCGGCATTGAGGTTTCCATCTATGATATGCTGAATGAACTTAAGGCATATAAGAATTTGGATGTATATGTGACAGGCAGCAACTCAAAAGGATTGTCTAAAGACATCGCTTCAGTGTTCCGTGGCCGTGCTACCCAAATCCATGTATTCCCTCTGTCCTTTGAGGAGTTCTACTCCCATGTAGGCGGTGACGAAAGAAAGGCTTTGGATACCTATATGCTTTACGGCGGCATGCCACGCCTGCTGGCATTAACAGATGAAAAGGACAAAAAGGTTACCTGTCCTCTCTGTACAGCGAGCTGTATGTCAAGGATATCGTAGAGCGCAACGGTATCGAGCGTGAGGATATTCTGAATGACATTTTGGATTTCCTCGCTTCACAGATCAGTTCTCTGACCAATCCTACGAATATAGCCAATGCACTGACCAGTATGAAGAACGAAAAGGTCAACTCCACTCTGGTTTCCAACTATGTGCAGCACATCATCGATTCGTTCCTCATTTCCATGGCAAAGCGCTATGATGTGAAAGGAAAGACCTATTTCAAATATCCAAACAAATACTACTATACAGATATCGGCCTCCGTAATGCCCGATTGAACTATCGTCAATACGATCCCGGCCACATTACGGAAAACATCATCTACAACGAACTTCTGCGCAGAGGCTATTCTGTTGATGTTGGTGTTGTAACGGATCGTACCGGCGGTGCAAATACGCAAAAAGAAATTGACTTCGTTGTAAATGATGCAGATAAAAAAATCTACATCCAGTCAGCTTTCCAGATGGATGCTGATAAAAAGGAATCCTCTGAGCTTGCATCGTTAATCCTGACAAAAGACTTTTTCAAAAAAATCATTGTTCGCATGGATATCCCTCATAACTTCTATGATGACAACGGGATCTTCCATTGCAATCTGATTGACCTGCTGCTTGGTCGTGTAGAGTTGTTCTAACCAGCAAACCAGGCTGATACTGCAAATACCATTTAGGAGCAGTCCTTCGGAGCTGCTCCTGTTTTTACATCATTCGGCACCGTCCGCTGTCTTCTTGTGGTGTGGTATAAAATGCATTTGGGAATGGAAAAAGGACGCCCGCCAGGAGCGCCCTTTTCGTCATACTGTCTAATTCTGCCAGCCTCTGTCCAGCTATAAGATCACCTTCGCCGGACACTTCTCCGCGCACTTTCCGCAGTTGGTGCACTTTTCATAATCAATAACAGCCACATTATTGTCCATATGGATGGCGTCGGCTTCACACTGCTTCGTACACAGGGTACAGCCGATGCATCCGGCGTCGCATTTCTTCTTTACGTCAGCGCCCTTATCGTGGGAATTACACTGAACCAGATGCTCTGCCTTATAGGGCACCAGATCGATCAGATGGCGGGGACATACGGCCGCACAGGCGCCGCAGGCCACGCATTTCTCCTTATCGACCACAGCCACGCCGTCCACGATGTGGATGGCGTCGAACTGGCAGGCCTTTACACAGCTTCCGGAACCCAGGCAGCCATAGGAGCACGCCTTATCTCCGGCTCCCGGCACGGCTGCGGCGATCTTTACGCAGTCGTCCATACCATAGTAGTTATACTGGACGTTTGCCTTATCGCAGGTGCCCTTACATTTTACAAAGGCCACCATCTTTTCCGCAGCGCCAGCTTCCACGCCCATGATGGCCGCGATCTTATCGCCCACCGAAGCGCCGCCCACCGGACACTGGTTTACTTTTGCCTTACCTTCCACAATGGCCTTAGCCAGGGCGTCGCAGCCTGCATATCCGCAGCCGCCGCAGTTATTGCCCGGAAGCTCTGCACGTACAAGGATCTCTCTCTCATCCACCTCGACCTTGAATTTCTCACTGGCGATCCCCAGCAGAATACCGATGACGATACCGACGATACCGACCACGGCGGCCGCGATGATAATACCTGTAATATTCATCCCTCGCCCCTCCTTAAATCAGACCGGAGAATCCGAAGAATGCGATGGACATCAGGCCTGCTGTGATCAGAACGATGGGAGATCCCTGGAAAGAATGGGGCACATCGTTATACTCGATCTTTTCACGGATACCGGAAAGCAGGACGATGGCGATCGTAAATCCAACAGAAACGCCGATACCATTGACAACGCTCTCAACAAAGTTATATTTCTCCTGCACATTGGTCAGGGCCACGCCTAAAACGGCGCAGTTGGTGGTGATCAGAGGCAGGTATACACCCAGGGCCTCGTAAAGGCTCACCATGTTCTTCTTTAAGAACATCTCAACGAACTGTACCAGAGCGGCGATCACAAGGATAAATACGATGGTCTGGAGATACTCGATCCCCAGCTTTACCAGCACAAAGTCATAGATCAGGCTGGTACAGGCCGATGCGATGGTGATAACGAATACGACCGCAGCGCCCATGCCGGCCGCAGTTTCCGTTTTCTTGGATACGCCAAGGAACGGGCAAAGACCGAGGAACTGGCTTAATACAACGTTATTTACCAGGGCGGAGCCGATGGCGATCAATAATAGTTCTTTCATTACTCCACTTCCTCCTTAATTCTCTTTCTTTGCTGCGTCTGCCGCTTTTGCTTCTTCAGCAGCCTTTTTCGCTGCCAGTGCTTTCTCTGCCGCTGCCTTTTTGGCTGCCGCTGCTGCTGCCGCCGCTTCTGCCTTCTTCTCTGCCAGCACTGCATGGTTCGTCATGCCCGTGCAGCCGGTACAATGGAGACAGTCGCCGCCGCAGGCCAGGTCAGACTTGGGGGCGTCGCCGTTGGTGGCGCTGGGAAGACGGAGCTTGTTCTGGAGTGCAGTAAGCATAGCCAGGGTAAATAAAGCGCCGGGAGCCAGGATCATGATGGAGATGTGGAACTGCTCCGGGATGATCACATGGCCGAATACGGCTCCTGCACCGATGAGCTCACGGCACATACCGATGACTGTCAGCGCCAGGGAAAATCCCAGGCCCATTCCAAGACCGTCAAAGAAGGACTCTGCCGGGCCGTTCTTGCAGGCATAGGACTCGGCGCGGCCAAGGATGATGCAGTTTACCACGATCAGCGGGATATAGATGCCCAGGGATGCGTAAAGAGACGGAACGTAGCCCTGCATTAAGAGCTGTACGATGGTAACCAGGCTGGCCACGATCACGATGAAGGCCGGAATACGCACCCGGTCCGGAATGATCTTTCTCAAAAGGGAAATGATCAGGTTGGAAAACATCAGTACCGCTGTGGTGGAAAGGCCCATACCCAGTCCGTTGATGGCCGATGTGGTGGTCGCCAGGGTCGGACACATACCTAACATCAGGATGAAGGTCGGGTTTTCCTTAATAATACCGTTATATAGACGTTCTGTGCATTTATTCATGAATCCCCACCTCCTAGTTCATGCAGTTATGCAGGTAAAATAAGGCTGCATTCACTGCGTTTGTCACGGCATTCGAAGTAACGGTGGCGCCGCTGATGGCGTCGATCTCATTGTCTGCGGAGGCTCCGGTCTTTGTTACTGTTAAGGAATCCGCATTTTTTCCCACATACTGGTCCCGGAAGCCCGCCTCCTTTGCCTTTAAGCCAAGGCCCGGGGTATCGTTGATCTCACGGATTCCCACGCCGGTGATGGCTCCGTCTGCGTCAAAGCCCACGGAGATCTTCACGGCTCCCCCGTAGCTGTTGTTGGAAAGGGAGTTGATGACATGGCCGGTGACGGCTCCGCTCTCGTCCTTTCCTTCAAGGACGGACTCGATGGCAACGCTGCCGTAGCCCAGTCCCTCCAGCTCGCCGCTTTCTGTCAGAACAGCGATCTTTTCGGCAGAGCCCTCCACCTCGGAGAATTCTGCTGCGGTGGAAAGCACCTCTTTATACGTTCTGTTGTTTGCCTCGATGGTGGCCCGTTCGATGGGCGCCTTGGTGATGTCGTAGACAAAGCCCAGGCAGACGCCGGAGATCAGAGTGATCGCGAACAGGATCAGGGCATCTTTCATAAAACCGGATTTACTTGCCGCCATGTTTCTTACCCCCTTTGCCGAATGCTGTCGGGATCGTTACCCTCTCGATCAGCGGAACCAGCATATTGCAGAAGATGATCGCATAGGAAACGCCCTCTGCGCTGCCGCCGAAGATACGGAAAAGCCCTGTGAGGATACCAAGACATACGCCGAAAATGATCTGGCCTCTGGGAGTGATGGGGCTTGTGACATAATCCGTAGCCATGAAGAATGCGCCGAAGATCAGGCCGCCGCCGCAGAGCTCAGCCAGCACATAGCCCATGTCCTGCCGTCCAAAGATAAATGCGAACACAGCGAAGGTCAGGATATATGTAGCAGGGATCCGGATGGAGATCACCTTTCTCACCAGAAGGTACGCCGCACCGATCAGAAGGGCGATAACGGATACCTCACCGATGGTTCCCGGGATCTTGCCGATGAACATGCTCATCAGGTCATATTCGCCTCCGGCCTTGATCACTGCCAGGGGAGTAGCTCCCGCCACAGCGTCTGTCACAGGATCTGTGAACCGGGTCATGGAGCCTGCAAATGAGATCAGAAGGAAGCATCTTGCTGCCAGGGCCGGGTTCATCCAGTTCTGGCCAAGGCCGCCGTAAAGCTGCTTTACGACAATAATGGCAAACATGCCGCCCAGCACCGGGATCCATAAGGGGATCGTCGGGGGCATATTAAGGCCCAGGATCATACCTGTTACCAGGGCACTGCCGTCGCTGATGGTGATGGGCTTTTTCATCAGTGTCTCAAACACATACTCACTCAGGACACAGGACAGCACCGTCGCTGCAACCACCACCAGGGAATAGAATCCAAACTGCATCACGCCCCAGATGGTGGCCGGGAGCATGGCGATGGCCACGTCATACATCAGGTTCTGTGTGGACACGCTGCTGCGTACATGAGGCGATGATGATACATTCAGTAATTTACTCATTTCTTCCACCTCCTACGCTTTCTTTTTTCTCTCAGCCATCACAGCCTTACGCATTTCCTTAAATGCCTGGGTAAGGGGTCTGTGGGCCGGGCAGATAAAGGTACAGGAGCCGCACTCACAGCACTCCATACCGTTTAATTTTTCAAAGGCTGCCAGATCGTGATGCTCCGCGGCCGTCATTAACATCTGCGGCACCACCCGTCCGGGACATACGTCCACGCAGCGTCCGCAGCGAATACAGGCCGTTTCAGCATTGGCTGCCACCTGGTCCTTTGTAAGGCAGGTCAGGGCCGATGAGGTCTTCATCACCGGGATATCGTAGGAGAAAAGCGCCTGGCCCATCATGGGACCACCGGAAAGGACCTTCTCCGGCTCTTCCTTAAAGCCGCCGGCCGCCTCGATCAGCTCCTGGTAGTTGGTGCCCAGCCGTACCTCGAAATTCCTGGGCTCCCGGATGGCATCGCCTGTAACCGTGATAATCCTCCGGATCAGCGGCGTGGTCTCACACACAGCATTATAAATAGACACCACCGTGTCGATGTTGTCCACGATGCAGCCTGCATCTGCCGGGAGCATGGTGGAATTGATCTCACGGCCTCCGGTGACGGCATAGATCAGGAAGCGCTCGCCGCCCTGGGGATACTTGGTCTTTAAGGTGCACACCTCGATCCTAGGCTCATCCTTTACAAGCTCAGACAGGATCCGGATGGCCTCCGGCTTGTTTTCCTCGATGCCGATGACGCCCTTTGCCTTATCAAACAGCTGGAGGATCACCTTAAGGCCTCCAACGACCTTCTCCGGCTGCTCTAACATGACCCGGTAGTCCGAGGTCAGATACGGCTCACACTCTGCGCCGTTTACGATCACGTAATCGATCTCCTCTTCGTTTTTCGGAGCCAGCTTGACGTTGGTGGGGAATCCTGCGCCTCCCAGGCCCACGATACCGGCTTCCTTTACGATGTCGCGGATCTCCTGTTTGGAGAGAGCTGTGTAATCCCGCTTCTGGCCAAAGCCCTCCACGGTCCTGTACTCTCCGTCATTTTCAACGATAATGGACTGCACCATGCTGCCGTTGGCCATGAGACGGGGCTCGATCCCCTTTACGGTCCCGGATACAGAACAGATCACATTGGCAGAAATGAAGCCGCCGGCCTCTGCGATCTTCTGGCCTGCCAAAACAGTGTCGCCCTTGGCCACCAGCGGTTTTGCAGGAGCGCCGATATGCTGGGAAAGAGGGAATACCAGCTCGCCTTTCGGCTGGATCACCTGAATCGGCTTATCGGAAGACAGTTCTTTTCCCTCATAAGGATGAACGCCGCCTATAAATGTGCTCAGACCCATTTAACAAACCTTCTTTCTCTAAATATTCGTAATACCATCAGACTTTAGTATAGCATATTTCAATAAGATGTACAATTAGTAAACCCTTTGCATATTAACAAAATCGTAAGTTTTAGGCCCTTGTACTTAAAAAAATGCAAAATCAAAGGCCATGGACTTAACAATCTTAAGTCTGCGCTTAAAAATGTTAAGTCCATGTTCAGGCTTATTCCAGTTCTGCCCTGCCCGTATACAGGCTGTAATACCGTCCCTTCTGGGCCAAAAGGTCGTCGTGGTCCCCCCGCTCGATGATTTCTCCGTTCTCCAGCACCATGATGGCGTTGGCGTTCCTTACGGTGGAGAGCCGGTGGGCGATGACAAAGGTGGTCCGGTCCGCCATGAGCCGGTCCATGCCCCGCTCGATGTGCTTCTCCGTCCTGGTATCCACGGAGCTTGTGGCCTCGTCCAGGATCAGGATGGGGGCCCTGGAGACCGCCGCCCGGGCGATGTTCAAAAGCTGGCGCTGGCCCTGGCTCAGATTGGCTCCGTCGCTTTCCAGGACCGTATCATAGCCCTTGGGAAGACGCATGATAAAGGAATGGGCCGACGCCGTTTTCGCCGCCTGGATCACCTCTTCATCCGAGGCGTCCAGCCGTCCGTACCGGATATTTTCCATGACCGTTCCCGTAAACAGATGGGTGTCCTGGAGCACCACGGCAATGTTCCTCCGAAGCTCCTCCCGCTTTATATGGCGCACATCCACGCCGTCGATGGTGATGGAGCCGGACTGGATATCGTAAAACCGGTTCAGCAGGTTGGTGATGGTGGTCTTTCCGGCCCCGGTGGAACCCACAAAGGCGATCTTCTGTCCCGGTCTGGCGTAAAGGCTGATGTCCTTTAAGATCAGCTTCCCGGGATCGTATCCGAAATACACATGCTCCAGGGAAACATGGCCCTTCATCCCTTCCATGGAAACGGCGTCCGGATCGTCCTCCGGCTCCGGCTCCTCATCCATCACCGCAAAGACACGCTCCGCACCGGCCAGGGCCGAGAACACGTTGGAAACCTGCATGGAGATCTCGTTGACCGGTCTGGAAAACTGTCTGGAGAAGTTTAAGAACACGGCGAGGCCGCCCACGTCAAAATTCTTTATAACGCACAGGAGGCCGCCCACACAGGCCGTCAGGACGTAGTTGATCTGGCTCAGATTGTTCATCACCGGCCCCATCATCCCGCCCAGGAACTGGGCGCGGATCTGCTTATCCTTCAGATCACTGTTTAAGATCTCAAACTCCTCCTCCGCCACGTCCTCATGACAGAACACCTTCACTGCCTTCTGGCCGGAAATGGTCTCCTCAATATAACCGTTTAAGGCTCCCAGGGCTGACTGCTGGGCATTGAAATATTTCTGACTCCGGGAGGCCACGGCCCCTCCGGCCTTCAGCATCAGAGGGATCAGCACAAGGGTGATCACTGTCAGATACACGTTTGTATACAGCATGAGCCCCAGGGTTCCCACAATGCTCAGGGCCCCGGAGAAAAGCTGCACCAGGGTGCTGCTCAGCATATTTCCGATGGTATCCACGTCGTTGGTAAACCGGCTCATCAGGTCTCCGCTGCTGCTGGTATCATAAAACCGTACCGGCAGCCTCTGCATCCTGGAAAACAGGTCGCCCCGGATCCGCAGGAGGGCATCCTGGGCCACGGCCAGCATGATCCTGGACTGGAGATAGCTGGCGGCCACACTGGCCATGTATACGGCCGCCATGACCGCCAGCCCCCCTGCCAGACCAGAAACGCTCCCTGCGCTTCCGTCTGTGGGAGCGATAAACTGGTTAATGATGGGCCGGAGCATGTAAGCGCCGGCCAGGGATGTTACGGTACTGACGAGGACGCAGAAAAATGCCAGTCCTATTTTCAGCCTGTCCTGCTCCAGATAAGCCATGAGCCGCTTTAAAACTGCCTTCGTCTCCCTGGGCTGTCCGCCTCCCCGGGCATGGCCGCCCCCTCTGGGGCCTCCGGGACCGTGGCCATGCCCATGGGCAGGCCTCTGGGCGGTCCGGCTGCCGTAACGCCGTCTTAAGCTCTTCTCCCGTTCTGCTCTCAGTACGCTGCTCATGCTTCCGCCTCCTCTGCTCTATTTTCTCCAATCTGGGTCGCATAGATCTCCTCGTAGGCCCGGCATGTCCTTAAAAGCTCCTCATGGGTGCCGGAGCCGATGATCTTTCCGTCGTCCAGTACCAAGATCCTGTCTGCGTCCTGGACCGAAGAGATCCTCTGGGCGATGATGATCCTGGTGGTATCCTTTAATTCATTTTTAAAGCTTTCCCGGATCGCCGCCTCTGTGGCCGTGTCCACGGCGCTGGTGGAATCATCCAGGATCAGGATCTTCGGCTTCTTAAGAAGGGCTCTGGCAATACAGAGCCTCTGCTTCTGGCCGCCGGACACACCGGCCCCGCCCTGGCCGATCTCTGTGTGATAGCCATTCTTAAAGGCCGTCACAAAGCCGTCGGCCTGGGCGTTCACTGCCGCCTTTACGATCTCTTCCCGGGAGGCGTCCTCGTCTCCCCACCGGAGATTCTCCTCAATGGTCCCGGAAAAAAGCACGTTTTTCTGCAGTACCATGCCAACGCCGTTTCTCAGGTTTTTAAGGGAATAATCCCTCACATCCACTCCGTCCACCAGGACCGCTCCCTCTGTCACATCATAAAGCCTGGGAATCAGCTGTACCAGGGAGGTCTTCCCGCTTCCCGTAGCTCCGATGATGCCGATGGTCTGGCCTGGCTCCGCATGAAAGCTTATGTGCTCCAGGACCCGGTCGCTGCCGTCCTTTCCATAACCAAAGGACACGTCCTTAAATTCCACGCTGCCCTTTTCCACCCTAAGCTCCTTCCTGGCCGCCTGGTCATCGTTAAGATCCACCACTGTATCCAGTACCTCTGCGATCCTCTTTAAAGACGCCCTGGCCCTGGAGCTCTGTAAAAATACCATGGAAAGCATCATCAGGGACATGAGGATCTGGACGATGTAGGTGGTAAAGGCCGTCAGGTCGCCCACGGGCATGGAGCCGCCGATGATCAGGTTTCCGCCGTACCAGACCACCGCCAGGGTGGTCACGTTCATGGCAAGCATCATCACCGGCATGGTGGCGATGACGATCTTTAACGCCCTCATGCCGCTGTCCTTCAGATCCTGGTTGAGGCCGACAAACTTCCCGATCTCAAACTCCTCCTGCACGAAGGACTTGACCACCCGCACATTGGTAAGGGATTCCTGGATCCCGGAATTCAGCCGGTCCAGCTTTTTCTGCATGGCCTCAAACCGCGGGAAGGCTGTTTTTAAGATCAGCCCGATGGCCAGGGAGAGAAGGGGGATCACCACCAGCAGGATAGCCGCCAGCTTTCCATTCATCATAAAGGCCATAAATAATGCCCCCACAAACATCCCAGGAGCCCGCAGGGCCATTTTTAAGCCCATGGTCAGTACATTCTGCACCTGCTGGATATCATTGGTCAGGCGGGTCACCAGGGAGCCCGTGCTGAAGCTGTCGATGTTGGCAAAGGAAAACTGCTGGACCTTTTTAAATACGTCCCTGCGCAGATCCGTGGTGAAGTTTATGGACGCCTTTGCCGCAAAATAGGAGCCCAGAATGCCTCCCACAGCCATACATACCACCACTGCCGCCATCAGAAGTCCTGTTTTTAAAATATATCCCGTATCCCTTCCGGCCACGCCGTTGTTGATGATCAGGGACATGAGCTTTGGCAGCGCCACCTCGCCCGCCACCTCTGTGAGCATCATAAGGGGCCCCATGAGAAAAGCGCCCAGGTACGGGGTGATGTATTTCTTATAACGCTTCATATCAGTTCCAATCCTCCTTTTTTGCCTGCTGGAGCATCTGCTCGAGATTTCCGGAAAGCTTCTGGAGACAGCTGTAAAAGCACTCCTTTTCCTCAGAAGAAAAGCCTGCGAACATTCCCTTTTCCACCCGCTTAAAAAGGTCGATGCTCCGCTCCACTTCCTTCCGGCCCTTCTCTGTGATCCGTATCTTATTGTAACGGTTGTCGTCCCGGTCCACGATCCGTCCCACATATCCGCCCTTTTCCAGCTTCTTTAAGGTCACGGCAACGGCTGCCGTGGATACGTTCTGGATCCTGGCCAGCTCCTTCTGGGACGCATCCGGATACTTATAGACGCACATCAGAAGCTGGTGCTGGACCCGGTACAGGCCGTCCTTATTTAAGTAGTGCTCCAGAAGCGTCCGGTGGCACTTTCCCACCCGCATGAACGCCTCTACGATCTTGTGATCCATGGTCTCCCTCCTTTTATTCCGGCGGAACCTCCGCCAGTTGATTAATCAATTAACAATTAACTAATTAACTATTATAGAAATTATAATCCCCCCTGCCGCTGCTGGCAAGGGGGAAATTTGTGAAAAAAATGTGTCTTTTTTACTCTGCGTCCTCTTTGGGAAGCTTCCTTTTCAGCATCAGGAAGCAGGCGATGTGGACCGCCCCGGTCACCACCCAGGTCACTGGGTAGGACAGGTACAGGGTCGTCAGGCTCCGGCTCCACTGGAAGACCGTGAAGATCCAGAGGACTCTCAGGCCGCAGACACCGATGATGGATACGCACATGGGGATCACGGAGCTTCCCAGGCCCCGGATGCTGCCCACCATGGTATCCATGATGCCGCAGAGGAAGTATGTGGTCCCAAACACCGCCATACGCTTTAAGCCGAACTGGATCACCTCCGGATCTGAGGAATAGATCCGCAGCAGGCTCTCACCGGCAGCAAAGGTCGCCAGGCCCATGCCCAGTCCCACCGCGGTCACAACACCGACGCAGGTGAGGGTGATCCGGCCGATCCTCTTATATTTCCGGCCGCCGTAGTTCTGGCTGGTAAAGCTTAAGTTCGTCTGGTAGATGGCGTTCATGGCGTTGTAGATAAAGCCCTCGATATTCTGGGAGGCCGTGTTTCCCGCCATGGCGATGGAGCCGAAGGAGTTGACCGACGACTGGATCAGCACATTGGAGATGGAGAAGACCGCGCCCTGCATCCCGGCAGGAAGACCGATCTTGGCGATCCTCTTAAGCTTTACCTTACTGATCCGCAGATCCCGGAGCCTGAGCCTTAAAGCGCCCTCGCTCTTTACCAGGCACCAGAACACCAGGCCCGCAGAAATCACCTGGGAGATCACCGTGGCCAGGGCAACGCCGGCCACGTCCATATTCAGGGAAATAACAAAAAACAGGTTCAGGACCACGTTCACCACGCCGGCCGCCGTAAGGAAGTATAAGGGACGCCTGGTATCGCCCACGGCCCTCAGAACGGCGCTTCCGAAGTTATAGAGCATGGTGGCCGGCATCCCAGCGAAATAGATCTTCATATAAATGGCGGATTTATCGATCACATCGTCGGGAGTGCCCATCAGCTCCAGCAGAGGCCGGGTCACAAGAAGTCCCAGGGCCACCAGGAACACGCCGGACAGCAGGCTGATGGCTACGGCTGTGTGGACCGTCTCATTGACGTCCTGCTCTCTCTTTGCCCCGTAATACTGGGCCACCAGCACGTTGACTCCCACAGACAGGCCGATGAACACATTGATCAGCAGATTGATCAGAGCGCCGGTGGAGCCCACGGCCGCCAGAGACTGGCTCCCCGCATAACGGCCCACGACGATCACGTCTGCGGCGTTAAAAAGAAGCTGTAAGATGCCGGACAGCATCAGGGGAAAAGAATAGATCAGGATCTTTCCCAGGACCGGTCCGCTGCACATGTCCATTTCATAGGATTTCTTCATTGTACCTTCCTCTTTCCTTTTATTTTTGTGCTGCCGGTGTCGGATCCCGACAAAAAAAGCTTTCCGACGGATCGGAAAGCTTTTACGGCTTTTAAAGAGAGCTGCTAACCAGAATCGAACTGGTGACCTCATCCTTACCAAGGATGCGCACTACCGACTGTGCTATAGCAGCGGGTTGTTTTCTTAAGCCTCAGTTATAATAACATACGTCTACGGATTTGTCAACAGGAACTTTAAATTTTTTTTTACATATCTTAAATTAAAAAACACAGAGGTTTTTTCATGCCAGAAAACAACGAGATCAGAACTCCCAGAGAAGGGGCCGGAACCGCCCCGGAAGAAACGAATGCCGGCGCAGCAGCGGCATGGCCGGATATTTCCGGTGTTCCTACCACGCCCGTGGCGCCTCCAGGCGGTGAGCCCGTGTGGCCGGACAATGACCTGGCCGGCGTCCCCACCACTCCCGTGGCTCCTCCAGACGGCGAGCCTGTCTGGCCGGGAAACGATCTGGCCGGCGTCCCCACCACTCCTGTGGCACCTCCAGGCGGCGAGCCTGTCTGGCCGGACAATGACCTGGCCGGCGTCCCCACCACTCCTGTGGCGCCTCCGGGCGGTGAGCCTGTCTGGCCGGGAAATACGTTTCCGTGGCCGGGGCCTCCGGTCTTTCCCTTCCCTCCGTCCTCTTCCTATTCCAGCCAGGTCCGTTTCTTAAACGCCTCCACCAACGGCCAGGATCTGGACGTATGGATCGACGGAAGGAATATTTTTTCCGGCTCCACCTTCGCCACTGTATCCTCCTACATCCAGGTGTCCGACGGCTTCCATACCGTCACCGTGCGCCGTACCAACGGCCCGGCCCTGTACCGGAGGACCCTATCCTTCATTTCCGGGGAAAAGGTGACCATGGTGCTCCTTGACACGCCGGGTGGCATCACCCTGTCCCGGGTCTCCGACATGGGCTGCACCAATATCCCGGCAGGCTACGGCTGCCTCCGGGTGGCCAATATGTCTTACAGCGGCTCCAATTACGACGTACGCACCTTTAATAACCAGATCGTCTTCGGCGGCGTGGGCTTTAAAGAGGTGACCACCTTTAAGCAGACGGCAGCCGGAAACTATACATTTTTCGTCACCGCCTCCCAGGCGTCCCTTACGGGCTTTGCAGAGCTTCCAGTGATCCTCCTGACGGCCATTACCGGCGGCTGCTCCGCCTGTATGGTAAACGACCCGATCATGAGCTTTGGCATCAACGTGCGGCCCGGCCGGGTCTATACGTCCTACATCATCGGAAATCCCTGGTCCAATCTGTACCGGGTATATACCCTGGAAAGCTGAGCTTCCGGGCCCATGGCATAAAACAGGCGGGTACGTCAGACCGTACCCGCCTTCTCTGTTTCTTATTTTTTTCCCATCCTCTGTCTCACGATCTCATAAGCCAGCACACCGGCGGCCACAGACGCGTTTAAGGAATCGATCTGTCCCTGCATGGGGATGGAGGCCGTCATATCGCATTTCTCCCGGACCAGCCGGCTGACGCCGTCGCCCTCGTTGCCCACCACCAGGCCGATGGGGCCCGTAAGGTTCACCCGGTACATCACATCCCCGCCCATATCGGCGCAGACGAACCACAGGCCGCGTTTTTTCAGGTCCTCGATGGTGGCTGCCAGATTGGTCACCTTTGCCACCGGCGTATAATTCAGCGCCCCGGCTGATGTTCTGGCCACCGTTGCCGTAAGACCGGAGGCGCGGCGTTTGGGAATGATGACGCCGTGGGCCCCTGCCAGATTGGCAGTACGGATGATGGCACCCAGGTTATGGGGATCCTCAATGCCGTCCAGAAGGATCAGAAACGGCGGCTCTCCCTTTTCCTCGGCAGCCTTTAACATATCCTCCACCTCTGCATACTCATAGGCTGCTCCATAAGCGATGACCCCCTGGTGGTGGCCCGTGTCAGACATCTGGTCCAGCCGCTCTTTGGGCACAAAGGTGATGATGGTATCGTGTTTTTTTGCTTCCCGCAAAATGCTCTTTACAGGCCCGTCCTGGCATCCGTCCAGGATAAACAGGCGATCAATGGGCTTTCCTGCCCGGAATGCCTCCAGGACCGCGTTGCGGCCTTCTATGGTCAGTTCTTCATATCTCATCTTCCGTCTTCCTCTTTCAGTTCTCCGATTTTTTCAAGTCCCAGGCTCACCACCTCTGTGAGCCGGTCAAACCGCTCCGCCAGATAAAGATATCCCACCAGGGCCTCAAAGCCTGTGGCCATGCGGTATTCCTTCATGGTGGCATTTTTAGCCATAGAGCCGGATTTGGCGTTTCTCCCCCGGCGGCAGATCGTCTTTTCCTCTTCGGTCAGCTCCTCCCACACAGCCAGCAGGAGCTCCATCTGGGCCGACGCCTTCACAAGCCCCGCCGTATGCTTATGGAGCTTGTTCACCTGGACGTTGCCGTCGTTGACCACCTTGGTGCGGATCATGATCTCATAGACCGCATCTCCGATATAGGCCAGCACCAGCGGCGAATACTGGGAAGCGTCCGCCTCCTTCAGCCGGAATGCTTCCTTAAACCGGGAAAAAGAGTTTACGCCCGTTTCCATTTTACTCCCTCTCTGGTATCCTCCAGGATGATCCCCATATCCAGGAGCTTTCCGCGGATCTGGTCGGCCAGGGCAAAATCCTTTGCCTTTCTGGCAGCCTGCCTCTGGGCGATCATATCCTCGATCTCAGAATCCAGGATTTCTTCCTTCTTCTCTGTGATGATCCCAAGAACGCCGCAGAGCCGTTCAATGGTCTCCTTCATCCAGCCCACATATGCGCCGGTGCTTTCCGCGGATGCAGTGGAGTTGCTGAGCTTTACCAGCTCGAAGACTGCGGATACGGCGTCGGCCGTATTGAAATCGTCCTCCATGGCCGCTTCGTATTTTTCCACCAGCTCCATGGCCTTTTTCTGGTTTTCCAGTTCTGCGGCGCTCATGGTTCCGGCAGCCGTCTTTTCCTCCAGCTCCTTCAGCTTCTCAACGCCTGTGAGGATACGGTCCAGGCCGTTTTTCGACGCCTCCATCAGCTCCGCGCTGAAATTCAGCGGGCTTCTGTAATGGGCGCTCAGCATAAAGAAACGGAGCACCTGGAGATCATATTTTTCTCCGATCTCCCGTACTGTAAAGAAATTGCCCAGGGATTTGGACATCTTCTTATTATCAATGTTCAGAAAGCCGTTGTGCATCCAGTATCTGGCAAAGGTCACGCCGTTGGCCGCCTCACTCTGAGCGATCTCATTTTCGTGGTGGGGGAAGATCAGATCCTCGCCGCCGGCATGGATGTCGATCTCGTCGCCCAGGTATCTCTTGGCCATGACCGAGCACTCAATATGCCAGCCGGGACGGCCCTGGCACCAGGGTGACTCCCAGAAGGGCTCACCTTCCTTTTTCGGCTTCCAGAGCACGAAATCGTTGGGATCCTCTTTGCCCTCTTCACCGGTGACCTTGATCTCACGGAAGCCGGACTGGAGATCGTCCAGGTTTTTATGGGACAACTTTCCGTAATCCTTGAATTTTCTCACCCGGTAATAAACGGTGCCGTCTGCCGCCGCGTAAGCATAGCCCTTTTCGATCAGGGTGCGGATCATATCCAGCATGCCGCCGATCTCCTCTGTGGCCAGGGGATTCTTTGTGGCGGGCATGATGTTCATGGCCTCCATATCCTTTCTGCATTCGGCGATATACCGCTTGGAGACCGTATCTGCGTCCACGCCCTCCTCGATGGACTTTTTAATGATCTTGTCATCCACGTCGGTAAAGTTGGACACAAAATTCACCTCATAGCCCTTATACTCAAAATATCTGCGGACCGTATCGAATACGATCATGGGACGGGCGTTTCCGATATGGATCAGGTTATAGACCGTGGGGCCGCAGACATACATTTTTACTTTTCCCGGCTCCACCGGAACGAACTCTTCTTTTCTTCTGGAAAGGGTATTATAGATTTTCATGGTCTTCTCCTCTTTTTTATTCTTTCTGACAGCCGGGACAGCCCGTACAGCCTCCCGCATCCACCCGGTCCCCCGGATCGTAATCTGCCACTGTGGAGAGCAGGCACACGGCCTGGGCTGCGATCCCCTCGCCGTTTCCCGTAAAGCCCAGCCCCTCCTCTGTGGTAGCTTTAACGCTGACCCGGTCTCTCTCCAGCCCCAGGGCGTCTGCGATATTCTCCATCATCCCCGGCCGGTACGGCAGAAGCTTCGGCTTCTGGGCGATCACCGTTGAATCGATATTCTCAATGAGGAACCCGTTTTCCGCCAGGATCTCTCCCACCCGTTTTAAAAGGGAAAGGCTGGAGATCCCCTTATACGCCTCGTCGGAATCCGGGAAATGCTGCCCGATATCTCCCAGGGCAGCCGCCCCCAGGAGCGCATCCATAATGGCGTGCAGCAGTACGTCTGCATCTGAATGGCCCAGAAGCCCTTTTTCATAGGGAATGTCCACGCCTCCCAGAATCAGCTTCCTGCCTTCCGTCAGCCGGTGTACATCGTATCCCTGACCGATCCTCATACTCATTCTCCTTTGCCATTGATATTTATTCTAAGCGCTGATCATCCGGATCTTTCTGGGGATGCACCGGATCTGCATATCCTGCTGGCACATACAGCTTTCCCCGTCCACATGGACCGCCAGGGGCCGCTCCAGATGGACTGCCACCTCGCTGCATTCAAAGCTCCTGACGCCGCGCTCTTTCTTTCTTACCCCTGCGATCACGTCCAGGACCGGCCCGAACATCCTCCGCTTCAGGGAACTGTTGGCCACATAGACCGTCATCTTCCCGCTGTCCTCCGGTACCTCCTGTCCGCGTCTCTGCCTCTTCTTTTTCTCCTGCCCCATCCGGATCGTGATAAAGTAGATATAATTGAATTCCACCTTTCTTACGCCGTCCAGGAGCAGATGTCCCCGCACCGGACGCGCCAGCGCCAGCTGCTTTAACGCCAGGACCACCTTCAGCATTCCGGCCATATGAAGCCGGTTCATCTGGCTGCGGACGGGACAGCACAGCAGGTTATGGCAGACGGCCGCATCCAGTCCCACGCCGCACCTTCCGGCAAACCTCCGGTTAAAGATCTCATCCTCCCCGCAGGTCACAACGCCATAATCCAGCAGTTCATAATATTGCGGATGGAGGACGTGCCTGCACTGGACCCTTACCTTACTGTGCGGCCGGCTCCTCCGGGAAAGGGCGTTCCGGAATCCCGCCGGGACGTAGCCCAGGGTCACCATCCCTTTAAAGGACACTCCGTTTAAAACTTCGTTATACGTCCCCTCTCCGCCTACGATAATGATCGTCTTCGGTTCATTTTTATCGGCAGTCAGCGCCCTGGCGATCTCAGCCGCATCTCCCCGGTTTTCCGTAAAAAACACCCGGTATTCCCGTCCTTCATTTTCCAGCTGCTTCTCCAGCCTTTTCCATATGCGATACCCCTTACCAGTTCCTGCACTGGGATTTACGATAAACTGATACATGGAACCCTCCGTTTTATCCTGCTGGTATTACATAAATCATATAATATACAACGAAATTATATTTAGTATACCACAGAATACGGAAAAAAGATAAGAAAATTTCTATAAAAAAGGGGACCCTGTATTCAGGATCCCATTTTAGTAGCGGAAGGGAGATTCGAACTCTCGACACTACGGGTATGAACCGTATGCTCTAGCCAACTGAGCTATTCCGCCACGCTTTGCTCAACGAACATTAGGATACCATGTTTTGAATAAAATGTCAACAATAATTTTATTTTTCATGGATTTCGTGAATGCTCTGTGAAAAATCCTGGTAAAAGCAGGGCTTCCGCCCCCTACTGCCTTGGGCGGAATACGATCTCCCACCGGGACGGCCTGGCATAAAAGATCAGGGCAAAATCCTGGACCAGGCCGCCGATGACCGCATTGCATAAAAACTGCTTTGAAGCGATCCCGTTGCACAGGATATCCTCTGACGATGAGATATTGATGTTCCTGATGCAGATGATCTCCCCGTCGTCGCCCTTAAATTTAACAGAAACCGGATACAGCTCCCGTCCGGCCGGAAACCACGCCATACAGGCAGCCTCTCTCCGGTCGCCTTTGATGGTCCCATCATCCAGATTTGAATTTCCCAATGCCCGATATTCCATTCCAGCCATCCTCTCTTTCCCACACAGCTTCACACACAGAGGGTACGGTCTGCCGTATCATCCCTCGCTCAAAAAAGAACGTATGTTCTGTTCTTATTATGCGAACATTTGTTCTGTATGTCAAGATGAAAAAACTGGAACATGTGGACCGGCACAGCCAAAGGTCCAGAAAAAGCCTCCGGAAACCACGGGCCGCAGCCCCTTACAGCGGCGCAGCCCTTCTCGCCTTCCCCCTGGCACTGGCCTGTCTGCGGGGGCGCATTTCTTTTTTCTTACGAGACCGCAGAAGCAGCAGCCCTGTCCAGAGGACCATAACGCCGACCCCGGCGGCGGCCAGCCCCATGTCCGGAGCCGCGGTCGTCCCGGCATATCCGCTCAGATCGAGGCCCGCCAGGACCAGCGCAGCCGAAAACGGATACAGGCTGGAAAGGACGCCGCCTTTGAAGAACAGCATGCTGTATCCCAGGAAGAACGCCAGGATGGAGCCTCCCAGATATGCCCCACGGATCTGTCCAAAGATCAGGATCAGGGGCATACAGACCAGACTTGTAGTAAAGGCAGCCGCCACGATCTGCGTACTGCCATGAAAAAGCACCTCCGCAGTCAGTCCCGGCAGGCCGGCCGCCAGTCCAGTGACCAGGGTAACGCCGGCACTGTATATTCCCAGAAAGACTGCAAGCATGCCGGTCAGAAGCAGCTTTGTCCCCAGAAGCCCTGGCATGGAAACAGGGACCGCCATGATATTTTTCAGCGTATCATGGGCAGACTCCCTGTCCATGAGCCAGGCGCCTGTCATCACCAGTGAAATGGGCAGAAATATCTGGGTGTTGCCCCAGACGACATTGGCAAAAAGCGTCTGTATATCATAGTCCGGATTCCGGTATTCCGCCTCAATGATCATCTGGCTTCCATATTGTACCAGAGGACAGAGCCCAAGGGCCGCAAGCCCCACCAGAAGGATCTGGCACCGGCGCAGCTTCAGTAATTCCGATCTTAACATATTCCACATGATCCCACCTCCTTAAATCTCCTGACGCCGGAAGGCCATCGCGATCAGCGCCAGAAAAACAATGGCTTCCACAACGATCACACTGAACACCTGGGCGCAGCCGAGAAAATACGGGCTGATCCGCTCCAGCAGCTCTGCCAGCTCCGCGCTGGTCCGGCTCTGGTCATAAAACTGGAAGGTCCAGCGGAAAGCCAGCGGTCCCGGAAGCAGGGTACCGATGTTCAGCCCAAAGGGCTGCGTCAGAAAGAGATCGTTCATGGAAAAGATATAATTCACAATGGTGTAAAAAAAGGTGATCACAACGGACACGATATAATTTTTATTGAGAAGGACCACCAGAAGAATACAGGGAAGCGCTCCGGCCCACATGATCACTCCCTCTTCCAGCCCAACCCAGAACAGCGTCCAGAACCCAACCGGCTCCCATCCCTGGACCAGCAGGACCGCAAGATTCACCAGGCCTCCCGCCGCCATGAAGCCAACGGCAAACAGCAGCAGGACCAGCATTTTGGAAAGCACCAGCTTCGTCCGGTCCACGGGTATGGCTGCAAGATTTTTCAGAGTATCATGGTCCAGCTCCTGAAACAGCAGGCTGGAAGCCAGGATCACAAGAAGCGGCATCAGAAGCAGATATGCGCTGAACTGGAACAGGCTGGACATCACTCCGTTTACAGCATCCACATCTGTATTCACATCTGACAGGAAAAAAACGTACGCCAACGGCATGAAAACGGAAAGCACCAGGGAAATAAATACCAGGGGCCTGTGTTTCAGCTTCAGAAATTCACACTCCATCAGTCTAAGCAATCCCCTCGCCTCCCGTCACACGCCTGAAATAATCCTCCAGGCTTTCTTCACAGGTATGGGCCTCCGATACCTCCAGTCCATTTTCCACAAAGGCAGTTACAACTTTTCCGACCGGCAGATCAAGATTGTGGAGCTGCAGCCTGTGGTCATCCTGGATGGAGAAATGGGTTTCATGGAAGCTGCGCTCCAGGATCCTTGCGGCCTGGGCGGTGTCGGAAAGCGTAAAACGGACATGCCTGCCGCTTTTCTGCTCCAGTCTGGCAAGGCTTTCCTCTTCCAGCAGTGTACCGTGGTCAATGATCCCAATATCGTCCGCCAGCAGGGAAATTTCCGAAAGGATATGGCTGGAGATCAGAATGGTCTTCCCGCCTGTGTCACAGAGCTCCCGGATAAAGGAACGCATCTCTGCAATGCCGATGGGATCAAGCCCATTGATGGGCTCATCCAGGATCAGAAGCTCCGGATCGTGCATAATGGCAAGGGCAATGGCAAGCCGCTGCTTCATGCCAAGGGAATACTGGGAAAAGAGCTTTTTGTCTTTATAAGGCAGCCCCACCAGATCCAGGGCATCCCTGATGGCATGACCGTTTGGCACGCCCCGCAGAATGGCAAAGATACGCAGATTTTCCGAAGCGGTCAGATTGGGATAAAAGCCGGGGGACTCGATCAGGCTGCCGATGCGGGGCAGGATCTTCTTTTCATTCCCCTGCAAAGGATTTCCCCAGATCCGCACCTCGCCGGACGTGGGCTTCGTCAGTCCCAGCAGCATTTTCATGGTAGTCGTTTTTCCGGCACCGTTCCTCCCCAGCAAACCATAGATCCTCCCGCGCTTCACATGGATATTCAAGTCGGCCACGCTCTTTTGCGGGCCATACTGCTTGGTCAGGTTTCTTGTTTCAATGATGGTATTTGTGTCCATAGGCAAACCTCCTGTTCTGTAAGGGATTCTATCACGCCATCCTTGCATGAACCTTGCCGCAGCCTTGCAAAAACCTTGCAGTTTAAGATCCGGCCAGAATGCCCGGGGGCCGCTCACTCATCCAGGGGGAAAACCAGGGTAAATTCTGTTCCTTTTCCCGGCGCGCTTTCCACAGTTATGCTGCCTCCCATCTTTTCCACAAGCTGATGGACAATGGAAAGGCCCAGCCCGCTGCCCTTCTGGGACCGGCCCTTATCACACTTATACAGCCGTTCAAAAATATGCTTCAGATCTTCCTTCCCGATCCCCGCACCATTGTCCGCCACAAGAAGCTTCATGGCACCCCCCTGCTCTGACAGAGCGATCTTGATTTCATCCCCGCCGCTGTGGGCGACCGCATTCTGGATGAGGTTGTTTATAATCCTCATATATCCGTCTGCGTCGAGCCTTAGCCGGACCGGACGCTCGGGAATGTCAATGTCATAACCGATCTCCTTATCCTCAAAGACCGGGACCCAGTCGATCAGGATATTTCTTGTGAGCTCTGCCGCTTCAGTGGGATGGATCTCCATGGCAAACTCATTGGAATTCAACCTGAACCAGTCAAAGAGAACGTCAATATATTCTTTCAGATCGTGAGCCTTCCGGCGGGCCGTTTCGATATATTCATCCCGGTCCCTGCCTGCAACAAGTCCTTTGTGAGCGGCGTCAAGATATCCGATGAGTGTTGTAAGGGGTGTCCGGACATCATGGGAAAGGCTGGTCATAAGCTGACGGTTTGCCTCCTCTGCCTGCCGCACCGCAGAAAGCCTGCGTTCATAGGACACAACGATCTCATTGATCTCATAGGCAATGGGGGCTGCCAGCTCATTTGCTGCGGACAGGATCCGGCGGCCGCCATTTCCGTTTTTCACGTCAGCCAGAGCGTCTGCGATCTCCGCGATCTGCTCTTTCACCCGCCGGATGCGGTACCAGGAGGACAGGACTGCCAGAGCCGCGGTCATAATGGACAGAAAAACAAGGATCCCCATACCAACTATACCTCCTTATTAAAGCGGTAGCCGATCCCTTTGATGGTCTGGATATACTTTGGGCTTGAAGGAGCGGCCTCCAGTTTTTTGCGGAGCCGGCTGATGACCGCCATGATATTGCTGTCATCATAGAAATATTCGTCTCCCCAGACATTTTCATAGATCTGCTTCTTGGTCAGGATCTTCCCCTGATTTTTTACACAGTATAACAGCAGGTCAAATTCCTTCGGGGGAAGTTCAAAGGTACCGTTTTCCGCAGTGACCAGACGGGCTTCCGGGTCGATCTCCAGTCCGTCAAATACAAGCTTCTGCACGGTCCCATCCGGCTGGTTAAAGCGGGTATAACGGCGGATCAGCGAAACGATACGGGCGATCAGCTCCTCCATATCAAAGGGCTTTGTCAGATAATCATCGGCTCCGGCCCGCAGCCCCCGCACTTTTGAAATACTGTCATTTCTCGATGTGAACATCAGGATCGGAAGGCTGCTTTCCTTCCGGATCTCCTCCAGGGTCTCAAAACCGTCCATGCCCGGCATCATCACATCCAGTATCACAAGCTGGTACTCCCTTTCCCTTAATTTCAAAAGGCCAGCCTTTCCTGTATTGCAGAAATCGGCTTCTATATTTTCGGATAATACGCTGCGTTTGATCAGAACGCACAGCTCCCTGTCATCATCTATGATCAAAATCCGGTTCATGGCAAAACCCCTTTCCCTGTCTTGTCCGGCCATCTGCCGGTTTCTCTGCCAGACGATGCTTCCCGCGGCCATCCTCCTCTGGTCCGGTCCGCGCCTCTGGCCTTTCCATTATAGTTCTCTCGGCCATACAATACAAGTATGCATCCATCCCCATTCCCCGATGCCAAAACCTCCGGAGCACATTTTCCTATGATATGGCACTGGCTTTTTACGGTTCGTGCCTTTTCCCTTGTTTGATTTTTGGGGTATGGTAAATGTTTCATTTAAAATCGATGTTTACTTTTGTCATAATTTAATTGTAAATTTTTTTGAATGTGCATTTAATTGTATTGACTTACATCATAATTATGTGCATAATATTATTAGATTGTTATAATTGAGGTGAATGTATGGATTACATAACTGAACTCGCCGCTATTGCAAAATCGCATGGAGGAATTATCGAAACCAAGATAGCAGCACAGCATGGCATCTCCAAAGCAATGCTTTATAAATTGTGTAAAGAAGATAAGATCCATCGCATTGTAAAAGGACAGTATATCCTTCCGGATGATATGCAGGATGAGCTGCTGGCGATCAGCAATCGCTCTAAAAAAGTAATTTTTTCTCACGAAACTGCGCTCTACCTTCATGGAATTTCTGACCGCACACCGTTTGAACATACGATCACTGCACCCTCCGGCTGTATCCCATCCGCTGCAATTAAATCTGAATGCAAGGTATATTACATCAAGCCTGATTTGTTTGAACTTGGAAAAACAACTCTGAGAACACCCGCAGGAAATGATGTTCCCGCATACGATCTTGAACGCACAATTTGTGATGTGATCCGCAGCCGGAACAAATTGGGAACAGAAACTTTCCTCGCGGCGTTAAAGCTGTATGCGGCAACCCCAAAAAAAGATTTGAACAAATTAAACTCTTACGCCAAAAAAATGCGGGTATCCAACGCCCTGCGTCAATATTTGGAGGTGCTTCTATGAGTAAAGCAATGAGTCTGAAAGCGAGAATCCGCAATATCGCCCGACAGAAGAATATCCCTGCACAGGTCATTTTGCAAAACTATATGTTTGAGCGTCTGCTCGTCCGTCTTTCCGCTTCCGACTACAAAGAAAAGTTTGTATTAAAGGGCGGTATGCTGGTGGCTGCGATTGTTGGATTGGACAACCGCGCAACCATGGATATGGATACCACTCTCAAAAATTTGCCCCTTACACCAGAAGCAATCCGCAGTGCATTGGAAGATATTTGTGATATTGCATTTGATGATGGCGTTGTATTTGAAATCAGAACTATTTCTCCCATCCGTGAAGATGATATTTATGGCGGATACCGTGTCATGCTGAATGCAAAGCTGGATACTCTTCTGACTCCGCTCAGCATTGATGTATCCGCCGGCGACGCAATCACGCCCCATGCAGTCCAGTACAACTTTTTTGAAATTTTTGATGATGGGCAATCATACGAACTGTGGGCATATAACATCGAAACTGTTATGGCAGAAAAGGTGGAAACCATTTTGCGGCGCGGCGTATTCAATACCCGTCCAAGAGATTTTTACGATGCTTACATACTGACGACAACACAGAAATTTGATAAAGCTGTGTTTGCAGAGGCACTGAGAGCAACCGCAGACCATCGCGGCACCACTCAGCGGATCGCAGATGTTCCCGCTATTCTTCACGACATCGAAGAAAGTCCGGAACTTCAGATTATGTGGAACAAATACCGCAGACAGTTTTCCTATGCAAAGGAAATCGAATATATATCGATCATTACGGGTTTGAGGCAACTGCTGCTATAACATAAAAACATAACACAGGTCTGTTTTTCTCTGATAAAAATGCTTTTACGGGTACAAAAGAAGCGATACCTGGTTATCAAAAACCAGATATCGCTGACTTTTGTTCAGCCCCCCATCCGACAGACACCGGGACTCCGCCTTTCGTCTGACGGCCCGGGCCATGGATTTTATGCCTCCTGATACAGCTCTAGAGACCGTTTCAAGTTTTGTGTAAATTCAAAAAACTGATATAAGATATGTCATT
>Kit_p2__coassemble_283_pt1 | contig 231198 bp, 200 predicted proteins | sample Kit_p2__metabat2_high_PE_005 | metagenome-assembled genome bin Kit_p2 | reverse complement strand
CTCCCGCCCTCCCTATAATGTGGCTTATAGCCGGTGACGGCTGAAAACCAAACAGGTATCAGCAATGAAGAGAACCAGTAACGGTCCACAGGATCTGCACAGAGAGCTGCCGGAGGGTGAGAGGCGCGCGGGATCGGAGCCGTGAATACATCTCGGAGCTTCGCACCGAACCGCGAAAGTCTGCCTGGAATCCCGGAGCATGTCCGGGAGGAAGAGCGGCAGTCCGTTCAGTAGGCTGCGACGGAGGGGCCCACGTTAAAGGGCCGGAGTCCTGTGAGGAGACTTCATAAGCCGTATAATGTGAGTTATGCGGGAACATTAGGTGGTAACACGAGCCGTTGGCCTCGTCCTTTTGAAACAGAAGGGCGGGGCTTTTTTGTTTTCACGGCGTTCCTGGGAGCGGGATCCCGGGGGGCGCCCCATTTTCGTCCCTTCTGTGCGGAAATCAGCCAACGAAACAAACTATAGAGATACAGGAAAAAGGAGAATGAGAAGATGGGAGTTTACGAGGAATTACAGGCAAGAGGCCTGATCGCCCAGGTGACAAATGAGGAAGAGATCCGGAAAATGGTAAATGAGGGAAAGGCCGTATTCTACATTGGCTTCGACCCCACTGCCGACAGCCTGCATGTGGGCCATTTCATGGCTCTCTGCTTAATGAAGCGTTTACAGATGGCAGGCAATAAGCCCATCGCCCTGATCGGCGGCGGTACCGGAATGGTGGGAGACCCCTCCGGCAGAAGCGATATGCGCCAGATGATGACCGTGGAGACCATCCAGCACAACTGCGACTGCTTTAAAAAGCAGATGAGCCGTTTCATCGACTTTTCCGACGGAAAGGCCATGATGGTAAACAATGCGGAATGGCTCCTGGATCTGAACTACGTTGATTTCTTAAGAGAGATCGGACCGCATTTCTCTGTAAACCGTATGCTGACTGCCGAGTGCTACAAGCAGAGGATGGAAAAGGGCTTAAGCTTCCTGGAGTTTAACTACATGCTGATGCAGAGCTACGATTTCTACGAGCTGTTCCAGAGATACGGCTGCAACATGCAGTTCGGCGGCGACGACCAGTGGAGCAATATGTTAGGCGGCACGGAGCTGATCCGGAGAAAGCTTGGAAAAGACGCTCATGCCATGACCATCACCCTGCTCCTGAACTCCGAGGGCAAGAAGATGGGCAAGACCCAGTCCGGAGCCGTATGGCTGGATCCCAATAAGACAAGTCCCTTTGAGTTCTACCAGTACTGGAGAAACATCGCCGACGCCGACGTGTTAAAGTGTCTGCGGATGCTGACCTTCCTGCCCTTAGAGCAGATCGATGAAATGGATAAGTGGGAAGGAAGCCAGTTAAACGAAGCCAAGGAGATCTTAGCCTACGAGCTGACTGCCCTGGTACACGGCGATGAGGAGGCCAAAAAGGCCCAGGAGAGCGCAAGGGCCCTGTTTGCAGGCGGAAATGCAGCAGAAATGCCCACAGCCGAGCTCTCTAACGATGACTTTACCGACGGCACCATCGATATCCTGTCCATCGTACAGAAATCCGGTCTCTGTGCATCCCGCTCCGAGGCCAGAAGAAATGTGGAGCAGGGCGGCGTATCTGTGGACGGCGAGGCTGTAAAGGATATTAAAACGGTTTACACAAAGGAACAGCTTTCCGGCGACGGCATCGTTGTAAAGAGAGGAAAGAAGAATTTCCGCCGTGTAACTGTAAAATAAGGAAACGTATGGACTGCGGGGCGTCTGCCCCGCACCGTCTGCTGTGAGAGGAGAAAAAAAATGGAGATCTTCAAAGAAGCACAGAAAAATTTTGATTACATGGTACGGATCCGGAGACATATGCATGAATATCCGGAAATGACAGGACAGGAATTTGAGACCCTGGAGTTCATTAAAAAGGAGCTGGATGCCCTGGGGATCGAGTATGTGGAGGTTCCCGACGGCGGCATCGTGGGCCAGATCCACGGCGGAAAGCCGGGAAAGACCGTTCTGATGCGCGCCGACATGGACGCTCTTCCCATCCAGGAAAATACAAAGAATTTATGCTGCGATAAGCTGTGCGTGTCAAAAAATGACGGCATTTCCCACGCCTGCGGCCACGATTCCCATACGGCCATGCTGCTGGGTGAGGCTAAGATCTTAAACGAGCACAAGGACGAATTAAACGGAAACATCGTCCTCTGCTTCGAGCGGGGCGAAGAGGGCGGCGGCCAGATCGCCAACCTGCTCCCCTACATCGTGGAGACTATGAAGCTTCCCATCGACACCTGCATCGCCACCCATGTGAAGTGGGACGTTCCGGCGGGCCAGGTTTCCGCAGAGCCGGGCGCAGTGTTCTCCGGCGGCTACGGCTTTGCCATCCGCTTAAAGGGTCTGGCCGGCCACGGCTCCCGTCCGGATCTGGCCCACAGCGTGCTGGACTGCTTCAACTCCATCTACAATCATATGAACATGATCCGCATGAAATACGTGTCTCCCACAGATATCCTGACCTTCTCTGTGGGCAGCGTCCACTGCGGAACGGCCATGAACATCGTTCCCGACGAACTGGTATTCGACGGCACCATCCGCACCTTCAATGTGGCGGGGGCCGGAGCCAGCTTTATGAAGCAGTTTAAAGAGGTCCTGGAGGCAGAATGTAAATTAAACCAGTGTACCTATGAGATCATTTCCATGAAGGATCCTCTGTTTGAGAATTACAACAACGAGACCTGCAGCGAGATCGCAAGGAACGCCGTTAAGAAATACATGGGAGAAGAGGCCCTGGCAAAGGCCCAGCCGTGGATGGCCTGCGAGAGCATGCAGGCGTACTTAAAGTACTGGCCGGGCGTGATCACCTTCACCGGGATCCAGAATCCGGAGCTGGGAACCGGAGCCAACCACCATACGCCGGAGTTCGATCTGGACGAAAAGGGCATGATCTGCGGCGCAGCCGCAGCCATCGGCTATGTGGTGGACTTCTTAAACTACGAGGGAGAAATCCCGTTTACGCCCTATGAGGGAAATATCCGGGAGCTGGCGGCAAGAAATATTAAATAAATATGTTTGCCCCAAACCTGCGCGGGCTTCGTTTTGCGGATGTCTGACCATGAACGTCAGATATCTGCAACCCGGAAGTCCGTTTTCTATGCGATCATATTTTACATACTGGAATGAAGCGGAATTCCATGAATAAGAAAGGAGATTGTCATGACGACCAACGAGAAACTGTCTATGCTTCGTGAAAAAATGGCGGAAGCCGGGGTACAGGCATATCTGATTCCGTCCTCGGACCCCCACATCAGCGAATATCTTCCCGATCACTGGAGGGCCAGGGCCTGGCTTTCAGGGTTTGACGGCTCTGCCGGAACCTTAGTGGTCACTGAAACGGAGAGCGGTCTGTGGACCGACGGCCGTTATTTTATCCAGGCGGAGCGGCAGATGACCGGCAGCGAGATCGTCCTCTACCGTATGAGGGAGAAGGACGTGCCCACCATCCAGGAATTTCTTCTTTCCAGGCTGAAGGAGGGAGAGGTCCTGGGGATCGACGGCATGGTCACTGCGGCGGAGACTGTGCTGGATATGGAGACAGCGTTTTCTGCCCAGGGGATCGGGATCCGGTCTGAGGATCTGATCAGGCCCATCTGGACAGACCGTCCAGCCATCCCACAGAGCCAGGTCTATCTGCTTCCGGAACAATATACGGGCCTTTCTGCGGCAGAAAAGATCGCCCAGGTCCGCTCCCGGCTTAAGGAGAACGGGGCAGACGCCATGGCCGTTACCCGCCTGGACAGCATTGCCTGGCTTCTGAACCTGCGGGCCTCTGATGTGGTGTACAATACCTCCTTTGTGTCCTATGTCCTTCTGACCCAGGAAACGGCAGTCCTTTATGTGGACAGCAGCCGTGTATCGGAGGAGGCTCTGGATTATCTTAAGAAAAACGGAGTGGCTGTGCGGCCGTATGGGGAGATCCTGGACGGGATCGCCGCCATCAATGTGCCCACGGTCATGCTGGTGAGCGTGGAGAACGTCAACTACCGGCTGTATCTGGCCATGGAGGAGAATCCCAGGGTGACCATTGTAAAGGGAGAGGAGCCAGTTTTCTGCCTGAAGGCTGTGAAGAACCCGGTGGAGATCGCCAATACCAAGAATGCCCATATTAAGGAAGGTGTGGCCATGGCCCGGCTCCAGATGTGCCTGGAGGAGAAGCTGGCTGCTGGTGAGACCATTTCTGAAACGGACGTGGGAGAGCTTCTGGTGAATTTCCGTAAGGAACAGGAGGGCTATATGGAGGACAGCTTTGCCGTGATCGCGGCTTACGGAGCCAACGCCGCCATGATGCATTACCATCCGACCCCGGAAAACCATGCGGTCCTTCAGCGGAAGGGCTTCCTTCTTCTGGACACCGGCGGCCAGTACGTGGACGGCACCACGGATACCACCCGTACCTATGCCCTGGGCGAACTGACCGACGAGGAACGGCGGTATTACACCTATGTGTTAAAGGCCAACATCGGCATCGCCCGGACTGTCTTTATGGAGGGCTGCTCCGGTGCCAACCTGGATATCATGTCCCGCACCCAGATCTGGAAGTACGGCCTGGACTACCGCTGCGGCACTGGCCACGGCGTGGGCTTTGTGGGCCCCATCCACGAAGGCCCCCAGAGCCTCAGGATGACCAACCATGTGCCCTTCCAGCCGGGCATGACCATCACCGATGAGCCTGGAATCTATGAAGAGGGTCTTGTGGGCGTCCGCATTGAGAACGAGCTTCTGGTGGTGGAGCACATGGAGACGAAATACGGAAAGTTTTATGCCTTCCAGCCCTTTACCTATCTGCCCATCGATACCACGCCGGTGGTGCTGGAGCTGATGAACGAGGAGGAGATCTCCTGGCTCAACGACTATCATCAGATGGTCTATGATACCTTAAGCCCCCGTATGACAGAGCGGGAGCGTATCTGGCTCAAAGAAAAAACAAAACCATTGGAGAAATAAACCGGCATGAATATATTTATCGGAATTCTTCTGCTCTGTGCGCTTCTTGGACTCTGGGATAAGATTTCCGGAGGGAAAATGGGCCTGGCCGCTGAGTTTGACGGCGGCCTGGCCTCCATGGCCTCCCTGGCCCTTTCCATCGTAGGGATCTACTGTATCGGGGTCACGGCGGTCAGGAGCAATCCGGAGGCCATTGCCTCCTTTGCGTCCCGTCTGCCCTTTGACGCCTCCGTTCTGATCGGAAGCCTTCTGGCCCCCGACCTGGGCGGCCACGCCATTGCAAAGGAGCTGGCAGCCACTCCGGCCCTGGGGATCTATTCCGGAGTCATGGTATCCTCCTGTCTGGGAGCCATGATCTCCTTTACCCTGCCCATTGCCCTGACGGTCATCCGCAGGGAGGATACCTCCCTGTTTATGCAGGGCAGCGTCTGGGGAATCGTAACGATCCCCGCGGGAGTGGCGGTGGGCGCTCTGCTCACGGGCCTGCCTGTGAAGGAGCTGGTCCGCAATCTTCTGCCGATCCTCCTTCTGTGCGTTTTCATCTGTCTGGCCCTCATAAAGGCCGCGGAGGCCACCATCCGGGTGCTGTCGGTGGTGGGAAACCTGGTGCGGATCGCCAGTCTGGTCCTGTTTGGCCTGGTGATGCTAGGGCTCTTCCTTCCTGCGTGCCAGATCGCGTCAGACACCCTTATTTTTGAGTCCCTTACCATTGTGGCAAAGATCTCAGTGGTGGTGGCCGGGTCCATGGTGGCGGCCTCTCTGATCCTCCGGTTTTTCCAAAAGGGGATCAGCCGGATCGCCGGATGGCTGGGAGTTAATTCTTATTCCGTGGTGGGACTGATCATCAGCCTGGCCACTTGTATTTCCATGATCCCGATGATGGAAAAAATGGACGACCGGGGAAAGGTGATGAACGCGGCCTTTGCGGTCAGCGGATCCTTTGTGCTGGGAGGACAGCTTGCCTTCATCGCCAGTGTGGAGCCCCCGGCGGTGGTGTCTGCTTTTATTGCCGCCAAGCTGGCTGGCGGTGTCTGCGCGGTGGCCGCCGCCATGGCGTTTGCACCGAAGTCCGGCGCTGGATCCGGGGAATCGGCATCCCTGGAGTAAGAAAACAGCCGTCTGTCCCTGCCCTGTGAAGATCCGGGCGGGGGCGGGCGGCTGTTTTGTTTTCAAGGCATGAGCCAGGTAAAGAGTCCTGCCGGTCCCGCCGGATCCAACATCCGAATCACGGGATATTCCAGTGCTTTTCCTATTAAGCCGGAAGGAGCTGTGAGGCCTCCCTACCTGTACTGTGCCTGGTGCATCTCATAGTAAAACCCTTTCTGACGCATCAGCTCCTCATGGGTGCCCCGCTCTACCACGTTTCCGTCCCGCACCACCAGGATGCAGTCGGCATTCCGGATGGTGGAGAGCCGGTGGGCCACCACGAAGCAGGTCTTGTCTGCCATCAAGGCCCGCATGGCGGCCTGGATCTGGTGCTCGGTCCGAGTGTCCACGTTGGAGGTGGCTTCGTCTAGGATCAGCATAGGCGTCCGCATCAGCAGGGCCCTGGCAATGGTCAGAAGCTGCTTCTGGCCTTTGGATATATTGGTGCCGTCGTCGATGAGGAGCGTATCATAGCCCTGGGGAAGGCTTTCGATGTAGGTGTGGATCCTGGCCGCTTTTGCCGCAGCGACTACATCTTCCCTGGTGGCGTCGGGCCGCCCGTAGGCGATGTTTTCGTAGATGGTACCGTAAAAGAGCCAGGTGTCCTGGAGGACCATGGAGTAGGAAAGCCGGAGGCTTTTCCGGGTGATACCGGAAATATTCCGGCCGTCCACCAGGATGGAGCCGCTGTCGATGTCATAAAACCGCATCAGCAGATTGATGAAGGTGGTCTTTCCGGCTCCTGTGGGGCCAACGATGGCGATGAGGCTGCCCTTGGGGGCCTTCATGCTGAAGTCCTTTAAGATCACCTGGTCCTTCTGGTATCCAAAGCTCACATGGGAAAGCTCCACGTCGCCCTGGGCGTTTTCCAGCGGAGCGGCGCTTTCCAGATCTGCCGGTTCGGCGGGCTCGTCGATGACCTTAAAGACCCGCTCTGCCGCCGCCAGGGAGGACTGGAGCTCACCGTAGATCTCTGCGATCTCCCGGATGGGCCCGGTGAACTTCCTGGAGTAGAGCACGAAGGCAGAGATGCTGCCGATGCTGATGGAGCCATGGAGATACAGGATGGCTCCGAACACGGAGATTAGGGCCAGGGCCAGGTTGTTGATGGCGTTGGTGGCCGGGCCCATGATGCTGGCATAGTAGTCGGTCTTATAGTAGGCGTCCACCAGCTTCTTATTCTGCACGTCCATGTCCTGAATGACACGTTCCTCCTGGGTATAGGCCCGGAGGGTCTTCTGGCCGGAGATCATTTCCTCCACATAGCCGTTTAACTCTCCAGCGGCCCTGGATCTGGCCCGGAACATGGGCTGTACCATGTGGGTCAGATAGGAGGCCAGAAGAAGGGCCAGGGGGATGGTGACCGTGAAGACCAGGACCAGCCTGGGGCTTAAGCGCAGCATCATCACCAGGGAGCCGACGATGGTGACGGAGCTGGACACCACCTGCACCACGTCGTTGGATAAGGAGGCATTGATGGTGTCGATATCATAGGAAATGCGGCTTAAGATGTCTCCGGTGGTGGTGCCGTCGAAAAAGCTCACGGGAAGAGTCACCAGATGGTTGAAGGTATCCTTTCTTAATGTATAGGTGATCCGTCTGGACAGGGTGATCATGGACACGTTGACCGCATAGCTCATAAGAGAGCTGGACACATAAAACAGCAGCATAAAGGCCGCATACTTATAAACTCCAGGCAGGTTCATGTTCCCGTCCATGCCCTCGGCGATGAGGTTGATGGCAGCGCCGGACAGCCTGGGACCGGCCAGGGCCAGAAGATTCCCCAGGAAGGACAGGGAGAGGATAAAGGCCAGCTGGTGCTTGTGCTGGAGCAGATAACCGAATATGCGGATCAGAGTGGCTTTTCGTTTCACAGGTCCTCACCTCCCATCTGGATCGTACTGATCTCACGGTATGCGTCACACGTCTTTAAAAGCCCCTCATGGGTCCCCAGGCCCTGGGGAATGCCGTCCTCCAGCACCAGGATCTTATCACAGTGCATGATGGAGCTGATGCGCTGGGCAATGATGATGGTGGTGGTGCCAGAGAAGGACTGGGCCAGGCTCTGGCGGAAGGCGGCATCGGTCTTATAATCCAGGGCGCTGGAGGAGTCGTCCAGGATCAGAAATTCCGGTCTGCCGACCAGGGCCCTGGCAATGAGGACCCGCTGCTTCTGGCCGCCGCTTAAGTTGACGCCCTTGACTGCGATGGGCTTTTCATAGCCGCCGGATCCTGCAATGAAGGAGGCCGCCTGGGCCACCTCCACAGCCTGGTCGATGGCATCCATATCCAGCTTACGGCCCATGTCGATGTTATTCAGGAGACTGTCCTTAAACAGAACGTCGTTCTGGAACACCACGCCGAATTTCTGACGCAGCTCCTTTAAGGGGAAGGTGGAGATGTCCCGGCCGTCGATGCGGATCTGGCCGCTGTCGATGTCGTAAAGGCGTAAAAGAAGCTGGGCCAGGGTGCTCTTTCCGGCTCCTGTGGGGCCGATGATGCCTAAGGACTGGCCATGTTCCAGGGAAAAGCTCAGATCCGACAGATTATAGGCACGTTTATTATAGGAAAAGGACACATGATCAAATTCCATGTGGGGCGGACGTTTCCCGGAGGCCGTGTCCGGAGCGTCCGGACTGGCGCCGGGGGCAGTCTCAGGCCGGCCGGTCCAGGGCCGGATCTCCATATCCTGGGGAGTCATCATGACCTCCTCCACACGGCCTGCGCTGGCAATGGCCTTGGAGGACATGGTGATCAGACGGGAGATGGCCATGACGGAATTTAAGATAATGGTGAAATAGGTAAGGAAGGCCACGATGGCCCCGGGCTTCATGGCTCCTGTGGAGACCCGCCACGCACCCACCACGATCACCGCGGCCAGTCCTGTGTTTAACATCAGATTGATCAGAGGACCGGAGGCGGCCATAGTGATGCTGGCCTTAGCCTCAGCGGCGTTTAAGCGGCTGTTGACCGTTTCATACCGGTCCTTTTCGTATTCTGTGCGGCTTAAGGCCTTAATGACCCGGATTCCGGTGGCGTTTTCCCGCACCACACGGATCATGGCGTCAGCGGCGATCTGGGCCTTCCCGAACAGGGGAATGCTTTTCCGGCTGATCCTTGCCACCGCCAGGATCATAAAGGGGATCAGAAAGCAGAGGATGGCAGAGAGCCAGGGATCGATGAACATGGTCACCACCACGCCGCCCAGCATCAGGATCGGCGCACGGACGCCCATGCGCTGGATCATGTTCAGGGTCCGATGCAGATTGTAGGTATCTGTGGTCATACGGGTCACCAGGGATGGGATCGTAAAGGCGTCCACCTGGCTGCTGGAAAGATACGAGATCTTATAGAAAAGGTCGTGGCGGAGGGCCTCGATAGAATCCCTGGAAACGGCGGAGGCCACCCGGTTGGCCCAGACGTTGCAGACGAGGACCAGGGCGGCGCAGACCGCCATCATAAGTCCCCAGCGGATCACCAGGCCGATGTCGTTTCTGGGGGTCACCTCATCAATAATATAAGAAAGGATATAGGGGATCATCAGATCCAGGATGGTGCCGGTGAACTTGATGGTGAAGCCGAAGATCATCGTAGGGATGTGGGGCTTCACATAGCGGATCACATATTTCATGGACGGACCTCCTTTTCCGGAGCAGGGGCGGCTGCCAGCTCCTTCCCTTTTTCCAGCATACGGCCCAGGAGCCGGTCCAGAAGCTCCCGTTCTCCGGCGGAAAAGTCTCCGGTGACCTGGTCGAAGAACTGCTCTGAAAGGCCCTTGCCCTGGGAGTGGATCTCCAGCGCAGGGGGCAGGGCGCGCACGTTTTTGGAACGGGCATCGTTTTCGTCCTCGGTTCGGACCAGATATCCCTTGGCCTCCAGCTTCTGGAGGATCCGGGAGATCATGGCTTTATCGACGCCCATCTCGTCGGCCAGGTGACGCTGGCTGACCTCTCCATGGAAGCCCACATGGCGCAGGAGCTGGAGCTCCGACTGGGTCAGATCCGGCTGTTCCATGCGGCTGGCGGCGTATTTCTGGCTCTGGCGGTAGAGGCGGCGTATCTTTTTATAGGTGCTGACGGACTGTTCCATAGGATCCCTCCCTTTTCTGATACGGAAATCGTTGATAAGTCAATTATAATCCGGAACAGTTGATATGTCAACGGAAGGGAGGAAAATGGCGATGAATCCCATTGACACGTATGGAAGAATATAGTAGAATTGGGGCTGTATACATAAAAACCGGCCGGAGTTTTTTCGCCGGCCAGACCAAAATCATATAGAAATAGGAGTTGATTTTCTTGGATTCAGGGCAAGCCCTGCAGATATTCATTGTACTTGGGCTATTGGCATTATCAGCATTTTTCTCATCATCGGAAACAGCGATGATGGCAGTCAACAAGATCCGCATAAGGAACCTGGCGGACGCAGGCTTAAGCAGCGCCCAGACCTTGATGAAGGTACTGGATAACCAGCCGAAGATGTTAAGCGCGATCCTGATCGGCAACAACATTGTAAATATCTCCGCCTCGTCTCTGTCGACCATCGTTGTGACCCGCGCCTTTGGAGACATGTATGTGGGCGTCGGAACGGGTATCCTGACGCTGCTGGTCCTGATCTTCGGCGAGATCACCCCCAAGACCAGCGCCACCCTTTATTCGGAGACCATGGCCCTCAGGTTTGCAAAACCCATTTACATGATCATGCAGGTACTGACGCCGGTGATCTTTATTGTAGATAAGCTGTCCCAGGGCGTTCTCCGCCTGCTCCATGTGGACCCCAATAAAAAGCAGGACGCCATCACAGAGGACGAGCTGCGTACCATTGTGGAGGTGAGCCACGAGGAGGGCGTCATCGAGTCGGACGAAAAGAAGATGATCTATAACGTGTTCGACTTTGGGGATTCGGTGGCCAAGGATATTATGGTGCCCCGGATCGATATGACCTTTATTGATGTGAACGCCACCTTCAGCGAGGTGATCGAGGTCTTCCGGGAGGTAAAATATACCCGGTATCCGGTCTATGAGGAGACCACAGACAACGTGATCGGGATCATCAACATCAAGGATCTTCTGCTGACGGAAAATCAGAAGAAATTCTGCATCCGGGATTACCTCCGGGAGCCGTTATATACTTATGAGTTTAAAAAGACAGCGGAGCTGATGGTGGAGCTTAGGAAGACCCAGAACAACATCGCCATCGTCCTGGATGAGTATGGGGCCACGGCAGGCCTCATTACCCTGGAGGATATGCTGGAGGAGATCGTGGGCGAGATCCGGGACGAGTACGACGAGGACGAGGAGGATCTGATCCGCCGGATCGGCCCCAGGGAATACGTGGTGGAGGCGGCCATGAAGCTGGATGACTTAAACGACCAGCTGGGCCTGGATCTGGAATCGGAGGACTATGACTCCATCGGAGGCTTTATCATCGGCCTTCTGGACCATCTGCCGGAGGAGGGAGAGGAAGTCACCCATAGAAATCTCCGTCTGGTGGTGGATCAGGTGGATAGGAACCGGATCGACAAGATCCATCTTTACATCCAGGAGGAAGAAACGGAGCCGGAAAGCCGTTAAATATTTGTAAAGAAAATTAAAAATGTAGAAATGTGCTATTGACTTTTTCTTTCTTACCAGTTATATTCTCTTCAAAAGGGAGTAGTTGAAATGCATAGTCAACAAACGCGGCGGAAACGTCTGGCTGTGCATACCGGTTATGGTAACGAGACTTTTTGCAGGCGGGCGACGTCTGCAAAAGGTCTTTTTTTTACGCAGGAATCCGGTTTTAACTCCTGGAAAATAAGTCAATACTTTCAGTATCTAAGGAGGAAGAAGTATGGAATTTTTATGGAACGGCTTACTGTCCATCACATGGCAGCAGGTCGTAATGTATGCGGTAGGCTTATTGCTGATCTACCTGGCGATCGAGAAGGATTACGAGCCGGCCCTTCTTTTACCCATGGGCTTTGGCGCGATCCTGGTGAATATCCCGTTCAGCGGCGCTTTAAACCAGATGATGGCAGGCGTAGGCGAGACCCACGGTATCGTACAGTGGCTGTTTGAGACAGGGATCGAGGCGTCTGAGGCCTTCCCGCTGTTATTATTCATCGGTATCGGAGCCATGATCGACTTCGGTCCCTTATTATCCAATCCCAAGATGTTCCTGTTCGGCGCGGCAGCCCAGTTCGGTATTTTCTTTACCATCGTAGTGGCAGCGTTCCTGGGATTTGATATCCGCGATGCAGCATCCATCGGCATCATCGGTGCGGCTGACGGCCCCACCTCCATCCTGGTATCCCAGGTGTTAAAGTCCAACTACATCGGCCCCATCGCTGTGGCCGCGTATTCCTATATGGCCCTGGTTCCCATTATCCAGCCCATGGCCGTAAAGGCAGTTACCACAAAGAAAGAGCGTATGATCAAGATGCCCTACCAGCCTGGTAAGGTAAGCCGTCTCACAAGGATCGCTTTCCCGATCATCGTTACCTTCATCGCAGGTCTGGTGGCTCCGGCCTCCGTATCCCTGGTGGGCTTCTTAATGTTCGGCAATCTGATCCGTGAATGCGGCTGCTTAAACAGCCTTTCCGAGACTGCCCAGCATACCCTGGCCAACCTGATCACCCTTCTTCTGGGTATTACGATCTCCTTCTCCATGCGTGCAGAGCAGTTCGTAACAGTCCAGACCCTGATGATCATGGTGCTCGGTCTGTTCGCCTTTGTTTTCGATACCGTAGGCGGCGTATTATTTGCAAAGTTCTTAAACCTGTTCTCCAAGAACAAGATCAACCCCATGATCGGCGCTGCCGGAATCTCCGCATTCCCCATGTCTGCCCGTGTCATTGAGAAAATGGGTATTGCAGAGGACAGCACCAACCATCTTCTGATGCACGCCATCGGCGCCAACGTATCCGGACAGGTGGCCTCCGCAGTGGCAGGCGGCATTGTCCTTGGATTCTTTATGTAGGAGGTAGAAGCCATGAATGCAAACGTTCTGGAAGCTTTAAATATCATGTGGCAGGGCATGGCCGGTATTTTCGTTGTGATCGGTCTCCTGGCCCTGGTGGTCTATGCCATGGCAAAAGTTGGAAATAAATAAATACAGAAAATAAGAACAGCGCCCTGGCTCCGGAAACGGAGCGGGGCGCTTCTTTTTGCTGTCCGTCAGCTGATCATCCCACCGGCCATAGCGCTTAAGGAGCACATGGCAAAGACCGTGCCCAGCCGGACGGCATCGGCGGTGATGGTCCGGTCCTGGAGAAAGGACATGATGAGGAGGAAGGCAAAGTAAAGGATCCCTGTGAGGAGCCCCCAGAGGAATTTCCTGGATCTCATGGCCTTTCCTGCCATGAAGCCTCCCATAAAGCAGGAGAGGATGTACACGCCGCTGATGCCCAGGGTGATCTGGCTTTCCGGCAGACGGAACTTATAAAGGGCAAAGGCCAGGGCCGTTAAAAGGACTCCGGAGACCAGGTAGGTGAAGATAAGGGTACGGATCATACGCCAGGCTTTCTGTGCCAGCATAAAACGACCTCCTTTTTCATAAAATACGGGGGCCTGGGGCCGTAAGGGACAGCCGCCCCTGTTTCTACATGGATATTCCCGTTTCCTGGGAATTATCCCTATTGCATAATGGAAAATCGTATGGTATAATCTCATAACAAAGTGAGATGCTGTGGGCGTTTACGCCCGCATGAATAAAAGAATAACAGGAGGATCTACCTATGAAGCACGTTAAGACATTAAGCTCCAATACTTTAAAGAACAGCATGAAGAAGGGCGGCTGCGGCGAGTGCCAGACATCCTGCCAGTCCGCATGCAAGACATCCTGCACAGTAGGAAACCAGAGCTGCGAAAACAGCAACCGCTAATGGCGGGGGCCTGTACAATCAGGAACGCTTAAAGATGACCCCTACGGTCCTATGATTGTAGGGGTATTTATTGTCTCAAAGGAAGACGTTTAGTTTACGACACAGATAGGAGAATTATTTTGATTCATCAGTATATCAACAACGGATATCATATCGTCCTGGATGTCAACAGCGGCTCTGTCCATTCGGTGGACGCCCTTTTTTATGATGTGGTAAAGGCCCTGTCGGACGTTGTGGCCGATATGGAAAAGCCGGAGAAGCTCACAGAGGATCAGAAGAACGCAGTTTTTTCTGCCCTGGAGGGAAAATACCCGAAGGAGGATCTGGAGGACGCCCTTTCCGACGCCCAGGAGCTGATCGATGCAGAGGAGCTGTTTACCGCAGATATCTATAAGGATTATGTGGTAGACTTTAAGAAACGCCAGACCGTGGTAAAGGCCTTGTGCCTTCATATCGCCCACGACTGCAATCTGGCCTGTCAGTACTGTTTTGCAGAGGAAGGCGAGTACCATGGCCGCAGAGCTTTAATGAGCTTTGAGGTGGGGAAAAAGGCTCTGGATTTCCTGATCGCCAATTCCGGGAACCGGATAAACCTGGAAGTGGACTTTTTCGGCGGCGAGCCCTTAATGAACTGGAATGTGGTAAAACAGCTGGTGGAGTACGGCCGCTCCCAGGAGAAGGCTCACAATAAGAAATTCCGCTTCACTCTGACCACCAACGGCGTTCTTTTAAACGATGAGATCATGGAGTTCTGTAATAAAGAAATGAGCAACGTGGTCTTAAGCCTGGACGGAAGGAAGGAAGTCAACGATAAGATGCGTCCCTTCCGCAACGGAACGGGAAGCTATGACCTGATCGTTCCGAAATTCCAGAAATTCGCGGAATCCAGAGGAGATAAGGATTATTTCGTAAGAGGGACCTTTACGAGAAATAACCTGGACTTTTCCAATGACGTACTGCACTTTGCAGACCTGGGCTTTAAAAAGCTGTCGGTGGAGCCAGTGGTGGCGCCGCCGGAGGCTCCTTATTCCATCCGCGAAGAGGACCTTCCCCAGATCATGGAGGAGTACGACCAGCTGGCAAAGGAATTTGTAAAGCGGGAAAAGGAAGGCCGCGGCTTTAAATTCTTCCACTTTATGCTGGATCTGAGCCAGGGACCGTGCGTGGCCAAGAGGCTTTCGGGCTGCGGCTCCGGAACGGAGTATCTGGCTGTGACGCCCTGGGGCGATTTTTATCCCTGCCATCAGTTCGTTGGTATGGAGGATTTCCTGTTAGGAAATGTGGACGAGGGGATCACCAATACAAAGGTCCGCGACGAGTTCAAGCTGTGCAATGTATACGCCAAAGACAAATGTAAGGACTGCTTTGCCAGATTCTACTGCAGCGGCGGCTGTGCGGCCAACTCCTACAATTTCCATGGAAAGATCACAGACGCTTATGATATTGGCTGCGAGATGCAGAAAAAACGCATCGAGTGCGCGATTATGATAAGGGCCGCGCTGGCGGAGGAATAGGCGCGGGGGCCGGTACGGACCGGCCGGGAAATTTTTTAGATTAAGGAGACAATGTATCATGAAGAGCAGCAAAGGAAAGGGGCTTCTTGGCCTTCTGGCGCTGGTGCTCGTTCTCGGGGTTTTCGGCTATTTTGGGTATGATACGCTTATGCGCAGCAAGCTGGTGACCGATGAGAAGGGAGTAACGTTCCAGGAGGGCGGCATTAAGCTGGGCCTGGATCTGGCTGGCGGCGTCAGCATCACCTACCAGGCAAAAGAAGCAGATCCCAGTCCAGAGGACATGGCCGATACCCAGTATAAGCTCCAGCAGAGAGTACAGACGTACAGCTCTGAGGCGGAGGTATACCAGGAAGGCAGCAACCGTATCAATGTGGATATCCCGGGCGTTACTGACGCCAATAAGATCCTGGAGGAGCTGGGAAAGCCAGGTTCCTTACAGTTCCTGGATGAGAGCATGCAGGTGGTCTTAGAGGGAACGGATGTGGCCACAGCCAGTCCTGTGATCTATAAGGACGAGACCGGTGCCAACAAGTACGAGGTATCCCTTACCTTTACAGAGGAAGGCACGAAGAAGTTTGCAGATGTGACAGCTGCAAATGTAGGAAAGCACATTGCCATCGTTTATGATGGGATGATCTATTCCAACCCTGTGGTCCAGGCTGCCATCACCGGCGGCAAGGCCTCTATTTCCGGCATGAGCTCCTATGAGGAGGCGGACAAGCTGGCCTCCACCATCCGGATCGGCTCCCTTTCCCTGGAGTTAGAGGAGCTGCGCTCCAACGTGGTGGGTGCAAAGCTGGGACAGGAAGCCATTTCCACCAGCTTAAAGGCCGGAGCCATCGGCTTTGGGATCGTGTGCGTATTCATGATCATCGTATATCTGATTCCGGGTCTGGCCGCATCCCTGGCCCTGTGCCTGTATGTGGCCCTGATCATCATCCTCTTAGCGGCCTTCGAGGTGACACTGACTCTGCCGGGAATCGCCGGCATCATCCTGTCCATCGGTATGGCCGTGGACGCCAACGTCATCATCTTCACCCGTATCAAGGAGGAGATCGGCCTCGGAAAGACTGTAAAATCGGCTATTAAGACCGGTTTTGCAAAGGCCTTATCCGCCATCATCGACGGAAACGTTACGACGCTGATCGCAGCGGCTGTCCTTTACTGGAGAGGATCCGGTACGGTCAAGGGCTTTGCAACGACCCTGGCCATCGGTATCGTGCTGTCCATGTTCACAGCCCTGTTCGTGACAAAGTTTGTACTGAACGCCCTTTATAACCTGGGCTTTACCGATAAGAAGTTCTATGGCACCAAGAAGGAGAGAAAGGCCATTGACTTCCTTGGAAAGAGGAACGTGTGCTTTATCATTTCCTTAGTGATGATCGGCGCAGGCGTGGCCGGAATGCTGATGAACAAGTCCTCCATCGGCGGTGCCTTCAATTACGGCCTGGACTTCAAGGGCGGTACATCCACCAGCGTGACCTTTAATGAGGATATGTCCTTAGAGCGGATCTCCAGCGAGGTGGTCCCGGTGGTGGAAGGCGTTACAAAGAGCGCCGATACCCAGACCCAGAAGGTGGCCGGTACCACAGAGGTCATCATCAAGACCAGGACCTTAAGCGTGGAGGAGCGCCAGGCTCTGGATGCAGCCCTGGTGGAAAACTTCGGCGTGGATGAATCCAAGATCATCGCAGAGAGCATTTCCGGAGCCATCAGTGCAGAGATGAAGAGCGACGCCATTGTGGCGACTGTGATCGCAACGGTCTTCATGCTGCTTTATATCTGGGTGCGCTTCAAGAATATCCGTTTTGCGGCCAGCGCAGTCATCGCCCTGGTACACGACGTACTGGTGGTGGTTGCCTGCTACGCCCTGGCAAAATGGGCGGTGGGATCCACAGCCATTGCCTGCCTCCTTACCATTGTCGGATATTCCATCAACGCCACCATCGTTATCTTCGACCGTATCCGCGAGAACTTAAAGCTCCAGGGACCGAGAGCAGATCTTAAGGAGGTCGTAAACGAGAGTATCACACAGACCTTTACGAGAAGCATCAACACTTCCCTGACCACCTTTGTTATGGTCCTAGTGCTGTTTGTCATGGGTGTTTCCTCCATCCGTGAATTTGCCCTGCCGCTGATGGCGGGCATCATCTGCGGCACCTACTCTTCCGTATGCTTAACGGGAGCCTTATGGTACGTTCTGACCACAAGAAAGGGCAAAAAGGCGGCGGAGAAGTCCGGTAAGTAAAAAACAGGAAAAAATATGAAATATCAAATTCTGGCAAAGGACGGACGTGCCAAAAGGGCCGTTGTGGAGACGGTCCACGGCACGATCCAGACGCCGGTCTTTATGAACGTGGGCACTGTGGGAGCCATCAAGGGAGCCGTATCCACCGACGATCTCCGGGGGATCGGCACCCAGGTGGAGCTTTCCAACACGTACCACCTTCATGTGCGGACCGGAGATAAACTGATCAAAGAGCTGGGCGGACTCCATAAGTTCATGAACTGGGACCGCCCGATCCTTACGGATTCCGGCGGCTTCCAGGTGTTTTCCCTGGCAGGCCTCCGCAAGATCAAGGAGGAGGGCGTTTACTTCAACTCCCACATCGACGGCCACAAGATCTTCATGGGGCCGGAGGAGAGTATGCAGATCCAGTCCAATCTGGGCTCCACCATCGCCATGGCCTTCGACGAGTGTGCCCCCCATCCCTGTACCCGGGAATATATGGAAAATTCCGTGGCCCGGACGGTGCGGTGGCTGGAGCGGTGCAAGGCGGAAATGGCCAGGCTCAACTCCCTTCCCGATACGGTGAATCCCCATCAGCTCCTGTTTGGCATCAACCAGGGAGGAACCTTTGAGGATATCCGTATTGCCCATGCCGATACCATATCGGCCATGGACTGCGACGGCTATGCCATCGGCGGCCTGGCAGTGGGGGAGAGCCATGAGGAGATGTACCGCATCCTGGATGTGACCGTTCCCCATCTTCCGGAAAACAAGCCCACCTATTTAATGGGGGTCGGAACACCGGCCAATATTTTAGAGAGTGTGGACCGGGGCGTGGACTTTTTTGACTGCGTCTACCCCACCAGAAATGGCCGTCATGGCCATGTATACACCAATCACGGAAAGCTCAACCTGTTCAACGAGCAGTTCGCAAAGGATATGCGCCCCATTGAAGAGGGCTGCCAGTGTCCGGCCTGCCGCTCTTACAGCAGAGCCTATATCCGTCATCTGTTAAAGGCCAAGGAGATGTTAGGCATGCGCCTGTGCGTGCTCCACAACCTTTATTTCTACAATACTATGATGACGGAGATCCGGGAAGCCATTGAGAACCACAGCTACGCCGAATACAAAGCAAGAAAGCTGGAAGGCGTAACTGGTAATTACAAAGATAAGCAGAATTAGAAACGGAGGTGCAAGACAGCATGAACAGTCCCGCATTCTGGATCGGCTACGTGATCCTGATCTTTGCGTTTATGTATTTTATCGCGATCAGACCGCAGCAGAAGGAAAAGAAAAAAATGCAGGAATTGATGGCAAGTATCGCAGTTGGTGACAATGTTCTGACATCCAGCGGCTTTTACGGAGTGATCATTGATATGACAGACGACACGGTAATCGTTGAGTTTGGAAGCAATAAGAACTGCCGCATTCCCATGCAGAAGCAGGCCATCGTCCAGGTTGAGAAGCCGGAGGCGTAAGGCCGAAAGGGGGCCGGACACCGAAAAGGTGGTCCGGCTCTTTTGCGTTCAGATTCAGAAAAAAACAGGCCCGGCTGCTGCCGTTAAGGAAGAGAGCTCCGGCTGCTCTGAGGCGCAGGATTCTGCCGGAAAGAGCAGCAGCACGGCTCCCCTGGAGGAGCGTATGGTATCGGGCAGGGACACAAGACAGTCTCCATTTCCCAGTGGGATGCGGAGGCTGTCTTTTTCTGTTTTTATAAGGCAGAAAAAGGGCGGGGGCGCTTCCGGCCCCTGTTCCGGAATGGGAGTGAGCCCGGGACACAGGGAAAGCTTCAGGCTGTCCCCATCCAGGATCCAGTGGAGGACTGGCCCGCGGGTCACACAGGTCCGGCAGCGGCGGACGGCCTGTGCCAGGGCCTGGGAGGCCTCCGGAGAGGTTTCTGGAGAACTGTCCCCATCTGTCTCAATAAATGTGGAAAAAACTCCGTTCAGGTCCATGGGGCGGTGGAGATCCAGGCCGCTGACTGGGGCGATGGGAAAGCCGGAGCAGGCCAGACGGATCCACCACTGGATGGCCTGGCAGTTGTCGGGGACCATAGGATGGGCGTTGTTTACGATCTCAATGAAATCCACCAGGCCGGGATCGTGAATGGTCATATCCCAGCGCATGCCATTGGCAAAGGGAGAGGGCAGGGAAAACGGATGGGCAGGCCCTGCCAGTCCGCCGGCCTCGTGGACCCGCTGGAACAGAGGGTCAGCGTTATCCCGATCGATGTCATCCCAGGGAATATAAGAGTTTACGTTCTGGCAGAGCAGGTGTCCGTAGTAGGACGTGAGCTCGTAGCCGCAGACGTATTGGAGCCGGTCTTTGCAGGCTGGGGGCAGATCCGGGAAGCCGGAGACCGTGTTGTGGTCCGTAAGGGAAAAACAGGGGATCCCCTGGGCTTCCATAAATGCAGCCAGCTCCTTTACGGTCATGGAGCCGTCAGACTCCATGGTATGATTATGCAGTTCGATCCGCTTCCACATGGCCGGGTCCTCCTTTGATCTCCAGGGTCCAGGGGGTATTCTCCTCCACCACCTGGTATACGTTGATAATGATCTTCAGCATGCCGTTCTGCCCGTCATAGGGAAGGCAGCCTCTGGAGCGGACGCCTTCCTTTAATAGGATCTCCTTTCTCGTCCCTGGCATATGGACATTTCCGGCAAAAACGCCTCCGATCATGGCGCAGAGCTGGATCTCGGTCTTCATGGCCTGGGTCATTTGAAGAAGCTGACGGTCAGTGGGGATCCGGCCCAGGTAGGGAACGGCCTGTCGGATCAGTGGATGCCGGAAGCGTTCTATATAAGAAGCCGGGTCTTGTATGCGTTCTTTTTCATAGGTAAGGATCACGGAAAGCTCATGGATCCCGTGGGGAATATGGAACTGGAAGATCATATTTCCAGTGAACCCACGGCCGAGAACTCCGTGAAAGGTCTGAAGTATTTCCATGGATCGCTCCTTTCATTGGTTCTAACCATATGAGGATAACGGAAAGAATGTAAAAAGAAAAAGAACAGAAATGTAAAAAACAGGTAATATTTAAGATAATTGTACAAATATACGAACAACAGATATAATTTACATAAAATTTAGCCAATCTGTCTTTTTTGTTTACAGGACTCCTGGTATATTAAAGCCGTGCCAGAGAGAGAAAAGGAAGGAGAATGAGAGATGTGTGAGATCACAGCACACTCCGGCTGCGATGGAACGCCGGATAATTCCATGGAATTTGTAAGATATGCCCTGGCCTCCGAGGGAAACTGCCTGGAGGCAGATATCAGGAGAAACCGGGACGGGGAGCTGATCCTGTCCCATGACGAGACCGCGGAGGAGGCGGTCAGACTGGGCCAGGTGTTTGAGCTTTTAAAGGAAAAGCCGGAAAAAAGGATCAACTGCGATCTGAAAACGCCGGGGCTGGAGATCCCCGTATACCAGCTGGCAAAGGAGTATGGCGTGGAAGGACAGCTGATCTATTCCGGTACGGTGAGTTCCTTTTTCATGAAGGCCAGACCGGAAAAATATCCGGAGGTCCGCGTATACTGGAACATTGAAAATCTGATCCCGGAGCCGGATCTGGGAAGGAATATCTGCATGAAGCAGATGGAACAGGCGTTCCGTACGGCGGTGCGTTACTCGGCCCAGTGCATCAATATGGAATACCGTCTGTTCACAGACAGGGTGATGGAGCTTTTAAAAACCATGGGCCTGGGAGGCTCTGCCTGGACGGTCAACGATCCGGAGATCATCCGGAGCCTGATGGAAAAGGGGATCGCCAATATCACCACACGGAGCCTTAAGACGGCAGTGGCAGTGCGGAAGGAGATGGAAGGATGAAGCTCATGTCTCCCAAGGCCTTTTACTATACCGTAGGAAAAAAGAATTTTTTCCAGTACATCCTGTTTGGGATCTTTGTCCTGTTCTTCTATCTGCCGTTAATGAACTTATGTATGCTGGCCTTTGCGGATAAGTACGAGGTCCCGGCCATCATTCCCCAGAAATTCGGCTTCCGCTGGTGGGAGTTCGTTCTGGGACAGGGAAGTCTTCTGAGCTCCATTGCCACCTCCTTTGTGCTGGCGGTCGTTGTGACGGCAGTATCCCTGCTGATCTGTATTCCTGCGGCTTACGCCCTGGCCCGGTATAATTTCAAAGGAAAGCGAGTGTTCCTGTTATCGTTTCTCTTAAGCAACGCGTATCCCAGGATGGGGCTTTACATCTCCATCGGCATCCTGTTCTATCGGCTGAACCTGATGGGGACCTTTGTGGGCGTGGTCATCATCCATGTGCTGAACTCCATGATGTTTATGACATGGATCCCGTCGGGAGCCTTTCGGGGCGTGTATAGGCAGCAGGAGGAATCTGCCAGGGACGCCGGAGCCGGGCCCTTCCGGACGTTTTTCCGGATCACGCTTCCGCTGGCCATGCCGGGCATTGCCGTAGCCAGTGTGTTCACCTTCCTGGGATCCCTGGAGGAGGCCCAGGGAACGCTGCTGGTGGGATTCCCCCAGGTGAAGACCATGCCGGTGGAGCTCTATGGGGTCATCATGGAATATCCGCTGACGGCGGGACCGGTGCTGTCCCTGGTCCTGATCATACCCACCGTGCTGATCCTGTTCCTTATGCGGAAATACATCAATGCAGATAATCTTTCCCAGGGCTATGGGATGAAATAGGAGGAATTGAAATGGAAAGAAAAGTAAAGCTCCAGATCACTGGTATGGAGAAGAAATATAAAAACGGAGACGGCGTGGAAAATATCAACATCGACGTATATGAGGGCGAGTTTGTGACCATGTTAGGCCCCTCCGGCTGCGGAAAATCCACGATCCTGCGGACACTGGGAGGATTTCTGGACATCGATAAGGGAGACATTCTCATCGACGGGGAATCCGTAAAGGACCTTCCGCCGGAAAAGCGTCCCACCGCCATGGTGTTCCAGAGCTACAACCTCTGGCCTCATATGACTGTATATGAAAATCTTGCCTTCGGTCTGGAGATCAAGAAGGTCCCAAAAAACGAGATCAAGAGCGAGGTAGAGCGGGGGCTTAAGCTGGTGAACATGACCGGCTATGAGAAGAAGTATCCGGGCCAGCTTTCCGGCGGACAGCAGCAGAGGATCGCCATTGCCAGAGCCCTGCTGTTAAAGCCGTCGGTCCTTCTCCTGGATGAGCCCTTTTCTGCCTTGGACGCCAAGATCCGGGCCCAGATGCGGGAGGAGCTGAAGCGGATCCAGGAGGAATTAAATATCACGGTGGTGTTTGTGACCCATGACCAGGAGGAGGCCATGGCCTTGTCCCATCGGATCGTTGTCATGAACAAGGGCTTTATCGAGCAGATCGGAACCCCCACGGAGATCTACGATCATCCGGCCACCCGGTTTGTGGCTTCCTTCATTGGAGAAATGAATTTCCTGACAAAGCAGGACGGAAGCTCTGTGGCTGTGCGTCCGGAGGATGTGACCATCACCAGAGGAGAGGTCCAGGGGCAGCTCTCCGGAGACGTGAGGACCATCATGGTCCTGGGCCATTTTGTGGAGGTCAATGTGGAGGTGGAAAACCGCCAGGTGATCAAGACCTATGTGGCCAGAAATGTGGCCGATCAGCTCCATATGAAGGACCGGGTATCCCTTTCCTTCGCGAAAACCTTCCAGTACTGCGCCTGATGGGAAGCAGACGGGAGTTTTATATAAAATCATGAACCATGAATGAGAAATCAAAAAAGAGGAGAAAGATGATGAAAAATTGTAAGATCGTAAGCTGCGGAAAGAAAACTGCTGTGATGGCTCTGGCTGTGTCCGTGGGAGCCATGCTGATGACCGGCTGCTCCACCAGCGCCAGCGCGTCTGGGAGCACCGCGTCTGCCGGAAAGCCGGTGGTGACTGTATGGGCCGGAGGTTCCGACAATGTGCGGGTACAGTTTGAAAAGCAGATCCAGCAGTTTAACGCATCCCAGGATCAGTATACGGCAGAGCTTCAGTTTATCACCTCGGGAACCGGAGCCCAGGGATTGTTTGAGCGCGTGGTAGCCGCGAAAAAAGCGGGCCAGACGGATACGGATTATGATGTGATCGAGCTGGGCGGCGACGAGGTGACGAAATACGTAGACGAAGGCGGAGAGGATTTCTTTGTTCCACTGGATAAGAGCAAGATCCCCAATATAGACAATCTCCAGGTGGAATCCACCTTCCGGAACGATCTGGTGATGCCGTACAGGGGGACCACGGTAGTCCTGGCCTATAATTCGGAAACAGTAGAAAATCCGCCTGAGACAGCGGGGGAGCTTTACCAGTGGATCAAGGACCATCCAGGCCGTTTTGCCTACAATACCCCGTCCTCCGGCGGTGCAGGCGGCTCCTTTGTGACCACCAGCATTTATAATTTCATGGATGAGTCGGCTCTCACCTCCTCCGATCCGGCCAACAAGGAGCAGTGGGACCAGGGCTTTGAACTTTTAAAGGAGCTCCATCCCTATATGTATAAATCCTCCGGCAAGGTGGTATACCCCAATAAGAACCAGGGAACTCTGGATCTTCTGGCCAATAAGGAGGTGGACATGATCCCGGCCTGGGCCGATATGGCCATCACCCAGATGAAACAGGGAACGCTCCCGGAGTCCATTAAGATCACCCAGATCGATCCGTCCTTCACCGGAAGCCCGGTGGTGCTGGGAATCCCCTCCATCGGATCTGACCAGGACGGAGCCTATGCGTTTCTTAATTACATGCTGACCCCCGAGGCCCAGAACATTGCCCTGGATTCCATGGCAGCGATCCCGGTCATCGACTTTGGCCTTCTGGATCAGGAGCTGACAAAGACCATCGAGGATCTGAAGATCGAGGAATTCCGCATCGGCAGCCTGGGAAATCTGGGAACCGAGCTTTACGAAGAATGGGACAGCCAGATCGGAACCCTTGAATAAGCATAAGGAGAGACGGAACATGAAACAAAAGACCCTGGGAAAGCTGTTTCCCTACCTTCTGATCCTTCCCTCCCTGGTCATACTGGCGGGAGTCGTATTCTATCCCATTGCGGCCAGCCTCCTCCGCAGCTTCCAGCTGGAGGAGGGCGGCTGGGGCCTGGATAACTACATTTACTTCTTTACCGACCCGATCCAGAGGAAGAATATCCTGTATACGCTCCAGATCGTGATTGTAACTGTGATCCTGGCCATCGGTATCTCGTATTTCCTGGCTATTTATCTGAGGTTTTCCAACAGCTGGGCCAGCCGGATGATCGGACGGCTGTATCTGCTGCCCCGGTTCATTCCGGGTCTGGTGGCGGTCAACGGGATGATCACTGTGATCCGTGATTCTGGGCTGATCAACCGGATCTCCCAGCTTCTGGGAATGAACCTGCAGCTGGGCCTTATGTACAATGGAAAGGGGATCGTGCTGATGAACCTGTGGTTTAACATTCCCTTTGCCACCATGCTGATGGCGGCGGCCCTCTCCAAGATCCCGGATTCCACCATTGAGGCGGCCAGGGACGCGGGAGCGGAGCGGTTCCGGATCTTAAGGCAGATGATCCTGCCCCTGACCTACCGGGATCTTTTCGTGGCGGCCACCTTTGTGTTCATGAGCAATATCAGCTCCTTCACAACGCCGTATCTCATGGACGGGAATAATCCCCAGATGATGGGAATTTCCCTGTACACCCAGTTCAACAACGGCCACTATGAAAAGGCGGCGGCCCTGTCGGTGATCATGTTCCTGTTCTCCGTGCTGTCAGCGGCGGTCTATGTGTACACCAATATGAAAGAAAATGAATGGGAGAAAGGAAATGGCTGATTTTAGGAAGGACGGACGGCCCTGCCCCATCGCCCACAGAGGATGTATGGAGGCCGGGCCGGAAAATTCTCTCACAGCCTTTGAGGAGGCGGCGGCCCTGGGGGCCGGAGGCGTGGAAATGGACGTCCGCAGGACCAGGGACGGAAAGCTGGTGGTATTCCACGATGCAGATGTCAGGCGGCTTACCATGGGCTGGCAGGGGCCGTATAACAGCGGCAAGGTAAAGGATATGACCTGGGAGAAGCTGAGCCAGGTGCGTCTGCCCTTTGGCGGCCATCTGCTGAAGCGGTTCCCGGAGGGCGGATACTCCAATGAGAGGCAGTATTATTATCCCTGGGCTGTGGCGCCGGAGCAGGAGGTCCTTTACCAGATGGAACGGTTTGAAAGCCGGGCGGAGAACGAGGAACAGGTCCTGTCAGCCGTGTACCGGCGGTATAAGGAGGAGTATGAACGGCGGTGCCTGGAGGACGGAAGGCTGGAGCGGATCTTAAGTCTCCGGGAGTTCTTCCAATGGCTCCGGACGCAGCCGGAGGGCTTTTTTGCTGAGGTGGAGCTGAAGGAAAGAGGGATCGCCGGGGCTGTGATCCAGATGGCAGAAAAGTGCCATGCAGCAGACCGGTGCATCGTCTTCTCCGGAATGGAGGAGGTGGTCTGGGAGATCCAGGACTGGTGCCGGAGCCATAAAAAGCCAGAGGGCCTCCGGCTGGGAGCCAATATCCGCTTCCTGAAGGATGAGCAGAAGGAGATGCTGGACCGGGGGGATTTTTATGAGGTGGGACTGAACGCCGGGAGCTTCGGCAGCGAAGAGGTAGAGTATCTGCACCAGAAAGGGATCCAGGTCTTTTCCAATCTGGGGGATACGCCGGACTGGTGGGAAGCCCTGGACCGTCTGGGCGTGGACGGCTTTAAGACCAACTGTCTCGGGCAGTACAGGAAATGGAGGCAGAAATGGGAGCGGAAGTAGAAAAGAAAGAAATGCGGGGGATAGAAACTATGACGGTCCAGGTACCCTGGAAAGCCATTTTACGGTTTTCTATCCCTCTTTTTATAGGAAGCCTGTTCCAGCAGATATACAGCATAGCCGACGCAGTGATCGTGGGTCGTCTGGTAGGGGTAAAGGAGCTGGCGGGCGTGGGAGCCACAGGGGCCATGAGCTTTCTGGTCATTGGCTTTGCCACCGGGATCACCAGCGGCTTTTCCGTGGTCATCGCCCAACGGGCCGGGGCCGGGAAAAAGGAGCAGATCCGCACCTCAGTGGCGGCCTGCGGCTGGCTGTGCGCGGCTGTGACGGCGGTCATGACTCTTTTAAGTGCAGCCGGGGCAGATCCCCTTCTCCGGCTCATGAATACACCGGAGGACATTTTCCAGTATGCCTCCGGCTATATCGGGATCATTTTCGGCGGTCTGGGAGCTGCCATCTACTACAATATGACCGCGGGGATCCTGAGGGCTGTGGGGGACAGCCGCACGCCTTTGTATTTCCTTATTTTTTCCTCTGTCCTTAATGTGGTCCTGGATCTGGCGGCGGTGCTGGTATTTCAGGGAGGCGTGGAGGGGGCGGCCTGGGCCACGGTGCTGGCCCAGCTGGCTTCCGCGGCTCTCTGCCACTGGTACGCATGGAGGAAATACCCGGATATCTGGCCAGAACGAAGGCACTGGACTGAAAGCCTTTCCCAGGGCTGGCAGCACTTAAGGATCGGGCTTCCCATGGCGCTGCAGTTTTCTGTGACGGCAGTGGGGATCATGATCCTCCAGGCCTATTTAAACGGCTTTGGCTCGGCAGTGATCGCCGGATACACGGCGGCTGGAAAGGTGGAGAACCTGGTGACCCAGCCCTTTACAACCCTGGCCGCGGCCATGGAGGTATACTGCGGCCAGAATTATGGCGCCGGACGGCCGGACCGGATCCGCCAGGGCATTGCCTCCAGCTTAAAAATGGGAGCGGCTGCGGCTGTGGGAATGCTGGTCCTCAACGTATGTTTCGGCCGCCAGATGATCCGGCTGTTTCTGGATCCCTATGATCCGGTGATCGTTGAGTACGGGTATACCTATCTGGTGATCATCGGCGTATTCTCCATGGCTCTGTGCGCCCTCCAGATCGTCCGCAGCTCTCTCCAGGGCATGGGAGAGGCGCTGGTGCCCATGGCAGGGGGCGTCCTGGAGCTGGCGGCCCGGTGGGGCGGCTGCGTGCTCCTGATGCCTCTGGGCTATGAGGGGATCTGTTTTTCCACGCCTCTGGCCTGGATCCTGGCGCTGGCGCTCCTGCTTATTTATTATAAAAAAATCCAGGGAGGGAAGCTGAATGTTAGACAAGAGTATTCCGTATAAGGATCTGATCATGAAGTGGGAAGGGAACCGGCAGTGCCTGCAGCCGGTCTGCGTGCCTCCGGGATATCGGTTGCGTACCTGGAGGGAGGGAGACCAGAAAAACTGGGCCAGGATCCAGAAGGAGGCAGGAGAATTTGGAGATATGACCCTGTCCCAGGCGGAGGAGTGGTTTTTACAGGAATATGGGGATCGGAAAGAGGAGCTTTCCTTCCGGTGCCTGTTTGCAGAAAGCATGGACGGAGAAGCAGACGGCGTCTGCATGGCATGGACAGAGGTGGGAACGGATGGGAGCCTTATTCCCTCCCTTCACTGGCTGGCGGTGCGGGATGCAAAAAAAGGCCAGGGCATTGGAACTGCCCTGGTCAGAGAGGCCCCGCGGATATTCGCGGGCCGGGGAGAGATCCCGGTCTTTCTGCATACCCAGCCCTGGAGCTATGAGGCTGTGGGCCTGTATTTAAAGGCTGGTTTTTTCCTGTGCAGAAGTGAGACCTTTGGAACCCATAAAAATCAGTTTCAGGAGGGGATCCGGATCCTGGAGCAGTACCTGGAGGTGGACCCCAGGCTGTGCCGGTAGGCCGGATCCCTTTTTTATGTTTTACTGGAGATCCTTATACGTCTGCCATGCGGGCTTCTTTGTCCCGTCTGTGCCGATGAGGCCGAAGGCATAGTGGACATTCAGAAGAGAGGGCTCGTCGTGCATACGGTTTAAGAAGAAGCCTTCCACGTAAGGGTTGGCCTTGGCCGCCTGGTAGGCCTCGGCGATGCACTGGGCCTGGAGCTCTAGGACCTGGCCGCCCCGCTCTGGAGAGTCGGAGGTGAAGCCCTGCTCGGAGAGGATCAGATGACGGACCTTTCCCTGGGGAGAGAGCATATCCGGCCGCTGCATATAGTCGGTGAGTACATGGAGGTTTTTTAGATTGATGATATACGTATCTGGAGTATTCAGCACATGTCTGTCATCAGAAAATACGGGATCGGTGAAGGTCTCCGGGTAGGCATGCCATGCGATGCCGTAATCCGTATCCTTTAACAGGGTATTGAGCCTTGGGAGCATGTCCATGACGCCGTATTTAAAGCCCTCCACCTGGCCGCAGTTCCAGCGGAAATCAAAGGGCATATACACCTGGGCCAGGGAATTGGAGGCCTTGATGGTGTCGTACCAGGTACGGAAGGAGGTGGCATAGTTGGAGCAGTAGGTGTCGATGTCCATGGAGCCTAAGTAGTTCCATACCTGGCCGTCGTTGATCTCGTTGCCGATGATCCAGTTGGATACCAGGTTCCCGAAATTGTTGGTCAGGATCCCGGCGGTGTCTCGGATGGCCTGGACGCCTGCTTCGTTTAAGGTATTGAAGCCATAATAGCTGACTCCGGCCACGGGTGCGGATACGGGCAGCAGCTCCGGCTTATAGGCTGCCGCGTTCCAGTCGTTTAAAACGATCATGGTAACGGTGATCCCGGCGTTGTCCATGGCCCGCAGGAAGCTTCCGTAGGCGTTCATCATATTGGGCTGGAAGGCCCAGGACATGGGGAAGTTGCAGACCACCTGTGAGGCTCCCACCTCTACCACATCGGTTACCTCGCTTTCACTGTTGATGAGCACGCCTTTTATATTAGACGGCTGACGGTAGAAGTCCGCATAGGCCGGCATTACAGACCCAAGGCAGAGAACGGCCGCCGTCATAAAGGCGGTTAGTTTTTTCATAAGTCTCATATGGAATTCCCTTTCTTTTTTATACTTACAATATACCCCGGATCCCCATTTGTGTCAACTGGGGATGGGGGGAGACGATCACCGTGAAATGGAGCTGCCCCGGAAAGTATCCGCTGAGTTTTACAGATTTCATGTCATGTATCTGGTTATTCTTCAGCTTCCTGGATAGTTGATTGTACGTTTGTCAAAGTTCATGCCCATGCTGGCGGGATGCTGTATCCGTTTATGGATATCCTGAGCCTGGAAAAATCATTTCGCCGTTTCTGGAATTGTTATAAAATAATAGATAATGAAAGTTTACCGCTTTTGTATGAGAGGATTTCAGTGAGGCGATGAATGATGAATGAAAGAGAAAAAATAATTCACTTATGGTTTCGGAATGAAGGATGTACCGGGGGGAGGAGATACGGAATGGCTAAGGTGATAAAGGAAAATTTAGACGGATTTTACATGGAGATTGACATATTTTCGTTTGCCGCGTATAATAATAGTGACGAGTAGAAATACTCAAAAAAGCGGAGCACCCTGCCAATAAGTGGGAGCTAAAAAAGCGGTGTACCCTACCATGAGTGGGAGCTAAAAAAGCGGTGTACCCTACCATAAGTGGGAGCTAAAAAAGCGGGGCTGGATCGCAGGATTCAGCCCCTTTCATTTTAGGAGGCCAATATGAATTTTTCCTTTTATATGGTGGACTCTGACTACTGCGATTATTTGCGAAAGAGCGATCCCTGTGTGCCTTATACAATGGAGAGTAAGGCCATCCGCCCCTTTGTTGGTATCGTCTTTTCTGTCAACAATGTCCACTACTACGCACCCCTGACCTCCCCGAAACCTAAGCACCTACGGATGAAAAGTCAGATTGACTTTCTCAAAATCAAAGGTGGAGAATGGGGGGCTGTCAATTTTAATAACATGATCCCTGTCCACCCCGGCAGTTTGATGAAGGTTGAGATGAAGATTTTCGATGAAGATTCCCCAGCTGATAAAGCCTATAAAAACCTGCTGTCCAATCAGCTGTCCTGGTGCAATTCCAATCGTGAGATTATTTTGAAACAGGCAGAAAAGCTCTACCGGCTGATCGCGGGCGGGAAAGCCTGGGATAATCTTGTCAGCCGGTGCTGTAACTTTGCACTGGATGAAACCTTATGCGCTGCCTATGCCGCTGAAAAATTCTCTGATTAAGCATGAAAAAGAACCGGCTACATAATCATAAAATTTTCGGTGGCTCACTCCCAAAACAACAAGATCACAGCCATCCGTCCATGATATGATACCTCTAAAGCAGACAGATTAAATATAAAAATCTGTTACTTTGGAGGTATTTTTCATGTTCAGAAAAGCAAAATTTACACCAGAAGAAAACGAACAGGCTGTTATAGATTATCTTGAAGGAAATAAATCCAGAACACAGATATGTGGAGAACTACACATCTCTTCAAGAACTATTCAGGACTGGCCCTTCCCGCTGTCCTCCAGGTAATGGATCATGTCCTGGAATTCGTCCTTGTACCTGCGGGAGGAGGCGGTGGGGTTGGAGCGGAGGACGGAACGCAGGAATTTTCTCCGGCGTTCCCGGATGGCTGCCAGGGAGGCCTCCTTTTTCTTTAAAAGCTCCAGAAGCTGGGATTCGGATTTTCCCCGGAGCCCTTCCAGCCGGTTTCCGGTCCTGGAACGAAGTTCCTCCAGCCGCGCCTCCAGGTCCGCCCGTCTTCCAGCCAGGTGTCCGCCCAGATCTGCCCGCCGTTCTGTCAGCCGTTCACCCAGGTCTGCCCGTCTTTCAGCCAGCCGTTCTTCCAGGTCTGCCCGGGTCTCATGGAGGCGGTCCTCTGCATCCATCCGTAAAAGCGCTGTCTGGACCCGGAGGATATCCAGATCCTGGCGCAGCTTCCGGACGGCTTCCAGGGATCTGCCGAAGGCCAGGGCCTCTCTGGTGCAGACGACGGCGTCAGCTGTAAATATCACGGTCACCACGGCCGCAAAAAGAACGTCCCACAGGACGGGCATGGAGAGGATGGCCCGCTCAATGGGCTTATGGATCACATGGGTCATAAAAATGGTCAGAAAGCCCCAGGCGATGGACGAGCTCAGGCAGATATAGCCGTGGAGATTGAATTTCTGGTTACTGTAATCCCAGTAACGGACCTTAAAGAGCTGTTCCATGGCCCAGCCGGTGACGTATTCCAGGATAGTCGCCCCGATGACGCCGGAAAACCAGGTGAGGAACAGGCTGTCCTGGAACGGTTCAGATACCACCAGCATCATCACCGCACCGCTTCCGTACAGGGGGAGCATGGGGATCCGGAGGAAGCCCCGGTTCACGAACCGGCGTTTTAAAAGGGAGACGTAGGCGGATTCAAAGATCCAGCCGAAAAAACAGTACAGATAAAAAAAGGTAAGCCATTGATACCAGGTGTATGTATGCATGATGTCCTCCTCGATATGCTTAAAAAGTAAGATAATGATACGGCAGAGAGGCGCATTTTGCAAGGAAAACCGCTTCGGAACCGCAGTGGCTTGTTTTTGCGGCCGGCAGAGGGTATAATGGGAGACAGAATCAAGGGAATCCAAAGATCGAAAACATATATATAAGGAACATTCATGAATAAATACGAAATTTTGAAAACATATTTTGGCTACGATTCCTTCCGGGGAGCCCAGGAGATCCTCATTGACAATATCCTGTCCGGGAAAGACGTGCTGGGGATCATGCCCACAGGAGCGGGCAAGTCTCTCTGCTACCAGATCCCGGCGCTGATGCTGGATGGGATCACTCTGGTGATATCGCCTCTGATCTCCTTAATGAAGGACCAGGTGGGGAGCTTAAACCAGGCGGGGATCCATGCGGCCTATTTAAACAGCTCTCTGACTCCGGGCCAGTACCGGAAGGCCCTGGCCTTTGCCAGACAGGGAAGATATCCCATCATCTATGTGGCCCCGGAACGGCTTTTAACTCCGGAGTTCCTGGATTTTGCCATGAATGTGCGGATCTCCATGGTGGCGGTGGACGAGGCCCATTGTGTTTCCCAGTGGGGACAGGATTTCCGGCCCAGCTACTTAAGGATCGCGGACTTTATCCAGGGACTTCCGGTGCGTCCTGTGGTCAGCGCCTTTACAGCTACAGCCACAAAAGAGGTACGGGACGACATTCTGGAGCTTTTGGAGCTTCGGGATCCTATGGTCATGTCCACTGGATTTGACCGGGAAAATCTGTACTTTGCCGTGGAGACTCCCAGGGACCGGTACGGAGCGGTGAAACACTATATAGAGGAGCATTCCGGCGAAAGCGGCATCGTCTACTGTCTGACGAGAAAGCAGGTGGACGAGGTATGCGGCCATCTGATCCGGGACGGATTTCCCGCCACCCGCTACCACGCGGGCCTGTCCGACGAGGAGAGAAGGAAGAACCAGGAGGACTTTATCTATGACCGTGCCCCTCTGATGGTGGCCACCAACGCCTTTGGAATGGGCATCGATAAATCCAACGTCCGATTTGTGCTCCATTACGGAATGCCAAAGAACATAGAAAGCTATTACCAGGAGGCGGGCAGAGCCGGACGGGACGGGGAACCGGCCGAGTGCATCCTGTATTACAGCGGCCAGGATGTGATCACCAACCGGCTGTTCATCGAGAACAACCGGGATAATCTGGAGCTGGATCCGGAAACAGCGGAGCTTATCCGGGAAAGGGATCTGGAGCGGTTAAAGAAAATGACCTTCTACTGCTGTACCAATGAATGCCTCCGGGACTATATCCTCCGGTATTTCGGGGAATACGGCTCCAATTACTGCGGAAACTGCGCCAACTGCCGGAAAGAGTTCGAGACGGCGGATGTGACGGAGGCGGCCAGGATCCTCGTGGGCTGCGTAAAAGCCTGCGGGCAGAGATATGGGATCAACGTGATCCTGGATACGGTCCGGGGAGCGGAGACAGAAAAGCTGCGCCAGTACCGGATGACGGAAAATCCCTGTTTTGGAAGTCTTTCCAGAGTGCCGGCATACCGGCTGCGCCAGATCATGAACCATCTTCTTCTAAACGGATATCTGGAGACCACAGACAGCAGCTATTCTGTGGTAAAGCTCACAGAAAGATCAGAGGACGTGCTCGGCGGCGCAGAGACCGTGACCATGAAGATGGCAAAGGAACCGGAACGGCGGCCTGCGAAGACCCGGGAAGAGAAAAAGAAAAAGGCAGTCCTGGCCTCCGGCCTGCGGGAGGGGGACGAGCCCATGTTTGAGAAGCTCCGGTCCCTGCGGGCGGCCATTGCGAGAGAGGAAAAGGTGCCTCCATATATTGTTTTTTCGGATAAGACCCTGGTCCACATGTGTATCGTCCGGCCGTCGGATAAGGCGGAAATGCTGACAGTCACCGGCGTGGGCGAGTTTAAGTATCAGAAGTACGGAGAGCGGTTCCTGGAGTGTGTAAGGGAGGCGGGAAAATGGAACTCTACCAGTTAAAATACTTTCTTTATGCGGCAAAATATGAAAATATCTCTAAGGCAGCCCAGGCGCTCCGGGTCTCCCAGCCCTCCATCAGCCGCGCGGTGGTGGCTTTGGAAAAGGAGCTGCAGGTGGAGCTGTTCGAGCGCCAGGGGAAACGGATCCTCCTGACCCGGGCAGGACTGACCTTCTGGGAGCAGATATCCCCTATTTTATGGAAGCTGGAGGGGCTGGGGGATGAGATGAAAAAGATGCAGAAAGGCGGGGATACGATACGCCTTAATGCTATGTCTGTGGTATCACTCCTTTCCGGTATCATAAAAAAGTTCCGGGAGGAGGAACCGGACGCCGCCTTTGTGGTGACAGATCAGAAGGAGAGCACGGACTGGCATTTATGCATCTTAAGCGCAGGACCTGGCATATCCTACCAGGGAGGGCAGGAGCTTTTGTCAGAGGAGGTCTTTCTTGGGGCGTCATCCAGAACCTGGCTGGAAGAAAGGGACGAGATCTCATTGAGGGATGTGGAAAACGAGAATTTTATCCTGCTGCCCCGGGGAACGGTTTTAAGGAACCTGGCGGATACACGGTTCCGGGAACACCATTTTATACCACGGCTTTCCATGGAGTGTAATAGTACCCATCTGGTGAGGAGCCTGGTCAGTGATCAGGTGGGGATCACCCTGTGGCCGGAATATTCCTGGGGAAAACGGCCGGATGTACATATGGTGAGGATCGCAGAGCCGGGATTTTACCGTTCTGTATTTCTCCTGCGGCAGAAAAGCGGGGAGATCCCCCCAGCGGCAGAGCGGTTTGCCCAGTTTGTAGAGGATTATATGAGAACGCTGGAGCATGAAAAATAATGCACATTAGGAAGCGGCCCTGGAAACAGGGCTGTTTTTATTTTATTTCTTTTTCCTTATTCATTTTACACATATAGAGCATGCGAATTGTATATTGGACAATAATAAGTGGAATATGTATAATATGCTTAAATAATTGATAGAAAAACGATAAAAATTGTGAAAATTAACACAATAATGGAGGTGAGAGGAATTGAACCGGATCAAGGAGACCAACCGCCTGCTGGCGGAAAATCTAGTGAGATCCATTATGAAGGATTATGAGGCCTGCGGGATCGCAGCAGCCATAATCGACAAAAATGGTGTGACCCAGTACGAGAAATTCTGGGGAGTGAGAGATCTGGAATCCCAGAAAGAGCTGGATGGGGAAACGATCTTTGGACTGGCTTCAGTGACCAAATCCTTCACTGCTTTAGCTATTATGCAGATGGAGGAGCGGGGGATCCTTAAGCTGGACGACCCGGTAAGCCGGTATGTTCCGGAATTTACCAATAAAAACCAGAAAACCGTGACGATCCGACATCTTTTAACCCACAGCGGCGGCTTTTTCCCTCTTCCCAGGATCCTGGTGGATCAGGTGGCTGCGGAGATGGGGCTGGATGAGACGGAGGCAGGAGATCTGGCCTATAATGATGCTCTGGCGGCCGAAGGGGTCCGCCGGGTGGCAGAACGGCTGGATGCCCAGACAGAGGAAAGCGGCCTGAACGGAGAGCCGGGCGAATACTTAAGCTACTGCAACGACGGTTATGGCCTGCTTTCGGATATCATCCGCAGGCACGGCGGTGAACCCTCTTATGCGGAATATCTTTTAAAGAATATCATTGAGCCTCTGGGTATGAAGCGGAGTTTCTGTGATTTTGTTCGGCCCAGTCTGGATGTCAATGCCGCCACTCTATATAAAAAGGTAAACGGCGTTATGACAGCCTCCAGGGATTACCATGATCATGCCTTTGTACTAAACGGAGGCGGAGCCATGAAATCCACTCTGAACGATCTGAAAAAATATCTGGCAATGTATCTGAACGAAGGGAAAACGCCGGAGGGGATCCGGATCCTGGGCAGTACAGGGATCCGTGAGATGTGCAGGCCCCGCCAGGATTATGGAGCGTTTGGATATTACGGCTACGGTCTTTCCATGAAACGGCTGGACGATCTGAAGGTGGTGGAACATGGAGGGAGCCTTCCGGGAGTATCCTCCAATATCGCCTGGTCCAATGAGGCGGAGGCGGCAGTCATCGTTCTCTGCAATACCTCAGGAGTACCGGTACGGCTGATCTCCGACGCTCTGATGCGGATGTACAATGGGAGGAATCCGGTGGACCGCCGGGACGTATGGCAGGAAACATCCTGGGATGAGGAGACGATTCTGGAAGCCCAGGGAATGTATATTTCCGGAGAAGGGACAAAGGCGGAGCTTTACAGGAAGAAGGACGGGAGTTTGGGGGCAAGAGAGAATGGAAAAGAGATCCCCATTATCCCAGTAGGTCCCAAAACCGCCATCGTCCGGAATCAATATTCGGACCTTTTTATCCGCCTGATCCAGAACGAGAGCTGGGGCATCTACGCCATTGCTTATGGCAGCAGGCTGATCCCCAAAAGCCGGCAGGAGAAACGGGAAGAAGGAGAATAACGGAATGGGAAAGCAATACCAGGTCCAGTGCTGTATTAGAAATCTAGTCTATGCTGCAGTCGCGGCAGCAGTTGTTTTTGTTATACGCAGGCAGTGGAATCTCATCGGGATCTCCGATGCCTGCGCTCTCTCTGGAATCGTGTTCCTGATCGTGGGGTTGTTCCGCCGGGCAAGATATATGAGGTTTTACGATCTTTGCATTTATGGAGCCATGCGGTTTAAAAGCTTAAGGACCAATCCGGGAGTTTCAGATAAGACATTCGGAAGCTATGGCGAATTTGTAGAAAAAAGACGGTATGAAAGAAACTATACAGAATCTTTTATTGCGGCGGCCAGCATGTTTATCTGCTCGCTCGCAATATTGGGCATATAATCAAGGAGGAAGAAAGCGATGAAAAAGACGAAAAAAATGCTGGCAGCCATGCTGGCAGTGAGCACTCTGGCGGCGGCGCTCTCGGGCTGTTCCGGTGGGAACAAGACCGACGGAAGCCTGGAGTTTACGGAAGCGGCATCGGCAGATGGCAATAATGGGACGACAGAGGCAGGGGCGTCTGAATCCAGCGAGGCGAAGATAGATCCCAATGGTGAAAAGCCTTCACCAGAAGGCTATGGGATCCTGCGGGAGGCGTCCACTGCGAAGATCGGTTCTTTGAACCCACTGACGTATACCCAGTCCTATGCGTCTACCCAGATCAAGCGCTCCTCTATGACTTTATACGGATATTTCCCCAGTGCGGATTACACTGCATGTGAAATTGCGGGAGAGCTGGCAGCGGAGGAGCCGATCCAGATGGATGAGGAAGGAAAGGTATGGCAGATCAAGGTCCGGGAAGGCTGCGTGTGGGAAAATGGAGATACCCTGGATGCCAATGATGTGTATTATACCTGGAAGATGATCCTGGATCCGAAGCTTGCGAACCTGAGGGCAAGTAACTTTGCCAACGATGCCATTGAGATCGTGAAGGCAATGGACTATTTCCAGGGTAATGCCTCCTGGGATGAGGTGGGCCTGAAGCTGATCGACGACCATACGCTGGAAATACATACCGTCAGCATGCACAACCCAACAGAGGTCATGATCCATCTGGCACATCCGGCCAACTGTATGATCAATGAAGAATACTATGAAAAAGGGATGAATGCAGATAGAACGGAGACCATGTACGGGACATCTCAGGAACAATATATTTCCTGCGGACCGTTCCTGGTAGAGAACTGGGTCAACGACGCAGAGATCACCTTTAAGAAAAACCCCAATTATCCATTTGCGGACCGTATCTGGCTGGCAGGGATCAATATTAAGGTTGTTGAGGACAGCAGTACACAGATGCAGCTGTTCGAAAACGGCGAGATCGATTATGTTCAGCTTTCCACATCTAATTACTTAAAGTATGAAGAGGATCCGCGGGTTCTTCTGGCTCCGTATAACTCTGTGCGCCATGTGGTGGTCAATACCATCAACCCGGAGAAACCGATCTTAGCCAATGAAAAGTTCAGACAGGCCCTTTATTACGGAGTAGACAGAGAAAATCTTGCGAGCCTGACCAAACAGGATCCGGCAGAGTATATCGTTCCCACCACCCATATGATGGATCTGAACAAAAATATCACCTTCCGTGATACCGAAGAAGGAAAAGCAAATAGAAAAGAAAACTACGGATATGATCCTGAAAAGGCAAAACAGCTGTTTGACGAGGCAATGTCCGAGGAAGGCCTGGACAAGCTGACGCTGACCATGCATTACTCTGACACAGAGTTAATGGCCCAGATGTCAGAATTCCTCCAGCAGAGCTGGCCGAAGCTGTTTGGCGCAGACCGGTTTGAACTGAAGCTCCAGGCGATGCCGGCCAATCAGCTGAGCCAGGTGAAGAGGGGATGGCAGACCAACCCGGCCTCTTACGAGTTAAGCTGGGGCGGCTGGGTAGGCAATGATCTGGCACCGTGGAACGCGTTTAAGTACTGGACGTCCTTCTACTCCAACAAAAACGAGCCGTTTATCAATGAAGAGTTTGATAAAGTATTCAATGCAGCGAACTTCGCGGATGATCGTTTTGACGAAGGTGTTCGTCTGAAAGAGGTTGCGGAAATGGAACGCTTACTGATCGAGCCAGCCAATGTTATTCCGGTAACACAGGACATTTATAAGTATTTAAAGGCTGATCGCTTACAGCTTTCCACAAACGGTTATGTAAACCGGATCGGCTTTGCCTGGGACTATTCCAAGATCGTTGAATGATCCAGGATGGATAAACGATCGAAAAAGACAGAAGTAGAGTGATAAGACCACAGACAAGCTGCTTCATAAAAGGAGCAGCTTGTCATTCTTCTGAACTCTTTTGCGGCTGTATATTATGAAAATCCAGAAATCAAAATGAAAACATCTGAAAAAGAAGGAATTATAGATGAAAGGAGTGAGAATCGGCAGTGTTTCGATATATTATTGACCGAGTGATCGCGTTATTTATCACATTGTTTATTATTGTATCCATTGCCTTTTGTGTTGTCCGCCTGATGCCGGGAAGCGTGTACGATCAGGATGGAGATCTGTCACAGACCGTTATTGATACTTTGAATGAAAAATATCATTTTGATGAGCCCATAATCAAGCAGTACGGCTATTTCCTGAAGAATGTATTCCTCCATGGAGACTGGGGAACATCAATGAAGATGCGTCCCAATGTACCAGTATTTGAGGTCATGAAGGACCGGATCCCGGTAACCTTGCAGATCAATCTGATATCGCTGTTTGCAGCCATACCGATCGGACTTGCAGCCGGAATCGTGGCGGCAATAAAGAAAAATACGATCATCGACCACTTTGTATCATTTATGGTGGTTATCTTCATTTCAGTGCCTTCATTCGTATTTGCTACATGCCTCCAGTATTTTGTGGGATATAAGGCAGGAGCTTTTCCGATCATATACGATGCGTCAGCCACTGGAATGGCAGCACTCCATTCCATGTTCCTTCCTATTTTAGCGCTGATGTTCAGCCCCATCGCCCGTGTTGCCCGTTATTTAAGAGCGGAGCTGGCAGAAACCATGAACTCTGAGTTTATGCTTCTTGCCAAAACAAAGGGCTTAACGTATGCACAGAGCACAATCCGCCATGGCCTCAGAAACTCCATGGTGCCGCTGGCTAATATTATCATTCCGATGTTTGCCAACGTTTTAGGCGGTTCACTGGTCGTAGAAAATATTTTCTCTGTTCCTGGAATGGGAGGTATGATGGTAGACTCCATCAACGCCAGCGACCACATGCTGACCGTGGCGATCCTGGTGTTCTACTCCATGATCTCGCTGATCACAGTCCTTATCGTAGATATTTCCTACGGCATCATTGACCCGAGAGTCAGAATGGGAGGGAAGAAGTAATGGTATTGTATGAAGATAACAAAGCAAAGTATGACGCAGTATCCAAAGACTTGTTCCGTCTGATACAGAGAGATGAGGAAATCCATGATGCGGAGTTTAAGACAAAGCCCATTGGATTCTTCATGGACGTATGGCTGCGCTTCGTAAAAAATAAGGCGTCTGTGATCGCAGCGGTCATCATCCTTATTATCTCATTTTTTGCCGTGTTCGGCCCGGGCATGAACGAGTATGCCTACGACGAGCAGCACACAGAGCTGACCAACATGCCCGCAAAGGTGCCCTTTATCGCCAAAATGAACCTGGGCTTCTTTGACGGCGGCTATACCATGGAAAACCGGAAATACGACAACTTAAACGATCCGGAAAAGTATCCGGAGGGCTGTATCCTGGAGGTCATCAACCCCAGACTGGTCAACGGGGAGCGGATCGTGGACGTGGTCGTGGACTATTATAAGTATAAAGGGCTCAGCGACGAGCAGTGCTTCTGGTTCGGAAGCGACTACCTGGGCCGCGATATCTGGACCCGTATGTGGAGAGGCGCCCGGGTATCTCTGATCATTGCAGTGGTATCGGTGTGCTGCAACGTGTTCATCGGCGTGGTTTATGGCTCCATTTCCGGCTATTACGGCGGAAAGGTGGACATGGTGATGATGCGTATTACGGAGATCATCAACGCCTTCCCCAGGATCGTTGTGGTGACCCTGTTCATCATGGTATTTGGTACGGGAATGTTCTCCATCATCATGTCCTTAGTCATCAAGGACTGGGTGAGCACGGCCCGTATGGTCCGCTCCCAGTTCTACCGGTTCAAGGGGCGTGAGTACGTACTGGCAGCCAGGACCCTGGGCGTTAAGGATATGGCGCTGATTTTCCGTCATATTCTTCCCAACTCCATTGGCCCCATCATCACCAGCTCCATGATCGCCATTCCAACTGCCATCTTCTCCGAGTCCTTCCTGGCGTACATCGGACTGGGCCTCCAGGCTCCGGAGCCATCCATCGGCGTTATGTTATCCAGAGGGCAGAAGGTGCTTTTACAGTATCCCAGCCAGGTAGTTTTCCCGGCAGTCATCATCTCTCTTCTGATGATCTCCTTCAACCTGTTCGGAAACGGCCTGCGGGATGCCTTTGACCCCACATTAAGAGGAGCAGAATAGGAGGAAGAAGATGAAAGATCCAATCTTAGAGGTAAATAATTTGAGAGTCTCCTTCCGTACCTATAACGGAAAGGTCCAGGCCGTCCGCGGCATTGACTTTAAGCTGTTTGAGGGCGAGACTCTGGCCATCGTAGGCGAGTCGGGTTCCGGAAAATCCGTGACCACCAAAGCGATCTTAGGGATCCTTCCCAAAAACTCCATCATTGAGGAGGGGGAGATCCTTTATAAGGGAGACGATCTGACAAAATATAAGGAAAAAGACTTTTATAAGATCCGCGGAAAGGAGATCTCCCTGATCTTCCAGGATCCGCTTTCTGCGCTGAATCCTATCATGAAGATCGGAAAGCAGATCACCGAGGCCCTGGTCTTAAGAGAGCACATGACAAAGGAGCAGGCAAAGAAGCGGGCTATTGAGCTGATGGAAATGGTGGGGATCCCCAGGCCGGAGGAGCGGTTTGAGCAGTATCCCTTCCAGTTCTCCGGCGGTATGCGCCAGCGTATCGTCATTGCCATTGCCCTGGCCAGCAATGCCAGGATCATGATCTGTGACGAGCCCACCACGGCTCTGGACGTGACCATCCAGGCGAAGATCCTGGACGAGATCAAGGAGATCAAAAGAAAACAGAAGCTCTCCGTGATCTTCATTACCCATGATCTGGGCGTTGTAGCCAATATGGCGGACCGGATCTGCGTGATGTATGCCGGAAAGATCGTAGAGGTGGGAACAGCCAGGGAGATCTTTTACAGCCCGGCCCACCCCTATACCTGGGCCCTGCTTTCTTCCATGCCGGATCTGGAGACAAAGGAGCGGCTGTTCTCCATCCCGGGAACGCCGCCCAACATGATCTTCCCGCCCAAGGGCGACGCCTTTGCCGAGCGGAATCAGTATGCCATGCAGGTGGATTTTGAGGAGGAGCCGCCGTTCTTCAAGCTGAGCGACACCCATTACGCCGCTACCTGGCTTCTGCATCCCAATGCACCCAAAGTGGAAATGCCGGAAGCGCTTCAGAAACGGATCGCACGTATGAACAGGAAGGAGGGCGTATAGGATGGAACAGAACGCACAGAAGGAACGGGAGAAGATCCTGGAGATCAAAAATCTCTGTATGGAATTTCCCGCCGGAAAGAAAAAGACCGTAAAGGCCTTAAACAATGTGACCTTCGATATTTATAAGGGCGAAAACTTCGGTCTGGTGGGCGAGAGCGGCTGCGGAAAGACCACCCTGGGCCGTACTCTGATCCGCCTTTACAATCCCACCTCCGGTGAGATCCTGTTTAATGGGAAAAATATTTCCGGAAAGCTTTCAAAGGCAGACCGGGACTATGTCACAAGAAACCTGTCCATGATCTTCCAGGATCCGGTCTCCTCCCTGAATCCCCGTATGACGGTGGAGGAGATCATTGCCGAGGGCTTAAAGACCAGAGGAGAAAAGGATAAGGAACTGATCCGGAAAAGTGTTTCTTCTATATTAAATAAGGTGGGATTGCTTCCTGAGCACGGCTCCCGTTACCCCCATGAGTTCTCCGGCGGCCAGAGGCAGAGGATCGGTATTGCCCGCTCCCTGGTGGTAAAGCCGTCGGTGATCATCGCCGATGAGCCGGTTTCGGCTCTGGACGTGTCCATCCAGGCCCAGGTCATTAACCTGTTAATGGACATAAAAAAAGAAATGGACTTGACAATTCTGTTCATTGCCCATAATCTTGCAGTAGTAAAGTATTTCTCTGACCGGATCGGGGTGATGCACTTCGGGACCATGGTGGAGCTGGCGGACGCGGACGAGCTGTATGCCCATCCGGTGCATCCCTACACCAAATCCCTGCTGTCAGCCATCCCCCAGCCGGATCCCGACCGGGAGAAGGACAAGCAGAGGCTTTACTATGATCCTTCCATGCATGATTACTCAAAGGAACAGCCCAGTTTCCAGGAGATTCGGCCGGGTCACTTTGTGTATGCTTCTGATTCCGAGATGGAACAGTACAGGAAGGAATTATAAATAAGAGACAGGAGCAGAAAGAAAATGGGAAAAAATGTATTGAAGACCATTGCCACCGGCGACATGTTCATCACCCGCCGGATCGCAAAAGACGGTTACGAGGGGTTCGAGGAGGTCCGGGACTGCATCATGGAGCATGATGTGAAGTTTTCCAACCTGGAAATGACCTTCCATGACCAGGAGGGATATCCGGCGGCAGAAAGCGGAGGCACCTGGGCCATGATGGAGCCGGGCGCTCTGGACGATATCCAGAGATTCGGCTTCAACCTCTACAACACGGCCAACAACCATTCCGGTGATTACGGCCAGGAGGGTGTCATGGCCACCATCCGCCATCTGAACGAGAGGGATATGGTGTTTTCCGGCACGGGAAAAAATCTGGGAGATGCCTCCAAGGCCTGCTATCTGGAGACCAGAAAGGGAAGGGTGGCGCTGATCAGCGTATCCTCCACCTTCAGTGCGGCTTCCAGGGCCGGCGGCCAGTCCCATCAGATGATTGGACGTCCGGGACTGAATCCCTTACGTTCCTCTACCAGATACCATGTGGATCCGGCCCATTATGAGATGGCCCAGGAGCTGGTGAAGGTAACGAAGGTCAATGCAGAGATGGAATTTGAGATCCGCAACGGATATTTTAACCCGCTGGAGCCGGGGGTCCTTCCCTTTGGAAACGCCGGAATGTTCATTCTGGACGAGAAGAACTGGATCGAGAGCATTCCCAACCAGGAGGACATGAAGCGGATCACCGATGAGATCGCAGAAGCCAGAAAACAGGCGGACGTGGTATTTGTCAGCTTCCACGGCCATGAGACCGACGGCGAGGACACCACCGTTCCGGCCATGTTCCTGGAGACCTTTTCCAGAGCCTGCATCGACGCCGGGGCTCATGCGGTGATCGGCCACGGCCCCCACGAGCTGCGCGGCATTGAGATCTACAAGGGCGGTCTGATCCTGTACAGCCTGGGAAATTTCCTGTTTGAGACGGAGACCGTGAGCCTCCAGCCCTATGACGCCTACATCAACCGGAAGATGCCCCTGGATACAAAGGTGGGAAGCTACATGGATAACCGCAGCAAAAACGGGACCGTGGGCTATGGCGTTCTGGAGAACATCTGGAGAGCTGTCATGGCTGCCTGGGACATGGAGGACGGAAAGATCACCCAGGTCCAGCTGTATCCCATCACCTTGGGGCTCCACGATAAGCGTCCCCACAAGGGACTTCCCAGAATGTCCGGAAGCGAGGAGACCTTAAGGTATCTCCAGCAGCTCAGCGAGCCCTATGGAACGAAGATCCGGATCGAAAACGGCGTCGGATACATCGATCTCCAGGAATAGCGTGGGAGAAAGAATATAAATTTTAGGTATGAAAAGTCCTTGCTGGGATCGTGCGCGATCTTGGCAGGGACTTTTTCGTGGGGGATATCTTAATAAGGAATCCAAACAGATTCTGTTCCAATAGTAATGGAAATTTCGATATGATATATGAGATGTAAAGAAAAAAACTATAGCATATGCAAACGCTTGATTTCTGTTGGCTGTCTGATATAATGAAGGGCATTGAGAATATTTGGGAGGAAGAAAAAGTGAAAACGAAGAAGGTACTGGCAGGAATTACTGCGGCTGCGATCGCAGCCAGCATGATAACTGGCTGTGGGGCTGGTGCGAAAACAGAGACAGCGGTAAGCACAGAAGCAGAGACAACGGCGGCCGAAGAGAAGGAGACAACGGCGGCAGAGACGGTACAGGATACGGAAAAGAGTAAAGAGCGGATCCTTACAGTCAGCGGAAATGGGGATTTTGGTTTCCCGTCCGTTTATACGATCTCCCCAAAGGGCCAGGGCTATATGACGCTCAGCTATATTTTTGATACGCTGATGTGGAAGGATGAATCTGGTCTGGTCCCCTATCTGGCAGAGGACTATTCTGTGTCTGAAGATGGGATGACCTATACATTCCAGCTGAGAAAGGGCGTATCCTTCACAGACGGCACTCCTTTTACGGCAGAGGATGTAAAGTTTACCTTTGATTATATGAAGGAACATCCCTATAAATGGGTATCCGTGTCCATGGTGGAGGAAGCGTCCGTTGTGGACGAGCATACGGTGGAGATCAGGCTGAATAAGACATATAATCCGTTTTTGAGCGATGTGGCAGGAAGCCTTCCGATCCTTCCCAAGCATATATGGGAGAATGTGACGGAGCCGGAGACGTTCACAGAGCCGGAGGCGGCAATTTCCACAGGCCCGTTCGTCCTGGAAAATTATGATGCGGCAGCAGGAACGTATACGTTTAAGGCAAATGAAGATTACTTCTATGGGGATGTCCAGATCGACAAGCTGGTGATCGCCAATGTTTCCGGAGGGGATTCCAAGGAAGCGCTGTTAAGCGGGGAAATTGCTGCGGCTCCCAATATCAGCTATAAGGCGGCGATGTCCTTAAAGGATTCTCCGGAATATACAGTATTAGAGGGCCCGGGCCTTTCCGTAACAAGGCTTTATTTTAATTTTGATGAAGAGGCCATGGCTGTAAAGGAGATCCGCCAGGCCATGTATCATGCAGTCAATCTGGACGAGATCGTAGAGAAGGCCTACGGCGGAGCCGGTTATGTAGGTTCTGCAGGCCATGTACAGCCCGGAACGCCCTGGTACAACCCGGACGTCCGTCAGTATGCGTATGATGTGGAGACAGCGAAGAAAATGCTTTCCGAGGCAGGGGCAGCAGACAGCAACGGGGACGGGATCCTGGAATACAACGGAGAAGAGATGTCCTATACGCTGACCTTCACGGAGAATGATGAGAAACTGGCGGAGCTTTTAGTATCTTATATGAAAGCCGTGGGGATCGAGCTGGTTCCGCAGAGCGCCGATGATGCAACGGTAAAGGCAGCCATCAGCGAAGGAAACTTTGAGCTTGCCTTTAATACCAACGGCTCCTTCGGCGGCGACCCGGTGTTCCTGTCCCGTTTTGCAACAGTCGGCGCAGACGGAGCGCCTTCCGTAACCGGACAGGGTGGAAAGACATGGGAAAGCGAGGAATATAACAAGATTTATAATGAATCCGCAGTGGAGCAGGACGATGCAAAACGTCACGAACAGGTGAACGAACTTCAGGAGATCATCGCAGAAGAGCTTCCCTGTCTGACCTTATACTACAAGAAGGCAGTCGCCGCTTATAATAATACGATTTTTGACGGCTTTTATTATACGCCGGATGGAATTTCCATCGCAGTTCCGTTTATTATGAATAAGCTTGTCTTTGTTTCCGGCCAGTGGAAGGCACAGTAGCGGAGCAGTACAGACGAAAGAGGACTTTTATGAAACGTGGGGGGAAAATGGTTCGGACATACGGACTTTATCTGGTGCTGATCCTGTGCATCAGTTTTTTCCTTCCGCGTTTTTTGCCGGGAAGCCCCCTGTCTGTGCTGGATGAGGCCACGGCTTCCCAGAATATGGAGGCCTTTCCGGATACATTCCGGGAGTATTATGCCCCGGAAAAACCGGAAGCTGTACAGTTCTTTTTTTATTTAAAGCATCTTCTTTGCGGGGATCTGGGTTATTCCCTGACCGGAAAACGGAAGGTTGCGGATATGATCGGGGAAAGTCTTGGATACAGCCTCCTTTTGGCGGGACTTGCGATGACAGTCAGTACGTGCATCGGCGTCTGGTATGGGATGCGGGCAGGGCTTAAGGAAGGGAGCAGTCCGGTACGGCTTTTTCCTCTGATCCTGTTGCAGGCAGTGCCGGTCTTTCTTCTTGCGGAGAGCCTGCGGCTTTTGTTTTCCTACCGGCTTTCCTGGTTTCCGTCAAGGGGAGCGTACAGCGTTGGGATGCACCCGTCTTCCGAGGGCTTTCTTCTGGATGTGCTTTATCATATGGTGCTTCCGCTGACGGTCATGATCCTTTCAGAGATCCCCGGGATTGCTGTCTTTACCTATAACAGTACGGTGCGGATCAAAAAGCAGCAGTTTGTACGGATGGCCGTTTACTTAAATCTTACGCAGAATATAATTGAAAAAAAATATATTTTCCGGAATATTCTCCCGGAGATCCTTGGAAAGCTCAGTATCCAGAGTATTTCCTGTGTGGCAGGAACGATGTTTGTGGAGGCGGTTTTTGCATATCCGGGGATCGGAATGCTTCTTCGCACTGCGACGGCCAACCGGGATTACCCGCTGATGCAGGGGATCCTGCTGACTGTCTGTACGCTGGCACTGGTGATCAACGCCATTTTTGAATTCCTGATCCAGCAGATCTCCAGGAGGTAAGTGAACATGAAAAAAATATGGTCCAGGCTTTCTGCTGTCCAGCGGATCTGTGCAGGGATCTGCATTTTTTATTTTCTTGCAGCAGTTTTCGGCCCCATATTTTCTCCTTTTCCTCCGGATGATTTTTCGTCCCCGGCCCTTCTGCCGCCGGGACGGGTCCATCTTCTGGGAACCGATGAAATGGGGCATGATATTTTTTCCATGGTGTTGAGCGGGTTCCGGTATACCCTGCTGTTTTCGCTGACAGCGGCCCTGGGAAGCGTCTCCCTTGGAACGGTGCTGGCGTTTGCCTCTCTTTATTTTCCGAGGGCAGGGCGGGGGATCAATCATTTGGCAACGGTGTTTCTGATCATTCCGGATATTCTCTTGATCCTTTTTGTGGCGGCCTTTGCAGCGCCAACCTGTACAAATACAATCCTCAGCATGATATTTTTTTCCTGGCCGCGGGTCTTCCGGATCGCAAGGTCCAGGCTTTCCGCCTGTTTTTCCTCCAATAAGGTGGTATATACCATGCTGATAGGAGGAAATATGTGGGATGTGATCCGGAAGCTGTGGCATGACGGATATCCGGTGATCGGAACGCTTTTTATGATGCAGGCCAGCCGGGCGGTCACCTATGAGACTACGCTGGCATTTTTTGGCTTGGGGGATCCGCTTTTAAAGACCTGGGGAAGGCTGATCCGCAGTGCGTTAAATTATGAAAATTTCTTTTACGACAATACCTGGTGCTGGTATCTGCTCCCGGCAATGATCTGTGTGGTCGTTTATGTGGCGGTACTCTCCGTGCTGGTATTTGATGAGGGGAAGGTATGATAGAAATACAGGGGCTTTCCATTTTTTATGGAAAAAGAAAGCTGGCCTACCCGGATATTTCCGTAAAGAAGGGGGAGGCAGTGGGCATAGCGGGAAAAAGCGGATGTGGAAAAACATCACTGTTTTCGTTTCTTTTGGGAGAGCTTCCGGACAGTGCCTTTTCCTATGAGAGGGCAGAGCTTCTTGGACGGGATCTGTCTTTATGGGGGATGGAACGGTTTGAAAAGATCAGCTATATTCCGCAGTTTGCCCAGAGTGCCTTAAATCCCAGGATGAAGGTCCGGGAGCATATAGACGCGGTCCTTTCGGCCTGCGGACGCCGGGGAAGCGGGGAGGCAGAGGAGCTGTTCCAGAAACTGGCTCTTTCAGATGAGCTTTTTTCCAGATATCCCAGTACGCTGTCCGGGGGGCAGAAGCAGAGGATCGTGATCGCGCTTGCGATGTTAAAGAAACCGGAGCTCCTTTTTATGGATGAGCCGTCCTCTGCCATCGATTTTATCACCCTGCGGCGGATCCTGGAGTACATATGGTCCATTAAAGGAACGACAACGATCCTGATGACGGCCCATCAGCGGCCGTTTCTGGAAAAGGCTGTGGACCGGATCGTGGAGCTTTCGGAGGGAGAAAAATGCTGGAAATCAGAAATGTGACAAAAAGCTACGATGAAAAAGCGGTCCTGTCTTCAGTCTGTTTCATGCTTTTGGATGGGGAAAGCCTTTTGCTGGCAGGAGAAACAGGGGGAGGAAAGACCACCTTGGCCCGGATCATCTGTGGAAGCGAATGCCCGGATTCGGGAGAGGTGCTTCTGGATGGAAAGCGTCTTTTGGGCACGTATCGGAAAAGAAGCCCAGAGGAACTGGCAGATATCCAGTACATCTTCCAGGATCCGTACAGCGCCGTGGAGCTCACCAACACGCTTCGCCAGACCCTGGGCGAAACGGAGCGGGTCATGAAGTGGCATGGGCGCAGCTGTCTCCCCATGGAGGAGGCGCTTTGCCAGACGGCGCCAGAGCTTCTGGGAGATATGGATAAAAAAATGGAGCAGTTTTCCGGCGGCCAGCTTCAGCGGATCTGCATTGCCAGAGCCCTGATCCCCAGGCCGAAGCTTCTGATCACAGACGAGTCTACCTCCATGCTGGATAAGGATGGAGAAGACGAGGTCCTAGACGTCCTTCACCGGCTGAAAAGGGAAAGAAAGGTGAGCATCCTGTCTGTCGTCCACGATATTGACTTTTCAGTGGCCCGCTGGGATCGGATCGCAGTGCTTTTTGGGGGAAGGATCGTTGAGGACCTGCCGTTTGGCCGGTTCTTAGAAGAGGCGGCGCATCCTTACAGCCGCCGCCTGATCGAGAGCAGTCTTTTTTTCAGTGAAAAATAAATGGAAGGGGAAAGAAAAATGTCAAAGATCACCACAGTGGATCTGTCAGAGGGGCAGATCGGGGAGAGCGAGTATACCTTTGGACCAGGGAGGGATTACGGCCGGGGGCTGGCCATGCGCCTTTTGAAGGAGCATGTGCCGGACTCCTGCGGACGGCTGGACGCGGAAAATGCGGTCATTTACACACCGGGCCTTTTTACAGGAAACATGGCTCCCAGCGCCACCAGGGGCCTTATCATGTCAAAGGGAGAGGGGAAAAAGGGACTCTGTGTTTCCAGTATCACCGGAGACTTTCCCCAGAAGCTGGCGTCCCTGGATATCGCATCCATTGTAGTAACGGGAAAATATGAAAAACGGAACGCAGTCGTCTTCGTGGATCCGAACGGGGCAGAGCTTATGTGTATGCCGGAGCTTGAGGGCCATACGACAGCAGAGATGGTGGATATGCTCAGAAGGCAGTTTGGCGAGGACTGCGCCATCATCGGAACCGGCCAGGCTGCGGACCGTATGATGCCGCTGGCCAGTATTTTTGTGACCTATCCAGAGGGACAGCCAAGATTTTATTGTCCCCGGAGCGGAGTCGGCGATATCCCGGGAAGCAAGGGCCTGCGTGCCGTTGTTTTAAAGGCACAGACATATTTTGGAAGCCCCTGTGTGAACAAAGAGGCGTTTCGTGATACAGGAAAGCGTCTGGCAAAGATCATCATGGACAACGAGATCTGCGGCGGCGCTCTGCCGGGACTGGGCTCCATTACCTTGATCCATCTTTTAAAGAGCCGCCAGGCCGTTCCAAAGGTGGAAAAAAAGAGCAGAGAAGGAGCAGAGGCAGCGGAGAAGCAGGGCGGCTGCAGGACCAATTACTGCTGTGCGCCAATGTGCGTCATCGGCTGCTTAAACCGGCACAGTGCAGGAACGGGAGAGGTATTTTCAGCACCGGAGGAATCCGAAGTACGGGCAGCGCTGACCCAGTGCTTTGGATTTGAAGAAGCGGCCTTTGCAAAGGAGCTGAACCGGCATGGCTTTTCGATCGGCTTAAATACCACAGAATTTGTATATACGGTATCCATGTATTGGAAAGCAACTGGCGAAACGGCCACCAGGGAAAAGGTCCTCTCTATGATGGAAGAGGTGGAGAAGGGAAGCGTACTGGGACGCCTGATCGGCGGAGGGACTGCCGGAGTGGCAGAGCTTTTTAAAGACAGGCCGGATGTGGCAGCTCTTGTTACAAAACCGTCGGTGGTCCAGGAAGAGCAGTTTAAGGTGCATCTGGACAAGCTTTATCCGGAGCTTCAGGATATGGACGATATGGAACTTCTGTACCGCCAGGTCTTCGTTCTGGAAAACCTGGGCTTCTGTATCTTCTCTTCCTTTGCACTTCTGAACAACAGAGAGGTCATGGAGCTTCTGGCACAGATGGCTTCTGACAAGTTCGGAGTCAGGGTCACAGCCCAGGAATTACTCTCTTATGCCGGAGATTGTATTGAACAGGAGACCGCCTACCAGAGAGAGCGGCTGGCCGAGAGCGTTCAGAAAAACATTCCGGAGTTTATCAAGGTTTTGTACCGGTATTTCAGTGAATAAATAACAGATCATTCTTCAAAAGACTGGTCAACAGAAAAAATCCCGCCCTGTCTGGCACACAGGGCGGGAAACGTTTTAAGGGGGACCTGCCAGACGCAACTCTGGCAGGTATGAGTATGAAAAAGCTTTGTGTGTTCAAGTGTAGCACTTGAAACAAAGGCAGGTTATCCTTTCGGATAACGTAATTGTATTATATGGGGTAAATGTGTACAAAGTGTGATTGGAACATAAAAAAATTATAAATATATATAACAGAATATGGTAGATATGGTAAAATATCCGTAAGAATCGCCTGGAGGTTCGTCCGGATACGCGTCTGGAATGAGCTGCAATGTATGACATATAGGAAGGGAGAGATACCATGGAAAACATACTGGTGATCGGGATCGCAGGCGGCTCCGGCAGCGGAAAGACGACGCTGACCACCCGGCTTGCGGAGCAGTTCCCGGAAGAGGTGACGGTGATCCGGCATGACGATTACTATAAGCACTACGAGGAGCTGACCCTGGAGGAAAGAAAGCTTTTGAACTACGACCATCCCAATGCCTTTGATACGGAGCTTCTGATCCGCCATTTGATGGAGCTGAAGCAGGGACGGCCGGTGGAGTGTCCCGTTTATGATTATGCGGTATATAATAGAAGCGGAAGGACCCGGACCATACAGCCGCGGCGGGTGGTGATCGTGGAGGGGATCCTGATCTTTGAAAACCGTAAGCTCTGCGATCTCATGGATATCCGCGTATTCGTGGATACAGATGCAGATATCCGCATCATCCGCAGGATCCAGAGGGATGTGGTGGAGCGCGGCAGGAGCCTGGAATCCGTGATCGGCCAGTATATAAACACGGTGAAGCCCATGCATGAGCAGTTCGTGGAGCCCAGTAAGAGGAACGCCAGCATCATCGTTCCCGAGGGCGGCTACAACCGGGTGGCCATGCAGATGCTCTTAAGCCAGGTGCGGAGCCACCTGCGGGGGGAGGACTGACCGGGGCCGGGGAAGGCCGGATCGGAAGCCTGCGCGGCTCCAGTCGTCAGAATGGCTGCATTTTGCCACAATTTTGCCCGAGTTTTGCGGGAGAAATCTTAAGATTAAAAAGGAAGAATGTGGTATACTCTTTTTATACAGAAATTAAGGTCCGCAGCAGCGGCATAAGGAGGAATACCATGATACGGAAGAATAAATTACGGCTGACCCTGACTACGGCGCTTATGACGGCTGCCCTGGGATTCCCGGCTCTGGCTTCGGAGCGGATCGAGGATATTACCCTGGAGATCGAATCCGGGATCCATGCAGGAGAATACGGAGACGGCGATTACGTGGATGTGATCGTGGATAATGAGGGCTGCTACCTGGATACGGTAACGGTGACCAATGTGCCGGGGGATATCTGGGAGACTGGGGATGAGCCCCGGTTAAAGATCGTTTTACGGACGGACGAGGGCTATATCTTTGCCTCTGGCCTGGGAGAGGATGAGGTGGCTCTGGACGAAGAGACAGGGATCGTGACCTCTGTATCCCGGAGCTCCTCCCGCCTTACGATCCTTGTGACCCTGGCGGAGCTGGATGAGGACGATTATTACGAATATGACGAGGACTATACCCTGGACGTGGAGGAGGCTCTGTGGGATTCGGCTGTGGGCGGTCTGGCCGGCTGGGCAGGAAACGACTACGCAAGGAAATATGAGGTCCGTCTTTATAAGGACGGCGAAGAGGTGGGCCAGACAGTTACAACGGAAAAGCTGACCTACAATTTCTCCGGCCACTTCTCCGGGGCGGGAACGTACCAGTTCCGGGTGCGGGCGGTCCGCGGCGAGTACGATGAGGGAAGCTGGGCGGAATCAGATGAGCGGACAGTATCTGACGAGGAGGCGGCCAGGATCCGCAGCCAGGCGTCCAGCACCTCCCATGGATATGCCGCCGTGGATCCGGCGGGGACCTGGCTCTGGCAGCCGGAAGCCGGCTGGTGGTGGTGCAATCCCAACCGCAGCTATCCCTACTCCGTATGGGCGATGATCGATGGGAAGTGGTATTACTTCAATGAACAGGGCTACTGTGTGATGAACGACTGGGTAACCACCGGAGGTAAATGGTATTACTGCGGCGAAAGCGGGGCCATGGTCACAAGCCAGATGATCAACGGCCAGTATTATGTCAATATCAATGGAGAATGGGTGCAGTAGCACACGGCCGCCGTCTCCTGTTTTTTGGGAAAAATGAAAAAACCTCTTTAAAAACCGGATTCTTTTGTATATAATAAGATTGATATTTCGCGCTCTGAAAAACAGAGATCAGACGGAATACAGCGGCAGCCGGTACTGGGCTGCTCCTGTATTCCGAGAAATAGAGAGTATCCGGGTGAAAAGACAGAAAAGACAGGAGGAAAATGGCAATGATGATGTCCAACGACATTGGAATTGATTTAGGTACGGCCAGTATCCTTGTATATATTAAAGGAAAAGGCGTTGTATTAAAGGAACCGTCGGTGGTTGCCCTGGACAGGGAGACCAATAAGGTGATCACCTTTGGTGAGGAGGCCCGTCTGATGATCGGGCGTACTCCCGGCAATATCGTGGCGGTCCGTCCCCTCAGAAAGGGCGTGATCTCCGACTATACCGTGACCGAGAAGATGTTAAAATACTTCATCGACAAGGCAGTGGGAAAAAGGACCTTAAGAAAGCCCAGGATCGCAGTCTGCATCCCCAGCGGAGCCACAGAGGTGGAGAGAAAGGCCGTTGAGGACGCCACCTACCAGGCTGGCGCCAGAGAGGTCTGCATCATTGAGGAGCCGGTGGCGGCGGCCATTGGAGCGGGCATCGATATTTCCAAGGCCTGCGGAAACATGATCGTTGATATCGGAGGCGGTACTGCGGATATCGCGGTGATCTCCCTGGGAGGCACCGTAGTAAGCACATCCATCAAGACTGCCGGAGACGACTTCGATGAGTCCCTGGTGCGTTATATGAGAAAGAAGCACAATCTTCTGATTGGTGAGAGGACTGCCGAGGAGATCAAGATCAATATCGGCGCGGCGTACCGCCGTCCGGAGCTGGTGACCATGGAGGTGCGCGGAAGGAACCTGGTAACGGGACTCCCGAAGACCATCGTAGTTACCTCTGACGAGACCCTGGAGGCCCTTAAGGAGCCGGCGATGCAGATCGTGGACGCAGTACACAACGTCTTAGAGCGGACGCCGCCGGAGCTGGCCGCGGATATTTTTGACCGGGGCATCGTACTTACGGGAGGCGGAGCCCTGCTTTCCGGTCTGGACGCCCTGATCGAGGAGAAGACGGGCATCACGACGATGATCGCGGAGGAGCCGCTGACAGCGGTGGCCATCGGAACTGGTAAATTCATTGAGTTTTTCCATGGAGGAAAGCATTCAGACAGATAAATGGCGACTGTAACAGGTTATGTAGAAAAGATAAAATACCGCAATGATGAGAATGGCTATTCGGTGCTGAACGTTGCCGATGGCAAGGAGGAGTATGTCCTGGTGGGCACCTTTGCGTATATCGCAGAGGGGGAGCGCATCGAGGCAACGGGGCGCATGGTAGAGCATTCGATTTATGGCGAGCAGCTGTCGGTGGAGAGCTATGAGATCAAGCCTCCCGAGGACACGCTGGCAATAGAACGGTATCTCGGCTCCGGTGCGATCAAAGGCATCGGAGCTGCTTTGGCTAAAAGGATCGTGAAAAAATTCAAGGCCGATACCTTCCGTATCATCGAGGAGGAGCCGGAACGGCTTTCTGAGGTCAAGGGGATCAGCGAGCGGATGGCCATGGAGATCAGCAGCCAGGTGGAGGAAAAACGGGAGCTGCGCCAGGCCATGCTGTTCCTCCAGCAGTATGGGATCCATATGAACCTGGCGGTGAAGATCTACCAGCAGTACGGCCAGCGGATGTATTCGGTGATCCAGGAAAATCCCTACCAGCTGGCGGACGACATCCATGGCGTCGGCTTTAAGATCGCTGATGAGATCGCGGCAAAGGTGGGGATCTTTACGGATTCCGATTACAGGATACGGAGCGGGATGTTCTATGCTCTTTTGCAGGCCGTTGGAAACGGCCACACCTACCTTCCCAGGGAGGAGCTGTTTGCCAGCGCGGCGGAGCTCCTTAAGGTGGATGCGGACTATATGGAAAAGCATCTCATGGATCTCCAGATGGAAAAAAAGCTGGTGGTGAAGGAAAAGGACAGCGGGATGATCGTCTATCCGGCCCAGTTTTACTATATGGAGCTCAATACCGCCAGAATGCTCCACGATCTGAGCATACGGGATACGGTGCCGCCGGAGAAAATAAGGAAACGGCTGGAGTCCATCGTGGCCGGAGAGCAGATCGAGCTGGACGTCCATCAGGAGGAGGCGGTCATCGAAGCGGTGAACAATGGACTCCTTATCATCACCGGAGGGCCGGGAACCGGAAAGACCACCACCATCAACACGATCATCCGGTATTTTGAACAGGAGGATATGGAGATCCTTCTGGCAGCCCCCACAGGCCGGGCGGCCAAGCGGATGGCCGAGGCCACAGGCTATGAGGCCCGGACCATCCACCGGCTCCTGGAGCTTACGGGAGCCCCATCCATGGACAGCGGACGCAATGGGAACGGCAGCAGCGGAGGGGAGGCCCGGCTGGAGGGGATGCATTTTGAGCGCAACGAGGCCAATCCGCTGGATGCGGACGTGGTCATCATCGACGAGGTCTCCATGGTGGATATCAGCCTGATGCATTCCCTTTTAAAGGCCGTCAACGTGGGGACCAGGCTGATCCTGGTGGGGGATGTGAACCAGCTTCCCAGCGTGGGACCGGGAAACGTCCTGCGGGATATGATCCAGTCGGGAAAATTCCCAGTGGTGATGCTCACAAAGATCTTCCGGCAGGCGGCCCAGAGCGACATTATCGTAAACGCCCATAAGATCAACGCCGGAGAGCGGGTACCCCTGGAAAAGCGCAGCCGGGATTTCCTTTTTATCCGCCGGGACAATCCTGCGTCTATTATTAAAGATATGATGGTCCTTCTGAGGGATAAGCTGCCGGGCTACGTGGGCGCGGAGATCCAGGATATCCAGATCATGACGCCCATGCGCAAGGGCGCTCTGGGTGTGGAGCAGCTGAACCGGATCCTCCAGGAAAATTTCAATCCTCCGGCGGCAGATAAGCCGGAAAAGGAGGCGGGAGGTACCATATTCCGAACCGGGGATAAGGTGATGCAGATCAAAAACAATTACCAGCTGGCCTGGGAGGTGCGGAACCGCTATGGGATCCCGGTGGACAAGGGCGAGGGCGTCTTCAACGGCGACATGGGCGTCATACGCCAGGTAAACGCCTTTTCCGAGACCCTGGAGGTGGAATTTGACGAGGGGCGGATGGCGGAGTACAGCTTTAAGCAGCTGGAGGAGCTGGAGCTGGCATATGCCATCACCATACATAAATCCCAGGGAAGCGAATACCCGGCAGTGGTGATCCCCATTTATTCGGGGCCGCGGATGCTGATGACCAGGAATCTGATCTATACAGCCGTGACCAGGGCGAAAAAATGTGTGTGCCTGGTGGGACTGCCGGAAATGTTCCAGTTTATGGTGGAGAATGAAATGGAGCAGAAGCGGTATTCCGGACTGAAGGACCGGATCCTGGAGATCGAGCCGTGAATTTAAATGCAGATCGGATCCGGGCGGACTAGTCCGCGGGATCTGAACCAGAGTTTAAGCCTAAGCCCGATGGATCCGAGCCTGGACAAACAGAAATATATAAAAATCCATGAATAAAGAAACAATTCTGAATGTTCTTTTTCCCCGGCACTGTCCGGTGTGCGGGGAGATCGTAAAGCCGCCGGGCGGTCTGATCTGCCCGGCCTGCTTTCATAAGCTTTCTTTCGTAAAACAGCCTGTATGTAAAAAATGTGGAAAGGAGATCCAGGATGTGGCGGAGGAATTCTGCGGGGACTGCACAAAGCGCCGCCATGCCTTCGAGTCCGGCCTGGCCCTTATGAATTATGATGAGACGGCCAGGAGATCCATGGCCTGGATCAAATATAAAAATAAGAGGGAATATCTGGACTTTTATGGAGCGGCCCTGGCGGCCAGGTATGAAAAGCAGATCCGGCGCATACATGCGGATGTCCTTGTTCCGGTGCCGGTCCATCCGTCCAGAAAGCGGGCCAGGGGCTTTAACCAGGCAGAGGTGCTGGCCTTCTGCCTGGGAAAGCGCCTGGGGATCCCGGTGGAACCCGGCATGCTTATCCGGGATAAAAAAACAAAGCCGCAGAAGGAGCTTTCTGCGGCGGAGCGTCTGAAAAATCTGTCCGGGGCATTCCGGGCCGGAACGGTCCCCGATGGGATAAAAACGGTGCTCCTGGTGGATGATATCTATACCACCGGGAGCACTGTGGAGGCCTGCGCCCGGGCGCTGCGGAGCGCGGGGGTAAGTCGTGTGTATTTTGTGGTGATCTGCATGACTGGGGGACGATAGGGGCTGCACCCTACTCGTCCAGGGAGACGAAAAGCCCGCTTTCCTTCTGCTGGAAGGAAAAGTCCTGGGACTCGGCTTCGGAGGACCAGACGGTGACAGTCAGGGTGGAGGTCTCCTTATCCCAGCTTATGGTGGGGCAGATCAAAGCCTCTGTGGCATAGACGGCGGTGGGGAAGGCATTGACCCGGCTGTCCTTATCCATGAGATAGATCCCTTCATACCGGTTTCCGGGAGCCATATAGCCAAAGAGCTTCAGTCCGCTTTCCGGATCCTCAGCCAGGGAGACTACGCCGTACTGGCCGTCGTTTCCGGAGAGATTTTCAAAGGGGACGGCCTCGATCTCTCCGGCAGAAAATTTCTGCATGATCGTAAAGAAGTCCCCTGCCTCCTCGGCTTTCATGGAAGCGATCTCTTCGGGGCTGGGGGTCTCCCTGGGGCCGGGAGCACCGCTTTCCGCTTCGGCTGCGCTTTCCGGCGCGCTGGTCTCCAGAGCCTCAGAGGGGGCCTCTGTCCCGTTCTGGCCGCCGGTGCCGGAAGAGCCGCAGGCGGTGAGCACGGCGGCGGCAAGGACCGCCAGGAGCCCGCAGGCAGCCCGGAGGCGGAGTTTCCTGTTTTTCATGGTTTCCATATTTTTCATCATTGTACTGGTTTTCCTTTCTGTTTCCAGCGTGTGCGCTGGTCTGACCCTTTGATTTTATCATATTTCCAGCATTGCGGCCCTTAAATTTTTATAAAAAGTTTCCCGGAGCCGGGGCGGTCGTTTTTTTACAAAAAAACTTGACTGTACAGGCTTTCTATGTTACAATGAGCGGGCGAATGGAAGAACATAGGTCTTTTTTTTATGCTCAATTTTCGATAGCAGGCAGGGAAAAAGGCCGCCTTACAAAGAATTAAACGGAGGTGGAAGTCGTGCGCACAAAGATTACACTGGCATGTACAGAATGCAAGCAGCGCAATTACAACATGACGAAGGATAAGAAAACTCATCCGGACCGCATGGAGACCAAGAAGTACTGCAGATTCTGCAAGAGACACACAATGCACAAAGAAACTAAGTAATCCGGTTTTCAGAAGGACGTGAATTATGGGAGAAACAGCAAGTAATGAGAAAGCCCTCAAAAAGGACTTTATCAAAGGCTTAAAAGCTGAATTCAGCAAGATCATCTGGCCGGATAAAGAAACTCTGACAAAACAGTCTGTTGTGGTAGTAGCAACAACACTTGTTTTGGGAATTGCGATCGCACTCCTTGATCTGATCATTAAGTTTGGTCTCAATATCGTTATTGGTTAAGGATGAGGTGAAGATATGTCAGAAGCACAATGGTATGTTGTACACACTTATTCCGGATATGAGAATAAGGTAAAAGTTGACATTGAAAAGACAATTGAAAACAGAGGACTTCAGGACCAGATCTTAGAGGTTTCCGTCCCGTTGGAAGAGGTTATCGAACTGAAGAACGGCGCTCAGAAGCAGGTGGAACGCAAGATGTTCCCGGGCTACGTGCTGATCCATATGATCATGAATGATGATACATGGTACGTGGTCAGAAACACCAGGGGCGTGACCGGTTTCGTAGGACCGGGATCCAAGCCGGTGCCGCTCAGCGAGGATGAAATGAGAAACCTCGGATTTAAGACAACCGGAGTCGTCGTTGATTTTGAGGTCGGAGACACCATCGTGGTGATGTCCGGCGCATGGAAGGATACCGTGGGCGTCGTTAAGACCGTCAACGAATCCAGACAGTCCTTAACGATCAACGTCGAAATGTTCGGCCGTGAAACACCGGTAGAACTGAATTTTTCTGAAGTGAAGAAAATGTAGGCTGCGCCCGTTTGCGCAGATGTACGAGTGGGAGGGAAATCCCGACATTACCACATGATTTAGGAGGTGCCTAATTATGGCAAAGAAAGTAACAGGATATATCAAATTACAGATCCCGGCAGGAAAGGCTACACCGGCTCCGCCAGTTGGTCCGGCACTCGGACAGCACGGCGTTAATATCGTACAGTTCACAAAGGAGTTCAACGCCAGAACTGCTGACCAGGGCGACATGGTCATCCCGGTTGTTATCACCGTTTACGCGGACAGAAGCTTCAGCTTCATCACAAAGACTCCGCCGGCTGCTGTATTATTAAAGAAGGCCGCAAAGATCAAATCCGGTTCCGCAGTTCCCAACAAGACAAAGGTTGCTACCCTGTCCAGAGCTGAGGTTCAGAAGATCGCTGAATTAAAGATGCCGGATCTCAACGCTGCAAGCATTGAGGCTGCTACCAGCATGATCGCCGGTACTGCCCGTTCCATGGGTATCGTTGTAGAGGATTAATCCGGAAGCAGCAGGCTGTTTTCGCTGAGGGGCATATCCCCATACAGTGACAAATACGTGGGAGGGAGAACTCCCGACAATACCACAGGAGGTTATTTAGAATGAAAAGAGGAAAAAGATACGTAGAAGCGGCAAAAGCTATCGACCGCGCTACTCTTTATGATACAGCAGACGCTATCGCACTTGTAAAGAAGGCTGCTGTTGCAAAATTCGATGAAACTATCGAGGCTCACTTAAGAACTGGCTGTGACGGCCGTCATGCTGACCAGCAGATCCGTGGCGCTGTTGTTCTGCCGCACGGAACTGGTAAGACTGTACGTATCCTTGTATTCGCAAAGGGACCCAAGGCTGACGAGGCATTAGCAGCAGGCGCTGACTTCGTTGGTGCTGAGGAGCTGATCCCGAAGATCCAGAACGAGGGCTGGTTAGATTTCGACGTTGTTGTCGCTACACCGGATATGATGGGCGTTGTTGGACGTCTTGGCCGTGTACTTGGACCCAAGGGCTTAATGCCGAACCCCAAGGCCGGAACTGTAACCATGGACGTTACAAAGGCCATCAACGAGATCAAAGCTGGTAAGATTGAGTACAGACTCGATAAGACAAACATTATCCACGTGCCAGTAGGTAAGGCTTCTTTCACAGAAGAACAGTTAGCGGACAACTTCCAGACGCTTATGGATGCGATCATGAAGGCAAAACCGAGCACAGTAAAGGGCGCTTACTTAAAGAGCGTTACTCTTACTTCCACAATGGGCCCGGGCGTAAAGTTAAACGTTGCCAAGCTGATGAACTAATAACTGGCTGAAAAAGTGATTGACAATCCAGATATAATATGTTAGAGTATTCGAGTATTGAATGCCGAAGACAGCAGGTGCCGTAAGGCGTAAGATGAAAACACCTGCCGAGGAATGTACAAAACTCACAAGCAGAATTTTGTAAACCTCTCTGTCTCAGCGGCAGGGAGGTTTCCTTGTATATACAGGAATCTGATGCTGTGACGGCTTTACAATGCTGGCAGCCGCATCTGGGCGTGACCCGCCGGGAGAGCAGCTGCGAAAAATAAAACAGGAGGTAAACCATTCATGGCAAAAGTTGAATTAAAGCAGCCGGTTGTAGCTGAGATCGCTGAGCTTTTTGACGGAGCAGCTTCCGCAGTAGTTGTTGACTACCGTGGATTAACTGTTGAGCAGGATACCGCTCTTCGTAAACAGTTAAGAGAAGCAGGCGTTACTTATAAGGTATATAAGAACACCATGATCCGCTTCGCAGCAAAGGGAACCGCTTTTGAAGCTCTTGAGCCGAATCTTGAAGGACCGACAGCCCTGGCTGTATCCAAGACAGACGCAACAGCTCCGGCCAGAATCTTAGCAAACTTCGCTAAGACAGCTGACAAGCTTGAATTAAAAGGCGGTGTCGTAGAGGGAACTTACTACGATGCAAAGGCGATCAATGTGATCGCTTCCATCCCGTCCAGAGAGGTTCTTCTTGGAAGACTTCTTGGCAGCATGCAGTCCCCGATCGCAAACTTCGCACGCGTTATCAACCAGATCGCAGAGAAGAACGGCGGTTCTGCAGAGGCTTAGGCCGAGAGCAGCTTAGCGCGAGGCCGTTCCCGACCCTTAATGAGCGGGAGCGTAGCGAGCGCGAATTTAGTGGAGGGAACCTTCCCATAGGCGCGGGTGCAGCGAAAGCCGCTCCCGACAAGAGGAGGGAATATCCCGTGGGCGCGGACACTGTAAGATCCGTTCCCGACGCAGCATAACGCTGCAAGGTTTTTGGAAACAAAACGTGAAAATAAATAATTAATGGAGGTAAATCATAATGGCAAAGTTAACAACAGCTGAATTTATCGAAGCTATCAAGGAATTATCCGTATTAGAGTTAAACGAGTTAGTAAAAGCATGTGAGGAAGAGTTCGGTGTATCCGCAGCAGCAGGCGTTGTTGTAGCAGCAGCAGGCGCTGGCGCAGCAGCTGAGGAAGAGAAGACTGAGTTCGACGTTGAGCTTACAGAGGTAGGCCCGAACAAGGTTAAAGTTATCAAGGTTGTTCGTGAAGTAACTGGCCTGGGCTTAAAGGAAGCTAAGGACGTTGTAGACGGCGCTCCGAAGGTTCTTAAGCAGGGCGCTTCCAAGGAAGAGGCTGAGGACATCAAGACAAAACTTGAGGCTGAGGGTGCAAAGATCACTCTTAAGTAATTTAAGAAATGATGATAAAAGAAGCCGCAGGTGGGTGACCATCTGCGGCTTTTTTCATGGGAGGGGCTGTCTGGTCCGCGGATCCTTCCGGAAACCACACTGCAAAACTGGAAGAAACCATAAAACCATGTGGAAAGACGGATGCATCTGTGATAGAATGGAACTGGATTCTTAAGGATTTTCCGCGCGCAGCCGTACAGAAAGAAAAGCCGCGGCAAAGACAGAGTACAACAACGGCCGCAGGCCGGAAAACAAAGGAGATTGACCACATGCTGGATGAGTTGATAAAGAGATATCCCATACTGGAACGTGTCCGGGAGGACATTGAGGCTGTTTATGGGATCCTGGAGCGCTGCTATGAAAACGGCGGGAAGCTTCTGATCGCAGGAAACGGCGGAAGCGCGGCTGACGCGGAGCACATCGTGGGCGAGCTGATGAAGGGCTTTGTGAAGCGCCGCCCAGTGACGGAAGAGATGAAAGAGGCGCTTGAGAAAGCGGACCCTGTGCGTGGGAAGGAGCTCTCTGAAAAGCTCCAGGGCGGCCTTCCGGCCATTGCCCTTGTGGACCATGCCGCTCTTTCCACGGCCTTTGCCAACGATGTGGACGGGATGCTTTCCTACGCCCAGCAGGTCAACGGTTACGGAAAGCCCGGGGACGTATTTTTAGGGATCAGTACCTCGGGGAATGCGGAGAACGTGATGTATGCGGCAGTGACGGCAAAAGCAAAGGGAATGCAGGTCGTGGGACTCACAGGAAAGGACGGCGGGAAGCTGGCAGGGATCGCCGACGCAGCCGTCATTGTCCCGGAAATGGAAACGTATAAGATCCAGGAGCTGCATCTCCCGGTGTACCATGCGCTGTGCCTGATGCTGGAACACCGGTTTTATGAGCAGTAGGGGACCGGGGGCGGCATGAAGAGACGAGAATGGATTTTACTGATCATCCTGTCCATAACCGTGATGGCCTCGGTACTGATCGGAGTTGGACAGGTATATATAACGGGACCGGAAGGCGTCCGCTTAAAGGCAGACCAGACACTCTGGCTGTTTTTTGAGACGGCAGCCCTGTTTTGCGTATCCTTTTTTATCATACGCACGGCACAGACCAAATGGCTGCGCTTCCTTTTGCTGTCGTTTATGACCATGGGATTTTTATGGATCCACCAGGTATTTCTCCCGGTGCTGGTATCCGGGGCCTACCTGGCGGCCGTGATCCGGTGCGGCAGCGCGCTGAGGCGTCTCCTGGACTGGCACAGACGCCTTCCGGAATACCATGGGGTCACGTGCATGGCAGATCTTACCCTGGGCTGCGGACTTCTGATCACCGTGTTCTGCCTCATGTCCCTGGCGGGGATCGGAAGCATTGAGAACACCAGACTGGCGGTCCTGGTCCTGCTGGCCCTGTCGTTCCTTCCGGCAGTTTCCGGATCGGAGGCCAGGGCCAGAGCCAGGGCCGGTTACGGCGGCTTCTGGAGGGAACGGAAGCCCATGACCGTGGGAGTTTCTCTGTGCCTGGCGTTTTTCTTTGCCATGGTGCTCCTGCAGGCGGGGCGCATGAATATCTGTGCCGATTATGATTCCCTCCACTATGGACTCCGGTCCGAGTATATTTTAAACGACGGCGGCGGGATCTACGAGGATCTGGGAAGCGTCAACGTGGTCTATACGTACTCCAAGGGCCTGGAGATCCTGCTGCTTCCCATTTCGGGCCTTCCCTCGTACAGCTTTTTCCTCAGCGCGCAGCTCTGGATGACCGTGGGCCTTCTCCTGATGGCCGGAAAGATCGCAGGTCTTTTTGTAAACCGCCGTCATGGCCTTTTGTGTCTGGCGCTGCTGGCGTCGGTGCCCGGGATCATGAACATGTCGGTCACGGCGAAAACCGATTCGGCCACGGCCCTGTTCCAGTTGATCATGATCTATTTCCTGCTCCTTTATATCAGGCGGCAGAAGACGTATTGGCTGGTACTGGCGGGAAACGCATTTTTCATGACCATGGTCTTAAAGCCCACGGCCCTGGTATTCTCCACCATCGTGGGGGGAACGGCGTTCCTCTGCATGGTGTTCATGAAGCGTCTGCGGATCCAGTGGAAGGAGCCGTTTTTCCTGGGATGGATCCCCATGCTCTCCATGTGGGCGCTGGTGTGGCTGAGGACCTGGCTTCTCACGGGGCTTCCTGTGACGTCGGTGTTCTACTCCATCTGGAATAAGCTGGGCTTCGTGGTCCGCTATCCGTTCCGGTTTGACGATCTGCCGTCCAATGGCGGCTCCCTGTTCTCCATAAGCGGAGTGAAGCATTTTTTTAAGCGTCTCTACGGCGTTCTGCTGGCTCCTGTGGGAGAGGATATGGCCCATGTCTGGATCGCCTGGGGGACTCCGATCCTTCTGATCTTTCTGGTCCTGTTCCTTGTCGTGCTTCTGGCCAGGACGCGCCGGTTCCGGAAAACGGAGGAAAAGCCTTTTTACTGCCTGGTCTGGATGTTTCTGGCATGCGGAGCGGCCAGCCTGGCGGCCCTGTACCTTTTATGGCAGGTGGACGGCAACTACTTTATCCTTTTATACGCCCTTTTCGGGATCCTGGCGGCGGTTGCCATTGGGAAGCTGGAGAGCCGCTTCCTGGCCCGCTCCGTGGTAAAGCTTCTGATCCCGGCGGTGCTCTTTAATGTGACGGTGACCGGGGGCTCCAACTGGAAGGGAGCTCTGGGCCTGTCCCCGGTGAAGCTGGTCCACAAGGGCTATTTTGACCACTGGCAGCAGGAAAAGGAGAACATGGCCTTAAAGGGCAATGAAAAGATCTGGGAGATCCTGGAGGCGGATCCGGAAACCAGGGTGCTGGTATTCGGGCAGCAGCCGGAAATGCTGATGTTCCCATGTAATACCCAGAGCTATACGGATGTGGAGGGAAGCGGCGGAAACTTTTATATTTCTGCCAGCCCCGAGGCCATGGTGAGCTTCATGGATCATGCGGGCACCGATTATGTGTACCTGGGAAGCGGATTTTTGCGACCTGGGACCGAGGGCTGGAGGAATGTCACGGCCATGATCCAGCGCGGCTACGTGACTGATGTGTTTTATGAGAACGGAAACGGCCTGGGACGCTTTACGACGGACCCGGCCGAGGAAAAGGCAGAAGAAGAACTGGCGGATTTTGTGACAAAATACTGGCCGGGAGAACAGCAGTAAGGGGAATGACATGGAAGTATTTCATAGGATCGCAGAAGAGTTTGAAAAAAGAAAGGATGACCTGCTGGTCTTTGCCCTGCTCCTGGGCTTTGGCTTCTTTATAAACAGAGGCGTGGAGCTGAAGGGGCTTTACATGGACGACCTGTATCTGTGGTCCTGTTACGGGGAACAATCCTTCCGGGAGTTTGTATTTCCCATGGGAGGCACCCGGTTCCGGTTCGTCTTTTACCTGGCGGCCTGGCTGGAGCTGTTTTTCCTGGGGAACCATGTGACATGGATGGTTCCCTTCAACATCGTTTTAAACAGTATCATCGCCTGGTCCCTGTATAGGATCTTTGTGAAGGTCAGCGGCGGGAGAAAGTTCGTAAGCCTGGCCCTGGCGGCGGCTTATCTGCTTTCCAGGATGAGCTATTATCAGATCGGCCAGTTTTACGGCCTGATGGAGAGCCTGGGCCTGTGGGCGGCTGTGTGGCTTCTGTACGGCGTGTATGTGTACGTCAACGAAAAGAGGGCCAGCGCCTATTTCTGGGCCAACGGCCTATATTTCCTGGCCAGCTTCATCCATGAGCGGTATATGGTGCTTTTGCCGGTGCTGCTTTTGGGTCTGGTGTTTGGAAGATGGGCAGGGATCAGGGAAAAAAGAAGCCGGGAATGGAGTGCCGGATCCCCGGAGGAGGAAGCGGTCCGCAGAGATGCCGGACGGAGCCGCTCCAGGGCCAGCCGTTCCGGAGGTCCCGGGACGGGCCGGAAGCCAGCGCCATCTGCCGGAGTTCCCGGCTGGCTTCTGCTGGCTGTGACGGCAGCCACGGCGGTGCTGATCCAGGTGATCCGCCTTTTTACCATCGGGACCCTGTCTCCGGCAGGTACTGGGGGTACCGATGTGGCCGATACCTTTAAGATCTCAGACGCCATTGCCCATGCCTGGGAGCAGGTGGCCTTTGTGTTCGGAAGAAACTCCGGACCGGACTATCTCTGTATCGAGCCCTTTGCCAAGGCACCGTCGGATATCCGCTTTCTGATCCTGGCCTCCAACGCGGTCCTGGGACTGGCGGTCCTTATTTTCCTTATCTGTATGATCCGGGACCGGGGAAGGGTCCTGGCCCACGGAAGGAACCTGGTGCTGTTCCTGGTCTTCATCGCCCTCTGCATCGGCTCCTCCAGCGTGACCATCCGGGTGGAAATGCGCTGGGTATACGTAGTCTATGCGGCGGCCCTGCTGGTGCTGGCTTATATGACCTCCCTTATGGGCCCGGCCGGGTTTCTGGCCATCCTTTATGCGGCCCTCATATTCCCGGCGGAGACGTATTACCGGGAGCACTGGTCCAACCTGTATCTGTGGCCGGATCAGATGAAGTACAATTCTCTGGCCGAGGAAACGGTGGAAAAATATGGAGACGATATTTTTGATAAGCAGGTCTATATCATCCGGGATACCTATGAGATCAGTGAGTTCACGGCAGAAACCTTTTTAAAGGTATATGACAGGGATGGAAAGGGAAAGAACACAGAGCTCCGGTTCATAGACAGTGACTTTGATCTTCCGGAGATTACGGACGATATGGTCATCCTGGGCGAGGATCCGGAAGCCAACGGGTTCCAGGATGTGACAGAGTTCGTAAAGAACAGGCGGTTCAACCTGGCCTATGGAAGCTATGACGACGGATGGATCGACGAGAAGGCCCGGATCGTGTTTGAAAACGGAGACCACGACGGTCTGGTGCTCCGCTGCTATTATCCCGGTAAAATTACGGGAGACCAGGTATGCAGGATCCGTCTCAATGGAAAGCAGATGCCGGATCTGGTGTTCACGGATAATAATATGGAATATGAGATCCCGGCGGCTCCCCATCAGACCATTTCCCTGGAGTTTTCCTGTAATTTTTACGTGAAGGACGCCAAGGAGAGAAGAGGAGAGGACCGCCTTTCCATGATCGTTTCCATGGAGGAAAAATAGGGGGCACAGAAGAACAGAAATATTGACAGAGAGCTCCGGGGCCGGACGGATACGGCGCGGCCCTGGAGCGTAAGTGAAATGACAAGGAGAAACTAGATGGAAGGACAACAAAGTATGGTCCTATGGATCATGTTTGCAGCCGGAATGGTGTTTTCCGTGCTGCTGATCATGGCATGGATCTTTATAAAAAGGACGGCCTATCTGTCTCCGGTAAAGCGGGAGCTGAAAAAGGAGAAGCAGTGGCTGCGCCGGGGCGAATATAATGCGGCCATGGTCAAGGGCCGTCAGAACCTGGAGCTGCTTTTTAAGGTGGTGGCCGCCAACAATGGGATCAGGCTGGATAATACGGCGGCGGCCCAGGCCAACGCCAGGAGCGGCCAGGAACGGAACCATGGGCGCAGAGGCCGGTCGGGAAGAAACCGGGTCATGACCCATCAGCAGTTTGGCTGGTGGATGGAGGAGAACGGATACCTGGACCGGGTGGCCAAATGGGAAATGAACCAGGTACGCCTCATCGGAAACAAGGCGGTCCATGAAAACTTTATTTCCAAGGAGGACGCCTGGAACCAGTATAATTACCTGGAGGATATTTTAAAGCTGGTGTCGGAAAAGCATCCGGTGGGCGGAAAGCGGAAAGGCGGAGCCAGGAGCCGCGGAACAGAGCGGGGCCCCAGGGTGCCGGAGGCGGAAGGCGGGAGAAAAGCCCAGAAAAAAAATGGAAAAGAGGGCCGGGACCGGAACGGAAAAAAGGACGAGGCCGGGGAAAAGCCTGGGAACGAGAAAAAGTCTGGAAATGAAAAAAAGCCTGGGAACGAGAAAAAGTCCGGAAATGAAAAAAAGCCTGGGAACGAGAAAAAGTCCGGAAATGAAAAAAGGCCTGGAAATGAGAAAAAGACCGGAAATGGGAAAAGACCGGAAAACGGGAAAAAACCTGGAAATGAAAAAAGACTAGAAAATGATAAAAAGTCTGGGAACGGAAAAAAAGACGGGCAGGCGGCAGCAAAATCCCAGGCGGCAGGAAAGCCCCAGATGACAGAAAAGCCCCAGATGACAGAAAAGCCCCAGCCAAAGCCTCAGGCGGAGCCGGAAGGCAGGGAAAAATCCCCCCAGGAGCTCCAGGAACCCGGAAAGACGGCGAAAAAGCCGTCCAGACGGAGAAGAAAAAAGCCAAAGGCTCCAGAACTGTCCAAGACTCCGGGACTTCCAGAGGCAAAAAAGCCAGAAGCGGCGGCTCCGGAAGAGAAGAAGGAGCTTCCCGCTCCCGGGGGACAGAAGGAACCGGCAAAAAAGTCTGGAAACCATTGCCGCCGCCGCAGGCGGAAACCGGCGGGAGCGTCTCCGTCAGCCGGAGGAGCCCAGGGAACCGCGGCCGCTGTGGCGGCAAAGGGGTAGAAAAACCGGAGAAAATCTGCTATACTGGCTAAAAATGGCGGGAAGAGCCGCTTCCCCCGGAGGACCAAATGAAAGCATACAGAAAATATATGTACGTGGGGCTGCCGGTTCTGGGCGTCCTGTTTTACCTTTTTTATCTGCACCAGGCGGCCATTGATCTGGTCTATTCCGATTATATCCGCCTCACCCTCTCCTATCTTCCGGACGTGTGGGACCCGGAAAAGTTTTTCGTTCCGGATCTTCTCACCAGGATCCCGGTGAATTTCCTGGAGCGGGCGGTCAATGTGGAGCTCTTTGGATACAGTGTGACCTTCGACCGGGTCCTGGGCGTCCTGGGCTTTGGCCTGTCTGCCCTGATCCTGGGGGCTTACAGCAGAAAAATGAGGATCGAAGCTGGATGGTTTACGGCCATGATGGTCTTCATGTTCAGCCTGAATAAATGGGAAATGCTCTATAATGGGACAGGCTGGGCCCATTTCCTGGCCTTTGGATGTTTCTTCTATAATTATTACGTCCTGGAGCGGGTCTATGGAAGCGGAGGAGAAAAAAAGGGAGATATGGCCCGGCTCCTGGTCCTTCCGGTTCTGGTGACCATCGGCGTTGCCGGGCCGTACTGCGCCATCTACATCATGACCCTGGTGCTGGCGTATCTGTTTGTCTGCTTCAGAAAGCAGACGGACTGGAAGCGGACCGCTCTTCTTCTGGCCACAGCGGTGCTGCCGCTTGTTTTATATCTGTGGAGCAATTCCATGGCGGTGTATGAATATTCCGGGGCTGTGGAGGGCTCCATGGTGGAGGCGCTCCGGGAGGATCCCGGATTCTTCCTGAAATTCCTCTTAAAGTCCTTTGCCTCCATGATCTTCGGCGTGGAGCTGATCAACCGGCATATGGCAGAGGTTCCCGGGATCGTATGGTGCCTGGCAGGAGCTTTGGTGGCGGCCGCTTATTTTCTGGCGCTGTGGATGAATTTTTACTATGGGATCGAAAAAAAGACGCTGTTTCCGCTGATGCTCCTGGCAGGAGGCGGAATGAACCATCTGATGGTGCTGGTGAGCCGCTGGATCTTTATGCCCCGGGACGCTTACGGTATGAGCTCCCGGTATGCGCTCCAGTATCAGATTGGCATTCTGGGAATTTTTCTGACCTTCGCCCTGGTATTCCAGCAGCAGAGGGCCGGAAGGGCGTCCGGAGACCGGGAGGAGGACGGGCAGACGCCCTATGAACATGGGAAGGGCCCGAGGGCCCGGAACCGGGCGGAAAGGCCCATGGCCCTGTGGGTGCGGGCGGCGGCCCTCATGGCGGCGGCCCTGTTCCTTGGGGGAAACCTCATGACCACAGCAGAGGAGCTTTCCTTCGCAAAGCACAGGAAGCAGCACAATATAAACGATGTAAAGCCTGTGGTCTTAAACTTTGAAAATGAAACGGACGAGGCGCTGGAGACGGCCCTCGAATACCATAAGCCGGGGATCCGGGAGGCGCTTTCCATCTTAAAGGAAAACGGATGGAACGTCTTTGGAGAAGCAGGCGGAAATACCATGGAATCTGGAGGGAAAAAATGAAAGTAGTAATTCTGGCAGGCGGATTTGGAACAAGGATCAGTGAGGAGAGCCACTTAAAACCAAAGCCAATGATCGAGATCGGGGAAAAACCGATCCTCTGGCACATCATGAAATATTACTCCCAGTTCGGATATAATGAGTTTATCATCTGTCTGGGCTATAAGCAGTATGTGGTCAAGGAGTTCTTTGCGGATTACTTCCTTCATACCTCCGACGTGACCTTTGACCTGGCCAACAACAGCATGAAGGTCCATAATAACTATTCAGAGCCCTGGAAGGTGACTCTGATCGATACGGGTCTCAACACCATGACCGGAGGCCGCGTAAAGCGGATCCGTCCCTATGTGGGAGACGAGCCGTTTATGCTGACCTACGGCGACGGCCTTTCCAATATCGACTTAAAGGCCCTGGAGGAGTTCCATCGGTCCCACGGAAAGACGGCCACCATTACCGCTGTGAATATCGGCCAGAGATTCGGCGTCCTGGACATGGACGAGGCCGGCGCTATCCATGCCTTCCGCGAGAAGAATGACGACGACGGCAGCCTTATCAATGGAGGCTATATGGTGATGAATCCCAGCGTGTTCGATTACATCGAGGGAGACGACACGGTATTTGAGCAGGCACCCCTCAGGAACCTGGCCTTCGACGGAGAGCTGATGGCGTACCGCCATGAGGGCTTCTGGAAATGCATGGATACCCAGAGAGAGAAACAGCAGCTGGAAGAGATGTGGCAGTCCGGAAAAGCTCCCTGGAAGATCTGGGAATAGGAGATCATATGGATTTAAGAGAAGTATTTGAGTTTTATAAAGGAAAAAAGGTGCTGGTCACAGGCCATACGGGCTTTAAGGGCGCATGGCTCAGCCGGATCCTCATAAACGCCGGGGCAGAGGTCACCGGCTATTCCCTGGAGCCTCCCACAGCTCCGGATCTGTTTTCCATGGCCGGTCTGGAGGGAAGGATGGATTCAGTCATCGGAGACGTCCGGGATCTGGACCATTTAAAAAGGACCTTTGAAAAGGCGCAGCCGGAGCTGGTCCTGCATCTGGCGGCCCAGCCCATTGTCCGGGACTCCTATAAGGATCCGGTCTACACCTATGAGACCAACGTCATGGGCACTGTAAATATCCTGGAGTGCGTGCGGCTGTTTCCGTGTGTACGGTCGTTTTTAAACGTGACCACAGATAAGGTCTATGAAAATATGGAGTGGGAATACGGCTACCGGGAGAATGATCGGCTGGACGGCTACGATCCCTATTCCAACAGTAAGTCCTGTTCAGAGCTGGTGACCCACAGCTATAAAAAGTCCTTTTTTGAGGACGGACGCTGTGCCATCTCCACCTGCCGGGCGGGAAATGTCATCGGCGGCGGGGATTTTGCCAATGACAGGATCATACCGGACTGTGTCCGGGCGGCCATGAAAAAGACGGATATCATCGTCCGCAATCCCCATTCCACCAGGCCCTTCCAGCATGTGCTGGAGCCCCTGGCCGTTTATATGGCCGTGGCAAAGGCCCAGTATGAGGATGGGAAGTATGCGGGCTATTATAATGTGGGTCCCGACGATAAGGACTGTGTGACCACCGGCCAGCTGGTGGACCTGTTCTGCGAGGCCTGGGGAGACGGCCTTTCCTGGATCAACCAGAGCGACGGAGGTCCCCATGAGGCGAATTTCTTAAAGCTGGACTGCTCCAGGGTAAAGCGCGTCTTTGGATGGACGCCGCGCTGGGGAGTAAAGGACGCCATCCGCCTGACCGTGGAGTGGTGCCGGGAATATGAAAAGGATCCGGCAGACCCCCAGGTAACGGAGATCATGGACCGCCAGATCGGAGAGATGTTCCAGAGCCGGGGGCTTTGATCCCGGAGCATGCTGAAAAGCCGCCGGACTGGCGGCCGCACAGCCTGTACAGAAAAAATGGAGGAAAAAACAGATGTTTGAAAATAAGACAGAAGCCCAGGCCCGGGAAGAGATCCTGGCCATGGTGGCTGAATATGCAGACCGGTTCCATAACCAGACAAAGGAGTTTTCCCCGGGAGACCGGATCCCTTACGCGTCCAGAGTTTACGATAAGCAGGAGATGGTGAACCTGGTGGACAGCTCCCTGGAGTTCTGGCTCACCTCCGGCAGATACACCGATGAGTTTGAGAAGAAGCTGGCAGAATACCTTCATGTGCGGTACTGCTCCCTGGTAAACTCCGGCTCTTCCGCCAACCTGGTGGCCTTCATGGCTCTGACCTCCCCACTTCTGGGTGAGAGACGAGTAAAGCGCGGCGATGAGATCATCACCGTGGCTGCCGGATTCCCCACCACTGTGACCCCGGCGATCCAGTACGGCGCGGTGCCGGTGTTCGTGGACGTGACCGTCCCCCAGTACAACATCGACGTTTCCATGCTGGAGGCGGCTCTTTCTGAAAAGACAAAGGCTGTGATGTTAGCCCATACCCTGGGAAATCCCTTTGATCTCCAGGCAGTGAAGGCGTTCTGTAAAAAACATGACCTCTGGCTGGTGGAGGACAACTGCGACGCCCTGGGAACCAGGTATACCATCGACGGTGAGGAGAAATTTACCGGTACGGTGGGAGATATCGGAACCTCCAGCTTCTACCCGCCCCATCATATGACCATGGGAGAGGGAGGCGCCGTCTATACAGACAACGCCCTGCTCAATAAAATCATCCGTTCCTTCCGCGACTGGGGAAGGGACTGCGTATGCCCATCTGGCCGGGACAATCTCTGTGGCCACCGGTTTGACCGCCAGTACGGCGAGCTGCCTCTGGGCTACGACCATAAATATGTGTATTCCCACTTCGGCTATAACTTAAAGGCAACGGACATGCAGGCGGCCATCGGCTGCGCCCAGCTGGATAAGTTCCCGTCCTTTGTGGAGCGGAGACGCCACAATTTCGACCGGTTAAAGGCAGCCCTGGCCGGAACGGAGGAGAAGCTGATCCTTCCGGAGGCAGCAGACCATTCCCGTCCAAGCTGGTTTGGCTTCCTGATCACATGTAAAGAGGGCGTGGACCGGAACCGGGTAGTCCAGTATGTGGAGGACCATGGCGTCCAGACCCGGATGCTGTTTGCCGGTAATCTCACAAAGCACCCGTGCTTCGATGAGATGCGGGCAGAGAAAAAGGGCTACCGGATCGTGGGAGAATTAAAGAACACGGACCGGATCATGACGGATACCTTCTGGGTGGGCGTATATCCGGGCATGACCGACGAAAAGATCGACTATATGGCAAAAGTGATCAAAGAGGGACTTGAGCAGTGAGCGAAGAGATGAAATATGACCTTTCGGGGGTCCATGCGGTCAATTTAAAGCTTTTAAAGGAGATCGACCGGATCTGCCGGAAATATAAGATCAAATATGCCCTGGACTCGGGGACGCTTCTGGGGGCCATCCGCCACGGCGGCTTTATCCCCTGGGACGACGATGTGGACGTGGTCTTTACCAGGGCCAATTATGAAATGTTCAAAAAGGTGGCGCGGCGGGAGCTGCCGGAGGGCATGTCCTTTGTGGAGCCTGACGAATATCACGGCGGGAAGGCCTTTTATGATTTTGTTTCCCGGGTGACCTATGATAAAAGCCAGAAATTTGAGGATTCTGGGAAGATGGCGTTTTATGACGACAAGATCACCCGCCTCAATGTGGATCTTTTTATCCTGGACCCGCTTCCGGATAAGGCCATTCCCAAAAAGATCACCAAGCTCCTGCACTGTGTGGTCTATGGGCTGGCCCTGGGACACCGGTGGAAGATCGAGCTTTCCGATTATAAGGGGATCATGAAGCTGTTTGTGGCCGTGCTGTCCACCGTGGGAAGGCTGATCCCGTTCCCGGTGATCTATAAGCTCTGGAAGGCCCTCTGCGCCAAGGATAAGAATAAAAATACCGGCCTCTACTTTTACACCAACTACGCTCCGGATTATTTCTATGTGGAGATGAAAAAGGAGTGGGACGATACGGTGGAAGAGATCTCCTTTGAGGATACGAAGCTCTTTATCCCCACAGGCTGGGAGCACCAGCTTACCCAGGTATACGGGGATTATATGAAGCTGCCTCCAAAGGAAAAGCAGGTGCCGGAGCATTCAGACATGGAGATAAAGATTTATGGTTAAACTGCTTTCCGTTGTGGTATCCGTTTATAATGAGGAACTGGCCCTTCGGGAGTTTTACCAGGAGACGGGGGCCGTATTAAAGGCCCTGCCGTCCTCCTGGGATTACGAGCTTCTGTTCGTAAACGATGGCAGTGCCGACCGGTCCCTGGAGATCCTCCGGGAGCTGGCCCGCCGGGACAGCCGGGTGAGGGTGGTGGAGTTTTCCAGGAATTTCGGCCATGAGGCTGCCATGATCGCAGGCATCGACTATGCCCGGGGAGACGGCATCGTCTGCATGGACGCAGACCTCCAGCATCCGCCGGAGTGCCTTTTGGAGATCGTGGAAAAATTTGACCAGGGCTATGAAGTCATCAGCATGGTCCGTATGAAGAATAAAACCGCTGGCCTGGTGAAAAATATTACCTCCGCCGCCTTTTACAAGCTGATCAACCACTTATCCGACGTGAAGTTTGAACCCAACGCCTCGGATTTTTTTGCTGTCAGCAAAGGCGCGGCCGACGTTCTGCGGAACAATTACCGGGAGAAGGTGCGTTTCTTAAGGGGCTACGTCCAGAGTGTGGGATTTAACAGGACCACGATCCAGTATGAGGCCAGACCACGGTTCGCGGGAGAGAGCAAATACAGCTTAAGGAGCCTATTCCGGTTTTCCATCAACACGATTCTGTGCTTTTCCGACATGCCCTTAAAGCTGGGGATCTATTCCGGCGGCGCGGTGGCGGTCTTTGGTATTCTGATGATGGCCTATACCATCTGGACCTGGGCCAAATATGGAACGCCCAGCGGCTACGCCACCATCGTGGTGCTGATGTCCTTCATGTTCGCCATGCTGTTTGTGATCGTGGGGATCATTGGGGAGTACATTGCGATCCTGTTTTCCGAGCTGAAGGACCGCCCGATCTACATCGTAAAGAGCACAGAAAACATGGAATCAGAAGAGAAAGTTACGAAATCCTAAATAATTTATGATATTTTGAAAAAAGGGCTACAAAAACCCAGAGGAATCGTATATAATACGTGAGTATGTAAAAAAGGTCTGCCAAAGCCTGTTTTCCAATGATTTTGGCGGATCGGTGGAACTGAAATGACAGGAGGAGATCATAATGAAATTATTAAAGAGAATGGCAGTACTGGGCCTGGCAGTCCTGGCCCTCAGTGGATGTACAAAGAGCAGCGAGGAATCTGAGACTGTGACCGGAAACGAGGTGGATCCGGCAAAGCAGTCTGCGATGGATGAGATCGACGAGACTCTGGCCCGTGAGGACAACATCCTGGTGGAGGATGAGACAGAGCCCCAGTCCTTATATGAGTGGGATCAGGTAAGGGATGAGACAGATACCTTATTTGCCGATGCGGATCTGTATCCCCAGACCGTGAAGATGGAGTTTGCAGCGGATGAGGCTTCCATGACCATCGACTTAAGCTGGGTATTAAAGAATGGAACCTCTGAGGAAGAGGCAGAAGAGTATGCGGCTATGATGGTGAAGCAGTTCAATGATATCGTTGCCGTTCAGAGCACAGAGCTGGAGAATTCCTCTGATTCCTCCTTTGGTACTCTCTGGAACCAGTTTGCACTGAATGTGAAGGTGGGCACAGAGGACGGAAAGTGGCTTGTGGATAAGAGCTACAAGGCAGGCGGAAAGATCGACCTGGCAATGCCTGCGGCAGAGAGCCAGGATGGTCCCGAGGACGTGGCAGAGGACGTTCCGAAGAAGGAAGTAAAGGAGCCCAAGGCCACAAAAGAGGCGAAATAAGAAAGAAGAATAAAAGAACGGGAGCAGAGATGGATCTGCTCCCGTTTTTTGTCATTTATTTTCTGCACTGATCCATAAAGTACTGGAAGATCGGCAGGGAATCCACGCAGTTTTCCGGGTTGGTCGCCGGGCCGGTCATACGCTCCGGATGCCACTGGACGGCCCAGATGGGAAGGCTTACGTGCTCCACGGCTTCCACGATGGAATGGCCGTTGGCGTCGGACCAGGCCACAGCCGTCAGATCCTTTCCCAGGTCCTTTAAGGCCTGGTGGTGGTAGCTGTTGATCTCCAGGGATTCTCCGAAGAGACGGCCCAGGATGGAGTCCTTCTTTAAGGTCACCGGATGGCATACGCCCTTGGCGTGCTCGCCGCCCAGCTCATCGGGGATATCCTGGTACAGGGTACCTCCAAAATAGGCGTTCAGCACCTGGACGCCGCGGCAGATGCCGAAGATGGGCTTTTTCCGGTCCACAAAGGCTTTGATGAGCTTCCATTCCAGATCATCCCTTAAGGGATCCGTAATAACAAAATCGTATTTCAGCTCCTCGCCGTAAAGGGCGGGGGCCACGTCTTTTCCGCCGGAAAGCAGAAGACCGTCTGCCAGATCGGCATATTCCTCCGCGCAGTCATTGCTTACGGCTAAGAGAGGGATGCCGCCCACACGGCGGATATTATCTGCATAATTCTGGTTCAGGGACCAGGCCGGCGTTCCATTGGCGGCGGCGCTGGTGCCGCCGGAAAGTAAGATCACTGGATTCATAAGATTCTCCTTTTCCATAAAACAGTTTAGCCGCAGTCCAGCCATGCGTCCTGTCTGGACTGCTGTACGATTTATCCAACATCGAGCCCGCTGTGGTAGGAATAGTTCCCCAGCTCAGAAAGGAACATTTCAAAGCTCTGGTCCTTGAGCGGGATCTCGCTTGTCAGCATGGAGTTGAACTGATAGTACATAAGGTTGCATTTCTGAAGGGTCTGACGGTACAGGTCCAGGAAGGAGGCGGAAGAGGCCAGGGTCTTGTTCCAGGGATTGGTCCATACCTCATGGTCCAGGTTCAGGGTCTTCCGGACGCCTTTGGGCGTATCGTCGGTCACCAGCTTTTTGGAGGCGATGGGATGCTTTAAAAACATGGACTCAAAAAACTGGATCGTATTCCGCTTGTGGCCTGCCGGATCAGAAAGAAGGCGGCCGCCGAAGCGGATGGCATAAACGGAGCGGGTGACCATTCCCTCCGTGACCTGAAAGATATTGCGTTCTGTGATGGGATAGTAGGTTTCGTTGATACAGCGGCTGAGGAATCGGGACAGGAACTGGATCTCCTGGCCATTTAAGCAGATGGTAGCCGCCTGGTTGAACTCAGATGGCTTTTTGTGCTTGAACTTCCGTAAAAGCAGCGTATCGATATCATTTTCCAGCTCCGCGTGAAGGCCATGGAACCGGGAGCCTTTTCCGTCGGTCTCATACTGGATGCGTCCGTAAACATAGGGATGGCAGATGGAGTCGGCGGCATAGTGGCAGAGGAAGCCGGCCATATAGGAAATGGCCTGTTCCCGCTGCTGCTTGGAACTGATGGCGGCGATCTCGTTGAGACAGTTCCGGAAGAAACGGTTCACATGGTATTCATGCATATGGGAACCGACGTTCCGGTAGTCCCGGTGGCGCAGGATCGGGATATTATAAAAGAAGATATCCGGGCCCTGGAGCCCGATCTGGTAGAGCCAGCGGTATTTGGAGATCACATGCTTTAAATAATTGTTCGGCAGATCGTTATAGGCCTTTACGCCGAACAGGTAATGGGTCGTAAATCCTGGCAAATCGACCAGCTCCTTTATATTGGTTTCTGTACTGGTTTCCGGAGGGCATCGGAAATCCTGCCTCCGGCATCATACCCTCAGTATATCATATCTTACGGTAAATTGGAATAAAACATAATGAGAAAAGTCGCAGCAGGAGGTTGGAATGATCCATTGGATCCATACGATGGTCTGGGGGCCTGGGATGCTGGTCTTATTCCTGGCTGTGGGGATCCTTTATACGATCCGGTTAAGAGGCTTTGTGTTCTGGGGTTTCCCCCGGTGGTGGAAAAATACGGCCGGGAGCCTGTGGAAAACTCCGGAAAAGACAGGGAGCAATGAGGAAAACATACAGGGCGGGGATGCGGCCGGGGGAATGTCGCCGTTCCAGTCGGCGTGTACGGCCCTGGCAGCTACCATCGGTACAGGGAACATAGCCGGGGTGGCCACGGCCCTTTTATCAGGAGGGCCGGGAGCCATATTCTGGATGTGGGTATCTGCCTTTCTGGGCATGGCCACGGCCTATGGTGAAACGGTGCTGGGGATCTGTTACCGGAAGAGGGACCGGAGCGGAGGCTGGGTGGCCGGCCCCATGCTCTATATGGAACGGGGCCTTGGCTGCCGGTGGGCCGGGCTCCTTTACGCAGGACTCTGCGCGGCGGCCTCCTTTGGTATGGGAAGCATGGTCCAGGCCAATGCCATTTCCGAGACCCTTGAGTTCTCTTTTTCCATGCCGCCGGTCCTCATCGGGGGCCTTCTGGTGCTTTTAAGCGGAAGGATCATGGCCGGGGGAGCCGGGGCCATAGCGGGAGCCGCGGAAAAGATGGTCCCAGTGTCGGCAGGGATCTATATGGCGGCTTCGGCGGCGGTGCTGTTTTTGTTCCGGGAAAATATTCCCTCTGCCTTTGGGATGATCTTCCAGGATGCGTTTTCGTTCCGGAGCGCCGCCGGAGGCGCGGTGGGGCTCCTGGCCAGCAAAAGCGTCCAGTACGGGATCGCCCGGGGCGTTTTTTCCAACGAGGCGGGACTGGGAAGCCTGGCGGTCCTCAACGGGGCAGCAGAAGGCGATCCAGGCGTCCAGGGCCAGTGGGCGATCTTTGAGGTGTTCTTTGACACGGTCGTGAGCTGCACCCTGACGGCGGTGGTGATCCTCTGTGCCATGGGCGGAGAGCTTCCGGCCTTTTCCGGAAACGGGGCAGAGCTGACCGGGATCTGCTTTTCCAGGGGCCTGGGGAACCTGGGCGGATATATGGTGTCCATGTGCGTGGCCCTGTTTGCCTTTGCCACCATCATCGCCTGGTATTATATGGGGCGGCAGGCGGCCTCGTACCTGGGGGAGGCGGTCGGAAAAGATCTGGTTCGGATCTATACGGCCGGATATCTGGCCGCCGTATTCCTTGGAAGCCTTGGCCCCATGGAGCTGGTCTGGGAGGTTTCGGATGTGCTCAACGGATGTATGGCAGTGCCGAACCTGGCGGCGCTGGTGCTGTTATCCGGGAAGGTGGGCCCTCCAGGGCGAGCCGGGAAGGAGCTCTGACTGCCGTCTGGCGGTATGGAAGGGATCCGGCAGGAGAAGAGGGCTCCGGCGGTCCAGGACAGAAAAAAAGACATGAAAAAAGCACCCCGCCAGGTGCTTTTTTCAACAAAATGATTATTTGAAAAAGGGAGGAGAGCTGATATTTTCTATCAGCCCGAGTATTATGAAAAAAATCTTATAAGCAGCATCGCATCGGATGTTTATCTGTTTATGGTCATATGATATCCTGTAAAGATGAAGAAATCATGTGTATTGTGTAAAAGAATTTTGAAAAGAATTTGAACATTTTATGAACGATAGTGGATAATTAAAACTTCATTCAAAAAAACGTAAGAGAAAAGTCCCGGGGATGAAAGGTTTTTCTGGTAAAATAGGGCTGTAAAGAGGAGAGACTGCATTTCTGTTTTATCAGAAAAGGAGGAAGCTGTTATGAAAAAAAGAGTTGCCCTGATCGCGGCGGGCTGTATTGCGGCGGGAAGCGTTCTGCTTTCGGGCTGCGCCACGGAGGTGAAGGCCACGGTTCCGGATGTGATCCAGGTGCAGAACCTGGAGGAGGACCGGAAGATCTCCTTAAGCACATCGGAAACGGTAAAGGTAGCGCCGGACATGGCCCGGATCGTTTATGGAATTGCCACAGAGGATGCGGACGCAGAAAAATGCCAGCAGGCCAATGCGGAAAAGCTCAACGGGCTTCTGGAATATTTAAAGGGCCAGGGCGTGGCAGAAACGTCCATTGCCACCTCGGATTTTTCCCTGAATCCCATGTATGACTGGAGCGGGAATGCGAGAAAGCTGGTAGGCTATGAGATGCGGACCCAGGTGGAGGTATCGAATGTGGCTCTGGACCAGGTTGGGAGCCTGCTGAGCCAGGGAGTGGCGGCCGGAGCCAATGAGATCCAGTCCATTTCCTACTATTCCAGCACCTATGACGAGGCCTACGCCGACGCTCTGGCACGGGCAGTGGAGCTGGCAAAGACCCGGGCATCTGTCCTGGCAGAGGCCAGCGGCCAGGAACTGGGATACGTTATAAACATTGAGGAATACGGAGACCGCCAGGAGGGTCGGTATGTGACCTCCAATATGTCCATGAAGAGCGCTCCGGGGGCCGGAGCCGTAGAAGAGGCGGTCATGGATATGGGCGTCATGCCGGGCGAGATGGAGGTGACGGCCAGCATTCGCATCGAGTTTGCCCTGCTTCCGAAGCAATAAAGGTATGGACATCCGGCAGCGTGTCCTGTATAATATCAGATAGAAATGGGGGATGTCTTCATGGCATCCCCGGTTTTATTACAGGAAAAGGAGATTGTCAATGAAAAATCCAGTAGTTACCATCGAAATGATGAACGGAGACATCATAAAGGCAGAGCTTTACCCGGAGGTGGCTCCCAATACAGTCAACAACTTTTTAAGCCTGGTGAACAAGGGCTTTTATAACGGCCTGATCTTCCACCGGGTCATCAAGGGCTTTATGATCCAGGGCGGCTGCCCCGACGGCAACGGCATGGGCGGCCCGGGCTACTGCATCAAGGGTGAGTTTTCCCACAACGGCTTCCAGAACGATCTGGCCCATACGCCGGGCGTTTTATCCATGGCCAGGGCTATGAACCCCAACTCTGCCGGTTCCCAGTTCTTCATCATGCATGAAGCGGCTCCGTACTTAAACGGAGAGTACGCGGCTTTCGGACAGGTGATCGAGGGAATGGACGTGGTCAATACGATCGCCGAGGTCCGCACCGATTACAGCGACCGTCCCATGAAGGAGCAGAAGATCAAATCCATTACGGCTGAGACCTTTGGGGAAACGTATCCGGAACCGGAAAAATGCTGATCCGGGAGTAATATTTATGAGGGAGATCCGATATGCAGCAGTGAACGGGAAAGAGATCCCGGTTCTGATCTCCGATGAAAACGAGGCTCTTCTGGCCGCCATGGCGGCTGGAGGAGCCATTGTTGGATTATGGAGCGGCGAGGGACGGGGAACGGCGGCTCCTTATGCGGTGGAAGCGCTTTCGGACGTGACGGAGGAATTTCTGGAGCGGGCTGCAAGACGCCATCTGGGACTTCCCTGGAGGATCTGTGAGACCAGGCGGCTTCTGGTGCGGGAGATGACCGGCGATGATTTTGACGAGGTGTGGGCAAACCAGGTGGGCCGCGGCTTCGGATCTGTGGAGGAGCTGGAGGCGTATACGAAGCACCAGTATACATTTTATGAGTTCGGCTTCTGGGCTCTGGTGGAAAAGGAGACCGGGGATCTGATCGGCGTGGCGGGGCTTAAGGTGCCGGAGGAGGATGGGAAGGAAGAACAGGAACTGGTGAAGCTGGAGCTTTTCAGCGACAGGGAGAACGCCCGGGACGGAGAGGTGGTCCTGGAGCTGGGCTACCACATTTTTCCCGGATACCGCCGCCGGGGCTATGGGCTGGAGGCCTGCGCCGAGATCCTGGAATATGGCCGACGGGAGCTGGAGGCAGACTGGTTCCTGGTGCGGATCCGGAAGGAAAATACCCCCTCCCTGGCCCTGGCAGAAAAGCTGGGCTTCCGGGAAAAATAAGCCGTTGGGCCAGATATAAATTTTATATGGAAAGCTCTTGTCAAACAAGGGCTTTATCCGGTATACTGGTTATTGTATACAAGAAACAGAAAAAATACAAGCGGGTGATGGAAATGCTGGATCGTTTGGAATTAAAGGCCTATGGAAAGATCAATCTGGGTCTGGATGTGGTGAGAAAACGGGAGGACGGCTATCATGAGGTGCGGATGATCATGCAGACCGTACACCTCCATGACCGGATCGTGATGGAGAAGACAAAGGAACCGGGGATCCGCACGGAAACAAATCTTCCCTATGTGCCGGACGGAGAGGGGAACCTGGCCTGGAGGGCCGCAAAGCTTTTAATGGATGAATTCGGCCTGTCAGAGGGCGTGGATATAAAGATCCGGAAATGTATTCCCGTGGCCGCCGGTATGGCGGGAGGGAGCACCGACGCGGCGGCAGTCCTGGTGGGCATGAACCGGCTGTTCGGCCTGGGCCTTGGAAAAAAAGAGCTGATGCGGCGGGGAGTGAAGCTGGGAGCGGATATCCCCTACTGCATCCTTAGAGGGACCGCCCTGTCGGAGGGGATCGGGGAGATCCTTACGGAGCTTCCCCCGGCTCCTCAGTGCCATGTGGTGCTGGCAAAGCCCCAGATCTCAGTGTCCACAAAGGCGGTATATGAAAAGCTGCGGGTGGATGCCCTGGGACCGGAGGCCCACCCGGATATCGACGGCATGGCGGCGGCCATCCGGGCAGGCAGCCTGGACGGCGTTACAGCCCGTCTGGGAAATGTGCTGGAAACGGTCACGATCCCGGATCATCCGGAGATCGGCGCCATTAAGCGGATCATGCTGGAGCACGGGGCGGAGGGGGCGCTCATGAGCGGCAGCGGCCCCACGGTATTTGGGATCTTTAAGGACAGGGAAGAGGCAGACGCGGTCTGCGGGATCCTCAGAGAGACAGACAACGGACGGTTGACCCGACAGGTCTATTTGACCAGATTTTTTAACAAAAAACCAGCCAGATAGAAGGAGAAGGCCAATGACAAGCAACTTTGATGTGAAGATGGATGAATATCTGCCCCTGCGGGATGTGGTGTTCAAGACGCTGCGCCAGGCGATCTTAAAGGGAGAGCTGGAGCCGGGAGAGCGGCTCATGGAGATCCAGCTGGCGGAGCGCTTAGGCGTCAGCAGGACTCCGATCCGGGAGGCGATCCGGAAGCTGGAGCTGGAGGGCCTGGTCCTTATGATCCCCCGGAAGGGAGCCGAGGTGGCCAGGATCTCTGAAAACAATCTGCGGGATGTGCTGGAGGTGCGCCGGACTCTGGAGGAGCTGGCGGTGGACCTGGCCTGCCAGAGGATGACGGAGGACGAGCTGGAGGAGCTGAAAAAAACACAGGAATTGTTTGCCCAGGCCATCCGGGAGGGAGACGCCATGCGGATCGCCCAGACCGATGAAAGGTATCATGAGATCATTTACGGCAGTACAAAAAATGAAAAGCTGGTGCAGATCCTAAACAACCTGCGGGAGCAGATGTACCGCTACCGCCTGGAATATATCAAGGATGAGGACAAGCGGCATATCCTCCTGGTGGAGCATGACCAGATCTTAAAGGCCCTGAGCCTGCGCCATGTCCACGAGGCGAAGATCGCGATCCGGGAGCATATTGATAATCAGGAGATCACCATCCTGAAGAATCTGAAGGAGCAGGAAAATGACGTTCAAAGAAAAGTATCTGGCCGGAGAAATCCGGTTTGAGGAGATCGACGATTACATTGAGATATGGAACAACAGCGACGACGAGCGGACGCTGGCGCAGTTTCTGGGACTTGGCGCAGACGAGGAAGACGTCTGGATCGATGACAGCGATGAGGCTTTAAAGGCCATGCTGGACAGGGAACGCTGCCAGTCTTAGTCCGCAGGCAAAGGATGAAGAAAGGGGTATGGGAAAATGAAGACAGTAACACTGGGAAGAACAGGGATCACAGTCAGCAAGAACGGGTTCGGTGCGCTGCCGATCCAGAGGATCACAAGGGATGAGGCCGCAAAGCTCTTAAGGAAGGCATATGACGGCGGCATCACGCTGTTTGATACAGCCAGGGCTTACTCTGACAGTGAGGAGAAGATTGGCTATGCCATGAGTGATATCCGGAACCACATCTACATCACCACCAAGACCGCAGCCCAGAACGCAGAGGAATTCTGGAAGGACCTGGAGACCAGCCTGACGCTCCTTAAAACGGATCATGTGGACGTGTACCAGTTCCATAACCCGTCCTTCTGCCCGAAGCCGGGGGATGAAAGCGGCCTTTATGAGGCGGCCTTAAAGGCCAGGGAACAGGGAAAAATCCGCTTCATCGGCATCACCAACCACCGGCTGACTGTGGCTCATGAGGCCATTGACAGCGGCCTTTATGATACCCTCCAGTTCCCGTTCTGCTATCTGTGCAGCGAAAAGGATGTGGAGCTGGTGGAGGACTGTAAGAAGAACAACATCGGCTTCATCGCCATGAAGGCCCTGTCCGGCGGACTGATCACCAACTCTGCCGCCGCCTACGCCTTTGAGGACCAGTACGACAATGTGCTTCCCATCTGGGGCGTCCAGAGAGAGAATGAGCTGGATGAATTTTTAAGCTATATGGAACATCCGCCGGTGATGAACGACGAGATCCGGGCTCTCATCGAGACGGACAGAAAACAGCTGTACGGAAGCTTCTGCCGGGGCTGCGGCTACTGTATGCCGTGTCCGGTGGGGATCGAGATCAATAACTGCGCCCGGATGTCCCTGCTGCTGCGCCGTTCTCCGTCCGAAGGCCATCTGTCCCCCGAGGGCCAGGCAAAGATGATGAAGATCAAGGACTGCCTCCACTGTAACCAGTGCATGAGCAAATGTCCTTACGGCCTCAACACGCCGGAGCTTTTACAGAGGAACCTGAAGGACTATGAGGAGGTCCTGGCCGGTAAGGTCATGACTCCCACCAACTTCTAAACAGACAGAGAGCCGGGAAAACCGCTGGGAACAGCCTTTTCCGGCTCCTGGTCATATAGAAAGAGGGCCGCTGCCAGTCTGCAGCGGCCCTCTGGGCTTTCCGCCCTTCATCATCCTTCAATGGCGATGTAATTGGGTGTTTCCACCTTCTTCTGCTCTTCCTCTTTGGGAACAGACAGGGAAAGGATCCCGTTTTCAAATCTGGCTGTGATATCCTCCTGCTTTACGTTTTCTCCCACGTAGAAGCTCCGGCTCATGGCTCCAGCGTACCGTTCACGGCGGATATAGCGGCCTTCCTTATCCTTTTCGTCCTTATCCAGGCCCTTGGAGGCGCTTATGGTCAGACAGCCGTCCTTTAACTCGGCATGGATCTCGTCCTTTTTAAAGCCCGGAAGATCAATGTCGATCACATACCGGCCATCCGCTTCTTTAATATCGGTCTTCATGACTCTGGAGGCGTTCTTTCCGTACAGCGGATTGCGTTTTCCAAAGAATTCATCGTTAAAAGAATCCATCATTTCATCAAATAAGTTTTCACCAAAGATACTGGGCATCAGCATAAATCATTCCTCCATTCTATATGTCAATTTACTGCTGGTCATAAATAAGTTTCTGGAACCGGAGGCGGCAGGAACCAGGCCGGACGTTTGAAGTCCTTTTTCTGTTTTGCCCTCCTCTTTTGTTCTATCTGTAATATAGCACACATTATTAGCACTGTCAAGAGAAGAGTGCTAATTATTTTGTGAAAAAAGTATGAAGTCAGCTTACCATGACAGCCCGTGATCCTTCCGGCATTTGACATCCCGCTTCCGGGACCGTATAATATTTCCATAAGAAAAGAGGAGGACCGATTATGCCAGATATAAGAGAGATCACAGATCTGTCGGCTCCGGAGCTGGATGTTTATGCCAGGCTCTCCGAGGGCCAGCTGCTTCACTATTATGAACCGGATACGGGCCTTTTTATTGCTGAAAGCCCCAAGGTCATCAGCCGGGCCCTGGATGCCGGGTATGAGCCGGTGTCCCTTTTAATGGAGCAGGAGCATGTGGAGGGAGAAGCCAGAGAGGTGGTCTCCCGGTGCGGCGGTATCCCCGTCTATACGGCAGAGGCCCGGATCCTTACGGAGCTTACGGGCTTTCAGCTGACCAGGGGCGTCCTCTGCGCCATGCGGCGGCGGAGACTGCCGGATGCGGCTTCCCTCTGCGCTGGAGCCAGACGGGTGGCGGTCCTGGAAAACGTTATGAATCCCACCAATGTGGGGGCCATTTTCCGGTCTGCGGCCGCCCTGGGCATGGACGCGGTGCTCCTGACGCCGGGATGCAGCGATCCCCTGTACCGGCGGGCCGCACGGGTCAGCATGGGCACAGTGTTCCAGGTGCCCTGGACCTTTTTTGACCGGCAGCAGTGTCCTTGGCCGGAGAAGGGGATGGAGGTCTTAAGGGAGCTGGGGTTTAAGACGGCCGCCATGGCCTTAAAAAAAGATTCGGTGAGCATCGACGATCCGGCCCTCCTGGCAGAGGAGCGGCTGGCGGTGGTGCTGGGGACCGAGGGAGACGGTCTGGCGGCGGAGACCATTGCAGACTGCGACTATACGGTGATGATCCCCATGGCCCACGGGGTGGATTCTCTCAATGTGGCAGCGGCGTCAGCCGTAGCCTTCTGGGAGCTGGGAAAAAGATAAGGAAAGGAGATGGGTCTATGACCGAAATGGAGCTGAGAGAGGAGATCCGTCGTTATGAGCCCTTCAATGAACAGGAACGGGAGGATAAGGAGGAGATCCTGCGGCAGATGGAACAGACAGACCATATCCTGACCAGGGACAACCGGAACGCCCATATCACGGTCTCTGCATGGATCATGGACAGGGACCGGAAAAAGGTCCTAATGGCATACCACAATATCTACCAGTCATGGGCATGGCTTGGGGGCCATGCAGACGGGAACGCCGATCTGAAGGCGGTGGCGCTGAAGGAGATCCGGGAGGAAAGCGGGCTGGAATCCGTCCGGTTCGTGACAGAGGATATTTTCTCCCTGGAGATCCTTACGGTTGACGGCCACGAAAAACGGGGAAGCTATGTGCCGTCGCATCTGCATCTGAACGTGACCTATCTGCTGGAAGCGGACCCAGAGCTTCCGCTGCGGATCAAGGAGGACGAGAACAGTGAGATCGGATGGATCGGTGTGGAAGAAATCGAAAGAAGATCCACGGAAAAATGGTTTGTGGAACGGATCTACTCCAAATTGTGTAAAAAGGCCCAAGGCCTGAGGGACGGAAGACTGGAAGCTTTCGGAATGGACGGCTAAGGGAGAGCGCCTGGAAAAATTTCAGTTATGTGACAAGATCACGGAAAATTTCTGGAAAAACGGTTATGATAAGAACATAAAGAAAAACATTAACCCAGGGAGGGCGGATATATGAGATTAAAGGATAAGGTTGCTATCATAACCGGCGGAAGCCGCGGGATCGGCTTTGCCACAGCAGAAAGATTTTTACAGGAGGGCGCCAAGGTCATCATCACGGCCAGCTCCGAGGAGAATGCGAAGAAAAGCGCAGCCCGCTTAAAGGAGCTGTATCCGGATTCCGTGGTGGACGGGATCAGTCCCAATCTTTCCAGCCTGGAATCGGTACGGAAGGAATTTAAGAAGGTAACGGAAAAATACGGCTGCGTGGATATCCTGGTGAACAACGCGGGTGTCTCCGAAAGCACGCCTTTTACGGAATACACAGAAGAGACATACGACCGTGTCATGGATCTGAACGTGAAGGGGATCTTCACAGCCACCCGGGCGGCCAGCGAATGTATGATCGCCAAGGGAAGCGGAGTGATCCTTTCTACATCGTCCATGGTCAGCATTTCCGGCCAGGCCAGCGGCCTGGCGTACCCCACCTCCAAGTTTGCCGTCAACGGACTTACCATATCCCTGGCCCGGGAGCTGGGCCCCAAAGGAATCCGCGTCAACGCGGTGGCTCCGGGGATCACGGAAACGGATATGATGAAGGCGGTGCCAAAAGAGGTGATGGATCCGCTGGTGCGGCAGATCCCTCTGCGCCGTCTGGGAAAGCCCGAGGACATTGCCAACGCCTTCGTGTTTCTGGCTTCAGAGGAAGCGTCCTACATCACAGGCGTGGTCTTAAGCGTGGACGGAATGGCAAGATCATAAGCAAAATGAAAAAGGCCGGTCCCGGTCCGGAAACCCTGATCTGTGGTTTCCAGAGCCGGAACCGGCTTCTTTTATGTATGTTTATGATGCGGCGTCCGGAGCCGTCTTTTCGGAATTATGCCTGGAGGCGAAGTAGGCCCGCAGGGAGTTTACGACGATGATCAGGCCTAAGAGCATTAAAAGGATGGCGATGATCAGCTGGAGTCCCTCTACCATGAAGGTGGCGGAGCCGGAGGCAAAGGCGGTCACCAGCGCTTTGGTCCTCTGTACCAGGGCGGTGGTGGTGACGCAGAGCATGATGGCCAGCGGCGGGAACAGCATCTTGTTGCTGCGGCCAGTGACCTTCATGAATACGCACAGGGTCACCAGGACCAGGGCAGATAATAACTGGTTGGCAGATCCGAACAGCGGCCAGATGTTGGAATATCCGATCCGGGTCAGGACAAAGCCGAAGAACAGGGTCAGCAGGGTGGAAACGTATTTATTGCAGATGAACTTTCTCCAGCCTTCGGCGTGCTCCATGTCATCCACAGAGAACAGCTCCTGTAAGCTCATACGGCCGATCCTGGCAACGGCGTCCAGGCTTGTGAGGGCCAGGGCGGAAACACACATGGTCATGAAGCACTGGGCAATGTACATGGGAACGCCGAACATCTGGAAGAAGCCTGCCACGCCGCTTGAGAAGATCTGGAACGGAGTTCCGGCAGCGGGAGTTCCGTCGGCTCCGGCGGCAGCGCCTGCCACGCAGAGGGCCAGTACGGCTAAAAGGCTTTCCAGGACCATGGCTCCGTAGCCCACCTTTAACATATCCTTTTCGTTGGCCACAGTCTTTGAGGACGTACCGGAGGACACCAGGCTGTGGAAGCCGGAAACAGCTCCGCAGGCAACGGTGACGAACAGGATCGGGAACATGTCTCCCAGCTTTTCATTATGGAAGCCGGTGTACATGGGCAGGTTCATGGTCGGGTGGGCCACAAAAAGTCCCAGCACAGCTCCGGCGATCATGCCGATGAACATATAGGTGGTCATGATGTCACGGGGCTGCTTTAAAAGCCACATGGGAAGGACTGCTGCAAAAAAGATATAAATAAAGGTAATGTAGGTCCAGGCCTCTTTTCCGGCGGTGATGGGGGCCATCATTCCAAGAGCCAGGGCAGCCACGGTGCAGGCAAGGCCCAGGACCGTCTCCTTCCAGCCGGTAAAATGGAGGCGTGTCTGCAATACGCCGAACAGCATGGCGAAGGCGATAAATAATAAGGAAATGGTCCCGGCCGCGCCGTTGGTCTCTGCCGCTGCGGACAGGCTGGTAACGCCGTCCACGGTCTGGTAGGCGTTGAAGGTCCCGGCCACCATGTCGGCAAAGGCCGCGATCACCAGCCAGGTGAAGAGCCAGCAGAATACCAGGAACAGCTTCCGGCCCAGCCTGCCGATGTATTTTTCGATCAGAAGTCCCATGGACTTGCCATCATTTTTTACGCTCACATAAAGAGCGCCGAAGTCTGTAACAGCTCCAAAGAAGACGCCGCCGATAAGGATCCATAAAAGAACGGGGACCCATCCGAAAACGGCAGCCTGGATGGCTCCGGTCACAGGGCCGGCTCCGGCGATGGAGGAAAACTGATGGCTGAAAACGGTCCAGCCGTCTGTGGGGACGTAGTCCTGTCCGTCTGCGTGAACGACTGCCGGTGTTTTGGCTTTCGGGTCGATGCCCCATTTCTTTGCAAGAAAGCGGCCATACAGCACATAGGCGGAGGCCAGGCAGATCGCGGAGATGAGGACGATTACAAGTGTGTTCATAATTATTCTCTCCTTGTTAGTATTTATAAGTACATACTATAATCCTGTAAAGAGATAAAGTCAATAAATCTGGTGAAGAACATGAGAAAATCGTTGTTTTTATGGTAAAATGATGAAAAAATGTTGGAAATTTATATAAATTTAATAATATTTATAAAAAAGATATAATGTATAAATATACTAGATATAACCAAAGGGAATAGTAATTACAAAAGAAAAAACCAGTCCGCAGAATCCATATAAATCATAGAATAATTTTTTGTTTTTTGTGCATAATATTCAAGTATATAAAATTTTAACAAATTCGTTTGGAATTTAACAAGAACTGTGCTATAATGCTTTTCGTTGCACAAATACAAAAAAGAAAAGGAAGGTTACACAATGGAAAATTCCAAGAAAATTACCTGGTATACCTTAGCCTTTATGGCGTTTTCCACAGTTTGGGGATTCGGAAACGTTCTGAATGGCTTCGTATACTTTAACGGTATCCAGGTTATCTTCAGCTGGGTAATGATGTTTGCCCTTTACTTTGTTCCCTACGCGCTCATGGTTGGTGAGCTGGGCTCCGCTTTCAAGAACTCCGGCGGCGGCGTAAGCTCCTGGATCCACGAAACCATCAGCCCGAAATTTGCATATTATGCCGGCTGGACCTACTGGGCATGCCACGTTACTTACATCGCAAGTAAGGGCAGCGGCGGCTTAAAGGCTTTAAGCTGGATGGTATTCCAGAACGGAACTACCTACGATTCATTCCCGACCATTGCTGTACAGTTAACAACTCTGGCAGTTCTCCTGTTCTTCAGCTGGGTAGCAAGCCGCGGCTTAAACCCGCTTAAGAAGCTGGCGACCGTTGCCGGAACCAGTATGTTTGTAATGTCCCTCCTGTACATCCTTATGATGTTTGCCGCTCCGGCGATCAATCCCAACGCAGAGTATGTGACCATGGAATTCACCAAAGAGGCGCTGATCCCGAAGTTTAACGTGGGCTACTTCACCTCCCTGTCCATTCTGGTATTCGCAGTGGGCGGATGTGAGAAGATCTCCCCGTATGTAAATAAGGTAAAGGATCCGTCCAAGGGATTCCCCAAGGGTATGATCGCCCTGGCCGTAATGGTTATGGTATGTGCGATCCTGGGCACCATTGCCATGGGCAAGATGTTCGATCCCGCAGTGATCAATGAGAGCGAAGAAAGCTTCAAATCCTATGTTTCCAACGGCTCCTACTGGGCATTCCAGAAGCTGGGTGAGTATTACGGCGTAGGCAACGCTCTGTTAATTATCTACGCAGCCTGCAACGCCATCGGACAGTTCTCCACTCTTGTTTTAAGTATCGATGCTCCGCTTCGTATGCTTCTCGACAATGAGGACGCAAGACAGTTCGTTCCGACAAAGCTGTTAAAGCAGAACGACAAGGGTGCGTATGTAAATGGTATCTGGATGGTTGTTGCTCTTTCCGGAAGTATCATCGTGATACAGTCCTTCGTACCGGGCGCAGCTGCTGTATTAACACAGTTAAATAAGCTGAACTCCGTAACCATGCCGCTTCGTTACCTGTGGGTATTTGCCGCTTACATTGCCTTAAGAAAGGCTGCCGGCAAGTTCCATCCGGAGTACCGCTTCGTGAAGAACCAGGGCATCGCTCTGACCGCAGGCGTATGGTGCTTCTTCGTAACGGCTGCATGCTGTCTCCTTGGTATGTATGTGGAAGGCGATATGGCCTCCACAGCCTTAAACGTGATCACTCCCTTCGTTCTTACTGCTCTGGGACTGATCCTTCCGGAGATCAAGAAGAGAGAAAAAACAAACGCTTAACTAGAAATAAAATAACTTGTATTGTGCGTATCCGGCAGCTGGTCCATCCTGGACTGGCTGCCGGCTTTTCCTATATATTTTTGGGGATAGATATGATAAAATAGGGTCCATGGAAACAGCTGTGGCAGTCAGAAAAAGGAGGGGAGCCTGTGGATATGCAGAAGGATGACCGGAAAACGTGCGGAAAAGAGCAGACCGGGGACAGAGACTGGAAGGTGACCTTTGAAGGGGGCTTTTACGGCCAGAGAGGCCGCCAAGGGATCGAGATCCCGGTGGGAAAGACGTTTTCCTGGGGGAAGGAGATCTGGCATGTTCCGGCGGTGTACCGGTGCGGAAAGGGGCTGGTGGCAGATATCTTTGCGGAGATCGATCCGGAACGGGTGAGGGCCTTTTTAGAACGGTACCGGGATCTGGAGGAGGACAGGCTGACGGAGGAGGAACAGGAGCGGATCCAGCAGGAAAGTCCTCTGGAAACGGGCTTTCAGCCGGAGATCGTGCTGAACGGAAGGAAGCTTCGGAGAGTGGAGGGAAACGGGCTCTGCTGGCTCCCGGAATCCTGCCGGGAAATGGATGCCGGGGCTCTGGACGATGGGCCGGCAGAGGAATATCCGGAATTGGATAATGACGGGGATCCGGTGGAGGATCCGGCAGCAGACCCGTATGAAGAGGAGCGGAGGCTCCTGGAGCATTACGGACTGGATCCGGCGAAGGCCTGGTCCATGAACCGCTGGAGTTTTTCCTGGGCCACAAAGCGGCCGCCAAAGCTCCGGTCCCTGAGCCTTACCATGAAGCGGGACCGGGTCTGTATTCCAGGCATCCGCTTTACAGTCCGGGGGCCGGGAGACCAGATCCCCTTTATCCATCCCTCCACAGGAGAGCGTCATGTGCTGACGGTCCTGGAATACCAGGAGGAGGAGATGGACCGGAAGGCCTTTGAAGCGCCGGAGGATATGGGACAGGAAGAGAGACGGAGGTTTCTCCGGCGTATGGGGGAATGGGAGTACCCCACCCATCTGACGGCCATGACCTATGCCGTAAGCCCAGAGATCCCCAGGAGAGAGCTGCAGATCCAGGACTGCGGCGGCGACCGTCCCCGGAAGATCCTGCCCAGGGAGCCGGAGGACCGGCTCCTTCCGGAGGCGAAGGATGATGCGTGCGTCATGGCAGGAGCCAGCGCCATCGGGATCATCGGTGGAGCCGACGGGCCCACCGCCATTTTCATGGCGGGGAAGGGAGAGCCGTGCGGCACCTTTTCCTCCCTGTATTTTGAACCGGGAAAGCCGGTGGAATGGCGGATGCGGTTTTATGAGAAGCGGGTGGAGGATCTGGAAGTGAAACTTTTATAAAAGAAGGGCGGGAAACAGTCAGTGCTGTTTCCCGCTCTTTCTGCTGTCAAAGTATGGAAAGCTGTCGATGGCGTCTAAGATATCCTTAAAATCATCCCTGGGAGCCAGGCGGATGTAGGCCTTTAAGATCTCCTGCTCCCGGGACCGGAAGGGGCCGTAAAAGATATCGTACAGGTTGTGGCCCCGCAGGTGGATGCGGATTTCCTCCATATGGTCCTTCATATCCTCCGGGGAAGTGAAGTCCCGGCCCAGGGCCTTTATGAGCTTCTGGCCGCTGGTGAGCCGGTGGAGATATTCCCTCCATTTTTTGTACAGGGTCTCGTAAAAGGCTTCCTCGCTCTCCACAATGCCCAGCTGTGCCATGATCTCCGGGTTAAAGAAGTAGTTTTCAAAGGAATAATATTTCAGGATCAGCACGTTCCTTCTGGTGACTCTGGGGAGCCGGTCCACGTCCTCGGCATTCCGCGCGTCATAATACCGGCAGAGCTGCCCCGCCAGCTCCTCCGGATCCTTTCCGTCCCCGTCCCGGATCATCAGGAACTGGTCCCGGATATAGACCTGGTTCATATATTTTAAATTGGCGTAGGTCTTGATGTTGGTACAGCTGTTGGCGGTGATGATGGAAATGCGGGAGAGCCATCCCTCCTGGTCCCGGATCTCAGAGTAGTAGTTTTCCAGCAGCAGGGGAAGCCGGGACTTGTCCTGCTTTCCTTCCACAATAAAAACGAAGCTCACGTTCATCAGGTCGCTGGCCCCGTAGCCCAGATCGTCCAGGATCCGGCCCAGATTGGTCTTTTCCCGGATCACGGAATACATGTCGTCGTCTAAGACCACCTGGCGGATCTGGCGGGCCGTGAAATTAAACAGAAGATCCGGCGAATGGGTCTGGAAGATCACCTGGTTTTTTAAGGAAAGGCGGTACAGGATCTCACAGCACATTTTCTGGAGCTGGGGATGGAGAAAGATCTCCGGGTCCTCCACCAGGATGATGCTGGGGATCCGGTCCGGTTCGGCCACATACGTTTCCAGGAGAGACAGCATGTAGATGCTCCGCATGCCTTTGCCCAGGTATTCCACCGGAGTCTCTGTCCCCCTTTTTTCATTGCAGGCCGTGACCGTAACGGAAAATATCTGGTCTGTGTCACAGTTTATGGAACAGCGGATCTCTTCATAGCCGCCGTTTTTCAGGAAGTTTTCACTGAGCTTTTTGGAAAAGCTGCTGAAATTCAGCTGATAGATCTTATATTCCAGGAGCCTGGCAGTCTCCACGGCGGAAAGCTCTGCGGGCTTTTTCTGGTCGATGAGGCCGATACAGCGGAAGCAGTGGCTGCAGGCCTTGGCAGGATCGAAGATACAGGAGCCGGAGCGGAGCTTTCTGAGCTGCCGGTCTTCCTGGAACATGAGGAGGTCGTTCTGAAGCTGTCTTAAGTCCCGGTCGGCAGTGATATGGAAGGTAAAGCAAAGCTCTCCCCAGGATCAGGGCCCGGTCAATGTCCCGGATGGACTTGAAATTGTGGATGTGAAGATAAGTCAGCTGCATGCTTCGCCCTCCCTGTAAAAATTCTTCCTTTTGCCCCTAGTATAATCCAGCCGGAGGCCCATGGCAATAGAAAACGTCTGCGCCGTGGGGCAGTCTGCCAGATAATTTGGAAAAAATCAAAAAAAGGGTTGACATTTGCTTTAAAGTGGCATAGAATACAGACACAGAAATAAGAGAAACCGATGAGAAAGAGGAGTAAGCCTTCTTCTGATATCACAGAGAGCTGCAGGCGGTGGGATTGCAGTATGGAAGTGATCGCTGAATGGACTTTCGAGGGCGGCCTGAAATGAAAAGAGTAGGAGCTGCCGGGAACCAAACCCGTTATCAATGAGGGATGCATGGTAGTGCATTGAAAGTGGACATTTATGTCAATTTGAGTGGTACCGCGATTATAAACGATTATAACCGTCTCAAGCGAAAGGGCTTGAGGCGGTTTTTGTGTTATAGGAACATGGGTTCCATGACATAAAAACGTTCCGCGAGGATCGTCATGGGGCGGAAGAGGATTCTGCCGCAGACGCGTACCGCCGCTGGTTTCCCGTTTCTGAAATGCGAAAAAAATTTAAGAGCATGGAGGAGAAAGACTATGAAGAAAAAAATGATGAGCGCAGTGATGGCAGCAGCAGTGACAGCGGCACTTTTAGGAGGCTGTGGGGGGAAGGAAACGTCAGGCAGCGCAGAGGCCAGTGGGGCGAAGGCAGAAGAAACAACGGCCCAGGGCTCAAAGGAGACAAAAGAGGAGAAGACCGGCGGGGCCGGAGAAAATACAGAAGCTGGAAACGCAGACGGCGGGGAATATACCGTGGCCGTTGTAAAGCAGATGGACCACGCATCCCTGGACGAGATCGCCGCCGCCGTCTGTGAGGAGCTGGATGCCCTGGCAGAAAAGAATGGTGTCTCCATCCAGTATGAGGTATATTCCGGCCAGGGCGACCAGTCGGTGCTGACCCAGATCGGGACCCAGGTGATCTCCGAGCAGGTGGATGCGGTGATCCCCATTGCCACCCTGGCGGCCCAGGTCATGGCCACCTGTGCCGAGGATACGAAGACCCCGGTGGTTTATGCGGCCATCTCCGATCCGGAGGCAGCGGAAATGACGGACATCGATTATGTGACCGGAACCTCAGACGCCCTGAACACAAAGTTCATCCTGGATATGATGCTTGCCCAGGATCCGGAGGTGAAAAAGGTTGGACTCCTTTATTCCTTATCGGAGGATAACTCCAAAACACCCATCGCTGAGGCAAAGGCGTATCTGGAGGAAAAGGGGATCGAATACACAGAGAAAACGGCCAACACCAATGACGAGGTGATCACAGTGGCCAGCGCCCTGATCGCAGAAGACGTGGACGCCATCTTTACACCCACCGACAACGTGATCATGTCCGCGGAGCTGGCGATCTATGAGAGCCTGGCCGAGGCAGGGATCCCCCACTACACTGGGGCCGACTCCTTCGTAAGGAACGGCGCCTTCGCCACCTGCGGCGTCAACTACACAGACCTGGGCCATGAGACGGCGGATCTGGCTTATACGGCCATGACGGAGGGCATGGATTCCCTGGAGGACTTTTATCTGGCCGAGGGCGGGATCATCACTGTGAACACCGAAACAGCCCAGGCCCTGGGAGTCGATTATTCCGTATTTAAGGACATGGGAACTCTGGTGGAGGTAGGCACCACAGAGGATTAAAGAAAGCGGCTGCCGGGGGCCTGTACAGAATGGGCGCAGGCTCCCAGGCAGAAAATAAAGAGTATGGAAGGATGGGAAAGATATGCTTTATGTGGTTCAGACAGCCCTGGAGCTGGGATTTATGTATGCCCTGGTGGCCATGGCCCTGTTTTTAAGCTACCGGATCCTGGATATCGCAGATATGACCACAGACAGTGGATTCGTTTTGGGAGCAGCTGTATCGGTGACCTGCGCGGCGGCCGGCCATCCGGTGCTGGCGGTTTTTGCAGCCATGGCGGCGGGAGCCTGCGCCGGTTATGTGACGGCGTTTTTGCAGACCAGGATGGGCGTACCGTCGATCCTGGCCGGGATCATCACCAATACGGGGCTCTACACCGTGAATCTTATGGTCATGGGCTGGAGCTCCAATGTGAGCCTCTTAAAGCAGGATACCATGTTCACCCTGTTCCGGGACCTGGGGATCGGAGGCGGATTTTATAAGCTGATCCTGGCGGGCGGCATCACCATGTTTGCCGGAGCCGCCCTGGTATGGTTTCTGGGCACCCGGCTGGGCTTAAGCATCCGCGCCACCGGAGACAACCGGGATATGGTGCGGGCGTCGTCGGTGAACCCGGTGTTTACCATTACTGTGGGACTCTGTATCTCCAACGCCTTAACGGCCCTTTCGGGAGCTGTGGTCGGCCAGTACCAGAAGTCGGCGGATATCAACAGCGGAGCCGGGATCGTGGTCATCGGCCTGGCCTGCCTTATCATCGGAGAGACCGTACTGGGCCGCCGCTCCATGGGAAGAAATGTGGCGGCAGCCGTGACCGGGAGCATTCTGTACCGCTTCCTTTATGCCATGATCCTTAAGACCTCCATCGTTCCCATCGAGTGTCTGAAGCTGGTGACAGCGGTGGTGGTCGCCCTGGCCATTGCCTCCCCGTCCTTAAGAGAGTGGGCAGGACTTCAGAAAAAGAAAGCGGAAGCGAAGAAAAGGAGGGGACAGTCATGCTAAAGCTGGACCATATCAAAAAGACCTTTAATCCGGGGACGGTCAACGAAAAGGCGGCCATCCGGGATCTGTCCCTCCACCTGGAGCCGGGAGATTTTGCCACAGTCATCGGCTCCAACGGCGCAGGCAAGTCCACCATGTTTGCAGCCATTGCCGGGAGTTTTATTACGGATTCCGGTTCCATCACCTTAAACGGGAAGGACATTACCTTTGCGCCCGAGTACCAGAGGAGCCGCGTCATCGGCCGTCTTTTCCAGGACCCCTTAAAGGGGACGGCTCCCCATATGACCATTGAGGAAAACCTGTCCCTGGCGTATCTGCGGGCGTCCAGAGGAAGCATCCCTTTCAGTCGGATCTCAAAAAAGGATAAGGAGTTTTTCAGAGAGCAGCTTTCCATGCTGGACATGGGGCTGGAGGACCGGATGAAGCAGCCGGTGGGCCTTTTATCCGGCGGCCAGCGCCAGGCCCTGACCCTTCTAATGGCCACCATGGTGCCCCCGCTCTTACTGTTGTTGGATGAGCACACGGCGGCCCTGGATCCGGCCACGGCGGAAAAGGTGCTGGAGCTGACAAAAAAGATCGTGGCAAAGAACCACACCACCTGTCTGATGGTCACCCACAATATGCAGCAGGCTCTGACCATGGGAAACCGGACACTGATGATGGACGATGGCCGGATCGTGTTCGATGTGAAGGGAGAGGAGCGGTCCCGCATGACCGTGCCGGATCTTCTGGAGAAGTTCCGCATCGGAGCCGGGAAGGAGCTTGATAACGACCGGATCCTTTTGTCGGCGGAGGACTGATCCTGCCGGAATGCATTGGGATCTATATAAAATCCTGCCGGTGGGAGCCATGCTGTCCAATACGGTGACGCCCGACGGCTATACGGTCGGAAGCGACGGGGCATGGATCTAAACAGATGAAAATATAGGAAACCGGCGCGGGGGCTGCGGCCTTTCGCGCCGGTTCCTGCTTACAGGTTTAGGTGGCGGAGCGGACGGGGCTGTGGTATACTTTTATCATGGAATACAGGAGCTGAGGGCAGCAGCAGAGCAGCGCCTGTGGGAGGAACTGGAAGATCTTACCGGAGCGATCCGGAAATATAAAAGGGAGGAAACACCTATGACAGAACAGGAAATGAAAGCGCGTATCGAAAGAAGCCGGGAATTGATCGACTGGTCAAGGGAGGAATACCAGTCGGATCAGACCTTAAAAAAGCCCCAGCCGCCTCTGGTGAAGGCGCCCATGACGGAAAATACCATGGAGCTTCCGAAAAACTTCGGGGATCTGCCCATGGACAAGAGCTTTTTACGGATCCTCCACGACCGGAGGAGCAACCGGGTATTTACCGGCGGCTCCATGGATCTTCTGACCCTGTCCTTTCTTTTGTGGGCCCAGCAGGGGATCCGGGGCATCCGCGGGAACAATTACGCCACTCTGCGGACCGTGCCCAGCGCCGGTTCCAGGCATCCCTTTGAGTGCTATCCGCTGATCCTCAATGTGGAGGGCTTAGAGCCGGGGCTTTATCATTACCTTCCCATGGAGCACAGACTGGAGTTTTTAAAGTCTGCGGACATAAAGGACGAGGTCTTTGCAGACTGGGTGGTCCAGTCGGTGAGCCGCCAGAAATGGGTCTTAAAGTCCAGTGTGATCTTTTATTACAGCATCGTGCCCTACCGCGGCGAATGGAGATACGCCTTTAATGCGCCCAGGGTCATGATGATCGACGCCGGCCATGTGACAGAAAACCTGTATCTGGCCTGCAGTGCCTTAGATCTGGGGACCTGTGCCATTGCGGCCATGGATTCTCCGGCGGCCTCAGAGATGTTCGGCCTGGACGGAAAGGAAGAATATATTTTCTACTGTGCGCCTGTTGGGACCGTGTCAGAGGAAAATGAGGCTGCGGAGCAGGCCTTTTATGCATTTTTAAAAGAAAAATAATGGAAAGCACGCAGATACGAAAGAAAAGATCCTGTAAAGGGTACACTCTGGTGGAGCTGATGGCCGTCATCGCCATTATGGCGGCGCTGGCGGCGGTCTCCGCCGGAATTTACTCCGGCTATGTGGAACGGGCCAGGGAGGCAGAGCTGTATGAAACGGCGGAGCAGATTAAAAATGCCCTGGCCATATGTGAGGCCCAGTATGGAGAAGCCGGAGGCTCGGATACGTCGGTGTTCTGGAGCGAGGCATTTTTGGCGCCGCCCAATCATCGGGACAGCGTCCTGTATCCCTATGTGGGAACAATGACAGAGGACTGTACCGGCTATTCCCTGAAGATAAAACGGAATGGGGAAGGGCGGTATTTTATTGCAGGTTTTACGTATTCCACGGAAGAATATGAGATCACATGGAAGAAAAATGATGGGATCACGGTGAAAAAACGGGGGAAATCTTAAAAAATCATTAAAAAAATATAAAATTCTCCTTGCGAAATGAAATGAATACGGGTATAATGTGGAAGATTTAGGCAAAAATAAGATTGAGGAGAAGCGACATGGAGAATCAAAAGAAAACCACCAATTCACTTGCCAGAAGAATGGGAATTTCTCTCATCTGCGGTCTTGCGGCCGGTCTTCTGCTGATGATGTTAAGAGAGAACCTGAACAGCTCCGGCCAGGAGGCCGTCTGGAAGACCATCAACAGTATCCTGTTCCAGGATATCACAGCCGCAGGCGCGGAAAAAGACCTGGGACTTTTTTATATCCTGGGCCAGCTGTTCATCCGCTCGCTGCAGCTTGTGATCGTACCTATGGTATTTACATCCATTACCCTTGCCATTGGCCAGATCTCTGATACGAGAGCCCTTGGAAGGATCTCCTTTAAGACCATCGGCGGATTCCTGGTATGCTCGGCAATGGCCCTGGTCCTGGCATGCGGAGCCGGATATATGATTTACAGCGCCGGCCTTTTTAACATCCAGGTGGATGGTCTGGAGGGACAGGCCGGATCCACTGGTGCCAATCCGTTAAATGTGATCTTAAGCGTGGTGCCGTCCAACGTTGCGGCGACCTTTTCCAGCAATACATCTGTACTGGCCATTGTATTTCTGGCCGTAACCCTGGGACTGTGCATGAATGCCCTGGGAGAGGAAAGGACCTCTGTATTAAAGAAGCTGATCACAGAGATCAACGACATTGTCGTGGTATTTTTAAACTATGTGGTTACGAAGTTCGGTCCCATTGCCATTTTTGTCCTGCTGTCCAGGACCTTTGCCATCTATGGCATCCACCATCTGAAGCCGGCCATGACGTATGTGGTGGCAACGACTATCCTTTTGCTGGCCTTCCTGTTTGTGGGCTATCCGCTGTTTGTGGCAGTCAGCACCAGGTTAAATCCGTTTAAGTTTGCCAGCAAGATCTTAAAGGTGGCGGTTTTCGGCTTTTCCACTTCATCCAGTGCGGCTACCCTGCCTCTCAATGTGAAGACTACGGTGGAGGAGCTGGGCGTGGACGAAAAGATCGCCTCTTTCGTTCTCCCGCTGGGAATGACCATCAACATGAATGGTACGGCCATCATGCAGGTGGTTGCGACTCTGTTTGTCGCCGGCTGCGCCGGATATGACGTGACCTTTGGCCAGCTTGTGGTGGTGGCTCTGCTGGTGCTGATCGCATCGGTGGGGACCCCGGCTGCACCGGGAGCGGGAGCCATCATCCTGTTCACGATCCTGTCCGGCCTGGGCTATGTAAATGACAGCGCGCTTCTGGCGTACAGCCTGATCTTAGCCATCAACCGGCCCATCGAAATGCTCTTAACAGCTTTAAACGTGGTGGGAGATTCTGCCGCCAGCATCTATGTTGCGAAATCGGAAGGGATGCTGGACGAAACGAAATATAATGCATAGATAGAAAAAGAAGGGCGCCGCCTGGTCACTGGTATGGGATCGGGCGGCATCCTTTTTTAAATTTATTTGTTTCTTGATATAATTTCAGTTATACTAATAGATAGTAATATTGGCGATGCAATAAGATGTATTCCAGCAGAGAAAATAGTGGAAAGGATGCATGATCATATGGAAGGAACTGGAATCAGGCAGCAGGTGGTTGATGAAATACGGAGCCTGGCCCAAAAATATGAAGTGAGAAAAGTGATTTTATTCGGTTCAAGGGCCCGGGGAGATTTCAGAGAAAAAAGTGATATAGACCTGGCGGTCGAGGGCGGCGATTTTATCCGGTTTTCCATTGATGTGAATGAAGATACATCAACGCTTTTGAAGTTTGATATAGTTGATCTGGATGAAAAGATCCAAGAGGAACTGATGGAATCGATTCAGAGAGAGGGAAGGGTGCTGTATGAAAAAATTTGATCATTTTAAATCAAATTTGAATGTGCTGGCGTTGGCGGATCAGGAGGATCTGACAAATGAGTTTATTATTGGCGGGATCATAGATAAATTTTTTATTCAGTTCGAGCTTGGCTGGAAGGTTCTGAAAGAGCTGCTGAACTATGAGGGACAGAGCATTTCCGCCAGCGGCTCACCTAAAATGATATTAAAAACAGCATTTACTATATATGATTTTATCGACGAAAATGTCTGGCTGGAAATGCTGAGAGCGAGAAATGACATGACGCATATTTATGACGCATTGGCGGCCAGACGTTTAGTTGACGCAGTTTTGCAGCGGTATATCCCGGAGTTTCAAAAAATGAAAGAGGGAATCGAATCCTTTTATAAGGATGAAATAAATAATCTGTAGAAAACGGCTGTCTATGCAGATAAAATCTTCTTCTGCGATTTTACCTGGAATTTACAAATTCATTACCAGAATACGGTTGACGGAGGCCCCAAAATCCTGTATGTTGGAGAGGTGACGAGAAGAGAGAAGAAAAGAAGAGATAAGAGGAGAAAAGAATTGACGTATAAGGACATCCGGGAGAACAGAGAGGTTCTCGCATATTTGAAAAAAGGAAACGATAATCTTGGGACCATGGGCTTTACGGACCACTCCGGAGCCCACTGCGCCATGGTGGCGGAGCGGGCGGCCATGATCCTTGAAAAATTTGGATACAGCGAGCATGACCGGGAGATGGCGAAGATCGCCGGCTTCATGCACGATATGGGAAACGCCATCAACCGGCACCGCCATGCAGAATACGGCGCGCTTCTGGCCGAGCAGATCTTATCCAGAACAGATCTGCCTCTGGAGGACCGGGTCACGGTGGTATCCGCCATTGGAAACCATGACGAATCCACCGGAGGGGCCGTGGACGCCATTTCGGCGGCCCTGATCATTGCGGATAAGACCGACGTAAGAAGAAACCGCGTAAGGAATAAGGACAAGGCCAGCTTTGATATCCATGACCGGGTCAATTATGCGGTCACTGAGGCAAGCCTTACGGTGTGCCCGGAGAAAAATCTGGTCACACTGGACCTGCAGATCGACGAAAATATCTGCTCCATGCTGGAGTATTTTGAGATCTTCTTAGAGCGGATGCTCATGTGCCGCAGGGCTTCGGAGATGCTGGGAGCCAAGTTTAAGATGACGGCCAACGGAAGCAAGATCGTTTAAGGCGGAAGGCCTGCCGGAAAACGACGGCTGAAAACAGGAGGAGTATGGAGTTTTATTTTGCCCCCATGGAGGGGATCACCAGTTACACATACAGAAATCTGCATCATAGATTTTTCGGCGGGGTGGAAAAGTATTACACCCCGTTTTTGTCGCCCAGTGCGGAAAATGGCCTGAGCACAAGGGAGTTAAAGGACGTGCTGCCGGAAAATAACGGGGAGGTCCGTCCGGTGCCCCAGCTTCTGGTCAATCATCCGGAGGGCTTCCTGAAGGGAGCCAGGCTTTTGCGGGACCTGGGATACCGGGAGATCAATCTGAATCTGGGCTGTCCGTCGGGGACGGTGACGGCCAAGAAGAAGGGCTCGGGGCTTTTGATGTATCCGGAGGAGCTGGACGCGCTTTTAGACAGGATCTTTTCGGATCCCATGGTGGCGGGCGGAGAGATCCTGGTGTCTGTAAAGACCAGGATCGGAAAAAATTCCCCGGAGGAATGGCCGCAGCTCATGGAGATCTATAACCAGTATCCCATTTATGAGCTGACCATCCACCCCAGGATCCAGAAGGACTTTTATAAGAACCACCCAGATCTGGAGGTGTTTTCCAGCGCCCTGGAGGCCAGTAAAAATCCAGTGGTATATAACGGGGATATTTTTACCGCGGCAGATTACAGACGGTTCCGGGAGCAGTTTCCGTCGGTGGAACGGATCATGCTGGGCCGGGGGCTCATCATGGATCCGGAGCTGGGAGAGAAGCTTTTAAAAATAGAAGCGGAAGAAATCGGTATGGATGGAACCTGTAAAGGGACGGAGGACGGCCCGGATCTGGCCCGCTTAAGGCAGTTCCATGACGCCCTTTTTGAGGCCTACGGGGAGCTGATGAGCGGGGACAGGAACGTGCTGTTCCGCATGAAGGAGTTGTGGGCCCATATGATCGTCCAGTTTCCCGACAGTCCGAAGCTGGAAAAGAGGATCAAGAAATCCACACGTCTTTCTGAATATACGGAGGCGGTGAATGAGCTTTTTAAGGAGGCAGGTCATGGACTATAAGGAACAGATGAAACGGGCCAATGAAAACAATGCGTTTATGATCCATAACGGCGTCCGGGCCGTGGAGCTTTCAGAGACGGCGGCGCGGGTGGAGATGGATCCGGAAAAGACCTCCCTGAATTCCATGGGCGGCATCCATGCGGGACTGATGTTTCTGATGGCGGAGGCGGCTGCGGGGCTTCTGGTGAGAAACGGCGGGAGGACGTGTGTGACTATCGATTCCTCCTTCCGGTTCCTGCGCTCTGCCGGTCCGTCGGAGTCTCTGTATGCGGAGGCCAGGGTCACAAAAAGGGGACGGACCGTGTCCTTCTGCCATTCCGGCGTTTATGGAAGGGATTCCGGGAAGCTGTTTGCAGAGGGGGATTTTACGTTCTTCTGCCAGGAATAAGGAGGATGCTCCCGCCGGACCGCGTGTTTTCCTGCGCGCCATGGGGAGGCTGTGAGGAGACCGGGGCCAGAACGGGGTCCCGGTTGACATCCGGGAGAAAGCGTGCTAGAATGGGCGGTAACTGACAGGAAGGGGTGAAAGGATGAGAAAATAATCTGCTTTTGATGACATGAAACCTTTAAATGGTATGGGCCGCAGGCTCCATACGTTTTTTTCATGCCGCCAGAAGTGGATTATGTTCTCATAACCCCTTTTTTTCGTGCGTAAATTTACAGATCAATGGCGGGTTGTGGTGCATAATGGAACTGTCTGGCAGCGGGCGGTTCCTTTTTTACGCCTGGAAATGGGATCCGGGCCGTAAGGAGGACCGCAAAAAGGAGGGATTTATATGGCACAGATCCGGGTAAAAGACCTTACATTCTGCTACGACGGAGGCATTGACAATATTTTTGAGGATGTTTCCTTTTCCATCGATACGGACTGGAGACTGGGATTCATCGGAAGGAACGGAAAGGGAAAGACCACGTTTTTAAATCTGCTGCTGGGAAAATACCGATACCAGGGCACCATTGACGCGCCCTCCGGGTTCCGCTATTTTCCATATCTGGTCACAGAACGCCAGATGGGGATGGAGGCCTGGGAATTTATAGATGAGCTGGAGGAGGGCTGTGAGCTCTGGCAGGCGGCCCGTGAGCTGGCAGACCTGGGGGAAACGGACGAGATCCTTTACCGGCCCTTCGGCAGCTTAAGTCCGGGAGAACGGACGAAGATCCTTCTGGCTGTCCTGTTTGCTGGGAACGGAGGCTTTTTTCTCATTGACGAGCCCACCAGCCATCTGGATCTGGAGGCCAGGGAAGCGGTACAGACGTACCTGGCGTCAAAAAAGGGCTTTATCCTGGTGTCCCACGACCGAGAGCTTCTGGACGCCTGTACGGACCACTGCCTGGTGCTGAACCGGAAGACCATTGAGGTGATGAACGGGAGCTTTTCTGTCTGGTGGGAAAATAAGACCAGAAAGGACCAGTTTGCCGCATCGGAAAACGAAAAGCACCTGAAGGAGATCCGGAAGCTTAGGGAGGCCTCGGCCCGGGTTGCCGGATGGGCAGATAAGAATGAGCGCACCAAGATCGGCTACGATCCCATCAAGGAGCATGACCGGGGGAATGGATCGCGCAGCTACATCGGAGCCAAAACGAAGAAGATGCAGAGCCGTGTAAAGCAAATGGAAAAACGGATCGGCCGGGAGATCCGGGAGAAGGAGGGACTGCTGAAGGATCTGGAGGTCCCCGCAGATCTGAAGCTCACAAAGCTGTCCCACCACAAGTCGGTGCTTGTGGAAGCCAGGGATTACAGCATACAGTACAGAGACGCCGGGAGGCCGGTTTTTGAAGGGCTGGGCTTTTCCATAGAAAAAGGAGACCGGACGGCTCTCAGCGGAAGAAACGGCTGTGGAAAATCGACTCTGATCCGGGCGATCCTGGGGGAAAATGGCCAGGGAAGCGGGCTTTTGGATGTGGAGGAGGCCGGCGTCTGCCGGACGGCGGCGGGACTTGTGATCTCCTATATGGGACAGGAGGCCTCAGGCCTTAAGGGGTCTGTCCGGGACCTTTGCCGGGAACGGGGCCTGGATGAAAGCCTGTTCCTGGCGGTCCTGCGCCAGCTGGACTTTGAACGCACCCAGTTCCTTAAAAACATGGAGGATTATTCCGAGGGGCAAAAAAAGAAGGTCCTTCTGGCAGCCAGCCTGGTAACGCCGGCCCATCTTTATATCTGGGACGAGCCTCTCAATTATATCGATGTGTTTTCTAGGATGCAGATCGAAACGCTTCTGCTGGAATACCAGCCCACCATGCTGTTCGTGGAGCATGACGCAGGCTTCTGCCGGAGGATCGCAACGAAGACCATCCGGCTCGACGGCTAGATCCCGGCGCATATTGGGCCTCTGCTGTTTCATATACTGATACGACGAAGGCCCTGGGGGCTTTTTCATGGACAAGAGACTGAAAAAAATGACGGCCATATTTTTCCTGGCGGCTGCGGCTGATCTTTTCCTGGCGGCTGTACTCCTGGCTTCCCTGGCCCGACAGAGGGCGGAAGGGGCCGCAGCCCTGGGCGCGGGACAGGTGGTGGAGGAAGGCGGCTGGGACGGGCCGGGAACGGAGGAGGCCGGAGCCGTGGCTTTGACCTTTGACGACGGCCCCAATGCCCGATATACGGAGGCCCTTCTGGACGGCCTTAAGGAGCGGGGGATCCAGGCATCGTTTTTCCTGGCGGGCCAGTGCATCGAAGGGAACGAGGCCACCGTAAGGAGGATGGCGGAGGAGGGCCATCTCATCGGCGTTCATTGTATGGAGCACCGGGATCTGACCCGGGAGCCGGAGGAGGAGGCAGTACGGCAGCTCATGGACACAGCCGCCATGATCGGGGCCGTCACAGGGAGGACGCCGGAGTATATACGGCCGCCCTTTGGTAAATGGAGCAGCGGACTCCAGGAGGCGGTTCCCATGGAGACGGTGCTCTGGAGTGTGGATTCCCTGGACTGGAAGCTCCAGGATACGGACCGGATCGTGCGGAGGGTCTTAAAGGATACGGAGGACGGGGATATCATCCTGATGCACGATGAATTCCAGACGTCTGTGGAGGCGGCCCTGGAGATCATTGACAACCTTCTGGCAAAGGGCTATACTTTTGTTACGGTAGACGAATTAACCATAGATTAAGAGGAAGACCATGGATTTATTTGATTACATGCGGACAAATACAATGGAAAAGGAGGCGCCCCTGGCTTCACGGATGCGGCCGGCGACCCTGGATGAGGTGGTGGGGCAGCAGCATATAATAGGAAAGGATAAGCTGCTGTACCGGGCCATCAAGGCCGATAAGCTGGGGTCCGTGATCTTTTACGGCCCGCCGGGAACGGGAAAGACCACCCTGGCAAAGGTGATCGCCAATACCACCAGCTCCCGGTTCTGCCAGATCAACGCCACAGTGGCCGGAAAAAAGGATATGGAGGACATCGTAAAGGAGGCCAAGGACGCCCTGGGCATGTATGGGAAGAAGACCATCCTGTTTGTGGATGAGATCCACCGGTTCAATAAGAGCCAGCAGGATTACCTCCTTCCTTTTGTGGAGGACGGTACGGTGACTCTCATCGGAGCCACCACGGAAAATCCCTATTTTGAGGTCAACAACGCCCTTCTTTCCAGGTCCCGGATCTTTGAGCTGAAGCCCTTGGAAAAGCATGATATCAGAGAACTGGTGCTCCGGGCCGTTTATGATGAGAAAAAGGGCATGGGCGCATACGGGGCGGATATCACCGATGAGGCGGCGGATTTCCTGGCGGATGTGGCCAACGGGGACGCCCGAGCGGCCTTAAACGCCGTGGAGCTGGGGATCCTTACCACGAAGCAGTCGGAGGACGGAAAGGTCCATATCACGCTTCCTGTGGCAGCCGAGTGTATCCAGAAGCGGGCCGTCCGGTATGACAAGGACGGGGACAACCATTACGATACGGTCTCCGCCTTCATAAAGAGCATGCGGGGCTCGGATCCAGACGCGGCCCTTTATTACTTGGCCCGGATGCTGTATGCCGGTGAGGATGTAAAATTCATCGCCAGACGGATCATCATCTGTGCAGCCGAGGATGTGGGGAATGCCGATCCCAACGCCCTTACGGTGGCGGTGAGCGCCGCCCAGGCGGTGGAGCGGATCGGCCTGCCCGAGGGCCAGATCCCTCTGGCCCAGGCGGTGGCCTATGTGGCGACGGCTCCCAAGAGCAACGCGGCCTGCCTGGGGATCTTTAAGGCCATGGAGGCGGTGCGGTCGGAAAAAACGCCTCCGGTGCCCGCCCATCTTCAGGATAAGCATTATAAGGGCGCGGAAAAGATGGGCCATGGACTGGGATATAAGTACGCCCACGATTATCCCAGACATTATGTGAAGCAGCAGTATCTTCCCGACGGCATGGAAGACTGTGTGTTTTACGAGCCCACAGAAAATGGGTATGAAAAGCAGATCCGGGAGCATATGGAATGGCTGAAGGGGGAGGAGAAGGACTGACGGTCCTTCCTCCGGGGCCTGGCTCCGGAAGAAAACGTAAATTTTTCTTTTCAAGATAGGAAGTTTGAGTTATAATAAAAGCATATCCAGAGCCGGAGGGCATCGCCGGACGGCTGTTATACTTATCTGTCGAATATCTGAAATATCTTGTGAATCCCCAATGATAAACAGCAGAAACAGAAATTAAGGAGAGAATTTATGCGTGAAAAATTAGCGACACTGCCTCTGTCACAGCTTCGTGAGCTGGCAAAGAGTCAGGGAATTAAATACGTGAGCGGACTGAGAAAGTCTGAGCTGGTGGACAGGCTGTGCGAGGTGGCAGAAAATGAAAAGGGCGATAAAACAGAGAGCGCGGCTTCCGGTGTCCAGGAGCGGACAGCAGGAGACCGCCCGGAGGGGAATGACCGTCCGGCCCGTGTTTATGGAGAACGCCAGGAATCCAAGGGGGATCCAAGAAGCGAGCTCCAGGACCTGGACAGCGGCATCGAGGCCTACGGGATCCTGGAGGTGATGCCCGACGGATTCGGCTTTATCCGCTGTGAGAATTTCCTTCCTGGAGAAAACGACGTTTACGTGGCTCCCTCCCAGATCCGGCGGTTTAATATGAAGACCGGAGATATGGTACGGGGAAGCAGACGGGTAAAGACGGCTACGGAAAAATTTGCGGCCCTTCTTTATGTGACCTCCATCAACGGATACCCCACCTATGTGGTGGAGCGCCGTCCAAACTTCGAGGATCTGACGCCCATCTTCCCCAACCGGAGACTGAGCCTGGAGGTGAAGAACGGAAGAAACACCACGGCCATGCGGGTCATGGATCTTCTGGCCCCCATTGGAAAAGGGCAGAGAGGCATGATCGTATCCCCGCCAAAAGCCGGTAAGACCACTCTTTTAAAGCAGGTGGCAAAGGCCGTGACCACCAACCATCCGGATATGCACCTGATCATCCTTCTGATCGACGAGCGTCCCGAGGAGGTTACGGATATTAAGGAATCAGTCATCGGTCCCAATGTGGAGGTGATCTATTCCACCTTTGACGAGTTGCCGGAGCGTCATAAAAGGGTTTCCGAAATGGTCATCGAGCGGGCCAAGCGCCTGGTGGAGCATGGCCGGGACGTGATGATCCTGCTGGACAGCATGACCCGTCTTGCCAGGGCCTATAACCTGGTGGTCCCGCCCAGCGGAAGGACGCTTTCCGGCGGTCTGGATCCGGCGGCCCTCCATATGCCCAAGCGGTTCTTCGGAGCGGCCAGGAATATGAGAGAGGGCGGAAGCTTGACGATCCTTGCCACAGCCCTGGTGGATACAGGAAGCCGTATGGACGATGTGATCTATGAGGAATTCAAGGGAACCGGAAATATGGAGCTGGTCCTGGATCGGAAGCTGTCTGAAAAGCGGATCTTCCCGGCCATCGATATCTTAAAATCCGGAACCCGCCGGGATGACCTTTTGCTGACGCCAGAGGAGGCGGAGGCTGTGGATTCCATCCGCAAGGCCACCAGCTCCATGAAGGCCGATGAGGCGGTGGAGAAGATCCTGGATCAGTTCGCCCGGACCAAGTCCAACAGGGAGTTCGTGGACGTCATAAAGAAAATCAGACTTTTTTAATTGCCCGGAGGAAGATCGTATTATGGAAGAAGAATCAAAAAATCCCATACAGGTGGCGGAGAAGCTGTTCCAGGTCATCGAGCTTCTGGCAGAAAATGGCCCTATGGGGATCATGGAGCTGAGCGCTTCCCTGGGATTTCATAAGAGCACGGTACACAGGCTGGTGGCGTCCTTACAGTATATGGGCTATATCCGCCAGGACGAGGAATCCTTAAAATATTCCCTGTCCCTGAAATTTTTGGAGATCGGCAGCCGGATCCTGGAACAGACTAGTATGGCGGCCCTGATCCATCCGTCGTTAAAGCGTCTGTCGGAGCAGACGGGTGAGACGGTCCACCTGGTGAAGCGGGAGGGGACGGAGGCGGTCTATATCGACAAGGTGGAATCCTTCGCCAGCTCCATCCGTATGGTATCCCGGGTGGGAAGCCGGATCCCTCTTTACTGTTCCGGCGTGGGAAAGGCCCTGCTGGCGGAGCTGACGGACCAGGAGATCGGAGAGATCTGGAAAAATTCCCGGATCCGGAAGCTGACGCCCAGGACCATCACAGAGCTTCCAGTTCTCATGGAACGGGTGGAGCAGGTACGGAAAGACGGATATGCGGTGGACGATGAAGAAAACGAGGAGGGCGTCCGCTGCATCGCCGCCAGTCTCAGGGATTACCACAAGGATCCCGTATACGCACTGAGTATTTCGGCCCCGGCCAACCGTATGACCGACCAGCGGATCCTGGAGCTTAAGGAATATGTGCTGGCCTTCCGGCAGGATCTGTCCCGGAGCCTGGGGCTGGCCGGAAAGTAGAGGTAAGCCCAGGCGGAAGGGAATTATGCTGCAGAAGCGGCCCGCCGCAGGCGGAGAAGCCCGCAGGCGGGCTCCTTTCTTGATGCACTTGCTTTTTAACGTACTGAAGTTTATAATGAAGGTATGTGAAAAACAGGGGAGGATAAAATATGGAAGGAAATCAAAAAACCAGGATCCAAAAATTCATGGGCGGAAATAAAAAGGGATACCAGACTGCATTCCATATGGCGTGGCCTGCAGTCATGGAGTCCTTTTTTATTGCCCTGGCCGGAATGGTGGATTCTCTGATGGTCAGCTCCATGGGGCCGGAGGCCGTGGCTGCCGTGGGACTTACGACCCAGCCCAAGTTCATCGGGCTGTGCATCTTCATCGCCACCAACGTTTCGGTGTCAGCCCTGGTGGCCAGACGGCGGGGAGAGAAGGACCAGTACGGAGCCAACCAGGTGCTTTTAATGGCAGCGGCCTTTACCCTGGCGGTGGGGACGCTGATCAGTATGGCCTGCGTGTTCTTTGCAGATCCCATCATCCGGCTCTGCGGGGCAAACGAGGATACCCAGGCGGGAGCCGTCCGGTATTTCCAGATCATCATGGGCGGGATGATGTTCAACATTATTTCCATGGCCATCAATGCGGCCCAGAGAGGGGCGGGAAACACAAAGATCGCCATGCGCACCAATGTGACCTCCAATGTGGTCAACATGATCGGAAACTACCTTCTGATCCAGGGGAATCTGGGCTTTCCCAGGCTTGGGATCACCGGAGCGGCCCTGGCCACGGTGTTCGGAACGGTCATCGCGTGTCTGATGAGCATTCTTTCGGTCATGAAACGGGATAATTTTGTCAGCCTGCCCTTCATCATAAAGGAAAAGGTGCGGATCACCCTGGAGCCGGCAAAAAATATGTTCAAGGTGGCCTCCAGCGTATTTGTGGAGCAGATCTTCATGCGGATCGGCTTCCTTACGGTCTCCATCATGGTGGCAAAGCTGGGGACTGACGCCTTTGCGGCCCACCAGGTGGGAATGAACGTCATGAGCCTTTCCTTTTCCTTTGGAGACGGGATGCAGGTGGCGGCGGTGGCCCTCTGCGGCCGGAGCCTGGGAGAAAAGCGGCCGGATCTGGCCCAGATGTACGGCACCATCTGCCAGAGGATCGGCAATATGATCTCCATTGTGCTGGCGGTCCTTTACACAACCCTGGGCACCTGGTATTTTAATCTGTTTTTCGACGAGCCCCACCTGGTAGCCATGGGAGTGGAGATTACCCGGGTGCTGACGTTCATTGTCCTTCTGCAGATCGCCCAGGTGATCTATATGGGGTGCTTAAGGGGAGCCGGGGACGTGGTATTTACCACCATTGCCTCCACCATCAGCATCACCTTCGTCCGACCCATTCTGTCTTATGTATTCTGCTATGCCTGCGGACTGGGACTGGTGGGGATCTGGATGGGGATCCTGGGAGATCAGACCTCCAGGCTTCTTCTTACCACCTGGAGATTTAAGAGCGGCCGGTGGATGAAGATCGAAATCTAAAAAAAACATAATAATTGCGAAAGTTTTGTGAACTTCCTTGACGGTCCATGGTTTGCGTGATAGGATATGCACAGTACAAAAAGTGACAAGTTGTCACTATAAAAGAACGGATATTTTCCCACGAATGCAGGAAGAATAAAGGGAAAGAGACGATCAAGGAAAGTGACGGTGGAAAGAAACAATGGACAGCAGGGTACAGGACAACAACAAAATGGCAACAGCCCCGTTGGGGAAATTAATGGCAGAGCTGGCAGTCCCCACAGTATTTGCCCAGCTTGTGAACCTTCTTTATAATATGGTGGATCGGATCTATGTGGGCCGGATCCCGGAGGTGGGCCACCTGGCTCTGGCCGGGCTGGGAGTCACCTTCCCAGTGATCATTCTGATCTCCGCCTTTGCGGCCCTGGTGGGAGCCGGGGGAGCGCCCCAGGCGGCCATCTGTATGGGAAAGAAGGATCTGAAGGGGGCCGAGCGGATCCTGGGAAACTGCATTACGGCTCTGTGCATCCTGGCCGTGGTCTTAAGCGTGTTCTTTTATGTGGTGAAGGAACCGCTGCTGATGCTGTTCGGAGCCAGTGAACAGACCATCGGCTATGCCAACAGCTATCTGGGGATCTATCTTTTGGGCACCATTTCGGTACAGATCGCTCTGGGACTAAACACCTTCATCAACTGCCAGGGCTTTGCAAAGACGGGAATGAAGACCGTGCTCATCGGCGCTGTGTTAAATATCATCCTGGATCCCATTTTCATTTTCGGCCTTCACATGGGCGTCCAGGGAGCGGCCCTGGCGACCATCGTAAGCCAGACCGTATCAGCCGTCTGGGTGCTGTCCTTCCTCTGCGGAAAGAAGAGCATCTTAAGGGTCAGAAAAGAAAATCTGAAGATAAAAAAGGCAGTCCTGGTCCCGGTGCTGGCCCTGGGAGCGTCCCCGTTCATCATGCAGGCTACGGAATGCCTGGTGCAGCTGACGTATAACTCTGGAATGCAGCATTACGGGAATGACTACTATGTGGGAGCCATGACCATCCTGTTTTCCATCATGCAGATGCTGTTCCTGCCTTTGTCCGGACTGACCCAGGGGGCCCAGCCCATCCTCAGCTATAACTATGGGGCCGGGAACCATGAACGGGTCAAAAAGGCCTTCCGGCTGCTGTTTGCGGCGGGAGTCGGCTTTTCCCTGGTGGGGACGGGAGCTGTGCTTTTATTCCCCCAGGTATTCATCCGTCTGTTTTCGGACAATGCCCAGGTGATCGAGATCGGCGTTTATGCGGCCAGGATCTATATGTTCGGCTTCCTGATCATGGGGGCCCAGATGGCCTGCCAGCAGACCTTCCTGGCCCTGGGACAGGCGAAGATCTCCGTATTCCTGGCGCTTTTAAGAAAGGTGATCCTTCTGATCCCCCTGGCCATCCTTCTTCCGAAGCTTGGCATGGGCACCGACGGACTGTTCTACGCAGAGCCCATTGCGGATATCATTGCCATCGTTACCACCGTGGTCCTGTTTGCACGGAATTTTGAAAAAATGCTTTACCAGCATACGGATACAAAAGTTAAAAAGTAAAGGAGAATATTTATGGGAACAACAGACGGCGGAAAAACGCCTGGAAAACAGCCCTCGCAGCAGAGCCCCAAGGGACTGATCTACTATTTCCTCACTATATTTTTAGTGACCATGCTGTTAAATGCCCTGGTCTTCCCCAATGTGATGGAAGAAAAGGTGATGGAGGTCAATTACAATGAATTCTTGGCCATGGTGGACGCGGGAAAGGTGGTCCAGGTGGAAAAGGACACGGACCAGATCATGTTCCTGGCCACGGACGCCCAGGGAAAGGAGCAGATCTATAAGACTGGCCTCTGGGAGGACGAGGCGCTGACCAACCGGCTCTATAAGGCAGGCGTCACCTTCGGAAAGGTGATTCCCCATAAGGAATCGGCGCTGATGAATTTCCTGACCACCTGGATCCTGCCCTTTGGACTCATGTTCTTAATGGGCCATTTCCTCAGCCGGATGATGGCCAAGCGCATGGGCGGAAACGCCATGACCTTTGGAAAGTCCAACGCCAAGATCTATGCGGAAAATGAAACGGGAAAGACCTTTGCCGATGTGGCCGGAGAGGAAGAGGCCAAGGAGGCCTTAAAGGAGATCGTGGACTTTCTGCACGACCCGAAGAAATATGCAGACATCGGAGCAACGCTTCCCAAGGGAGCCCTTCTGGTGGGCCCTCCGGGAACCGGTAAGACGCTTCTGGCAAAGGCTGTGGCAGGAGAGGCCCATGTGCCGTTTTTCTCCATCTCCGGCTCGGAGTTTGTGGAGATGTTCGTGGGCATGGGAGCGGCCAAGGTCCGCGACCTGTTTAAGCAGGCCAACGAAAAGGCCCCCTGTATCGTATTCATTGACGAGATCGATACCATCGGTAAAAAGCGTGACGGCAGCGGCATGGGCGGAAACGACGAGAGAGAGCAGACCTTAAACCAGCTCTTAACAGAGATGGACGGCTTTGACGGAAAGAAGGGCGTTGTGATCCTGGCGGCCACCAACAGGCCCGAATCCCTGGACCAGGCGCTGTTAAGACCGGGCCGTTTTGACCGCCGGATCCCGGTGGAGCTGCCGGATCTTAAGGGCCGTGAGGCGATCCTTAAAGTCCATGGCCGCAGTGTGAAAATGGACGATACCGTGGACTTCAACGTCATTGCCAGGGCAACCTCCGGCGCCAGCGGTGCAGAGCTTGCCAACATCATCAACGAGGCGGCCTTAAGGGCTGTGCGTCTGGGCCGCAGAGTCGTCTGCCAGGCGGATCTGGAGGAGAGCGTGGAGACGGTCATCGCCGGATACCAGAGAAAGGATGCGGCGGTGTCTGAGAACGAGAAGAGGATCGTGGCCTACCATGAGATCGGCCACGCCCTGGTGGCCGCCTGCCAGTCCAACTCAGCTCCGGTCCACAAGATCACCATTATCCCCAGGACCAGCGGCGCTCTGGGCTACACCATGCAGGTGGAGGCCGGGGAACGGTTCTTAATGAGTAAGGAAGAAGCCTTAAATAAGATCGCCACCCTCACCGGAGGCCGAGCGGCAGAGGAATTCATGTTCCATTCCATCACCACCGGCGCTTCCAACGACATCGAGCAGGCCACGAAGCTGGCCAGGGCCATGGTGACCCGGTACGGTATGAGCGAGCAGTTCGGAATGGTGGCCTTAGAGACCGTGACCAACCAGTATCTGGGCGGAGACACGTCCTTAGCCTGCTCGCCGGAAACGGCCAGGGCCATCGACGAGGAGGTCATTAAGACCGTGAAGGAGCAGTACGGGAAGGCCATGGAGATCCTCAAGGAACATGCGGGAAAACTCAATGAGCTTTCGGCTTATCTTCTGGAAAAGGAGACCATTACCGGCGAAGAGTTCATGGAAATTTTAAACCGATAGGATATTTTTTGTTTACGCATCCCTGGAAGTAGTGTATACTGACAGCAGGAGGGGATCAGATGAGAAAACGAATCTGCCCGTACTGCGATCAGGAGCTGGAAGGCCGCTACTGCCGGGGATGCCGTCGTTTTGTGAAAACGCCTCTGATCGTGGACGTGAATTATTATTTAAATGAAAGACATCCGGCTTCCGAGGAGAGCTGCCAGTACCACGGTGATCTGCATACCGGGGAAATGGAAGTCAGGCCGGACCACAGAGCTTCGTATGAGGATGTGGAAAAGGACGGATGGCCGGGAAGGAAGGCCGCTGCTGCGCCTAAGGCCAAGGCCGGAAAGAATGGGAGACCGGGAAAGAAGGCTTCCGAAGCGCCGGTATCCCGGAACCAGAGCGCCGGCTCCGGCCGAAGTGCGTCCCGGCCAGGCCGGGGATGGGCCCCGGTGTGGATCCTGGCCGCAGCCGCGGCAGCTGTGATCATGGCCTCCGGCGGGATGGTCATGAACAGTATAAGCCATATGGTCCCGGACTTGGAGCCGGAGCCAGTATATCCGGAGGAGGGATCCTGGGATGAGGGGATCTCGATCGAGGAGGTGTGGCCGGAGGAAACAGCGGCCGGGGAGCAGGAGCTTTCAGAGGAGGAGGTCCGGGCTGCGGGGATCCGGTGCAATGGCTACGGCCACCTGGACGTAAACGGCGATGATCTGCAGGCGGACCTGGAGGGCCTGGCCGCAGACCATGGCCTGGCAGTGGAGGACCTGGGCCGGACCAGCGCTAACTTTGCCTTTGGGGAGTTCACCAATTATGAGGTCCGGTATGACTATGTCCTTACAGGAGAGGACGGCTGGTACCAGGCCGTGACCCTGAGCCTGGACACCGGCGACGGCAGCCTCCACGGCATACAGGTCTCCGCAGATAACCTGGAGGCCATGTACCAGCTTCTGGATATGGTCATGGAGCTTCTGAAGGAATCGGGAGCTGTTTCTGAAAATCCCGGCGGCCAGATGGTCTTTGAGACCGTAGTTATGGAAGGCGGACTGGAGGACGGGATCACCGGAGAGGTGATGTACCAGGGCCTGGAGGCCTGGGCAGCCTATGATGACAGCGGCAGCGGGGAATTCTGTATGCTGAGCCTTTACGCGCCGGAAGAGGGCGAAACGGTCTAGGGAAGGAAACGATGCCTAAGAAACCGCCCCGGGCGAAAAAGCACTGCGGGGCAGCAGATAAAAAGGAGGAACCACAAGATGATCAGAATGATAGGAAACCATATCTGCAAGGACTGTGTATCAGCCATGGAGGTGATCCAAAGGGAGCGCCTTCCCATTGAATTTCACGATATGGAAAAGGCCCTGGACTATGTGAAGGAATTCTTAGAGATCCGTGAGGGAAATCCGGAGCTTTATAAGGAGGCCCGGGAAAACAACCAGATCGGGATCCCTGTATTCGTTTTAGAAGACGGTACCGTCACCATGGACTGCGACGCGGCCTTTGAGGCGGCCAGAAGGGCGAAGAAGCCGGCGGTGGTGATGGTGGGGAGCCATCTCTGCAAGGCCTGCCGGAACCGCCTGGCGGAGCTTAAGGAGGAAGGGCTTCCGGTGGAGTTCCATGATATCGTGGAGAATTTAAACGATATGCGCCTGTATCTGAGGATCCGGGAAAACCACCCGGAGCTTTACGATGAGATCCGGAAGGAGGGCCGGGTGGGGATCCCGGTATTCATCCTTCCCGACGGCACGGTCACTAATGATTTTGAGGCAGCCAGAGAGATGGCCAGGAGCTTAAAATAAAGGAGAGTTTTTATGAATTTTGAAGAATTACAGATGAAGCGGGAGAGCTGCCGGGTGTATGCAGACCGCCCTGTGACGAGGGAACAGCTGGTCCATCTGGTGGATGTGGCCCGCTTTGCCCCCAGCGCCTGCAATTCCCAGCCGTGGCATTTTATCCTTGTGGATGAGCCGGAGAGCCGTGAAAAGGTGGTGGAGGCCTTTGATGACAACGGCCTTATGGGCTGTCCCTGGGGAGCCAGAGTCCCGGCCTTTATCCTGATCTGCGAGGAAAAGGCCCAGTATAAGCCGGGAGTGGAGGAGCATTACGGCCCCCAGCATTTTGCCCAGATGGATATCGGGATGGCGGCCATGGGGATCTGCTATGAAGCTGCTTCCATGGGGCTGGGAACGTGCATCATCGGCACCATGAACCAGGAAAAGCTCCACAGGGCCTTCGGGATCCCCGAGGAGCGTCCGGTGCGCCTTATCATCACTGTGGGATACCCGGCCAATGAGGGTGCGCCCAGAAAGAAAGCGAGAAAGGAACTGGATGAGATCGTGACCTATAACCAGTGGTAGGAGCCCGGGGCCGTATGGCCCGGACTGGCGGGAGCCTGTGAAAAAAATGAGCTGCGGAGTCTGGCATACAGACCTGCGGCTCATTTTACTTTTCTAAAAACTCTATAAATTCTATAAAATCTGTTCCCTTTCCATTGACAATATGACAGGGTGTCACTATAATGATGACGAGTTGTCACTTTGGAAAATCAGAACTTACGAAAAGAGGGATCACATGCCGACAGAGCGGTTTAAGAGGCTGCCGGAGGAGAAGATCGAGGCCATACGGCGGGCGGGGATCCAGGAATTTACGCGGACGTCCCCGGAATCCGCGTCCATCAACCGGATCATCCAGGAGGCGGATATTTCCCGCGGGAGCTTCTATACATATTTTGAGAGCAAATACGATCTTCTGCGGTGGCTCATCAGCGACCGGGTCCGGGAGCACAACGATTTTTATGTCCAGGATATGGAGGAGAACGGCGGGGATATCTGGCTGACCCTTTCCCGGTCCCTGGAGCATACCATCATCCATGCCAATGACGGCGGCTTCATGGGAATGATCACAAAGCTCATCGAGAGCAAGACATTTTTTGACCTGTTTAAGGAAAGCGTAAAGGGTGAAAAAGGGGAAGGCCATATGGAATGCAAGCGGTCCTATCTGGACCGGATCTACGGTCTCCTGGACCAGGGCCGCTTCCCTATGGATTTTATAACCTTTACAGATCTGATGGATCTCCATGCCATCACACTGATGATGGCTTTAAAGAAGAAGCTGAACGGAGAATGCGGGGCAGAGGAGGCCATGGACTTTTATAACAGGCGCATCAATCTTCTGAGATACGGCGTCTGTCCTCAGAGAGCAGAAAAGGAAAAAACAGAATAAGAAAGAGGAGAAAAAATATGAAAAAACTGGCAAAAGCAGTGACAGCAGTTCTGGCCGTGGGAGCGCTGGGGACCCTGGTGTTCATGCGTATGACGAAGAAGGAGGAGCCCATGGAGGCGGTTCCGGATCCATCGGTCCAGGTGGAAAACCCTGCGGCAGATACCATTTCCATCTCCACGGATCTGACAGGAACCGTGGAGCCGGCGGATGTGGTCTATGTGGCGGCCATGGGAAGCGGAGAGGTCCTGGAGGTTTATGTAAACCAGGGAGAGATGGTGGAAAAGGACCAGACGCTTTTTAAGATCGACAATAAGCAGCTGGAATCCGCCAGGATCCAGTTAAATACGGCCAAGGTATCCTTAGACGATGCCCAGACCAATTTAAACCGGATGAAGGTCCTTTATGACAGCGGGGATATTTCTGCCCAGGCCTACGAGCAGGTGGTCAACGGCGTGTCCATGGCGAAGCTCCAGTACGACGGGGCAAAGCTGAATTACGACATACAGATGGAGAACAGTACGGTGACAGCGCCCATCAGCGGCCTGCTGGAGAGCTTTGATATAAAGGTCCACGATATGATGGCCGCAGGCTCTGTGGCAGCGGTGATCTCCGGAGCGGGCAATAAGTCCGTGGCATTTTCCGTCAGCGAGCGGGTACGGGAGGGGCTTCATCCCGGAGACGCCATGACCGTGGAAAAGAATGGAACGGAATATAACGGCGTGATCACGGAGATCGGCACCATGGTGGATCAGCAGATCGGGCTTTTTAAGATCAAAGCCAGCCTGGAGGGGGCCGATGCCCTGGCCACTGGCACGGTGGTGAAGCTTTCCGTTATTTCAGAAAAGGCAGAAAACGTCATGACGGTCCCGGTGGACTGCGTTTCTTACAGCGGCGGCCAGGCTTATGTATACACCTATGACCAGGCGGCGGGAGCTGCCCGCAAGGTAGCCATCGAGGACGGGCTCATCGGCTCAGAACGGATCCAGGTGCTCTCGGGCCTGGATTACAGCGACCAGGTGATCACCACCTGGACGAAGGAGCTTTATGAGGGAGCTCCGGTGCAGCTGGCGGATGGCTCCGGTACAGACGCTGAAACGTTCCTGGACGGCGGAGAGAGCGCTGGAGCCGGGGAGAGTCCGGAGGCTGGGAACGGAGAAGCGCCCATGACAGACGCTCCAGGGGAACCGGCAGCAGATGCAGCAGCCGGAGATGCAGAGGCACCGGAGCCGGCGGCAGAAGAGACATCCGCAGAAGAGACATCAGCAAACGCTCAGTAAGGAGGCACAGATATGGGTTTGACAAAACAGGTATTAAGGCGGCCGGTCACAACGGTCCTGGTTGTGCTGTGCCTCATCGTCTTCGGTCTTTCCTCTGTATTTTCCTCGAAGCTGGAGCTTACGCCGGAAATGGAGATGCCCATGCTGGTGGTCAACGCCGTTTATCCGGGAGCCAGTCCCGAGGATGTGGAGGAGCTGGTCACAAAGCCCATCGAGGATGAGATTGGCACTCTTACGGGCGTGGACACCATCACCAGCATGTCCGCAGAAAACTTCGGCCTGGTGCTCTTGCAGTACGAGTACGGCAAGGACATGGATAAGGCCTACGACGATCTGAAGAAAAAGCTGGACGGCCTGGTGAACGAATTTCCGGAGGACGTGCAGACGCCCACCATCATCGAGATGGACATCAACGATACTCCGGCTATCACCCTGGCGGTCAACAACGAGCAGGCGGATAACCTTTACAACTATGTGGACAGCCGGATCGTTCCGGAGTTTGAGAAGCTGTCCTCTGTGGCCAGCGTGGACGTCAGCGGCGGCCAGGAGGAATATATTAAGGTGGAGCTGATCCCGGAAAAGCTGGCCCAGTACCATCTGAACATGAACGCCATCGCCCAGTGTGTGGGCTCCGCCGATTTTTCCATGCCCATCGGCAGCACCACTGTGGGAAATAAAAAGCTTTCTGTGACCTCGGGCACTGATTTCGATACCATTGAACTTTTAAAGAAGATCCCTATTACTCTGGGAAACGGAAATATCATCTACCTGGAGGACGTGGCGGAGGTTTACAGCACTCTGGAGGAAAAAAGCAGCATCGGCCGTTATAACGGCAAGGACACCATCGCCCTGGGCATCAAGAAAAACCAGGAGAGCAGCAACATGGAGGTGTCCAGGGATGTGCTGAAGATCGTGGATGATCTGAAGGCTGATGACCCGGCCCTGGAGGTGGTGGTCATCAACGACAGCAGCGAATCCATCTCCAGCTCCCTGGAAAGCGTGTTCCAGACCATGATCATGGCCGTTATGGTCTCCATGGTCATCATCTGGCTGTTCTTTGGCGACATGAAGGCGTCCCTGATCGTGGGAACCTCCATTCCCGTGTCCATCCTGGCGGCCCTGATCCTTATGAAGGCCATGGGCTTCTCTCTGAATGTCATCACCCTGTCCAGCCTGGTACTGGGTGTGGGAATGATGGTGGATAACTCCATCGTGGTGCTGGAGAGCTGCTTCAGGAATACGAAAAGGGGAGGCTTTGTGGAGGCCAGAAATGCGGCCTTAGACGGCACAAAGGCCGTTCTGGAATCCATCATCGGCGGTACGGTCACCACCTGCGTCGTGTTCATCCCCCTGGCGCTGATCAAGGGCATGAGCGGACAGATGTTCAAGCCTCTGGGCTTTACCATCGTATTCTGTATGGTGGCATCTTTGATCTCCGCCATGACCATCGTACCTTTATGCTATACCTTTTACCGTCCGAAAGAAAAAACAGAAAATCCGGCTTCCCGGATGCTGCGGGCCATGCAGGACGGCTACCGGAGCCTGGTGAGGAAGCTCCTGCGCCACAAGGCCCTGGTGATGATCACTTCGGTGGTCCTTCTGGTCCTGTCCTTTATGATGGCCGGACAGCTGAAGATGGAGCTGATGGTGGCTGACGACCCAGGCATCATCGGGATCACCGTGGAGACCCAGCCGGGCCTGACCATTGACCGGGTCAATGATGTGCTGGTGAAGGTGGAGGATTATATCACGAAGGATGCAGATCTGGATTTTTATATGCTGTCCTACGGAAGCTCGGGGCTTTCCATGGGAGGCAGCGGCGCATCCATTACAGCTTACTTAAAAGATGATAAATCCAGGGAGACCGACGAGATCTTAAAGGAATGGAAGCGGGAGCTGCAGAAGTGGCCGGACTGCGCCATTTCCCTGGAAAAGCAGAGCTCCCTGGGCTCCACCATGACCATGAACCCGGCGGACCAGGTGAACTACATTTTAGTCAGCACCCAGTACGATGAGCTGAAGGCGGCATCGGACGCCATTGTGGAAGAGCTCCAGGCCAGACCGGAGGTGACCCATGTCCATTCATCCCTGGAAAATGACGCGCCTTTGGTGAAGATCTCTGTGGATCCGGTGAAGGCATCGGCAGAGGGACTGGCTCCGGCCCAGGTGGCCGGCCAGGTCTATGCCATGCTGAGCGGGACAGAGGCGACCACTCTGAACGTCAACGGAAATGACTTAAGCGTAAAGGTGGAGTACGGGGATGACCAGTACGATACCATCGACAAGCTCCAGGGCATCGTTCTTCCCACGGCCACAGGAAGCATGGTGGCATTGACCGATATTGCAGAGATCGGCTTCAAGGACAGCCCCCAGAGCATCATGAAGAGCGACAAGCAGTACCAGGTGACCATTTCCGGCCAGCTGACTGACAAGGCGGATCTTTCCACAAATGGGAAGCTCCGGGAGGAGGTCATCGGGAAATACTTAAATGCATCAGTCTCCATGCAGCAGAACACCATGGACGAGATGATGAATGAGGAATTCTCTTCCCTGGGCCAGGCCATTGCCATTGCCGTGTTCCTGGTATTTGTGGTCATGGCGGCCCAGTTCGAGTCGCCCAAGTTCTCCATCATGGTAATGACCACGATCCCGTTCTCCCTGATCGGAGCCTTCGGCCTCCTCTGGCTGGCAGACAGCCCCATCAGCATGGTGAGCCTTCTGGGCTTCTTAATGCTAGTGGGAACGGTGGTAAACAACGGTATCCTCTATGTGGACACCGCCAACCAGTACCGGAATGAGATGGATCTGGACGAGGCGGTGATCGAGGCCGGAGCCACCCGTATCCGTCCCATGCTGATGACGACCCTCACCACCATCGTGGCCATGATCCCCATGGCCCTGGCCTACGGCGATGCGGGAGAAATGATGCAGGGCCTGGCTCTGGTGGATGTGGGCGGCCTCATCGCCTCCACAGTCCTGGCGCTTCTGATGCTGCCGGTCTATTACAGACTCATGAACCGGAAGCCCAAGGAGGAGCCGGATTACGACTGATAAGGGCGTAAGATCATAAGAAAAGGACCAGAAACGAAAGAAATCGTAAGAGAAAATTTATTGCGTTTCCGGTCCTTTCTGTATATGCTTAAAAAGGGAAAGAAGGGAGGAAGATCCCATGAAGGATATACGATCATGGAAAAAAACAGGGCTCCTGGTCTTTGCAGCGGCCCTGGGCGGGATCATAAGCGTTCCCGGGACCGGTCTTCTGACGGCACGGGCCACGGTGGCAGTCCAGGCATCGCCTGTGACGGAATATGACGAGGCCGCACTGGCCAGCTTTGCAGACGATACCCTGGAATACTGGGAGATCCCAGGACTGGTGGAACGGTATAACAGCGCTTACCAGAAACAGCTGGACCAGTTCTATTATAATCCGGGAAGCTCCACGGGACTCACAAAGGACCAGCTTTTAAGCGTGGCAGAGACCCTGCGCCAGGAGGCGGAGACCCTGGCAGATACGGCAGGGGATGAGAAGGACAGCATCACGAAGCAGGAGTATGAGGAGTACAGGAACAACGTGCGGATCCTCCGGGCCAGGGCAAAGGATCTGGAGGACGCGGCCAAAGGCCGGTCTGCCTCGGGGGCATCTGCCTTAAGGGCCCTGCGGATCTCAAAAAACAACACAGTGAAGACTGTGAACGCCATGATGCGGGACCATGAGACCCTGGAGCTTAAGACGAAGGCGGCGGAAAAGTCCCTGGAAATGGCGGAGCTTACGTATGAGGCGGCAAAGCGCCAGATGGAGCTGGGGCTCTATTCGGCAGAAAACGTGCTGGCGGCGGAGGAAGCCTTAAATTCTGCCCGGGCGGCAGCTTCTTCGGCGGAAAATGAAGAAAAGGACCAGAAGCAGACGCTGATCCGGATGCTGGGGTGGCGTTATGACGCGGATCCGGCGATCCAGAAGGTACCGGAGCCAGATCTGGCAAGGATCGCATCCTACGATCCGGCGGCAGATATCAGCAAGGCCATTGAGAATAATGTGACCCTTTACGACACCAGGATGGCGTCGTCCTCGTCCCAGGGAGGGGCTGTGGCCAAGGCCCGGACCATTAAGGACCAGGAAAATGAGGTGCGGACCAGTCTGGACCTCTTATATAAGGATGTGCTCCAGAAGCAGGCAGCCTATGAGGCGGCAAAGACCAAGTTTGCGGCTGATGGGGCCGACAAAGCTGCGGCAGATCGGAAAAACGCCCTGGGTATGATGAGCCGCCAGGAATATCTGACGGCTGAAAGCGCCTATCTGGCGGCGGAGGCGGAATTTACGGAAGCCAGCCTGGCTTTAACGGGAGCCATGGAGGAATACGAATGGGCCGTAAAGGGCATGATGGAGCTGGCCTCGGGAGCCCAGAGCCAGGGCCAGGGCCAGGGAGCCATGTAGCGGGCAGGACCCGGAAAGGAATGACAGAATGATGAGAAAAATGACGATGGGAAGACGGGTGATCCCGGCGGCGCTGGCTGTTTCACTGGCCTGGACCGTACCGGCGTATGCGGAGGAGTTTGTGCCGGGACCGGGACAGCCCTACGACGACGCCACCATGGCGCGGATCCAGGACAATGTCCTGGAGTATGAGGAGATCGGCCTTCTGGTGGACACCTACAACCAGACGTTAAAAAACGTAAAGGATACGTATTCGGATACGAAAAATGATTATAAGGACGTGGATAAATTAAAGAACCAGATCATGGAAGGCTCCGGCAGCCTGGCAGACCAGGCAGGGCAGCTTTCCGGCATGGCCGGTACCTTTGAGGATCTTCTGGGATACCAGAACATGGTGACTCCCGGAACGTATGCGGAGCTGGTGTACTCCTCTGAGATCCTGGCCCAGCAGGCAGAGCAGATGACCCTTTCAGCTGATTCTCTGACGGCAGTGACGCCGGAGATGTTAAAGGTAAAGATGGTGGACAGCACCCGGGCGGCTCTGGTATCCGGGGCCCAGAGCGCCATGATCGGTTATGAGCAGCTCCTGCTCCAGAAGGTCAGCCTGGAGGATTCCATCGCTCTCCTGGAGGAGGTCTATAAGTCTGCCCAGACCCAGGCATCTGTGGGGCTGGCGACGGAGAACGCGGTGCTGACGGCCAGACAGAACCTGGAGTCAGCCCAGGCCGGAAGGCTCGCCATGGACGCCAGCGAGGTGAAGCTGCGCCAGAGCCTGTGTACGCTCCTGGGATGGGAGTATAACGGGAACCCGGAGATCCGGAAGGTGCCGGGAGCGGATCTTTCCCGGATCGGCGCCATGGATCCGGCAGCCGATAAACAGGCGGCCATCGACAACAACTACACCTTAAAATACAACCGTCTGAGCTATGAGCAGCTTACAGACGGCTCTGTGGAGCAGCAGAATATGGCCCGTACCATTGAGGACCAGACGGAAGCCATTTCCTCCTCCCTGGAAAACCTGTATAACCAGGTGCTCCAGAAGAGAAATGAATACCAGACTGCCGTGGCAGCCCTGGAGCTGGAAAAGACCAAGATGGAGGCAGCGGACCGGAAAATGTCCGTGGGCACCATCGGCCGTCTGGAATACCTCCAGCAGAAAAATTCCTATGCGGCAAAGGAGACGGCTGTGAAAACGGCGGATCTGGCCCTGTTCCAGGCCATGGAAACGTATGACCAGGCGGTGGAGGGGAATCTGAGCGTGTCCTAAAATGAGAGTATTTCCGCCAGCTTAAACCGTACCGTAACGCGGGGCAGAGCGTCCTCTGACGCCTTCTGTCCCGTTTTCTCATGCCCGGGAAGGCGGAGTGCAGACGGGTGCCTGGCCCGCATGAGTGCGGAAAAATCGTCCTCGGGAAGCAGGGCCTTCAGCTGATCCCTGGAGTCCTCCGGCACAACGGCGTGGGTGCTGTCCACATAGCAGAGGGAGGGATAGAGGACGCACCAGAAATTTTTCCCCTTTCCTTCCCCTAAAAGCACCCGGACCGCGTCGTAGGTCCCCGCCGGGAAGGTCATGTCCCCGTAGGTTTTTTCCGGGAACAGACACCGCTCCAGGCGGATATCCGCGCCATAGGAGAAGCCGCGGCTTTTCATGTATGCTTCCGCCGTCTCCTCCAGAAATGCTTTATGCTCCAGGATGTAGGAGGCCGTCTGGTCTTTTGTAAGGCCGTCTCCCGCCTCTGTCCCGGGTCCTTCCGGCGGAGGATTTCCTGCGCCCTGCTCCGGCCCCTGCGCCGTTTCTGATTCCAGGCCCTGGCGGATGGTATCCAGAAGGAGGTCCTTTACCTCCAGCTTCAAAGCCTGGTCTTTAGGGGAATCGCTGTTGGCCAGCACATGGAACCGCAGGACCTTTGGCGCGATCCGCGAGGCCAGGGCCTCCTCCTTTCTCCTCAGACCGTTCATGGCCGTTAAAAAGACTATCAGTGCCAGTGTCATGGACAGGCAGATATACCATTTCTTTTTCATGAGCTCCTCCAGTTTTTTATACGATTTTGCTATTTGTAATTATTGCCTGTTGTGCTATAATTTAAACGAATTGACGCCGCGGAGAGAACAGGCGCGGGAGGAGATCCTCCGTCCGGCCCATGGAAGGCTCTTCCGGCCCATCAACCATGAAAGGAAGCAGCAGATCAATATGGAAAAATTAAATGTGGTAGCCCTGTTTGGCGGGCAGTCTTCGGAGCATGTGGTCTCCTGTATGTCTGTCCAGAATGTGGCAGCCAATATCAATAAGGAAAAATACAATGTGATCCTGGTGGGGATCACAGAGGAGGGCCGCTGGCTCAAGGTGGACTCTCTGGATGAGGTGAAAAATGACACCTGGAGGACCAGTGGCTCCAGGGCTGTTCTTTCCCCGGACGCCACAGAAAAGGTCTTATGGGTGATCCGCCACGGAAAGGCAGAAAAGATCCCGGTGGACGTGGTGTTCCCGGTGCTCCACGGCCTTTACGGAGAGGACGGTACGGTCCAGGGGATCCTGGAGCTGGCGCAGATCCCCTATGTGGGCTGCGGCGTCTTAGCCTCCGCCGTGTCCATGGATAAGCTGTCCACGAAGCTGATCGTAAAGGACCTGGGGATCCGCCAGGCAGAATACGTGCCGGTGATGAAGGAAGAGCTGGAGCAGATGGACCAGGTGGCAAAGCGGGTGGAGGACGCGTTTCCGTATCCGGTGTTCATAAAGCCGTCCAACGCAGGCTCCTCCAGGGGCGTGTCCCGGGCCGACGACCGGAAGTCCCTGGAAAACGGCCTTAAGGAGGCGGCGCTCCATGACCGGCGGATCCTGGTGGAGGAGATGATCGTGGGCCACGAGGTGGAGTGCGCGGTCTTTGGCGGCGGAAAAGAGGAGGTACGGGCCTCCGGCGTGGGAGAGATCCTGGCGGCGGCTGATTTCTATGATTTTGACGCCAAATATTATAATTCTGATTCCAGGACCGTGGTGGATCCGGAGCTTCCGGGAAACGCGGCAGAGGAGATCCGGGAGTCGGCGGTTCGTATTTTTAAGGCTGTGGACGGCTATGGCCTTTCCCGGGTGGACTTCTTCGTAAAGGAGGACGGGGAGGTGGTCTTCAATGAGATCAATACCATGCCCGGCTTCACGGCCATCAGTATGTACCCCATGCTCTGGGAGGCCAGGGGCGTGGGAAAAGAGAAGCTGGTGGACGATCTTCTGGAACATGCGCTCAAGCGCTACGAAAGGTAGGCGCTTATTATGGATAAGAACGCACCCATCGGGATCTTTGATTCCGGCGTGGGAGGGCTCACGGTGGCCAGAGAGGTGATGCGGCAGCTTTCGGACGAGAGGATCGTTTATTTCGGGGATACGGCCCGCCTTCCCTACGGGACAAAATCCCAGGATACGGTGATCCGTTTTTCGGAGCAGATCATGCGCTTTTTGCGGTCCAAGGGAGTGAAGGCCATCGTCATCGCCTGCAATACGGCGTCCTCCTATGCCCTGGACGCCCTGAGACGGTCTGAGGATATCCCCATCATCGGCGTGATCAACGCCGGGGCCAGGGCGGCGGTCTCCGCCACAAAAAACGGGAGGATTGGAGTGATCGGGACCGATGGGACCATCAACAGCAAAGCGTATTCCTCTGTTTTAAAAAGCATGAATCCGGCGGTGGAGGTATTCGGAAAGGCCTGCCCTCTGTTCGTTCCCCTGGTGGAGGAGGGGCTTCTCCACGATACTGTGACGGACGAGATCGCCTCCCGGTATCTGTCGGTGCTGAAGGAAAAATACATCGATACCCTGGTCATGGGCTGTACCCATTATCCTCTGATCCGCTCCACCATCGCCCGCACCATGGGAGACGAGGTGACTCTGGTGAATCCGGCCTATGAGACGGCGGTGCAGCTTAAGACCCTTCTCCGGTCCATGGAGATGGACTGCGACGGGGACCAGGAGGTCCGGGTGGAGGAAAAGTACCAGTTTTATGTGAGCGATATGGCAGAAAAATTCAGCTCCTTTGCCGGGTTTATCCTTCCCGGGAAGGTGAAGAACACCATGCTGATCGACATTGAGAAATATTAGGAGCAACAGATGACAAAAGATGTTCTGGTAAGAGTCAAGGGGACCCAGTTCATGGACGACGAGAATGACGTGATCGAGATGATCACTGCGGGGAACTTTAATGAAAAGAATGGAAAAAAATATCTGATCTATGACGAGACCATTGTGGAGGGCGGAGACCAGACCCACAATATCGTGAAGATCTGGCCGGATAAGGTGGAGGTGACCAAGCGGGGACTGGTGGACACCCATATGACCTTTGAGTGCGGGAAAAAGCACATGTGCAACTATATGACGCCGGTGGGACTGATCATCCTGGGGATCACCACCTCAGCCCTGGAGGTGGAGGAAGATGAGACATCCATGCGGGTCGTCATTTCCTATGCTCTGGAAATGAACGGCGAATACATTTCCGGCTGCGGCCTTGAAATTTACGCCAGGGATAAGGGAAACGGTCCCTGGAGCCTGGATTAAGGACGGAGAAGAAAGAGAGGAAGACAGAATATGGAAAGCTTTTTGGTAGCGATCAACGCGGTTGTCCCATTTCTCTGTTACATTACCTTCGGATATGTGATGAAGATCAAGGGAGTGGTAAAGGAGGACTTTCTCCAGCAGCTGAATAAGATGGTATTTAAGGTCTTTTATCCGTTTATGACCTTCTATAACATTTATAAGGCTGACGCCAGCTCCCTTCCCAGACCGGTGATGCTCATTTTCTGCGGCGTCAGTATCCTGGTGCTGGAGGTGATCCTGGTGCTCACGGTCCCCAGGCTGGTAAAGGAGAATCCCAGAAGGGGCGTGATCATCCAGGCCATTTACCGGAGCAATTTCGTCCTGTTCGGTCTTCCTCTGACTGTTTCTGTGTTTGGAGATGTGGCCTCCTCTGTGGCGGCCATGGTGGTGACTGTGGTGATCACCATTTATAATACGACTTCCGTGGTGATCCTGGAAATGTTCAATTCAGAAGGGAAAACAGACGTGAAGACGATCCTGGTCAATGTGGTGAAAAATCCGCTGCTCCAGGGAGCCGTGGTGGGTCTTCTGTTTTTCTTCCTGGGCATCCATGTGCCCAAGAGCCTTTTAACGCCCATTGCGGCCTTTGCGGACGCCACCTCGCCAGTGGCCCTGTTCGTCCTGGGCGGGACGCTCCATTTCAACGCCATCCGCGGCAACATGAAATACCTGGTACCGGCCCTGTCCTTAAAGCTCCTGGTGCTTCCTGCGGTGATGCTGGCCCTGGGCTACGCCTTTGGCCTCCGGGATCTGGAGCTGTTCCTTTTGGTGGCGATCTACGGAACGCCGGTGGCCGCCGCCTCTTATCCCATGGCCCAGAATATGGGCGGCGACGGCGAGCTGGCTGGCCAGTTCGTGGTCATCAGCACCGTCGTCGCCGTTGGGACCCTGTTTGGGTGGATCTTCTTTATGAAGAGCGTGGGACTGATCTAGTCCATCTTCTTCAGTACGATATTTTTGATCCGGCCTCCGTCCAGGATGAGGGAGCCGTTTTCAGGCTTCACATACATCGTAAGATCCGGGCCGAAGCTGAAGATGTTTTCTCCGGCTGCGTTCCTGTAAAGCTCTGATTTTCCATAACGGAGCATACAGAGGGCGCAGCCGTTTTCCGTTTTTTCAAGAGTAACGTGGGCGTCAGTCTCCTCATCGTAGTAATGGCCTTCCTCAAAAAGAGAGGGATCGGCCGGGGAGACCGGCGTCATTTTTACCACGCGGGCCGGAAGGCGGTAAAGGATCCCTTCCTCTGTGAAGTAGATCACCTCGTCCAGAGTGCCGACCCGGTAGCCGCCGTCTTCAGTTCTGACCAGTTCAGTTTCGCACCATTCTCTCTTCATAAAGAGCGTTCCGTCATGGTCCAGGATGTTCACAAACAGCGGATCATCGGGAAGGGATGCAGCAAACAGACCGGCATGGGCGGGAGCCTCTTTGTGCTCCGGTACAGCGGGCTCGGTGCAGTCCGGAAGACCAAGAACGATGCAGGCAGCCTTATCGGCCATTTTTGCCATGACGCGGGTGGTGGTATTGCTTAACAGGATCACCTCCAGCTCCTTTTCCGGGATACAGGATACCTGTCCGCGGTAAGCGGCATCGGCGCCGCCGTGGCCGAACACATCCAGTCCGTGGAGCTTATGGGTCATGAGGCCGCCGCAGTATTCCGCAGCCGTTCCGTCGCTTAAGATGGCCGGGGTCTTCATCAGGGCAATGATCTCCGGGTCGATGACCTGGGGATGGATGTACTCGTCCAGGATCTTACTGAGATCGGAGGCACATGTGTTGACGGAGGTGGGGCCGTAAACGCAATAGTTTAAGGGATTATAATAGTAATTTCCATCGCCGTCATCCTGGTAGGAGTAGACCAGGTTGGGAACGATCTGGGTGTAGCTTTCCCGGACGAAGGTATGCTCCATGCCGAGAGGCTTGAAGATCCGTTCTTTGGCAAACTGCGGGAAGCTCATGCCGGACAGCTTTTCAACGATCAGCGCCAGAAGATGGAAGCCCGTGTTGCTGTAAAGATATCTGGACTGGGGCTTGAAGTTTAAGTGCTTCTGGAGCCGGATGGTGGTGTTGATGTCGTCCATGGTGATCTGGTCATTGATGGTGATGCTGCGCATGAATAAAAGCTCCCACTGGTCCCTGAGGCCGCTGACATTGTTCATCATCTGGCGCACGGTAATGGGCTCTTCGATGTTGATATATTCTCCTACATATTTACGGATATCGTCGTCCAGGCCCAGCTTCCCTTCCTTCCAGAGAAGGAGGATGGAGAGGACGGTGAACTCCTTGGAGATGGAGGCCACGTGCAGGATGCTGTCGTTTTTGATCTTCAGCTGGTTCTCCAGGTTTCCGTAGCCAAAGCATTTTTCATAAACCGTTTCGCCGTGCTGGCGGATCAGCACCTGGGCTCCCGGGCAGAGGCCGTTGTCCCATACGCGGAAAAGATCATCGAGCTGTTTGTTTACATTTGTGTTCATTGGTCGTATCCTTTCAGAAATATCAGTGTTTTAAAATGTGACGGAAGGTATGGAGCCAGTTTTCCCCGGCCAGCTTTGCCAGATGGCTTTCTGTATACCCGTGCTGCCTTAAATGGTCCAGGAAGGCCGGAAGGTCCTCGTGGGCTCCGGAGAGGATATCAAAGGGGCGCTCCGGCATCTGGTCCGTGGACGAGGACAGGTCGTCCGCAAAAAATGAGTCGCAGAAATCAAAGCCAAAGGCCACATGGTCCTCTCCCATGATCTCTGTCATATGATCCAGATGGGCGGTCAGTCCGTTCTGGTCGGGGGAAACACCGGGACCGGCGGTCAGGAGACTGCACCCGTTGAGTCCAACCGTTCCGCCGCGGCTGGCGATCTCCCGCATCTGGCAGTCGGTCAGGTTCCGGTTGCTGCCGGCAACGGCCCTGGAGTTGGAGTGGGAGGCGATCACCGGGCAGGAGGTGATGGAGAGCACGTCCTCCACCCATTCATCGCTTAAATGGCTGAGATCCAGGATCATATGAAGGTCTTCGGCTTCCTTCACCAGCTCCCGGCCAAACTCCGTAAGGCCGCCTTTTTTCAGGCTGCCGGAAAAGTCGCAGCCGTCGGCCGCAGCGTTTCTGCGGCTCCAGGCTAGTCCCAGTCCACGGACGCCTGCGGCATAAAAGCCGTGGAGCAGGAGGCAGGAGGAAACGGGCTCTGCTCCCTCAAAGGAGAGAAGAAAGCCGATCTTTCCGGTTTCGGCGGCCCGGAGGAAGTCGTCTGCGCTGGTGCAGAGCATAAGAAGGTCCGGGGTCTCCTCGATCTCACAGTGGAGGGCCGAGATCTGCTCCATGGCCACAGAAAGGGCCCCATAGGGCAGGTACTGGCTGTCCACAAAAATGGAGGCGACGATACCGGTCACGCCGCCCTTCTGGAAGGCGGGATAGTAACGCCTCCGGATGACCTGGCGCTCGCCTTTTTTCCGGCGGGCGGCCACGTCCATGAGAATGTCATAATGTCCATCAATGATGTATTTCATAGTTACAGCTTCCTTAGTATACTAATTGTGAGAAGTAGACGACGATGACCGCCTCTTCCTTTGATCGGTTCATATAGTTGTGCAGGCTGCCGCTGGGAATATAGAAGCTGTCGCCCTCATGGACCGTGTATACGCTGTTGTCCATGTGGAGCTCCATCTCTCCCTTTAAAAGCAGAAGGCTTTCATCGTATGTGCTGTGGGAGATCATGCGCTCTGTGACCCAGTGGCCCGGCTGTACACGGACCATGAGACCGGTGATCTTCGCTTCCCTTCCGTCCGGGAGGCGGGAGGGGGTGAAGATGGAGTAGGAGACATCGATCTCGGGGATCTTCATGGGGATCCGGTTCTCTTTGCGGATCAGAAGGGATTCCCGGGATCCGCCTTCTCCATCTGCCTGTGCCAGGGGAGCGTCGTCGGATCCGCCCATGATGAGCCAGACCTCAGAGCATTCCAGGCAGGCGGCGATCTTTCTCAGGGCAGAAAGCGACGGAGATTTCAGATTCCGTTCGATCTGGGAGATATGCCCGATGGTATATCCGGTCGCGTCTGCGACCTGTTTCAAAGTCATTCCTTTTTTCTTCCGGGCTTCCCGGATCCGATTTCCATACATGGTTCAGATTTCCCCCTTTCATATGCCGGTCATGGGCTGCTTCCGGCTGCGTCCTCCCGCGGGACCGGGCAGCCGGATAAAGATTCCGGGACCCTTAGCTGGCGGTTCCGGAGAGGCTTGTGAGCGCGGAGATCCCGCAGGCCAGTTCCTTCATATCGTCGCAGGTGATCTCCACCTCAGTGCCGCTTAAGCGTCTTACGCCCGGAGTCAGGGCAACGGCATCGGCCATGGCTGTTGATTTAAAATCAATGCCCAGAACGGCCGGAACGGCTGTCTCGTAAAGGGGAAGCTTCTTTAAGTCAGATGCCAGGACCTCCTTCACTGCACAGATGGTGTCCTCGCGGAGCTTTCTCTGGGGCTGGAACTTTGCCGCATAGCGGGTAAGGGATTCTTTTGTGGTCACAAATTTTACCCAGGGCATCATTTCCTTATCGATCAGCTGCCTGCGCAGACCGGAATCGCCGATGACCAGACCTACCGGTACTTTATAGGAGGCGGCAATGGCGGCGTTGGTAACGGTTTCGTTCATATAGGCTCCATTGATCTTCAGGCATGAAACGACCTTTCCATAGAAGCTGTGATCCATATTGGCGCAGATCTCTCCGGGGCCGGCGTGGTATCCGGCAAAGAACGCCACATCATATGTCTCATCCAGACAGGCCACCATATACTGCGGGCGCGGGGAGCCGCTGACCAGGCTGATCCGGTCATCCATCTGGCTCAGTTCATCATAGGAAAGGTTTCTTCCGCTTCCATGGGAATCGGCAATGGTGATCTCCTCAACCTCTCCATTTTTTTCAGAGGCCTGGATCCCTTCAATGATCCAGCGGACCTGGTTATGGAGCGCCCGACGGAAAGAAACTGTCTCTTCCCGTTCCTGGGACGGAGACGTGATGCCTGCCATACCTTCCATGTCGACAGAAATAAAGATTTTCATGATAATCCTCCTTAAGAATGCGTAGATATATTTTGTAGTGAGATTACTCTATGTTGAAATATTATAAAACTATAATAAAATAAAGTCAATATATTGACAGAATTAACAAAAATAATTATACTATGAGTAATATTATACTGTAAGTTAAAAAAGACGGAGGCGACTCCGGAACAGTCCTTAAAATATCCAGGGAAAGCAGAGGTAAAAAAATGAAATATAATTTTGACGAGCCCGTGGACAGAAGCCAGAACCGATCTGCCAAATACGATGAGTGCGTAAAAAATTTTGGTACAAACGACGTGATCCCCTTATGGATCGCAGACATGGATTTTAAGACGGCCCAGCCCATCATCGACGCCTGCAAAAAGAAAGCGGAGGAAGGGATCTGGGGTTATACCTCCCGGCCGGACAGCTATTTTAAGGCGTATGCAGACTGGCAGGAGAGAAGAAACGGATGGAAGTTTGATCCATCCCTCTGCAGCTGGAGCCTGGGAGTGGTCCCGGCCCTGGCGGGGATCATCAAGCTGTTTACCCAAAAGGGAGAAAAGGTCCTGATCCAGCCGCCGGTGTACCCGGAGTTTTTCGATATCACAGAAAATACCGGAAGGACCCTGGTGCAGAATAACTTCCTGGAGCGGGACGGCGTATGGGAAGTGGACTTTGAAGACTTTGAAAGACAGGCAAAGGACCCGGAGGTGAAGCTTTTCATCCTCTGCAACCCACACAATCCCCTGGGACGGGTATGGACGAAGGAAGAACTGGAAAGGATGCTTACGATCTGCTTTGAAAACGACGTGCTGGTGGTCTCCGACGAGATCCATTCCGACCTGATCTTCCATGGGAAAAAGCATACGCCGGCGGTCCTTGCCGCACCGGGAGCAGATAAAAAGGTGATCACCTGTATCTCTGTTACAAAGACCTTTAACCTGGCCGGCCTCCAGGCGTCCACCACGGTGTTCCCGTGTCTGGAAATGAAGAAGAAGTTCGATTCCTACTGGGGCGGCATGGACATCCACCGGAACAACGCCTTCAGCTCCGTGGCCATGGAAGCGGCCTTAAATGAGGGCGAGGAGTGGCTGGAGCAGCTTCTGGAATACATATCTGGAAACCTGGATTATATTAAGGAATATTTTGACACAAGGATCCCGCTGATCCGGGCCAATATCCCCGACGCCACCTACCTGGTGTGGCTGGACTGCCGGAAGCTCAATATGACAGACCAGGAGCTTAAGGAGTTTATGATCAGAAAGGCCGGTCTGGGACTGAATCCGGGCTCTGATTTCACAAGGGCCTTGAGCGGATTTATGCGGTTAAACGCAGCGTGTCCAAGGGCCACTCTGGAAAAGGCCCTGGGGCAGCTGGAACGGGCCGTCAATGAGCTGGCTCATTAAGGGAGGAAACATCATGCATGAACTTACAAAACTGATCAAAGACGATATGCGTCCGGCCCTGGGAGTTACAGAGCCGGGGGCCATTGCATACGCAGTCTCCAAAGCCAGATCCTATCTTACGGGAGAGCTTAAGGAGGTGCGGCTCTTATTAAACAGCGGCATGTATAAAAATGCCTACACCTGCGGGATCCCCAACAGCCTGTTTTTCGGAAACGAATATGCGGCTGCCCTGGGAGCCGTGGCCGGGAGACCGGAAAAGGAGCTGGAGAGCCTGGCCGATGTGACAGAGGCGGACAATGCGGCGGCAGAGGCCCTGGTGAAGGCCGGAAGGATCCATGTGGAAATGAGCGGGATCACCAGCCGGATCTTCATTGAGGCCCAGGTAAAGACCGCAGACGGCGAAGCCATGGTGCGGATCCGGGACTCCCATACCAATGTGGTACGGATCGAAGCAAACGGAAAAACCATCCTGGACCGGGAGGAACCCCAGGCGGCAGAGGCCGCAGAGGAAAAGCCTCTGATCCATAATTATACTCTGAGGCAGATCTATGAATATGCGAAAACGGTCCCGGCAGAAGAGATCTCCTTCATAAAGGCCGCCTATGACATGAACTATGCTCTGTTTGAAGAGGGATTAAAGAACGAAAGGACCACCTATGCCCGCCATCTCCTGAAAAAGAACGGAGGGCAGATCCTTTCTTCCGATGAGCAGAAAACGGCGTCCCTTCTCTGCAATGCCGCCATCGAGGCCCGTGTCATCGGACTGGACCGGCCGGCCATGAGCATCACCGGCTCCGGGGCCCACGGGATCATCGCCACCATGCCCCTTTACGGCGTATGTAAGATCCGGGGGTTGGAAGATGAGGCATTGTACCGGGCCACGGCTCTTAGTTATCTGATCTGTATGTATATTAAGGAATATTCCGGCAAATTATCGGCCTTCTGCGGCTGCGGGATCGCGGCTGGAACGGGAATGGCCTGCGCCCTGGTATATCTGTGGGGCGGCGACGATCAGATGATGGCAAAGACCATCAACAACATGGCCAGCAGCATCACCGGAATGATCTGCCACGGCGGGAATAAGGGCTGTACCATGAAGGGTGTTGTAGCTGTGGACGCGGCATTCCAGTCCGCAGAGCTGGGAATGAACGGGATCTTCATCGACGATATCCATGGCATCAACGGCAGTACGCCGGAGGAGACCATGCGCCATATGGGTGAGATCGCCTCGCCGGGCATGACGGGAACAGAGAAGACCATCGTGGATATCCTGCAGGAAAAGGGCCGGGCGTAAGGGTCAGGCTCTGGCTCGCTGCCCGCGAAAATAAAAAGCGCATCACCTGGAGATCTCCTCCGGATGATGCGCTGTCTTTTATTATGCGTTCTTTTTCTGATCGTCCTTTTTCTTTCTGAACCGGTCTAAGAATTTCTTCTTCTCCGGCAGAGGCGGGATCCCGCCGCGGACGCTTTTGATCTCTGTTATGTACATACCGCTGATCACGACCTTGGCTTCGGTCTTTAAGGGAAGCTGTAAAAATACCTTTTCATCGGCGATCATGGTCATGATCCTGGGACCGATCTTGGCCTTTACCACCGGGATCTTGGCGCGCTTGGCGTACCAGGGCGTCTGCTCATAAACGATGGCCGGAAGTCCGGCTTCCTTCAGCTTCAGTTTCTTTTTGTCAATGGCCATAAGCGTTACCACCTGCTTGGCGGCGTCGATGGTGGCCTGGGCCTCAACCTGACGTTTCTCCAGCTTTCGTCCAAAGTAGTACAGAACACCGAGCACGATGGCTGCAATGATGAGGACTACGAAAAGGACGTTCATTACGATGCTCCAGTTCATGGGTATACCTCCAGTTGTCTTCACGTTCGCCCTCTTTGCAGGGCATTGCTTGTATAAGTATAGCATTCCTTACATAAAAGTGCAAGGAGATTTTCCGTCTCCAGCAGCCCTCCGGCTCCTGCCCCAGGGGCTTTTTTTGCGGCTTTTTTGCGGCCTTAAAGTCCGAAAAGAATTGACGGTATTTGCAAATAATGGTAAAATACAGATATTCAGAACAAATGGTGCGAATTTTTCAAGGAAAGGTGACACGACTATGGGAAAACAGACAGTATGGGAGGAAATTGACAAAAAATCGGCGGAGATCCTGGAGGCCAGCGACCAGATCTGGGGATGCGCAGAGACTGCTTTTACAGAGCATCAGTCCATGAAGGTCCTCTGCGAGCTGCTGAGAAAAGAGGGCTTTCAGGTGGAAGAGGGACTGGCCGGCGTGGAAACGGCCTTTAAGGGCACCTTCGGTTCCGGGAAACCGGTGATCGGCTTCCTGGGGGAGTTTGACGCATTATCGGGGCTGGACCAGGAAGCAGGGGCCACAGAAAAGAAGCAGCTCCATGCAGGCGCTCCGGGCCATGGCTGCGGCCACAATATGCTGGGTGCGGCTTCTCTGTCTGCGGTCTTAGGGCTTAAGAGATATCTGGAGGAGACAAAAAAATCCGGTACAGTGGTCTATTTTGGCTGTCCCGGCGAGGAAGGAGGCTCCGGCAAGGCGTTTATGGCCAAGGGCGGCGCGTTTTCCGGCCTTGACGCGGCCATTACCTGGCATCCCGGAGATCTGACCCGGGCCGATACGGGAAGCTCCCTGGCCAACTACCAGGTGGCCTATAAATTCTATGGCACCAGCGCCCATGCAGGCGGAGCCCCTCATCTGGGAAGGAGCGCCCTGGATGCCCTGGAGTTAATGAACATGGGCGTTCAGTTCCTCCGCGAGCATGTGGTCCCTGAGGCCAGGATCCATTACGCCATCACAAATACCGGCGGCTATTCCCCCAATGTGGTGCAGCCCTATGCAGAGGTGCTTTATCTGATCCGTGCGCCAAAGAATAAACAGGTGGAGGAGATCTACCGCCGTGTCAATAAGATCGCGGAAGGCGCGGCCCATATGACAGAGACCCGGGTGGAGATCGATTTTGTGAAGGGCTGCTCCAACCTGGTGAGCAACAAGGTGATCGCAAAGAAGCTGTGGGAAAATCTCACGGAGCTTGGCGCGCCGGAGTATACAAAGGAAGAAATGGAGCTGGCCCAGGCCATCCACGACAGCGTGGGAGAAAGCTGCTATGAGTCCATTGAAAAGGTGGCGAAGGCCTGCGATAAGGAGACGAAAAAAGAGGTGCTGGCCCACAGAGGCGAGGCCATGTACCGGTTCGTGGCACCCTTTGATCCGGTGGGGATCATGTCCTTTGGTTCCACCGACGTGGGCGATGTGAGCTGGAACTGCCCAACCGCCCAGGCGTATGTGGCCACATGGGCGGCAGGAACGCCGGGCCATTCCTGGCAGGTGGTCTCCCAGGGCAAGAGCGGCCTGGCCCATAAGGGACTGATCTACGCGGCCAAGGCCATGGCGGGAGCCGCTGTGGATATGATCGAGGACCCGGAGATCATCAAAGAGGCATGGGCTGAGATGGAGGAGACGCTGGAGGGCGATACATATCACTGCCCGATCCCGGACGGATGTAAGCCCAGGGCCATCGGAATGACAAAATAAAACGCGGACTATATCATGGACGCCGGAGGGGCGCTGTTGGATCATCTGTATGGATGACCGGGCAGCGCCCCTTTTCACGCCTATAATTCCATTTGCTCCGGAAATGCTTCCTTCCTTAAAAGCCCCCACATCCGGTCAATATAGGAGAGTGTGTAAAAGTTTTCGTAGTAATGGTAATAAAAGGCTCCCTTAAGGGTCATGGAGTAGACCCCGTCCTTTTCTTCGGCAAATCCCAGCAGCTTTGCAAGGCGCAGCTCCAGTCCGTACATTTTCTTTAAGGGAACGCCGAAAAAGGCTTCAAAGTCCCGGGGATCCACGCGGGTGCTGTAAGCGGTCCAGAACAGGTAGTAGATCATCCGCTGGCGGGGCGTAAACCGGAGGGTCAGGGCAGTGGGAAGCTTTTTCTGGTCTATGCGCCGGATATATTCCTCCACAGAAAAGGTGTTGATCTTAAACTGGTCCCTTAAGAGCGTGGCGGCGGAGCAGCCGAACCCTAAGAAGTTATCCCTGGTCATGGAGGAGTAGGAAGCATGATTCTCCCTGGCGAAGGTCCAGATGGAGCTTCTGGTACAGCCAAGCTCCAGGCAGTACCGGGTGATCTGGTCCAGAAGCCGCCGCTTTTCCTTTTTTCCCATGGACGGAAGGGCGCTGTCGGTGAAGGTGAAATCAATGAACGGATAGAGGGCCACATGGTTGGCCCCGGCTTCAAAGGCATTGTCCACGTCGGCCTTCAGATCCCCAAAGGTCTGGGATGGAAGGGCAAAGATGAAATCTATGGACACTGTTTCAAAGGGGACCTGGGAGAGGGCGGCTTTTAGCGAGTCCATGTCCGCGCCGGTCCGGCCCAGGAGCTTCTGAAACTTTTCCTGGAAGGACTGGATCCCGATGCTGAGCTTTGTGATCCCGGCCTCTTTTAAGATATGTAGGGTCCGGGGCGTTACATTTTCCGGATGGAGTTCGATCCCGATGCCCTGGGTAATGATAAAATGATCCTGGATGGCGTCGATGATCTCCTTTATGCGGTCCGCCGCCAGGGCCGGAGTGCCGCCGCCGAAGTACAGGCTGGTGACGGTCTTTTTTTCGGGAGCCTGGCTTCCCGCCAGATGGATCTCCCGGATCAGGGCGTCGATGTACCGGCTGCATGCCTCCTCGGTGTAGAGGGTCTTGCAGTAGGGACAGAAGCTGCAGATGCTCCGACAGAAGGGGATATGGACGTACAGCCCCAGGCCGTCACAGTCAGAAAAGGGCAGCTCCTGATCGTATTCGTTTTTAAAAAGGAAGGGCTTTGTGGAACGGGTCAGCCACATCCGTGTCAGCTCTGTGATCATATGTATACAGCTCCTAAATATATTTCAGATACGTTTTCAGCATGTCCAGGACGATCCGGGGCTTTCCCTGGAAGATCAGGGTGTATTCTGCCACAAAGAAATAGCCGCACTGGCTGCACAGGTCCGGGACAGAGATGCAGCGGCCGCAGGTGGAGAGGGTCCCGTTTTCCATGACCATACATTGGCGGCAGGGGGTGTGAAAGCTTCCGTCGATCAGATAGGGAAAGGCGCTTTTTAAGTTGAAGACCGGGACGCCCTCCTCCATCATTTCCTCGATGACGCGGCAGCAGGAGGCCTTTTCCTCCCGGGACAGGGCCAGCTCCCTGGTATCGGGATAGGGAGTATGGAAATTAAAGGAAACGGCCCGCACATTTTTTGTATCCCTGGCGGTCCGGCACACATGGCGGACGGCGTCCTTATTGATCTGGTTGATGGCCATGTAAAAGCAGATGTTGTCAGAGGAAGCGTTTTTGATGTTTTCCATGATGAGGTCATAGGTGTCTCCCCGGACGGCGTTGTGGCGCTCCCGGTCCCCGTCCAGGCTCAGAAGGATCAGATCGGCCTCCGGGAGGTCCAGGGGAAAGGTTCCGTTGGTGACCACGTTGACGATGAGAAAGCCCATGCGCTTTGCCTCGATCACCAGGTCCCGGAGGGTGACGTCCCCGTCCCTCCATAAAAAGGTCTCCCCTCCGCAGAAAAAGAGGATGCGGATCCCCATGGAGTAAAGCTGTTCCATCTCCCGGCGGATCTGGGCATAGGGATAGAGGACGGAGGTGATATTGTTGACGGAGCAGTGCTTACAGTGCAGGTTGCACCGGTCCGTCACGATGATGGTGCCAAGAATGGGATCGCTTTTTTTAAAGAGGATCGTCTTTAAGCCAAAGGCGGCCAGGGGGAGGAAGGAGGAAATCTTCATGGGGGAACATCCTTTCTTTTGAGAAGAGATTTTCATTTTAAACCATTGTATCATATCTGCTCTTCTGGTTCCATAGAGAAAGATCCCCTTTGTTCCTGGAAAGAAAAAAATATGGGGAGCGGTTTTCCTCCAGCGGCATCATGGGGGAACAGGCCCTGTATCGGCTTAAAGAAGTATGCAGCAGGCTGTCAGGGCGTAAGACTGACAAATAGCGGCATAGATCAAAAGGGGAAGATATGGTTGTGCAGAACTGTATCCTGGGTTGTGCTGATGAGACAAAAGATTTTCAGTAAGGAGGACTGACATGGCAGTATATTTTTACGGCTGTATTACATTGGATGGATATCTGGCTGCAAAAGGGCATGGCCTGGACTGGCTTTATGATACCGGAAGCCCGGAGGAGACCAGCTATGACGAGTTTTACAGCCGCATGGATCTTGTATTGATGGGACGCCGGATGTTCCAGGAGATCGAAAAAACAGGGGATCCGGCCTCTGTTTATCCCACCACAGAAAATTATGTCTTTACCCACAGAGAGCTTTCCTGTCCAGGATTTACAGCAGTCAATGGAGATCCCGCGGAGTTTGTAAAAGGCCTGGGACAGGACCGCAGCATCTGGGTGGTGGGCGGAAATACCATTCTTGCCCCTCTGCTGGATCAGGATATGGTGGATCATCTCATTATCCAGGTGGCCCCGGTACTGCTGGGCGAGGGGATCCCTCTGTTTACGCAGAAGGAAGCCATGCGCCGGTTCCGGCTGGAAACCGTCCGGCAATACGGGCAGTTTGCGGAGCTGGTGTACGGCCGGAGATAACCGGGGCCGTTCATCTCCAACTGCTTTCTTTGCGTTGCACAGCAGAGAAGGACATGCTATACTAACCGCGGAGCGTCTGGCATGGCAGACAGACTTTTTGCATACATCGCGGAAAGCCGGACGTCTGCCGGATGATCATTAAGAGAACAGGATGGATAAGAGTATGAAGTTCAGAAGAAAACTTGCGGCGTTTACGGCCGCCTGCGTCCTTGGGACCGCATCATTTACGGGAATGGAAGCAGAGGCGGCAGAAATTCCGGAATACATGAGATCTGTAACGTATTTCGGAGACGAATGGCCCATTAACTACTGGAACAGCGAAGACAAAAACATGGAAGAAAATATGGCGCGGATCGCTGCCGACGGCTTCAACAGCCTGATCCTGGTGGTCCCGTGGCGGGAATTCCAGCCCAGCGAGGTGGGAAGCTATTTCAATGAAAGGGCCTTTGCCCGCCTGGACCAGGTGATGGACTGTGCGGAGCGCCATGGCCTGGGGGTAGTCCTGCGGCTGGGATACGTATGGGATTACCTGGGGGCGACCGAGACGCCGAAGCGGTTTGCGGCCATCACAAAGGACGATGGTCCGGAGCGGAAGCTGTGGCTGGAATACAGCAAAAAGGTGTATGAAACGGCGGCGGCCCATGAAAACTTCTGGGGCGGCTTCATTACCTGGGAGGATTTCTGGAACTATACGGAAAATATGGGCCGCGACATGGCCATGTCCAGCCGGATCCGTATGGCAAAGGACTGCGGATACCAGGCGTACCTGGAGGAAAATTACACTCTGGACCAGGTAAGGGGCTTTTACGGCCTGAAGCTGGAGACGTTTGAACAGGTATATATCCCATATAAGGACCATCCCTCCGCGGAGCTTTTTTACGAGTTTTATGACCATTTCCTCACAGAGCTGACGACGGAGACCCAGGCCGTGTTCCCGGGGCTGTCCCTGGAGATCCGGGCAGATGGAGACATCGTATCAGACGGGATGGGCGGAACGAAATACTATTCCCACAGCGCCACCTACCCCTGTCCGGGGGCAGATTATGCGGCTCTCATGTACAGCGTGTCCATGGGACAGGTGAATACAGGAAATAAGATCCCTGCCTCCGAGGCCCTGGCGGCCATGACCAGGAACCTGGACAGCATTTACGCGGCGGCCGGGAAGCCGCTTTATATTGAACAGCTTCTGTATATGGATTCCACAGAGGCATTTTCCCATAATACCCAAGTGGAGGACGAACAGGTGGGGACCTTCGTCCGGAGCCTGGCTCCGGTGCTTTCGGGCCGGACCAATGGGTACGGGTTATGGGTATACAGGAATTATGTGAATAATGCCGTTTATAACAGCCAGTTTGCCCTGGATCAGGAGGGCTGGAGCTTTTCGGGAGACAGCCGGATCGAGGAGCGGAACGGCTCCAAGGCGGCAGTCATCGGGAAAAAGGGTTCCATTTCCCAGGATCTGGACGGCCGGATCCCCGGAAGCAGCCGGATCCATGTGGAATTTTACGCAGAAGCAGAAAACGGCGGAGCCAGCGTGACGGTCCGCCTGGGCGGTGACGAGCAGACGATCCATGTGGGCGAGGGGAAAACGTACCGAATGGAATTTGCATCCCTTCCGAGATACACGTTTTCCATCACCGCAGAACGGCGGATCCATGTGGACGATATCCGGGTCTATACCTATGAGCAGAACGGCCGGATCTATGAGCGGGACGGAAGCGCCGGGGATCTGGCTGGGGATTTCCGGACACTCAATGGAGAGCTAACTGCGGGCAGTGTGCCCGCAGGAGGAATGGCGGCCGGAACGCCGGATGTGGGAGAGATACATTCCGGACAGCAGACAGGGGAAATGACGGCCGCAGAAGCGTCGTCTGCCGCCGCAGAATAGGAGATGGAAGAGGAATGGAGCTGACAGGAGAGACAAAGGACTGGGGACGTGGGATGGCGGAGGCGTTTTCCATGGTTAAGGATCAGGCGCCTCTGGTGCACATGATCGCCAACTATGTGACGGCCTCCTTCTGTGCCGACGCCATGGCGGCCATGGGGGCCAGACCGCTCATGGCCCAGGCCCCGGAGGAGATGGAGGAGATCACCGGATCGGCGGACGGACTGGCAGTGAACCTGGGCCAGCCGTCGGAAGAAAAATATCTGGCCTGTGAGCGGGCGCTTCAGACTGCCGGAAATCTGGGGCTCCCGGCGGTCCTGGACCCGGTGGGAGCCGGGGCGTCCGGATACCGGAAAAAAGCGTCGGCCAGTCTGTGCGCGGCTTCATGGCCTGGGAGGGCCTGGTCCGGAGTGCTGAAGGGAAACAGCTCAGAGATCCACACGGTGCTCACCGGAGCCGCCGCCCACAGCGGAGTGGACAGTGTGGGGACGTTTTCCCATCTGGAAGAGGAGGCCGCGTTTTTAAGGGATATGAGGGAGAAGGGCCGGAAAATGGTGATCCTGGAGACTGGAGCGGTGGATAAGATCTGCTGGATCTCAGAGAGCGGTGGAAAAGACCGGGTCTTCCGGGCTGCCTTCGGCCATGAAAAGAGCCGCCGGGTGAACCTGGTGGGCACGGGCTGCGTCACAGGAGCCGTCCTAGGAGCCCTTCTGGCGGCGGAGCATAAAAAAACGGGAGCCATGCCGGGAACGGACCGGATGGCCCTTCTGGCTGCCTCGGCGGTATCCATGGTCTCTTTTAGCTGCGAGGCCATTGGGGACGGAGGGTATGGAACATATAAATGGAAGCTTCTGGACGCTCTCAGCCAGCCGGATCTGGATTTATATGAGGCGTACATAGGGAGAAATATGAAATGGATATGTTAGAGATCATGAAAAAGGAAGAGGCATACTGCTCAGACCACAGGGACATGCCGGGAGAGCTTCAGAAAAAGGCAAAAATGCTGTGCTGGAGGTACAATCAGACCAGTCCGGAGGAGGGGGATGTGCGGGCAGAGATCCTGCGGGAGCTTCTGGGAACATGCCACCCTCTGACGTTCATTGAACCGTCCTTCCGCTGTGATTATGGCTTCAACATCCACACCCACGGGCTGACGGTGATTAATTATAACTGCGTGATCCTGGACACATCTCCGGTCCATATCGGGGAAAACGCGTTTATTGCGCCGGGCGTCTGCATTGCCTGTTCCGGCCATTCCAAAGACGCGGCCCAGCGGGCGGCCGGGATCGGTACGTCAGCGCCGGTCACCATTGGCCGTGACGTCTGGATCGGAGCCAATTCCACTGTCTGCGGCGGCGTTTCCATCGGGGACGGGACCATCATCGGGGCTGGAAGCGTGGTCACGAAGGATATCCCATCCGGGGTGATCGCTGCGGGCAATCCCTGCCGGGTGCTCCGCAAGGTGACGGAGGAGGACAGGTGCAGGATAACGGGGGAAGAGAGGGGCATTTTCCATAATTAAAGATACCACGCCAAATATGGCGCTCCCACGCTTATACATAACTGCAAAAGATAGGAAGGTTCGGTGTAAGTCATAGCTGCTGCATTGGGCCTTTTTCTTTCTCACATTGTTCCTGGTTCCTGTCTGATGTCTATAACACTGAATTGAATTTTTTACATTTTCATGATATATTGCCGTATAGTGATTTTCATGAGAAATGGGAACTATACGTCTGTAATATGTAAAAACTGTTTCTCTTGCTGATGGACCAAGGCATCCAGACTTCTGAACGGATTGAAGAAGTACAGATTGGCAACGATTTATAAGAGAACAGCGAGAGACGGATATTCAGATTTTGATTGCGGAGAAAAGTATCAGTATATGGGATTGAATAAAATATTAATATACAGTTAAAAATCAGCCAGAGATATTAAAAGAAAACTAAGGGGTGAGCATGTGGCAGAAAGCCAGAATATAGAATGGAAAGAATCCTGGCGGGACGAATATCTTAAATGGATATGTGGTTTTGCAAATGCACAAGGCGGGAAAATTTATATTGGAACAAATGATGATGGTACAGTAATTGGCTTGCAGGACAGCAAAAAGCTGTTGGAGGATATACCAAATAAAGTCCGAGATGTTCTTGGCATAATTGTAGATGTGAATTTGTTGACAGAAGATGAAAAAGACTATATTGAAATTTGCGTGAATCCGAGCAGTTATCCTGTGAATTATAAGGGGGAATATCACTATCGGAGCGGTAGTACCAAGCAGCAATTAAAAGGACAGGCGCTTAATCAATTCTTGCTGCAAAAGACTGGAATTACATGGGATAGTGTGCCGGTTCAGGGTGTAATGGTAAAGGATTTAAGAAATGATAGCTTTGATATTTTCCGGGAACAGGCGGTCCTTAGCAAACGAATGGATCGCAAAGATATTGAAGCCACGAATGAGCAGCTGCTTGACAGCCTTAATCTACTTGAAGATGGTCAATTAAAAAGAGCGGCTGTTTTACTTTTTCATCATAATCCGGAAAAGTGGATACCAGGAGCTTATGTTAAGATTGGATATTTTGAATCGGATTCTGAATTGCGATATCAGGATGAGATTCATGGTTCTTTAATATCGCAGGCAGATCGAGTCGTTGATCTTATTTTTACGAAATATTTGAAAGCAGATATTTCTTACAGGGGAGTAACGAGGGTAGAAACCTATCCTTTCCCCAAGGATGCAATCAGGGAAGCTGTTTTTAATGCTATTGCACATAAATTTTACGGTGCAATGATTCCTATACAAATTAGCGTGTATGCAGATAGGCTTTATATTGCGAATGATTGCATTTTCCCGGAGGATTGGACAATTGATGATCTGATGGGGAAGCATCGGTCAAGACCGTATAATCCGTTGATCGCCAATACGTTTTTCAGAGCTGGTTTTATTGAGGCGTGGGGACGTGGAATCGAGAAAATCAAAGACAGTTGTAAGGAAGCTGGAAATCCTATGCCAGAATATACGATTAAACGTGAGGATATTATGGTTATGTTCAAGAGCTTGGTTAGCAGCACTGACCAAGATACTAACCAAGCTAACCAAGGCGGCGATAATTCCGTAGTTACACGCATCTTGAAAGTGATTCAAGAGGAACCATCGTTGTCTCAGAAAAAGATTGCAGATGCCATTGGAGAAAAATATAGTACAGTTAAGTATTATATGGAATCCATGAAAAAATCTGGCATTATAAAAAGGGAAGGTTCCAGTCAAAAAGGAAAATGGGTTATTCTGTAACTATATTTATAAGAATTCGACAATAATAATACTCTTCTGATACAGCCAGTCCGTAAATACTTTCGGGCTGGCTGTTCCTTCATCGGCAAAATCGACGGACCTTTCTTTTTACTCAACAATATTTTTAGCTAAGGGATAACAGATGATCCTAGGCAATCATCCCGCTTTCCTCTAAAAAGCAGATCATCAGGCTGACGGCCAGGAGATCTGCGCAGCCGCCGGGACTTAGATTCCTTTTTATAAAGGACTGGTCCAGGGCGGCTGTTTTTTCTCTGAAGGATCCCGGGGTCAGCTCTGCAAGGAGAGCCCCGGCTTCTTTTTTTCCGGCAGCAGCCTCTGTTAAGCCGCCCCGGTGGATCATGTTGGTGTCGTCCACCTGGGAGAGCAGGGAAAGGAGTGTCAGAACGGCTGCGTCGTTTACGGAAAAGCCCTGGGCCAGCCAGGCCTTTAAGGCCGGAAGGCCGATGGTAAGGGCCGACGGAAAGCCCAGGGCAGCCTCTCCGCGGGCTCCGGCAATGCCGTAGACTGTGTGGATCCTCTCCCCGGCCGTTTCTTCTGGGGATCGTCTGTGACCGGCCCCGGCGGACACGTCCTGGCGTCTGTCTTCGGCTTTGAAGTCCTTAAGGGAGCAGCTTCCCAGCTTTTTGCATTCCCCGATCACCGCGTCCAGCGGCACAGGAGGCTTCTTTCCGAGCAGGAAGGCATCTTTATATACCTTTCCCAGGGCTCCGCAGAAGATGGCAGAGGCAAAGATCAGGCCCTTGTGGGTATTGACGCCGCCAGTGGCAGAAAACATCTTTGCTTCGGCGTTCTGTCCGGCGAAACGGAGCCGTTCAAAAAGCCGGTCCCCGGTCTCGTCCCCATGCTCCCAGCCGATGCTGAAAAAATCACGGAACCAGGGGATCAGGGCGGCGCTGCTGTCCACAAAGGTGAAAAAGTCCATATCCTGGTGGGAGCCGGAATTATTCCGGTCCACCAGGCCGGGCTTTGGCGTAGCCGATACCTCATAGAGCAGGGCGCGGACGGCTGCCGCCGCTGCCTGGTCGGCGGACTGTTCTTTAAAATAGTCGTTGAGGATCTGGGAAGTCCTCCACCGTACCAGCTCCATGGAATGGGTGCGGTTTCTGGCGCATGCCTTTGCATTTTCGCCGCAGATCAGACAGGAACGGGGCGGAAGGCCGAAACCGGAGCGGCTTAAGAGAACGGCATCCGGTCCCAGGACATCTATGTCAAAGAGCCGTCCCAGTCCGTGGTTTTCTTCGATGGAGGTCATTTTCCTCTTTATTTCCGGGGCGTCGGCATCCAGAAGGAAAAAGGCCTCCGGCCCTGTGTTTTCCCTGGATTCCTCAAAAGAGAGGAGGTCTCGGCTGGAAACGGCGGCCCGGATCTCCCGTAGACCTTCCTCGAAAGCCCGGACGGCCAAGGGAAAACACTTGATCTCTCCAGGGATATTTAAGGAAAAGCTGATGAGGCAGCGGGCACCGGGGGTGGCTAAAAGTGCTTTCTGCCGTTCAGCCCGGCGGCTCCGGGCGTCCAGGATCTCTGTCAGGGACGCCGGAGAGCCGCAGAAGATCTGGTTTAATTTCATGGGCGCGCTCCAAATTCGTTTTTCAGATACTGGGCCGTACACGGCGGCACAAGCTGTAAGACCTCCTCCGTAACGCCGGTTTCAGCCAGCAGTTTCCGGACTCTGGAGGCGCTGATCACCTCCGGCTTTCCCTCGGGGGTCTCCGCCGCGGTCCGGGCGATCTTTATAAAGGAAATGCTGTACTGGGGCAGAAGCCGGATCATGGCCTCGTTATAATCTCTTGTCACCGGATCCAGGGGCTCCTCCCCGGCAAACCGCTTGGTGATATGGAACAAGGGGGCGATCCGGGAGGCGAACAGAGTGATGTCCAACTCGCTCTGGATCCTGGCTGCATCCTCGCCTTTTTTCAGGAAATAGGTGGGGAAGGTAGCGGAGGAGATCATATATGGGCCAGAGGGATGGACCTTCACATTGGGAAGGTGGGCCGTCCCTTCCTTTACCAGACGCATCCGCACCTCAAAGGGGAAGAGGGAACGATCCTCCTCCACCACAAAAATGTGGAGCAGGCTGCACCGGGAGGCGGCATAGGTGATCAGAGCCAGATGGCCTTTGGTAAAGGGGTTGCAGTTCATGACGATGCAGCCCACGCCTCCGGTCAGGGTGTTTCCATGGTTTTCAGGGGATTCCGGGAGGAATGCAGAGTAAAAACGCTCCAGCCCGTTTTTCCTGTTTTCCAGCATCAGCACCGACTGGGTCTCAGCCAGGGGATAAAAGCCGCAGGATGTGAAAAGAACCTTGTTTTTTGGCCTGGTGATGACGAAAAGATCATAGTGGCCAGCTTCAAACCGGTTTTCCACCAGTCTGGATACCAGGCTTCCCAGGGCGTTCTGACCTCTTAAGGCCTCGTCCACGGCAAAGCATTTTAAAAGGTTTCCGGCGCAGCAGCCGCAGCCCAGCAGAGTCTCGTCCTGGTCAAAAACGCCGAAGGCAGTTTCGATGTCATCTTCAAAAACCAGCTCATGCTCCGATAAAAAACGGATCAGCATCTCTTTATCATGGGGAAATCCCAGGGAGATCTCATGGATCGTAAATTCTTCTGTCATAGTATCCCTCCTGTCTGTTTTTACAGAGATTATATCATTTTTCTGGCTTTATGAACAGAAAAACATAAAAATAATCCGGAATTTCGGATTATTTCCAAAACTCCGGATTATAAACGTTTACTCAATGATCAGATCCACATCCGTCTTTTCCACTACCTCGCCGATGATGGCTCCAGTGATGCCCTGGGCGGTCAGCTTTTTGCAGAGCTCCATGGCCTGGTCTCCGGGAAGGGCCACCAGAAGGCCTCCGGAGGTCTGGGGGTCTGCGATCAGATCCACCAGGCACTGCTCGGCAGAATCCATGATCCGTAAATGGGGCTTCACATAATCCATATTCCGGTAGGCTCCGGCAGGGATGATGCCCATTTCCGCCAGCTCTCTGGCTCCGTGGAGCAGCGGGAGCTTTTTGCTGAAGAGCTTTAAGGTGCTGTCGCTTCCCTCTGCCATCTCATAGGCATGTCCCAGAAGACCAAAGCCTGTGATATCGGTGCAGGCATGGACATCCGGGAAGGTCTGGGCTGCTTCGGCTGCTTTGGCGTTCAGAGTGGCCATGGAACAGGTCATGGCGTCATAATCCTCTTTTGATACCAGGTCTGCCTTGGCTCCTGTGGTCAGGACACCGGTTCCCAGGGGTTTGGTGATCACTAAAAGATCCCCAGGCTGTGCGCCGACATTTTTAAGGATCTTATCGGGATGTACATATCCGGTGACGCAGAGACCGTATTTGGGCTCTGGATCCTGGATCGTGTGGCCGCCGGCGATGGTGCAGCCGGCTTCCACGGCCTTATCATGGCCGCCCTTTAAGATCTGCCGGATCGTTTCCTTGGAAAGACAGTTGGGAACACATAATAAGTTCATTGCCACCGCTGGCTGTCCGCCCATGGCGTACACGTCGCTCAAAGCGTTGGCTGCGGCGATCTGTCCGAACTGGTAGGGATCGTCCACGATGGGCGTAAAGAAATCCACAGTATGGATGGCGGCCACATCATCGGTGATCTTGTAGACACATGCGTCGTCGCTGGTATCAAAACCCACCAGAAGGCGGGGATTATAAACGTTTGGAAGATCTTCCAGTATTTCTGTGAGGACACCCGGTCCCAGTTTGGCTGCTCAGCCGGACGCGGTGGTCATCTGAGTAAGGGGCAGTTCTTTTGCCATTTGTAAAAACCTCCTAATTGATCATGATTTCATCATAACACCTGGATTTTTAAAAAGCAACCGTATAGATAAACATATTTACAACCGGTATATGTATTGAAATATGCTATTTGACAAGACTGCTGAAACAACGATAAAATAAAGGGCAGCTTATTGGGCGAAAAATACAAGCAGGAGGATTTGATCATGGCAAATGTAGTCGTAAATGCAGTGGGAGACCAGTGCCCGATTCCGGTAGTAAAAGCCACAAAGGCATTAAAGGCAATGACAGAGGCTGGAACCGTTGAGGTCCATGTAGATAATGAGATCGCCGTCCAGAACCTGACCCGTCTGGCATCCAGCAAGGGCTTAAAGTCCTTTGCAGAGAAGAAGGAAGAAAAGCTGTTCATCGTGAAGATCACCCTGGACAAGCCCCTGGAGGAGAACGGAGCCGAGGAGGAGGCTTCCTGCGGCGTGGACAGAAGAAAAAATACCGTAGTAGCCATCGCTTCCGAGCGCATGGGACATGGAAACGACGAGCTGGGCAAGGTTCTGATGAAGGGCTTTATCTTTGCTCTTTCCCAGTTAGACGAGCTTCCCAGCACCATCCTTTTCTACAACGGCGGCGCAACCATCACGACCGAAGGCTCTCCGTCTCTGGATGATTTAAAGAACATGGAAGCCCAGGGCGTGGAGATCCTCACATGCGGAACATGTCTGGATTATTATAATCTGAAAGACAAGCTGGCGGTGGGAAGCGTGACCAATATGTACACCATTGTGGAAAAGCTTGCCAACGCAGATAAGATCATCAAGCAGTAAGGAATAGCAGGAGAGTATCATGTATCAGGTGGGAATCGATATCGGGTCCAGCGCGGCCAAAACAGCAGTCATAAAGGATGGGGAGGTCGTGAAGACCTACCTTTTAAATACAGGCTTCAGCAGCAGGAAAACGGCGGAGGATATCTACCGGATGCTGGAGAAGGACGGGATCCACAAGGATAACGCCGCCTATGTGGCTACGGGCTACGGACGGATATCGGTCCCCTATGCCGATAAATCCGTAACGGAGATCACCTGCCACGGAAAGGGAGCCTGGCATCTGTTCGGAAGGAACGGGACGGTCATCGACATCGGAGGTCAGGATACCAAGGGGATCGCCTTGAAAAACGGCCGTGTCATGAAGTTCATCATGAACGATAAGTGTTCTGCGGGAACCGGAAAGTTCCTGGAGGTCATGACCAACCGGCTGGGACTGACCATGGAAGAGCTTTCAGATCTGGCATCCAGGGGAAACCCTATTACCATCAGCTCCATGTGTACCGTGTTTGCAGAATCAGAGGTCATCAGCCTCATCGGAAAGGGAACGCCCAGAGAGGATATCGCTTACGGCGTCATCGAATCGGTGGTCACCAAGGTGGTGCAGCTGATCTCCCAGGTAGAGGGAGACCAGTATTTCCTCACCGGCGGCCTCTGTGAGGATCCCTATATTTTAGAACGCCTTTCCCTTGCGCTCCATGCGCCGGTGGAAAGCGTACCCCTGGCAAGATATGCCGGAGCCATCGGAGCAGCGCTTACGGCTGCCGTATAGAGAAAGGAAACATCAGAATGAATCGTGATCTGCCCAAATTATTTGATGAATTTGTAGACGCCAGAAAAAACGGCTTCCTGGCAGCCAAGGAATTTAAGGAAAACGGCGGAAAATTAGCGGGCTGTCTCTGCTCCTATACGCCCCAGGAACTCCTGGACGCTGGAAATATTGCGGCCATCGGCCTTTGCGGGACCAGCAACGAGACGATCCCGGATGCAGAAAAGGTGCTCCCCAAAAACCTGTGCCCGCTGATCAAGGGAACCTACGGCTTTGCTGTGACGGAAAAATGTCCGTATACATATTTTTCTGATATCATCATCGGTGAGACCACCTGTGACGGAAAGAAAAAGATGTATGAGCTTCTGAACGAGATCAAAGAAACATATGTGATGCATCTTCCCCAGGGACAGGACCGCCCTTATGCCAAGGATATCTGGTATGAGGAGGTATGTCTTTTAAAGAAAAAACTGGAAGAAAAGTTTGGCATCACCATCACAGACGAGGATCTGAGACGGGCCGTGCGGGTACGCAACGAGCAGAGAAAGGCCCTCTGCGAGATGTATGAGCTTCAGGCCCTCTGCCCTCCGCCCATGCGCGGCACAGAGATGATGCTGGCGCTTCAGAAGGGTACCTTTACCTTCGACCTGCAGCAGCAGATCTCCAATATCAAGGAGCTGGTGAACGAGGCTAAAGCCGCTTATGAAAGAGGGGAGCGTCCTGTGCCCGCCTCCGCCAAGAGGATCCTGATCACAGGCTGTCCCACCGGCGGTGTGATCCAGAAGGTGGGGATGGTGATCGAGGACAACGGCGGAGTCATTGTCTGCCTGGATGACTGCTCCGGCGAGCGTACCAGGAGCATGATGATCGACGAGAACGCAGACGATATTTTACGTGCCATTTCCGACCGGTATCTTTCCATCCACTGCTCCGTTATGACGCCCAACGACGACCGTCTGGAAAATACAAAGAAAATGATCGAAAAATATAAGGTAGACGGCGTGATCGAGGTGATCCTCCAGGCTTGCCATACATTCAATGTGGAATCCCACAAGACCCGCCGGGTGGTTGAGGATGAGTTGGGAATTCCTTATCTGAAGCTAGAGACCGATTATTCCACCACAGACAGCGGCCAGATCGAGACCCGTGTAGCGGCCTTCCTGGAAATGCTGTAAGATCAAGATGCCCTGGGGCTGCTGTAAAAGAGAAGGTTTTGAACCTCTCTTTTGCAGCAGCCCCTTTTTACATGAAAACTATTCACAATTTCTTAAGAAGTCGCGAATTGAAAAGCCCTGTGGGTTGTGGTATGATAAAATCAAGATTTTGCGAGGAGGATACGAAAATGAAGCAGACGTCCCTTGTTATCATGGCGGCCGGGATTGGAAGCCGGTTCGGCGGCGGGATCAAACAGCTGGAGCCGGTGGGGCCCAACGGCGAGATCATCATGGATTATTCCATCCACGACGCCCTGGAGGCCGGTTTCAATAAGATCATTTTCATCATCAGAAAGGATCTGGAAAAGGATTTTAAGGAGATCATCGGAAACCGGATCGAAAAGGTGGCTCCGGTGGAATATGCGTTCCAGGAGATGGATGACCTGCCGGAGGGATTTACAGTGCCGGAGGGCCGGAAAAAGCCCTGGGGAACGGGACAGGCCGTTCTGGCAGCCAGAAACGTGATCCACGAGCCCTTCCTGGTGATCAATGCCGACGACTATTATGGAAAAGAAGGATTTAAAAAGATCCATGACTATATGGTAAACGAGATGGACGAGGACGGAGACTGCTACGATATGTGTATGGCGGGCTTTATTTTGTCCAATACTTTAAGTGAGAACGGAGGCGTTACCAGGGGCGTGGCCACAGTGGATGAAAACGGGTGCCTTGCCAAGGTGACGGAGACTTACGATATTTACCAGGACGCAGATGGAATGCATGCGTCTGACAACGACGGAAATCCGGTGACTGTGGAAGCCGGACAGCACGTTTCCATGAATATGTTCGGTCTGCCCATGGGCTTTTTAAAGGAGCTGGAGAAGGGCTTTCCGGAGTTCCTGGGAAATGTGAAGGAGGGTGACGTAAAGGCCGAGTATCTGCTCCCGGCCATGATCGACCAGTGCATCCGTACCGGAAAGGCCAGAGTCCGTGTACTGGAAACACGGGATAAATGGTTCGGAGTCACATATAAAGAGGACAAACCGGCGGTGGTGGCCTCGATCCGCAGGCTGGTGGACGAAGGCGTTTACCCGGAGAAGCTGTTTTAAATATTGAAGTGCGCTTCCCGCTCCTTCCTGCATATTATGATCCCAAAGGGATTTACAGGAAAAGGAGCGGGAACTTTTATGGAAAGGATCTACCGCGGCTATCCCCAGGCCCTCCATGCCATGGAACGGAGTGGGGATCTGATGCCATACATGCTGTACCGGAGAGAGGAACAGGCGGGACGCCGGAGCGAGGCTCTGGAAAAACGCCGTTTCCGGGATCTGGAATATTTTAAGGGGCTGTATCCCCGGTCCGTCAGACGCTGCCAGAGCTTTGTGGAGGCGTGCTGTGACCGGTATGATCACCCGGGAAGCCCCATTTACGATGAATACCCGGACCGGGTACTGCTGCTGGGGATCCGGAACCGGATCCTCGAGGAGATGCGGGAACAGGGGGAGGACACGGACCAGGATCTGGTCTGGATTCTGACTCTCCAGGAGATCTTACGGCGGCGGGCGATCAGTTAAAGGACCGGCGTACAGGATACGCTGTCCGGAAGAAAAGGCAGACAGGAAGAGAACTGAATGAAAACAGGAAAAAAAATTGCAGTGCTGGCGCTGATCTTTGTGGCGGCAGCCATCATTTATTTTGTCTGGCCCCTGGGCCGGAAGGAAGAGAATAAAACAGGCGTCGTGTATACAGCCATGAGCGAGGCAGAGCTTCCGGTTGTATATCCCACAGCCTTGGGACGGGAACTGGCGCCGTTATTCGGCCACCGGGAGGAACTGGCTGTCACAGCAGAACGTGACAGCCTCCTGGTGCTGCCGGAGGACCGCAGGCTTCCCATCCGGATCCAGTATGGAGACGAAATAAAGACACTGCAGTATGAGATCCGCACCATGGACATGACCCATCTGGTGGAGCGCACCACGGTCACAGACTGGACCGAGGAAAATGGTCAGATAAACGCAGTTCTGCCAGTCCAGAACCTTCTGGAGCCGGAGACCCAGTATCAGCTGGGGATCCAGGCGGTCCTTTCGGATGGGACCAGCGCCTGGTACTACGCCCGGATCCTGGAGACGGACAATGACCATGCGGCCCAGATGCTGGCCCTGGCGGAGGACTTTTCCCAGAAGACCTTCCACTATGATTCGGCCCAGGAGCTGACCACCTATATGGAGTCAACGCCCAGCGCGGATAATTCCAGCTTCGGAACGGTCACCCTGAAAAACAGCTTTACCCAGATGACCTGGGGAAGCCTTGGCGTGTCCCGGGGAGAAACGGTCTTTGCGTCCCTGAAGGAGCTTTCCGGTGATCTGGCTAATATCGAGCTGGAATACTATGTGACCAGGGAGGCAGACGGCGGAGCCGGAGGAATGGACGGCGGGGAGACAGAGGTCTATGCGGTGACTGAGAACTTCACTTTAAAGTGGAGCAGCCAGCGGATCTATATGATGGATTATGAAAGGACCATGAACCAGCTCTTTTCCGGCAGCCGGGAGCTTTTCTCAGGAAAGCGCATTCTGCTGGGGATCTCCGATGGAGACGGGCTGTACGCAAAGAAAAGCGAAAGCGGCCGGTATACGGCCTTTGTGACCAACCGGGAGCTGTGGGCCTATGACCGGGAGGAAGGAAACAGTATCTGTATTTTTGCTTTCGGAGGATGGAACACAGACGACCTCCGGGCCGGACGGGACCGCCACGGGGTGGAGATCCTGGAGGTGTCCGATGGGGGGACTGTGGATTTTCTGGTCTACGGCTATATGAACCGGGGCGGCAGAGAGGGATACACAGGCGTTTCTTTTTATCGTTATGAGGCAGAGTCCAATACTCTGACGGAGCAGTTTTTCCTTCCGGCCGCCGAGCCGTACAGCGAGCTCCGGCTGGATCTGGCCCGCCTGGCCCATAAGGGACAGAACGGTATTTTTTACATGTACATGGGCGGAAGCGTTTATGGGATCGATCTGAACAGCCACGAGTATGTGGTGGTGGCTTCAGGGCTGGATGAGGAACGGTTTGCGGTCAGCTCCGATGGGTCCCGGCTGGCCTGGCAGGAGGATACGGGGATCTATGATTCCAGGATGCTCCATATCATGGACCTGGATACAGGAGACAAGACCCAGATCGGAGACGGAAAGAGCGATGCGTACAGGATCCTGGGCTTTGTGGGAAGCGACTGCGTGTACGGGATCGGAGAATATGGGGATCATATCATATCCAACGGGCGCACCATGGGCTTATATCTGAAATCCCTGGATATCATCGACCAGAACATGGCCAGCGCCATGCACTACGAAAAGAGCGGAAAGTACATCCGGGACGTGGCCGTGGACGAAAGCCGGATCCACCTGGAGCTGGTGTCTGACCGGGATGGCGGCTTTTTCGGCGAGGCCGAGGAGGAGACCCTGGTGTGCAACGCAAAGGTCCTTCCTGGAAAGATGGATGATATCGGCTGGTATGCGTCGGATGTGAAGGGCCGGGTTTATTTTGTGCAGCTGGGCCAGGATATTTCCGCTTCCCAGAAGATCCGGACCATTTCCCCGAAAAAAACGGTGCGGGAGGAGAATAATGAGATCCATACGGAGGCTCAGGCCTCTGGCGTGGAGGAAAAGTTTTACGCTTATGGCCGTGGACGGCTCATTGGGATCTATTCCAGCTTTGCCGATGCGGCTGACGCAGCGTATGATCCCATGGGCTTCGTGACCTTTGGAAAGCACGATCTGGTGTGGGAGAGGGCCAGCCGTCCGGGCTCCTATTTCATCCGGGATCTGAATACCGCCACCCGGAAGCTGGACCGTTACAGAACAGAGTTTACGGGAACCAGCCGGAGGGAGGGCGATGCCCTTCTTTTGGACGCCTCTGGGAGCTCCTTAAGTGTAGCGCTGTTTTTCGTCTGCCGGAACCAGCCGGTGCTCTTGTATACCGGGGAAGGGAGCTTTCTGTATCTGACTGGCTACGACCAGACCCATGTCCGGATCTGGGATTCGTCCGCAGCCCAGAGTATGACCATTCCCATGGAGGAGGCCAGAGCCCGGTTTGAAAGCCTTGGCAGTGACTATATCTGCTGCCTTCCGCTCTGATCCGGCAAAGGAAAATCCCTACTTTACAAATCCCGAATCTATGCTATAATTTACTAGTCAAAGTATAAGCAAATGAGAGTGTTTGCGGGAATTATAGAAATCAGACCGCTTTCCGGCGCTTCCGGAAGGCGGTACAGCGGATATAGAGGTGCAGAATGGAACAATATATTATGAAGGGCGGCAACCCCCTGGTGGGAGACGTGACCATCAGCGGAGCAAAAAATGCGGCTCTGGGGATCCTGGCGGCGTCCATCATGACCGATGAGGATGTAGTGATCGAGAACCTGCCGGATGTAAGCGATATCAACGCACTGCTGGATGCGATCCGGCACCTGGGCGCTAAGGTGGAGCGGCCCGACCGGCACACAGTACGGATCAATGCCAGGGATATCCACGCAGTGACCGTGGAAGATGAGCATATGCGCAAGATCCGTGCATCCTATTACTTCATTGGCGCACTTCTTGGAAAGTATAAGAGCGCGGAGGTTCCGCTTCCCGGCGGTTGCACCATCGGAAGCAGACCCATTGACCAGCATTTAAAGGGCTTCCGTGCCCTGGGCTCTGACGTATCCATCATGCGCGGGGCAGTGATCGCCCATGCCATCGATCTGGTGGCCAGCCATATCTACCTGGATGTGGTTTCCGTGGGCGCTACCATCAATATCATGATGGCCGCCACCATGGCTGAGGGAGAAACGATCTTAGAGAATGTGGCCAAGGAGCCCCATGTGGTGGATGTGGCCAACTTTTTAAACAGCATGGGCGCCAACATCAAGGGAGCCGGTACGGATGTGATCCGGATCCGCGGCGTGCGGCATCTCCATGGAACCACATACTCCATCATCCCCGACCAGATTGAGGCCGGGACCTTTATGTGCGCGGCTGCGGTGACCCGCGGAGATATCACGGTGAAGAACGTGATCCCCAAGCACCTGGAGGCTATTTCCGCAAAGCTCATGGAGATGGGTTGCGAGGTTGTGGAGTTTGACGAAGAGATCCGTGTGGTGGGAAAACCGAAGCAGCGCCATATGAATTTTAAGACCCTGCCGTATCCCGGTTTCCCAACAGATATGCAGCCCCAGATGACTGTGGCCCTGGCTCTGGCTGACGGTACCAGCGTGGTGACAGAGAGTATTTTTGAAAACCGCTTCAAATACGTGGATGAGCTGTCCCGCATGGGCGCAAACATCAAGGTTGAAGGCTCTGTGGCCATTGTGGACGGCGTCAGCATGTTCACCGGCGCACAGGTGGTGGCTCCCGATCTCAGAGCCGGAGCGGCCCTGGTACTGGCCGGACTGGCCGCCGAGGGCTATACGGTGGTGGACGAGATCGGCTACATTGAACGGGGCTACGAAAACTTTGAAGAGAAGCTCCGCTCCTTGGGCGCATGCATCGAGCGGGTGGATTCTGAGAAGGAAGCCCAGAAGTTTAAGCTCCGGGTGGGCTAGACAGGTTCCGCGTAAATTTCAAATTTCCTATTGACATTTGGAAAGGAATCGGCTAGTATATTGGCTGTAACTGTATGGCGGCCTCCGGCTGCCAGAAAACAAAATAAAAAAGTTCGTAGAATATTCAGTTTTATCCCTTATTCAGAGTGATGGAGGTACATAGGACCTGTGAAGTCACGGCAACCCCTGTTAATCGCGGTGCGAGAGGGCAGGAAGGTGCCAGCCTGAGCGAGAAATCGAGCAATAAGAGGATTTGATGGAGTAGCTTTGTCAAGTCCGCTTATGAATGTGAGCGGACTTTTTTTATGCGCGGGATACAGAAAGAGGAGCTGGCAGACAGTGCCGACGTGCCCTGCGCGCCCCTGAAACCAGAGAGGAGAAAAAATGGAAAAGAGACTTTTTACATCTGAGTCCGTAACAGAGGGACATCCGGATAAAATGTGCGACGCGATCTCTGATGCGATCCTGGACGCACTGATGGAGAAGGACCCCATGAGCCGTGTGGCATGTGAGACCTGCGCCACCACAGGCCTTGTGATGGTCATGGGTGAGATCACCACCAACGCATATGTGGACATCCAGAAGATCGTCCGCGAGACGGTCCGCGAGATCGGCTATGACCGGGCCAAATACGGCTTCGACTGCGATACCTGCGGCGTTGTGGTCGCCATCGACGAGCAGTCCACGGATATTGCCATGGGCGTAAACAAAGCCCTGGAGGCCAGAGAGAAGACCATGACCGAGGATGAGCTGGATGCCATCGGTGCCGGAGACCAGGGTATGATGTTCGGCTTTGCCAGCAATGAGACAGAGGAATATATGCCCTATCCGATCTCCCTGGCCCATAAGCTGACAAGGCAGCTTACCAAGGTGAGAAAGGACGGCACTCTTAAATATTTAAGACCCGACGGAAAGAGCCAGGTGACAGTGGAGTACGATGAAAACGGAAAGCCGTACCGTCTGGACGCCGTTGTTTTATCCACCCAGCACGATGATGCTGTGACCCAGGAGCAGATCCATGAGGACATTAAGAAGTATGTGTTCGATCCGGTGCTTCCGGCAGAAATGGTGGATGAAAACACGAAGTTTTATATCAATCCCACAGGCCGTTTCGTGATTGGAGGACCCCACGGCGACAGCGGACTGACTGGAAGAAAGATCATTGTTGACACCTACGGCGGATATGCCCGTCACGGCGGCGGCGCATTCTCCGGTAAGGACTGCACCAAGGTGGACCGTTCCGCAGCTTATGCGGCTCGTTATGTGGCCAAGAACATGGTTGCTGCCGGACTTGCCGATAAGTGTGAGGTCCAGCTTTCCTACGCCATCGGCGTGGCCCATCCCATTTCCATCGAGGTGGATACATTTGGAACCGGAAAGCTTTCCGATGACAGGCTTGTGGAGATCATCCGCGAACACTTTGACCTCCGCCCGGCCGGGATCATTAAGATGTTAGATCTCCGCCGTCCCATCTACAAGCAGACTGCGGCTTACGGCCATTTCGGAAGGACCGATGTGGATCTGCCGTGGGAGAAGTTAGACAAGGTGGATGTGCTGAAGAAATATCTGTAAGAACAGAATATAGAAGAAAAAGGCTTCTGGAGCCAGCCCCACAGCGGCGTTTGCCGGGGCTGGCTCTCTGTTTTATCTGGGCGCTCCCGCCCATTTCCCTGCCCAGGAAAAAAGCTGTTCCGACATGGCATCAAAGACAGCTGCCCCTCCGTTCTTTAACTCCATAAAGGTCTGGAGAACGGCGCTTTCCTCTGGGGGCAGGACAGATACCAGATCCGCCATATGCCGTACATAAACTCCGGTCCTTTGGAAGTGGACCGCCTGGAGAACAAAGGAGGCAGATTTATAGAGTCCCTTTAAAATATCCTCGCTTTTTTCATAGAGCATATTGTGGACACAGCCGTGGTAGACACCGCAGGCACCGGACTTTATGGCCCGGGCTATATCGGCACTGGTGACAGAGGAGAGCACCTGGTCCAGGCTTCCTCTTATGGGGGTGGTGTCGCGGCAGAACTGGAAAAGCTCCGAGGGCTCCCAGTTTTCCAGCTCCTGTCTTCCGGACAGGAAGCCGCAGATAAGCTCCCGGCAGGGAAGGGTATCCAGCATGGCGTCATAGGTACGGATATCGCTGGCGGAGAGCTGGTCCAGGATCACCACCATATCAATGTCGCTGGCTTCTGTGGCCTCCCCGCGGCCGTAGCTCCCCTGGAGTCCGGCAAACCAGACGCGGTCCGGAAAGGCTTGATCCAGGGCAGTCATATTTTTTTTAATAAATTCAGTTATTTCAATCATTTCCGTTAATTCTCTCTTTTCAATTCCGGAAGCCTCTCCCATTCCTTCTGGTAGGCCACGTCTCCATTCTTTATGACAGTCTCCACCAGGCTGATCCCCGTATGGTAGGGCATAAAGTGGATGGACGGGTATTTTAAGATGACCACATCGGCTTTTTTGCCCTTTTCCAGGCTTCCGATGGAATCAGCGCGCCCAAGGGCTGCGGCCCCGTTGATGGTGAGGGCCGTGATCACTTCCTCAATGGACATATTCATATAGATGCACCCTAGGGCTATGAGAAGGGGGATGCTGTTGGTAAAGCAGCTTCCGGGGTTCAGATCCGAAGCCAGGGCCACGGAGCAGCCGGAATCGATCATCTTTCTCGCCGGGGCGAAGGGCTCTTTTAAGCAGAAAGCGGTGGCCGGCAGCAGCGTACTGATGACGCCCGCCTCTGCCATCTGGTGGATCCCCTCGTCGGAGGCCTTTAAAAGGTGGTCGGCGGAATATGCGCCTGTGCGGGCGGCCAGCTCTGCGCCTCCCAGAGAGTTCATTTCATCGGCATGGACCTTCAGCTTGAAGCCCATTTCCTTTGCCCTGGTCAGATAGTATTCAGAATCCTCAATGCCGAACACGCCCTTTTCGCAGAAGATATCGGCAAACTCTGCCAGTCCCTCCTCCTTGACCACAGGCATTACGTCCTGTAAGAGCATATCGATGAATTCCCGCTCCTTTCCCTTATACTGGGGCAGGACGCTGTGGGGGCCCAGGAAGGTAGTCACGATATCCACCGGATGGGAGGCGTCCAGCTCCTTCATGGCCCGGAGCTGCTTTAATTCCGTATCCCGGTCCATGCCGTAGCCGCTTTTTCCCTCAACAGTGGTCACGCCGAACTCCAGCATCCGGTTCATCCGTTCTCTTCCAACAGAAATCAGCTCCTGGATGGAGGCGTCCCTGGTGGGGCCGACGGTGGCGTTGATGCCGCCTCCCCGCTCCATGATGGACATATAGGTGTCGCCCTTTAAGCGCCAGGAGAATTCCTCGGCCCGGTAGCCGCCAAAGATAAAGTGGGTGTGGGAATCCACAAATCCAGGAAGAACGGTCTTCCCGGAGGCGTCCAGGACCGTGTAGCCAGAGGCAGTTTCCGTACATGCGTCAGCCTGACCGGAGCCCTCTTCAAAGCCGGCCAGGAGATCCAGCTCCTCTGTGGTGCCGACGGCAAAGATCCGGTCGTCATGGATCAGAACGCCTCCGTTTTTTATAAGACCGATATCGGCCATTTCCGCGCCTTTTTTGGGAGCGGAGCCCCGGCAGGTCACCAGCTCGGAGGCGCGGCGGATATAAAGTTTTTTCATATAGTCTCCTACTTTCTCTGCAAAGGAACCGCCGGATGTGTTTCCAGGCGGTTCCGGCCTGGGCAGAAGGCTGCTCAGGCCGGGGCAGTATGGTTTATTTACATGCGTTGTTAAATACGCGCTCGATCAGCTCATCGTCGGCGATATAGGGCATCGTGATGGCGTCAGAGCCGGCAAATTTCTTATTATATTCGGCAACGGTCGCAATGGAGTGCTCGTTTCTTGCCCAGCTTCTTCTGGAAACGCCCACCATGGTATCCCACGGGATGGCTTCGCGGATGATCTGGTCCGTGAGCTCGGAGCCGTCTAAGACAAGGCCGAAGCCGCCGTTGATGGCCTTTCCGATGCCGGTGCCGCCGCCGTTGTGGAGAGCCACAAGGGTCATGCCGCGGGCTGCGTTTCCTGCATAGCAGTGGGTCGCCATGTCGGCCGTGAAGTTGGAGCCGTCATAGATATTGGAGGTCTCGCGGTACGGGGAATCCGTTCCGCCGGTATCGTGGTGGTCGCGGCCCAGCATCACCGGTCCGATCTCTCCATTTCTTACCATTTCATTGAATTTTAAAGCGATGTCGCGTCTTCCCAGAGCGTCCTGGTAGAGGATCCGGCACTGGGTCCCCACCACCAGCTGGTTCTTTTCAGCATCACGGATCCAGATCCAGTTGTCCCGGTCCTGGAAGCGGCGGTTGGGATCGATGATCTCCATGGCCGCATGGTCAGTCTTAATAAGCTCCTCATGCTTTCCGGACAGGCAGCACCAGCGGAACGGGCCGTAGCCGTAGTCGAATAACTCCGGTCCCAGGATGTCCTCCACATAGGACGGGAAGATGAAGCCCTCGGAGGTGTCCACGCCGTTTTTGGAGATCTCCTTGTTTCCGGCGTCAAATACAGCCTTCATGAAGGCGTTGCCGTAATCAAAGAAATAAGAGCCTCTTTCCACCAGAGTCCGGATCATATGGAAGTGGGTGGTCAGGGAACGGTTGACCAGCTCACAGAATTTTTCATGATCATGGTCCAGCATCTCAGTTCTTTCCTCAAAGGTCAGGCCCTGGGGGCAGTAGCCGCCGTCGTAGGGAACGTGACAGGAGGTCTGGTCGGAGAGCAGGTCGATATGGATGTTGTTGTTTACAGCATATTCCAGCAGGTCCACGATATTTCCGTGGAAGGCGATGGACATGGGCTCTTTCTTGTCCATATAGGTCCGGGCTGTACGGAAGGCCTCCTCCGGAGACTCGCAGATCATTTTTACCCAGCCCTGGCTGTGGCGGGTCTCGATCCGGGAGGAATCCACCTCGGCGATGATGCCCACGCCTCCGGCGATCTCGATGGCCTTGGGCTGTGCGCCGCTCATGCCGCCCAGTCCGCTGGTGACGAATAAGTGGCCGACCAGGTTTCCTTCTGCGGGAACGCCTAAGAACTTACGGCCTGCGTTTAAGATGGTATTGAAGGTACCGTGGACGATGCCCTGGGGGCCAATGTACATCCAGCCTCCGGCTGTCATCTGGCCGTAGGAGGAGCAGCCCATGGCCGTTGCCTTTGCCCAGGTCTCCGGATTATCGCCCTCGCCCACCATAAGGCCGTTGGTGATCACCACCCTGGGGGCCTGTTTATGGGAGTGGAAAAGGCCCAGGGGATGGCCGGACATCACAACAAGGGTCTGCTCGTCGGTGAGGACCTCCAGATATTTTTTCAGGAGCTGGTACTGCATCCAGTTCTGGCATACCTGTCCGGTCTCGCCGTAGGTCACAAGCTCATAAGGATAAAGGGCCACGTCATGGTTTAAGTTGTTGTCGATCATTACCTGGAAGGCCTTGCCCTGGACGCAGTTTCCCTTATATTCGTCGATGGGCTTTCCGTAGATCCTTTCCTTTGGCATAAAACGGTATCCGTAGATCCGGCCGCGGGTCAGGAGCTCTTCCATAAATTCGGGGGCCAGGGCCTCGTGGAGCTCCTCGGGCACATAGCGGAGGGCGTTTTTCACTGCCAGCTTCTTTTCGTGGTCGGAGAGGGTCAGGTCGCGCATGGGGGCACGGCGGATCCCTTCCTTAAATACAGGATACTCCGGAAGCACCGGATCCAGCTTGATGGTCATGGCAGCGCCGATTTCTTTGTTGGTCATATGCATTCTCATCCTTTCTCTTTATAACAGAAACGTCTTAGTCTTTCTAAAATATGCGGAACTATTCAGTTACTTAGAGTATATCACCAGAGAGTCAAAAAAACGTCAATAAGCTGGAATAGTTGACAGTTTTTTAGACGTTTTGTATACTTAAAGGCAGAAGAAACCAGCATCCGTGAGGGAACTGCGGCAGTACGGCCGAAAGGGAAAGTGAGGGGATACGGTGAAAAAAATTGAAATACGCCTGTTCGGGACTCCGGCCATCCTGGCAGACGGGGAACCGGTGGGCTTTCCATATAAAAAGGTGGAGGGCTTTCTTTATTATCTCTGTGTGAAAAAGCAGATCACCAGAGAGGAGGCCATCTGTCTTTTATGGGGGGATGAGGACGAGGCCAGCGGAAGGAAAAAGCTCCGGGACGCCATCTACCAGGTACGGAAAAAGCTGGATAAGGACATTATCCTGACTGCGGGCCATACGGGGATCGCCCTGAATCCGGCCTGTCCCGTGTCCATTGACTGGGATCATGTAAAAAAGGGCCATCTGGGAGAGCAGAAGCCGTTCCTGGAATATTTTTACATAAAAAAATGTCTGGAATTTGAAGAGTGGGTCGGCGGGATCCGGGCCATGCAGAGCGAGGAGTCTGTAAAAAATGCCTCTGGGAAATTCCGGGAGGCCAGAGAGAAGGGAGACATGGAGGCGGTCCAGAAATATGGCTCCCTTCTTATAAAAGAGGATCCATATGATGAAGAGATCTATTATGAGCTGATGAGCATTTATGCAGAACATGGCGATTATATCATGGCCATCCGCCTGTACTATGATCTGGAAAAGTGCCTGAAGGAGGAGATGGGGGTGGAGCCGTCCCGGAAGATTCGGGAACTATTCCAGCGGGTGTTCCATGTGAAGGAGCATATGAAGGCCGTGAGAGGCCCGGCGGACCTGCCCTTTGTGGGGAGGAAAAAGGAATTATTTTCTGTCAGTGAATTTCTGGAATGGGATCCCTCCGATCCGGTGAACTGCCTGGTGGTGGTGGGAGAGGAGGGAGTCGGAAAAACGGCGTTTCTGGAAAACAGCCTCCGGCTGGCCGCCTCCAGGCAGATGGTGACCTTAAAAAGCTCCTGCTACCGCCAGGGAACGGATTTTTTCCTGAACCCCTGGAGCGATATTTTACAGGAGCTGCGCCAGATCCAGGAAAACGGAGGCCCGGGATTTTTAAAGACCGGGGATGAGGAGCGCCTGTCCATGATCCTTAAGCTGGAAAACGCCGGAGGGCCCGACAGCCGCCGTCTCACCTATTCCATGATCGAGCGGGAGATCATGGAGCTGTTTTCCGGCCTTACCCGACGTTTCCGGGTCCTGTTGGCCTTTGATGATGTCCAATGGATGGACCGGATGAGCCTCCAGCTTTTAAACCGGCTTCTGGGAAGCGCCTCCGGGGCCGGGACAGCAGTATTGTGTACCTGCAGCAAAAATGGGGAAATGGATGTGATGACATCTCTGGAGCCCCTGGTGCGGGAGGACAGGATCGCGGTGGTCCGCCTGGAGCCATTTACAGAGGAAGAGACAGAGGAGATCCTGCGGCGGGAGCTTCCCCAGGTGGCAAAGGAGGCGGGAAGGTGCCGGTCCATCTATAAGACCACCGAGGGGAATGCCTTTTTCCTCCGGGAGATGATCAATCTGATCCGGAAAAAGGGCTTTACCCTGGAAAAATCCGCCAAGACCAATCTGGCCATCCAGACCCGGCTGTCGTCGGTGGGAGCCAGGGAGCGGGAGATCCTGGAATGTATGTCCGTGTTCCCGGAAAAGATCGGTATCGAGGAACTGGAATATCTGATGAAGGGGACGGACCGGCTGACGCTCTTAAAGCGTCTGGAGCGGCTTTCCGAGGCCTTTCTGATCCAGGAGGTGCTGGTGGGCTGGAACGTGTATTATAAGTTCAGCCACCGCCTGTTCCAGGAATATGTGTATGAAAAGCAGAGTAACGGAAAGACCCTCCAGTACCACCGGATGCTGGCGGAATATTATGGGAGCCAGCCGGACCGGGGCTTCCGGACCCTGGCCCTGGCAGCCTACCACTATGATAAGTGCCATGACCAGGTCCAGGCGTACCGCTACCAGATCTACTATCTGAAGGAATTTTACACGGTCATCAACGAGAATTTCCCGGTGCTCCACAGCCCGATGCCGGAGCAGGGAGACGATTTCGGCGTCATGACCGGGGCGGAGCGGATGCTTGAGCTGGCAGAGCAGGTCATTGGATTAAAGGACGATTCCCCCATGATCCGGCAGATGAAAATGGAAATGCGCTATATCAAGGGACGGTATGAGATCGCCATGGGCGAGTATGACCGGGGAAATTCTGATATTAACTGCAGCATGGCCCTGGCCCTGGGGCTGGGGGACGACGAGGTTTATCTGGCATGCTTAAAACAGCAGATCTTTTGCGGGATCCAGACCGGGAACACAGAGCTGGTGGAGGAGCTGGTGGAGCATGGGCTCCGGTGCCGGGGCGGAGAGAAAAAGGACGAGTATGCCACCCTCATGCGCTTAAAGGGGCTCTGCTATATGCAGAAGGGAAAGTACGACGTGGCAGAGACCATGCTGCTCCAGGCCTTGTCCCTGTTTGAGGAGCTGGACCATGAGATCTACGGTGCGGGCGTGGCGGCCTGCTACAATTATCTGGGAGATGTATACAGGAAGCAGGATCATCTGGACGAGGCCATGGCCTATTATGGCCGCGCCCTGGCGGTGGGCGAGAACCTGTCCTTTATGAACGGCCTGGGCCAGATCTACTCCAGCATGGGCCAGGTCCACTGTCTCAGAGGCCAGTATAAGGAGGCCATGGCGCTTCTGGAAAAGGCTGTGGAATGCCTGGAACGGAACGGCTACCGCTGGGGCCTGGAACGGGCCGAGGGCTGGCTCGCTCTCACCTGCATAAAGACGGGCGATCTAAAGAGCGCCAGGGAGCATTACAGGAAGGGGAGGGAGATCTCCGATAAGATCCGGAATCCGGAGACGGAACGGCTGCTTTTCGAGGTAGAGAAACGATTGGAGAATCGTCTGACATATTAGCATGATAAAGCGAAAAAGTTTGACGCTTTTTGGACGTTTTTTGTGTATAATGGATTCATATCCGACTGGAACTGGAAAAAATTTCAGCAAAATCACATAAGGAGAGGTAGCATATGCAGAAAGTTGTAATCACAGGCCATGACCTGACCGTGGACCAGATCATCGCTGTATGCCGCGAAGGCGCAGAAGTCGTTTTATCGGATGAGAGCAGAGAAAAGATCCTGGCCTCCAGGCAGGTGGTCAACGAGCTGGTGGAGGAGAGAAAGGTCGTATACGGGATCACCACTGGCTTCGGTAAGTTCAGCGATGTTGTCATTTCCCAGGATGAGTGTAAGCTGCTGCAGAAGAACCTGATCATCACCCATGCGGTAGGCGCGGGAGATCCCTTTAAAGAGGACATTGCCAGAGGGATCCTGCTGCTCCGTGTCAACAGCCTTTCCAACGGCTTTTCCGGCATCTGCCTGGAGACCGTGGAGACCATGATCGCCATGTTAAATAAGGGTGTGACTCCGTTTATCCCGGAAAAGGGCTCCCTGGGCGCATCCGGAGATCTGGCTCCCCTGTCCCATATGGTCCTTCCCATGATCGGTCTTGGAATGGCCTGGTATAAGGGCGAGCTGCTTCCGGGCGCTGAGGCCATGGAGCGGGCCGGGATCCCGGTGATCGAGCTGTCTGCCAAAGAGGGGCTTGCCTTAAATAACGGGACCCAGGCCATGACCTCTGTGGGTGCCCACGCTCTTCATGACGCCATTACGCTCTTAAAGACCGCCGACATCGCCGCTGCCTTATCCTTTGAGGCCCAGAACGGCGTTGTGGACGCCCTGGATGCAAGAGTCCACCAGGTACGTCCCCATGCAGGCCAGATGGCCACGGCCAGGAACTTATTAAAGCTCCTGGAGGGAAGCAAGAACGCCAGCCGCCAGGGAGAGATCCGCGTACAGGACGCCTATTCCTTGCGCTGCTGCCCGCAGATTCACGGAGCCAGCAAGGATGCAGTCAACTATGTGGGCGGTCGTGTGGACATCGAGATCAACGCCGTTACGGATAATCCGCTGATTTTCAGGGAGGACAGAAGCGGAATTTCCGGAGGAAACTTCCACGGACAGCCCATGGCTTTAAGCTTTGACTTCTTAAAGATCGCAGAATCCGAGCTGGCCGACGTTTCCGAGCGCCGGATCGAGCGTCTGGTGAACCCGGCGTACAGCGGCCTTCCCGCATTCTTAACCCCCAACGGCGGCGTAAACTCCGGCTTTATGATCGTCCAGTATTCGGCTGCCGCCCTGGTTTCTGAAAATAAGGTCCTGGCCCATCCGGCCAGCGTGGACAGTATCCCGTCTTCCGCAGGCCAGGAGGACCATGTGAGCATGGGGACCATCGCCGCAAGGCAGGCCGGCGAGATCGGCCGCAATGTGCGCCGTGTGCTGGCTATGGAGCTGATGGTAGCCTGCCAGGGCATCGACATGAGAGGAAATAAGGGACTTGGAAAGGGGACCCAGGCGGCCTATGATCTTGTCCGCAAATGCGTGGCCCGTCTGGATGAGGACCGGGAGCTTTACGAAGACATCAACTACTGCGAAAAGATCATCGAGGACGGCTCTCTGATCCGTGCCGTTGAGGAAGCCCTGGGAGCAGAGATCGAGTATTAAATATGAACATGGAGATAAAAAAGATCGGAAGAGATGCATGCCGCGTCTCTTCCTGGTCCGGCGGGACCACCACCGAGCTTTCCATCGCGCCGGAAAACGGGAATTACCAGAGCCGGGACTTTCTGTGGCGCTTAAGCTCCGCCACCGTGGAGCTGGAGGAGAGCACCTTTACGCCCCTTCCGGATTTTGACCGGATCATCCTGACCCTTGAAGGGGAGATGGACATATGCCACGATGGTGGGCCCTGGATCCATCTGGAGGAATTTTCGCCCCACCGGTTTGACGGGGCCAGTGAGACCAGAAGCCGGGGGAAGGTGACGGACTTTAATCTGATGTTAAGGAAGGGAGCCTGTACAGGAAACCTGGAGGTTCTTTCCGGTTCTGGAAGCGAACAGACAGAGGATGTGTACAGGACCCTGTTCTTTTACTGCCATGAGGGCCGGATGGAGGTCCTGGTTTCCGGGCCGGGGTCGGTGATCCTGGATGAAGGCCAGGGGCTTCTGCTGCGGGGACTGCCGTCCGGGAGCCGGATCGCCTATGAGATGAGGACAGGGACCCGGGCTGTGAAGGCAGAGATCCATGAAAAACATGAAAATAATAAAAATTAAGACAACAGGGTCAAAAGGCCAATAGATCCGACGCAGGCCTGCCAGCAGGAGGATCTTTGAACCTGAGGCCCCGACATCAAATTGAAACAATAACAGAAAAACTGGAGGATGGGATCAATGGGAAATAAGCTGATCGAATGCGTACCCAATTATAGTGAAGGCCGCGATCTGGAAAAGATCGAGAAGATCGTAGAGTGCTTCCGTGCAAAAAAAGGCGTGCGGCTTCTGGATTACCAGACCGACCCCAACCACAACCGCCTGGTGGTCACTGTGATCGGTGAGCCGGAGCCCCTCCGTGATGCGGTGGTAGCTTCCTTTGGAAGGGCTGTGGAGCTGATCGATATGACGAAGCATGAGGGCCAGCATCCCAGAATGGGAGCCGTGGACGTGGTTCCGTTCATTCCGTGCCGCAATGCGACCCTGGAGGAGGCCGATGCCCTGGCCAAGGAAGTGGCAAAGACCGTGGGCGAGCAGTACGGGATCCCCTGCTTCTTATACGAGTCTTCCGCGACGGCTCCCCACAGAGCGAACCTGGCCAGCATCCGCAAGGGCCAGTTTGAGGGAATGGCAGAGAAGATGCAGGATACAGAGAAATGGGCTCCGGATTTCGGACCGGCCGCTCCCCATCCCACAGCAGGCGTCAGCGCAGTGGGAGCCAGGATGCCGCTGGTGGCCTATAATGTAAATCTGGGCACCGACAATCTGGAGATCGCGAATCAAATCGCAAGACGCGTAAGGAATATCAACGGTGGCTATCATTACATCAAGGCCATCGGCGTGATGCTGGAGGACAGAAATCTGGCCCAGGTATCCATGAACCTGACTGACTATACAAAGACGGCCGTATACCGTGCCTTCGAGGCTGTGAAAATGGAGGCAAAGCGTTACGGCGTTCCGGTGCTGGAAAGCGAGATCGTGGGACTCCTTCCCATGCAGGCTCTGGTGGACTGCGCCGAGTATTATCTCCAGGTGGCAGGCTTTGACCCGTCCCAGATCATGGAAAACCGTCTTTTAGAGGAGGAATAAACCGTGGCAGACTTAAAAAATTTATCTGTGGAAGAATTTGCGGCAGTGACCGGCTCTGACGCTCCGGCTCCGGGCGGCGGAAGTGTTGCAGCCTTAGCCGGAGGCCTGGGAGCCGCCCTGGCAGAAATGGTGGCGAACCTGACCATCGGGAAAGCGAAATATGCAGATGTGGAAGAGGAGATGAAGGGCCTGGCGGCAGAGGGAGCGGCTCTCAGAAAAGAGCTGATCGATTCCATCCAGAAGGATACGGAATCCTTCACCGCGTATATGAACGCCCTGGGTATGCCGAAAAATACCGATGAGGAAAAGGCGGCCAGAAAAGAGGCCATGCAGAACGGCTTAAAGGAGGCCGCAGAGGTGCCTCTGGCAGTTGCAGAAACGGCCCTTAGGATCTTCCATGTGGCTGGGGCTGTGGTGGAGCGAGGAAACGCCAACGCCGTTACAGACGGTCTGGTGGCTTCCATGATGGCCAGGACCGCGGTCCTCAGCGCCCTCCTTAACGTAAAGATCAACCTGGGCTCCATCAAGGACGAGGAATTTGTGGCCCGTATGGCAGCAAAGGTGGCAGAACTTGAAAAGGCGGCCATGGACAGTGAAAAGGCGGTCATGGAGCTTTCCGCACTGACCAGGGATCTGGTGTAAAAAATACGAATATTAAAAAAAATGGAGACCCCGGGCGCTTTTTCCGCGTCCCGGGGCCTTCTTTCTGCCATTTTTTATAATAGTTTTATAAATAAGGTGGGAAAGTATGGTATAATGAATGAAAATAGAAATTATACGAAAAAGGGGGAGCGGCGTTTATGAAGATCCGTACAAAGCTTGCCATCGCATTCCTCACCATCACAGTCGTCCCCATCACGTTGATCTATATGGCCATCATCGGGCTCAACAATTACCAGGCCAGGGTATTCAGCGAGACCTACGGCGTTTCAGAGGATGTGGATCTGTTTTCCGGCGCATCCATCCGGGTCTTCAGCCACTTAACGGAGTCCATCCAGAAGGAGATCGATAAGGTACTGGAGTCGGATACGGGGAAGTTCAGCAATGAGACGTACCTGGCGGATCTGAACGGGAGGCTTTCCATGAAGCACTCGTTCCTGGTCGTGCGGAAGGCGGAGGATCTGCTCTTTGTGGGCGATACAGCCACTGTGGAGGAGCTGAAGCAGGAGTTTTTCGGTTATGAGGACGCAGCAGCCCCGTCATCCTGGAGAAATTTCCTGGATAAGGATACAGAGCATCTTTTAAAGATCCGGGAGTTCACCTTTCCGGACGGAGATGACGGCGGCGTCTATCTGGTGACCAATGTAATGGATATGGTGCCGGAGGCCAAGTCCATGATCTTTGAGATGCTGGTCACCAGCGTGATGATCCTGTTCATCACAGGGGCGGTGCTGACGGTCTGGGTATACCAGTCCATTCTCCGGCCCATTGGAAAGCTCCAGGAGGCCACCAAGAAGATCCGGGACGGAAACCTGGACTTTACCCTGGAGGTGGAGGATGACGATGAGATCGGACAGCTCTGCCAGAATTTTGAGGAAATGCGGATCCGGTTAAAGGAAAGCACGGAGGAAAAGGTCCAGTACGACAAGGAGAGCAAGGAGCTGATCAGCAACATCTCCCATGATCTGAAGACTCCCATCACAGCCATCAAGGGGTATGTGGAGGGGATCATGGACGGCGTAGCTTCGTCGCCGGAAAAGCTGGACAAATACATCCGTACCATCTACCATAAGGCCAACGACATGGACCGGCTCATCGATGAGCTGACGTTTTATTCCAAGATCGACACCAACAAGATCCCCTATACGTTTTCCAGGATCAATGTGGCCAACTACTTCCGGGACTGCATCGACGAGGTGGGCCTGGAGCTGGAGGCCAGGGGCGTGGAGCTGGGATATTTCAATTATGTGGATGAGGACGTATACGTCATCGCCGATGCTGAGCAGATGAAGCGGGTCATCAACAATATAATTGGAAATTCCCTGAAATACATGGACAAGAAAAAAGGGATCATCAATATCCGGATCTTGGATGTGGGTGATTTCGTCCAGGTGGAGATCGAGGACAACGGAAAGGGCATCGGTCCCAGAGAACTGCCGTATATCTTTGATCGGTTCTACCGGACGGATTCCTCGAGAAATTCAGCCAAGGGAGGAAGCGGCATCGGACTTTCCATCGTAAAGAAGATCGTGGAGGACCATGGAGGCAGGATCTGGGCCACCAGTAAAGAAGGGATCGGCACAGAGATCCATTTTGTACTGAGGAAGACAAGCGTGTAAAAGGAGAAGGTTATGAGCAGAATTTTGATCGTAGAAGACGAAGAGAGCATTGCGGAGCTGGAGAAGGATTATCTGGAGCTTTCGGGCTTCGAGGTGGAGATCGAGAACGACGGGGAATCCGGGCTTAAGAGGGCCCTGGAGGAGGAATTTGATCTTTTCATCCTGGATCTGATGCTGCCCGGCGTGGACGGCTTTGAGATCTGCAAGAGGATCCGGGAAAATAAGAACACCCCGATCATTATGGTTTCGGCCAAGAAGGACGACATCGACAAGATCCGCGGTCTGGGCCTGGGAGCCGACGATTATATCACAAAGCCCTTCAGCCCCAGCGAGATGGTGGCCCGGGTAAAGGCCCATATGTCCCGGTATGAGCGCCTCATCGGCAGCGGGATGCCGGCCAACGATATCATCGAGATCCGGGGTCTTAAGATCGATAAAACGGCCAGACGGGTCTACGTAAATGGGGAGGAAAAGAATTTTACCACCAAGGAATTTGATCTTCTGACCTTCCTGGCCCAGAATCCCAACCATGTGTTCACCAAGGAGGAGCTGTTTTCCAAGATCTGGGATATGGAGTCCATCGGCGATATCGCCACGGTCACGGTGCATATCAAAAAGATCCGTGAGAAGATCGAGATGAATACAGCCAAGCCCCAGTATATCGAGACGATCTGGGGCGTGGGGTATCGGTTCAAGGTATAAAGAAAAGTGTCTGTTCCCGCCGCATATTCCGGCGGGGATTTTTCTGTATTTTATGCAAAAATATAAATATCGGTTGAACATTCTGCCTGAAAGAATTATAATAAGAACTGTGAGAATTTTTGGAAAAGGAAAAGGGGATTATGAAGTACAAAACGCGGTTCTTTCTATTCTTTTTTGTGATGGTACTGTTTAATCTGGCGGCAAATTTCGCCCATCCGGTGACTCCGACGGTGATCCAGGATCTGAATCTCCACGATTACATGTTCGGACTGGCCCTGGCGGCCATGATGCTCACCAACTTCCTTCTGTCGCCCTTCTGGGGAAAGATCAACGAATACATATCCTCCAGAATGTCTCTTCTGATCTGCTGCATGGGCTACGGCGTCGCCCAGATCTGGTTCGCCTACGCCACCACAGAGCTTCAGATCGTCCTGGCCAGGATGTTCGCCGGACTTTTTACCGGCGGTATTTTTGTGAGCTTCCTGACATACATTGTAAATACGGCGGCTCCGGAGGACCAGGGAAAATATCTGACCATCAACGCCACCATAAAAAGCGTGGCCAGCGCCTTCGGCTATATGATCGGCGGCTTCCTGGGGGAATTTTCTGTGAAGCTGGCGTTCCTGGCCCAGGCGGCCCTTCTGATCGCCGTGGCTGTGGGCTTTTATCTGATCTGTCTGCCGGACGGAAAGACCAGCTTAAAGCAGGTGCCGAAAAAGCAGCTGATGAAGGAGGCCAATCCCTTCCAGGCCTTTGCTGACAGCCGGAAATTCATGAGCGTGGCCTTTGCCATGCTGTTTGCAGTGAATATCCTGATCAACTTTGGAAACACGGCCTTTGACCAGGCGTTCAACTACTATTTAAAGGATGTGCTGGGGCTGACCTCGTCCTATAACGGGATCATCAAGGCGGCTGTGGGCCTGGTATCCTTTGTGGCCAATACGACGCTTTGTATCTGGATCATCACAAAGACAAAGATCCGCCGGTCCATGACAATGATCATCGCCGTCTGCACAGTATCTGCCCTGGGAACGGCCTTGGTGCCCAATATCGGGATCTTCATCGCCCTGGGCGTGATCGTTTATGCGGGATATTCCGTCAGCGTGCCGGTGCTCCAGAGCATGATCACCGTCCAGTCCAGACCGGAGCAGAAAAACCTGGTCATGGGATTTTTCAACGCTACCCAGTCTCTGGGCAGCATTGCCGGTTCCCTGACAGCCGGATTTATCTATTCGGTCCATGCAAAGCTCCCGTTTTTCTGTACCTTTGTGATCTATGGCTTTGGAATGCTGGCAGCCATTGGATATATGAGATACAGGGGAGGAAAAAACGCGGCAGAGTAAGGACGGACAGCCGCCGATGGAAACGCTGTTGTTCCATATGAAAAGATGCCGCTTGACACATGGCGGCGGAACTGTTATAGTATCATACGAATGAAACTGGGGAAGATTCGGGGAAGACCTGGATCTTCTCTTTTTTGCTGGCAAAACCGCCCTGGACGGCGGGGAGCCATATATATAGAAGTTAAACAAAGAAAAGGAAATCAGACAATGGAAACAGTAAGATTTGACGAATTAAATTTAGATGAGCGCATTCTGCGCGCAGTGACAGACATGGGCTTTGAGGCCGCATCCCCGATCCAGGCCCAGTCCATCCCCGTCCAGGCAGAGGGACTCGACATGATCGGCCAGGCCCAGACCGGTACGGGAAAGACGGCGGCCTTCGGTATCCCGCTGCTGGAGAAGATGGATCCGGAAAGCAGAAAGACCCAGGCCATGGTCTTATGCCCCACCAGGGAGCTGGCCATCCAGGTGGCTGAGGAGATCCGCCGCCTGGCGAAATACATGTCCGGGATCAAGGTCCTTCCAGTCTACGGAGGCCAGGAGATCGTAAAACAGATCCGTTCCTTAAAGGGCGGAGTCCAGATCATCGTGGGAACTCCGGGCCGTGTCATGGATCACATGAGGAGAAAGACCATCCGCACCGATGAGATCCGGACCGTGGTGCTGGACGAGGCGGACGAGATGTTAAACATGGGCTTTCTGGAGGACATGGAGACCATCTTAAGCGCCCTTCCCGAGGAACGGCAGACGGTGATGTTCTCCGCCACCATGCCCCAGGCCATTGCGGACATTGCAAAAAAGTTCCAGAAGGATCCGGTGATGGTGCGGGTGGTAAAAAAGGAGCTGACTGTTCCCAAGGTGACCCAGTATTATTACGAGGTGAAGCCCAGGAATAAGGTGGAGGTCATGTGCCGTCTGCTGGACCTGTATTCCCCCAAGCTGTCTGTGGCCTTCTGTAATACGAAGAAGCAGGTGGATGAGCTGGTGCAGGCACTCCAGGGCCGCGGCTATTTCGCTGAGGGCCTTCACGGGGATCTGAAGCAGGAGCAGAGGGACCGTGTCATGGACAGCTTTCGGAATGGAGCCACAGAGATCCTGGTTGCCACGGATGTGGCGGCCCGGGGCATCGATGTGGACGATGTGGAGGCGGTGTTCAACTATGACATCCCCCAGGACGACGAGTATTACGTCCACCGGATCGGCCGGACCGGCCGTGCCGGAAGGGAAGGCCGCGCCTTCAGCCTGGCTGTGGGCAGCGAGGTCTATAAGCTCAGGGATATCCAGCGGTTCTGCAAGACGAAGATCGTGCCCCAGTCCATCCCGTCCTTAAACGATGTGACAGCCATCAAGGCGGAAAAGATCCTGGATGAGGTCCAGGAGATCATGAATGACGGAGAGCTGGAGCGGATGACGGCCATCATCGAAAAGCGTCTTCTGGCTGAGGATTATTCCTCCCTGGAGCTGGCAGCCGCCTTCCTTAAAATGTCCATGGGCGACGATTATGAGGATATTGCCGAGGATGTGAGACCTCTGAGGGATCTGGAGGATCTGGGCAGGAGAGGCGGATCCCGGGGCCGTGACGGCCGGGGCCAGAGAGACGGCCGCGGAAATTACCGGGGAGGCCGGGGAGGACGCTTTGACGACCTGGACGAGTACGAAGGCCGCCGGTCGGGCAGGAGCGGCATGGCAAGCCTCTTTATCAACCTGGGAAAGAACCAGAACGTGAAGCCGGGAGATATCCTGGGAGCCATTGCGGGAGAGACCGGGATCCCGGGCCGTATGGTGGGGAGCATCGACATGTATGATAAATATACCTTTGTGGAGGTTCCCAAAAACCAGGCGGAAATGGTCATGGAGGCCATGAAGCAGGTGAAGATCCGCGGAAAGAATGTCCGGGTGGAGATCGCCAACCGGAAATAGGGTATTTTCTATATTTTGTATAAATTTTCGTTCACAAATATCCTGGAATATGGTAAAATATACATAGCTGTCCGGCGGCTTTACAGTTTTGTGCAAAAAAAACCGAACAGGGATTTCGTCCCATGCGGGGGAAATATCTAAAGCAAGATCCGGGAGGAACGATCTATGACTGGAAAATACATGGCTTATGTTGGTTCTTATTCTTATACGGGAAAGGCCAAGGGGATCACGGTCTACGATGTGGACGTGGAAAAGGGGAAATTCATCTACCGCTGCGAGGAGGAGGTGGATAATTCCTCTTACCTGACCGTATCCAGGGATAAAAAAATGCTGTACTCCATTGCCGACGAGGGCGTGGTCTCGTTCCGCATCCTGCAGAACGGCAGCCTGTCCAGGGTGAACAGCGCAAATATCAAGGGAATGCGGGGGTGCCAGATCTCCACAAGCCCCGAAAACGACTACATTTTCGTGTCCGGCTACCACGATGGAAAGGTGACGGTGCTCCGGCTGAACCCGGACGGTTCTGTGGGCCATATCACCGACGGCGTATTCCATAAGGGACTGGGGAGCGTGGCAGAACGGAATTTCCGTCCCCACGTGAGCTGCAGCCGTATGACGCCGGACGAGAAGTTTTTAATGGTGGCGGATCTGGGGATCGATCAGGTCAAGGTGTACCGGTTTGACAGCGGAGAGGGCCGTATTGCCCAGGTGGACACCATAAGGAGTGAGCTGGAGTCGGCGCCCCGTCATTTTGTATTCAGCAGCGACGGAAAATTTTTCTATCTGCTGCATGAATTAAAAAACGTGATCGACGTATATTCATACCAGACCGGAGACAGGACGCCCCAGGTGGAGAAGGTCCAGACCATTGCCACCACCGGCGACGATCCCAACCAGCTTACGGCAGCCTGTGCCATCCGTCTTTCCCCGGATGAGAATTATCTGTTCTGCTCCAACGCCGGGGACAATTCGGTATCCATGTATGAGAGGGACACAGAAACGGGAATGCTCACGCTGAAGTTCTGTCTGCCCATCAGCGGGGAATATCCCAAGGACATCGCCATTTTCCCGGACGGCCAGCATTTGGCAGCCATCAACCATGGGGGAAATATTTCCTTCTTCCATATCGACTATGAGAAGGGGCTTCTGGTCATGAGCGACCGGAGCGTTGCGGTCAATGAGCCCAACTGCTGTGAAATTGTAAAAATAGGTTAGGAGATGTAGATATGGCGGCTGGATCGACCATTGGAACATTATTTAAAGTGACCACCTGGGGAGAATCCCATGGAAAGGCTATCGGCGTGGTGGCCGACGGCTGTCCTGCGGGACTGGCTCTCTGTGAGGCAGATATACAGGCTCTCCTGGACCGGAGAAAACCGGGCCAGAGCAGATTTACCACCCAGCGGTCTGAGGGCGACCAGGTGGAGATCTTATCCGGCGTATTTGAAGGAAAGACCACGGGAACGCCCATTTCCATGATCGTGTGGAACCGGGACCAGCGCTCCAGGGACTATTCGGAGATCGCCGGCTGCTATCGGCCTGGTCACGCGGATTATACCTTTGATGAGAAGTTTGGCTTCCGGGATTACCGGGGCGGCGGCCGGTCCTCCGCCCGGGAAACCATCGGCCGGGTGGCGGCCGGAGCCATTGCAGAAAAATTTTTAAAAGCCCTGAATATTTCTGTCTGCGCCTACACCCGTTCCATCGGTCCTGTGGAGATCTCCTCCGGGCCGCTGGCGCCGGGGGCGGAGGCGCTTAAGACGGCGGCGGAAAATCCCTTATATATGCCGGATCCGGAGGCCGCAGAGCGGGCTGCCCGGTATCTGGAGGAGCGGATGGCAGACCAGGATTCTGCCGGAGGCGTGGTGGAGTGCGTGGTGTCGGGGCTCCCGGCGGGGTTGGGAGAGCCGGTGTTTGAAAAGCTGGACGCGAACCTGGCCAGGGCCATCCTTTCCATCGGAGCTGTAAAGGGGGTTGAAATAGGAGACGGGTTCGCGGCCGCCAGATCCAGGGGATCGGAAAATAATGACGGCTACCGCATGGCGGCAGACGGCTCGGTGGTAAAGACGGCCAACCATTCCGGCGGCGTTCTGGGAGGGATCAGCGACGGCAGCGATCTGGTATTCCGGGCGGCCTTTAAGCCCACGCCGTCCATTTCCAGGAGCCAGGAGACCGTAAGCCGCGCTGGGGAAAACATAGAGCTTTCCATTAAAGGCCGCCACGATCCTGTGGTGGTGCCGCGGGCAGTGGTGGTGGTGGAGGCTATGGCCGCTCTGATCGTGATGGACATGCTCCTGGTGTCTATGAGCTCCCGGCTGGATATGATCCAGCTGTTCTTCCAGGTGGAGAACGTGGAGGGAACGGACACAGAGGAGAATTGATTTTGGAGGATTGCCGGAAACCCGAAAGACGGGGCTGTCATGAAAACGGTAGAGGCCGGTGAATAAAAGAATGGAGGAAATGAGCATGAAGATCGTCATTGGAAACGACCACTCCGCAGTGGAGTTGAAAAACATCATCAAAGCGCATCTGGAGGAAAAGGGCTATGAGGTCATGAACGTGGGGACCGATACCTCTGATAGCTGCGACTACCCGGTATATGGAGAAAAAGTGGGCCGGGCTGTGGCTTCCGGCGAAGCAGACCTGGGCATTGCCATCTGCGGCACCGGCGTGGGGATCTCCCTGGCTGCCAACAAGGTAAAGGGGATCCGGGCCTGCGTGTGCAGCGAGCCCTATACGGCAAAGCTTTCCAGAATGCACAATAATTCCAACGTTCTGGCCTTTGGGGCGCGGGTAGTCGGAAGCGAGCTGGCAAAAATGATCGTGGATGAGTGGCTGGCCGCTGAGTTTGAGGGCGGACGCCATCAGAGACGGGTCGATATGATCATGGATATAGAGAATAAATAAGAAACAGAGCGAAGGGACCGGAGCCGGGAAGGCACTGGTCCCTTCGCTCTGTTTCCATAAGGCCGTGGAGGCGGTGCGTCATACCAGGAAAACGGGGACGCCGCAGCAGGGAAGATCCGGAAAGAAATTTCCGTACCCTGTACTGCGGCGTCCCCTGGTTATGAGCAGGTATAAAAGGGAGTTATATAAAGGGGAATTATGGGATTTAGAAATCTACCTCTGTTCCATAGTAGGTGCAGACGAAGAGCTTTTCCATCTGCTCCGGTGTGATGGATCTGGGGTTGGAGCCTGTGCAGGCGTCGCCCACAGCGTTTACTGCGATCTCAGCCACTTTGGACTTGAACTCTGCTTCGTCGATGCCGAATTCTTTTAAAGTGGACGGGATATTTAAAGTCCGGTTGAATTCTTTGATCTTCTCGCAGAGAGCGTTTACCTGGGATTCCTCAGAGGTTCCGCCAAGGCCTACTCTTCTGGCAATGTCTGCATAGCGGCGTTTTGCTTCCGGCTCATGGGCATTGTATTTGATCACATAGGGCAGGTAGATGGCGTTGGCACATCCGTGGGGGATATGGCCTGTGGAGAAGGCTGCGCCTGTCTTGTGGGCCATGGAATGTACGATACCTAAGAGGGCATTGGAGAACGCCTGGCCTGCAAGACACTGGGCATAGTGCATCTGCTCTCTGGCATCCTGGTTGCCGTTATAGGAGGCCGGAAGGAAATCCAGTACCATTTCGATGGCCTTGATGGCTAACGGATCCGTAAACGGGGAGTTTAAGGTAGAAACGTAGGCCTCGATGGCATGGGTCAGAGCGTCCATACCGGTGTAAGCCACCTGCTTTGCCGGAAGGGAGGCAACCAGCACGGAATCCAGGATGGCAACGTCCGGTGTGATCTCAAAGTCTGCCAGCGGATACTTGATTCCCTTGGAGTAATCTGTGATAACGGAGAAAGCAGTTACTTCTGTGGCAGTTCCGGATGTGGTGGGAATGGCGCAGAAATGCGCTTTCGTGCGCAGCTTCGGGAAGTTAAAGGGAACGATCAGATCCTCGAAGGTGGTATCCGGATGCTCATAAAAGGCCCACATTGCCTTGGCAGCATCAATGGGGGAGCCGCCGCCGATGGCTACGATCCAGTCGGGTTCGAATTCCTGCATGGCCTTTGCGCCGCGCATTACGGTCTCTACGGAAGGATCCGGCTCAACGCCTTCAAAGAATCTCACTTCCATGCCAGCTTCTTTTAAGTAGCCCTCGATCTGATCCAGGAAGCCGCCCTTTCTCATGGAGCTGCCGCCGGAAACTACGATGGCTTTTTTTCCGGAAAGGTTCTTTAAGTCCTCTAAAGCGCCTTTTCCGTAGTACATGTCTCTCGGTAATGTAAATCTCATCATAACTGCATGCCCTCCTAAATGATTCGGAAATTCATATGTTTACCTTATAGTTAATATTTTAACGATACTTTTGCCAAATGTCAAGTACCTGGAAAAAAAATGTGAAAAAAATAACGTTTGCAAACCCCGGACCGCCATGCTATACTGGATGAAACGCAATGGACGTTAAAAACTGAATAAAACAGCGGGTGTCAGACCGGATGTGATCCGGGTCTGGTGAAAAGGGAAACAGGTGTGAATCCTGTACGAACTCGTCACTGTATTTAGGGAGCGGAGGCCATGTTCTGCCACTGGGAAACCGGGAAGGCGGCCAATGCGATGATCTATGAGCCAGGAGACCTGCCCGGCTGTTGTACGGGAACTTGCAGTTCCGGACCACGAGTAACTGGTAGTACGGTGATTTTTGTGCAGGGGCCCCTTTACTTATTTTTAATAAGCAGAGGGCTTTCTTTATGTGCGCGCCTGACCCTGACCCATATGGGCAGCGGGCCTGGGATCCCTGTATTTTCCGGCTCCATTGCCTCCGTCCGGAATACGCCCGGCGCGCGGAAAATAAAAACGGAGGAATGAAGAATGAGGAAAAACAAAATGGCAGGATTTATGGCAGGCATGCTGGCGGCGGCCCTGTGGATGACCGGGTGTTCCGGAAACGGAGGTACAGAAACGAAGCCGGCGGCGGCAGGCGCGGAGACGGAGACAGAAACGGCAGGAACGTCTGCGGAGAAAAAGGGATCCCAGGCTTCCGGAGAAGAAATGGAGGGAGCTGCATTGACAGAAAATAAGGAAACAGGAAAAAGAGCGATCCTGGTGGTGAGCTTCGGCACCAGCTACAACGAAAGCCGGGAGGCCACCATCGGAGCCATTGAGACGGCCATCGCAGAGGCGTTTCCGGAGGCGGAAACACGCCGGGCCTTTACCAGCCAGATCATCATTGATAAATTAAAGGAGCGGGACGGCCTGGAGACCGACAATGTGAAGGAGGCCCTGGACCGTGCGGCGGCCGACGGGATCACAGAACTGGTGGTACAGCCCACCCATCTGATGGACGGCTTTGAATACATGGATCTGGCAAAGGAACTGGAGGAGTATGAGGAGAGCTTTGACCAGGTGGTCCTGGCGGATCCGCTGCTGACCAGCGAGGCGGATTTTGACGCTGTGGCAAAGGCCATTACAGAGGTCATGGCGGAGTACGACGACGGAGAAACGGCGTTCTGCTATATGGGACATGGAACCGAGGCCGATTCCAACCAGGTATATTCCAGACTCCAGGAAACCCTTAAGGCAGCCGGATATACAGATCACTTCATCGGTACAGTGGAGGCAGAGCCGTCTCTGGAGGATGTGACCGCTTCTTTAAAGGAAGCCGGCGGTTATAAACGGGTGGTACTCCGGCCGCTGATGGTGGTGGCAGGCGATCACGCCAATAACGATATGGCCGGTGACGACGAGGACTCCTGGAAATCGGTCCTGAATAAAGAGGGATACGAGACGGAGTGCGTCCTAGAGGGGCTTGGACAGATCCCGGCCATCCGGGAGCTCTATGTACAGCATACGAAGGCTGCCATGGACAGCCTTGCCAGATAGGAAACGGGGCGAGGCGGATGAAATATGTAAGGAACAGCCTGGCGGCGCTCCTTGCGGCAGCAGCCGGCATGGTCTTCATGCCGGCGTCTGCTTATGGGGCGTCAGAAGGCCGGGAGGCCGCAGAGGCCATCGGACAGGAAAGTACCGTCCCGATACCCGGGTATGCGCTGAAGGACGGGACGTATCCCATTGAGGCAGAGTCCAGCTCCTCCATGTTCCGGATCGTCCGGGCGGAGCTTACGGTAAAGGACGGGAGTATGAAAGCAGCGGTGACCCTGGGCGGAAAGGGATATCTGAAGCTGTTCATGGGGACCGGAGAGGAGGCTCTGGCCGCTGATCCGTCCCAGTACATAGGATTTTCGGAGGACGCAGATGGAGCCTATACGTATGAGCTTCCGGTGGAGGCCCTGGACCAGGAGCTGGAATGCGCGGCCTTCAGTAAAAGAAAGCAGAAATGGTACGAGCGGCAGATCGTTTTTAAAGGGGATACCCTTCCAAAGGAAGCCTGGGTCCTTCCGGCAGAGGCCGGACTGGAGGACGGGAGGTACTGGATCGACGCAGCCCTTTCCGGAGGAAGCGGCCGGGCGTCAGTGGAGTCTCCGGCGGAGCTTACAGTAAAGGACGGCCAGGCATCGGTGCGGATCACATGGAGCAGCTCCGCCTATGACTATATGGCGGTATATGGGAAAAAGTACCTTCCGGTCAGCGAGGAGGGCAATTCAGCCTTCCAGATCCCGGTCTATGTGTTCGACGGCCCCATGCATGTGGCCGCGGATACCACAGCCATGGGGGATCCCCATGAGATCCAGTATACCCTGACCTTTGACCGGAGCACAGTGAGAGCCATGAAAAAAACGGCGGGGACCGGTTTCTGGATGGCGGCGGGAGCAGCTTTTCTGGCGGCGGGAGCCAGCGGCTGGTTCTGGATAAGAAAAAAGAGGAGGGCGGCATGAAGAGGAGCTGGAAGGCAGGGATAAAAAAACAGGCGGTCATCCTGGGGATCTGGGCGGCGGGAGCGCTTTTAACGGGCTGTAAAGCAGCCGGAGGATCCGGAGCCGGGAACAGGCTCCGTCCCCTGGAGCTTTCTTCCCTGGAATATACAGGGCGGTTGGAGCTGGAGTATGCAGAGCAGTTTGCCGTGGATCTTTACCAGGACGGCTTCCAGGTGCTGACTGTGGCCGACGGGAGCCGTATGCTCCTGGTGCCGGAAGGGAAGGAGGCCCCGGAGGATGTGCCGGAGGAGACGGCTGTGGTATACCAGCCGGTGAAAAATATCTATCTGGCGGCTTCGGCGGCCATGGACATGTTCCGGGCCCTGGACGCTTTGGATACGATCCGGCTTTCCGGGACGGATGCAGACGGCTGGTACATCAAAGAGGCCAGGGAGGCCATGAAAAGCGGGAAGATCCTTTATGCCGGAAAATACAGCGCCCCGGATTATGAGCGGATCCTGGCGGAGGGCTGCGGCCTGGCTGTGGAGAATACCATGATCAGCCATGCTCCGGAGGTAAGGGAAAAGCTGGAGAGCTTTGGGATCCCGGTGGCAGTGGATTATTCCAGCTACGAGACTGAGCCTCTGGGCCGCATGGAATGGATCAAGTTTTACGGAGCCCTCACAGGAAAGGAGGAGCAGGCGTCCGCTGCATTTGACGAGCAGAAGGCAGCCATGGAGGCGGCCGGAGGCATCGACGAGGCGGCTTCCGGAGACGGCGCAGACGCGGACCCGGACCCGGACGCGGCCCGCAGAGCAGAGAGGAAGCCTGTCCCGGAGGAGGGCAGAAAAGAGACCGTTGCGTATTTTTATATTACGGCCGCCGGTATGGTCAATGTGAGAAAGTCCTCGGATTATGTGCCGAAGCTCATTGAGCAGGCGGGCGGAGAATATATTTTTAAGGATCTGGGGACTGGAGAAAGCCGCAGCTCGTCTGTGAACATGCAGCTGGAGGAATTTTATTCCTCAGTAAAGGACGCGGACTTCCTTATTTATAACAGTGCCGTGGACGGCGGGCTGGAAACGGTGGAGGAGCTTTTGGGAAAGAGCGGGTTGCTGGCGGACTTTAAGGCGGTTAAGGAAGGAAATGTGTGGTGTACGGCCAGGGACCTTTACCAGAGCTCCATGGCCCTGGGGACCTTTGCAGAGGACATCCGGGCCATGCTGACGGGCCAGGGGGAAACGGTCTACCTTTACCGGCTTCCGGCCGGAAGAGAGGAGGAGCAGTGAACAGAAAGCGGAACGGGCATTTAAAATATGGACTGGCTTTTGCGGCGCTCCTGGCGCTGCTTCTTCTTTTCCTGGGCTGGAGCCTGTGCGCCGGAAGTGTGGAGATCCCGTTGGAGGAGGTGGCGGAAGTATTTGCCTGGAGGCTGGGATGCGCTCCGGCTCCCGGCGCTTCGTCTGCGGCCGGGATCGTCTGGGAGATCCGGTTCCCTCGGGCTCTGGCAGCCATCCTCTTAGGCGGAGCCCTGGGGCTTTCCGGCTATCTTCTCCAGACCTTTTTCCGGAATCCCATTGCAGGTCCCTTTGTTCTGGGGATCTCCTCCGGGGCAAAGCTTCTGGTGGCATGTCTGATGGTGTTCTCTCTGGGCCATGCTGTCCGGGTGACATCTGCGGCCATGATCCTGGCGGCCTTTGCTGGAGCCCTGGCCTCCATGGGACTGGTGCTCCTTATGGCCGGAAGAGTGGAGCAGACGGCGGGGCTGATCCTTGGAGGCACCATGATCGGTTATATCTGCTCGGCAGCTACGGACATCCTGGTGACCTTTGCTGACGATACAGATATCGTAAATCTGCACAACTGGTCCCAGGGCAGCTTTTCAGGCATTTCCTGGGAGAATACGGCGGTCATGTGCCTGGTGGCGCTCCCCGCCTCGGCAGCCGTATTCCTTCTCTCTAAGCCGGTGGCTGCGTACCAGATGGGAGAGGCCTATGCAAAAAGCATGGGGATCCATGTGGGCCGTCTCCGGGCCTGGATGGTGCTCTTATCCAGTCTTTTATCAGCCTGTATCGTGGCCTTTGCCGGTCCGGTGTCCTTTGTGGGGATCGCCGTGCCCCATCTAGTGAGGAGCCTGTTTGGGACCTCCCGGCCTCTGGTGCTGATCCCGGCGTGCTTTCTGGGAGGGGGCGTGTTCTGCCTGTTCAGCGATCTTCTGGCCAGGACCCTTCTGGCTCCGGCGGAGTTCAGCATCAGCACAGTGACTGCGGTGCTGGGAGCTCCGGTGGTGATCGCCGTTATGATGAAGAAATACCAGAGGAGGGGATAAAGGTGGGAAACGGCTGTTTTTATGCGGACCGGCTGGCGGCCGGATATGGGAAAAGGCCAGTGGCGGAGGGACTTTCCTTTCATGCTGGCCGGGGAGAGATCGTGACCCTCATAGGCCCCAACGGAGCCGGAAAGTCCACGATTCTTAAGACGATCTCCGGCGGACTGGCGCCGATGGGAGGGGAGCTGGTGCTGGACGGCGTTCCCATGGAACGGATCCCAAGGAAGGAACGGGCCAGGAAGCTGGCGGTGGTGTTTACGGAAAAACTCCAGGGGGAGCTTATGACCTGCCGGGATGTGACGGCAGCGGGGCGGTATCCCTACACCGGGCGGCTGGGACTTTTATCAGAGAAGGACCAGAGAGCCGTGGATCAAGCCCTGGAGCTGGTCCATGGAACCGACCTGGGGGACCGTCCCTTTGACCGGATCAGCGACGGGCAGCGCCAGCGGATCATGCTGGCCAGGGCGCTCTGCCAGGAGCCGGAAATGATCCTTCTGGACGAGCCCACCTCTCATCTGGATGTGAAGTATAAGCTGGAATTCCTTTCTCTGCTCCGGGAAATGGCCAGGAAAAAGGAGCTTTCAGTGATCATGTCCCTCCACGAGCTGGATCTGGCGGAAAGGATCTCGGATCGGGTGGTGTGCATAAAGGACGGACGCATGGACCGGTGCGGAACGCCGGAGCAGGTCTTTACACCGGGATATGTGGAGGAGCTGTTCGGGATGACTGCCGGGAAATTTGACGCGGCTGGGGGATCTGTGGAGTTTTCTGTTCCTGGAGGCGCTGTAAAGCCGGAGGATCTCCCGGAAAATGCGGTATTTGTGATCGCGGGAAACGGCTCGGGGCGGCAGGTATTCCGGAAGCTCCAGAGAGAGAACGTGCCCTTTGTCACAGGGATCCTGTTTGAAAATGATCTGGATCTCCCGGCGGCGGAGGCCCTGGCTGCCCATGTGGTGAAGGTTCCCCTGGGGCCAGTGCCGGAGGAGGCTGTGAGGGAGGCCCGGGCATGGATCCGGCGGTGCCAAAGGGTGATCTGCTGCCGGACGGGCTTTGGAGTGTGGGAGAAGGAAAACGAAGATCTTTTTAAGTATGCAGAGCGGTCAGGAAAGACCGCAGGAGAATCGTAACAGACCGCCGTGCAGGAAGACGGCTGGCTGGACTGTTACGAATAATAAAAGCGGCTTCCGAATAGAATGGTAACGACCAATTCATAGGGAGCCTTTTTTATGGCAGTGAGAATGAAACGGCCGGGAAAACGCGTCCTGGCGCTTTTGGGGATCCTGGCGGTATTTGCCGCCGGCTGCATTGGCTTTACGGGCTGCCAGGGCGGCAGCAGGGATACGGAAAAGATCCGGGATCTGGAATTTACAGTAACGGGAGAGGGGGAGGTCCCCCAGGCCCTGGCAGAGCTCATTGGAAAAAAGAGGGAGAAGCCCTTTAAGCTTACATATGCGGACGGGCAGGATATGTATATCGTCATCGGGGAGGGCCCCCAGACCGGAGGCGGATACAGCATTACCGTTAAGGAGCTGTACCTGACGGAAAATTCAGTGGTGATACGGACCGAGCTTCTGGGGCCGGAAAAGGGGGAGGCCACGGGAACGGATCCGTCCTATCCGGTGCTGATCGTGAAAACAGAGTTTTTAGAGGAGCCGGTGGTATTCCAGTAGGCGGACGCAGGACGGTGCCCTTTGCTGTCCCGACAGCCGGGGAGCTGGGACGCCGGGATGCCTGTCCTCCGGGCCGTATGGAAGTCTTTGGCCGGAAACTGCTTTACCGCGGCCGGATTTTCTGGTAGAATGGGGAAACATACAGATAAAAGAAAACAGGAGAGGTACAGGATGGAGACACGGTACGAGGAGGAGGGCCTTAAGGAAAGGACCAGAGAGATCGAAAAAAGCATTATCAAACGGTTCCGGAAGGAGATCTGGAGGCCCTTTGTGAAGGCGCTCAACGAGTATGAGATGATACAGGAGGGCGACCAGATCGCAGTCTGCATTTCCGGCGGAAAGGATTCCATGCTCCTTGCCAAGTGCATGCAGGAGATCTTAAGGCACGGGAAGATGGAATTCGGGTTAAAGTTTCTGGTGATGGATCCGGGCTATCAGGAGGAAAACCGGAAGCTGATCCATGAAAACGCCAGGATCCTGGGGATCCCGATCCATGTGTTCGAGACGGAGATCTTTGACACAGTGGTGGATGTGGAGGACTCCCCCTGCTACCTCTGCGCCAGGATGCGGCGGGGAAACCTGTACGCCAACGCCAGGGAGCTGGGCTGCAATAAGATCGCCCTGGGCCACCATTTTGACGATGTGATCGAGACGATCCTCATGAGCATGCTCTACGGGGCCCAGATCAATACCATGATGCCCAAGCTCCACAGCACCAATTTCCAGGGCATGGAGCTGATCCGCCCCCTGTACCTGGTGAAGGAGGCGGATATCCTGGCCTGGAAGGAATACAATCAGCTTCAGTTCTTACAGTGCGCCTGCCGGTTTACGGAGGAGAGCAGCCGGAGACAGAACGAGGAGCTGTCCAAGAGGAAGGAAATGAAGAAGCTGATCGGGGAGTTCCGGAAGACCAGCCCGTATATTGACATGAATATCTTCCGCAGCGTGGAAAATGTCAATACAGACGCCTGCATCGGATATATACGCCGCGGAGAGCGCCACCATTTCCTGGAGGAATATTAAGAAGGACGCCATCATACATTTTTGTAAAGCAAAGGCTTTGGAAAGGTGTGGTGGCGTTTTTATGATGGAGCTGGTGAAAAAGCATATCCATATGAACCGGAGGAGCGGCAGCGTTGCGTCCCAGATGACCCTGGACGATGATTTCAACGTGCCGGATACCATGGAGGACGTGGAGCAGCTGATCCTGGAAAGAGGAGAGATCCAGATCGAGTCGGCGAAGAACCAGGGGGAGAAGGTGGAGGTCCGGGGACGGCTGGATTTCCGGGTGCTGTACCGGACGCCCGGCGGACAGGTCATGACCCTGGCCGGAAACCTTCCCTTTGAGGAGCGGGTGAATATGCCGGGCCTCCTGGAGAACGATCATATCCAGGCCGGCTGGGAGTTAGACGATCTGAAGCTGGGGATCATCAATTCCCGGAAGCTGAACGTAAAGGCCCTGGTGACCTTAAAGCTCCAGGCGGAGACCCTCTTCGACGCCGAGGCGGCGGAGGACGCGAGGTTTGACGGGGACGTGGAGACCTTAAAGAAAACCATGGCCGTGGCTGCCTTAAGCGCCCGGCGGAAGGATACGTTCCGGGTCCGTGAGGTACTGTCCCTTTCGGGAAATAAGCCGGATATCGACACTCTTCTGTGGCAGGACATCCGCCTGCGGGGCGTGAATACAAGGCCCCTGGATGGGAGGATCCGCCTGGACGGGGAGCTGATGGTGTTCGCCATTTATTCCGGGGAGGCCGGTCAGGTGCCGGTCCAGTGCCTGGAGGAAACGGTGCCGTTTTCCGGCGAGGTGGAGCTGGAGCCCTCGGTGGAGGAAATGATCCCCTTTATCACGGTGCGTCTGGTACATAAGGAGCTGGAGGTGAATCCAGATTCGGACGGAGAGATGCGGGAGCTGTCCGTGGATGCGGTCATGGAGCTGGATATGCGGCTTTATGAGGAGAAGGAGCTGGAGATCTTAAACGATCTGTACGCTCTGGACCGGGAGCTGGATCTGGATACAGGAGAGGCGTGCTTTGACCAGATCGCCGCCAGGAACCAGCTGAAGATCAGGCTCCAGGAAAAGGTGGATCTGCCGGTGGGGCAGCGGATCCTGCAGATCTGCCACAGCGACGGAGACGTGAAGCTGGATGAGGTACAGATCCGGAACGGAGAGCTGTTCATGGACGGCGTCCTGGAGGTGCAGCTTCTGTATCTGACTGCCGACGACTCCTCTCCGGTGGGAGCGTCCACAGAGGTGCTGCCGTTCCATATGACGGCCCAGGTACCGGGGATCACAGAGGACAGCGTTTACCAGATGGAGCCGGGACTGGAGCAGGTCTCTGCCGTGATGCTGGGCGGCGACAGCGTGGAGATCAAGGCGTCGGTGACCATGGATGTGCTGGTGCTGAACCAGGTCTGCGGCCAGGTGATCCTGAATGTGCGGGAGGAGCCCCTGGATACGGAACGGCTGAAGCAGATCCCGGGGATCGTGGGCTATGTGGTACAGCCGGGGGATTCTTTGTGGAAGATCGCCAGAAAATTCCATACCAGTGTGGATGCGGTCATGGGAGACAACGGCCTTACGGATCCGTCCATCCGCCCGGGAGATAAGCTGATCATCGTGAAGGCGGTGGGGGAACGGGTCTAGGCGGTGCTGGTCTGGCGGGCAGTATCCCCGTCAGACCGCATATAAGGCGGCGGGGATCTGAAAAAAATGAAAGAATGACCAGTTGCATTTCGGGCAAAATACCATATAATAGAGTATAAGCCGGAAGACAAAAGCGGACTCACACAGGAAAACGCATCCGGCCGGTGCTTGATATAGATCCGGAACCAGCGCCCAAAGGGCTGTCCTGGCCGGGGCGGCGATGGCAGCCTTAAGATGCCGTTGCCGTTTACATAACATGAGGACGGATGGATATGAACTACACATATCTGCTGGAATGTGCGGATAAAACCTTTTACTGCGGCTGGACCAATGATCTGGAAAAGCGTGTGAATACCCATAATATGGGCCGCGGGGCCAAGTATACGAAGCCCAGAAGGCCGGTGGTCCTGGTCTATTATGAGACCTTTGAGACAAAGAGGGAGGCCATGAGCCGGGAAGCCGCCATTAAAAGGATGACGAGAAAAGAAAAAGAAGCTCTTGTGAGAACACAGGATAAGACAGCGGGAGGAACCAGGTGAAACATAAAACAAAGAAATTACTATGCAGCGTGCTGGCATTCTGCCAGCTTTTTGCCATAACGGCCTTTGCGCGGCCCGACTGGCCGTCGGATACGGGGATCCAGGCCGAGGCCGGGGCCCTGATGGACGTGGATTCGGGGACCATGATCTTCGGCCAGAACAGCCATGTGGAATATCCGCCTGCCAGCATCACAAAGCTTCTGACTGCCTTGATCGTCCTGGAGCATGCGGAGCTTTCCGATACAGTGACGTATTCAGAGACCGCCATGAACAGCGTGGAGGCGGACAGCGGAAATAAATACAGCCTGGCCATCGGCGATACAATGACGGTGGAGGACTGCCTGTACGCCCTTCTTCTTTCGTCGGTGAATCAGTCGGCCAACGCCTTGGCAGAGCATGTGGCGGGAAGTATCCCGGCGTTTGTGGATATGATGAACCAGAAGCTGACGGAGCTGGGCTGCAGCGAGAGCCATTTTGAGAACCCGTCGGGTCTCAACGGAGATACCCAGAATGTGTCGGCCTATGATATGGCAAAGATCGCCTGCGCGGCGTTCCAGAATGAAAAGCTCCTGGAGATCAGCTCCTCCGTGTCCCATGAGGTCGGCCCCACCACCAATAATCCCAACGGCTTCACTGTGCACCAGGAGCACCGTCTGGTGATCACCGAGGATACGGCCAGTGAGTTTTACTGTCCTGAGGCGGTGGCTGGAAAGACCGGGTATCTTTTAAAGGCAGGAAATACGCTGGTGACCTATGGGGAAAAGGATGGAAGACGGCTGGTATCTGTGATCTTAAAGGGGAGTCCCCGCCAGTATTTCCTGGACGGCAAGGCCCTTTTACAGTTCGGCTTCGACCGCTTTCAGAATGTGGGGATCGCAGAAAACGAGACCCGGTATGTGACCGGGGAGGAGGCCGTGGACATCGGCGGCACGTCCTATAACCCGGCAGATCTGATGGTGGAGGAAGGAAAAGTGGTGACTCTGCCGGAGGAGGCCTCCTTCGGTGATGCAGAGCTTTCCCTGGAAGCCCTTCCGGAAGGAGCGCCTGCCAATGCGGTGGCCCTCCTCCAGTACGTTTATAATGAAAGAAAGGTGGGACAGGCCTACCTCCTGGATAAGACGATCCAGGTACCGGCTGAAACGGAGCCTTCCGGCGGAGACGCCGCAGAGCCTGGAACAGAGGATGGAAGCGGGGAGACCGGAAGCGCCGCCCAGGAACCGGGGGGTACAGAGGAGCCCACAGAGGAGCCCACAGAGACGGCCTCTGTGGATCCGGAGAAAACAGACGAAAGGTTTTCCTTGAAGCTTCCGAAGGCGGTGATCCCTGGTGTGATCCTGGCGGTCCTGGCAGCCCTTGGGGCCGGTCTCTGGATGGTCTGGATCCGGAAGAGAAGGAGAGAAGAGGCGGAGGCAGCCGCCCGGAGACGGGAACGCCGCCGGCAAAGACTGATGGAAGAGGGGCCGGAGGCAGCGGCAGAGTTTAACCGCCTGCTGGAAGAAAAGAAAAACAGGAGCCAGGGCCGGGGACACCGGCGCTAGCTCCCTGGATCAGGCTGCGGCCAGATAGCCATACATCATCATATAGTGACAGAAGCTCCCGCCCATGACGAACAGGTGAAAGATCTCGTGAGATCCGAAATTTTTATGCCTGGAGTTGAAAAGCGGGAGCTTTAATGCATAGATGACGCCTCCGGCGGTGTAGATGATCCCTCCGGCCAGGAGCCAGCCGAAGGCGCCTGGAGTCAGGGAGGACAGGAGCTGTCCGAAGGCTGTCACACAGATCCATCCCATAGCGATATAAATGCAGGAGGAAAACCACTTGGGACAGCTGATCCACAGGGCGTTGATCAGGATGCCCACGGCTGCAATGGCCCACACCAGGGCCAGGAGCCGGTATCCGGCAGAATTTCCCAGAACGATGAGGCATACCGGTGTATACGTTCCTGCGATCAGGACAAAGATCATCATATGGTCGATCTTCCGGAGGAGCCGGTTGATGCCTTCAGAAATATCGAAGGTGTGGTAGACGGTGCTGGCAGCGTATAAGAGAATCATACTGACGATAAATACAGCCAGGGCCGCTACGTGGAGCCGGTCGGTGAAAAACGCGGCCTTCAAAAGCAGGGGAGCCGCAGCCAGGACCGCCAGGATCATTGCGATAAAATGGGTAAGGGCGCTGCCGGGATCCTTAACACTGAGTTTCATACACATACCTCCAATCAGAAAATGGAATATAATTTTTAATAATATATAATGTAGTTTTAAAAACCACATCTAACTTTTTTATATACTATATCACTTTGCCTTAAAATATGCAAGGGGTTCGGAAAATATTTTTATCATCAAAGTAAATGGACAGAAGGAAAGGAAGGACCATGGTACAGGTATTATATGCAGATAAGGATATTCTGGTGGCGGTGAAGCCTGCGGGGGTGGAATCACAGGCGGCGAAGCGGTTTGCGCCGGATATGGTCAGCGAGATCCGGAAATATCTGGTTATCCACAAGTTATGCACGCCGGGAAAGGAGCCCTATGTGGGAGTTATCCACAGACTGGATAAGCCTGTGTCAGGGGTAATGGTGTATGCATTGTCTAAAAATGCTGCCGCAGCCTTGAGCAGACAGGTCCAGGACCGGAAGCTGGAGAAGATCTATGGGGCTGTGGTATGTGGAAAGCCGGAAAAAGATGTGGATAAGCTTGTGGATTATCTGGAAAAATCCGTGGATGGAAATGAATCCTATGTTGTGGATCATGGTGGAAAATGTGGAAAACGGGCTGAACTGTCCTATGAGGCTCTGGAAAGCCTGGAGGATGGGGAGAACGGGATCCTGACGCTTTTACGGATCCGTCTGGAGACCGGACGCCACCACCAGATCCGGGTCCAGTTTGCATCCAGGGACCTGCCGCTTTTTGGGGACCGGAAATACGGAACAAGAGCGGCCGCAGCAGCAGGGCCCCTGGCTCTCTGCGCCATGTCCCTTTCCTTTGTCCATCCGTCTACAGGAAAGCCCATGACCTTTTCCGTGCCTCCGTCCGGCGGCGCATTTTCAAAATTTAAATTTTTCCAGGACGCATAAGGAAAGGAATCCGGCCCATACTAAGTGGTGTACAAAGGAAGTACAAAACAGAAACGGGTGATTCCATGGGTAAGCCGGGCAAAAAACTGAAGAAGATCTTTCTGATACTGGGAATTACCGGGGCAGTCTACGGAGGCTTCAAATACCTCCTGCCCCTGGTGGTTCCCTTTTTGTGCGCCTACCTGGCGGCCCTGTGGATGGGACCGTCGGTCCGGTATTTTGAGCGGAGGCTCACGATCCGGCTGGGCGGGAAGGAGCGCAGGATCCCTGCGGCGGTCATCGGCGGCGTGGAGCTTCTTTTTATGGGAGCAGTCCTGGGCTGGCTTTTTTATCTTGGCAGCAGCCGGCTTCTGGCCCAGGCCAGGCTTTTCATGGTCCGTCTTCCGGAATGGCTTTCTGAGGCCGACCGGGTCCTTACAGGCCTGTTTTTAAGCCTGGAGGAGAAGATGGGGCTGATGCCGGAAAGCCTTGTGGGCCTGGCCAGGGAGCTGGTCCGCGACGCGTCAGAGGCTGTGCGTCAGGCATCCCTTCCTCTTCTTATGACCAATTCTGTCAGCGTCCTGGCCTGGGCGGTCCGGGCTGTGGTATTTCTGGTGCTCTTTTTTGTGGCCGCAGTCATGACTCTGGAGGAAATGGATGAGATCCGGGAGAAAAAAAGCGGATCCATCTTCCACCGGGAATTTTCTGTCCTGGGAAGGCGGATCGCGTCGGCGGGCAGCGCATGGTTTAAGACCCAGCTTGTGATCATGGCGGTGACGGCCATGATCTGTACCCTGGGACTGACCCTTCTGGGGAACCCGTATTCGGTGCTGCTGGGCCTGGGGATCGGGCTCCTGGATGCCCTTCCGGTGTTCGGGACCGGAGCGGTGCTGATCCCCTGGGGAGCCTTCCTTCTCCTGGAGCACCAGTGGTGGAAGGGGGCGGTGCTCCTTTTTATCTACGGCCTCTGCTATTTTATCCGGCAGTTCCTGGAGGCAAAGCTCATGGGAAGCCGCATGGGCCTTTCGGCGCTGGAGACCCTGTTCTCCATGTATGTGGGCCTGGAGCTGTTTGGCGTGTCCGGCTTTTTTTTAGGGCCTGTGGGCCTGCTCATCATTAAGGATCTGGTGAAGCTCTACGGAGAGGATGGGGAAAGCCGTTGACTTTACTCATCTGACGTATTATCATAGACGTATTCCGGGTTCTCTGGCAGCCGGAGCTTCCGGAGCCGGGGACCATTGAACTGTTTACGCGGGGGAGAAAGAAAATGAATGAGAGATCTGGATCGAATCTGAAGGCCAAGCTGATCCTCTTAGCCGGAGTGTTCAGCTGTTCCATGTCGTCGGCGTTTTTCCGGTATATGACGGCGCCCAGTACCATTGCAGCCACCTACCGGCTGGGCTGGACGGTGCTTTTGCTGACGCCGCTTATTTTTTCCAAAAGGGAGACCAGGAAAGAGCTGCTTTCTTTAAAAGGGAAGGATCTGGCCTTCTGCGGCCTTTCGGGCCTGTTCCTGGCCATGCACTTTGTGGTATGGTTTGAGTCCCTGAGCAACACGTCCATTGCCAGCTCCACGGTGTTAGTCAATACGGAGGTGGCCTTTGCGGCTTTCGGATATCTGCTCTTTTTTGGAAAGAAGATCCGGAAAAAGGAGATCCTGGCCATCGGGATCGCCTTTCTTGGAAGTGTGGTCATCGCCATAGCCGATACGGGAGGCGGAGCCGGAAAGAATGCAGTCTTAGGCGATATCCTGGCTCTTTTAGCGGCCTTTTTCTCGGCCTGCTATACGCTGATCGGGACCAGGGAACGGAGCCATATGAGCACCATGGTGTATACATACGTCCTTTACTGGGGCTGCTTTTTATCCCTGCTGGTCTTCGACGCCGTTTCCGGCGTGCCCATGACCGGCTATGAGCCCATTAACTGGATCATGAGCCTGTGCCTGGCTGTGTTCTGTACCCTTTTGGGCCACAGCGTATTCAGCTGGAGCCTTAAGTTCTTAACGCCCACCTATGTGAGCACAGTGAAGCTGGCGGGGCCGGTATTTGCCTCCGTATCCGCGATCCTTCTGTTCGGGGAGATCCCGGGACTGATACAGGTGGCGGGAGCTGCGGTGGTGCTGGCGGGCGTCTATCTGTACGCGAAAAATTCGTAGGAGGAGGACCATGGATCAGTTGGAAAAAGTGGGAAAAAAGCTCCTGGGCTCCCAGATCGAGGATTCCCTGATGGAGTACATATTAAATGAGCCGGTGGCCATCGGTGAAAAGCTCCCAAATGAATTCGAGCTGGCGGAGAAGTTCGGCGTGGGACGGAGCACCATAAGGGAGGCAGTGAAAAGCCTGGTATCAAAGGGCGTCCTGGAGGTGCGGAGGGGCTCGGGAACGTATGTGGTGAGTACCAGCTCCCTGGAGGAGGATCCTCTGGGGCTTGGCCGGTTTGAGGACAAATACCACCTGGCCCTGGAGCTTTTTGAGGTGAGGCTCATGCTGGAGCCGGAGATCGCCGCCCTGGCCAGCGAGTACGCGTCAGAGGAGGAGAAGGCGCAGCTTGAGTCTCTCTGCGACCAGGTGGAGCGCCAGTATACTGCCGGGATCAACCATATAAAAAAAGATATTGAATTCCATACCTGCATTGCAAAGTGCAGCCGGAACCGGGTGGTGGAGATCCTGATCCCCCTTATCAACTCCAGCGTGTCCACCTTTGCGACCCTGACCCGCCGGCAGCTGATGAAGGAGACTATTGAGACCCACCGGGCAGTGACCAATGCCATCCTGAAGGGAGATTCGGTGGGGGCCAGGTGCGCCATGATCATGCATCTGACCTATAACCGGCAGAAGCTCCTGGAGCTTTTGGAGGCCCAGGAAAAGGACTTGGAAGGCCGGAAAGAAGGAGAATAGGGCCAGAGGGCAGACGTCTGATGAATAACGGCAGATGCCCGGCCGGACGTATTGTGCAGAATGAATGAAAACAGCGGGTCTCAGACGGGAGAAACCGCTGTTTTTTTGTGCGAAAAAGAGAAAACCAAGGAAAAACATCTGATGTATTGACAATAATAGTCAAAATAAGTACAATGAAACCAGGATGTCATAAGACATCTGATGTATTTAAGAGTGAATCCAAAGAGGTATGTAAAAACGGGAGGTATGTTCACTATGGAAGCTGTAGCTTTAAACCCCGGCAGGCTGGTAGCCGCCGCTGTGATCGGATTGGTACTGCTGCTGGTCCTGATCATCAAATTTAAGGTGCAGGCAATGGTAGCGATCCTGATCGGCGCCATCGCCATCGGTCTTCTGGCCGGAATGCCCTATGAGCAGATCGTAACAGCCGTCAATGACGGTATCGGAAACACATTAAAGGGAATCGCCCTGTTGGTGGGCCTGGGATCCATGTTCGGCGCGATCCTGGAGGTCTCGGGCGGCGCCCAGACCCTGGCTGTGACCATGGTAAAGCGGTTCGGAGACCAGAAGGCCGCCTGGGCCCTGGGTATCACAGGCCTTGTGATCGCCATGCCGGTATTCTTTGACGCCGGCCTGATCATCTTGATCCCCCTGGCCTTCTCTCTGGCCAAGAGGACGAAGCGTTCCTCTCTGTTTTATGCGATCCCGCTTTTAGCGGGTCTTGCGGTGGGCCATGCGTTCATTCCGCCCACACCGGGTCCGATCCTGGTGGCCAACATGTTAAATGTGGACCTGGGCTGGGTCATCGGCGTCGGGATCTTCTGTGGTATCTTTGCCATGATCGTGGCAGGACCGGTATGGGGCTCCATCTGTGGAAAGAAATATATGGTTCCGGTCCCGGAGCATGTGGCAAACCAGGCAGATATGGATGAATCCAAGCTCCCTGGCTTCTGGACCATCGTCGGGATCATTTTGATCCCCCTGGTACTGATCATCCTGGACTCTGTGGCTGGAGTGGTCCCGGCCATGGAAAGCCTCCGTCCGATCTTAGGCTTCCTGGGTGAGCCCTTTGTGGCCCTTCTGATCGCCACCGTTGTGGCAATGGTGATTCTGGGCGTAAAACATGGATATACCATGCCGGAGCTGGAAAAGATCATGACAAAATCCCTGGAGCCCACAGGACTGATCCTTCTGGTAACAGCCTGCGGCGGCGTGCTCCGCTATATGCTCCAGTATTCCGGCCTTGGCGATATCATCGGCCAGGCAGTATCCTCTGCAAACCTTCCCATCGTTGTGGTGGCCTTTGTGGTGGCAGCCCTGGTAAGGATCTGCGTGGGTTCCGCAACTGTGGCTATGACCATGGCAGCCGGGATCATCGCGGCCATGCCGGAGATCGCGGGCCTGTCCCCCTTATATCTGGCCTGCACCACGGCGGCTGTTGCCGGCGGAGCCACTGTCTGCTCCCACTTTAACGATTCCGGCTTCTGGCTGGTAAAATCCCTGGTGGGAATGGATGAAAAGACAACGCTTAAAACATGGACCATCATGGAGACCCTGGTGGGAGGAACCGGCTTCCTTGTGGCCCTGATCATTTCATTCTTTGCATAAATAGTTCAGTTTTTCTCAGATTAGAAAAGGAGCGGCAGTTATGAAGTTAAAAAGTCAGGAAATGCGGGAGCTGGCTCCAGAGCTGGATCCCTTACGTATCGGTACGGGCTGGAAGCCGGAGGATCTTTCCAAGCCCCAGGTAATGATCGAGAGCACCTTTGGAGACAGCCACCCGGGCAGCGGCCATCTGGATATCCTGGTGGAAGAGGTAAGAAAGGGCGTGGAAGAGGCCGGAGGCCACGGAGCCCGGTATTTCTGCACGGATATCTGCGACGGCGAGAGCCAGGGGACCGACGGCATCAATTACAGCCTTGTGAGCCGTGAGATGATTGCCAGCATGATCGAGATCCATGCCAATGCCACGCCCTTTGACGCCGGCGTATATCTGGCAAGCTGTGATAAGGGGCTTCCGGGAAATCTCATGGGCCTGGCCCGGGCTGACGTTCCGGCCATCGTGGTCCCCGGCGGCACCATGAATGCCGGTCCCGATATGCTGACCTTAGAGCAGTTAGGCATGTACAGCGCCAGATACCAGCGGGGCGAGATCGACGAGGAAAAATTAAACTGGGCCAAATGCAACGCCTGTCCCAGCTGCGGAGCCTGCTCCTTTATCGGAACAGCCTCCACCATGCAGATCATGGCCGAGGCCCTGGGCCTGGCTCTTCCGGGAAGCGCCCTGATGCCGGCCACCAGCCCGGATCTTCTGGATTTTGCCAGGGAAGCCGGCCGTCAGGCCGTGAAGCTGGCGCTGACTCCGGGAATGAAGCCCAGCGAGATCGTGACTCTGGAGAGCTTTGAAAACGCCATTCTGGTCCATGCGGCTATTTCTGGAAGCACCAACTGTCTTCTTCATATCCCGGCCATTGCCCATGAGTTTGGGATCGAGATCACAGGAGATACCTTCGACCGTCTCCACAGGGGCGCCCATTATCTTCTGGATGTACGTCCGGCGGGAAGGTGGCCGGCAGAGGTGTTCTATTATGCAGGCGGCGTTCCGGCCATCATGGAGGAGATCAAGGCGCATCTCCACCTGGATGTGATGACCGTTACAGGAAAGACCCTGGGCGAGAATCTGGAGGAGCTGAAGCAGAACGGCTTTTATGAGAGATGCGGAAAATGGCTTTCCGAGTTCAACAGCCGCTATGGCGTGGCTCTGACAAAGGAGGATATCATCCGTCCCTATGATAAGGCCATCGGCACCGATGGAAGCATCGCCATTCTCCGGGGCAACCTGGCGCCGGAGGGAGCAGTGATCAAGCACACCGCCTGTCCCAAGGAAATGTTCAAGGCTGTTTTAAATGCAAGGCCTTTTGACAGCGAGGAGGAGTGCCTGGATGCAGTGTTAAAGCACAAGGTCCAGAAGGGCGATGCAGTGTTTATCCGCTACGAGGGCCCCAAGGGCAGCGGCATGCCGGAGATGTTCTACACCTCCGAGGCCATCAGCAGCGATAAGGAGCTGGGCCGCAGCATTGCCCTCATCACCGACGGACGGTTTTCCGGCGCGTCCACCGGCCCGGTCATCGGCCACTGCAGCCCCGAGGCTGTGGACGGCGGTCCCATCGCACTGGTGGAGGAAGGCGATCTGATCGAGATCGACGTGATGGAGAGAAAGCTCAATATCATCGGGATCCATGGAGAGAGAAAGACCATGGAGGAGATCGACGAGATCTTAAAGGAACGGAGAAAGAACTGGAGACCCAGGGCGAAGAAATACCAGAAGGGAGTGCTGCGGCTGTTCAGCGAGCATGCGGCAAGTCCCATGAAGGGCGCATACCTGGAGTTCTAAGGGAATAAAAATGAGAGGGGCAGGTCCGTCATGGACCTGCCCCTTCGGCTGTTATTTACGCGGAAACCGTGTTTTTTATGGTTCCAGCAGCTCCAGATTGATGGATTTTTCTGTAAAACCGTATTTTCTATACATTTCATACGCCGCCGTATTTTTTGCATTGACCTGCAGCTCAATGGCGTCCATATTTTTTTCCGCCTTCAATCCTTTTAGAAAATCAAACATTTTATGTCCAACACCGGCTCCCCGGTATGCTTCGTCCACAGCCATTCGGTCCACAAAAATAAAATCGCGGGTGGTATGCGCCGGGCCTTCCACATGCTTAAACATGATCTGGAGGACCCCAATCACCTGGTTCTTTTCGTTTTCCGCAACGAAGAACGTATGGCCCTCTGCGGCCTGCTGAAACTCTTCCATTGCCATAAGATGACTGGTATGTCTGTAAATATCCGGTCTCCATTCCACATGCATATCCTGTACCTGTGAAAGTATTTTTACAGCTGCTTCGTAGTCCTGGGCCATGGCTGCCCTGATCTGAATCTGCATGATCCTCCGCTCCTTCTATAAAGTTTTTACGGATCCGTGGACCCTGTACGCGCCCAGGTCTTGCCGCCTTGCCGGCCGCCGGTCCAGGGAAAGCTCCTGCGCCGCAGGGCAGGTACCCGCTGGGATCATTTTAGCATAGGGAAAGGGGATTGTCCATGGGGATGAGCCGGAGGAAGCTGGATGGCGGAACGGTTATAATTGACAAGGGTAAAAAAAGGAATATAATAAAAGAAAGTTCTGGGAAATCCAGGGAATCGGGGCGGTTCATGATGTGGATGCTGTTTGCAGTACTTTCTTCGATATTTGCGGCGCTGACCTCCATTCTGGCCAAGGTGGGGATCGAGGGAGTGAATTCCAATCTGGCGACGGCGGTGCGGACGGTCGTCGTGCTCATCATGGCCTGGGGAATGGTATTTCTCACAGGCGGACAGTCCGGGCTTTCCAGTATCGGGAAAAAGAGCTGGATCTTCCTGATCCTGTCGGGCCTTGCCACCGGGGCCTCCTGGCTGTGCTATTATAAAGCCCTCCAGATGGGAGACGCGTCCAAGGTGGTGCCCATTGATAAAATGAGCGTTGTGCTCACACTGATCCTGGCGTTTGTGTTTCTTCATGAGAGCGTCACGCTGAAGACCGTTCTGGGCTGTGTCCTGATCGGTGCGGGAACGCTTTTGATGGTGTTGTAGGAAGCGGGCATACAAAGGAAGGGAGGAATCTGGATCATGATCTATGAGGGACAGATCTGCCGGGGACCCATGGAACGGTCCTCATTTATGCTGCCGGTGGCTGTGGGGTGCTCCTATAACCGCTGCCGGTTCTGCAACCTGTTTAAGCATCTGAAATACCGGCAGCTTCCCATGGAACAGGTGGAGGAGGAGATCCTCCGGGTACAGGCCCTGGGAGGCGACCCGGAAACCGTATTTTTAGGGGATGGAAACGCCTTTGGCCTGGAGACAGGCCATCTGCTGGAAATTGCCGGGAAGATCCGGCGCTCCTTTCCTTCCTGCCGTTCCATCAACATGGACGCGACAGTGACCAATATCCGGCTGAAAAGCGATGAAGAGCTGAGGGCTCTGGCTGCGGCGGGAGTGGGTCATCTGTATCTGGGCATTGAAAGCGGCCTGGACGACGTTCTGGGGACCATGGAAAAGGACCACACCCTGGAACAGGCCTATGAGCAGATCCAGCGGCTGCGTGCTGCGGGACTTATTTATGATGCCCATATCATGACCGGCATCGCCGGAAGAGGGAGAGGACTGGAAAATGCAGAGGCCACGGCGGAGTTCTTTAACCGGACCAGGCCGGAGCGGATCATTAACTTTTCTCTGTTTCTGATGGCCGGAACACCGCTATATGAGGATGCGAAGGCCGGACGGTTTTTTCCGGCCAGCGAGCTGGAGAATCTGGAGGAGGAGCGGAGGCTTTTGCAGCTTATGGAGTGGGAGGGCCAGCGCGTGGTCTACGATGGATTTCACGACTGTATCACCTTCCGGGTCCGGGGAAGGCTTCCCGGGGAAAAGGAGAAGATGCTCGGAAAGCTGGACGGAGCCATAAAAGTGTGGAAAGAGAAGGAACCGGTCTTTGCGTGGGCGGAGAGGATACCGGACGCAGTGATCCTGAAAGAGTGACTGGGCGGTATGAGAAATTATCAGAAGGTTTGACATAACCGGTTCTGTTCATTATAATAAGTACAGATGCAGCCATCGCCTGCCGCCCGTTCTGGGGACAGGCGATGTGCCATATTACAGGAATAAGGAGCAAAAACTATGACATTTACTTACCCGGCGGTATTTACCCCCCATGAAGATGGAAAGGGCTACCATGCATTTTTCCCGGACCTGGAGTGCTGCGAGGCAGACGGGCCGGATCTGGAGGACGCCATCGAGAACGCCAGGGATGCGGCCTGCAACTGGATCACCGTGGAGATGGAGGAATTTGACAGCGATCTTCCGTTTTCTACCCATGTGGAGGATATAAAACTGGAAGAGGGACAGCTGGTGAAAATGATCTCTGTACGGATCAAGCTTCTTCCGGATAACGATTAAGCTTCCGGACGCCGTATATAGGGCGGCCGAAGAAATAATGACACGCTGCAGTCCCTGCCTGGACCGGAAGGAGGCTATACCGGTCTGTGGGACAAAGGCCAGAAGAAAGAGAGGTATGGTTTTGAAGAAAAAGATCAATGTGTTCGACTATGCGGGAGACATCATGAAGGCTCTGGATAAGGGAGTCCTTATCACCACAAAGGCAGACGGGAAAGTGGATTCCATGACCCTGGGCTGGGGGACGCTGGGGATCGACTGGTCCCTCCCTGTGTTTACGGCTTATATCAGAAAGAGCCGCTTCACAAAAGAGCAGCTGGAGAAGAATCCGGAGTTTACCGTGAATGTTCCTTATGGAGCGTTTGATCCGAAGATCCTCGGGGTATGCGGTTCTAAATCCGGCCGGGATATGGATAAGGCAAAGGAGCTGGGACTTACGCTGGTGGATCCAGAGGTGATCTCTGTTCCGGCGGTCAAAGAGCTGCCGCTGACACTGGAGTGCCGGGTGGTCTGCGTGGAAAAACAGGATACAGATACCATGCCGGAGGAGATCTTAAAGGAGCATTATCCCAGTGAGAAGCCGACTCCCTTTGGCGGCTCCCTGGAGAATTACCATTACGCCTTTTATGGCCAGATCGTAAGCGCATATATTATTGAAGACTAAAATGATATCAGGGGCAAAAGGTCGATCCATCCAACGCAGGCCTGCCTGCGGGGGGATGTTTGAACTTAAAATGGAACAGGATAAAAACAGGAGAAAAAACGATGAATGTAAAAATCTATAAAGAAGCGGTCCCGTCCTTTGATGCAGCCGTGATCCCGTTTTCTGATGAGCAGCTTCTAAATACAGAGCTTCCGGAGGTGATCTCCGGTCCGGTGAAGGCTGCTCTTTCTGCTGGCAAGCTGGCAGCTGCCTGCGGCTCGGTCTATGATCTGAATCTGTATCTGGATGGTTCCTTTAAAAAGGTAGTCCTGGTTTCACTGGGAGATGGAAGCTCCACCAACCGGGAGGTGTTCCTGGCCTTTGCAAAGGCATTAAAGCGCTGTAAGGACGCGTCTGCGGCCGTGACGGAGATCTTCCTGGACAATGCGGCGGAAATCACCCATGATCCGGAAATGGCCAAGAAGATCATGGAGCTCCCGCATCTGGTTTCCTATCAGTTTAACCATTACCGGTCGGTTCCGGTGGTAAACGGGATGGAGGAAGCGGCGGTAGTGACTTCCGCCGCTGGTATGGAAAGGCTTGCCAGGGAGGCTGCCCATGTGGCGGAAAGCACCATGCTTGCCAGGGATCTGGTGAACCATCCGTCCATGTTCATGGATCCGGAGCAGCTTGCAAAGGAGTGTGAGGCCCTGGCAGAAGAGCTGGGCATCGAGGTCCAGATCTATGATAAAAAACAGGCAGAAGAGATGAATATGGGGGCGTTCCTGGCCGTTGGAAGAGGTTCTGCGGCAGAGCCCAGGCTCATTGTCCTCCGCTATAAAGGCGGAAAGGAGGAGGAGCCTCCGGTGGCCCTGGTGGGCAAGGGGATCATGTTCGATTCCGGCGGATACAGCCTGAAATCCAGAATGGAGACCATGCATGGGGATATGGGAGGCGCAGCAGCAGTGATCGGAGCGATCCGTGCCATCGCGCTGGAAAAGCTTCCCGTAAATGTAATCGCAGTGGTTGCTGCATGCAAAAACATGATCTCCGGTGATGCATATGTTCCTGGTGATATTTTATTTTCCATGAACGGAAAGAAGATCGAAATGCTCAATTCGGATGCAGAGGGCCGCCTGACCCTGGCGGACGCACTGACCTATGCGATCCGGAAAGAGAACGCCGGTTCCATCATCGACATCGCTACTCTGACAGGGGCTGCTCAGGGAGCAGTGGGCGTCAGGAGCTCGGCTGTATTTTCCAATGATGAGGAGCTTTACGCAGAGGTGGAAGAGGCTTCAGAGCGGGCCTGCGAAAAGATCTGGCGGCTTCCGCTGGACAAGGAGCTTTTCCCTGTGATCGAATCTGAGGTGGCAGACATCCAGAACAGCGCCCAGGGAAGCACCATGGGCGGCGGCGCCATTGTAGCGGGACTCTTCCTCCAGGAATTTGTGGAGGATCATTCCTGGGTCCATGTGGATATTGCGCCAGTCAGCTGGGAGTCAAAGGATATAGACTATTCGATCAAGGGCGCCACTGGCTACGGCGTGAGCCTTTTGTATGAGACAGTGAAGGTAATATCCAGATAAAAATCTTTTTTTGTGTTCTCACCTGGGGGACAGGGACGCTGTAAAATTGCGGCGCTCCTGTCCCCGGTTTATTTCTGTCCCATACGATATTTTCTCGAAAAGGACAGACGGATCCATTCTGCGCTTTGCTCCAGGACAGGCAGCCGCTGGCAGAGGAGAGGTTCTGTCCGGATACGGCAAAGGGCGGGAGAACTGGGGCGGAGGTAGTTGCCGGGACGTCCGGAAACTGGTAAAATGGGGACATGGACAGGAGGTAGAAATGTGAGAAAAGAAAAGCTTGTTTATCATGGAAGCAATGCGGTTGTACAGGAACCCAGAATTCTGGTCAATGGTTACTATAAAGATTTTGGGTATGGATTTTATTGTGCCAGCCTCATAAAACAGGCGAAGAGGTGGGCGTTGACAAGAAGGGGAGAATCGATTGTTAATTGCTATACTTATGTTCAGAAGAGGCCTTAAAAACTCTGCATTTTGAGGGGAGTGAAGTTCTGTGACAAATATTTATTTCCCAGATGAGGAAATCAGCAGAAATGATATATTTTTTGTCTGTTACATGATTGAACGGGTTGCAAGAAGACTTCATCAGTGCAACCGCTATGTGGTGAATCAGATTGGCAGAAAGAGTCTGGAACATCTGGTCAGCGTGGCAAACGTCCTCCATGCAGAAAATCCCCTGGCAGTCGAAAAAGACTGGATAGAAACATACCAACTGTCGGAGGGGACATTTCATGTGGATCGGGTAGATCCGGAACTGGTAATAAAAATTCCTGGGCCTCTCCAAATGGGGAAAGTTTATGAGAGGCTGATCCACGATACAATGAAGCCGGGAGAATCCGAGGTAGACGGAATAATCCGGGTTTATAATCATGAGATTTGTGATGTGATCGATAATTATAACTGCAGCGCATATTATGAGCCGTCCTATGTAATTGCCAGGGCGTATTATGAGGGCGGTTTTTAACGAAGAAAACATTCCAGGGAGGAATAGATTGTGGACACAAATCACGACACAAAAAAGCTTTTTATGTACGCCATACTCTGTCTGTCGCTGGCCGTGGGCCTAAGCAGCGGGGTATTTTCCAATTACTTTAAGGAGGTCTTTGACGTCGATTCGGTCCAGCGCGGGCTTTTAGAGATACCCAGGGAGACGCCGGGTATCCTCTGCGTGGTGATCCTGACGGCTCTTTCGGGGCTTGGAAACTTGTCCCTGATGGTCATGGCCTACGGCTTCTGTACCCTGGGACTGGCAGTTCTGGGGCTTTTATCACCGTCTTATTTTATCATGCAGATCTTTCTTTTTTCCTTTTCCCTTGGAGAGCATATGATGATGCCCCTGCGGGACAGCATTGCCATGGATCTGTCGGGAGAGGGGAAAACGGGGACTTTTTTAGGACAGCTTAAGGGAAAGATGACCCTGGCGTCCATGACTGCGTCGGCGGCAGTTTTCATTGGATACCGCACCGGGCTCTTCTGGTTTGGGGACGGCGTGATCCCGTCCTTTGTGGCGGGGCTTCTCTTTACTGCCGCCGGTCTCTTTTTTGCAGTCCGGCTCAGAAAAACCGCTCCGGAGCTCAATGTGCCCCGAGCCAGGAACACTGGCCGCCGGGATACCTTGCATATCCGGAAGCGCTACATTCCCTATTATCTGATCACCGCCGTTTACGGCTGTCAGAAGCGGATGCGGATCGTATTTGCACCCTGGCTCATTGTGGAGCTTTTAGCCATGGGAGCGGATACCCTGGCGCTTTTAGGCATGGCTGCCCATCTGATCGGGAGCCGCTTTTCCCCGGTCATTGGCCGGATGCTGGACCGTCTGGGAGTTTCCAGATCCCTGGCCGTAGAAGGCGGATACTTTGCCGGAGCGTTTCTTTTTGCGGCCTTTGCAGCCTGGGGAGCGGCTTCCGGCCGGTTCGGGGACGGACCACTGGGAGCGGTCCTGGTTTTCCTGGCCTATATCCTGGTGATGCTGACGGATCATTTTAATACCATCCATACGGTGATGATGAAGCAGCTGAGCCTGCGCCCGGAGGATGTGATGGGAAATCTGTCTCTGGGCTTAAGTGTGGATCATGTGCTGGCAGTGACAGTATCCGGCGGCTTCGGGGTGATCTGGAAGGTATGGGGCCCCCAGTATGTGTTCTTACTGGCAGCCGCCTGCAGCGCGGTGCATCTGGCTGTGGCCGGGTACCTGGAGAAGTCGGGGATCTTAAAGAAGAGATAAAAAATACGGCCCGCCTTATGGGCGGGCCATGGCCAGGGGCCGCAGCGTATTTCCTACGCCGCGGCCTCCGTTTCGTTCTGGGAAACACGGCGGCTGCGGAGCCGGTATGCCAGATGGCTCACCAGAGCCGCAGCAGCGGCTGCACCGGCCCAGCCCAGTCCCAGGGAATAGAGCGGGAATGTATGGCAGAGGTCGGAGAGGAAGCCCAGAGGCATGTGCATGTTGTAATCCAGGCAGTAAACGCAGCTTACGATACCGGTGACAGTGATGACAGCCGGGTACATATACGGATTTTTTCCCAGCTTTTCATCCAGGAGTCCCAAGATGATGAGGACGATGGATACCGGATAGATGGCGTTTAACACCGGTACGGAGATTCCAAGGATCGTATTTAAGCCCTGGTTGCAGACCACAAAGGAGAAGCCGGCGATCAGGTACACCCACTGTCTGTATTTCAGACGATCAGTGAGGGAAGAGAAAAACTGGGAGATGGATGTGATGAGCCCCACGCAGGTGGTCAGGCAGGCCAGGGTGAAGATGGCGGCCAGAAGCACGGCTCCCACGTCTCCGAACAGCTGTTTTACAATGAGGCGGAGCACCACAGCCCCGTTTTCCGGGATGGCATAAACGGCAGAGCTTTTCATTCCCATATAGGATAACATAAGGTAGACTGCGGAAAGGATGGTTCCGGCAGCCAGACCGGCGCGTGTGGTGTAACGGATCAGATCGTTCTTTTTCTCAACGCCAAGGGACCGCAGAGTGGTGGCGATCACAAGGCCGAAGTTTAAGGCTGCGATGGTGTCCATAGTCTGGTAGCCTTCCAGAAAGCCCTTGACCATGGGGTTCGCCTGGTAGTCCGCCTGGGCGGCGGCAACTCCGGCGTCTCCGCGGAGAACAAACTGGACAAACAGGAAAAGAAGGAGGAGCAGAAGGCTGGGAGTCAGGAATCTGCCGATCCTTTCCATCAGCTTGCTGGGGGTCAGGGCCAGCCATCCGGCGGTCAGGAAAAAGACCAGGGAGTACAGCAGCATAAATACAGGGAGGGGGGCTCCAGAGGGAAGATACGGAGCCACGGCCATCTCAAAGGGGACAGAGGCGGCACGGGGGATCCCAAGGCCTGGTCCGATGGAGAGGTAGATCAGGATCGTGAACACCATAGCAAAGCGGGCGTCTACCTTACGGGCCAGCTTATCCAGACCGTCAAATTTTGCCACAACGATGACGCCGAGGACTGGAAGGATCACGGCGGTGATCAGAAAGGCCGCGATGGCAAAGGGCATTTTTTCCCCGGCGTTCTGTCCCAGGAACGGCGGGAAGATCAGATTTCCGGCTCCGAAGAACAGAGAAAACAGCATAAAGCTCATTAGGACCATTTTTTTCTTATTCAGTTTCATAACATTTCCTCCTGGATACTCATTTCTGCTCATGGCGCGCTTTTCCATGAAACAAGAAAGAATCCTGCTCTTGCAGGATTCTCCGCCTGCGGCGGGGCGCATTTGCGACGAAATTCCATACCGCCGCAGTGCGTTTCTGCACGAAGTGCTTTTTTATTTGATAGGAATTTCCTATCAAATAAAAAAAGCCGTCCTCATAAAGGACGACTTTAAAATCGTGGTACCACCTTAATTCTCAAGCACAGCTTGACTCTTATACCGCATCAGACAATGCGTATCACCGATAACGTGGCTTAACCCCGGCGCACCTACTTCGTTCAGATTGCTTCTCAGAGATGATTTCACCGTTCCGCTTCAATGACAGTTTCCACCAGCCACTGCCTCTCTGGAAGATCCACGGACGACTACTTGTTCTCGTCAGATGAATTTATCATGTTGACACCGAGTATAGCACAGCCAGATGGCTTTTTCAAGGGCTTTTCCAAAAATATTTCCGTTATTTTGCACAAAAAGCAACTGGATTACAAAGCGGTTTTCACAAAAACATCATAGATGGCCCGGATGGCGTTTTCAAAATCCTCATCCCGGATCCCGATGATCACGTTCATTTCCCGGGAGCCCTGGTCGATCATCTTCACATTGATGCGGGCATGGGAGAGGGCTGCGAAGATCCTGGCGGCGACGCCCAGATTGGAGCGCATGCCCCGTCCTACTATGGCGATCAGCGCCAGATCTGATTCCAGATCGATGGAATCCGGATGGACTGCCCGGTGGATGCCGGAGATGATGGCCTGCTCTCGTTCCTGGAACTCGCTCTGATGGACGTATACGGTCATGGTATCGATCCCAGAGGGCAGATGCTCAAAGGAGATATTGTTTTTTTCAAGGACCTCCAGGACCTTTCTCCCGAATCCGATCTCTGAGTTCATCATGGCCTTATCGATGACGATGGAGCAGAAGCCCTTCTTTCCGGCCACGCCGGTGATGGTGTAGGAGGGCTTTTTGCTGGTGCTCTCCACGATCATGGTCCCAGGATCCGAGGGGCGGTTGGTATTTTTGATATTGATGGGGATCCCTTCCTTGCGCACCGGGAAGATGGCGTCCTCGTGGAGCACGTTGGCGCCCATGTAGGACAGCTCTCTAAGCTCCCGGTAGGTGATGGTCTCAATGGGGGCGGGATCCTCCACGATCCTGGGGTCGGCCACCAGGAAGCCGGAAACGTCGGTCCAGTTTTCATAAAGGTCGGCGTGGAGGGCGCGGGCCACCAGAGAGCCGGTCACATCGGAGCCGCCTCTGGAAAAGGTGGCGATGGAGCCGTCGGGCTTTGAGCCGTAAAAGCCGGGGATCACCGCCTGCTTCATGGAAGCAAGCCGGGCCTCCAGCTCGTCGTTGGTCTTTTCCGGTAAAAATACGCCGTTTTCATCAAAAAAGACCACGTCTGCGGCGTCCACAAAGGGGAATCCCAGGTAATGGGACATGATGATGCCGTTTAAATATTCGCCCCGGGATGCGGCGTAGGCCCTTCCGGCTTTATTTTTAAAATTTTCTTCGATGGTGTCAAATTCAAAGTCCAGGTTAAGGTCCAGATCCAGGCCGTTTATGATATCATCGAACCGCTTTTTGATCTGGTCCAGGATCCGCTTATAGCTCTGTCCCGCAGCACAGGCCTCATAGCACTGATATAGGAGGTCTGTGACCTTTGTATCCTTTCCGTCCCGTTTCCCAGGGGCAGAGGGGACCACATAGCCTCTGGTCTTATCTGCATCGATGATGGCTTTTACTTTTTTGAACTGTCTGGCGCTGGCTAAAGAGCTGCCGCCGAATTTAACTACTTTTTTCATAATCGATTCTGTCTCCTGTATATGTCGGCTTAATGTATGATCTTGGGGGTGGGGAAGTATTCAAATAAAACCTTGGCCACCAGCTTGTCTTTGGAAATGTAGGGGTTTTTCCAGTATCGGGCATCTGCGGAAAAATTCCGGTTGTCTCCCATCATGAAATAGCAGTCCTCGGGGACCTCAAAGTGCATGGTCTCTCCCTGGTTCATCTCTTCCGCCAGATAAGGCTCCTCCAGAGGCGTTTCAGACCCGTTTAAATACACCTTATCATCGATGATGTCGATGACGTCTCCGGGAAGGCCGATGACCCGCTTCACATAATAAACGGTCTTGGCCCGTTTTCCCAGTTCATAGCCGCAGGCCGGGCAGACCGCCGGGTCCTCGCCCTCACCAATGGCCGTACATTTGGGGCACTGCCAGCCGAATACGAAAATGGCCACGTCCCCGCGTTCCGGGTCGGTGAACTTATAGTGGAGCCTGGAGCCGATGACACGGCTGTGGGCCATAATGGTGTTTTCCATGGAGCCGGTGGGGACCTCGCTGTTGGCAATGACGAAGGTGGTCAGCACGAAGGCGATGACAGCTGCGGATACTAACACCTGGATCCAGCTTATGAGCTCCGCCTTCCAGCCGGTTTTTGGCTCCTTCTTTTTCCGGCTTTTGTTCTGGTCTAATTCTTTGTTTTCATTTTCCATATTGATCAACCTCGTGAATTCCTGATAATGCAGTGCACAAAAATGCAATATATTGAGTTTAGAATACTTTTTCAAGTTTCGCAAGGACTTTTAGAAAAACATAAGAAAAAAATATGCGGAGGAGGGTTATGGCTTGTATCAGGAACGGGAAAATGGTAGAATGAGGGTATCGGATTCACAGATATCTGGAAAGGGATTATGAAATATTCTGGAAACAGGGGGGCGTTTTATGGAAAAAATATTATATGATCAGATGGACTGGGCGGGGATCGAGGAGATCGTATATTCAGAGAGCAGCGATCCGGGAAGACTCCTGGGGGCCCATGTGGTAAAGGAAGGGCTTCTGATCCAGGCGTTTCTTCCGGGGGCAAGGACCGCGGCTGTGAAGCTTGGAAAAGAGAAATTTCCTATGGAGATGGCTGACGAAGCCGGCTGGTTTGCCGTGCTTTTTGAGGATAAAAGGGAGCTGGAGCCATACAGGCTCATAGCCGGATATGAGGACGGGACAGTGACCGAGACCGAGGACCCGTACAGCTTCCGGTTCCGCTCCAGGTTTAAGGACGAGGAGCTTAAAAAGCTGGAGGCTGGGATCTATTACGATTCCTATGAAAAGCTGGGAGCCCATCCAGTGTCTGAAAACGGGGTCAGAGGCGTTCATTTTGCAGTCTGGGCGCCCGGGGCCATGCGGGTCAGCGTGGTGGGAGACTTTAATATGTGGGACGGAAGACGCCACCAGATGATCCGTCTGGGCGGCTCCGGCGTCTATGAGCTTTTTATTCCTGGAGTAAAGCCGGGAGACCTTTATAAATATGAAGTCAAGACCAGGGCCGGAGAGCCCGTGCTGAAGGCCGACCCTTACGCAAATTATGCGGAGCTGCGGCCCGATACGGCGTCAGTGGTCTGGGACCTGGGCCGTTATAAGTGGAGCGATAAGGAGTGGATGGACCGAAGAGCAAAGACCGATACGAAGACAGCGCCCATGTCGGTCTATGAGGTACATCTGGGCTCCTGGATGCGGAAGCCGGCGGAGCTGGATGAAAATGGAGAGGAAAAGAACGGCAGCCAGTTTTATAATTACCGGGAGACCGCAGAAAAGCTGGCTTCCTATGTGAAGGAAATGGGCTATACCCATGTGGAGCTTTTGCCGGTGATGGAGCACCCCCTGGACGCCTCCTGGGGCTACCAGGTAACCGGCTATTATGCCCCCACCAGCCGCTACGGGACCCCCGACGATTTTAAGGCCTTCATGGACCATATGCACAAAGAGGGGATCGGCGTGATCTTAGACTGGGTCCCGGCCCATTTCCCCAGGGACGCCCATGGCCTGGCCTCCTTTGACGGCACCTGCCTGTATGAGCACCTGGATCCGCGTCAGGGCTCCCATCCCCACTGGGGGACGCTGATCTACAATTACGGGAGACCCCAGGTGTCCAACTTCCTGATCTCCAACGCCCTGTTCTGGGCAAAGGAGTACCATGCCGACGGGATCCGTATGGATGCGGTGGCCTCCATGCTGTATCTGGATTACGGAAAGAACGCCGGAGAATGGGTGGCCAACATGTACGGCGGCCACGAAAATCTGGAGGCTGTGGAGTTCTTAAAGCATCTGAATTCTGTATTCCATAAAGAGGCAAAGGGAGCGGTCCTCATTGCAGAGGAATCCACGGCCTGGCCCCAGATCACGGGAAATGTGAAGGAAGGAAGCCTGGGCTTTGATTATAAGTGGAATATGGGCTGGATGAACGATTTCCTGGGATATATGCAGTGCGATCCCTATTTCCGGAACCAGCACTACGGAGAGCTGACCTTCAGTATGCTCTACGCATACAGCGAGAACTTCGTCCTGGTGTTCTCACATGACGAGGTGGTCCACGGAAAAGGCTCCATGGCGGGAAAGATGCCGGGGGATACCCAGGAAAAGAAATTTGCAAACCTGCGGGCCGCTTATGGCTTTATGACAGGCCATCCGGGGAAAAAGCTTTTGTTTATGGGCCAGGAATTTGGACAGATGGACGAGTGGAATGAAAACCGGAGCCTGGAATGGGAGCTTTTACAGTATCCGGTCCATAAGGAGATGCAGGAATATGTGAAGGCGTTGAACCATGTATATACGACCCAGCCGGCTCTTTACGAAATGGATTATGAGCCCGAGGGCTTTGAGTGGATCAACTGTACCTACAACGACGAAAATATTGCCATTTTCATCCGGAAGACGAAACGGCCCGAGGACACCCTGCTCTTTGTCTGCAACTTTGTTCCCGTGGCTCATGAGAAATTCCGGGTGGGCGTGCCCTTTGCCGGAAAATATAAAGAGATCTTAAACAGTGATTCTGTAAAATTTGGCGGAACGGGTGCAACAAATCCCCGGGTCAAGGCGTCTAAAAAAGAGGAGTGGGATGCCAGGGAGCATTCGATCTCCATTACCCTGCCGCCTTTAGGCGTCTGCGTGTTCCAGTGTACGCCGGTGAAGGAGGAGCCGAAGAAGGAGACGGGTAAAAAAGCCGCCGGGAAAAAGGAGACTGCCGAAGCAGCTAGGAAAAGGGCAGCCGGGGAAAAGCCTGCGGCAGCGAAAAAGCCGCCCCGGACCCCCGGACCGGTGGAGGCCGCCGGAAAGAAGGCAGCAGATGCTCTGGACAGGATCTCCCAGAAGGTGGGCGGCCTGATCAAAAAGACGGCCCAGTCCGGAGGGCAGCAGGAGAACAAAGAATCTGTGCATAAGGAGGAACGCTGATGCTGAAGATCCAGATCATGGACATGCTGCTTCCCTGGCTTCTTAAGACCGGCGGGAAGCTCCTGATCACCGTTTTGATCGCCGTCATTGGCTATAAGGTCATCCGCGCCATAAGAAAGGGCGTCGGAAGATCCATGGAGAAGGCTGGTCTGGAAGTCACACTGAGAAAGTTTCTGGACGCGCTTTTATATGCCGTGCTCATCGGGCTCCTGGTGTTCATGGTGGCCGAGGAGCTGGGGATCAAATCCTCCTCCCTGGTGACCATTGCAGGAGCCGTGACCCTGGCCATGAGCCTTTCCCTTCAGAATACCATGGCAAACTTTGCCGGAGGCGTTCTGGTGCTCTTTTTAAAGCCCTTCAAGGCAGGAGACTATATCGTCACCAAGGATGGGGAGGGGACCGTGGAGTCCATTGGACTGGTCTATACGACCCTTCTGACCATTGAAAACAAAAGGATCGTGATCCCCAACAGCAGTATCTCCAATTCTCCCATCACCAACAACACGGGAGAGGAAAAAAAGAAGCTGGTCTTAAACATCGGCATCGGCTATTCTGCCGATCTGAAAAAGGCAAAAGAGATCCTCAGACGGCTGTTTGAGGAGCACCCGGCCATCCTTAAGGAGGACGGGATCCTGGTGGTGGTGGACAGCCTGGGTGAGAGCAGTGTAAACTTAAGCGTCCGGGGCTGGACCCTGACGGAGGAGTACTGGGCCGCCAGATGGGAGCTGACGGAAGCGGTGAAGCTGGCCTTTGACGAGGAGGGGATCGAGATCCCGTACAATTACCTGAATGTTCATTTAACTGAGAAACAGAAACAGTCCGGCCAGGCCTGACAGCCGGGCGGAGATTCCAGGGGAGGGAACAGCTATGGTAAAAAAGGCGGCAGAATTTGCCAGGAAGGTACATGAAGGGAAGCTTCGGAAGGGCAGTATGGTCCCGTATATCGTCCATCCCTTTGAGGCGGCTGTGATCGTTTCCGGGATGACCGACGATCCAGAGGTCATCAGCGCCGCCCTTCTCCATGATGTGATCGAGGACGCCGGGATCTCCTATGAGGAGCTGAAAATGCAGTTCGGATCCCGGGTGGCTGATCTGGTGCTGGCAGAAAGCGAGGACAAATCCAGGACCTGGAAGGAGCGGAAAAGCGCCACCATTGAAAAGCTCAGATCGGCAGGACGGGCAGAAAAGCTCATCTGCCTGGGAGACAAGCTGAGCAATCTAAGGAGCACTGCCGCGGACATGCTGCTCCGGGGCGACGGCGTCTGGCAGAAATTCCGGGTCACAGATAAAAATGAGCACGCATGGTATTATCGCGGCGTATTTGAACAGCTTGGGGAACTGAAGGAAGAACTGGCATATCAGGAATCTGTCTCCCTGCTCCACAGAATATTTGGCCAGGAGGAAGAAAAAGACCAATGAGAAAACTGAAGAAATTTTTACTGGGAGCCGCCGCCCTGTTCCTGGGCGTGACCGGAACGGCGGCCGCCTCCTTTCCGGCCTATGCGGACGGAGCCATGGGGGCCGTTTACAGGGCCCATATCCATGGCCGCGGCTGGACAGATATGGCAAAGGATAATACATATGTAAACGGCCCGAAGGATACGTATGTGACGGCAGTCGCCGCCTCCCTGGAGAACCAGCCCGAGGGCATGACCGGAACCATCGCCTACCAGGTGAACTTAAGCGGCTCCGGCTGGATGGACTGGCAGGAGAACTTTGGAGAGGCCGGGGCCACAGACACCGATAAGCCCCTGGAGGCTGTGCGGATGCAGCTCACAGGCCAGCTTTCTGAAAATTATGACCTTTACTATTCCGTCCTTCAGAACGGCTCCTGGACGGGCCTTGTAAGAAACGGAGAGACCGCCGGCGTGGAGGGCCAGGGACTTCGGGTGGACGGTATCCGCATTGCAGTGACCGGAAAGGACGCAGGACTGCCGCCGGAGGGGACCCATATGGGCCGGTACATCGACCCGTCGAAGCCCATGGTGGCCCTGACCTTTGACGACGGCCCCTCGGCCCACACGGCCAGGATCTTAGACTGCCTGGAGGCCAACGACTCCAGAGCCACCTTCTATATGGTAGGAAACCGTATGGGAAGCTACCAGTCCACAGTAAAGCGCATGGTGGATATGGGCTGCGAGCCGGGCAGCCACACCTGGGACCACACCTATATCACGAAGCTGTCCCAGGAGGGCCTCTTCGCCAATCTGAACCGGCTGGACGACACGCTCCAGTCCATTGCCGGAGTGCGTACGGTGACTATGCGCCCGCCGGGAGGATTTGTAAGCGACGGTGCAAAACAGAACCTGGCAAAGAAGGGCGTTCCCGCTGTCCTTTGGTCCATCGATACCCTGGACTGGAAAACGAAAAACGCCCAGAATACCATCAACGTGGTGTTAAACAGTGTAAAGGACGGAGATATCATTCTGATGCACGACCTTTACAGTACCTCTGCCGATGCGGCGGCGGTGCTGATCCCGGAGCTGAAAAGGAGAGGCTACCAGCTGGTGACGGTCAGTGAAATGGCGTCGTTACGCGGCGGCATGATGCCGGGACAGGAATATCACTGCTTCCGTCCATAGGGAAAAGCACGGGAGCGCGGGAGACCGCAGACGGTCCGCTCATGACGGGAGCTGCCAGGATCCGTTCCGGCAGCGCCGCCTTAAGGGCGGCCTGGTCTGCGGCCTTTTTATATAAGGAACCGGCAGAGCCCAGTCCCAGGAGCAGCAAAAGAAGCCAGAAGACGGCGTGTTCGGGCAGTCGTTTCAAAAAAATCCCCCCATATCCATGTCTGATATTACAGGATATGCGGGGGATCTTTCTTTTATGCGGACAGCGGGCCTGCCGCTACCACACGGCCACAGTGCCGTCGGTCCTGGGCTCGGTGGCTCCGCAGAGGGTGCCGTCGTCGTCTCTTAAGATGATCTGGCCGCGGCCGAATTCCAGGCTGTTGACCGGGATGGTGATGTCATGGCCGGTACGGGTCAGCTTGTCAGCCATCTCGCTGTTATAAAGGCGCTCCAGGGAGATCTTCTTTTCTCCGGTCCACATCCATCTGGGGGCGTCCAGGGCCTCCTGGGGATTCATATGGAAGTCGATCATATTGGTCAGCACCTGCACATGGCCCTGGGGCTGCATGAAGCCGCCCATGACGCCGAAGGGTCCTACGGCCTTTCCGTCCTTGGAGAGGAAGCCGGGGATGATGGTGTGGTACGGCTTTTTGCCGGGAGCTACACAGTTTTCCATGGTCTCGTCCATGGTGAAGTTATTGCCCCGGTTGTGGAAGACGATGCCTGTGCCCGGAAGGACGGTACCGGAGCCAAAGCCGCAGTAGATGGACTGTATGTAGCTGATCATGTTGCCGTCGCCGTCAGCTGCATTTAAGTAGACCGTATCGCCGCAGTAAGGAGTTCCGGGCTTGGGCTCCAGGGCGGTGCTTCCGATGAGGGCCCGGCGCTTTGCCGCATAGTCCTTGGATAAGAGCTGCTCCACCGTGGGCTTCATGGCTCTGGGGTCGGCTACATACCGTTTTCCGTCAGTGAAGGCAAGCTTTAAGGCCTCCATGATCTTATGGGCCGTTTCCGGATCGTCGTGGCCTGCGGAAAGGTCCATGCCCTCCAGGATATTTAAGGCCATGAGGACAACGATGCCGTGGCCGTTGGGCGGGATCTCCCAGACGTCATAGCCTCTGTAATTGGTGGTGATGGGCTCCACCCACTGGGCCTTGTAGGCGGCCAGATCCTCTTTCCTCAGATAGCCGCCGGTCTTTCTGGAATAGCTGTCGATGGCGTCGGCAATGGCTCCCCGGTAAAAGGATTCGCAGTTGGTCTTTCCAAGCTCCTCCAGGGTTTCAGCCATGCCCTTATACTTAAAGATCTCACCGGCTCTGGGAGCACGGCCGCCGATGGTGAAATCCGCTGCCCAGGCCTCGTAAAATTCTGGGGATAGCTCCTTTTTAAAGGACTCGGCCAGACGGTTCCAGAGTGCGGATACCACGGGAGATACGGGGAAGCCGTCCCGGGCATAGGAGGCGGCAGGCTCCAGGATCTGGGAGAGGGACAGCTTTCCAAAGCGTTTGTTGATCTCCGCCCAGCCGGAGGTGACGCCGGGGACTGTAACGGCTCCCCAGCCGTATTTGGGCATTTCTGTGTATCCGGCCTGTTTTAAGGTATCCACGCTTAAAAGAGCGGGAGCCGGGCCGCTGGCGTTTAAGCCGTAAAGCTTTCCTTCGTGCCAGATCAGGGCAAAGCCGTCGCCGCCCATATTGCAGGACATGGGCTCCACCACAGCCAGACAGGCGGCTGCGGCCAGGGCTGCGTCAAAGGCATTGCCGCCTTTTTTGATCATATCCAGGCCTGCCTGGGCAGCCAGGGGCTGGGAGGCGCAGACCATTCCCCGGCGGCCATAGACAAGACGGCGGCGGGATGGATAGCGGTACTGGAGCGGGTCAAAATGAAGATCCATGAAATTTCCTCGCTTTCTTAATTGAGATAGTCTCTTACAAACTGTACCAGCACGGCGGTTCCGGCGGCGATGCAGTCTTCGTCAAATGTATTTTTGGAATTGTGGATCCCATGTCTGGTATTGGGATCACTGTTTCCGGAGCCTAAGCGGAACTGGGCGCCGGGAGCGTATTCCGGGAACAGGCAGGAGAAGTCCTCGGAGCCCAGGGAGGGGCTGTCGAAGGTGAAGATCCGGTCTGCGCCGATGGTCTTTTCTGCAGCCGCTGCCACCAGATCGATGACAGTATCGTCGTTGACCAGAGGCGGCATACCGTCGCCCCAGGTGATCTCTCCCTTTCCGCGGAGGGTCTCCGCTCCCAGGGTCACGATCCGTTCCACGGACTGTTTCATGGACTCCCGAAGCTCCGGCGCCAGGGTCCGGAGAGTGCCCTGCATTTCCACAAAATCTGGTACGATATTGGCCGCCTTGCCGCCCTGGATGTTTCCGATGGTGAGGACGGCGGAGGAGATGGGATGGTTTTCCCTGGAAACGATGGTCTGGAGCTGGGTCAGCACATAGGCGCTGATCATCACCGGATCCACGAAATTTTCCGGGTGGGCCCCGTGGCCGCCTTTTCCGCTGATCTTAATATGGAAGAAATCGTTGGAGGCGCATCCAGGCCCTTTCTTTAAGGCAATGGTCCCGGCGTCGTATTCCGGAGACACATGGAGGCCGATGAACACATCGGGCTTTGCGGCCCTTGTAAAATCACAGTCGATGAACTGCTTTGCCCCGCAGCCCTTTTCCTCAGCCGGCTGGAAAAGGAACATGACGGTTCCAGAAAGCTCGTCCCGGATCTGGGAAAGGACCCGCGCACAGTATAAAAGCACAGTAGTGTGGATATCATGACCACAGGAATGGCAGACATTGGGAATTTCGGACGCAAATGGGAGCTCTGTCAGCTCCGGCATGGGCAGGGCGTCGATATCCTCCCGGATGGCCACGGTCTTTCCGGGCTTTTTGCCGCGGAGGATGCCGAGCACTCCGGTCTTTAAGCCGATCTCGGCGATCTCAATGCCGTATTCCGTCAGCTTTTCCCGGATCAGCTTCGTGGTTTCAAATTCTTCATTGCTGAGCTCCGGATGCTGGTGGATATACCGGCGGATGGCGGTCATTTCTTCATTAAATGGCAGGATCAGTTTCATGGTTTCCATAGGAGTTCCTCCTGTTTCGTTTGAATTTTCCAACATGTTTTTATTTTAAAACAGAATGCGGGAAAATACAATCCAAATTGCATGAAACATAGGGGGAGCCGTCCCGGGGGCCAGAAACCTATTGCAATTTGCGACAAAAAATTTTATAATAAAATTTAATATTATCATGGGCGTGATGTGGATACAGGGAATCGGGAGATTCTGGAGGCCCGGGTGAGGGAAGGTGTGAGCGTATGGAAGAAAAACTGAAAAGCATAGAAGTGGAACTGGAGGCCCCGGCAGATTTTACCAGCCCCGACGTGCTGTATGAGGATCTGGTAAAGAGCATACGGAAATATCATCCGTCTGATGATCTGGGCATGGTGGAAAAGGCGTATCAGATCGCCCGGGATGCCCACAAGGACCAGAAGAGAAAATCCGGGGAGCCATATATCATCCATCCCCTTTGCGTGGCGATCATCCTGGCGGACCTGGAACTGGACAAGGAATCCATCATCGCCGGGATCCTCCATGACGTGGTGGAGGATACGGTGCTGACCGAGGAGGAGCTGGCGGCGATCTTCGGAAAAGAGGTGGCCCTCCTGGTGGACGGCGTCACAAAGCTGACCCAGCTGTCCTGGTCTGCCGATAAGGTGGAGATGCAGGCGGAGAACTTAAGAAAGATGTTCCTGGCCATGGCCAAGGATATCCGGGTCATCCTCATTAAGCTGGCGGACCGCCTCCACAACATGCGGACGCTCCAGTATATGAAGCCGGAGAAACAGAAGGAAAAGGCCAGGGAGACCATCGAGATCTATGCGCCTCTGGCGGACCGTCTTGGTATTTCCAAAATAAAGATCGAGCTGGACGACCTGGCGCTGAAATACCTGGAGCCGGACGTTTATAATGATCTCCAGGAAAAGATATCCCTGACCAGCGAGGCCAGGCAGAATTTCATTGACGAGATCATCCAGGAGATCAGCACCCACATGAAGCATGCGGAGATCGAATGCGAGGTCAGCGGCCGCGTGAAGCATTTTTTCAGCATCTATAAAAAAATGGTGAACCAGAACAAGACCCTGGACCAGATCTATGATATTTTTGCAGTGCGGATCATTGTGGATACGGTGAAGGACTGCTATGCAGCCCTGGGCGTGATCCATGAAATGTATAAGCCCATCCCGGGCCGGTTCAAGGACTATATCGCCATGCCAAAGCCCAATATGTACCAGTCCCTGCATACGACCCTGATCGGGAACAACGGCCAGCCCTTTGAGATCCAGATCCGGACCTTCGAGATGCACCGGACGGCAGAGTACGGAATCGCGGCCCACTGGAAGTATAAGGAAAGCGGCAGCGGCCACATTGCAGCCGGAGACGAGGCCAAGAAGTTAAGCTGGCTGAGACAGATCCTGGAGTGGCAGCAGGATATGTCGGACAACAAAGAATTCCTAAGCATGCTAAAGAGCGATCTGGACATGTTCTCCGACAACGTTTACTGCTTTACGCCCAACGGCGATGTGAAGGCCCTGCCCAGCGGCTCCACGGCCATTGATTTTGCCTACGCCATCCACACGGCTGTGGGAAATAAGATGGTGGGCGCCCGGGTCAACGGGAAGCTAGTGAACATCAACTATGTGATCCAGAACGGAGACCGGATCGAGATCATGACCTCCCAGAACTCCAAGGGCCCCAGCAGAGACTGGTTAAACCAGGTCAAGAGTAGCCAGGCGAAAAATAAGATCAATTCCTGGTTCAAGCAGGAGAGGAAGGCCGATAACATCGTCAAGGGCCGGGAGCTGATCGACCGGTACTGTAAGGCCAAGGGGATCAACTTTGCCGATATCAGCAAGCCCGAATATATGGATAAGGTCTTAAAGCGCTATGCCTTCCAGGACTGGGATTCGGTACTGGCCTCTGTGGGCCACGGCGGCTTAAAAGAGGGCCAGGTCATCAATAAGATGGTGGAGGAGCGGGAGAAAAAGCTGAAGCGGGAAGTGACCGACGCGACGATCCTGGACACCATTGGAGACAACAACCGGGCGGCTGTGGTGCCCATGCGCGGAAAGAGCAAGAGCGGCATCGTGGTCAAGGGGATCCACGACCTGGCAGTGCGCTTCTCCAAATGCTGCAACCCGGTGCCGGGAGACGAGATCGTGGGCTTCGTGACCAGAGGCCGCGGCGTTACCATCCACCGGACCGACTGCATCAATGTGCTGAACCTGCCGGAAATGGAGAGGAACAGGCTGATCGATGCCGAATGGCAGGCGGAGGAGGATGAGAAGGGAACAGCCACCTACGCCACTGAGATCTCCATTTATGCCAATAACCGGATCGGCATGTATGTGGATATTGCCAGGATCTTCACAGAGCGGGAGATCGATGTGACCAATATGAACGCCCGGACCAATAAGCAGGGCAAGGCCACCATCACCATGTCCTTTGATATTCACGGAACAGAAGAATTAAATACTCTCATGGCCAAGATCCGCCAGATCGACGGGGTCTTAGACATCGAGAGGACCACAGGCTGATAAAAATACGGGGAGTCTGCCACGCCAAACGGCCGGCGGACTCCATCATCTTTGAAAGGGAAAGAAAACAATGAGCGGAATTTGTGTAAAAAATCTGACAGTGGGAATGGTAGAGACCAACTGCTGCCTGGTCTATAATGAGGAGACAAAACAGGCGGTGATCGTGGATCCGGGCGATGCAGCAGATGTGATCCGGGAGGAATGCCGGAAGCTGGAGCTTTCGCCGGAGCTGATCCTTCTGACCCACGGCCATTTTGACCACATTATGGCGGCAGAGGAACTGCGGAAGGAATGGGGAATTAAGATCTGTGCCTGCGAAAAGGAGCTGGAGGTCTTAAGGGACAGCAAAAAGAACCTGATGATGGATTATTACAGAAAGGATTATACCCTGGAGCCGGATCTGACGGTCTGTGACGGAGAGACCTTTGAGGCTGCAGGCGTGACCTGGAAGGTGATCGAGACCCCGGGCCATACCATCGGCTCCTGCTGCTACTATATCGAGTCTGAGGATCTTCTGTTTGCGGGCGACACCCTGTTCCGCACCTCCTACGGCCGGGTGGATCTTCCCACCGGAGATGCCATGTCCATGCTGGCTTCGGTGAAGAAGCTTTTAACGCTTCCGGAGACGGTGAAGGTATATCCGGGTCATATGGGCGTTACCTCCATCGAATATGAAAAGAAGCACAATCCCCTTGCGAGGTACTAAAAATGATCGGAATTTTACTGAATGATGCTTCCTATGAGCAGGACATCCGGGAGCTTTTAATGGCGTTCTATCCAGGAGAAGGCTTTGCCCATGAAAGGACCGGGGGCGTGGACTTTTATGTGGAAGGAACGTATGAGCCGGAGTCCGGCACATTTTCCCTGGATATCCTGGAAAATGAAGAGAAAAAGGCGGGAGCGGCATTTCCCATCTCTTATGAGAACCGTCTGGAAGCCAAGACTGCCATCAAACGGGAGCTTTACGGCCTTCTTTCTGCCCGTACCGGAAAGACTCTTCCATGGGGGACCCTTACCGGGATCCGTCCCACAAAGATCGCCTTAAGCCGGCTGGACCAGGGCGTTTCGGAGGAAGAGATCCGGGAATTCATGGAAAAGACCTATCTGACCAGCAGCGAGAAGATCGGCTTGAGCCTGGAGATCGCGGAGCGGGAAAAGGAGCTCCTGAGCCATATTGACTATGAAAACGGATACAGCCTGTATGTGGGGATCCCGTTCTGTCCCACCACCTGCCTGTACTGCTCCTTTACCTCCTACCCCATCGGGGCCTGGGAAAAGAAAATGGACCAGTACCTGGCCGCTCTTTTCAAGGAGCTGGATTATGTGGCGGAGACCATGAAGGGACGCACCCTGGATACGGTCTACTTCGGAGGAGGAACGCCAACGGCCTTAAAGGCAGAGGAGCTGGACGCCATCCTCACCCGGATCGAGGAGCGGTTCGATCTTTCTTCTGTGAAGGAGTTTACAGTGGAGGCCGGACGGCCCGACAGCATCACTGAGGATAAGCTGAAGACCCTGCGGGCCCACGGGATCTCCAGGATCTCCATCAATCCCCAGACCATGAAGCAGTCCACCCTGGATCTCATCGGCCGCCGCCATACGGTGGAGATGGTGAAGGAAAAATACCGTCTGGCGAGAAAGTTGGGCTTTGATAACATCAACATGGATCTGATCATCGGCCTGCCGGAGGAGGATATAAACGACGTGCGGGCCACTATGGAAGAAATAAAGGAGCTGGCCCCGGACAGCGTTACGGTCCATTCCCTGGCCATCAAGCGGGCTGCCAGACTCAATATCTTTAAGGAACGGTATGCGGACTTAAAGATCGAGAACACCCAGGAAATGATCGATCTGACGGCAGAATACGCCAGATCCATGGGACTGGTGCCCTATTATCTGTACCGCCAGAAAAATATGGCCGGCAATTTTGAAAATGTGGGCTACGCGGCCCCGGATAAGGCGTGTATCTACAACATCCTCATTATGGAGGAAAAGCAGACCATCGTTGCCTGCGGGGCCGGGACCACGACGAAGGTGGTATTCCCTGCGGAAAACCGTCTGGAGCGGGTGGAGAACGTCAAAGATGTGGATCAGTATATCGCCCGCATCGACGAGATGATCGGAAGAAAAGAAAAGATGCTTGAAAAACTGGATGGGCTGTCGTAAACTTACCATCAGACATAAAATATGGAGGAACGAGTATGGCGTTAAAGAAAAAGCCGGTGACCGGCATGAAGGATATCCTGCCCCAGGAAATGCAGATCCGCGATTATGTTCTGAACCAGATCAAGGAAACGTACCGCGGCTTCGGATTCTCTTCCATTGAGACTCCCTGTGTGGAGCACATTGAAAACCTGTTAAGCAAGCAGGGGGGAGATAATGAAAAGCTGATCTTTAAGGTATTAAAGAGGGGCGAGAAATTAAACTTAGAGGCGGCAGAGACAGAAAACGACCTGGCAGACAGCGGCCTGCGCTACGATCTGACGCTCCCGCTGTCCAGATACTATTCCAACAACGCGGCCAATCTGCCGTCTCCCTTTAAGGCGCTCCAGATCGGAAGCGTATGGAGGGCAGACCGCCCCCAGAAGGGCCGTTACCGCCAGTTTGTCCAGTGTGACATCGACATCTTCGGCGACGCCACCAGCCAGGCGGAGATCGAGCTGGTGCTGGCGACCACAACAGCTTTAAAGAAGATCTGTCCCAACAACCAGTTTGAGGTCCGCATCAACGACAGGAAGATCCTGCGGGCCATGGCCGTTTACAGCGGCTTCCCGGAGGAGGACATTGAAAAAGTGTTCATCACTGTGGACAAGATGGACAAGATCGGTGTGGACGGCGTGAGAGCGGAGCTGGTGGAAAACGGATATTCCGAAGAAACGGCGGATAAATACCTGGAGCTCATGGGACAGGTGACGGGTGACGCCGACGGAGTCCGCCGTATGGGAGAGATCCTTTCAGGCGTACTGGAGGACGGCGCAGCCGAAAATCTGGCGGAGATCATGGATACGGTCATGAGCGTGTCCGGCGGAGGCTTCGGACTGAAATTCGATCCCACCCTGGTCCGTGGCATGGGCTATTACACCGGCACGATCTTTGAGGTGGCCATGGAAGGCTTTGGCGGCTCTGTGGCCGGCGGCGGAAGATATGATAAGATGGTGGGAAGATTCACAGGCATGGATACTCCGGCCTGCGGCTTTTCCATCGGCTTTGAGCGGATCGTGGGGATCCTCATGGACGCCGGCTTTGTGGTTCCGGAAAAGAACGCCAGAGAGGCTTGGATGTATGAAAAGGGCATGGGAATGGAGCGTCTTTCTGAGATCCTCAAGGAGGCCATGGCTGCCCGCGCAGAGGGAAAAACGGTCCTGGTGACCCAGATGAACAAGAATAAAAAGTTCCAGAAGGAGCAGCTGGGAAAAGAGGGCTATACGGAGTTCAGGGAGTTCTATAAAGAGGAATTAAAGCGTTAGCAGGAGGAGAATATCATGGCAGAATCAATGGCAGGCTTAAAGCGTTCCTGCCGCTGTACAGAGGTTACAGAGGCAAACGTGGGCCAGGAGCTGACCCTTATGGGCTGGGTCCAGAAGAGCAGAAATAAAGGCGGCATCATCTTTACAGATCTGAGAGATCGCACCGGGATCATCCAGATCATTTTTGAGGAGAGCGACTGCGGAGCCGAGAGCTTTGCAAAGGCAGAGCGCTTAAGAAGTGAGTTTACCATCGCGGTGACCGGCGTGGTGGAAAAGCGTTCCGGCGCGGCCAACGAAAACTTAAAGACCGGTTCCATTGAGGTACGGGCAAAATCCTTGCGGATCCTTTCCGAATCCGAGGTTCCGCCGTTCCCCATTGAGGAAAACAGTAAGACAAGGGAAGAGGTGCGCTTAAAATATCGGTATCTGGACCTGCGCCGTCCGGATCTCCAGAGAAACATCCTGGTCAGAAGCCGTGTGGCTACCATGGTGCGCCAGTTTTTAGCAGATGAGGGATTTTTAGAGATCGAGACCCCTACCTTAATTAAGAGCACGCCGGAGGGAGCCAGGGACTATCTGGTGCCCAGCCGTGTGCATCCGGGGAACTTTTATGCCCTTCCCCAGTCTCCGCAGCTCTTAAAGCAGCTTTTAATGTGTTCTGGATTTGACCGTTATTTCCAGCTGGCCCGCTGCTACCGGGACGAGGATCTTAGGGCTGACCGCCAGCCGGAGTTTACCCAGATCGACATGGAGCTGTCCTTTGTGGATGTGGAGGACGTGCTGGATGTAAATGAGAGACTCTTAAAGAAGATCTTCAAGGAGATCTGTGATTTTGACGTGCAGCTTCCCATCCAGAGAATGACCTGGAGAGAGGCCATGGACCGCTTCGGCTCGGATAAGCCGGATCTGCGGTTTGGAATGGAGCTTAAAAATGTGTCCGACGTGGTCAGGGACTGCGAATTTGTGGTGTTTAAGAGCGCCCTGGAAAACGGCGGTTCTGTCCGCGGCATCAACGCAGACGGCCAGGCCGGCATGCCCAGAAAGAAGATCGACGCTCTGGTGGAATACGCCAAGGGCTTTGGGGCCAAGGGACTGGCCTACCTGGCCATCCATGAGGATGGCTCCTATAAGTGCTCCTTCGGAAAGTTCATGAAGGAGGAGGAGCTGGACGCCCTGGTAAAGGCCATGGACGGAAAGCCGGGAGACCTGTTATTCTTTGCCGCCGACAAGGATAAGGTGGTATTCGACGTTCTCGGAAACCTCCGTCTGGAGCTGGCAAGACAGCTGGATCTTCTTAAGAAGGATGACTTTAAGTTCCTGTGGGTGACTGAATTCCCGCTTTTAGAGTACTCAGAGGAAGAGGACCGGTATGTGGCCATGCACCATCCGTTCACCATGCCCATGGAGGAGGATATCCCCCTTCTGGACAGCGATCCGGGCGCAGTGCGTGCAAAAGCATACGATATCGTGTTAAACGGAACAGAGCTGGGCGGCGGTTCTGTACGTATCCATCAGGGAGATATCCAGGAGAAGATGTTTGAGGTCCTGGGCTTTACGCCGGAGCGGGCCAACGAGCAGTTCGGCTTCCTTCTGGATGCCTTTAAATACGGCGTTCCGCCCCATGCCGGCCTGGCCTACGGCCTGGACCGTGTGATCATGCTGATGGTGGGAGCCGACAGTATCCGCGACGTGATCGCCTTCCCGAAGGTAAAGGACGCCTCCTGTCTGATGATGGAGGCTCCTTCGGAGGTGGATGTGAAGCAGCTGGAAGAGCTTCATATCGCTGTGGTTCCGGAGGAGAAGGAACAGGAATAAATAAGAATAAGATAAAGAGGGCACCGGCAGCAGCGGTGCCCTCTTATTTGGCTAGTGGGAAGAAATAGCTGTCCTGTTACACTTCCGGATGGAAGGTCAGAAGGAGCGGAAAAGAAAATACAGGATCATCAAAACGAATACGATATTTACACTGTTATATATAAGTGTACTATGTTTAGAATTGCGAACCTTTTCCAGCACATATATCTGGATGGATATCATGAGGAAATAGCGTATCACATCCAGAACGGTCGGAAGGATGGAGAGGAGGAAGACAGGATATCGGGGTCTTGTGTGAATAGAGGAAATGATCCCCAGGGCCAGGGCCGCTATAAAAGCTTTTTTATATTTTGGCTGCATGAAAAACTCCTATTCCTGCAATTCGCTGTTTGCAAGGCTGTCAAATTAAAAAGTACCATTCTCTTGTCCATCCAGCCCAGTATTAGGATCCGCTATATCCACTTACGGCCACAATTTATCACTTTGGTGTCTTCGTACCTTTATAGATTTTTATAAGAATCAATAAAAACTGTTTATATGGATGCAACAGGAGAAAAAGATTATCTAATATATATAATACATCGAAATATGAAAAAAACAATGGATTAAAGCGATAAACTCAAAAAGCTTTCTGAGAGAACCCCACTCATCCCAAAACGGCCCCTGGCTTTGTGAAACTTTAGTGAACTGATAGTATTTTACCGGCCGTTCTGCTAGAATACAGGTAGAAAAGGAAATGAACAAGGAAGGTGGAAACAATGGATTCTGTTAAGGTACTGATGGTGGACGACGAGGCCAGGATGCGGAAGCTGGTAAAGGATTTCCTGGCCATCAAGGGATACAGGGTGATCGAAGCAGAGGACGGGGAGCAGGCAGTGGATATCTTTTTTAAAGAAAAGGATATCGGTCTGGTGATCCTGGATGTGATGATGCCGAAAATGGACGGCTGGGAGGTATGCCGGACCCTCCGCCGCTATTCCCAGGTGCCGATCATCATGCTGACGGCCCGGTCTGAGGAACGGGACGAGCTTCTGGGGTTTGAACTGGGAGTGGACGAGTATATTTCCAAGCCCTTCAGTCCAAAGATCCTGGTGGCCCGCATAGAGGCCATTTTAAGGCGGGGAAATGCCGGAACGGGAGAGATCCTGGAGGCAGCCGGGATCCGGGTGGATAAAGACGCCCACGAGGCCAGCGTGGACGGCCAGCCGGTGGATCTGAGCAATAAGGAATTTGAGCTTCTGATATATTTTATGGAAAACCAGGGGATGGCCCTGTCCAGGGAAAAGATCCTGAACAACGTGTGGAATTACGATTATTTCGGTGACGCCAGGACCATCGACACCCATGTAAAGAAGCTTCGCAGCAAGTTAGGAGAAAAGGGTGAGTTCATAAAGACCATCTGGGGCATGGGATATAAGTTTGAGGTGAACGCATAATGAAATCCATACGGACGCGGATGACGGTGATCTTTGTGGGTCTTATGATGGCCATGATCGCCGTGATCTGGGGGATCAACAAATGGTATCTGGAAAAATACTATATAACTGAGAAGGTGGAGTCCATTGAAGCGGCCTACGATGCGTTCAACTGGCAGCTGGAGTCCAACGCAGAGCGGGGGATCTCCATCCAGGAGGCCATGAAGCGGGAGCAGGATGCAGACGGAAACATAAAGGAAGGAAATCTCCAGAAGCTGTTCCGGGATTTCAGCGACAAGGCCAATGTTTCCATGCTGATGATCGACAACAGCGCCGATTCGTCGGCAGTCTATTCCACAGCCAGGGACGCGAAATTTTTAAGGGACCGGATGGAGCGGTATATTTTTGGAAAAAACCATATGGACGTAAAGGTGCTGGAGGAGAATGAAGCCTATACGCTCCAGGTCACCTTCGACCCGTGGAGAGACGGCAGCTATCTGGAAAGCTGGGGCTTTTTTTCGGATAACAGCACAGCTTTCATTATGAGCACCCCTCTTTCCAGTATCAGCGAGAGTACCATGCTCTCCAACCGGTTTCTGGCCTATGTGGGCATCTTTGCCGTACTGATCGGCGGGATCGTGGTCTATTTTGTGGCAGGACGGCTCACGGGCCCCATTAACCAGCTTTCCAGTCTTTCGGAAAAAATGTCCCAGCTGGATTTTGACGCCCGGTATGAACCGGAAAAAGGGGAGTATACAGAGATCGGGGTCCTGGGAAAGAACATGAATACGCTGTCCATGCGTCTCAGGGAGACCATCGGTGAGCTGAAATCTGTCAATAACCAGCTCCAGAAGGACATCGAGGAGAAGACACGGATCGACGAGATGCGGAAGGAATTCATTGCCAACGTATCCCATGAGCTGAAAACGCCCATTGCCCTGATCCAGGGCTACGCAGAGGGGCTCCAGGAAGGCATGGGTGAGGATAAGGAGAGCCGGGATTATTACTGTGACGTGATCGTGGATGAGGCCGGAAAAATGAATAAGATGGTGAAGCAGCTCCTGACCCTGTCGTCTCTGGAAAGCGGCAGCGACCGGACGCTCATGGAACGGTTCGATCTGACCGAGCTGATCCAGGGCGTCATCAATTCAGCGAGGATCATGGTCCAGCAGGCGGAAGCAGAGGTGAAGTTTGAATGCAGCGGTCCGGTGTGGGTCTGGGCAGATGAATTTAAGATCGAAGAAGTGGTGACCAACTATCTGAGCAATGCCATCCATCATGCCGGCGGGGAGAAAAAAATCGTGATCCGCATTACGAGAGATGGAGATAAGGTCCGGGTATCTGTATTTAACACGGGAACGCCGATCCCAGAGGAGGCGCTTCCCAACCTGTGGACGAAGTTCTATAAGGTGGATAAAGCGAGGACCAGAGAATACGGCGGGACCGGCATCGGTCTTTCCATTGTGAAGGCCATCATGGATGCCCATCATGAATCCTGCGGCGTGGAAAACTGGGAAAACGGAGTGGAATTCTGGTTTACATTGGACGGCAGCAGCCAGTAAAAAGTCCAGGCGGCATATCTTGTGTTCTGCACAGGATGTGCCGCCTTATCTTGTATATATAAAAGGAAC